>VFQN01000090.1_pt1 | contig 210611 bp, 200 predicted proteins | sample 3512371 | NCBI WGS metagenome assembly VFQN01 (sample SAMN10412370, study PRJNA504923) | tailings metagenome | isolation source: Replicate 2 from Balatoc abandoned mine | place: Philippines: Itogon, Benguet | collected 2017-08-28
AAGCGTGCGTGGTGTAACAGCCACCGCGGGTTCGAATCCCGCCCTGTCCGCCATTTATTGTTTCCGCCCTTGTAAGCCCTTGTACGCCGCTGCTGGAAAGCCAGTGGCGGCGGGCGCATTCCCTCTGGCAACCTGTCAGCCGCCATAAGCAGCTGCAAGGCGCTGGTGTGGGGTAGCGCGTGGGGTTTGGAACCCAGTAGTCGGGAGTGGCGGACGAAATGACGATTGATGCAGTTGAGGCTTCGAAGGCCGCGGACAGGCCATCGGCGGGCGGGCAGAAGCAGCTGAACATGAAGGCGCTGGAGCGCATCCGCGAGACCGGCAGGCATGCCGTGGGCAATGGACTTTACCTCCAGATTGCGACCGGAGGTGCGCGTTCATGGGTGTACCGCTACCAGAACCACGGCAGGCGGCACGACCTGGGGCTTGGCCCCTTCCCTGCCGTCACCTTGGCCATGGCACGGGAGGCCATCACCAGGGTCCGCCAGCAGCTCCACCGCAATGAAGACCCGTTGGCGATCAAGCGGGCCGAGCGCGCTGCCGCTAAGGTCGAAGTCGTCCGCGCCGTCGAGACGTTCGACATGGCAGCCCAGAGCTACATCGCGGCGCACAGTGCGGGGTGGAAGAACACCAAGAGTGCGGACCAGTGGCGGGCGTCCCTCGCCACTTATGCTGGTCCCCGCATCGGAACCAAGAACGTCGCCGATGTCGACGTCGAGGACCTGCTGGCCATCCTGAAACCCATATGGACGGTCAAGAACGTCACAGCGACCCGAGTGCGGGGACGGATCGAAAGCATCCTTGACGCGGCCAAGGTGCGCGGCCTGCGGAGCGGAGAGAACCCGGCGCGCTGGAAGGGCCACCTCGCCTTGATGCTGGCGGCCCCTGCCCGTGTCCATAAGGTGACGCATCACGCGGCGCTGCCGGTTAGCGATATGCCAATGGTGATGGCCAAGCTCGCGGGCATGGACGGCATCGCGCCCTTGGCCTTGCGCTTTCTGGCGCTCACCGTGGGACGCGCGGCCGAAATCGTCGGCGCGTCGCTGGGCGAGGTCGACGAAAGCAGCGGTGTATGGACGATTCGGGCGAGCCGCATGAAGGCATCCCGCGATCACCGCGTGCCGCTGTCGACCGAGGCGCTGGCCATCCTGGGCGAGGCAGCCGAACGGCGGCCCGAGGGTAACTCCCTGCTCTTCCCCAGCAATATCCGGGGCGTGCCGCTCTCCCTCACCAGCTTGTCGCTGGCGTTGGGGCGAGCGGGTGGCGGCGAGGCCACCGTACACGGCCTGCGCTCGACCTTCCGCGACTGGACGCGGCAGCAGGGCGAGGACCGCGAGCTTGCCGAGCTGTCGCTGGCACATGCGGTGGGCGACATGACCGAGCGCGCCTACGCCCGAGACGATCTGCTCGACAGGCGGCGCGGCCTGCTACAGCGTTGGGCGGCGTTCGCGACCGGCGGGCAGCAGAGTTAGCCCGACAATGCCCGCCAAACTAAAACGGCGCGCTCACGCACATCGGCACGACTGGCCAAGGAGGAATAGCCGTGGCGACCGCAAAAAAACGGGGTCGGCCTAAGAAAGGAACGAGCGGGCGGTCCTCCTCTCGTAGCAGAGGGCGACCGCCCAAGCGTCTCGACATCGTGTGGGATGTTGCTGGGGACTATCTGCGCTTGCGGCTCAGTTACCCGAACGAGCCGACGTTGGAGCTATGTCGTCGCCTCGCGAAGCAGCACGGCTATAAGGATCACCAGCTAAAGAATGGAGCCGAATATATCCGCCAGCAACTGCGCTTCTACAGCGACCAATCGGCGTGGGGTCAGCTCGAAGAGCTTGAAGCTGACCTGGCCAAGCGGCGCAAGTAGCCGCCCCTTGGGGCGGCACCGCTGCCGATAATTTTTGTCTATTTTATCTTGGTCGCATCAATAGGCCTGATCTCATAACTGATTGGCTCCTCCTACATCCAAGAGGAGCCAATGACTCTCGAAGAATTGCGGACCAAGCGCGCCGCGCTGCGCGCCTTCACCACGGCTCCGCGTACCGTTACCGAACTTCTCGCCCTGCCCGACGACGCCGTGTTGACGCCCGTCGAGACGGCCCTGTTGCTGCGGATCTCCCTGGAAAGCCTGATGCTTAACCGCTCGCGAGGGCGCACGCCAGTCGGCTTCCGGCTGGGTGGGGTTGTGCGCTTCACCATGGGCGAGATCAGGGGCGCAAAGGGTGTGGGGGGCGCGGAATGACCTCCACACTCCACGCGTTCCGGCGCAGCGGCACTGAAGGTCAGATCGGACAGCGAGCTGACTGGCCTCGGCTGATGACGGTGGCGCGTGCTGCACGCGAGCTGAGCGTGTCTCGCATGACCATCTACGAGTTGCTGAAGTGCGGCGCGCTCAAGAGCGTCAAGATCGGTGCGTCTCGCCGCATCGTGACCGCATCCGTCGAGAAGGTGGTCAGTCGCGGTGCACCGCGCAAGTTGCAGGCTGCGTGATGCCTTACCGCGCACGTCACAGAAGATCGGCCAAAGCAACAGAACGCCCGCTGTCGCATCAGCGAGCGTCCGCACTATCCAAGAGGTACCGCCCCGAATGAGTTTCGGGTGTTCGGCACAAGGTAGGGTGAGGCGCCAGCCGGTGCAAGCAGCGGGTCCCACCAGGAGACCTGCGATGGGACGCAAAACCCGCGAAGCGCAGAAGGCACATCGCCAGAAGGCAACGTCAGGCGATGATTTCTGGCAGAAGCTCGTACGGGAGAGCAAGCGCGGCGTCGTCGGCTGCATCATGCCACCTGCCGTCGGCACCACCGCCATGTACGACTGGCTGAAAGCACGGCTCGCTAACCCGGCCATACGAATGTTCTGCTCTCAGTTGGGGCATCTCCTTGAACAGGTCAAATCGGGGAACACCGCGTGCTTGCTTTGCGAGGAGCCAATCGAGTGCAGCGCGGCCTACAGCACGCTGGCGCGGATCGGCGGCTTCCACGCCGTGTGCGACAGCCCAACCAAGCTACGCGGCTTCTTCATCTGCGCCTCCTGCCACAACAGGCTGAGCGACATGGAACTTGTCGAATGCGTGCGGCTCAAGACATCGCTGATCAGTCGGACATTGGTCACGCCTCTGCCCGAAGGGCGCGCTTGATCACGAAAGGAAATGCTTCATGACGACGACCGCCGCCAGTCAAAGCGATGGTGCTCCACCGATCACCCACGCACTGATCGAACCGGGGACCGGTACCGCGACCCTCAGCCAGCCCGTGGCCGTTTTCCGCAGCTTCTTCGACGCCCGAATCCAGCGCGAGCATGTGCTAGACCTCATCGGGCTCTACAACCACGTCATCGCCTTGCCGGTCCGCCACTACCGCAAAAAAGGCTATGCCCCCTGCTTCTCATTGGCCGAGTACCAGGTCGCGCCGTTCATCGGTAAGACGGCCGATAAATACGGCCGCGGACCCGGCAAACAACGCTCCAACAGCCACGTTGTGAAGATGGGTCCCGGCATCGCCTTTGACGTCGACAGCGTCCCGGCGCATGAGATGTCTGACCGGATGCGGGCGCTAGGGCTCGGTCACATCGTATTCACTTCTTATTCGTCCGGCCTGACGATGCCCGCCGAGAACAAAGTCGCGGGACGCGGCCGGCTGATCCTGTTCCTTGACGGTACCTGGGAGCCGCACGAGCACGAGCGCGTCTGCGAAACGATCAATAGGCTGGTCCTGAATGGCGTCGCCGACGACGGTGCCTTCGCTGCCCCCCAACCGTTCGCCGTGCACTGCACGGCTGCCGAGACCCCCGGCCAGCCGACTTTTCACTACGCCCAATACGGCCTGCGCCTGTCGCTGGCGAAGATCAGGGCGCTATCGCAGGAGCCCTCGCCGAAGCCGAGTAGCGGCGGCGAAGCGTCGAAGACCGACGCGTCGAGTGATGCCGCACTCGCCATCGAAGAGGCGCGCGAGATAGGTGCGATGGGATGCATTAGTCAGGAAAAGGGCTGGCTCTGGGCTACGAACTGCACCCGTCGCTCTTGGCCACACAAAACCAATCCCACAGAGATTTCAGCCCCTGCCCTGGATGTCGCTGACGCAATGTCTGCAGCAGACCCGGTCCCCGGAAACTACGTAAACCGAGACGATGTCGAAGCGAAGATGAAGCGCTGTGACGGCGAGAAGCACAGGGACAAGTTCGACGCCGTGCAAGGGTGGGCGCGGAAGTGCGCAATCGTGATCATCAAGCGCGCCCACACTTTGCCACTGAACATCGGCCCCCTGAGTGCAGTCTTCTTCAACAAGGCGATGCCTGCGACACGGCTCGACATGGGCCTCGATCACCAAGCGGAAGTGCCGTCGACGATTAGCACCACGCCCGCCAACGTCAGGCGAGCCACGCTCTACCTTGCACGGTGGCACCGTCCGGAGGTGATTGACGACCTGGTCCAGCGCTTCCCCGCGCTAAGCGCCCACGCCGCTGAGATCGAGCAGCGCAAGGCCGAGCGCGCCGCCGTCGCGAAGACGTTGGGGCACAATGCCCTCGAAACGGCGATGACCGCGTTCAACAATGACTACGCCATCGTCAACACGAGTGGGCAACCGAAGGTCGTCCGCAAATTCTTCGACGTGATCACGGGCTACTGGCAGTTCGAATTCTCGACCTTCGAAGACTTCAAGAAGCTGAACATCAAGGAAACTGTCGACATCGAAGTCGACGGCAAAACGGAAACGCTCGCTGTCGCTCCGCTGTGGCTCAAGTGGAAGCAGGGGTGCATCTACAGAAACGGCATCAAGCTCCTGCCGCCCGTCGCCGGAAACAAGCCGCTCGATGACCCCCATGTGCTGAACCGTTGGTGTGGGTTTGGCGTCGAGCCAAAGACGGGCAAATGCAATCTTTTGCTCATGCATCTCCTGTGCGTTGTCTGCCGCGGAGATGGAAGCCTGTTCCAGTACCTTGCGAGATGGATGGCGCGTGTCGTCCAGTCGCCGGGCGAGGCCGGGCAGGTCGCCATCGTGCTGATCGGCCCAGAAGGAAGCGGCAAGGGGGTAGTTGGCCGCACCATGGTCAAGCTGATGGGTCAACACGGCATCCATGTCACGTCTAAACAGCATTTGGTCGGCCGGTTTAACGGGCACCTGCAAGACGCCATCACCATCTTCGCCGACGAGAGTTTCTTTGCTCACGACAGGGAAGCCTTGTCGATCCTCAAGAGTATGATCACCGAGCCTGAGCTGTTGATGGAGGCCAAATACCGCAACCCCGAGCGCATGCCAAACTACCGGCACCTGATCGTCGCGACCAACGAAACGCTGGCCGCCGAACTCAGCGGCGGGGACCGGAGGTACGCTCCTTTCAATGTTGACTTCGATGCCTCCATCAAAGACCCGGAGTTCCGGAGGGCGCTCGCCGAGCTCAATATTGCAGATGCAAGGGGCTGGTTCGCAGCAGTGTACAGGGAACTTGAGAGCGGTGGGTACGAGGCTTTTCTGCACCGGCTCCTGCAAATCGATCTGGCGGGCTTCAACGTGTGGGACATCCCCCAGTCAACGTTCCGGAGCGAGCAAGTCGCGCTGTCGCGCCGGGGGATCGATGCTTGGTACTACGATGGCCTCTGTGCCGGAGGCCTATGCTTCGACGCCGAAGGCACCCGGCTCGATTGGGACCCCGCGCCGTCGAATGCCCTGCTCTACAAGTCCTATCTCCAGTCCGCCAAAAGTGAACGGCACCCGCCGAGCGAACACGCCTTTGGCGTCGCGCTGTCCAAGCTGGGCGTCCCCCCAAGCATCAAGGCGGGAGGCAACAAGGTCATCGGCTACAGTCCCCAGTTAAATCGACCCATAAATGGCAACAGAGCGTGGTGCCGCCCCATGGGCTCGCTCGACGATGCACGCAAGGCGTACGCCGCCAAATTCAAAATCAGGGTCGATTGGCCCTGACGTCCGGAGTGAGGACCAATCCGCGTCCGAAAGCTGGAGCGCCAACATGGGACGTCGAAAGTGCTTGTGAGTCGACGTCGGATGAAGAGCGCGTGCAAACGTCCGGAGTGTCGGACTTATTTCGGCAAACAGCTTTATATGCGCCGCCCCTCCTTCCCCGTAGGATCCATTGTCATTTGCAAAGGTAGAATAGAGGATGGTCGACATCGGACGAGGCGGGGTATGCAGGCGGGCGTGCACTTCGGACGTCCGGACATGTGCCGCAAACATCGGACGCAAGCCCAGACGTGGCCCCACGGTAAAGCGGGCTGGCGCTTGCCTATCCCGACGGCAGCTAAGGCCACGGCGCGCCTACGCTGCAACTGGCGGTCTTCGCAGGCAGGCATGACGCCGGTTAAGCACCATGGGAGGTTCGCCTGCGACGCGCCGAGCTGCGCCCACCCGCCGGGAGCGACTATCTGTCTTTCCCCTGAAAGGGGCCTGAACCCGCTTGACGGCAAGCGTCTGCCACTCTCGGATGCGGGAACAAACTGGGGAATGAATGCCTCTCTCTGCACTTTCAGACCGCTCGGCTGTGCTCAAAGCCATGGCGGAGTATGACCAGCTCGGGCGGGAAGACTTCCTGGCGAAGTATGGCTTTGGTCCCTCTCGCGAATACTTCATCGTTCACGAGGGCAAGGAATACGACAGCAAGGCAATCGCCGGCGCAGCGCACGGGTTTCAATTTCCTGAGCAGGGAGCGCTGAAGTCGTCGGAGTTTAGCGGGGGAGATCCAACCTTCAGAGCATTAGAAAAGCTTGGCTTCGCCGTCCAGGCACCAACTGAGGGTCAGGCGATACGGATCACTGCCCACGACGTCGAAATTCTCCGTCTTAGCCGAAGCCGGGCTCGCTACAGCGAGTTATCTGCTGAGGAACACTCAGCATACGAACGTGTTCATACCGCGCTTGGTCAGCTGGCTCGCCTTGTTCAAGCAGACCTTGGCGTTGCCGATTATGAAGTTCGGCTCACCTCAGGTTTTCATTTGCGTAGTGGAATACGGGGCGCAATACCCAAGGATCTCTGGTTTGGGGTCTTTCGCCGCGAGAACGCTCGGGAGTTTCTAGGAAATCCGCAGCTCTTCGCGATCGTCTCGGGTCGTGGGATCGAGATCGGGTTTTGTCTGTCCACCCATCCATCGGATTTTTCTAACGCTGATCTGAAAACAAAGCTCCGCGCAGTAGCACCGTCGATTTACCGGCAACTGCCGGAGCCGGGCGACGGATCTGCCCAACAATTAGAGAGAACTTTGTCTGGGCGATGGGACCTGAGGCGCAAGTCGCGGCTTGAGCCACATCTGTCCGAGTTTCCGGATCTTATGAGCTGGCTTCAATTTTTTAGGTCTGCCGACGGTGCTCACGAAGGCGGAGGCAGCATTACGCGTTGGATTACCGGCGAGGCCCTAGACTCCACGGACCTTGGAGCCGCAGTTCATGATATGGCATCTGTATTTCGTCCCCTCATGGAGACAATCAGAGTCCGCATTCTTGAGGCTCGTCCGGAAAGCGACGGGACATCCGCGGAAGAGGTCGAGCGACGCGCGGTAGTTGGGCGGTCGTTTGCAAGTCTCTTTGGAGACCTGCTGAACCAATTGGAAGTGGTGCGCAAACGGCCGTTCGGGGTCGTTCCAGAGCTGTGGGACCTTATGGGGCAGATCCAGACAAGACTGGACAATCTTGAGGGCGTGACGAAGCGACCGGACATTGTCACGAAATGGGGTCTTGGAAAGGGGGTTTGGGCAAACGTCCCGTGGATCGCGCTCCTTAACACGAAGGTGACAACGAGCACGCAGTCCGGGACCTACGTAGTTCTTCTAATCGCAGAAGATCTCTCGGCCATCTACGCCACCCTCAACCAAGGAATTACCGACCTCGATGATGAACTTGGAAGGCGAGCTGCAGTGCGAACACTTAAAGAGCGCTCGGCCCACTATCAAGCACAGTTGGGCGACATCGGCTCGGGTATTCGGATGGGAAGTGACGTCGATCTCAGATCCACCAGCTGGCGGGGCAAGAACTATGAAGTGAGCACTATCGCGTACGAGCGGTTTGAGCGCCGGGCTCTTCCGTCGGACGAGCGGTTTGAGGAAGTGATAGAAGCTTTGCTACGCGCGTACGAGCGGATCGTCGAGGTTCCATCGATGACGCCTCAGGTTTTGCCTGCCCACCCGCCCGAGAGCGCACCCCTGCCGATCGAAGAAGACCCGTATTCGATCGACGATGCGATGTCCGGTCTATTCATGCCACGCGAGGAGGTCGAAAGGATTCTCACCATCTGGCGCACCAAGAAAAACATCATCCTTCAAGGAGCCCCAGGGGTTGGGAAATCATTCGTCGCCAAGCGGCTTGCATTTGCGCTCATGGGCTATCGAGCTCCCAGTCGAGTCGAATCGGTTCAGTTTCACCAGTCCTACTCTTATGAGGACTTTGTGCAGGGGTATCGGCCAACCAAGGCCGGAGGCTTCGAGCTCCGAGACGGCGTGTTCGCAAGGTTTTGCTCTGCAGCGCTCGAAGATCCAGGCCGCGATTATGTGCTCATCATCGACGAGATTAACCGCGGCAATCTGTCTAAGATCTTTGGTGAGCTGATGCTGCTGATAGAGCAGGATAAGCGGAACTCAAGTTGGGCAACGCGCCTCACCTATTCAAGTATCGCCGACCAAAGGTTCTACGTTCCTGACAACCTTTACGTCGTCGGGATGATGAACACAGCGGATCGATCGCTCTCTATGGTCGACTATGCCTTGAGAAGGCGGTTCTCCTTTGTCACGCTCCTCCCTCAATTCACCTCTTCGGCATTTCGAGACTATCTCTCTGCGGCAGGGGTCCCTGCGGACGTTCTAAGCCGAATCGTGAGCCGCATGACCGAGCTGAACGACGCCATTGCAACGGACACGATTAACTTGGGACCGGGCTTTCAAATCGGACATAGCTTCTTCGTTCCGACAGATGGCGTCGCCTACACCGTCCACTGGTACGAGCAGATCATCGACACCGAGATCCGCCCCCTGCTCGAAGAATATTGGTTCGACGATCCAAAGCGCGCCGCCGATTGGCGAGAGCGCCTCTTGGCGGTCTCGTCGTGACCATTCCCATACGCAACCTTTACTACCTCTTCTGTTATGCCTGGGAGCGGTATCCAGAGGGCGGCTCGACGGAGGTAGGGATTGACGATTGCCCCGACCTTCCGAACCTATTCGCAAGAATTCTCATAAATGGAGTGAACCGGCTCCTGCGCCGCGGGCTTGATCGAGGGTATTTAACGCTTGAGGAGGAAAGGACGTCGCCTCGCGGCCGTATACTGCTGGACCGAACTATAAAGGAACAAACGCTCAAGCGCGGAACAGTCTACTGTCTAGTCGACGAACTCCAGCGCGACGTCCTGCACAATCAAATCATTAAGGCGACGGCTGGTTTGCTTGTGCGCGACGCCAAGCTTGCGCCTCGTCTCGCGCACGAGCTTCGCATGATCGGCCGCAAACTGGCAGACGTCTCGGACATCCGGTTGACGACTGGTCTGTTTCGCCGCGTTCAACTTTTCCGCAACAACGGCCAGTACCTGTCGCTTATGCGGCTTTGCGAGTTCGTATGCCGCTGCCAGCTTCCCGAGGAAGCCGGTCTAGGAGGCCGGTTCGCAGACATTCAGCGTGACGAGGAACGTATGTCGCGCGTGTTCGAGGACTTTCTTCGGAACTTCTACTTCCATGAGCAGGCCGAGTTCTCCGTCGCCCGGGAGGACATGCGTTGGCGCATCGACACGGGCCCTGGTGGGGATCCTTCCCTTGTGCCAATCATGCGCACGGACGTTACCTTGAGATCCGACGCCTGCACCATCGTAATGGACGCCAAGTTCTATGCAGATCCTTTCCCACGCTCGATGGGGACTGCCAAGTTTCGCTCGACGCACCTTTATCAGCTGTACGCGTATATGAAGCACACAGCCGATCGAAGTACGGGCCGTGTCCCCGTGAGAGGAGCCCTCGTCTACGCGTCACCAGTTGGTCAATCTCTTCACCAGTATCGGCTGGATGGACACGAGATCGCCATCGCCACGATCGACCTGTCGAAACCCTGGCCAGAAGTCCACAAGGCCCTGTTGGGCCTACTGCAAGTTTTGACGCCCAACGAATTCGGTAATTCTAGGGTGCGCGCACCTGCGGTCGCGGCTGAAGTCATAGTTGGCTAACGGGGTTGCGCCTGATGAGGAAAATTGTCTTGCTGTCTTGCGTCAAGAGCAAACGCATTCACTCGTGCAAAGCGGCGGATATGTACACGAGTGCTCTGTTTCAGAAAATGATGGCTTACGCTCAAAGTCTCAGTCCAAAAAGCATCTTTATACTGTCTGCCAAGTACGGCCTTCTGAGCACGGATACAATTATCGACCCGTACGAACAGACGCTCAAAAACATGACGAAGGTGGAAAAGCGGTTGTGGGCGCAAGATGTATTGTCAGAGTTGCGAAAGCATTGTGATCTCGATACTGACACTTTCGTATTTCTTGCAGGCATGCCATATCGCGAGAATCTAACGTCACATCTGAAGCACTATGAAGTGCCAATGAAAGGGCTGGGGATCGGGCTACAATTGCAATGGCTGAAGCGCCAACTGCAATGACGGTAACTGCAGGAAAGTGCCCCGGCGGCGGTAGATCATGTTGCTCGACGGCTCGACAACTTGTGACGGCCCTGCTCTCGTTGCGCATGTTCACAATATAGCGCCATGAGGCTGCGACAGCGCAATCGTCGGCCATTCCAGGCGCGCAACGCTGTCGGCGGCCTGCGAGGCGGAGGATGCGCTTAGGGCTTTCCTTTCCGCTTAAAGAGCACGGGCAGGTGTCGACCGTCCGGCTCGGAATTAAACCGTATGCGGATCGAGCTTGTCACCGATACCGACAATCCGGCCTTTCTCGGGTTCTTCATCGGCGTAGGACGAGGGCACGTCCGCTATGGGCCGATTCTGTTGAAAAACTCTTTCTTCCATTCCGGCGCGCAACATTGATTCATTAGCGTCAGTCGTGCGGCCATAGAGATTCAAAATGACCGCGGGATCGGATCAAACATTGCGCTCCCAAACCACCTCGCCGAGTTTTTCAACAGAATCGGCCAACAGCCGACATTATCCGATCAGTTTAAAAACGCGCATATCGCCGCCCCGGCCCCCTTCCACCAGGCATTCCCGGAAACCGTCGGGCAGGCGTACTCGCTGCGCGTGACTCTCTAATGTATTGCGCAAAACCCGTTAGGAGCTCTTGAACCTCAAGCAACTGAGGACGGCTTGGAGCCACGTTTACAAATTGCTCGCGCGACATTCCAACAACCACAGCACTTCCTTCCGCGCGTCCTGGAAGCAGGCACCAAAGCGTGTCTTTGAACACATCCACTGGTTGGCTATTCACCCCGCGGAAATCAAAAATGACGGGTACTGAACTATCAAGCCACATCGCAGGAAAGCACTCGTCAGGGAATGCGAGAAGGAAGTATCCCTGGCTAGGCGTGCGCCTGAGATGATCCTTTCCCAAATTAAACCGCGGATAGTCTCGTTTTAGGCGGGTGCCATCGACAACCCACACCATATTTCCGTAGAAGCGCTCGCGTTTGGTGCGTTCTTGCGGGTCGAGATGCGAATGCTGAAACTCAATCACAAGGCCATGAGGGGTACGAACATCAGCGATGTGCTTTTCCCCGGATTGCCCATCGTGCTGGATAAATTCTTGGCATTCGGTCGGAAAGTTGTTTTTCCACGCGCGGTGCCATTCGGTTTCCTTTTCGGCCCACGCATCACAATCCCGGATTCCCTGGTGCGCCCAGTGGGCGACTCTGTGCGTGCCGCATTTGGCAATAACTTCGCCATTACAACGGCGACACCTCCCCCTCCCTCCGGGATAGGCTTCAACACGTTGATCGCCTGCAAGTGCATATCTCATGTCGCAAGATCCCAGCCGGGAAGCGAAGAAATAGGTTGCCGTCGCACGGTTTCCTCACTGGTTTGCGCAGACCACTGAATTTCTACTGCGATGCGGTGTTCTACTTTACAGGCTAGTACGTCGGCCTCCACCGGGCCACGCGCTTTATCTGGTTGCAGCTTGTCCCGGGGCAGGCCAATGCTACGCGCCACACAATGGCGAAATATCCGAAACTCCAGTCGTTTCTGAACGAACCGTCGAACACCCGGACACGGGAGAAGATGTTCTTCCACCGACTGTATTTCGAGCTCAAACTCGCCGCCGCTGCGGGTGGGAGTCATCTTGGTCTCTATGAGCCTGATGTCGACCGCGACGGATTTGATGTTGTTCTAACTGACCGCGATACGACGCGGCAGATTCAACTGAAGACAGCCACAAGGTCGTCTGGCACTTCGCGGTGGAGCAGCGGTCTAAGATTTCTTCGACCTGAGTTTCAGCACATTCAAGCGATGGGCTTTGAATTCTCTCCGGCAGGCGAAGGCCGGGACGGAGGTATCATTGCGGCCATAATCGATGACACGGATCCGGCTTGTCCGCTAACATACTACTATACAGACTTGTACGTGCTGAACGCTTTGTCTGCTGGAATACTCAGGGAAGAGCGCACGGTAAAGAGAAAGAATGAGTTAACGCGCCGCCATCTAGCCAAACAGGCACTAATGCAGCTGCATGGAAGAGATTTGGACGGAGAGATCAAAATTCCACGCAAGTGCTTCCTGCGAGCCGAGTCCTCGGTTGCCTTGCTGCATCTTATTGGGCTCAATTTCTACAGCGATCCCGTCTGCGGTTGGGCCGACCACGTGCGAGTCGCTGTGGAGGGTCGCTTCGAGACTGATGCCAATGGCAGACCTGATAGCGGCATTGAACTGAACGCGGTGCTTCACGCCGAAATGGCCGGCGAGGCGCTCAAGAAGCTGACCGTCGAGCCTCGCCTCTCCGCTTTTGTGCGCGCATCATCGGCCGCTTCGTAACCTATTCGGTTAAACCAAGTTTCGCGAGCAACAGCGAATTAACGCCTTCGCCCAATCCTTATTGGTATCTTCATACTTGAGCTGCCGAACGGCGAATGCATAGGCAATCGCGATGACTTCTTGAGGCGAACCCGCCACGGCTTCTGCCCACTGCCTGCACCCCTTGATGAAGGCTGCAAAAGAGCATCCGGCAGTAAAGCGCTCGACGTCCGTCCAGTGATCAATGTGTTCAACTGTCGGCCATCCCTCGCCAAGCCTATCCCGCTGCTTGTGAAAGAGTGTGCTCAATTCAAGCGTAACAGGATCGGCCGCTGCGTACGACTCACCAACATCGCCGAAATCGATGAGCATCGCCCTACCTTGCTCCAGCGCGGTGAATAGCACGTTCGCGCAGTGCAGGTCACCGTGTTGGCAACAGCGAGCGACTCGCACATTAAATGCTTCAATGCGCGCGAAATCTATGCCCTCCAAATGCGCAGTAACTTCGCCCATCGTTGCGTCGCCGACAAACCGGCGCCGAATTTGCGCAACGCGCAGATTTTCAACACGTTGAGCCTGGTACCACCGCTTTTCTATTTCTCGAATTTCGGCTGGCACCGCTCCTGCTCGCACATCGCTGGCGGCAAGCCGCTCGAAGAGGCTTTGGAGAGTGTCACCAACCATCCCATAAAAGAGGCCACCGCGATCCCCTGCGCCAACTTCGATAATCTGGCTCAATTGAGGAAATCCACCGGGGTCCAGACGATTGACGTCAATATTGTACCGCCGGGCTTCATCTCCAACATCACGAAGGTTCGCAACTTTTGCAACCGCAGTCATCAGCGGGTCATTGGCGGCGTTTTTCACGACCGTCTTCATGACACGTGATCCAGAAAGTCCCCCACCCATGGGCGACACCTCTACCGCGACTCCATTGTACCGTCGACCAAACATGCGAATGACATTGTTGTCGCGTTCGCTAAGCGCCGGCATTTCTCCAATAATCCTCACTGCAATCTGATCGAGCGTGGCGCGTTGAGCGGCGAATGCCTTGATGCGAGCAATGCATTCATCGACCCTTCTCTTCCACCACACTGCATACATCGGATCCTGCTGGTTTCGGCCATGCAAGTCGCCGTTCCGACTATGATCAGTGGCCATTTCCGCAGCGAAATCCGAGTCCTCGGTCGCTGTCAGGAACCAAACTGGCGTACCCGGAAACTGGTCTCTAACGTACTCAAAGATTCGCCAACCATGGTCCTGGTGGTCGTCAAGTACCCGGTCAGCTGTAGGAATACGGCGATCTAACAATACGAGATCAAAGTTTTCGCTTGCCAATTTCTCAAGCGCACTATCGCGGCTGGCTGCCCAAACGAGTTCACAACCGCCAATCCCTTGGACCGCTCGCTCTATGCTCTTCGCATACGCAGCGTTGTCCTCGACTAACAGCAATCGCATGCGTCAACTCGGCTGCGGCTGATTCGGCCAACGCATCTCAAATCTCACGCCACGCTCGTTCGGCACAAGCAGCACGCGCCCGCCCATGGATGCGACCGCCTGGCTCGCTATCGCGAGGCCCATGCCCATATGGTCTTCTTTAGTCGTTGTGCCGATGTCGAATGCTCGCTGCACGTTGCCTTTGAAGCCGATTCCAACGTCGACCACGGAAACCCATTGATCGCGATCAGTGGTGCCCCATGCCACCGTTATCGGCATGGCCGACAATTCGCCGCCAGCAGCGACCGTTGCTTCTACGGCGTTGCGTAAGCCGTTTAGCAGGCACACCGACACCAAGCTGCGATCCCCCTCGACGATGCACGGTTGCGGGCCGGTCCGAACAATTTGAACACCTTCAGGAACGTCGGCCTCCTGAACGCAGCGTTGAACCACGTCGTCGAGTGCAAATTCTTCCACTTTGGGCGCACTCGCTGCCCTTCTTAGACGCGCAAGCACTTCCACGAACTCGTCCAGACGATCAATAGAGCGTCGAGTTGAAGATTCACTGAAGTTCGGCACCTCAGCTTCTGCCGCAAGGCGAAGCCCGCCTAAAAGCGGTTCAATCTCGTGAATAAGCTGGGCCGCGGTCGTCTCTACAGCTTCCGCATGCACCTGCGCCGCAATGCCTTCCGGCACGTCATCGCGATCAACGGAACCTTCAGGTTCTGGAGAGGGCGAAATTCGCGCCAAGGCTCTGCGCAACGCGCCGCGTATCCACAAAACGGTCTCTCGAGCCGCTGCTTCTCGGATCGCCTTTTCATGGGCTGGTTGCGCGTATTCAGCAAAGAACCGGGCTGCCTCCAGCCTTTCCTTGCTGTTGCTGGACCGCAACCGTCGCAAAAGAACGTCAGGACTTTGGGGCATTGGCACGATGTTTCGCGTAGAATTCAGCTCGCCTGGCAAATGCTTCGCGGCCGCCTTCCATGATACTGCTAATGGCATCCACTATGCTTTGGCTATTCAATGCTCCCGCGGACCGTACGAAACACCGACTGCCATCCGAATCCAAGTGGAGCACGCGGGCCGCGTCGCCAAGGACTGGGATGTTGGGGTTGTGGGTCGCAATAATGCTCTGCGCTGTTCTCGACCGCGCGGTCACCGCCTTCACAAGTGTTCCCACGACAAATGCGTTGTCGAGATGGTCTTCCGGTTGATCCAGGATGATCATTCGCTCGGTATGTCGAAGAATTATCGGCAGCACAGCGGTGCAGCGCTGCCCCATAGAAAGAAAGTCGATGCCCTTGTAGTCGGTGCCATCCATCAGGGCGATGTCGACGTCGTCTTCCACTGACGCAGTAAACAAGCTTCCACCATGTGGTCCGCGTAAGGCGTCACACAGTCGCAAAGCCCGTTCATCATTAATCGCCAGCGCAGATGCAATCTCGCCGACGTCACGCGCCTCCGCAAGAGTCGCTATCTCTTGGGGACTATAAGTTTCGGCAATACGCTCGGACAACTCCGCGTACCGAAGTCCGCTGCCGCGCAGCGCCGCAACCAGCGCGGCAATATATTCCCTGTACTGCGCGCTCGGAACAATCTTGATACGAACAGAAGGTGCAAGGGCCCTGGTTAGCGTCGAGGCGGCTTTATCGCGCGCCCTGGTCCTGCTTTGTTTAATCGCGTCCTGCTGCTCAAGCATCTTGCTACGCTGCGCAGTCAAATGCTTCACGCGCGCGTCTCGTTCCTTGCGCAGGTCCACCAATGAATTGAGAACCGAGATTTGTTGCGTAAGGTCGTTAATGCGCTTGTCTACTGCGCTTGCCCCCTTCTGCTTGTCCTCGATCTTCTGCCTGATATCGCGAGCGCGGTTTTCTAGTCCCGTGTGCTGGCTAGAGGCCGAAGCCTTTTTGCGCTTCAGTTCGGACGCGATGCCTTTCAATTCTTCCAGCCCACTGCGCAGCCGAATATTCGCTTGCGTTTCCCTTCTTCTTAGCTCGGTCAATTCGTCACCGGTCGCAACTTGGGCAGGCCACCGTTCAATGGTCGGCTCGCGATCCAGTACGTCTTCAAGAGTCTCAGTCCATTCGGCGAGCCGATCAGCCGAACGAGCGATCACTTCCGCGCGTACGCGAGCAGCCGCGACCTGTGGCGTTACTTCGGCAAGGGCAGTTCGATGACCTTCAATTTCCTTGTGAACAACAGTTTGCGCACTACTCTGAGATCTCACTGCCTCCAACTGCGTCTGCAGCTTTGGAAGCTCGGCGGTTTTTTCATCTATGTCGTCAATCTCGTTGAGCAGCGTTCTTATCTCAGCCGTAGCGGAACGAATTCTTGCGGCGTTGCTCGATTCGCTCGACGTGACTCTTTCCGCTGGAGCCAAAAAACCATCGACCAATCGAAGGCGGGACTGCGCCTGGAGTCCAATCGTTTCAATCTCAGCTTGAGAAAAAACAAATGGCCCCACAAATGCCTCGGGTAACTCGACTTCTTCATCCAATGCAGTCCTCGCTACCTCAAAGCGGCTCCGGCCATCGGTCAACGTGATCGTCACACGCCCATCGCCGAGCACGCCGAGTGCGTGCTCCATCGCCTCTTTGTTCGCGGTGTCAGTGTACGCGCTGGCCCCCAATCCATATCGTAGAAGCTCGATCACCGAACTCTTACCCGTCCCGCGACCGCCAATCAGCACGTTGAGTCTCGGGGCGAAGCGCTGGTTGAAGCCGTCGAGGACGCCCCCCTCAATGCGAAGTGAATCAATCCACACTACCGGTTCCTTTGCCGCTTGCGCTCGTTGCCGAGGTTCAATCTACAGCGTCCGAGCGCGGTCTCGAAGTGGAAAGCCTGGCCCTTGCAGAAAAGGACAGCAGTTGTTGGACGTGCTAGGGCTCAATTGGCAAATCGCGGGCCGATAGGCTGTTCGCGAACCACAATCTGTCCTCAGGTCCACCCTGCAGCGTTTGAAAGTGGCGGCCGACGACGACCGACGTTCCGTCCAAGCACGCGCAAGCGTGCTTGTTGATACTCGGCCGCGAGCCAAGCACCCAGGGCGAGACTATCGGCAAGGTCGTCGTGCTCGCCTTCGGAAGGCTGGATCGATACGCGGCGCGCAGCTGTGACCTTGCTTTCGAGGTGCTCCAGCTCCCGCACCATCGCCGAGGTAAACGGCCCAGGTGCAAACTTTAAGAGGCCCAGTACCAAGTTCTCGCGCACCGTCGTGTAAAGCGCAGTTTTCGGCACATGCCACACCGGCACCGTAAACCTGCCTCGGCCGGGGAGCACGACGAAGATCGGCTGCCCTTGCGATTGCTGCGCGCCCGCACCACCGAACAATACGCCTTGCAGCGGTGGGAACCTGACGGCTACACCCTGGTTTGGGCTCGCCATGCCGAACTCGACCAACCGCTCGCCGAGGCTACGGTCTTTCGTCGCATCGAACGCGAGGTGGACCGGCAGCCAAGCCGCACCCGAGTTGTTCCGTACCTCGTTGACGAATTTCACCGCCTCCTGTGCCAGCGACAAGGACGAGCTACCAGCACCGGGAAAGCTTTTAGCGTGCGCGACCATCACCACTTCGTTGCCGAATGCGTAGAGTACCACCGCGCAAAGGCCCTGATTGTCGACGCTCCAGGCAGGATCGACGCCAACGCACACGGCGAGCGCGTTGGCGGGCTTGATCGCCACAACGGGATCGGGCTTGCTGACTTGGTCGAGGCCAGTCGACAGCACCTCAGACAGGAAGAATGGCACGGGCAAGCGCTCCTCTCAGCGACGGTGACGACGCTCCCGTCGCGACTGTCCTCTCAATCGGAGACCGTCTTGAAGTCACGAACTCGAAGCCGTCCGGCAGCATTGCGGCTTGCAGCAGATCGGGATCGAACATGCCGGTCGCGCTGGCACTGAACTCGGCAAGGTATTCGCGCCGGAAGATCACCTCGCCCAGCAACCTACGTTCGCTTTCGAGGAACGATGCCGGGATACGCGGGCAATCGGTCGACGGCACGTGCAGTTTCTGCCACTCCCGAGCCGCATCGCCCTCCCACACGTCGAACAGCAGCCCCACGCGGTCCAGAGGTGTACCGAGAACGATCATGCGGCCGCCCGTGGTCGCGAGCATGGGGCGGACGCTGGCGAATAACTCATGCCCGCCATCCGGCAAACTCTGGGTCTCATCGAGAACGACCAGCGATGCCGTGAGCCCGCGCACCGTACCTGGGTCCCCCGGCAGGCTCAGTAGGCGCGATCCGTTGGGCAGCTCGACCGAAAGCCGGTTGTCGGTCGGAAAGTCGGCGTCCGGCAACGATTTGACGATTGCAGCCTTGGCGAGCCGGAACACTTCCCCCGACTGACGTTGCGTCGGGCTGATGCACAGGGCCGTGCGGTTCCGGCCTTCCACGACGTGGTGAGCAGCCGCCCATCCCGCCGACTGACTCTTGCCCACGCGCCGCCCGCACAAGGCAACGACGTCAGACGTGCCGCGCATGAGCCGCGTCTGCCACTCGTCAGGCGCCACGCCGAGCTTGATGCGCGCGAACGCTACGGCGTCGACCCGGCAGGCCGCTTCTCGCAAGGCCCTTTTCTCCGGTTCGCCCAGCCTGTCGAGTGCCCGTCTTATTTCGGCGAGCTTTGAAGCCTCGTTGCTCATGGCACGAGCCTGTCAAGGATCGCTGACCGGCTTTCGACGTCGGCCGCCGCGAACAGATCGGCAAGGGCGTCGCGGTTGACCTGTTCCGCAGGACGCGCGGGCGGCGGGGCCAGCATGGAGACCAGCTTGGTTGCGTCGGTAAGTCCGGAGCGCAATTCTCGCAGGCTAACGGCCCGAATCCCCAGCCCGCCGTCCACCTCAGCGTCAGCGGCGAGCTTTTTGAGCCGCTGCACGGTGTCGCCAAGGTCCGCCAGCAGCGCGCCAACGGTCGGGATCGCGCCCGCGATTGCAGGCAGCGACATCGGTACCAGCATGGGCGCAGCGACCTGCGCAATAGCCTGCAGATGCGGCCTGAGGTGCAGCCGCTTGTGACGCGCGACGGTGTTCTGCTGCAGCCCGTGCTTCGCGGCCACCGCCGCTGCGGTCATGCCTTGAACGAGGTCGGCGTCGATCTCCGCCCGCCGAATGCTGGAACAGATCGAACAAACAGGATGCGCCATAAGCGAAATATACAGCGCTCGATTCCGCCGGTGAACTCGGTGAACTCATCTCAGCTCACCACGTATCACCAACTTACCAAAACGCCCGCCGACGGGCGGGGGTGGCCTGGCCATTGGGGGGTAGGGTCGAATGGCTGAAAGATAGCTGCAGAGGATGGCACGCCGCTGCGGATGACGCGCGCCGAAGCGATGATGAGCGGCTTGCCAAGGTTGACGTTCGCCACTTCATCAGTCGTCGAGCGCCGCATAAATGCCTAATGTCTGATCCCGGTGCGGGTGCTCTTCTCCTCTCAGAGCCACCGACCGCTCTGTGTGGGGCAATGTGAGGGGTAGACGGAAGACAACAGCCCAAAAGCCCAATATTTACGGGCTTTTGTCGATTTAGCTGGACGGACGCCCTGTCCGCCATCAAGTCTGCGAACCTTTTCTCCGGGGCCCTTCGGCCCTAGAGAAAAGGCCGCTTTCCGGGCAAATTCGCGCTGAAAACAACCACCATGCGCCGCACAATTCGGTGCCAGATTTTGCCCATCCGGCGCCCTTCGGCGCGTTTTCTCCGGGCCTCGATTGTCGAGTGGTTGTTCCGATGCATCTCGATAAAACGCTGCCGTACTTGCAACGGGCGGCGCCCCTCCAAAGGGCGACGGGCAATCCTGCACTGCTCGAGCTGGAGAAAGATTGTGCGCAGCAACATTGCTGCTGCAACATCGACGGCCACCGTCAATTGGAAACCCGGCTGTACGAGCTAGTTCAAGAGTCTAGAGATAGCGCGGATGGCTCAATGCCTTTGTTAGACCTCTGCGCCCCATGATCCCGAACCATTCACATATAGAATCGATATGATCGGTTCGGCGCCTGATTATCGGGCAGTTGAGTCATCAGCTGTCCAACGCGCTTCGCGAATGAAATGGTGATCGGATAGAGGCAGCGCGAGAGCATGTCACGGCCGAGGTTGTTGGTACCCAGCCAGAACTGCGCGCTGGGTGACTTCAGGCGGTTGAGTGGGCTGATCTGGTTGTAGCCGTAGGGCGCCAGGACATCAGCGAAGATGCCGGCGAACAGAAATAGCGCGCAGATCACGAAACCGAAGGCGCACAGTGGCTTGTCGCGGAATAGGCGACCCATGAAGTTGAAGAAGCCGTGCGCCGGTAGGCGGCGACGACTTAGGGCACGGGCGGTTTCGGTGACGGCGACCATCAGCGGCACCTCACCTTGGGATCAAGCAGCCCGCAGCTGAGGTCGACGATCAGGTTGATCAGGACCACGGCTACGCCCACGATCAGGAACACGCCGGTGATGATGGGATAGTCGTGCTGGCTCACCGCCTCGAGCAGCAGCAGGCCCATGCCGGGGATGACGAAGATCTGCTCCATGATCACCGTGCCGCCCACCAGCACCGGCGCCTGCAGGCCGACCAGGGTCGTCACGGGGATCAGCGCGTTGCGCAGCGCATGGCGCAGGATAGTCGTGTGGTTCGCCAGCCTCCTTGCCGACGGCGGTGCGGATGTAATCCAGCCGCATGACCTCCAGCATCATCGTGCGCGTGAGCCGCATGACGACGGCGGAGAACGCCATGCCGAGGATCAGTGCCGGGATCGTCATCTGGGCGAGATTCCTGAGCGCATCCTGGGTGAAGGGGATGTACTTCACCTCCGGCGACCAGCCCCACCAGATCAACGGGAACACCATCACCAGCGTGCCGACCCAGAAGCCGGGCAACACCAGCGCCAGGATGGCGAAGGAGCGCGTGAGGTAGTCGCTTAGCGTGTCCTGGGCAACGGCTGAATAGACTCCGATCGGGATGCCGACCAACAGCGCTACGATCAGTGCTATGATGCCGAGCTCGAAAGTGGTGGGCAGGCGATGCAGCACCTCCTGCATCACCGAGGTGTTCTGCCACAGCGACTTGGCGAGGCTGCCCCCGAACAGGATGGCGCCGAGCCGCTTGAAGTACTGGCTGACTATTGTTTGGTCGAGCCCGAGCATCGTCTCGAGCTGGGCGCGGTTCTTTTTGTCGGCGCCGATGTCGTTGGACGACAGCATGAGATCGATGATGTTATCCGGGATCAGCCGCACTGTGGTGAATACGATCAGGCTGGCGAACAGCAGCGTAGGGACCATCGCCAGCAGGCGGCGGATGATGTAGGCCTGCATGTCAGTCGGCCTCCGGCGCGAGCTCAGGTCGAAGCGCCGGCATGGCCGCGATCATATGATCGCATGATCCTTCGAGCATCAGCCGAACGGTGCTTTCCGTCTCAGTGGCGTCACCCGATCTGATCGCGGGCAGCAGGTCACTTCAGAACCGCGCCGACTGCTGGCGGCGCGTGCAGGTCATGAGGTCGAGCGGCGGAGCGCTCCATGTCACGTGCCACAATGCCCGGCCTGTCATCTCCATGCGGCGAGCCGTGCACTGGCAATAACTCAGGTGCTGCAGACGACATCTACGACCGCTTGACGCCCTTCTTCTTGGACGGCGTGGATCGCTCTCGCCATTGCGGCTGGCAGGTCTGCCGGAGACGTAACCCGCTCGGACCACCCCCCGACAATCTCGACTGTTTTGTCAAGCCGTAGCGACTTGTCGAAGTACGTCAGAGGTTCGAGAGAAGGATGGCGTGCAGCCTCCCCGTCAGGATAGAGGTGGCGCGTCGCCACCCCGACCTCGTTCCACTTCTGATTGTCGACGATGACGGTGACGAACGGCGCCTTCTGCTCGAAAGCCGCATAGTGCGCAGCCACCGGACTTCCGAACATGTAGGAACCGTCTCCCACAATGGCGACGACCAGCCGATCACGCGCCGCCATTTTGGCACCGACGGCGGCACCAAGCCCCCATCCCAGCCCGCCGGCTGCCCCCACGGAGAAGAAAGTCCCCTCGCGCTCACGTGCCAGTTGTTCCATCGAGAACTGCGGCGCCTCCCGCAGCAAGATCGCTTCGGTGCCGAACGCCTGATCGACACATTTCGAGAGCCACGTCGGATGGATCGATTCCCGTCGCCGGGCATCTTCCAGGTCCGCGGCTCGCTTGAGGCGCCGGGCTTCCTGGACCGAAGCCACCCGCGCCCGCCGCGCGGCAATGCGCTCGCCGATCCGTCCCTTGCGATCGACCATCGCTGCTTCGAGAGCGCGTAGGGCGGCAGCGGCCGAGGCAGTGATCGCCACGTCGCACTCGAAACCGCGGATCGGCGTGCGTTGCTGAAGCGGGTCGGTGCCGATGTGCACGACCTTTGCGGACGACTTCGGGCGTACATAGGTTGGCAGCCAGGGTACGGTGCATTCGATGACGATCACGAGGTCGGCATCGCTTAGCCAGGGTGTCGGGTCGTAGCCGACATGCATCGGGTGACTGCTGGGCAGGCAAAGGCATTGCGGCACGTTCTGCACGACCGGAACCGCAAAACGTTCGGCAAAGGAGCTGAGGGCGGCGACCGCACCAGGGTCGAATCCGGCAGCGCTGGTGATGATGACTGGCCGTTCTGCGGCTTCCATGAGACGGCACAGTTCGTCGATTGCGCCTTCGCTTGGATAAGGCAGTGTGGCGACAGCCAGACGCGTGGGGTCCTGCCAGGAAAAGCCGTCCATCCGGCTGGCAAGGACTTCGCGCGGAAGTGTCAGATAAACAGGGCCGGCCGGTGCCGTGCACGAGACCGCGAGTGCCCGATCCACGACGGTTTCGAGCTGCGCCGAAGTCCTCAGCTCATAGTCCCACTTCACCGCTTCCCGCACGAGGCTCGTCTGGTCGAACATCTCCTGCGTCCAGTGGATGTGGACGTTGCGGCTGCCCTCCGCACCATGCTCGGTGATCGGGGTCCGTCCCGCCATGAGCAAGATAGGGGCGTTTGCATGGGCCGCGTTGAGGATGCCGCACACCGTGTTGGCCGTGCCGACATTGACGTGCACCATGACGACCTGGGGCCGTCCACTCACCATCCAGTGGCCGAGCGCCATCCCGACTGCGACGTTCTCATGTGGCGCCGTGACAGGCTTCGGAAGGAGCGAGCTGGTGTTGGCGCCGCGCACCCAGGCCTCGATCAGAGGCGCAAAGTCGGTCCCGGCATTCGCGAAGATGTGCTCGACGCCGCGCGCGGCCAGAAGCCTGAGCAACGCTTCAGCGGCCGTGCCGACCGGGACTTCGTTCATCAACATGTGCGACTACCCTCGGCTCAGTATCCAAGTCTTCTCTTCAGATCCTGGTCTATCCAGATGCGCGCGTAGATCGGCCACGGCCGGATGCTGCCGGCGCTCATTTCGCCACCGTAGTTCTTCACCCAAGGCCACCAGGCCGCGTAGACGTATGGAGCCGGCAGCCAGACGTATGGTGCCTTGTCGACGATCTCGCGCGTGAGATCGCGCAGCATGACTTTGCGCTTCTCTTCATCTCGCGTCAGATGGACTTCGGTCATGCGAGCGTCAAACGACGCGTCGGAGTACACGGACGCATTGATGTACTGGTTGGTGACGAAGTTGCCGCGCAGGCTCGTCGTGGGGTTCATGTGGCCGGCGCTCGTCAGGTAGCCTGGAGGCTGGGTTCGCGTTCTCAACGCCGAGAAGAAGGCTGCATACTCGGTCGACTGCAGCTCCGCCTTGACGCCGATCTGCGCAAGGTAGGCGACTAGCATCGGCGCGAGATCGGCGAAGTCGGGCTCGCAGACGCAGTACTGCAGCTTGAAGGTGAAGCCGTTGGCGTAGCCTGCTTCCTTGAGAAGCACCTTGGCCTTGCCCGGATCGTAGACAAACAGTTCCTTCACGGAATCGGGCATGCTTTCCAATGGTTCGAAGTAACCTCCCCAGTCTGGGTACATCGGAAAGCCGAACAGTTCAGCATCACCTCCGTAGACTGTCTTGACGATCTCGCCCTTGTTGATGGCCATGTTCATCGCTCGCCGCACGCGAACATCGTCGAACGGCTTCTGGTCGGTGCGCAGCGCCAGCAACGGGCCCTGCGGCAGCAAACGCCGCGACCACTGCAGTTGGGGAGCGCTCTTCTTGAGCTCGGCCACGGCACGCCAGGAGATCGTCTCCAGCATATCCACCTTCGCCGTGCGGAGGGCTGCGTGTTGTGTCGCCTCGTCCCGCAACGTGCGATAGACAAGCTTGTCGACGAACGGAATCTTGTACTGGATGCCGCCGACGGTTTGCTTGTCCCAGTACAGCGGGTTTTTCGCGTAGGTGTTAGAGTTGCCGCTGATGAAGTCGGACAGAATGAAGGGGCCGGTGCCGTTGACGTTGCGCCAATTGCCGGCACCAGCATCGACCACTTCGCGTGGCACCACGGCACTGTACAGGCCGTAGGCCAACCGGTAGTCCCACTCGGCGTTGTACTCGGTGAGATAGAAGATCACCGTATAGCGATCTCGTGCCTCGGCGCGTTCGACGAAGTCGTGAAACGTGGGGATGCGCTTGGGACTTGAACGAATACGGTTGAAACTGAAGACGACGTCCTCGGCCGTGAGCTCGCGGCTCTGCATCACTCCCGGTTTCTCCGGGAACATGATTCCTTTGCGCAACGTGAAAACCAAGGACAGCGGACTATCGATCAACTCCCATTTCTCGGCCAGTTCGCCGCGCTGCGCATCGGGGGAAAGCCAAGCCAGCGTGACGAACTTTTGGTCGCCGCCCCTGCGCACGCTCTTCTCGAGATCTGCCGTCACCAGCTGCTCGTACACTCCGCCGGCGTCGTGATTGATCTTCCAGTTCCAGTCATAGGGATCCCACGACAGCGCCGTCATGTTCGCGAACATGGTCGCGATCTCCAGAGTCCCTCCGTACTGCGGCTTCTGCTCACTCTGGCTGAAAGCTCCGGTTGGCACCGCGAGCGCCGTTGCGATCAACAGAACCGCTCGCCCTATCGCCGCGAGCATAGTTGCCTCCCGTCATCGGAGAAACTTGCAGATCCTTCACCCTCGTCATTAGAAGGCAAGGATGGTTGTAGAGTGTCAAACCGGCCGCAGCCTCATCTCTCACCGGCTGAGAAGGCGCTCGACTAGGACCCGCTTGCCAGCGGCGGTGGTGGCGGCAGGAGGCGCCGCAAGTCAGTATTGATATCGGCGATAGAGCTGCGTTCGACCGCGATTCGATTCTCGATCAACCGCTTGGCCGCCTTGATGTCGCGGCCGGCATTCACGGCGATAGTGCCGACTAGCCGGTCGCCGACCATGGCATGCCAGCTACCCTTGCCCGCCGCCGGCGTGCCACGCACGACGATCTCGGTATCGGCGGCCGGCAGGCCGACCAACTGGATGTTCACCCCGTGCTGGTCGGACCAAAACCACGGCGCCTCGCCGTTCTCGGCGGGCCAGCCGAGAAGCGCACGGGCACAGGCGATCGCCTGGTTCTGGGCGTTGGCCCACGATTCGAGGCGGACGCGACGGTGCAACGTGGGGTGCTCGAAAACCGAAACGTCACCGCAGGCGAAGATTGCAGGATCGGCGGTACGTCCGCACGGATCGGTGACGATGCCGCCCGCTACTTCCAGCCCGGCCGCGGCCGCGAGTTGGTCGTTGGCGACCAGGCCGATGCCGGCCACGACCAGATCCGCGTCGATGAGTTTGCCATCGGCCAGCCGAACGCCGTTGTCATCGACCGCCGCAACCCGAACCCCCAACCGCAACTCGACATCGTGCTGGCGATGCAGTTGCTCGAGATAGTCGGACAGGACGGCCGGCGCGGCGCGGCTGCACAGACGGCCGGCGGCCTCGAGAACGGCAACCTGCAGGCCCATGGAACGGCCGGCAGCGGCGACTTCGAGGCCGATCCAGCCGCCGCCGATCACGGCCAGGCGACGGGCCCCTGCCAGGCGCGAGCGCAACAGGTCGGCATCGGCGATCGAGCGCAGCAACAGCGCCTTGTCGCCGCCCGGCACGGGAAGCGGCGCAGGTCGTCCGCCGGTGGCAAGCACGACCCGGTCGAAGGCGATCACCTCTCCATTCGACAGCTCGACGGTGTGGCCTTGCCGGTCGATCCGGGTCACGCTCCGGCCCCGGCGGAAATCGACGGCAAGCTGCTTCCAGGCGTCGTCGCGGAAGAGATAGGTGGATGCCGCCGGGGCGCGGCCCAGCAGCACGTCCTTCGAGAGTGGCGGGCGTTCGTGCGGCGGATGCTCCTCGTCGCCGACAAGGACGATGCTTTCAACATAGCCCTCGTCGCGCAACGCCCGCGCACACCAGCCGCCGGCCTGGCCGGCGCCGACGATCACGATGCGTTCGATCGGACCAACCACGCGGCACCGTGCCTACATCTTGCAGTCCTTGGCGTACGGATCCTTGAGCTCCGTGTAAACCTTGTCCTTGGTCTTGAGGACCGGCTTGCCATCGGGCCCCTTCACCACCTGGGCGATATACCAATCCTGGATCGGGAACTGATTAGTGTTGAACTGAAACGGTCCGCGCGGCGAGGCGAAGTTGGCCTTGCGGAGTTCCGCGATCAGAGCTTCCTTGTTGTTGAGCTTGCCTTGGCGGGCCTTGACGGCAGCATCGATGCCTTGGGCAACGTCGAAGGCCTGAACCGCGCCGAGCGTCGGCGGCCGCCCGTACTTCGCCCGGTACGCGGCGCTGAACTTGCGGTTCGCGGCATTGTCGAAATCCTCGTTCCATGTCACGGCCGTGGACGCACCCAAAGCCATGTCGCCCAGCACCGGGACGCTCAGCTCGTCGACCGTGTAGGTCGAGTAGAACGGCACCTCCCTGCTGAGTCCCGACTCATTGTACTGCTTGAGCAGGGAGATGCCCCAACCGCCCGGCATGAAGGCGAACAGTGCATCGGGCTTCAGCGCCCGGATCTCGGTCAGTTCCGTCGTGTAGTCGAGCTGGCCGAGGCCGGTGTACAGTTCCTTCACGATTTCACCGTCATAGGTCAGTTTCAGACCGGCAACGCCGTCCTTGCCGCCCTGGTAGTTCGGCACGATGGTGACGATGCGCTTGATGCCACGGCGCTTCAGATACTCGCCGATCACTAGGTTGGCCTGGGTATTCTCAAAGCCGTACGTGAAGAAGAACTGGTTGCAGCCGGCGCCGGACAACGTGGTCGGGCCGCTGTTTGGGCTGAGCAGAAGGGTTTTGGAGCCGACCGCTGTCTTGTGAATGGCCATCAGCACGTTGGAGAAGATGGTGCCGGTCACCACTTGGACCTTGTCACGCTGAATCAGACGTTCAACATGCTTGCGCGCGACGTCCGGCTTCTGTTCGTCGTCCAGTACGATAACCTTGGTCGGCACGCCGCCGAGCTTGCCGCCGGCCATCTCGACGCCGAGCATGAAGCCGTCGCGGACCTCGTTTCCGACCGCGCCGGCCGGTCCGGAGAGCGTCGTCAGCATCCCGATCCGGAGTTCCTCCTGCGCGTGTGACGGGCATGCTGCGCCGATCGTGGCCAGTGCCACGAAGAGTGTCTTCCAGTCCATCGTGGTCTCCTAAAGTCGGGGTATCCAATGCACACAAACTCAGGCGGCGGAGTTCACTGGAGTCCCGAGCCAGGCGGCCGCCAGTTCGGCATCAGTTTGTTGGAGGGCAATGTCGGGTCCACGATCTTGCGGGCGCCTTCCGCACCTGCCACCGGCAGACCTTTCGGATCGAGCAATCCGATCTGGACCAGGACGGATGCCTGATCCCAGTAGATGTGCTCGTGGTAGAGCTTGGGACCGCGGAAGTTGACGACCGACACCACCGCAATCTCGACGCGTCGGCCGGTTGGCTTGACGCCCGGCAGCATCCAGTCGATCTCCACGTCGTGTGTGAACGAGGAATACATCTCGTCCACCACGCAATTGGGCCCGACTGTGCGGCTGATCGGGATCATCACCACGTCTGACGGCAAGGTCGGTATGAAGTGCGTGGCATAGAAGTGACGCAGTTCGTCGTGGCCGACCCCTCCGGTCAGCGTGGGCACGTGATTCACGTAGGGTTGCCGTACCATCGTGCGCATCGTGGCGTCGGTATCCTTGACGAAGAACTCCTGCGCCAGGTGCTGGTCCCACAAGTCGGAAAGGTTGTACTGCGGCCCTATCGAGCGACGCAGAAGACCGATCGTCCGGGCGTGCGCCAACGCCGCCGCAGGCCGCACCCAGTCGGTCGAATGGGGGTTCGCGAAAGCATGCTTGGCATTCGGATAGACGTAGACTTCGGTATCGGCATGTTGGCCGAGGGCCGTCCGCACCTTGTCCGCGGAGGCCAGCGGGACCAGGCTGTCCTCGGCCGCGAAGTGCACGACGATCGGCTTGCCGGGCGGCGAGCCGATCATATCATCGACGTTTCTCGGATAGTAGGCGACGGCACAGTCGACGTCGCCCCGAGCCGCTGCCTGCCACGCCAAGCGGCCACCGGCGGAGAACCCCACGATACCGAGCTTACTGGTGCACGCCTTGTGCTTCCTAAGCGACTTGGCGGCCGCGGCGAGGTCGGCGGCCTCCGAACCTTCGGACAGCGCGGGAACGAGCGTGACGTACCCTTCTTCAGCGAAATGGTCGGCGAGCTGCCGTGCGCTGTCGGTGATCGCCGTCACTTCGGGCAGCAACAGCAGGCCGGGTCCATTCCCGGCCTCGGGAAGCGAGAGATAGCCCTTTGCCAGCACCGTCTGCTTTTCCATGGCGATGTCCCTCGATCTCAACCGGCGTGATTGCGAATTTCGTCCATCAGTCGCGTCGGCAGGATCTCCTCGCGACCTTGGGGCCCCATCGCACTGTGACCGCCGTCGACCTTGATCACCGAACCGGTCATGAACTTGGCGTGGTCCGAGCACACGAACAGCACGACGTCGGCGACCTCCTCGGGCCGCCCGGCGCGACCGAGCATATGGAAGCGGCTGGTCCACGCGCGGACGCGGTCCTGCAGGCTGGGCGGTGCCAGGTCGACCTTGCTCGACCATGTCCAGCCCGGCATCACCGCGTTAACTCGGATGCCGTCGGCGGCAAGGTCGATGGCCTGAGCGCGCGTCACCTGTTCGATCGCCGACTTGCTGGTCGGGTAGACCCACCGGCCCGGCAGGCCGACATGGGCGCTTTCGCTGGTGAAGTTCACGACGGAGGCCGATGACGACTTGCGCAGGTATGGCAAGGCCGCCTTCAGGAGAATGATGTGGCTGACGAGATTGACATTCAGCCCGTCCAGCCAGGTCGCTCGAGTCGAGTTGACCCCCTCGTCCGTGTAGGTGCAGGCGCAGTTGATCAGGAAGTCGATCCCCCCAAATCGTTCCGAGGCGACCGCGACCAGCCGATCGATCTGCTCGTCCTGCCGCAGATCGGTGGGCTGAAAGTGGCAATTGGCACCGAGCTTCGCTGCATGCTCTCTGCCGACCTCTTCCTGGATGTCGGCCGCAACGACCTTGACGCCTGCCGCGACGAAAGCGTTGACGAGGCCGATCCCGATTCCGCTGGCGCTGCCGGTGATGATTGCAACCCTGCCTTCGATTCCCTTCATGTCGACTCCTCGCCTTAAACGATGATCGATAACCGACCCTGCGGCCGCAGCGTGCCCATGCCGAGGATCGTGCGCTTCTCCCGGATCAGCAGCCGCTCGCCATCGGCGACCAACTGATACTCATGGCGGCCGAAGTAGGTGTCCGTAACGCCCTGGCTGCTGCGGATCGTGATGAAGCGGCTCTGCGCCTTCACGCCGTCGGCGTCTTCGCCCAGGAGCCGCACGTTGCTGACCATCCGATGCGTGCGCGATCGCGGCGACTCGGCGTGGGCGGTCCGCTTGCCCAGCCGCTTGACCCGTTCGGTCAGGTGATGGCCGTCATCGGCGATGAGATAGAGGTTCGACTCGCGCGGCGCGTACGGATCCCCCGACATGCCCGGTACCAGATACCAACAGTCGGGCACGAACAGAGCCCGCCACTCCTCGAGCCGCCAGTCGTCGAGCAGAGCGGCCTCATCGACCAGGAAAGACTCCACTTCATCGCGCGACAAGGTCATCTCTAGGCCACCGTCTCGCCGAGGCGTTTCCGCCAGGCCAGCCAAAAGGCACGCTGAGCGCCCTCGTCCATCGTATCCGGCAGCGCCCCGTAACCCTTCGACAGATCGTTCCAGGGCGCTTCCCGCCACCCCGCATAGGCGCGCTGGCACGCCTCCAACGCCTCGATGTCGTCAGGCGTGGCAAATCCGCCGGGCCCAAGGAACTCGAGGAAGTTGCCGAGACGGCGCTCGAGCTTCGGCGTTCCGAACTCCTCTTTCGGTGCCAGCGACCACACCGTCACCTCTATGTAGTCCGGCGCGATCGGCTGGAACGTGCGGACCGTCAGCGACATGATGTCGTTGATCACCAGGTTCGGAAAGATCAGGAAGTTGCGATTGCATTGCGACATGCGCTCACCGCGCCCGCGGCCGAACCGGTCGACCAGGCGCTGCCGGATGGCCTCGATCTCCGCCCTCGCATCTTCCCCCCATGCAGGGGTCCACTGCGCGATCGGTCGACCGCCGATCGTCTTGTATTCGACGACGGCATGGCCGTTGCCGAGATCGATGCTGCGGCCTTCGAGCTTGGGCATCGGCGGCAACTTCCCGGAGGGCTCGAAGCTGCCCAGCAGGTCGAGGTAAGTGGAGTGAAGGATGGGCGCATGCAGGATGTCGGTGCTGTTCTCGGCCAACAGCTTCCAGTTGGCCCGCATGCTGTATTCCTGCATGCCGCCCACGACCTGCATGCCGGCCTCCGCTTGGTCGACGATGATGTCGATGTAGTCGCGGGCGCCGGCCAGATACTCGATCAGGCTCTCGGCGTTCCGGTCGTAGTTCAGGAACCAGAAGCCGCGATACTGTTCGAGGCGCGGCACCGGTACGAGGTCGTTGCGCCCGGCACCATGGAAGGCGGGGCCATACGTCTCCGGCTCGGCGACGCTCACCGCGTGGCCTTGATTGGTGAAGGTCCAGCCATGGTAGAGGCAGGTGAAAGTACGCGCCTTTCCCTCCCGCTCGCGACAGAGCTGCGTGCCCCGATGAGGGCAGATGTTCATGAAACAGCGAACCTCCCCGGCTCGGTCGCGCAGGAAGATGATCGGCCGGTCGGCGATGTTGCGGGTCAGGAACGCGTTCGGTTCTGCCAACTCGGTGTCGTGCCCGACGAACAACCAACACTTGCTGAATATCGCGGCCTTCTCCGCCTCGAACGTGGACGGATCGACATAGTTCGATCGCGCGACCCGGAAGAGCCGCGACGCGGGATCGATCTCGAGGCCGTGATCCGCTGGGATATCAGTGTTCATCTGTGTACGCCTTCGATGCCGCCGTCCTGACCCTTAGGTCTGGGTCCGCCGCCGGTCAAAAACCGAGCCAGCGGTCTTCTCAGTACGTAAGAACGGTGTCGCCGACGCCGCGGCATTCGCCTTTCGCTCGGCGTCAGACGCCGAGGTAGCGTTCGCGCACCGACGCATTGGCGCGCAGTTCGGCCGCCTGTCCGGTCCAGACGATGTGACCCTTCTCGATGATGTAGTGGCGGTCGGCCAGACGCATGAGTGGCCCGAGATGCCTGTCGATGACCAGGATCGACTGACCCTCGCCCTTCAGCGTATTGAGGCAGGCCCAGATCTCCTTTCGCACCAAGGGCGCCAATCCCTCAGCCGCCTCGTCAAGGATCAGCAGCCGCGGATTGGTGAGCAGCGCGCGCCCGATCGCCAACATTTGTTGCTCGCCGCCTGAAAGCCTGTCGCCGGACTGCCGGTAGCGCTCACCCAGCCGCGGGAACAACGTCAGCACGCGATCGATCGTCCAGGGACCTTGACGCTGAGTGGCGACCAAGTTTTCTCCAACGGTGAGGTTGGGAAAAATCTGGCGCCCTTCGGGCACCAGCCCAAGGCCGAGGCGGGCGATGCGGTGCGGTGCTTGTCCGCGCAATTCGACATCGTCAAAAGTGATCGAGCCATCGCGGATGTCGGCCAAGCCCATGATCGAGCTCACCGTCGTCGTCTTGCCCATGCCGTTGCGCCCGAGCAGCGCCACCACTTCGCCAACATTGACTTGGAGGTCGACACCAAACAGGGCTTGCGCTGATCCATACCAAGCCGCGACACGCTCAAGTCTAAGCATCGTCGTCGCCCAGATAGGCCGCGCGTACATCCGGATTGTTGCGGATGGCGGCGGGATCGCCACTTGCCAGCACGCGCCCTGATTCCAGCACGGTGATCCGGTCAGCGAGGGCGAACACCGTTTCCATGTCGTGTTCAACCAGCAAGATCCCCAGGTGGCCACGCAACGTCTTCAAACGCTCGATCAGCCGCTGCGACTCCTCGGGGCCCATGCCAGCCGCGGGTTCATCCAGCAGGAGCAGCTTGGGCCGCGACGCCAGTGCAATGGCGAGTTCGAGTTGGCGTCGTTCGCCGTGGCTTAGCGTCGACGCGAGGGCGGCTCGGCGCGAATCTAGTTGCTGATCACCGAGAATGGCGGCCGCAGGCCTGCTGAGTTCGGCGTCCAGGCCGGCGTCCTTCCAGAACCGGAACGAGTGGCCGGCGTGGGCCTGGATGGCCAGCGTCACATTGTCGAGCACGCTGAATTCCTGAAACACCGAAGTGATCTGAAATGAGCGCGCCAGGCCCATGTGCGAACGGCGATGCGGCGGCAGGCGCGTGATATCTCGGCTCCCGAGCAGGATACGGCCGCCATCCGGGCGGATCTCACCGGACAATTGCCCGATGAACGTTGTCTTGCCGGCGCCGTTGGGGCCAATCAACGCGTGCACTTCACCTGGCAAGATGTCGAGGTGGATCCCGTCCGTCGCGATCAAGCCACCGAAACGCTTGGTAAGGCCCTCGACCCGGAGCAGCGGCTCAGTGGCGGTCATCGGCATCGCCCCGGCGATTCAGCAAACCGTTAATGCCGAGCGGCGAACCCAGCACCAACGCAATCAGGATTGGCGCGAAGATCAGGCGCCAATATTCGGTCCAAGGTGTCAGCAATTCCTCCAGTCCAAGGATGGCGATGGTGCCGAAGAGCGGACCGAACATTGATCCCGAACCGCCGATGATCACCATGGCAAAGAGATCGCCGGACCGGAGCCAGCTCATCATGGAGGGGCTGACGAACAGGATGTCGTTGACGAGCAACGCACCGCAAAGCCCGGCCACCGTGCCGGAAATCACAAAGGCAGTCAGCCGGTACCGAAAGGTCGGAAAGCCGATGGCCTGCATTCGCCGGTCGTTGGAGGCAGCGCCGCGCAGCACTCGACCGAAGCGTGATCGTACGATCCGCTCGGTCGCGAACAGGGCGATCAGGAGCAGCCCGAAGCAGAGATAGTACATGTGCGTACGGTTGCCGAGGTTGATCCAGTCGCCGAACCGGCTGTGACGAGCCACAGTCATGCCGTCGTCGCCGCCATAGGCGTAGGCGCTCTGCGCCATGTAGTAGAGAAGCTGAGCGAAGGCGAGCGTGATCATGATGAAATAGAAGCCGCGGCTGCGCAGGCTGAGCGCTCCAATCACCAGCGCCACGATTGCAGACACGACTACAGCGACTGACCACTGAAGGTAGCCGTTGTCGATGCCATAGAAGCTCATCACGCCCACGGCGTAGCCGCCGATGCCAAAGAATGCCGCGTGGCCGAAGCTCGGCATGCCACCGTAGCCGACGATCAGGTTGAGACTGACGGCTGCGATCGCCCAGATCAACATACGGGTCGCGAAGGTCAGTACATAGCCGTCGCCGCTCAGCGCGGCGTAGACCGGCAGTAGCGCCAGTACCACAAGAACCAGCGGACCAACGAGTCGGCCGGCAGGCATTTTCCGCGCGCTGTTGCGGATGTGTCCCAGGACTCCCTCGACGCTCATCGGCCGACCGCCGGGAACAGGCCACTGGGACGAAGCACCAATACTGCTGCCATCATGACGTAGACCAAAGTCGAGGCCAGAGCTGGGGTCACGCCGCTGGCGACAGCTGGCGGCAGAAAGGTATGTAGCCCCGCGCCAATCAGGGTACGCCCGAGCGTGTCGATCATGCCGAGCGCCAGGGCAGCGACCAGTGCTCCGGGGATTGAGCCGATGCCCCCGACGACGACGATCACGAAGGACAGAATAAGCACGTGGTTGCCCATTCCGGGCTCGACCGAGGTGACGGGTCCGATGACGGCGCCGGCCAGCCCCGCCAACGTCGCGCCAAGGGCGAAGACCAGGGTGAACAGCATGCCGATGTTGACGCCGAGCGCCGAGACCATGCGGCGGTTGCTGGCGCCGGCACGGATCAGCATGCCGAGCCGCGTGCGCTGGACCAGCACATACAAGGCCAGCACGACGACGACCCCGAGCGCGATGATCGCGAGGCGATATACCGGATATACGACGTTCGGCAGCACCTCGACTTGGCCCTGGAGCAGCTCGGGCATGGTCAGTTTCTGGCTGGTGTTACCCCAGATCAGCCTCACGAGGTCCTCGAAGAACACCAGGACGCCGAACGTCACCAGCACCTGGTCCATGTGGTTTCGCTTGTAGGTGTGCCGCATCAGCAGCACCTCCAGCGCCACACCCAGCAGGAACGACAGCGGAATGGCCGCGGCAACGGCAAGCCAGAACGACCCCGTCACCGCGAACACCGTTGCCGCGAAGTACCCTCCCATCATGTAGAGCACGCCGTGCGCGAGGTTGATCAGGTCCATGATGCCGAAGACGAGCGTCAGGCCCGCCGCCAGCAGGAATAGCAACATCGCCAACTGCAGGCCGTTCAGCGCCTGCGCCAAAAGGACAGTAGAGTTCATGTGGACTCGGCAGCCACTACTATTTCATCGGGCAGTCTTGATGGAAGCGATCGACGAGGTTCTCGAAGACCTTTTCCTTGTTCACGATCCGCAGGCTGCCGTCCGGCGCCTTCTCGACCACACGCATGTACCAATCCTGGATGGGGAACTGGTTGTTGCTGAACTTGAACGCGCCCCGCGGCGACGCGAAGTCGGCCTTTCGCATGGAGGCGATCAACGGATCACGGTCGAGCTTGCCGCCGGTACCCTTGATGCCGCTTTCGATCAGTTGGGCAGCGTCGAAGGCCTGCATCGCGCCAAGGCTGGGAATGCGGCCGTACTTCTTCTTGAAGGCGGCCATGAACCTGGCGTTGGCCGGGTTGTCGAGTTCCGGGCTCCACGGGTAGGGGGACAGGTTTCCGAGCGCCCCCTCGCCCACCGCCGGCAGGCTCAACTCGTCAACCGTGAAGGACGAATAGAAGGGCACGACGTTCTGGAGCTTGGCCTCGGCGACTTGCTTCACGAGCGCAATTCCCAGTCCGCCCGGCATGAACGCCCAAAAGGCATCGGGCTTTGCATTGCGGATCGCCGTCAGTTCACTGGTGAAGTCGAGCTGCTGCAGCGAGGAATAGAGTTCCTGGATCACCTCTCCCTTGAAGGTGCTCTTGAACCCGGCGAAGGCGTCTTTTCCGGCTTGATAGTTCGGAACCATCGTAATGACGCGCTTTACGCCTTTCTTGTTCAGATACTCGCCGACCGCGCTATGGGCCTGCCCGTTTTCGTAGCTGACGACGAACAGGCCGGCATTGCACTGGGCGCCGGCGTAGGTCGACGGGCCCGCATTGGAGCTGACCACGATCTTCCCCGCTTCCACTGCCGGGCCGACCACGGTCGCGAGAATATTCGAAAAGGTGACGCCGGCGATCAGATCCACCTTGTCGCGCTTGACCAGACGATCGATCAACTGCCGCGCGATGTCGGGCTTCAACTGATCGTCGACCTTGATGACCTCAACCTCACGATTACCGAACTTGCCGCCGGCCAGATCGACCGCCAGCATGAAACCGTCGTACTGCTCGCTGCCGAGCACGCCACCGGGCCCTGAGAACGTGTTGACGAAACCGATCTTCACCGGTTCGGCCTGAGCCGGACCGATCGCAACGCCGATCGTCAGCAGGGCAGCAAGACAGAAATCACGGATCCGCATGATCGTCCTTCCGATTGGATAGTCGCAATCCGCAGCGCTCCATCGGCTCACGCGAGCACGAAACGCTGTGCATCGTCGGCGGCACAGACGGCGCCGCTCAAAAAGCCCGAAGCATCCGAGGCGAACAACAGCAGCACGCCGTCCAGGTCGGCAGGCTCGCCATAACGCTGCTTCGGCAGCGCGGCGACGCAGGCGCGACCCGCGTCACTTTGCAGATAGGCCCTGCTGAGGTCCGTGAGAATGTACCCGGGGCTGATTGCATTGACGTTGATACGATACTTCGCCCATTCGTGGGCCATCGTGCGCGTCAGGTGGTTCACCGCGGCTTTTGAAGCCGCGTAGATGCCCATGCCGACCATGTTGATCTCGCCTCCGATCGACGAGATGTTGACGATGCGCCCACCATTGCCTGCGGCGATCATTTGCTGGGCCGCCGCCTGGGCAGTGAACAGCAGCCCCTTGATGTTGGTGGCCAGGACGCGATCCACGTACGTCTCGTCGATATCGATCAACGTCGCACGCCCGCCGACGCCGGCATTGTTGACCAGAATGTCGACCTTTCCGAACTTCGAGACGGCGCCTTCGGCGGCGGCGCGCACGGAGGAGACATCCGTCACATCGGTGACGATGGCCTCACAGACTCCCATGCCGGCGCGCACCAGCTCGGCGGTTTCGTCGAGTTCGACCGAACGACGGCCCAGTGCCACCACTTTGGCCCCCGCGCCCGCCAGGGTCTGGCAGAAGCGACGTCCCAAACCGCTGCCGGCACCCGTCACCATCGCAACTTTGTCGTCGAGTTGAAACAAGGCGCCCCTGCATGCACTTCTAGTGTATTACGCGGCGCGCGCTCGCCAACTGTCAAACTTCACGCGTGTGCGGCGTCTCACGGAGTGAGAAGGCGAGAATTCGCCACGCCCTACGGCGTCAGGTCCGGTAGTCTTTCTGGATCGCCTTGCCGAGCGTGTCGCTGCCGATGTAACGGGTCCGCAACTCGCGCTTCAGCAGCTTGCCGCTCGGATTCTTGGGCAAACTGTCGACGAAGATGACGTGCTTCGGCACCTTGAAAGGAGCCATCGACTTCACGCAATGGCCGATGACAGCATCCTCATGCAGCACGGCATCGTTCTTGACGACGACGATCGCGGTCACCGCTTCGATCCAGCGTGGATCCGGCAATCCCACGACGGCGACCTCCGACACACCGGGCAATCGATAGATCACTTCTTCGACTTCGCGGCTCGCCACGTTCTCGCCACCGGTCTTGATCATGTCCTTCACGCGGTCGACCACCGTGATGTAGCCGTCTTCGTCCACCGTCGCGAGATCGCCGGAGTGAAACCAGCCGCCGGCAAATCCCGCCGCCGTTTTCGCCGGATCGTTGTAGTAGCCCGACAGCAACTGCGGCGAGCGGTGAACGATCTCCCCGATCTCGCCGACCTTCACCTCCTCCATTGCCGAATTGACGACCCGCGTCTCGACATTGACGACGGGCTTGCCGGCCGAGCCCGCCTTCCGGAGCTGGTCCTCCGGTCGGAGCACGGTGGCGAGCGGTGCGATCTCGGTCTGGCCGTAGAAGTTCCAGAACTTGACCTTCGGCAGGCGGCGCTGAAGCTCAAGGAGAACTTCCACCGGCATGATCGAGGCGCCGTAATAGCCCTTCTCGAGCGTCGAAAGATCGGTTTTGTCGAACGCGGGCGACCGCAGCATAGCGATCCAGATCGTCGGCGGCGCAAAGAACGAAGTGATCCCGTGAGCCTCCACAAGGGCCAGGATGTTCTCAGCGGTCGGCTTTGCCGTGATCACGCCGGAAGAGCCAAGGTAGATCGCCGGCCCCAGAAAGACGTCGAGTTGCGCGCAGTGATAGAGCGGCAAGGCATGAAGGACCTTGTCCCTCGCCTCCATGCCACCGTCCACGATGCAGCTAACATACTGCCACATTACCGCGTCATGGGTCAGCATCGCTCCCTTGGGCAAGGATTCCGTGCCGCTCGTATAGACAATCTGAGCGAGGTCGCGGCCGTCGACCGGCACTTCAAGGGCGGACCCGTCGACGTCCTGAAGATCCTCGAACGTCGTCATGCCCGACGGCGGTGCCGCCGCTTCCTCACCGGGAAGCCAGACGAGTTTCTCGACCGCACACCCTTTCGCGACCGCGGCCCGCCCGGCTTCGAGGAGGTCGGCGCCCGTCGCCAGCATCCTGGCGCCGGAATTGGCCAGGATGAAGTTGATCTCGTCGGGGTTCAGCATGAAGTTGATCGGCACCAGGATCGCGCCGATCCGCGCCAGGGAGAACCGCAGCGCGACGAACGCATGGGAGTTGCGCGAGAGAACGGCCACGCGGTCGCCCTTCCCGATTCCCTGCTTGAGCAGGCCGCGTCCCAGCCGATTGCAGACGTGCTCCAGTTCGGCATAGGTCCATGACGCCGCCCCGCAGCGGACGGCCAGCTTGCCCGGCTCGCGCGTTGCGGCGCGGCGCAGGACATCACCTATTGAATGCCCGCGCGTGGCGGAGATCGTGATTGAGATGCTGTCGTTCATGTCTAATCGTTGATTTCCTACCATCGCTCATGGGCATCCGGATTGGGCAAGCCGCGTTGCACTCCGGTGCTTCCTTCGAGCTCGATGTGTGGAGAGACATTTCTCCAGGGCATGACACGGTACCTGGGCGACGACTGTCAAATCCGCCCGATGCCCGCTCTCTCACGGATCGAGAAACCAGAGTTCAACGCCGCAGAGTCTCGGACGGCAGCTCTCCGAAGCGTCTTGCGTAGTCGCGGGCGAAGCGACCGAGGTGACCGAAGCCCCAGCGCAACGCGACGCCAGTTACGCTGCAGGTCTGCGATATCGATCGAGTGAGGTCCTTCCGTGCTCCCTCCAGCCGGATCGCTCGCAGATGAGCTAATGGCGATAGGCCTCGATAACGCCTGAATCCCCACGATAACGTCCGCGCTCCAACGCCCACCGCGGCCACAATGTCGTCGATTGCGATGGGTTCATGGGCATGGGCCCGCATGTATTCCTCGGCTCGGCGTACATAGCGCGGTGCCGCGGGCGCGCCCGGCCGAGCAATCACGTCCGAATAATTGTGATGGTGACTGAGGAGCAACGTCGTCATCAATGCGCTTTCGATTTGATCGGCAACCGGCGACCAGCTCAAAGCACTATCGGGTTGGTTTACCTCCGACAAAATGTGATGGACCAGCCGGAACATCGTCCGACCAGCGGCATGATCGGAAGGCATACCGAGGTCAAAAACGATCGGCTCGCGCAGTGGCTTGCCGATCAGGCTCTCGGCAAGCCGCTCGAGACGGACTTGCGACAGACGAAGGGTAATGTGTGCGGTATCCGCGGACCGAAGCATGATGACGGGTTGATCGGGCGACAGGACCACAAAGGTTCCGGGCCCGGATGTTATCGCCTGCTCACCGCAGCGGACGTCGACGGATCCCCTGATCGGAAACTGCACCAGAACCCCCGGCAAAGTCCCTTGGTCGAGGATGACCGATGTGCCGTACTCGACACAGCTCAGCGTGATGTTTCCTGCTTTCACGCTTTCGATGCGCGACCTTAGCTCGTTGGCGCGTCCTACAATGCGTTGCCGGTGAGGGCTATCGAACAGGCCGACGACATAGGCGCGGGTTTCCTCGGCATCGGCAGATTTGAAGACGCAATGTGGGACGAGCCAGCGCCGCGCGGCAAGCGCGGAGACGCCAGGCTCGCCCGCCGACGGGGGGACGGCAGCAACTTTCTTTGTCACAGTCGCTTGCTTCAATCCGAAACTGCCCTCAATACGCAAATATTATGGCACTCCCCCGAAAGCCGCGGAAGGCAGTGAGAAGTCCCTGCTTTTGCCGCCCAGGGATGCCGATTGCTCGGCTTGGATAGCGTCCGTCAAATGGATTGCACTAGCGTTCTCCGGCATTGCTCTACTGCTGCAGGGACGCGCTATGGCAACCCCAACGAACGGTTCAGTACAGCTCGGCTTCAGCATCCTGCGTCAGTTCGCAACGTCGAGCGGGCAGGATTGCACTCTTACGGAAGTGGCTCGCGCCATGGACCTGCCGGTGCCTACCGTTCACCGTTTCCTCAAGACTTTGGCCGGGGTGGGTGCCTTGGCGACGCTGCCGGGAGGGCGCTACACGCTCGGCCCCCAGCTCGCGGACCTAGGTGGCCTGGTCCGCTATGAGACATTGCTCCAACAATCATCCAATCGGATCATCGAGCAATTGGCCAATCGGCTTGGAGTCACGGTGCACCTCGCGGTACTCGAGGGCGGAATGGCTAAGATCATTACTAAAAAGATCGGCAACCCATCGTTCCGCGTCACGACCCGCGTCGGTGCCCGCTACGAGCCGTACTGCACTGCGAGCGGCAAAGTGCTCCTGTCCGCATTGTCCGCGCTAGAGCTCGACGACTACCTACACACCGGTGCTCTTGTGCCGCTTACGCCGCGGACTGTAACCAACTCTGCATCCTTGGTCGAATTGGTTGCGGACGTGCGGCGGCGAGGAGTGGCGATCGACGACGAAGAATTCCAGAGTGGCGTTGCCTGCTTGGCGATAGCAGTCAAGAACAGCGTCGGCCGGCCGGTCGCGGCGCTGTCGGCGTCCTTTGTCGCTGGCCGTGACGATCTCGGCAGTATGGAAATGGCGTTGGTTGAAGCATCGAGTTTGATTACCGCGGAACTGGCCGCCCATACTAAGGCCGCACTCACGACCAAGGCATCATAGGAGGCCCTGCTACCCATACGCATACGGTGTTGGATACGCCTCGACCGATAACCTTATGCGTGACAAACGCAAGCCATAGCGAGGCTTCAACCCTCGTCGGGCAGCAGGATGATGATTTCACCGTCGCGGATCTCGACCGGATAACTACGCAAAGGCTCCTGGCATGGAGCTGTAAGCGCGCGGCCGCTTCGGACGTCGAATGTGCCGCGATGCCAGCCGCACTCGATGACATTGCCTTCCAACGTGCCCTCATCGGTCAGCGACGATTGGCCATGCGTACAGACGTCGTCTGTTGCGTAGACGACACCATCAACGTTGAACAGAGCAACGGGGGCCCCGCCGTCACGGTCGACGCGGCGCATTTCACCGGTTGCCAGCTCCGCGAGATGGCAGGCCTTCAATTCCTTCGGCATTACAGGACGACTTCGAAGTCGGGAGCAGGCTCAATGAGCATTGATCTGGTCAAGTACATGAGTGTGGGGATTGTTTCCGACTTCGCACGTATCGTCGATTCTGCTCAAACTATAAAGCTGATACGACCATGTGGCCGCAAACCTTCTTGCGCCAGGATCGAACGCTTTTCCTTGATCAGAATGGCTCCGCTTTCGCGCAGCAAGCGGTAGCGATGTTGACCGACATAGACGTCGCTGACGCCCCGGCTGGCCCGGTATGTCGCGAAGTTGCAGCTTGCAAGGGTCTCGTCGTTTTCATGGCCGCGAAGCTGCACGTTGGTGATCATGTGGCGGGTGCGTGATCTCGGGTACTCGGCGTGCGCTGTCTTCTTCATCAAACGGATCGTACGCTGCTCAAGCCGGTGCCGATCGTCGGCAATGTAGAAAAGATTCTCCGCTGGTGACGAGTCGGGAGAGATATCGGTCGAAGGCACTAGATAGCTGCAGATGGGAGTAAACAGATTTACCCATTCGTCGAGGCGCCACTCATCGAGGAGATCCGCCTCCATATAGAGGAACGCCTCGACATCGCGAAGGGTGATCGTGTTTGCTTCGGTCACACTGTCCATGGCTCACTCCGCCGCCGTCATACGGCGGTTCCACTCGCTCCAGAACGCGCGAATCGGCCCTTCGTCCATCCACCCTTGCTCTTCCAGCAGCATTCCCTTCGAGACATCATTCCAGCCGGCGTGCGCGCCGAAGCCGTGCTGCGCTGTTTCAATGGCTTCGATGTCGTCCGGCGTGGCAAAGCCGGCGGGGCCTAGGAACTCCAGGAAGTTACTGATGCGACGCTCAAGAAGCGCCCCGCTTTCCTCCTTCGGTCCGATGCACTGCGCCGTTACCGTCATATAGCCGGGCGCGACTGGCTCGAAAGTCCGGATAGTGATGGAAACAATGTCGTTGATCACCAAGTTCGGGAAAATCAGCAGGTTGAAGCTGTTGTCCGCGAGCCGCTTTGCCCGCTCCGGCCCGAAGCGCTTCTCAAGGCGGGCGCGAATTGCATCAATCTCCCGCTTGCCACCCTCGCCCCATAGCGGAATCCAACGCGCAACCGGTCGGCCCCAGGGCCCGAGATACTCGGAAACGCCGTGTCCATTGCCGAGGTCGTATGCCTTCCCTCCAAGGCCATCCAGGGGTGCCGTAGAGCCGGTCGTATTTTGAAGGTAGTCGATATACGTCGGGTGGAGAGCGGGGCCGTGGTAGATGTCGATGCTGTTCTCGGCCATCATCTTCCAGTTGGCACGAATTGAGTATTCCTGGGTTCCGCCAATGATGCGCATCCCCTTCTGTGACTGGTCCACGACCTTGTCGATATAGTCCTTGGCGCCCGCGAGATAGTCGTGAAGCGGTTCTGCCTTGGGGTCCAGGTTAAAGAACCAGAAGCCACGGTACTCGTCCAGCTGCGGCACCGCCGAGAGGTTAGCAGACCCGTCGTCATTGAAATTTGACGCAAAGCATTCCTTGCCGGGCTGATCAAGGAGCTTGCCGTTCGAACCGAATACCCAGCCATGGAAGATGCAGGTGAATGACTTCGCGTTTCCGCGTGACTCACGGCACACGGTGGCGCCGCGATGAGGGCAGATGTTCAGGTACGCGCGAACTTTTCCCTCGCGGTCGCGCAGGAACAGGATCGGCCGGCCGCCAACCGTGCGGGTGATGAAGTCGTTTGGACTTGCGATTTCTGACTCGTGACCGACATAGAGCCAGCAGCGCGCGAATATCCGGTCCAGTTCCAGGTCGCGAATCTGCGGCTCGACGAACACGCTTCGAGCAACCTTGAAGTGCCCTCGCGACGGATCGATCCTTAGCAGAGGCTGTCGAATGGACTCGTCAACAACGGACATCACCGCCTCCTCACTTGACCGCGCCAGAAGCTGCCGGTTCGGGAACCCGTGTCAAAGAACGCCACCGTGTAGGAACAGTCAAATCGCGCGCTCTACGCCTTCTCGGATATTGAAAGGTGGGCCGGCCGCCTTTGCTGTACCTGAGCGCCTAGCTCAACACCCCGGCAACAAGCTCTCGCGTGACAGCGGTCAGCAGGCCGTCAGGCTCGGCAAAGCTCTCTACCGCCACGAAATGGTTTGCGCCCGGTTGCTCGATGAAGCGGCCAATCATGCCGGCTTGCTGCCAAGCCAAGAGATAATCTCGGCTCTGCCGGTGGAACTCCTCCGACTCGGCGCCCCCACAGGTAAGCACAAGCGGTGGCCCACTGGTCGGAATGTGAAAAAGCGGACTCTGACGCTCGATAGTTTCGGCAGTGAGCTGGATCTTCGGCTGCAGCCAGCTATGGCGCAACGGCCTCAGGTCGAAGAGCCCGCTCACGGCAAGCGCCCCTTTTACTAGGTCCGCCGGTAGGTTGTATTGGCCAGGCCAGTCGGTGGCGAGGAGCATACCGACGAGATGCCCTCCTGCGGAATGACCGGCGACAATGATGCGATTCCTGTCAACTTGTAGCTCGTCTGCATTGTGCCAGATCCAAGCGAGCGCAGCCCGGCACTGACGGGTGATCTCGTCTATGGTCACAGTGGGACACAACGCGTAGTCGACTACGGCAACAGCGACATCGTGTGCCGCAGGGCCAAGCGCGAGCATGCTGACATCGCTGGCCGTACCGAGGCGCCAATACCCTCCGTGAATGAACATGAGGAGGGGCGCGCCTGGCCGGGTGGAGAAGAAGTCCAGACTTTCGAACCGGGTCGGGCCGTATTTCAGGCCCAGCCGGCACGGGAGTTGATCGCGGGCTCGAGCACTGAGCATCGCATACCGCTTCAGCAAGGCGCCGAGATCGATACCCGTTTCGGTCCGGTAGGCAGCATCAATTTCTTCCTGGCAGCGAAAATCGCGATACAGACGCACGCCTGCTCCTTTTGTCAGCAGAAAAAGCTGGGACCAATTTCCGGCTCTCGCAAGATGCCAAGCGTTGCGCTCTCTCAATGATCGAGAAATCGCAAGTGAGGTTCCTCGACGGGGTTGCGCCACGGTAGTTAAGTTCGGGCGCACGCACCTGCCCACCCCCTCCGTTATAGGGAATCGCCATGGCCGAGATTCTGTGTTTGGGGATATCTCACTATCCTCCCTTGCACGGCTCCGATGAACGAATGTCATGGATCCTGACAAGGATGCTACAAAATCCACGCCTGCCCGAGAAACTGCGCACGCCCGACGGCTGGCCGGTAGCCATGCGCGCCGAATGGGGCACGGACGAAGGCAAATCGGCTGCCGCTCGACATCGGGCCGAACTCGTCGCTTGGCTCGATAGGACCCGGGCGGCGCTTGACGCCTTCAAACCCGACTTTGTGCTGATCTGGGGGGACGACCAATACGAGAATTTCAAGGAGGACATCGTCCCGGGCTATTGCATCGCTGCCTACGACCATTTCGCTTTCAAGTCGCCGCCGAACAATGTCTGGGGCAAGGTCGAGGAGTTCAAGCTGCTGGGGCATCGGTCCGCCGCGAAGGTGCTCGCGAGCGACCTAATCAAAGATGGCTTCGACGTCGCTTACGCTTACCAGCCGTTACACCACCCGCTGGGCCACGCCTTCAGCAACGCAGTGATGTATCTCGACTATCACCGCAGGGGCTTCAGTTACCCGATCGTGCCATTTTCTATCAATTGTTACGGCAGGCGGGTGCTTGCCCAGCGCGGTGGGCTGCCGGTGTTCGACAGGGAGATCACTGACGCCGAGCTTGATCCGCCAGCGCCGACTCCACGGCGCTTATTCGACCTTGGAGCCGCCACGGTGCGTGCCTTGGTGCCGTCGCCCTGGCGCGTGGCCCTGCTTGCCTCGTCGGGATGGAGCCACGCTTTCTTGACAGAGAAGAACGACTTCCTCTGGCCGGATACTGCTGCCGACCGACGCATGTACGATGCCCTGTGCGCCTGCAACTGGGAAACTTGGCGGAACTATACCAGCGCCGAGGTCGAGGACGCCGGCCAGCAGGAGATCCTGAACTGGATGTGTCTGGCCGGCGCGATGAGTGAACTCGAGCGCAAGCCTAAGGAAACGGGCTTCGTGGATACTTGGATATTCAATTCTTCGAAGGCGTTCATGATCGCCCCGCCAAGCTGAGGGCGGGCAAGAGGTCGGCTGCCGAGCGTAAGGGGAGTATCCATGAGCGAATCGTGCTGCGCTATCGACGTCCATACCCATGTCGTCCCGTCGAGCCTACCGGAACCGCTGGCTGACTTCAGCGACATTCCCTGGCCCGCCATCCGGCACACCAAGCCTTGTCACGCGCAGGTCATTATCCAAGGCAGAAACTACCGCTCGATCGAGGACGGCTGCTGGCACGTTCCGCGTCGCGTGGAGCAGATGACCCGCATGGATATCGGCATTCAGGTTCTGTCGCCCATGCCAGAACTGCTTTCGTACTGGCTGCCACCCAAGCCGGCCCAACTGCTGGCGCGCCACATCAATGAAACCATCGCCGACATGGTTCGCGCCGAGCCGGCCCGCTTCTATGGGCTTGGCATGATCCCTTTGCAGGACATCGGCCTGGCGGTCAACGAGCTCGAGTACCTGATGCGACAGCTCGCTTTGCGCGGCGTCGAGATTGCGACCAACGTCAATGGCGTGCCGCTGGGCCACCCGTCCCTCGATCCTTTTTTCGCCGCGGCAGAAAGTCTCGGCGCGACCATCTTCGTTCATCCGCTGCGACCGGTGGGCCTGGACAGGCTGGTGGGCCCTGCGAGCCTCGAGCAGGTAGTCGCATTTCCTTGCGAAACCGCCCTCTGCATCGCTTCGGTGATCACCGGCGGCCTCTTGAATCGGTATCCGCGGCTTCGCCTGGGTTTCAGCCACGGCGGTGGAAGCTTTGGGCAGGTGCTGTCCCGCATGCAGCATGCCTGGTCTTTGATGACGCCAATCCGTGGCGCCTTCGACGAGCCGCGAGTCGCGGCGCGGCGGTTGTTCTACGACACGCTGGTTTATGATCAGACGACGCTGAAGTTCCTAATCGATAGTTTCGGATTGAACCAGCTCATGGTCGGGACCGACTATCCATTCGCGATCATGGATATGATACCGACTAAGCGAATTGCAAAGCTTGCCCTGTCGGAGGCAGAGACCGCTCAGCTTCTGTACGGGAATGCTCGACGCTTCCTGGGCCTTTCGTCCGGCGACGGGGCGATGTGCGCGTGACAGACAAGATCAATGCGGCTTCGGGACAGACGCCGACGTTCACAGGTTAAGCGGGCGATCTTGCTGAGAACTGTGTGCACAGAACAGGGACGAATGACAGCGAAGAGGGCATTCATGCAAGGCACCCACATCACGGTTGCAGCACCGGGAGACAGCAGCTTCAGGGCCTACCTTGCCGAGCCTAGGAAGGGCAGCGGCCCCGGAATCGTGCTCTTGCAGGAGATCTTTGGCGTCAACCAGTACATCCGCGACGTCGCCGACCGCTACGCCGAAGAAGGCTATGTCGTCCTGGCACCCGACCTATTCTGGCGGCTTGAGCCGAACGTCGAGCTGACGGAGGTCCAATTCGAGAAGGCATTCAGTCTATACAAGAAGTTTGATGTACCCAAGGCAGTGCAGGACATTGGCGCCACCATCGCCGCGCTGCGAGGTCGGTCCACTTGCAATGGCAAGATCGGCGCGCTGGGCTTCTGCCTCGGCGGTGCGCTCGCCTATCTGTCCGCGGCGTATTGTGATGTTGACTGCGCAGTTGGATACTACGGAGTCGGCATTGAGAGCATGCTTGACCTTGTGCCACAGATTAAGTGCCCACTCCTGCTGCACTTTGCGGCGGAGGACAAATTTGTGCCAGAGGCCGCGCGGAACCAGGTGAAGGCAGCGTTCGCCGGCAATCCCGTTGCCGACATTCACGTCTACGCGGAAGTCGATCATGCATTTGCGAGGCCGGGTGGGCATGCATACTGCGAGTTCGCAGCGAAGACGGCGCATTCCCGTTCGATCGCGCACTTTCGCAACGCCATAGGACCCCATCTCAATCGCAGCGGCCCATGAGATCCGCCCTGTCATCGCGCGTGGCGTCAATGTTGAGAAGGAGTGTTCTTGGTCCAGGCGGCCGGCGAAGGTGTTCAAGTGCCCGAAGCGAAGAAGTGCGAGCAAGAGAAGGGTCCGTCGGCTCTTCAGAGCCGACAGACAGGTCAAGCATGTGAAGCCACATGCCAGGAGGAAACTACAAGACAGCTCAAAGACACGCGACATCGCGCCTCGCCAGTCGAGAGACAAAATGACGGCGATGTTGGGCGCGATCAACGCCACGCCGACGGCCAGGCGGCCAGGCGGCCAGATTGGTGTCCCACCTTTCACTGTATGAGAATTGGGCTGTCGAAGTAACTGGAGCTAGGCACGAAGCAAGTAGAAAGGCCTCCGCTGGACATGGTGAAGCGCTTCTCGGAACGCATCGTCAACATCGCCTCGGTGGCTGGCAAGGAAGGCCCCCAATGCCTCGACCTACTCCCCAACGAAAAGCCAGCATGAAAGGGCTTACCAAGTCGCTCGTCAAAGAGCTTGCGACGAGCAGTGTACTGGTGAACTACGTCATGCTGGCAGCGTCAAGACAGAGATATTCAGCCAAATGAACGAGCGCCGTATACAGTACATGCTCTCGAAGATTCCCATGAACCGTTTCGGCGACGTCAAGGAAGTCGCCGAGATGGTGTCGTGGCCGGCTTCGACGCGACGGACGTTCAGCACGGCGGTGGTGTTTGGTCTGTCCAGCGGACCAACGACCTACTGAAGGCCCCATGAAGGGGACCACGATCACGCTTCGGACCGGGCGTTTAGTAGGCAACTGCCAACCGACGTCTCTGTTTGGACAAACAGAGATTTACCACTAGGCAAGAGCCCGACGGCGAGCTGCGTCCGTATTCGCTCGAGCGAATTGAGAAGAGTAATCCTTCACGCCCGATACGTGAAACCCGCACTTCCCAGGCCGCCAACTCTCGCGACGACCTCGTCTCCCGGCTTCAGCGTGACCATGGGCCCCAACGCGCCGGTCATGATGATGTCGCCGGCACGTAACGCCGCTCCATTTCTCGCAAGTGTGCGGACCAACCAGGTTGCGGCATTGAGGGGATGGCCAAGGCAAGCCACACCGGCCCCGAACGACGCCACATCGCCGTTGACCTCAAGAACCATGCCACAAGTATAAAGATCGAGGCCTGCGAGGGGCTTCTTCTCGTCGCTCAAGATGAAATAGGCCGAGGACCCGTTATCCGCGACTGTATCCGCGAAAGTAATCTTCCAGTCGGCGATACGACTGTCCACGATTTCGATCGCGGCAACTGCATACTCTGTTGCCGCTGCTACGTCATCGGATGTGGCATCCGCCTTTGTCAGATCACGGCCCAATATCAGCGCGACCTCGGCCTCGGCTTTTGGCTGTAGCATCACTGATGCCGAAAGCGCACTGCCATTCGCAAGCGCCATGTCGTCGAACAGCACGCCGAAATCTGGTTGCGAGACGCCGAGCTGGGTTTGCACGGCCTTGGCGGTAAGGCCGATCTTGCGGCCGACAATGCGACGTCCTTTGGCGCGCCAGTATTCGGTGTTGATAGCCTGTATTTGGTAGGCGCCATCGATATCAGTCGGATCGAGCACGTCGCGAAGCGGCGCGATCGCCCCTGATTTGTAAGCATTCCGCAGCCGTTCGGCAGTCAATTCCATCGGTGTCATTTCGGCCCCTCTGTCTTCGCTTGGCGTCACGCCGTCGATCGTTCACGCGATTGCCTACAACGCTAACGCCGTCGCTCTGGCATGAGCAGGGCGCGCTGCCCTAGGACTTGACTGGTCCGCTGTCGTCGGCCCGGTGAACGGGGGCTTTGCAGTCACGAGAGCGCCGACAATCGCCGGTTCCCCACCCGTGGCTCAAAGTCCTCGATCCGAGTCCGCTGCATCGCCGCAACAGCTTCAGCCCTTCCAAGGTTGTCACGTCCTTGCCCTTGACGAGTAACCCATTCACCAGCCTCAATCTGAGTGATTGCGGCGGCAGACACCCATCGAGGATAGTTACGATCCACGGCTGGGCATTCGAACCGTCAATCCCGCAATCGGGCACCTGATCGCCGAGCCCAGGCGGCGGGGCCGCCTGAGATCCTCGTAAGTTGAGCACTCGACGTCATGGCCAACCATGGGCGACCTAGGGCGGGCGAAAGAATGGCCATGCTGCTGACTAAGCGGTCGTGCGAAGGAATGTATCCACTAGCGAGTTGAATTTCTCGGCGTGCTCGATTTGCGCCCAGTGCCCGCAGCGATTGAAGACAACGAGGGTGGAGTTTGGAATCAGCGCGGCGTTGCGCAGGCCGTTCTCGACGCTTACGACGCGGTCGTCCCGCCCATGGATAACCATCGTTGGCGTTTGCATCTGGCTCAGCTTCTCCCACAACGATTTCATTTCCGGAGTCGCCTGGGCAATGAGCGGCAGCCCCTTGATCCAATTGCTGAGGTGCTTGAGGTTCAATTTGGCTTGGTCCGACCGCTCGTAGGCCAACTCCTTGGTAGCGAAGGATCCATCGTAGACCATGATGTTGACGAGCTTGAGGAAGTTCTCGGGGCTCGGGTCGGAATAGGTCTCCCAGAGGATCTTCAATCCCTCGCTCACGCCGCCCGGAGAATAGAAATGGGGAGGACCGATCATCGGCGCCGGCGTGCCCATAAGGATCGCCTGGCTGATGCGGTTGTTGTACAGCGAGCTGAACATCAGCGTCGCGAACCCACCCAGCGAATTGCCGATGAGCGTCGCCTTCTCGATCTTCAGTTCGTCCATCAGCAGTTTCACCGCCTCAGCATTTGCTGCGTGGCGCTCACCGCTTTCAGGGTCGAACTCGTCGGACTGGTTGAAGCCCGGGAAGTCCATCAGGATGACCCGATACTTCTTCGAGAGTTCGCCGATGTTGCGGCTGAAGTTGGTCCAGCCTCCGGCTCCCGGGCCGGCGCCGTGCAGCATGATAAGCGGATGTCCCTGGCCGGCTTCGTTGATATGAAGCCTCCACTTCGTGGTCTGTACGAACCGGCTCGTGCTCGCGGCGGTTAGTGCCTGGTCCGGGGACTGCCTGGTGACTGACATATTTCACGCCCTTCCAAATATTGGCCGCGAGCTAAGCGACCGGTATCACCGGCTAACGAATTAGGCGGGCCGACTCGAGGCGTAGCCCCGAGGTCTAGCGAGTGTCAAAATATCCTGACGCGGATTTCTCAATCTGAAAGAACGTGTTCTCTCGAGCCCGCTTTTGGCGCTTTCGAAGCCCGATCAAGCCGTGTGAGTATCGGTACCAGCCTTCACGACTTCCAATGCAGCAGCCGCTCCCCCATGCAGAGCTAAGCTACTACTCGTCTCGCGTTCACCGTGGTGTTGGCGGTCGCGATCCGAGAGAAGTCCCGTCAGCCCACCAGGCCGAATACCAGCACGTCGAGCGTGCTCCAGCCCTTATGGACCAGCACCTTGTCGATCACGATCTGGGTGAAGAGCGGCGTGATCAGAGCGAAGAGCTGCAGGAACAGCGAGCCGACCAAGGCCTCGCCTAGCAACCCGCGAAAGCGCACGATCGAAGGAATGAACCAGGTGAGATCGAACGGCCGGCTGGCACCGACCAGACGCTCGCGCGTGGTCATCAGGATCAGCTCGCCTGTCCAACGGGTGTCGAAGTCGGCGCGCTGCTCGATGGCAGGAAGCGTCGCCTTCTCCAGACGATCCGTTGCAATCGAACTTTACAATTCGCTTACGCGAATACCTCGCCTCCTACGGTTGCATAGCGAACATGCTGCAACCGAGATGGGCGTTTCGATAGCATCGTAGGAGGAAGGACGAGAGCAAAGCGCCACTAACCTCGACATTCAGACTCCAATCAGAGCCTGCTTCACATTGAGCAGTTCGAGGCCTCCTGGCCAACGTTCCGGCCATTGGCCGTCCGAAATTGCTCAAGCGGGCTCATTTGGCCATACGATTTTTTTGGAGACCGCTCGGCTCATTCCTAAGAAGGTCTGCGTCCTGCGTTTGGAGCACCTGTTTGCGGTCCTCCGCCTGCTCTTCGCCGAAGGCCTTGGCCGCCACCAAGCTGGCAACAGTACCCGCCTCTAGCGCATTGCCGCGCACAAGCTGATGATCGCCCAGTTGCCAAATATCGCCTGTCTGGCTGGTCGGGGCAGTAACCAGAGGCGGATGCTGATCGGCCGAAGCCGCCCCGGCCTTCAACTCCGAAAGTACATCGAGCCGGAGATCGATTTCGGCGATGGTAAAGCCGAGCAGCTCAGGGCTGAAGTCGAGATTGAGCTCAAGCAACTCCTTGAACTCGAGCGCAAGCTGATGGTCATCCCATTCGGCGAGCTCGGCGAGGCGACTGTCTGCGATACGGAATGCCCGAATTTCCTGGCCGCTGAGGACGTTGATGCGGATCACCAGCACAAGCTTCAGGCCGAGCCGGCGCGCAGCCTTGATGCGAGCCACGTCAGTAATAAGCTCAAAGCCGGGCATAATGAGTACCGGCACGGTGAATCCAAACCGCTTCATACCCGCCCCTAACTTCACCAACTTGCTCTCGCCGTGCCGGCGCAACTGCCGCATGGGCGCCCCGAGCCGTTCGAGCTCCATCATCTCGACCTTCAGGTGATTGGACAGATGCGGTATGCTGCCAAACGGGCCAAGCGCTCCGTCCACTACCCCGACATCTGGCGCACCGCGATCCTCGGGTCAGCAGACCTGCCGGCTGTCGACCAGAGCATGAGCTTCGAGCTCTCCGGAATCTTCAAAGCGGACCTGCCCTTGCCGTTCAGTGGCTGACGCGGCTCCACCGGCGATCGGAAGAGTATCTCTCCTACGACCTGAGCAGGGTCGCAAACCTCGCCGGGGCCCAGCTCATGCCGACCGATCGGCTGGCGTTGGTGACAGAATTCGGCACATCAGCGTTTCTCGAGCAGCTGGCGCGGCCTGGTGGCGGACCCTCGATGCCTACCGCGCCCTGCTGGGCCGCGAGGATCTCCAAGCGCGTCATCTCGCTCCGCTGGCAGAAGACGTCTCGGTATCCTGGCGGCGCAAGGCCACCGTCGCTCTGGACGCAGGCTATACGCCCGAGCAGGTCCGACGGGCGACACATCCACACATGCGCTCATGGAGCGGCAATGAGAGTGACATGTGGAAGGAGCGCAAGAGCGAGGTCGACCAGTTCCTGAACGATGCGGATCCACGCATCGCCGCCCTCGTCCGGGAGATGAATGAGTGAACGGCTGGAAAGAACTATCGCGCAGTGCCTAGAGGACGAGCGTCAAGAAGCGGTTCGAGGCTCGCGACAGTAGACGGGGTACAGAGCTCGCTGCCTTCTCGAACTCCAGACTGTGAGGGCGCGCGGTAGGTGGCAACGAGTTTCCCTGTTTCCAGCTCGAAATTCCCTGTTCAGGGACGCCAATGTCCCTGTTCCGACTAGGCCGCTGCACAGCAACATCACGCAAGAACGACCCCAGGATGAGCCTTTCGCGCCCCTCACACATCAGCGGCTGCCCCAGTTCCCTGCTATTTCCCCTGTTTATCAGGGAATGCCACGGAGAATGGTTCGCTCAAGACTGGCTGCACCGCCAAACGCAGCATGCATCCGCCGAGGCTGCTTCTCATCAATCAGCCTGAAAGCTACGGCGTCGGCGTAGATTCTCTTCGATGAAGGCCACTGCACCCCCTACCCCGTCTTCGGATCGGATGGCGCCGCCGAGCGCGGCGGCGCGGGCGCGCAGGGCGGGATCATCCATGGCATGGAATGCGGCGGCCAGATCGGCCGCGGTCATCTTGCGCTTGTCGAGCGCCCGGGGGCCGACTCCAAGGGCCATGACCCGGCGCGCCCAGAAAGGCTGATCGCCCAGAAACGGGCAGATCGCCGTCGGCTTGCCGGCGCGCAGGGCCGCGCCCGTCGTGCCGGCGCCGCCATGATGCAGGGTAGCGTGCACGAGCGAGAACAGGCGATCGTGCGGCGCACCAGCGATGACGTGGAGGTCGCTCGATCCATCGATGCGACCCAGTGCCCCGCCTACTGTCGCAAGCAAGCCGCGTTTGCCGGCTCGACGCAAGCCTTCGGCCACCAGCGCGGTCAGCCGTTCCGGCTCGGCACCGGGCATGCTGCCGAAGCCGACATAGATCGGCGGTTCGCCGGCTGCCAGGAAAGCGGCGAGATCGGCATCCGGCCGCCATTCCGGCGCATCGAGAAACCAGTAGCCGGTGACGGCGATGTCTGGCCCCCAGTCGGGCGGCTTTGGAATTACGAGCTGACTGTAGCCATAGAGCGTGCCGGCGAGCGGTGCGGGCCTGTCACGCGCTGGAAGCCCGAGCGAATCGGCTCGCCACTGGCGCAAAGCCCTGGAAAAGATAATGCCGCCGCCGTGGATCATCAGCGCATGACTCATGCGATTGAGCGGACCGAGCGAGGCAAAGGGCAGGATTGGCGAGGGGAAGGCGGCCGTCGGCGTGAAGCCTGGCAGAGGAGAAGCAAGAAAGGCGGGGATGCGCAGCCTGGCCGCGATATGAGGTGCGCCGAGCGCCTTGGGATGGAAAATAACCGCATCAGGTCGGAAAGCGCGCCCCGCTTCCCATTCGGCATCGAGCAGGGCCCGCATGAGATGCCTGTAATGCTTGATCAGCTTGAAGCCGGCTGCGAAGCCGGCGCCGGACCTCCCGATCAAGGCCTTGGTCTCTGGTGAGTCAAGCAAGGCCAGGAATTCGGCAGGCAGCGGCGAGAAGGGCACACCCTCCGCCTCGGCCATATCGGCGAACTGGGCCGGTGCCACGAGCAGAGCCTCGTGGCCACGGGCCTTAAGTCCACGAGACAGTGCCAGGTAAGGCTGCGCGTCGCCACGCGTGCCGAGCGTATGAATGGTGAAGCGCATCCATGGTCCTCTCAGCTCGTCGTTACAGCCGCGCATATCATCGACGAAGAACGCTTCGGCGAGTGCGTTTGGTTCCCTTCGATCGGAGGCGGCCCATCATGCAGTCCCTGACGAGCGGTCGGTATAAAGGGCTCACGGGGGTTTGCAAAAGCTGCATCTCATGCTCGTCGCTGCGGGAGAATGCGAAAATGAACAGGTTGTCGTCGACGCTCCACTCGACGCAAAGCCTTGCAAAGCTCCCTGTTTATCTTCTTCCTAACGGGAAAATTGCCGCGGAGAGGTATCAAGTCTCGTGAAAAAGCTGATCAACGATCCGCGCGTCGTGGTTCGCGAAATGCTCGAGGGCCAAGTCGGCCTGCATGCCGGGCAGACGTTGCTGGCCGACGAGAACGTGGTACTGCGTGCCGATCTGGGACCGCCGGCGGCGCGGCAGGTCGCCATCATCTCCGGTGGCGGCAGCGGACATGAACCCGCACACGCAGGCTATGTCGGCGCCGGCATGCTGCACGCGGCCGTGGCCGGCGATGTCTTCACCTCGCCGTCGACCGACGCCGTCCTGGCTGCCATCCGCGCCGCCTCCGGACCCGTCGGCGCCTTGCTGATCGTGAAGAACTATACGGGCGACCGCCTGAACTTCGGTCTGGCTGCCGAACTAGCGCGGGCCGAAGGCATTCCCGTCGAGACTGTCGTGGTCGCCGACGATGTGGCGTTGCGCGACACGGTGGCGTCGGAACGGCGACGCGGCCTCGCCGGCACCGTGCTGGTTCACAAGGTGGCTGGCGCCGCTTCCGCCGCTGGACTGGATCTCGCCGCCGTCGCCGCCGAGGCGCGTCAGGCGGCCTCTGCGGTGGGCACGATGGGCGTGGCGCTCGGCGCCTGCACTGTTCCGGGCGGCAGCGCGGGCTTCACGCTTGCGGCCGACGAGATGGAACTGGGTCTGGGCATTCATGGCGAAGCGGGCGTGCGGCGCACCAAGCTGATGTCGGCGGACCAGATTGTCGAACACTTGCTGGCGACGATCCTCGTCGACCTCGCGCCGCCGCCGGGTGCACGCATGGCGCTGCTGGTGAACGGGCTGGGCGGGACGCCGCCGATGGAACTGGCCATCGTCGCACGCAAGGCCCTGGCCCAGCTTCGCGCGTCCGGCTTGCACGTCGCGCGCGCATGGTCGGGAAACTTGATGACCGCCCTCGAGATGCCGGGCGTCTCGCTCAGCCTTCTCATCGTCGACGACTCGCGGCTGGCACGGCTGGATGCCGCCTCCGCCGCGCCGGCCTGGCCGGGTCATGGTCGCCTCGCCGAGGCATTGTCCCTTCAACCGCCGTCTCCGGCGCCGCCGACGACCGCCCCCATCCTCACGCCGACGAGGGCCGGCCGCATCATGCGCCAGTCGGCGTTGAAGGCCGCCGAGGCGCTGACTGCCGCGGAGGCGCAGCTCACTGAGCTGGATGCCGCAGCAGGCGACGGCGACCTCGGCTTCAGCATGAGCCGCGCCGCTTCGGCGATCCGCGCCATGCCGGCATCCGACTGGGCCACCCCCTCCACGGCACTCAAGCACCTGGCTGCAGCTCTCGGACGCGCCATTGCCGGTAGCTCAGGCCCTTTCTATGCGACAGCTCTGGTTCGCGCCGCGCGGGGCCTGCCCGACGATCCCGGCCCGCGGGATTGGGCGGCGGCGCTCGATGCCGCTGCCGCCGCAATTGCCGAACTGGGCGGTGCGAAGCCCGGCGATCGCACGATGCTGGACGCGCTGGTACCGGCCGCTGCGGCTTTCCGCATCGCTCTTGACGACGGCAAGCCCGCCGCGAACGCATGGATGGAAGCCCTCGACGCTGCGCGCGAGGGGACGGCGGCGACGGCCGACATGTCGCCTCGTGTCGGTCGTGCGGCCTATCTCGGCGATCGTGCACTCGGCCATGCTGACGCCGGCGCCACGGCCCTGACCATCTGGCTTGCTGCCATCACACCGACCTGACACGACCACTCGCAGGCCGACATTGAAACGGCGCGAGCAATGACAATCGGACCGGCCTCAGGGCAATGTCCCCCAAGGAAGACAGAGCCCGAGAAGGAACGATTGTGACACTACCACTCGAAGGAGTTCGCGTTATCGAAGTGGGCCAGGCGCTGGCCGGCCCTCTCGCCGGCGTGCTGCTGGCCGACATGGGCGCCGACGTCATCAAGGTGGAGAAACCGGATGGCGGCGACGATGCGCGCATCTGGGGCCCTCCCTTCGGCCCAGACGGCGTGACATCGCTCTACTTCCACAGCCAGAACCGCAACAAGCGCTCCGTCGTCCTCGATCTGAAGCTGGCGGCCGACGTCGATGCGCTGCATCGGCTGTGCGAGAATGCCGACATCCTGATCCAGAATCTCCGGCCGGGCGTCGTCGACGAGATCGGCATCGGCCCGGAGACCATGCTGAAACGGCATCCGCGACTGATCTACTGCTCGATCTGGGCCTTCGGGTATCAGGGCCCGATGCGCATGAAGCCGGGCTTCGATCCATTGCTGCAGGCCTATGGCGGCATGATGAGCGTCACGGGCCGCCCCGAGGATCCACCGACCTTCTGCGGCGCCTCGATCAACGACAAGGCGACGGGCATGTTCTGCACGATCGGCGCGCTGGCGGCATTGCGCCTGCGCGATCGTACTGGCAAGGGCTGTCTCGTCGATACGTCGCTGTTCGACTCGGCCGTGCATTGGGTCGAGGGACAGCTCAACAACTATCTCTCGGACAATCAGCCGCCCAAGCGGCACGGCACCGGATCCGGCGCCATCGTCCCCTACCAGCTCTTCGAAACGACCGACGCTCCGGTTTGCCTCGCAGCCGGCAACGATCGCCTCTGGGCGCGCTGCGCCAAGGTGCTGGGCCATCCGGAATGGGGAACGGATCCGCGCTTCGCCACGAGCGCCCAGCGCGTGCGCAATCGCGCCGAGCTGGTCCCGCTGATCGCAGAGGTCATGCGCCACAAGAGCCGCGCTCACTGGCTGGCGGCTCTCGAAGAAGCAGGTGTGCCCTGCAGCCCGGTAAACGACATCGCAGAACTCGCGGCGACCGAGCAGCTCGCTGCGGCCGATCTCGTGCATCAACTTCCCGACGGCGGTCCTCGTGTGGTCGGTCTGCCGATCTCCTTCGATCGCAAGCGTCCGCGGTCGGCGCGGCCCGCACCGACACTCGGTCAGCATACGCATGAAGTTTTGGGCCGCCCCGCTAAGTAATGAAGCGTACGCGAGAGCAGGCGCTTTCGCCTGCTCTCCGCCACCTATTGATCACACGCCATTGCGGTTGAGGTCGCTAGCATCTTCGCCTGCTCAAAACAGCCGTGGAGATGACCTTGACGTCGATCGACGCGAAGGCACAGCCGATTGGCGCCGCAATGAAAGCCCGTCTGAAGGACGTGCTGCGCCCTTTCGTTTCGTCCCTGCCTTCATTCTCGGGATTGCCATCTTGGTCACGCACCATGCGCGTGCTGCAGCACCATGGCTTCGAGCCGCAAACGGTGTTCGACATCGGAGTCGGCTACGGCACGTTCCCGCTCTACCGTGCGTTTCCGAACGCGTTCTACCACCTGGTTGATCCGGCACGAGAGTCGTATGCCTACATGCAAAAGCTTGCAAAGCAGTTGCGCTGCGAACTTCACTCCGTCGCTCTGGCCGATCGCGACGGCGATGCTGCGCTGGAAGTACGAGGCGATATCCAGGAATCGACACTGCTTGAGGAAGTAGGACCGCGGCGCGTGCGGCGCGTCGACCGCGTTCCGTTGCGTCGTTTCGACAGCCTCTTCGGTCCCATCAAAGGTCCATCGCTGTGCAAGATCGACGTGCAAGGTGCCGAACTCATGGTGCTCGACGGCATGACGGGCCGATTGCCCGAGATCGATGCACTCGTCATTGAGACCAGCACCATCGCGACCGTAAAAGGCGGGGCCGAAGTCCGCGACGTCGTGAGCTTCCTCGGCGATCATGGCTTCGTGCTCGCCGATATCATCGGTCTGCGTCGGCGTCCGCTCGACGATGCCACGGCGCAGCTCGACCTACTGTTCGTGCCACACGACAAAAATCTGCGCACTGACCGACGGTGGGCGGCGTCGGCCTGAGAATGGAACTGCAGGCGCGTTTACAAATATCGGTGCCGAGTCAGGCGCCTCGAGAGGTCGATCATTGCGCATTCGGTGGTCAATCTGTGACAGGCCGGAACGCGATCAACTGTCTCTTGCACTGCCGCTGCGCAGGCGCAACATCGCGGCCTGAGCCCGGTCTCGAAAGGTTCATTGCATAGGCCTGCGACGTCTTGTCAAACTGGCCTCCCTCGATGCAACCGGAACGATTTCAATGCCGTTTCTCGTTCCGTGGGGCATGATGCCGTAAACCTGCCATATGGCGGCAATATTCGATGTATGTTTTGACTTTCTGGAAGCAGGATGAAGATCGCGAGCCTGATGAAGCAGACCGTGGGGGTCGGATTGCTGCTCCTGTCAGGATGCGACGTGGCGCGTTCGGCGCGTGATGACCTTGCACGTCTGATGGCTCCCTCGCCGCCGCCTTCGCAGGTGCGGAAGAGTAACCCGCCCAGGCAGCAACCTCCTGCTCCGGCGGCCAGTATTCGGACCGGCGGCTCGGCAGCGTCCGTGGAGGCCTCGGCGGCGGCTACACCTTCGGGTTCGCCGCCGGTGACCGTGGGCGCAGACAGCGGAGCAATCCTGCCGACCGGCATGAGCGAACGGGAGCTCCGGGCAATGCTCGGCCCCCCAACAAGCGAGGAGGAGCATCCGCCAGGCAAGCAATGGCGGTATCGGGACGGTAAGTGCACGGTCGATATCCAGCTCTACCCGGATGTCGAGACCAAGCAATTCGGAACTCTTGCGTACAAGGTGAAGAGCGATGACAACACAGATGAAGGAAGACGTCTCTGCGTGGCCCAGCTCCAATCCCGTGTTCAAGCCCGTCGATAGTGGAGAAAGCGAGCGGAAAATTCGCGTCGCCTTCGCGGAGGACGACGACGATTTCCGCGAAGCCGTGTCTGGTGAATTGACCGACTACGGTTTCGACGTCACGTCGTTCGCCGATGGCAAGCTCCTGCTCGAAGCTTTTGCCCAGGGAATCGACGCGGAGATCATCCTGCTCGACTGGAGCATGCCCAGCGTGTCGGGAATCGACCTGCTGCCCAAGCTCCGGCAGGCAGGCGTCGTCCTGCCGGTGGTCTTCCTGACCGGCCGTTCGCAGCCGGCCTACGAAAAGCTGGCCCTCGACCGCGGCGCACTCGATTTCGTCGACAAGTCCCGCGGCGTGCCGATTCTCGCCCAGCGCTTGCGCTTGATCGCGGATTCGCACAAAAAGCCTGCCGAGCCGGAGTTCGAGGGCAACTTCCACTGCGGCCGGCTGTTGCTGAAGCCCGGCATCAGCCGCGCCTATTGGGACGACGCCGACGTCAACCTGACGCTGACCGAGTTCAAGATCGTGTACCTGCTCGCTTCGAGCATCGGCACCTATGTTACGTACCGCGCTGTCTACGATTGCATGCACTACGTGGGCTTTATCGCGGGGAGCGGCGAGAATGGCTATCGAACAAACGTCCGTTCCTGCATCAAACGGATCAGAAACAAGTTCCGAGCCGTCGACCCTGACTTTGCCGAAATCGACAACTACCAGTCCTTCGGTTACCGCTGGGGCAAGGCCTAGCCCGACTACCCGAGGTTGGCAGCCGGCGCTCCGCCGGCTGGCCGCCTCACTCACACTTAAGCTCATCATCCTCGTCGGCATCTTCCTGGCCCTGCCTGTGGTGCTCTACGGGCAGTTCGAAAGCGCCGACAGTCAGATGCGCGCCCTCGTGACGCGCGCCATCCAGGACCGCTCGGCTCTGATCGCCGAGGCGCTCACCCCCGCCCTGAAAGAAACCGATCCTACGGCGCCCATGGCGCTGAACCTTGAGCTTGCCAAGTACGGCAGCGACGGCACGGTCCTCAAGCTGATGTTCCAGCCGCCGGCCGACAGGGCGACCGGCCGGTTTTATCTCGTGGGCTCGACTCCGCCGATCCGGCCGGAGGCGGTGGCCGCCGAACTCGACGAGCTGCGCCAGCGCGGCATTCTGCAACGCCTCTCCGAGGCATGCATGTGGGATGCTTCCAACGAAATCCGTTACAAGCAGGCCGATGGCTCGATCGAGCTGCTGACTTCGATCATCCCGATCCGCGCGCGCGGCAACTGCTGGGTGCTCACCTCCACGCACGTTACCTCGGAATTCCTCAATACCTCGATCGGCCGGCCCTACTGGGAAACGCGCGAGATCCGTGTCGCTGCCGTGATTTATCTGGTTGTCGCCGTGCTTGCCCTTCTGATTGCGATCAGCATCCGAGTGAGCCTCGGCCGCTTCCGCACCGTCGCCAATGAGATCAGCCAGGGCCGTATCGGCGATTCCGCCTTCGCCCGACGCAACGTCGTGCCCGAACTCTCGAGCGTGGCCCGAGATTTCGACAAGCTGGTGCATGAACTGGCCCGTGTCTCGCGCCAGATCCGGCAATCGGCCGAGGACAATGCGCATTCCTTCAAGACGCCCTTGGCCGCCGTGCAGTCGGCGCTGCGCCCCGTGCGTCGTGCCGTGCCCGAAACAGACGAGCGTGCTCGCCGCGCCCTGGAGATCGTCGACTCCTCGCTGGCCCGCCTGCTCACCCTGGTCAATGCCGCGCAGCATTACGATACCGCGACGGCCGACCTGATCGATGCACCACGTGTGCCGACTGACCTGACGCAGCTCGTTGGTGAAGCGGCCCGTCATTTCCGCGAAATTTTGGCTGCCCGGGATATCAGGTTGATCCGCCGCCTCGACGAGCATGCGATCGTCCGCGCAGGCCAAGGCATGCTTGAAGAGGCCCTGCAGAACGTTCTGGAGAATGCCATCAGCTTCTCGCCCAAGGGCGCCGCTATCATCGTGACCCTCACCGCAAATGCCGAGACCGTGGAGCTGCAGGTCGACGATCAGGGGCCCGGCATCGATCCCGCCAAGATCGAGCATGTCTTCGAGCGCTATTTCTCTTCTCGTCCCGAAGTCGGAACCGGATCGGACGCAGCGGTCGAGCATTCGGGATTGGGTCTTTGGATCGTGCGGCGTAGTGTCGAGGCGCTGGGCGGTCAGGTGAGCGCCGTGAATCGCATCGGTGGCGGCCTGTCGGTCGTCATCGTGCTGCCACGCAATGGCCATCAGTGACGACGCACGCAGAAGGTCTGCGAGACACAGCATGATCACTGGTCGATACTGAAGGTGCTGCTTAGCTTCAGGCGAGCGAATGCTTCGCTGCGGAGCTCCATGGACACCATTCCCGACCTCGGCCGTTTTCATCAGCAAGGCTCGGCCCAGATCTATCCTGTCATCCTGTCGGGCGGCGCCGGTACGCGCCTATGGCCGCTCTCGCGCGCCTCCTATCCCAAGCAACTTCTGAAGCTCGTCTCCGATCGCACGCTCCTGCAGGAGACGGCGATGCGCGGCTTGGCCGATGTCGGCTTCGCTGCGCCGATCGTCGTGTGCAATGCCGAGCATCGGTTCCTCGTCGCTGACCAACTCGAAGAGGTCGGCGTTAAACCGCAAGCGCTGCTGCTGGAACCGCTGGCGCGCAACACCGGACCTGCGATCGCCACGGCTGCACTCTGGCTGCTGCGCCAGGATCCCGATGCGGTGATGCTGGTGCAGCCGTCGGACCATGTGATTGCGTCGCTGCCGGCGTTCCATCACGCCGTAATGCAGGGCATGGCCGCCGCCCGGGCAGGCCGCCTCGTCACTTTCGGCATCAGGCCCGACCGCCCCGACACGGGCTACGGCTACATTCAGAGCGGCACGCCCATCGATGGCAGCGAGGGCGTGCTCGACGTGGAACGCTTCGTCGAGAAGCCTGATCGCGATACGGCGCAGCGCTTCGTCGACAGCGGCACCTTCTACTGGAACAGCGGCATCTTCCTCCTCGGTGCCCGCGCCTATCTCGACGAGCTCGCCAACATCAACGCAGCCATGCTCGACGCCTGCCGCGACGCCGTCGATGCCGCGAAGGACGGAACGGGCTGTCTGCATCTCGACGCCGGCGCCTTTGAGCGAGCGCCTTCGCTCTCGATCGATCATGCGGTGATGGAACGCACCGACCATGCCGCTGTCGTTCCCGTCGACATGGCCTGGAACGATGTCGGTTCGTGGCCGGCCCTGCACGGCATTGCCGACGGCGATTCGGATGGCAACGTGATCCAGGGCGACGTATTGCACGAGGGCGTCAGCAACTCCTACTTGCGATCCGAAGGCCGCCTGCTGGCAGCCGTCGGCGTCGACCATATAACGGTGGTTGCGACCGACGATGCCGTGCTGGTCGCGGGTGCCGATTCGGCGGGTGCCGTTTCGCGGGTCGTCGAACGAATGCGCCGCGAGAACAGGTCGGAACCTCTCAGGCATTCGACCTGTCATCGGCCCTGGGGCAACTATCGCACTGTCGACGCCGGCGATCGCTTCCAGGTGAAGCGCATCACGGTGAAGCCGGGCGCCAAGCTCAGCCTGCAGAAGCACTATCACCGCGCCGAGCATTGGATCGTGGTTCACGGCACCGCGATCGTCCAATGCGGCGACGATCGCCAACTGCTGCACGAGAACCAGTCCGTCTACATTCCGGTCGGCACGGAGCATCGCCTGGAAAATCCGGGAAAGATCGCGCTGGAGCTGATCGAAGTGCAATCCGGTGGCTATCTCGGCGAAGACGATATCGTACGCCTTTCGGACAATTACGGCCGGGCCTGAGTTCTTACGCGGGGAATGTCCCGTATTGGTCACACCTTCCGGCTGCCGCGGGCGCTATTTCCAGCGTTGTTCCTTTGGAGGAATGCCCCTTCAATTCTCGACAGAGGTGAAACCATGTCGATCAACATCGTCGCCGCCTCGCTTCGTGCCTGCAGCCTCGTCTGTGCACTCGGCGTTCTTGCTGCCTGCGAAACCGATCCCACACCGATCGTCGAGGACTCGCAGAGTCTCAGCCTGGCGCCCACTGGGCGTTCCGGCGGCAGCGGCGGCCTCAGCTCCGTGTCCGGCGACTATCGTCTGGGTCCCAACGACCGTACGCGTATCACCGTCTTCGGCCAGCCGAACCTGACCGGCGAGTTCATGCTCGACGGCAACGGCGCGGTCGCCTTTCCGCTGATCGGCAACATCAATGCCAACGGGATGACCCCGCGCGAACTGCAGCAGGCGATTGCCGGCAAGCTCGACCCCGACTATCTGCGCAATCCCAGCGTCAGCGTCGAAGTCCTGACACGTCGCCCCTTCTATGTGCTGGGCGAGGTCCAGAAGCCAGGCAACTATCCCTACGTCACAGACATCACGGCGCTGAATGCAGTGGCGATGGCAGGCGGTTACACCTATCGCGCCAAGACCACGGAGTTCTACGTCAAGCGTCTCGACAAGGACGGCAGAATGGTTCGTGTCGTCGCCAAGCCTGAAACCATCATCCGTCCCGGCGACACGCTCGAAGTGCGCGAGCGGTATTTCTGATGGATCATCTCTCCGACACCCCCTCCCATCTGCCGCGCCGGCGCCCGGTCCTGCGCGCCGTGCCGGCGCCTGGGAGGTACTTGTCGGAGGCGCAGTCATTCCGCTTTCCGCCAACGCCCGAACCGGATGGCCTGGCCGAGACCCTGCGCAAGCTGTGGCGACATCGAGGCCTGATCCTCGCCTGCACGATCGTGCTGGGTGGCAGCGCCGTCTTCGCGGCCTGGTCGATGCCGTCCTACTATGTGTCCGAAGCACGCGTACTTGTCGGCCTGCCGGCCCCACGCGTCCTCAACGTCGAGGCCGTCCTGGCCGACGTCAGCCCCGACGCCGAGCGCGTACAGAATGAAGGTTTCATCCTTCAGTCGCGCTCTATTGCCCGCCAGGTCATCGACCAGCTCAAGCTTCGCGACAATCCCGAGTTCAATCCGGCCCTGCGCAAGCCATCGACGTGGGCGCGCTTGACCGACTTCAACAATCTCCTGCCGGAACCAATCAAGGCTTGGCTGGGCCGCACGGCACCGGCCAAAGAAGTAACGCCGCCCACCGCCGAGGAAATCGACAACCGCATGATCGACACGGTGCTGTCGCGTGTCGATGTCTCGACCTTGGGCCGCTCGCACGTGCTGAGCGTCAAGGCTGAAGCGCAAAGTCCCGTATTGGCGGCCGATCTCGCCAATGCGTTGGCGGAACGCTATCTCGACTATCAGCGCAACGCGAAGATCGCCTCGATGGACCGGGTCGACAAGTTCCTCATGGGTCGCATTGCCGAGCTGCGAGAGCAGGTGAAGAAATCCGACCAGGCTGTCGAGGACTACCGGCGCAGCAACGAGCTCTACAAGAGCACGGGAAGCAACGTCACCGCCCAGCAGCTCAATGAACTCAACAGCCAGCTCCTCGCGGCCCAGACCGCTAAGGCCGAGGCCGATTCGCGCCTCGCCGAGGCGCAGGAGATGCGCAAGGGCGGGCTGGGTGGCGAGAGCGTTCCCGATGTCCTGCGGTCGCCGTTGATTGCCGCGCTCAAGCAGCAACTCGCCGATTCCGAACGCCGGGCAGCCGAGATGTCGGCGTCGATGGGCGAGCGCCATCCCCAGATGGCCAGGGCGCGCGCCGAAGTCGGCAACATCAATGCCCGGGTGCAGGCCGAAGTCGCCAAGACCATCGACGGCCTGGCGCGCGAGGCGCGGACGACCACGGCGCGCTACGAAGCCCTGTCCAAGAACTTCGAGCGCCTGAAACAGCAGATGGGTGCCGTGAACGACAAGTCCATCCAGCTTGAAGCGCTGGAACGCGACGCCACGGTGAACCGTAACCTGCTCGAAGCGATGCTGGTGCGCGCCAAGCAGACGATAGGCGCGGAGAACATTCTCGAAGCGAACGCCAAGCTGGTTTCGGCCGCAGCACCGACCCAGGCGCCGAGCTACCCGCCCAAGAGCCTGATCGCTCTGCTGGGCATCGCTGGTGGCCTGATGGTGGGTGCAGCCATCGCCCTGATGCGGGAGAGCGGCGACCACACCTTCCGCCGCGCCGACCAGATCGAAGCGATGACCGGCCTGCCTGTTATCGCAATGGTGCCGCAGATCAGCGGCCGCACACCGCCCGCCATGCAGGTGCTGCGCCAGCCGACGTCGATCTACAGCGAAGCGTTGCGCCGCCTCCATATCGGCGTCGAACTGTCGGAGGCCGCCGAATCGCCGCGCACCATCATGTTCAGTTCGGCCACACCGTCGGAAGGCAAGTCGGTGATGGTGTCGTCACTCGGCCGGTTGCTGGCCAGCAACGGCAAGCGTGTGCTGCTGATCGATTGCGACTGGCGCAGCCCACGCCTTCATCAGATCTTCCACTGCGGTAATCGCGCCGGCCTTGCCAACCTGCTGACCGACAAGCCGGCAAATCTCGACGAGGTCATCCATCACGACGCCCTGTCCGGCCTCGACATCATGCCGGCCGGCCCGTGGAATCCGCGCCAAGCCCATCTGCTGAGCTCGGATCGCATGCGGCAGCTTCTCGATGCTTTGGCTTCGCACTACGAGTTCGTGCTGCTCGACACTCCACCGACCCTCGTCGCCGCCGACGTGCTCGCCCTGTCGCGCCTCGTCGAGAAGGTTGTGTTCGTCGTGCGCTGGGGTCACACGCGGCAGGAAAACGCGGTCGAGGCGCTGAAGCAGATCATCGACGCGCAGGGCAGCGTCGCCGGCGTCGTGATGTCCCGGGTCGTCGCCAAGCAGTATCGGCAGTACGGCTACCTGGCGCCCTTCTACGAGTCCGCGCGGTCGGCCCGCGCGACCCTCACCTCATGACGCCCGCCTCCGACGTACTGTTCGTATCGCGCTATTTTTGGCCCGAGCTCATCGGATCGGCCCCGTTCAGCACCGACATCGCCGAATGGCTGACCCGACATGGCCGACGCACGACGGTGGTGAGCGGCTTGCCGCATTATCCGGAACCGGCAGTGTTTCCGGCCTATCGCGACGGAAAATGCCGGCGCGAGATCGTGGGCGGCAGCACCATCGAGCGGCTCTCTGTCGGTGCGCCGAAAGGCGGCGGCGCCCGTGCGCGCATCGCCAACGAGGCCGAGTTCCTGCTGCGAGGTCTCGCCGCCCTGACGACCGGCCGCATCGATCGCCACTCCATCGTGTTGGCGCTCTGCCCCTCGATCCTCTCCGTCGCTCTCGGTGTCGCCGCCAAGCGACGCAACGGCGTCTGCGTCGCGGTGGTGCACGATATCCAGTCGGGCCTCGCCGAGAAGCTGGGGATGACCGGAGGTGGCGGCCTCGCGCGCCTGATGCGGGCGTGCGAACGGCTCGTTCTCAATCGCACCGATCTCGTCGTGGTCCTCTCTACCGAGATGAAAGATCAGCTTCGCGGCATTGGTGTCACCGTGCCGATCGAAGTCGTACCGCTCTGGGTCGATACAGATCAGATCAAGGTCGTGGAACCCGTCTCGCGCAGCTCGCTGAAGCTTCTCTACAGCGGCAATCTCGGCCGCAAGCAGGGGTTGGGCCAGATCGTCGATCTGGCCGCCGAGCTCGCCGTCAGCCGGCCCGACATCGAGATCATTCTTCGCGGCAATGGCAGCCAGGGCCAGGAACTGGCCGCCGAGATTCGGCGCAGGCACCTTCCGAACGTGCGTCTTACCGAGCTGCAACCCAACGAAGCCCTGGGGCCTGCCCTGGCGGCGGGCGACATCCATCTCGTGCCGCAGAATCCGGAGACGGCGGCATTCGCCGTGCCGTCTAAGGTCTTCAACATCATGGCCGTCGGCCGCCCCTTCGTCGCGACGGCGCTGCCCGGGAGCGTGCTTTGGGAATTGCAGCGCGAGAGCGGCGCTTTCCTTTGCGTGCCGCCCGACGAGCCACTGGGCTTCGCCGAGGCCGTGCTGCGTTTGGCAGACGACGCGTGGTTGCGCCGCGAGCTCGGCCGCCGTGGCCGTGAGTTCGTCGAATTAAACTACGCCAAGCCCCGCGTTCTGGGTGCCTTCATGAGCCGCCTCGATGCTCTCACCGCACATCGGTGAGGCTGCGCAGCGTCGCGTTCTGGTCTTCGAGCCGGACGCTGAAGGTCATTCGCAGGAATGGCTGCAGCATCTGATCGAATTTGCAGCCGCCGACCGCAGCCGTCCGGCAATCTCCGTGGCAGCGCCCGAGAGGTTGTGCCTGGCACTCGCGCGATCGCTGCCCGCTGACGTGATGGGCAGAGTGGAGCTGAGGTCGCTCTCGCTTAAGGAACTTCGTTGGTGCACCGACCGGCGGCTCACGCTTGCAGCCCTTGCCCGCTGGTGGACGATGCGGAAGCACCTACGTCTGAGCGGTGCGGATAGCGGCTTCTTTCTTTCGCTCGACCTGCTTGCACTGCCACTGGCATTCGGCCTCGGTGCCCAGGGCAAGACCTTGTCGGGCATCCTGTTTCGGCCCTCCGTGCACTATGGCAGCTTCGACGGACATCGTACGCACGGCCGCGAACGTTTGCGCGACGTACGCAAGGACCTGCTCTATCGATTGATGCTGCGCAATCCCGCGCTCGGGCGGGTATTGTCGCTCGATCCGTTCTTTCCCGCCCATGCCGGCAAGCATTACGCCAATGGCTGCAAGGTCGAGCATCTGCCGGATCCGGCGCATCCCGAAACCGGCACGGCCTCCGCGGGAAATGACAACGGCCCGAAAGCCAGCGGCCGCACCACCTTCCTGCTGTTCGGCTATCTGACTGAACGCAAGGGACCTCTGGTCGTTCTTGACGCTCTCGCCCGCCTCGCCCCTTCGACCGCGGCGAAGATCGGCGTCGTGCTGGCAGGTCGCGTCGATCCGGCGCTGCGCGGCCGCCTCGACGAACGATGCGCGCGCCTCGCCGCTCTTCACCCGCACCTTCAGCTCAGCATCGAGGATCGCCGCCTCGATCAAGCCGAGCTCGAAAACCTGGTCCGTCGCAGCGATGTCGTGCTGGCTCCCTATCAACGCTTTGTCGGTTCGAGCGGCGTGCTGCTCTGGGCGGCGCGCGCGGGCAAGCCTGTGCTGGCACAGGCGTATGGCCTCGTCGGGCATCTGACACGCCAACATCGTTTGGGGCTCTCCGTCGATTCTTCCGATCCCGCTGCTGTCGCCGCCGCGATCACACAAATGGCACAGCTCGGGCCGTCGTCGTTCGTCGATCTCTCTGCGGCACGAGCCTTCGCTGCCTCGCAAACGCCACAGCGTTTTGCCGCGGCAGTGCTTGCGGCCTGAGGATTGAAGCGGTCCCAGCTTGATCACAACACCGGCGCGAGCCGATGTAGAGAATCATCCCATATCGTCGAGACCCGCCCCGCACGGAGCCTCTGATGAATTCTCGCGACAAGTCGCAATCGGCAGCAATTCCGATGGCGCAATCTCTTCCTCTTCCCGGCGATGCTGTCGCCGAGGTCGTCAACGCGCCTGCACCGCTGCTCGGCGCCGGTGGCCGCACGATCTCCGAAGCGATCGTGACGCGCCTCGTGGCGACGTTCGACGGCGCCTGCATTCTCGGAACTGGATTCGCCGCGATGCATTGGCGCAGTGCCGCCATCGATTGGCATCTCGAAGCGTTGGTCGTGCTGCTCGGCACCGTGCTCGGCCTCAACCTTCTGCATCTCGCGGGTGCGCATCGCTTCGCGCAATTCTCTCATCTCGACAGCGCCTTGGGGCGCATGCTCTTCGGTTGGCTGGGCACGCTCGCCGTGCTGTTCCTGGCCGCTCTGCTCATCGAGCCCATCAGCGCGGCCGACGGCTCGTGGATCGCAGCGTGGTTCACCGGCAGCGTCATCCTGCTGGGCCTAGGCCGTGTTGCATTACGCCGGCTGATGCAGCGCTGGGCCGACGAAGGCCGGTTGGGCGAGCGCATTGCCATTGTCGGTGCGGGGCCGATCGCCCAGCATCTCTTGCGCAGCCTGAACGGCGTATCGGCAACGTCGAACCTGCGCATCGTCGGTGTTTACGACGATGAGGCCGAGACGCTGCCGCGCCGCTGCATGGGGCACGACATCCTCGGTCGTGTCGACGATCTGGTCAGCGACGTGCGTCGCTACGGCATCGACACGGTGATCGTCGCACTGCCCCTCGGCGCCGATCACCAGCTCGTCGAAACGCTGAACAAGCTTGCTCTTACGCCCGTCGATGTCCGGCTCTGCCCGGACGCCTTCGGCCTGCAGCTTGGCACTGTTTCCGTAAGCCATATCGGCGGCTACACGTTCCTCAACGCCATCGACCGCCCCCTGCGCGACTGGCGATGGATCGCCAAGAGCATCGAGGACCGGCTGGTCGCAGCCGGCATCGTCGCCCTGATCTCGCCGCTCCTGCTGGCCATTGCCGTCCTGATCAAGCTCGACAGCCCGGGGCCGGTGTTCTTCCGCCAGAAGCGCTACGGCTTCAACAACCAGCTGATCGAGGTGTGGAAGTTCCGCACCATGTACCACGAGCAGAGCGACGCGAATGCCGAACAGCTTACGAGGCGCGGCGACCCTCGCATCACCCGCTTCGGTGCCTTCCTGCGCCGTACGAGCCTCGATGAGCTTCCGCAATTCCTGAACGTGCTACGCGGCGACATGTCGGTCGTCGGTCCGCGTCCGCACGCTACGGCCGCGAAGGCCGGCACCCTTCTCTATCAGGAGGCGGTGAAATACTACGACGCACGTCATCGCGTGAAACCGGGCATCACCGGCTGGGCCCAGGTCAATGGATGGCGGGGAGAGACCGACACCGTCGAACAAATACGAAAGCGTGTCGAGCATGACCTCTATTACATCGAGCATTGGTCGATCGGCTTCGACCTCAAAATCATCCTCCGCACCGCGTTCGGCGGCTTCACTGGCCGCAACGCCTTCTGAGGAGCGCCTGGGGCGGCCGCCGCGCTGCCTATGGCTGACGCTCGCGGACCCCGAACCGCGTCACAACGGCCAGTTCGTCTATTCCGGCGGACTGATCGACGCGATGCGCTCCGCCGGCAGCGAGGTCGAGGTTCTGGGGCTGCGTCGCGCCGAGTCGCACAAAGGCAACGGTTGGCGGGAGGATCATGTCGTCTGGTGGCTGGCGGACGACACGCCTCATTCGCATTGGGGAAGCCTCGCCTCGGCATTGCCGCATATTGCCTATCGCTGCCGTACCTCGGGCATGCGACGCACCCTCGACGAGCTTCTGCACTATGGGGAATGGGACGGCGTCGTCTTCGACGGAATCTCCGTCGGCTGGGCGCTGCCGCGAGTGCTCGACTACTATGCCGGCCGCCCCAACAGGCCGCGGCTGATCTATGTCTCTCACAACCACGAAGAAAGCGTGCGGGCCCAGATCGCCGAGAGCCAGCCACTGTTCCTGAAGCGGCAGGCCGTCCGCCTCGACGCCCTCAAAGTATCATGGCTGGAGCGTGACCTGGTCGATGCGGTCGATTTCGTAACCGCCATCACGCCGGAGGACCTCTCGCTCTATCGCCGCAGGCGCTGCGACAAGCCGATGGGCGTCGTGACACCGGGCTACTGCGGCCGGCGAATCGAGAAGCGGCGCCTCTCGGAGGACCTTCCGCGTCGCGCCGTCATCGTCGGCAGCTACGACTGGATCGCCAAGCGCATGAATCTGGCCGAATTCGTCGACATTGCCGATCCGATGTTCACCGAGGCGGAGGCTGAACTGCAGGCCGTCGGCAGCGCCGAAGAAACCTTCCTGAGCCAGCTTCGCCAGCGGGTAAACGCCACCGAGTTCACCGGCACGGTTCCCGAGATCGGCCCCTTTCTCGACCAGGCCCGCATCGCCATCGTGCCCGAGCGCAACGGCGGCGGCTTCAAACTCAAGGTTCTGGAGTACGTGTTCAACCGCGTGCCGGTGTTCGCGCTGACCGGCTCCTTCGCCGGTGTTCCGCTGCGTCACAACGACAGTGTCATGCTGTTTCCCGACCATGCGGCCCTCGCGCACGGCGTGCTCGAAGCGATCGACGACCTCGATCTGCTGAACCGGCTCCAGGAGCGCGCCTTCGCCGCCTGTCGCGATCAGTTCGACTGGTCGAGCCGAGGCCGCCAGATCCTGTCGGCAATCACCGAGCCATGACGGCGGCGGCGACATATTTCGACGTCCCCGACCGGCGTCTGACCGCCGTCGATCTGGCGCTGATCGCCGTCTTCCTGCTGGGGCTCTACCTCGGCGTCTCGCTTCAGATCACGTCGAAGATCCCGCTGACCTGCGCCCCGTCGGGCTTTGCCGGGCTGATCCTGCTATGGCGCCGTCGTGACGACATGCAGCCGCGCCATCTCGCCGGCCTTCTCGGCGTCATTGCGCTCTACCTCGTCTGGATCCTGATAGCGACCGACCTTGCCTTCCTCAGCAAGCGATTCACCGGGCTCGTGCAGCTCACCTACGGGCTGGTGATCGGATACGGCCTGTTCCTGACCTTGCTGCGCGCCGAACGGCGGCAGCTCGCCAACATCCTGCTAGGCTTCTGCTTGTTCATCATCGTCGGTTGCATTCTGGAGAGCCATACAGGCCTGCGCGCCATCAGCGATAAGGTACGCGAGAAGATCTACGACTCCGGTGTCGTCTACGATGCCGATCTCCGCGACCAGCTTCTCTACGGACGCATCAGGCCGAAGCTCTTCACCTCCGAGCCGTCGGCCGTGACCTTCGCCTATACGCATTATTGTTCGATCTGGCTGGTGGTCAGCCCCTGGCGTTGGAAGCTTCTGATCTATCTCGGTTTGGTCGGCCTCGCGATGATCGTGCTGCCGGGGCCGACCCTGGTCCTGATGCTGTTGCTGATGATCCCCTATCTCGTCCTGCTCTCGGGCGCGAACAGCCGGCGCTCGACGACCCGGCTCATCGGCATGATTGCACTTTCCGTCGTGGTGCTGGGCATTACCGTGGTCGTCGGACAGACCCTGTTTGCAGCCCGGTTGGCCGAACTGTCGCGCGGCGAGGATGCCAGTTTCTTCTATCGCTTCACCGGCCCCATGCTGGTTGCGTTCGACATCTTCCGCCATTTCCCGATAGCCGGCGCAGGCCTTACCGGCGAGCCTTTCATCACCGACAACGTGATGAACGTCTACATGAACTCGCCTTCCTTCCAGTCCGCGTGGCGCATCAGTCGCATCGGCGACGTGCTGACCAACTACTTCTGGCTGCACTGGATCTATCTCGGTCTGGTGGGAGGCGTGGTCATGTTCGCGGCCCTTTCCGTCTGGCTGCGGATGCTGGGCGTGCCGAGCATTCTCTACTGCTGGGCGGTGTGGTTGATCCTGGGACAGGCATCGGGCTCCTATGTTGGCCCGAAGACCTGGGCCGTGCTGCTGATTGCCGCCGGCACTTCGATCCTCAGCGTTCGCACCGTTCGCGAGCGACACGACCCGGCCCACTGGCGATCCGTCGTTCCAACAAGATTTGCAACATGAACCCGATCGACGACATCAGTGCCGCGGACTGACGGGCATTGGCGCCGATCTCACTCGCGGCGACGGTGACCGCGGCACAGCGGCCCTACCCAGCGCGTCGCGCGAAGGCCACAGCGTCAAGACAAATGCCGCGAGTATCGCCCCTGGGTCGATCGCAGGGGGCCTAGGGCTCAAGAACGGCGCGCCGACGTCGGACGAAGATGGCAGCGCGGTGAACGCCCGAACGTATCTCGCGCCGCGTTTCCGGCCAGAGCAGCAAGACCAGCAAGATGACGGTCGAGGCGGCCGCACCGACGGCCGCGACGGATTCGACCGATAAGTTGCGCGGCACACAGGCTCTCACCAAGGCCACCGTCATTGCCGCAACAATGGCGGCCGACGCCGGCGGCGCGATCGCGCGCCAGACGTCGATGTTGCGGACTGGACCGTGCCGGGTGGCGAGCCAGAACGAGAGCGGCGTGCGCAGCGCCAGCCCCGCGACTGCCAAGGCGGCGGCGACGCCCACACCTCCCCAGGGCAGGCCGGCTCCAATTGCCAGCAGGCAAATTCCCGCGTCGATCAGCGTCGCCCGCAGCAGCTCCACCGTTCGGCCCTGCGTCAGGTAGAGCAGGCCCATCGTCAGCAGCACCGGCAGGAAGATCGCCGACACGCTGAACAGAGCGGCAAGCGGCACCGCGGCCGTCCATGACGGGCCGAACAGGATCTCCACCATCCAGTCGGCCGTCAATGCGACGACCGCAAAGACCGGCATGGTGAGCAGACCGAGCTTCTGCACGATCTGCCGGAACATGGCGCGGTAGCGCTCCGGCTGATCGACGAGCCGGCTCAGCGCCGGCATTCCGGCAGCATAGACCGGCGCGTTAATGGTGTTCACCGGCAGAAGCAGGAGTCGCGTCGTGCGCTCGTAGAGGCCCAGTGCCGCCGGTCCCCACAGCCAGCCGATCATGATCTGGTCGAAGCTGCGCGCCGTCGCCGAGGCGAGGCCGCTTGCGGTCACAGATATTCCAAAACGCAGCAGGCCACCCAGCTCGGGAGCCGCCGCCGGTCGGGACGGCCGCCAGCGGCAGACGACCCAGCTTCCGATCATGAGGATGCCCGGCGTGATCAGCCGCTGGGCGACCAGCGCCCAGTAGCCTTCGCCCGCCAGAGCAAGGCCGATGGCCGCGACATAACCTGCGTAGTCGGCCATGGTCTCCAGGCCGGCGATGGCTGCAAACCGCATTTGGCGACGCAGCAAGGCCCAGTGCTGGACCGTGAGGCCGCTCATCGCAAAGCCGAGCGCCAGCCAACGGGCCACCGAGGTGAGTTCCGGTTGTCCATAGAATGCCGCCAGCAGCGGCGCTGCCAGAACTAGAGCGAGCGCCAGCAAGGTTCCGGCCGCGGCATTGATCCAGAACAGCGCCGAGACCTGCGCCTGCGTGAGGTCGGTCTTCTGGATGGTGGCCGCGGAGAGACCGAGCTCCTTCAGAAGGTCGAGCACCAACCCGACCGCCGCCACCATCGCCAAAAGGCCGAAAGCCGACGGCGGCAAAAGGCGCGCCAGCACGACGAGCGTGGCGAGTTGCCCCAGCACGCGCACGCCCTGCGCGCCCATGAGCAAAGCGCCACCGCGCCGTGACCGTCGACTTAGGTCAGCATCGAGATGACCAGTCGCGAGCTCCGCCTCAGGCGACGGCGCGGCGTTTCTCGGAAGCGACATTGTCGACGTACCAGCGGTAGGTCTCCTCGAGACCCGCCTGCAGGGGCGTACGCGCCCGCCAGCCGAGCGACGCGGCCAAAGAAGTATCGATCATCTTGCGCGGCGTGCCATCCGGCCGGGACGTATCGAAGCGGATTCCGCCCTTGTAGCCGACGACCTTGCAGATCAGTTCGACGAGATCGCGGATCGGCACGTCCGAGCCCTGGCCGAGATTGACGATCCCCTCGTCGGAGAAGTGCTGCATCAGATAGACCATGCCGTCGGCGGCATCGTCGACGAACAGGAACTCGCGCCGGACGGCTCCCGTCCCCCAAACCTCCATGGTCGGCGCCTGGGCTAGCTTGGCCTGATGCGCTTTCACGATCAGAGCCGGCACAACGTGACTCTGCATCAGGTCGAAGTTGTCGCCCGGACCATAGAGATTGGTCGGCATGACCGAGATGAAGTCGCAGCCGTACTGCCGCCGGTAGGCCTGGCCGAGCTTGATGCCGGCGATCTTGGCGACGGCGTACCATTGGTTCGTTGGCTCCAGCGCGCCGGTGAGCAGAGCCGCTTCCGGGATCGGCTGCGGCGCCAGACGCGGGTAGATGCAGGACGAGCCCAGCAGCATCAACTTCTCGACGCCGACGCGGCGTGATGCCTCGACGACATTGGTCTGGATCATCAGATTGTCGTAGATGAACTCAGCCGGCCGCGTATCGTTGGCGTAGATTCCGCCGACCCGTGCCGCCGCCAGGAATACCGCCTGCGGCTTGGCCTCGCGCATCCAGCGCTCGACCTGATCGGGGTGCCGCAAATCCACGGACTCGCGCGGCGCCACGACGATCTCGCAGCCCTCGCTCTGCAGGCGGCGCACCAACGCGCCGCCCACCAGGCCGCGATGGCCTGCGACACAGACTCGCTTATTGCGCAGCGTGTAGCGTGGGGTACTGGGCATAACGCTCTCCCATTCCTTTCAGGATGACACGGTCGGCCTCGACCATTTCGGCCACGAGTTGCGGGAAGCTGGTACGATGGCGCCAGCCGAGCTTGGTAAGGGCCTTCGCCGGATCGCCGAGGAGCAGATCGACTTCGGTCGGCCGGCGATAGGCCGGATCGAGCGCAACCAGCACGTTGCCGGTGCGCCGGCAGCAGCCCTGCTCCTCGTCGCCCGTCCCCTGCCACTCGATGGGCCGGCCGATCTGGCCGAACGCCAGCTCGACGAACTCACGTACCGTATGGGTCTCGCCGGTCGCCAGCACGTAGTCGTCGGCCTCCTCCTGCTGGAGGATGCGCCACATCCCCTCGACATAGTCGCGGGCGTGACCCCAGTCGCGCTTGGCGTCGAGGTTGCCGAGATAAAGGCGGTCCTGATAGCCGCGCTCGATGGCCGCGACGGCGCGCGTGATCTTGCGGGTCACGAAGGTTTCGCCGCGGATCGGCGATTCGTGATTGAACAGGATCCCGTTCGACGCGTGCATGCCATAGGCCTCGCGGTAGTTCACCGTGATCCAGTAGGCGTAGAGCTTTGCCACGGCATAGGGACTGCGCGGATAGAACGGCGTCAGCTCGCGCTGCGGCGTCTCACGCACCTTGCCGAACAGTTCGGACGTCGAGGCCTGGTAGAAGCGCACGTGATCCTGCATCTCCAGAATGCGAATCGCCTCGAGCATGCGCAGCGTTCCGAGGGCGTCGGTGTTGGCCGTGTATTCTGGCGTTTCGAAGCTCACCTGCACGTGGCTCTGTGCCGCCAGGTTGTAGACCTCGGTCGGCTTGATCTCGTTCAGCAACCGTAAAAGGTTGGTCGAATCAGTCATGTCCCCGTAATGCAGGAACAGACGAACGTCGCTATCGTGGCGGTCGCGGTAGAGATAGTCGATGCGTTCGGTGTTGAGCGACGAGGAGCGGCGCTTGATGCCGTGCACCACATAGCCCTGCCCCAATAGGAAGTCGGCGAGGTAGGCGCCGTCCTGCCCGGTGATTCCGGTGATGAGGGCGATTTTGTCCTTCGACATGCTGGCGACCTTCCGTTCAAGAGAAGACGATTTGTTCGGCGACGCGGTCCCAGGAATAGGAACCGATGACGTGGCGCTGGGCGGCGGAGGCCATGCTTTCCAACCGTCGGGGTTCGGAGAGCGCGCTCAATATGGCCTCGGCGAGGGCTGCGGGTTCGGCGCGATCGACCAGGAAGCCGTGACGGCCGCCGTCGACCAGTTCGGGCAGGCCGTTGCGATAGAGCCCCATCACCGGCGTGCGCGAGACCATGGCCTCCAGATAGACCTGCCCCCAGGGGTCGTTGAGCATCGGCTGCACGAGCAGCGTCGATTGACGATAGAGGTTCTGCAACTCCATCCACGGCAGATGCGCGCGCAGCTCGACTCCGGGCTGCCCGTCTAGGAACGCCCGGCTGCGCTCGTCGCCGACGATGGTGAGCTTGAGGTCCGGCCGATGGCGGCGCGCCTCGGCAAAAGCCTGCAGCAACAGCGTGCCGCCTTTGGCCTGGAAGAGATGCTTCGCAACGAACAGGAGCGCCGGACGAGAAAAGTCCTTCGGCCCGAACCAGGGTTCGATCGCCCCCATGCCCGACCCGACAGCCGTCACGCGATCGGCCGGCAGGCCGTAGTGGGCGATCAGATTGTCCCGGACATAGGCGCCGAATGTGAAGATATGGCTGAGACCGGCCAAGGCCTCGCGCTCCGTCGCCTCGAAAGCCTCAAGGGCCTTGCCGGTGAAGCGGCTCGCATGGACGTGATGGCGACGCGCCAGCGCCCAACTATGGTCGCAGTAGAGATAGTGCCGCGTGCCACGAACGAGATCGCAGGCAGGCAGGTCGAGCGTGCCTGTGTGCAGGACGTGGCGCACGCCGAGCGCATCGGCCTGACGCGCCACTTCATGTGCCATGCGGCGGCGCGCCCGCAGACTGCGCAGCACCTGCTCGCTCGAGATCGGCCGCCCATAGCCACTCAGCATGTCGCGCAACGCGACACCCAACTTGGCCATCTTGCCGAGCTTCGGATGAATGGCTTCGACGGTGACGCCCAGACGCTCCATTGCATTCGATACGTTCGCCGGCGCACCGGACCACGAACGCAGATCGCGCGGATTGCCGAAGACACAACTGACCGCCACGCGCTCGAAGCGCGGTGAACGATCGGCGAGATGCGTGTCGCAAGCATGAGTGACGGCGGTGTTCATGTACGTGTATCGAAACACCGCGCACGCCGTTGCGGCTAGTGATTAACCTGTGACTGTCCGGATGCGCTGCGCCCAACGACACAGATTGGTCACGCTCCAAACCCCGGCACTTCCCGGATACTCCACGCCGGAGGCGCAAGCATGCACGGATCGGTCGACATAGAGGATGAGAACGTCACCGTCGATCGCACGAGCGACAGCGTGAATCGCGTGCGCGCCATGAACGCCGACGGACGCGAGCTGCTCTTCTTCTGCCCGGACGTAACGGATGCGAGCACCCTGAAGCGCGTGCAGCAATTCGCCGACCACGGCTATCGCGTTACCGTGTTCGGCTTTCGCCGCCATCGCTACAACAGCTCGTATCAGCCGACATGGCCACATGTGCCGCTCGGCCTCACCAGCGACGGCCGCTACGGGCAGCGTCTCGGCGCCTTGTTGCGCGCCATCCCCACCATCATCGCACATCGCCAGCAACTGAAGCGCGCGTCCGTCTACTATGCCCGCAACATCGACCAGCTGGTGCTGGCCATGCTCGCGCGTCTCATCTCCTTCTCTCGTGCGCCACTTACCTACGAAGTGCTCGACATCCCGCCGATCCTCATCCACGACGGATGGGCATCGCGGTTGATCCGCGCCGTCGAACGGCTGTGTCTGCGCAACACCCGGCTTCTGGTCTTGTCTTCACCGGGATTTCATCGCGCCTTCTACGACGCCATCCAGCGCTATCACGGCGAGTGGTTCCTGCTGGAGAACAAGCTGCACCCCTCGATCTCACGTCGAACCAACGCACCGTCGCACAACGACCGCGGCCAGCGCCCCTGGATCGTCGGCTACTTCGGCCTGATACGCGGCGAAGAAACTTTCGACCTCATGACGCGTCTCGCCGAGCGACTGCGGGGACGCGTCATCTTCAAATTCCGCGGCGTGCTGACGACAGTCGATCAGTCGCGTTTCGACGAAGCTCTCCGGCGTCACCCCAACATCGTCTATGGCGGGCCCTATCTGCCCCACCAGGATCTCGAGGACATGTACGACGAGGTCGACTTTGCCTGGGCACTCGACCTGGAGCACACCGACCACAATTCACGGTGGCTCATGCCTTGCCGCTTCTACGAGGCCGGCTACTTTGGCGTGCCCTGCCTCGCCGTACGGGGCTTCGAGGTCGGCTCGGTCCTCGAACAGCATGAGATCGGATGGACCTTCGACATGCCGCTGGAGGATTCGCTGGTGCGCTTCTTCGAGACGCTGACACCGGACGAGTACGACCGGGTCCGCGGCCGTCTCGGCGCATCGCCAAGCAGCATGTTCGTCGCCGGCGAAGATGTCCGGCAACTCTGCGGCAGGCTGGACTAGAAGCCCCCCTTTAGGAGGCGACGGCACGCCGATTGATCATCACGCAATCGAATTCGACCAGACGCAGCGCCGTATCGCGGCTCACCGCATACATGCCGGTGATATCGAAACCCAACCCATCGAGATGACGCAGTGTGTCCATGTAACCCGGCATTCCCTTGTAGATGCCGAGGACCGATGCCTCCGTCTGCAACGCCCTTACCGATTGCAGACTGTCGCCTGCACCGCGTAGCACCTCGATATCGAAGCCCTGAGTATCGAGCTTGAGATAGGGGCGTTCGAAGCCCAGCCGCTCCTGCAGGACCGGCAGCACGACGTCGAGCGTGCGCACCGTCACGGCTTCCTTGGCGCAAGGCACATTGAGTTCGGAGAATTCCTGCACCTGGCGATTATCGGGTTCGAGGAAGGAGCTGAACTGGTCCGATACCATCACGTTGATGGCCATCTGCTCGTCGCGCGCGCCCAGCGCGTAGCCCTCGATGTGCCAGGCGGCGTCGTCGCGGGCCCGCGCCTGCAGCAATTCGACATGACGCGCCACTGGCTCAAACGAGACAATGGTGCCTTCGTAGAACACACGATCGCGCAGGAAGTCCCGGTACTGCCCCACGTTGGCGCCGACATCGAGCACGCAGTCGATGTTCAAGCGAGTGAGCAGCTCACGCAGATGCAGAGCAAAGTCACGCTCACGCATCTCTCGCAACGGCACGATGTCGTATCCGAATGACCGGCTGACCTTGAGCACCGAATCCTTGACGATCTTGAGCATGACGATCTCCGGGCGGGCGAACGGGATGACGAACATTCGCCAAGCCCCGGCCGAACGACAGTGATCAATCAGTGGCCCGACTGTCAGCCTAACTCCTTGCATTTCCTCCAGATTGTCCGTGACCAGTCTGTGATCGCGACATCCTCACATTGAGTGCGATGTCAGGCCGGTCCATTTAACCACAGCGTATCGTATTGAGACTGTGGTGCGCTGATGGTTGAATGTTGTGCCTTGGCGGAGCGATGGAGACGGTATGACCACAATACGTGGCGCCGGAGCCCTTTGGGGGGCTGCCGCTTTGATATCGATCGGAGTAACCTGCGCAGAAGCGCAACAGTCTGCACCCGGCAGCCCCGGCTTGCCGCAGCAGCGCCTAGAGCGGCAGGACGAGCGCACCGTCTCTGCCCGCGAGGGCGCGAATTACGACCCCAAGGGCGTGCGGGTTGGCAGCTTCCTGCTGTTTCCCGCCCTCGAGCTCAACGAAGCCTTCAATGACAACGTCTTCGCTCAATCGGCGGACAGTGGTCCTACGGCGAGCTTCCTGCAGGTGATCAAGCCGACCGTCGAGCTGCGCTCGACCTGGTCGAGCCACATGCTGAACGTCTATGCCCGTGGCAACATTGGCTTCTACACGAGCGCGCCGACGCAGAACTATCAGGACGTCGCAGTAGGGACCGACGGCCGTATCGACATCCAGCGTAACTGGAATGTCTATGGCGGCTTCTCGTTCAATCGGAAACATGAGGATCCCGGTCTCCCCAATACCGTGAGCGGCCCCTCGAATGTAACGATCTACAATCAGTTGATCGGCAGCGCCGGCTACTACCAGAAGGTCAATCGCTTCAGCGGCCGCGCCGAGATCACCGTCGACAATTACACCTACTTCGACAACGGCCTTGGCATTGCCCAGGGCGTCGTACCCAACGCCGACCGCAATCGTACCGAGCTGCGCGAATCCCTTCGTTTCGGTTACGAGTTTCTCGACGGCTACGAATTCTGGGTGCGTGGCAGCCTGAACCAGCGCATGTACGTGACGCCGGTCGACGCTACGGGCTTCGCCCGCAACTCCAGCGGCTGGGACCTGGTCGGCGGCATCACCCTCAACCTTGGCGGCCTTATTTCGGCCGAAGCCTTCGCCGGCTATCTGCAGCAGAACTACGTGAACCAGGGCACCGCGCCATTTCAGGGGCCGATGTTCGGCCTGCTGGCGCACTGGAATCCCGTGAAGGAACTCTGGATACGGCCCTATGTCCGGCGCACGGTGAACGAATCTGCTATCGTCGGCGAATCGGGTTATCTCAATACGTCGATGGGCTTCAATACGAGCTACGAGCTGCGACCCAATATCCAGCTCGGCGCCCTGGCGGACTACACCATTGCCGACTATCAGAGCTTCTCGTCGACCAACTCGCGTTATGACCAGTACATCACCTTAGGCGCCAGCGTCATGTACACGCCCGTGCGCCAATTCTTCATCGGACCGAGCTATCAATACATCTACCGGACTTCGAACCAGTCCGGTCTGGGCTATTCCCAGAACCTCATCTTGCTTCGCCTCGGTGCGCGTCTGTAGCAGCAGCTCAGCTTTAACGATTGGATTGTGTAACGTGTTCGAGCCCCCTATTCCCGGCCCGGTCCTGGTGACCGGCGGCGCCGGCTATATCGGTAGTCACGTCTGCAAGGCATTGGCCGAAGCTGGTGTGGAACCGATATGCCTCGACACCCTCGAAAAAGGCCACGACTGGGCCGTGCGCTGGGGACCGCTCGAACGTGGCGATATCGGCGACGGCCGCTTCGTCGAGGATGTCTTCGTCCGTCACAAGCCGCGCGTGGTGATCCATCTCGCGGGCTATATCGAGGTCGGCGAGTCGGTATCGCAGCCTCAGCGCTACCTGCACAACAATGCCGGCAAGAGCCATGTGCTGATCGGTGCCGCCGTGCGCCACAGCGTAGAGGCCTTCGTCTTCTCCAGCACCTGCGCCGTCTACGGCCTGCCGCAAGCCGATGCACTGGACGAATCCCATCGGCTCGCACCGATCAACCCCTATGCCTCGTCGAAGGCAAGCGTCGAACGTGCGCTGGCCGCCGCCGCGTGGCGCGGCCTGCGGGCCGCTTCGTTGCGCTACTTCAATGCCTCCGGCGCCGACGCCAGCGGCTTGATCGGCGAGGCACACAATCCCGAAACGCACCTCATTCCGCTCGCGATCGACGCGGCGCTGGGGTTGCGGCCCTGCCTCGTCGTGCACGGCTCGGACTATCCGACCGAGGATGGATCGTGCGTGCGCGACTATGTGCACGTGACCGACCTGGCCGATGCCCATTTGCGCGCCGTACGCTGGTTGTTGCTTCAGGGCAAGTCGGGTCGGCACGACGCCTTCAATCTCGGCTCCGGCATCGGGTATAGCGTCAAGCAGGTGGTCGATTGCGTCGGCAAGCTCGCCGGCCAACCCGTGCCCCACGTGTTCGGCGCCCGTCGGCCGGGCGATTCGCCGCGCCTCGTCGGCGCCATCTCCAAGGCGCAGGAACAGCTTGGCTGGATCCCCCAGCGCGGCCTCGAAACGCAGATCGAGGATGCTTTGCGCTGGCGCCGTGCATTGATGCGCTGAGCGCCCGCTCGGCGACCCAAGGCTTCGACTGGCGGCATTCGGCGCGATTTTGTCTTTTTACGACGGATCGAACGTGGGAAACGAGGGTTTCACTAGCCCGCAGGTCAAAATGAGCGCCGTCAAAGCCGCCAAACGAATCAGCACGCCACAGATCCGGGCCCGCAAGGGCCAGGAGCCCATCGTCTGCCTCACGGCCTATACGACCGAGATGGCCCGCCGGCTCGACCCTCATGTCGACCTGCTGCTGGTCGGCGATTCGCTCGGCATGGTGATCTACGGTTTCGACAGCACCCTGCCGGTCACCCTCGACATGATGATCGCCCATGGTGCCGCCGTAGTGCGCGGTGCTTCGCGCGCCTGCGTGATCGTCGACCTGCCGTTCGGCAGCTATCAGGCGAGCCCGGAGCAGGCTTTCCACAGTGCGGCGCGCGTGATGGCCGAAACCGGCGCCAGCGGCGTGAAGATCGAAGGCGGTGAAGCGCTCGCCGAAACGGTGCGGTTCCTGACTCAGCGTGGCGTGCCGGTCTGTGCCCATGTCGGCTTGATGCCGCAGGCCGTGAACGTGGCCGGTGGATTCAAGGCCACCGGGCGATCCGACGAGGAGGCCCGGCAGATTACCCGCGATGCCGAGGCGATGGCCGAGGCCGGCGCTTTCGCCATCGTCCTTGAGGGCACGCTGGAGCCCGTGGCCAGGGCCATTACCGAGACGCTGCCGATCCCCACGATCGGCATCGGCGCCTCGCCGGCCTGCGATGGCCAGGTCCTGGTTATCGACGACGTCCTGGGTCTGTACAGCGAGTTCACGCCGAAATTCGTGAAGCGCTATGCCGAGATCGGAAATCAGATTTCCGAAGCGGCAGCCAGCTATGCAGCCGATGTGCGGGCCCGTCGATTTCCTGCGATGGAGCATTGCTTCCTGCCTAAATCCGGTGGTCAATCACGCTCATAAGAAACGGGCGAGAGCCGACCAGGGCGGAAAAGAGCGGGAATGGACAGCTTTGACTATGTGATCATAGGCGCCGGCTCCGCCGGCAGCGTATTGGCGAGCCGCTTGAGCGAGGATCCGAACGTCACGGTTTGCGTCCTCGAAGCCGGCCCCCGGGATTGGCATCCCTTCATCCATATCCCGGCCGGCTTCATGTACACGCTGGTCGACCCCAAGGTGAACTGGCTCTACAAGTCCGAACCCAGCGAATGGACCGGCGGCCGCGCCATCTCCGCGCCTCGCGGCAAGACCCTGGGCGGCTCAAGTTCGATCAATGGTCACATCTACAATCGTGGCCAGCGCCTGGACTTCGACGGCTGGGCCCAACGCGGCAATCGCGGCTGGGGCTACGCCGACGTTCTCCCCTATTTCCGCCGCAGCGAACGGCGTATGGGCGAGGCCGATGCCGCCTTCCGTGGCAACGACGGCAATCTACCGATCACCGATCTCGAATGGCGCGACCCCCTGTGCGAGGCCTTCATCGAAGGCGCGGTCGAAATGGGGATCCCGCGCAACCGCGATTACAACGGCACGACGCAGGCGGGCGTGAGCTACGTGCAGCGCATCGTGAACAATGGCCGCCGCGTCAGCGCCGCCCGCGGATTTCTCCATCCCGCGATGAAGCGGCGCAATCTCACGGTGCGCACCAATGCGCACGCCACCTCGATCCTGCTCGACGGCAAGCGCGCCGTCGGCGTTCGCTATCTGAAAGGCGGCCGCGGCGGTGCGCCGGTCGAGATACGGGCGAACAAGGAAGTCGTCCTGTCGGGCGGGACGATAAATTCCCCGCAGCTCCTGCAGCTTTCGGGCATCGGTCCGGCACCTCTGTTGCGGTCCCTGGGCATTGACGTGAAGCACGAACTGGCCGGCGTCGGCGAGAATCTGCGCGACCACTATGCGCCGCGCTTCGTCGCACGTGTCAAGAATGCCATCAGCATCAACGAGCGCTCCAAGGGCCTGCGACTGGTCGGCGAAGTGCTGAAATACGCCGCGACACGTCGTGGCATCCTCTCGCTCAACCCGACCTTGATCTACGTCTTCTGGAAGTCCGACGAACGGGTCGACAACTACGACCTGCAGCTCACCTTCACGCCGGCGAGCTACAAGGAAGGCGTGCAGTCGACCCTCGACGACTTTCCCGGCATGACCATCGCGTCCTGGCAGCAGCGCCCCGACAGCATCGGCTTTGTTCGGGCCCGGTCGGCCGATCCGTTCGAGCACCCCATCATCCAGCCGAACTATCTGGGAGCGGAAAGCGACCGCCAGGTGCTGCTGGCCGGCATGAAGCTGGCACGCCGCCTGCTGGGCTCCCGGCCGCTCAGCAAATATTACGATCGCGAGGAGTTCCCCGGCCCGCAGGCCCAGTCGGACGAGGAATTGATGGCGGCCGCCAAGGAACGCGGCACCACGACCTTCCATCTTATGGGCACCTGCCGCATGGCGCCGGACAGCGATCCCACGGCCGTCGTCGACGATCAACTGCGCGTGCGCGGCCTAGACGGGCTGCGTGTGGTCGATGCCTCGATCATGCCGACCATGCCGTCGGCCAACCTCAATGCGTCGGTGCTGATGATCGCCGAGAAGGCCGCCGACATGATCCGCGGTAAGCCGGCCCTCGACGCCGTGCTTCTGAAAGACTGATGGCCGACGCCGGCACCGAACCTGCGATCGACGCGATCTCCGCGCTGGTGCCGGCGACGTTGCGTGCACTGCATGCGATCGAGTTCGCGGGCCGCCACCTCTCGCCGACCTCCCTGCCGCGGATCATCGACGCCCTTGCCGGCCGCAACGACGACCTCGCCCCGGCTCTCGCCGCATCGCGCGCACTGGAATGGCCCAGCCGGCTCGCGCCCGTGCGCGATCATCTTGAACGTGCCGGCGAAGCCGCAGCCGATGCCCTGGCCGGCATACAGGCAGCCCCCGATGCATCGCAGCCGATTGTCGCGGCCTACCGCAGCCTGCGCGGCTATGCGCGGGCCTGCGAAGCGCTCTATCCGATGGCGGTGCATCTGCGGCCGATCAGCCATTTCTTTCTCGAACAGCCCGCACGCGCCGACACCGCGCTGGTAGACCGCCTGGGCGCTGCCGACCCGACACGCGAAGGCGTGGGCTTCATGCATGTCGGTGGCCCGGCGGGAACACGCGGCGCCTTCTCACTCTATGTGCCTGAATACTACGATTCGACCCGTAGCTGGCCGCTCGTCGTGGCCTTGCATGGCGGCAGCGGCAATGGCGGCGCCTTCCTCTGGAGTTGGCTGCGAGAGGCGCGCACGCGCGGCTTCATCCTGATCGCCCCGACGGCGGCCGGCTCGACCTGGTCGCTGATGGAGCCCGAAGTCGACGGCCCGCGCATCGACCGCATGGTCGAGGATGTTGCCAACGAATGGAATATCGACACCTCGCACAAGCTGCTGACCGGCATGAGTGACGGCGGCACTTTCAGCTACGTGCTGGGTCTACGCGAAGGTTGCCGGTTCACACACCTCGCCCCCATCGCCGCGAGCTTTCATCCCCTGCTGATGACGTTTGCGGATGCGACGCGCCTCAAGGGTCTGCCGATCCATATCGTGCACGGTGCACAGGACTGGATGTTTCCACCGGAAATGGCGCAGGGAGCTGAACGCACCTTGAAAGAGGCTGGGGCGGCGGTGGTGTATCGCGAGATCGTCGACCTTTCCCACACTTATCCGCGCGACGAGAATGCGCGGATCCTCGACTGGTTCCTGGCCGAGAGAACCTAAGACCGTGGCGAGTCGTCGGCACCGATCGGGGCGGAGACGCCGGTCCGGGACGGCGGCGCCGTCTGGCCGGAAAGTCGCAACGTGCGCTCCAGCAGAAGCTCGTAGATCGGCCGCCCACCCAACGCCTGCGCCGTCGCATTGGAGGTCATGCAGGTCACGATCAGCGGCAAGATGAGCGCATAGCCACCCGTCAGCTCCGCCGCCAACACGACACCGACCAGCGGCGCGCGGACAGTCGCGGCAAACAAACCGCCCATGGCCGCAATGGCGAAGGCCGCACTGCTAAGCGGTGGCGTCGGCAATGTGGCTTCCACCAGCAGACCAATGATCAGGCCCAGCGCCGTCGCAAGAGTGAGCATCGGCGAGAAGATGCCGCCCGGCACACCCACCGGATAGCTCACCATTGCACCGATGAATCGGAGGACGACGAGCACAGCCAGGGTTGCCAGCGGCAGATGGCCGGTGACCAGTCCGGGGATCAGCAACTCCCCGCCGCCGACCGCCTGCGGCAGGATGAGCGCGAGCGCCCCCACCACGGCGCCGACGACCAGCGCCGGCACGAACGGCACCTTGCGGAAGGTCTTTGCCGTCCAGTCCAGCATGAAGAGGATGGTTTGATTGAACAGCAGGCCTACGCCCCCCAATAGCACCCCGAGCGCGAGGAAGGCCGGCAGCATGGACAGGGGCATCTCGGCACTGTCGAGCTTCAGCTGAGGCGCCGTTCCTCCGACCAGTTCCATCGCGACGGCACTCGACACCGATGCGATAATCACGGCGGTGTAGGCACGAAACGTGTAGGCGAACTGCTTTCGGGTTTCCTCGATGATGAACAGGATGGCCGCCAGCGGTGCGTTGAAGGCCGCCGCAAGTCCTGCCGCCGCGCCGGCGGCGAGAAGGCCGCGCAGCTCGCTTGTCTGAAACTTCAAGCGTTCGGCAATCGCTGCGGCGATGGAAGCGCCCATATGGATGGTCGGTCCCTCGCGGCCAGCGACGAGGCCTGACGACAGGGACAGGACACCGGCGACGAACTTCACCGGCAGAATGCGGCGCCAGCGGACCTCGCGCAGGCCTTCCATGGCGCCTTCGATCTCCTGGACGCCACTGCCTGCCGCCTCCGGTGCAATCCGCCTCGTGAGGAAGAAGGAAATGACCAGGATTGCCGAGGCAATGGCCGCCGCCAGCAGAATAGCGCCAATACCGTGACCGAAGCGCGCCACTATCCACGATGGCCAGACCATCAGCGTGTCGACCACAAGATGGAAGGCTGCCCCGACCACGCCGGTGAGCGCACCGCAAAGCGCTGCAAGAAGGTAGAACAAGCCGTCGGAGATCGGCGCCCTTTCTGGTCGATCTCCTGCTGTCACACGCGCCCCCCGATGATGGCCGGCAATAATGCCCGTCGATCTCGTTCTGTCAAAGGCGGGCGCGCAGCAACCAGCCGTCGTCGGTCCGTAGTCGCTCGAACCGAACGCCGAATACGGCGTCGAGCCGCAGGTCGTCGAGCAGCGCAGGCGCCGGCGCATCGGCCACCACCGTTCCGCGATCGACCAGCACGATCCGGTCGAAGAAGCTGAAGGCGAGATCGAGATCGTGCACGACCACGATCGAAAGACGATTGCGGCCGCGCGCAGCCAAGGCCTGGATCACGTCCAGCCGATGGCGGATGTCGAGACTGGCGGCGGGCTCGTCGGCCAGCAGCACCGGCGGATCGACGACCAGCACCGTTGCCAGCAGTACCCGCGCCCGCTCGCCGCCGGACAGCGTCGACCAGCGCCGATGCCCCAGCTCCGCGAGTTCGAAGGCGGCGATGGTCTTGTCGACGGCCTCTTGCGCCACGTGTTCACCACGTTCCGCCCCGAGCTGCACCAGCTCACCGACGCTCAGATCCCAATGCGGGTCGAAATGCTGCGGCACGAAACCCAGTGCATGGGCGCGCGCTGCATGGGACAGCGAGGCGAGATCACGGTCGCCCAGCAGAATCCGGCCAGAGGTCGGCGCCTCGATGCCCGCCAGCACCTTCAGCAGCGTCGACTTGCCAGCACCATTGGGGCCGATAACAGCAACGGAGCCGGTCGGCCCCAAGGCCAGCGACAGGCCGTCGAGCAGCGTGGCATTGCCGCGCTTCACCGTGAGCTTGTCGGCGATTAGCGCGGTCATGTGCGCAGCCTGCGGGCCAGCAGCAGAATGAAGAACGGCCCCCCTGCAACCGCAGTCACGAGGCCGAGCGGAATCTCCGCCGGCGGCAGGGCCGATCTTGCAATAGCATCGGCCACCGTGACGACGATGGCTCCCACCAGAGCCGAAGCGGGCAACAAGGGCCGATGCAGCGGCCCCACCAGCCACCGCGCGATATGCGGCGAGGCGAGGCCCACGAAAGCCACGAGGCCCCCGAATGCCACGGCGGCAGCAACCACGACCGACCCTGCCAGCACCGCCAGCATGACAAAACGGGTCACGTTGAGCCCGAACGACGTTGCCATCGTCTCGCCGAGCCCCAGTATGTCGAGGTTGCGCGCCAGCACGAGAGTAAGGCCGAGACAGGCCGCCGAGATTGCCGCCATCAGGCCCAGTACGGGCCAGCTCGGCGTCTGCACGCCTCCCAGCACCCAACTCAGCACAATCTGCAGGCTTACCGTTTCGTCCGAGAGCGCCAGCATCAGGAAAGAACGCAGCGCGCCCAGGATCGCAGCCATGGCGACGCCTGCCAGCAGCATGCCGGCCGCATCGACCGCACCCGAAACACGCGAAATGCCGATGACCAGGATCGTGGCGCCCCAGGCGCCGGCGAAGGCGAGCACCGGCAGGAGCAGCGACTGCGGCACGGCGAGCGGCACCAGCAACGCCACCGTGGCGCCCAGCGCCGCACCACCAGCCGAACCCAACAGATAGGGCTCAGCCAACGGGTTGCGAAAGACACCCTGAAAGACCGTGCCGCCCAGCCCCAGCAGTGCCCCGACCAAAGCGGCGGCCAGCACGCGCGGAATGCGCCATTCGACCAGCAGGCGCGCGCCGAGCGACGGATCGCCGGCGATGGCCCGCAACACGTCTTCCGGCGAGGCCCAATCATGACCGGCGCAAGCCGCGACGATGATCGCCAGCAGAAGCGCCAGAGCGAGAGACGCCCAAACCCTCATTGCCTGGCCGTCGCCGATGGATGCAGCACCGCCGCCAGCTTCTCCACGCCGGCAATCGTGCGCGGTCCGGGGATCAGCAACTCGGCACGGACGACAGTGAAGGCCCGCCCGCCGCGAACCGCGCGCATATCGGCCCAGCCCGGCCGCGCAACCAGCTCTTTCAAATCCTTGTCACCGCCGGCGAACAAGAGCACGTCGGGATCGGACTTCAGCACCGCCTCGGGCGAGATCTGCGCAATGGCGCCACTGTCCAACGCGAACCGGCCACCGGCCATCAGCACGGCATCCCCCGTATAAGTGCCGGGGCGGGCGATCAGCAGCAGGCCGTTGCCCAGCCGGCCGGTGATCATCACCACGCTCGGCCGCGGCAAGCCTTCGACCTGCTTCTCGACCTTGTCGAGCCTCGCTTGCAGTTCCGCTGCCAGCGCTTCGCCGCGCTCCGGCACACCGCATATCTTCCCAAGCAGCCGGATGTTATCGAGGATCTCCGGCACGCGACGATGCAGCAGCACCAGCACCGGAATACCGAGCCGCTCCATCGGTTCGACGAGCTGGTTGGCTGCCTGGCGTGCCGGCGTCACCACCACGAGATCTGGCTTGCGGTCGACCACGGCATCCACCGAGAAGCCGAGCCGGCCGCCGACCAGCGGCTTGCCCAGCACCTCGGGCGGGAACCGCGTGAAGGCCTCGATGCCGACGATTCGATTGGCAAGGCCCAGAGCCGCCACCATTTCGGTGTTGGACGCGAAGATCGTCACGATGCGTTGCGGCGGCACTGGCACGGTGACTTCGCGCCCGAACGCATCACGGACCGTCGCAGGTTGCGCCACTACGTTCGCACTCGACAGTGCGAACGCCGCCATCAGAAGCGCAAGCCCTGCCCTCAGCATCAGAACCGGAACTGGAAGCCCATGATGAACTCGCGGCCGGCCATCGAAGTACCGCAGGCGCCGTTCTGGTTGGCCTGAATGGCCACGCACGGAACCTGATCCTGAGCAATGAAGATCGGATGGGCGTTCACGTTGAAGATGTTGTTCACCGCGGCGAAGACCTTGATGCCCCTGTACACCTCGACCTCACCACGCATCTTCCAGATCCAGAACGGATCCTTCTGATAGACCGTCGTGCTGCGGATCTGGCCCGGGAAGAAAACCGGCGAGAGGCTTTCTTCAGTATTGTACCACATCGGACCGCGCAGGATGCCGAGAAGCTGGAAGCTCCAGGGTATCCTGGTGCCGGTCTGGCCGAACTGCGTGCCGATATCCATGCCGTACTGGTTGATCCGCGTGGCCATGCCGGTACCCGCCGCGGCCGGCGCCCCATAGTCGACCATCTTGAAGTTGTAGTAGCCGTTGCCGAAGACTTTCCAGTTCCAGCTCTCCTCGAAAGGCAGCTTGAAGCTCCTCACCAGGTCGGCCTCGGCCTGAAACTCGAGACCCTGGACCACGATGTTGGCCGGATTATTCTGGTAGACTTGAATCGTGCGGCCACCCACCGAGGAGGTCGTGACCGCCGAGATGCGGTTGGCAATCGTGTTCTGGAACACCACGGCGTCGAAACGGCCACCATCCCAGGTGAGCGTGGTGCCCGCCTCCATTTGCTGCGCCGTCTCCGCATAGAGTCCCGGATTGCCGAAGATCGTCGTGCCGATCGGCGTAACCGTGAAATTGGCGCCGAGTTCGGTCGCCGTCGGGGCACGGAAGCCTGTCGAAGCCCCCGCGCGGAAGCCCAGCCAGTCGGTCGCCTGGAAGGTGGCACCGGCCATCCAGGTCGTGACCTGGTAGTTGGTGCTGCCGGTGATCAGGGTCGGCGAATAGGGCGTCCAGTCGAGTGCCGTCGTGCCGAAGGTTTGGCGGATGCCGCCGCGCACGACGAGACGATCATCGATCAGACTTTGCGAGTCTTCGAGGTAGAAGGCGAAGACGTTGTCGGTCTGGTTGTTGTCCTGCGGCGAGGCCTGCGTCACTGCCGCACCGCCGACCCGGTTGCGGTCGGACCTCAGCCAGCTCCTTTCCCAGTCGATGCCGACCAGGAGCTGGTTGCCTTTCCAGACATTGAAGCTCGGCTGGAAGCGTGTGCCGAGAACGTCGAGCTGGCGCCGGTTGTAGTCGGTGAAGGTCCGGTTCGGGATGGTGTTGAGGGCGCTGAGCGGCGAGGGATTGTTCAGCGCATCGACATCGTTGACGTAATAAGCCTGGAAGAAATAGTTCATCACCTTGTCGGGCGTGTTGCCGGTGATGCTGATGTCGAAAGACGCGTTGGTGCGGGTATCGAAGGCGAAGATGTTGGCGGCCGAGCCACGGAAGCCGGCGTTGTAGATGCCGTCCGTGCGCGCCGTCATATCGATGCGGTTGTTTTCGTTGAACTGGTAGCCGAACGCCCCGGTGGCGCTGAAGCGGGTCCAGGCCGTGTTCTCTTCGGACTTGCCGCCGGGGATGGCGTAGTTGCCACGTGTGCTGGAAGCAACACCGCCGTAGTAGTCGAAGCCCCCCTTCGCGACGCCGCCATACTGGGCCTGCCCCTCGAAGAGATCCCATGATCCGGCAGAGCCCTCGATGAAGCCACCGGGCGCCGTGCGACCATTCTTCAGAATGATGTTGATGACACCGCCCATGTTCTGACTGCCGTAGACCACGGAGCTGGGCCCGCGCACGATCTCGATGCGCTGGATATCGGCATTCGACAGTTTGGAGACATTGGCGGTGCCGGCGCGATGGCCGTTGATCAGCACCAGCACCTGGCTGCGGAAATCGCGGCCCTGGCCCTCGGTCTGCGCACCACGAATGTTGATCGAGGTCTGGCCGGGCGTCCATTCGCTCATGAAGCCCACGGCATTTTCCGACAGCAGCTCGGCGACCGAACGCGCCGTCGACTTCTCGATGCGATCTTGATGGATGATCTGCACCGTACCGGCAATGCGATTGATCGGCTCGTAGCGGCCGGTCGCGGTGATGAAGCCTTCAGGCAGCGTATGCGTGGCGTCCTTCGCCGGTGCTGTCGTCGGCGCCTGGCCTTGCGACTGATCCTGCGCGATGGACGGGACCGAGGCGAAAGCAATGCTCCCCCAGAAGAGCGAAGCATAGAGCCGGTTCATTTATTCCCCCAAACGAGAACGGCAGTTCTTCTGAGAATATCGAGACGAAAACCCTGGTCGGTACGTTTCGCGTTGCCGGCGAGATGCGCATGTAGATGAGCGCGACGCTCATCTGCGTCGGACCAACCGAGCCGGCCGGCCATCCAATGCGCAAGCTGGTCGAGATCGGATACGATGCCCGTGAACGTCCAATCGACGAAGGCTGCCTCCTGCGGCCGCGACGCTGACGACAATCCTCGCATCACGATATCGATGCCGGGAGTTTCATCCTCGCGATGCCATTCCGACGGCAGGCATCCCGCGAAGCAGAGGCCTTTGGGGCCGGCATGCGCAGGCACGACCCAGACAATGGTGTTGCGTGCCCACTCCCTGCAGCGCGAAAGAAAAGTTTCGGGCTGCTCGAAGAAGGCCGGCATGGTCGCCGCCAGCACCGTATCGTGTGCAGCAGCGGCGACATCGGCGTCCGCCCAGGCTGCCTCGACGATGCGCGGTGGGCTTTCCATGCGCGCAAGACGGCGACGCATGGTCGGCGACGGCTCGACCGCCGTCCACGGCAGCGCCGGATCGCGCAGTGCCGCTCCAAGCTGACCACCGCCAGCACCGACATCGAGCAGTTCGCCGACCGCCGGCACCATGCGTCGTACCAGCGGCGCGATGCTGGGCACATAGTCTGATGTGTCGATCGCCGAGGCATAGAGCTCGAGCGGATCGAGAGTGTTCTTTGGGCTCATCTTCAGAATTTCTGTATGTTATGTTATAACATATCTACCATTCATAATCTCAAATGGCGATGGGTAAGTGCTTGTGGTGATCCATAGATTCTTCACGTCAGACTCGCGGCACACGTCTCGACGTCACCGCGAACAGTAGCCTTCCCGCGCCATGCCGCTGCGAGCGGCCGACAACAAGTCGGTTGCTACATTGGAACACCCCGCCCAATGCGTTCGCGCGTGACCGCGGCTGGTGGCAGGTCTCCTGGCTTGCGGGTCCCAGCCTTCGCCCGCCTTCCCAGGAACCTCACGGTGCCCAGTGGCATCTTGGTCGAAAGCTCGCCGCTCACAGTTGCGGGGGCAGCCACGGAATTGCTCGCCAAAGCGAACGCACCGCATTCCCTATTGATCCCCCGAAGGGGAACCACCGCCAGTCGTTCTGGCAGTGGGGATGAAACGCGTCAAGACGTCAGCGGATGAATACGACGTCCTTGAGGTCGCTGCGCACTTCCCAATGGTGCCGTTCGAGTTCGGGATCGAGATGCTCTTCGGCCGGGAAGCCGAGACAGAGATAGGCGACGAGGCTCCAGCCGGCCGGCACGTCGAGCACACGCGTCACCGCCTTGGGATCGAGAATCGAAACCCACCCCATGCCGATGCCATCGGCACGAGCAGCGAGCCACAACGTCTGGATCGCAGCAACCACGGAGTAGTGCAAGGTTTCCGGCATGGTCTGCTGGCCGAGCCCGCTGCCACTGTGCGTGCCATCGTCGGAGAAGACCGCGAGATGCACCGGAGCTTCCTTCAACCCGGCGAGTTTCAGCCCGGCATAGATCTCCTGCTTCTCGCCGACGTATCCAGCCAGCGCTTTCTTGTTGGCCTGCGTGAAGCTTTCGACCACGGCGCGGCGACGTTCGGGCGATTCGACATGGACGAACCGCCAGGGCTGGCTGAGCCCGACCGACGGCGCATGGCTTGCGATTTCGAGCAAGACGTCGATGCGTTCGCGCGCCACCGGATCGGTACGAAAGCGCCGTACATCGCGCCGCCACAAAACGAGATCGCGAAACTCCTTGCGAAAGGCGGCATCGAAGTCGGGTGTCATGTCTGCCATCTATCGATTGCATGAAAGAACGTGCCACTCGCCGAACCGCGACGGGCTCCCGCTTCGGCAACGGCAGCACCCGTTGCGTCGCGGCAGTCGACCAATGGCTCGTCGCCCGTCGACTGGATGCTGGCATAATGGAACTCGTGGCCGGCGATCTCGGTTCCGGCGTTTCCCAACACATTGTCGGCCAGAAGCTTCGCACGGCGATAACCGAGGTGGAGACGCCTCCTGGCGAAGGACGATTCGAGCCGCAGCAAGCCCGCCATCGCGTGACGCACGCCGCCCGCATCTTCGAGCCCCTGCCCCAGCACCATGTAGCCGCCGCATTCGCCGTGGATCGGCACCGACCTGGCCGCATGCGCGCGCAGGCCGTTCATAAAGCGAGCGGCTGCCGCCAACGTGCCGGCGTGAAGTTCGGGATAGCCTCCAGGCAACCAGACGGCATCGGCGCCGGCATCGGGCGCCTCGTCGGCCAATGGCGAGAAGGGCACGATCTCGGCGCCGGCCAGGCGCCAGCTTTCCAGCAGATGCGGATACATGAAGGTGAAGGCGCGATCCTGCGCCAACGCAATCCGCTGCCCCGGCGGCTGCAGCCCCGTAGCGCGGCCCACCGCCGGCATTGCCGCCGGCCGGGCGGCAGCCTCGATGGCTGGAAGATCGAGCGAGGCCTCGACAGTATCGGCGAGCACGTCGAGCCGTTGCGGAACATCGGCCATCTCGACGGCCTGCACCAGACCGAGGTGGCGCTCCGGCAGAGCGAACCGATTGTTGGTTGCGATGGCGCCGAAGAGCTTCAAACCCTCGCGCTCCAGCGACGGCGCAATCGTAGCGAGATGGCGTGGACTGGCGACGCGATTGAGGATGATCCCGGCCACGGCGATGTCGGCGCGATAGCGCGCCAAGCCCGTGGCGACCGCCGCGGCGGTCTCTGCCTGGCCCGACACGTCGAGGACCAGCACGATCGGCCAGCCCGTCAGCGCGGCAAGATCTGCCGTCGCGCCGCGCGCCGTCTGGCCGACGGACGCGACGCCATCGAACAGGCCCATCACGCCTTCGACCACAATCAGATCGGCAGCGTGGCGCTGCACCAGACCCGCGAGCGTCGGCGGCGCCATCGACCAGGTGTCGAGGTTGAAACTGGGCTTGCCCGCCGCCACGCCATGGAAGGCGGGGTCGATATAGTCCGGCCCACATTTGAAGGTCTGCACGACATGGCCGCGGCGGGCGAGCGCGCGCATCAGGCCCAGTGCGATGACGGTCTTGCCCGCACCGGACCGGGCGGCGGCAACAATGAAGCCGCGCGGGCCGCCGTTCATTGCCAGCCGACCATCGACGGCAGCAGTTCCTTGCGCAGACCTGCGATGGCGCCGATGACCACAATGGACGGCGAGCCAATGCCCTCGCGCGAAGCATCGGAAGCAAGCGTGCCCAGCGTGCTTTCGACCACCCGCTCGGCATCCGTCGTCGCGGACTGAATGAGCGCCGCCGGCGTGTCGGCGGAAAGCCCGCCTCGCGCCAGGGCGGCGGCGATGTCCGGCAGCTGCGCCATCGGCATATAGAGGATGAGCGGCTGGCCGAGCCGCGCCAGCGCCTCCCAGTCGGCAGCAGAGCGGCCGTCCTCCGCGCGATGGCCGGCCGCCAGCACCACGGCATGGTTGGTGTCGCGCGACGTCGCAGGAATGCCGACAAGCGCCGTGCCGGCGAGGCCGGAGGTAAGGCCGGGAATCACCCGGAAGCGAATGCCGGCGACATGGAGCGCCATGGCCTCATCCCAGCCACGCCCGAAGACGAACGGATCGCCGCCCTTCAGGCGCAGCACGCGGCGTCCGAAACGCGCCCGCTCGATCAGGATCTCGTTGATGTCGCGTTGATGCGGCGAGGGCCGACCGCCGCGCTTGCCGACCTTGATGAACTCTGCCCCTTCTCGGGCGAGCTTCAGGACCCGGGCATCGACCAGCGCGTCGTGAACAATGTCGTCGGCCTTCGACACCGCATGCAGCGCCAGCACGGTCAGCAGGCGCGGATCGCCGGGACCGGCGCCGGCCAACCACACTTCGCCCGTCGGGAAATCGGGAAGATCGGGGAAACCGTCGAGGATCATGCGCCGCGGCCGCGGAACCGGCGCTGATAGGCGGCGTCGTAGAGCGCGCTGTTGCGGAAGTCGCGCGCGCCCAGGACCTTGCCGACCACAATCAACGCCGTGCGTTCGATCGGGCTCTTGGCGACCTCCGCGGCGATGGTGCCCAGGGTGGCGCGGATTACGCGCTCGTCGGGCCAGCTCGCGCGATAGACCACGGCAACCTGGCAATCCGCACCATAGTGCGGCATCAGCTCGGCCACGACCTTGTCGAGTACATGGATCGAAAGATGGATCGCCAACGTCGCGCCCGTCGCGCCGAACGCCTGCAGCGTCTCACGCGGCGGCATGGCCGACGCGCGACCCGACGTGCGCGTCAGGACCACCGACTGCGCAAGCTCCGGCAGAGTGAGTTCCTGGCCAAGCGCTGCGGCCGCGGCGGCAAAGGAGGGTACGCCCGGCGTGATCGTGTACGGAATGCCCTCTTCGTCCAGGCGGCGGAGCTGTTCGCCGAGCGCGCTCCAGACGGAAAGATCGCCCGAATGAAGCCGCGCCACGTCGCACCCCTTCTCGGTGGCCGCACGGCATGCCGCTACGATCTCCTCGAGCGACATCGGCGCGGTATCGACGATCTCCGCTCCCGGCGGGCAATGATCGAGCAACGCCCGCGGCACCAGCGAACCGGCGTAGAGGCAGACCGGGCAGCGCGCGATCAGATCGCGGCCACGCACCGTAATCAGGTCGGGCGCACCTGGGCCCGCCCCGATGAAATGTACAGTCAACGTCCTTCTCCAATGGCAATGGCGCAGGTCGCGCGTTCGGTGGCGACGCGCGTGCCGAGCAGCCGGCCTTCGCGGCCCGCCACCACGAGCGCCGACGCCTCGGCAATCGACGGCAGCCCCTTGGCTTCCAGCACGAGCTTGGATCGCGTGAGCACGCGGCCCGCAACCTTGTCGAGATCGTGCGCCGTACAGGCGATCAGCTTCACCGAGAGCCGCCGGGCCGCTTCGGGAAACGCAGGTTCCGTCGCCTTTTCCGACTCGGTGGCGATGGCGTCCAGCCGCTCGACGGCGAGGTCGAACATGCCGAGCGCCATGCGCACGACCCGCTCGATTTCGTCGGCCGACGTGTCTCGTCGGCAGCCCACTCCCGCGACAATCATGGCTTCCTCGCCCGCCACTGGGTGACGGGAGCGGCGTGACGCCAGACGAAGACATTGCCGGTGCCGGCACGGCCCGCCTTGGCGACCTGCAGCCGCGTGATCTCGCCGCCATGCTTCTGGAAGCAGTCGATCAACCGCGCTTCGGATTGCAGCGACACGGCATTGGCCACGAGACGTCCGCCGGGCTTCAGGGCAGCCCAGGCCACGTCGAGCAGCCCGGCATCGGAAAGACCGCCACCAACGAAGATCGCATCGGGGGTCGGCAGACCCGCAAAGGCCGCCGGTGCAACGCCCTGCACGATCTGCAGGGCGGGCGTACCGAGTGCCGCAGCGTTTCGGGCGGCGCGGGCCGCGCGTTCCGCGCCCTCCTCGATGCCAATCGCCCGCATGGAAGGATGACGCAGCAACCATTCGATGGCGATGGAGCCCGCGCCCAGCCCGACATCCCACAGAAGCTCGCCCTGTCGCGGCGCCAGCGACGAGAGTGTCACGGCGCGAATGTCGCGCTTGGTGAGCTGGCCATCATGCTCGAACAGTGCATCGTCGAGACCGGGCGCCAAGGTGACGACCTGTGCCTCGGCTGCAGCGACAACGTCGAGCGCAATGATGTTGAGCGACACAATATCGGTGAAGGCGAAGGCGTCGGCGGTGGTCGTCCGCACGCGCTCGTTGGGTCCGCCAAGCGACTCCAGCACCGTCAGCGTCGAGGACCCCATGCCGCGCGCCACCAGGAGTGCCGCGAGCTTTGCCGGCGTTCCACCATCCCACGACAGCGCCAGGAGACGCGCCTTGGGCTGGAGATGACGCACGACATGCTCAAGGGCCCGGCCGTGCAGGCTGACCGGCGTCACGTCCTGCAGCGACCAGCCAAGCCGAGAGGCAGCGAGACTAAAGGAGGAAGGCTGCGGCAGGCAGATCGTTTCCTCGACGGCGATGGAGCGCATCAGCATGTCGCCGACGCCGTAGTGAAACGGATCGCCGCTGGCCAGCACGGCCACCGGCCGGCCGCGATGCTTCTCGATCTCGGGCAGCACATTGCCGATAGGGCTTGGCCAGGACATCTGCCGGCCACGGATCAGCTCGCTGGCCAGCGCAAGGTGGCGCTTGCCTCCGAGCACAAGCTCGGCCGAGGAGATGAGCTCCCGCGCGACCGACGAGAGACCGGCCGTACCATCCTCGCCGATCCCGACAATGGACAGCCAGCGCGTCGCCGGGCAGTTTGCGCGCTCGGCCGTCATTGATTGATCCTGCAATGCGCATTCTCGTTCTCGGTGGCACCACGGAAGCGGCGGCGCTGGCCCGGCTGCTGGCCAACGACACCCGCTTCGAGGCGACCCTGTCGCTCGCCGGCCGCACGTCTGCGCCTGCGACACAGTCCTTGCCGACGCGGATCGGCGGCTTCGGCGGCATCGAGGGTCTGGTGCGCACTCTCACTGCCGAAAAGGTCGAGGCGGTCGTCGACGCCACGCATCCCTATGCCGCGCAGATGTCGGCGCATGCCGTTGCCGCCTGCCGCCAGACCGGCCTGCCGCTTGCGTCGCTCACTCGTGCGCCGTGGACCGAACAGGCTGGCGACCGCTGGCAACACGTCTCGAGCGCCGAAAGCGCTGCGATGGTGCTGGGGGATACGCCGCGCCGCGTGTTCCTCACCATCGGTCGCCAGGAGCTGCCCGCCTTCGCGGTCGCACCGCAGCACCATTATCTGGCGCGCCTGATCGATGCGCCCAAAGGCGAACGCCTGCCGCCCGACCTGGTGTTGCTCCAGGCGCGCGGCCCCTTCGACCTCGCGGCCGAAACGGCGCTGATGCGCGACGAACGAATCGACGTGGTTGTCTCCAAGAATGCCGGCGGCGATCCGACCTACGCCAAGATCGCGGCCGCCCGCGCCCTCGGCCTGCCGGTGGTCATGATCGCCCGGCCCGACAAGCCTGCCAGCCATGTCGTGAACAGCCCGAACGAGACCGTTCAGTGGCTCGATCATGTGCGGCGCTCGCTGCGCGGCGTGTAGACCCAGCGGCCGACCTGTCGTGTGGTGCTGGCACCGACGATCACCAGCGTCCGCATATCGGCCACGGAGGCATCGGCGTCGCCAAGCGTCGTCGCCACGACCCTGGCCTCAGCCGTTCCCGCCGCCCGCACGAACAGCACCGGCGTGGCGGCATCCTTCAGTTTGCGCAGCAGGTCGAAGGCCTGACCGAGTTGATGCGGCCGTGCCTTGGAGGCGGGATTGTAGAGCGCGATCACGAAGTCGCCTTCCGCCGCCGCCGCCAGACGCCGCTCGATGGTCGCCCATCCCTTAAGATTGTCGGACAGCGAGATCGCGCAGAAATCGCCACCGAGAGGCGCTCCGACTTCTGCCGCGGCCGCCAGCATGGCCGTCACGCCGGGCTCGACCTTGATGTCGAGCGTGCGCCACACCGGATCGCCGGCCTCGACGGCCTCGAATACCGCCGCCGCCATCGCGAAGACGCCGGGATCGCCGCCCGAGACAACGGCGACGTGCCGGCCCGCCGCCGCCAGCTCCAGCGCGTGGCGCGCGCGGTCGAGTTCGACGCGGTTGTCCGAAGCATGGCGGCATTGATCGGCGCGGCCCACCGGAACTCGATCGAGATAGGGACCGTAACCCACGAGATCGGTGGCCCGGTCGAGAGCGGCGCGTGTTGCCGGCGTCATGAGGTCGACCTTGCCCGGCCCCGTGCCGACCACGACGAGCGAGCCGGTCACAGCGCCCTCCCCTGCCCGGGGATCAGGATCATCGCAAAATAGGCACCCGCGGGTTCGCCGCACTCGGCCAACGGCAGGATGCGCTCATCCTGCATGGTGCCGCGCTCGACATAGACGGCACGCGACAGCAGGCCGGCTGCCTCGACGGCGCGTCGCACCTTTCCGAGGTTGCGGCCCACTTTCATGATCACCGCGGCGTCTGTCAGGCGCAGGCGATCGACAAGCTGTGTCTCGTCGAGCGTGCCCGGCAGTACCGCAAGCGTGTCGTCGCCCCAGGTGATCGGCAGGTTGGCGCGTGTCCAGCAGCCCGACATGCCGGTGACGCCCGGCACGACCTCGACCGGGAAATCCGTCGCCAGCCGCCGCCACATATGCATGAAGGAGCCGTAGAAAAAGGGATCGCCCTCGGCGATCAATCCAATCGACCGCCCCTGCTTCAAAAGCGAAGCCAGTCGCTCCGCCGACTCGCGATAGAAGCCCGCAATCTGACTCTGGTAGTCGGGATGCCCGGCCGGGATTTCGTCGGTGACCGGATATTCGAGCCTCAGTTCCGTCCGGCCCTCGCCCATCAAGGGCGCCACGATGCGCCGGGCGTTACCTTGCGCACCTTTCTTGGCGAAGAAGGCGACGACATCGACGGCGCGCACCAAACCGGCAGCGCGCAGGGTGAGATAGCGCACGTCGCCCGGCCCGACACCGATGCCGTAGAGCGTGCCGGCGCTGGCCGTGCCGGCGAGACTGTCGAGGCTTGTCATTCGATATCGCTGGCGAGCGCGTTGACGGCGGCCACGGCCATGGCGCTGCCGCCCTTGCGGCCGCGCACGACCAGGAACGGCACGCGAGCATCGGCCGCCAGCGCTTCCTTGGATTCCATTGCTCCCACGAAGCCGACGGGCAGACCGATCACGGCCGCGGGCCGGGGCGCGCCGGCATCGAGCATTTCGAGCAGGCGGAACAACGACGTCGGCGCATTGCCGATGGCCACGACGGCGCCGGCCAGGCGGTCGCGCCACAAGTCCATCGCCGCCGCCGAGCGCGTGTTGCCGATCTTCCGCGCAAGCTCCGGCACCGCGGGATCGTCGAGGGTGCAGATGACATCGTTCCGGGCAGGCAGGCGCGACCGCGTGATGCCGTTGGCCACCATCTTGGCGTCGCACAGGATGGGGGCACCGTTGCGCAGGGCCTGTCGCGCATCACGGGCGAAGGTTCCGGACATGACGATGTCGCGCACAATCTCGGGCATGCCACAGGCATGGATTATGCGAACCGCGACGCGTTCCTCGACGGCATCGAAGCGGCCAAGGTCCGCCTCGGCACGAATGATCGCGAAAGAGCGCCGGTAGATCTCCGCACCGTCGCGAATGTAGTCGCGTGGCTCAACCATGGGCGTTCTCCGGGAACACAGAAGCAAGATCGTCGGCATCGACCGACCGTTCGGCTGCTCCCCGCGTCGTCGCATGACGGATCAGCCGATACCGACCGCCATCGCCCACCAGCACGAGGTCCGACGGCGCCGACCGCGCGCATCCTTTGGCGCAGCCCGAGACATGGAGGGAGCCGGTGAAACCCTTTGCCGAGGCAAGCCCGGCCAGGCGCCGGGCATCGCCGCGCGCATCGACACTGCTCGACGTGCAGTCCGGCGCGCCAGGGCAGGCTTCGATCCGCAGCACGGGATCGTCGTCGCGCACGATCAGGCCCATCGCCTCGGCGCCATCGAGCAGCGCACGGCCTGCCGCGGCATCGCGAACCGTCACATAGATCGTACGCCATGGCGACAAGTGGAGTTCGCGCGCATCCGCCATTGTCGCGAGATCGGCGAGACGGCAGAGCTGGATTGCTTCGAGACGGCCAAATGGCGCAGCAATGCCGACAGCATTCTGGACGAGGCCAAGAACGCGACCTCCGATCGTCTCGAAGGACGGCAGCTTGGAGAGCAACGGCGACACGGCCGCCTGCACTCTGGCTAAATCCGCTCCCGGCAGATCACGCAGCCGGCGGTGCGGCGCGCAATCGAGAAAGGCGTGCATTGCCGTCGAGACAACGTTCAGTGCAGCATCGGGTGCACAGGTCCCGAGCCACCGCATGCCCTCGCGCCCATCGAGGCCGACCGCGAATTCATCGCCAACGGCGCGCAGGCAGATGTCGGCGCGCTCGCTGGCAATGGAAACCGGGCCACCTTCGTCGATGGAGAGACCGAACTTCGTCGGCAGGTCGAGCAAGCGTCGATCGCTGGCAAGCAGCGCTTCCACCGCCATCGCGATCCGGCGCACGTCCGATCCCGCCGCGGCAAGCGGCGCCACCATGACATTGCGCACCGCCTCCGTTTCGGCGTCCCTGTCCACGAGCCCCAATTGGCCGAGGGCGGCCTGCAGCTCACACAAGGCATCTGCTTCGACGCCGCGGATCTGCAGATTGGCGCGGCGCGTCAGGTCGATGTGGCCGTTGCCCAACCGCCCCGCGAGATCGGCCAGGGCCCGTGCCTCGTCGAGCGAAAAGGCACCGACGCGCGGACGCACGCGCACGATCAGCCCGTCGCCGCTCTGCATCGGTCGCAGAACGCCGGGACACCATCCCTTTACGTCGCTTCTGGCTTCTATGGCCGCTGCCATGTTCATTGTCCGGTCTTATTCAACCGCCTGCGCGGGGTCCGCAAGCCCGATTGCCCGCACCAGCTCGCGCTCCACGGCATTGCGCCGCGTTACCCAGAGACCACGCCTCAGCGCATCGCGCAGCCGCCCTGCAATGGCGGCGGCCGCGGCCGGATTGCGCGCCATCATGGCGTCCAGAACCGCCTCGTCCGCGATCAGGGCCGCATGGGTCGCATCGAAGAGCGGTGCCGGCACGGCGTCGGCCGTGGCGGCGAAGGCGTAGAGCGCATCGACCGACTGGGCGATCTCCGCCACGCCGCGATGGCCATGCTCCAGCATGCCGCCGATCCAGCGCGGATTGGTGAGCCGCCCCCGCACGATGCGCGCGATTTCCTCGGCCAGACGCCGCGCCTTGGGCTGCTCGGACCGGCTGGTATCGAGATGATAGAGCTCGGGCTCGTTGCCCAGCAGGGCCGCCGCAGCGGCAAAGCCGCCGGCGAAATCGGCGACCCCGTCGCCGTCCAGGATGTCGCGCTCCCGATCGTCCTGCGGATGCACCAGGATCTCCGCCTCCGACACGCGGCTGCGGAATCCTTCGCCGGCGTCGCGCACGCTTTCGGCACCGCCATAGGCGTGCGTCACGGTGGCAAGATAGGCCTCGCCCAGGTCGGCCCGCGTGCGCCAGTCGCCATCGAGCGCCAGGTCGGCTACCTGCGCACCGTAGCTTCCGGGCGCAGAGCCAAAGACCCGCGCCAGGTCCTCGCCTTTGCGATGAGCTTCGGCGAGCGGATTGTCTTCGGCCGGCTCGTCCAGCGCCGCCACCTTGCGCACAGCCATATCGAACAGCGCGATCTGCGCTTCGAAGATGTCGCGGAACAGGCCGGAAATGCGCAGGGTCACGTCGATGCGGGGCCGGTCGAGGGTGGCGAGCGGCATCACCTCGATGCCCGTGACCCTGCCGGACACCGCATCCCAGGCGGGCTTTACGCCGAGATAGGCCAGCGCCTGCGCGAGATCGTCGCCGCCCGTCCGTAGCGACGCCGAGGCCCAGAGATCGATCACCAGCGCGCGCGGATGGTCGCCGTGGTCCTGCAGGTAGCGCCGCACCACTTCCGCCGCCGCGCGCGCGCCAATGGCAGCGGCCGTCCGGGTGGGGATGGCGCGCGGATCGATCGAGGTGAGATTGCGCCCCGTGGGCAGCACGTCGGCGCGGCCACGCGTCGGGGCGCCGGCAGGCCCCGGCGCCACGCGCCGACCATCGAGAGCTGCGATCAAGGCACTGCGCTCACGGCCGGCGGAAGCGCGGACCGCTGCCTCCTGCCCCGTCGCCTGGGCAAGTGCGCTCACCCTCGCCTCATCCGGCGTACGGCCAAACACATGCAGGCCGTCGCGGATGCTCAGCTCCTTGATGTCGCAAAGCTGCGCATCGAGCTTGGCGATGGCCTGGCGGTTTGGCTCGTCCTTCACCAAGCCGCATTCGCCGGCGAGCCCGTTGCTCCAGGCACGCTCCACGATCTCCTCTTCGAGGAAGCGCAGACGACGGCGATCGAGTCCGTCGGCCGCGGCATATTCCTCGATGATGCTTTCCATCTCGGCCAGCGCGCCGTGCAGGCCGGCGGCGCTGAGCGGTGGGGTTAGATGGCCGATGGTGACGGCGCCCAGGCGGCGCTTCGCCTGCACCGCCTCGCCAGGATTGTTGACGATGAAGGGATAGATGACCGGCAACGCGCCCAGTACCGCCTCGGGCCAGCACTCGGCCGATAGCGCCAGCGCCTTTCCGGGCAACCACTCCAGGGTGCCGTGGGTGCCGAGATGAACCAGCGCGTCGATGCGCTCCTGCTCGCGCAGCCAGGCATAGAGCGCGACGTAGGCATGGTTCGGCGGACAGCTCGTGTCGTGATACCCCGACTTGCGATCAAGATTCGTGCCGCGGTCGGGCTGCAGCAGAACCAGCACCTTGCCACAGCGCAGCACCGGCAGTCGGAAATCCTGCGCCGGCTCGCTCCATGTCTCCGCCAGATCGCGCTGCAGCCTCGGCGGCAGATCGGCGAGCCACTCCCTGTAGCGTACCAGCGGAATCTCGATGTGATCTACGGCACCTGCCAGCAGCCGCTCGACATCGGCCGGCTGCCACTGCCCGGCGCCGACATCGTAGCCCTCATCGCGCAACAGCGTGAGGATCTCGATCACGCTGGCGGCCGTGTCGAGGCCAACGGCATAGCCGGTACGACCGCCCCGGGCGGGATAGTCGGAGAGTATCAGCGCCAGCCGGCGGTCGCGGCGCGGTGTGGTGCCGAGTCTGGCCCAGGCCGCAGCAAGCCGCGCGACATAATCGACGCGATCGGCATCAGGTGCGTGATGCACGCTTGCAAATTCGAGGCGTGGATCGACCGCTGTTTCGGCCTTGAACGAAATGGCGCGTGCCAGCAACCGGCCGTCGAGCTCGGGCAGGACGACGTTCATCGCCAGGTCCGAAGGCGAAAGACCACGCGGCGAGCCTTCCCATGCTTCGCGCGTGCTGCCCGACAGCACGACCTGCAACACCGGCGCATCGGCGGCATCGAGCACGGTCGTCTCGTCCTGGCGCAGCGCCGAAAAGGCCGTGGTGTTCAGGATCACCCTGGGCCTGCGCTCTCCGATGAGCTGCGCGAGCTCGTGCTGGATTGCCGGATCCTTGAGACTGCCGACAGCGACGCCGAAGGCCGAGAACCCTTCTCGGTCGAGGGCCTGCAAGAGCGCCTCAATGGGCGCCATATCCGCTGCCATCAGATTGGCGCGATAGAACACGACCATGGCGGCCGGTCGGCCATCGGTCGGCGACCCGATGACGGAAAGCGGGCCGACCGGCCTGGGCGGCTGTGGCTCGACGTTGCGGCCCAGCAGATTGGCGGCAAAACGCAGCGCCTGGCGCAGGTTTTCCGTGCCACCCGCGCGAAAGTAGGCGTCGAGGTCGGCCAGCTTGTCCGAGGTCAAGGTAGAGACGGCGGCAAGGCGCGGATCTGGCCGGTCGTCGCCCGGCAGCGCTGCGAACAGCATGCCTCTGTCGCGCGCCAGATCGCCGATATGCTCGAACCCGTAGCGCCAGTAATCGAGACCACCCAGGCCGCGTACGATGACGAGCCGGGCATCGGACAAGACGCGATCGACATAGAGATCGACCGACATCGGATGCCTGAGCTTCTTCAGGCTGGCGAGCCGCAGCGTCGGCAGCAGATCGGCGTCGTGACGCCACGCCGCCGCCAGGGCCGAGAGGTCGCTGTCGGAAAAGGACAGAACGACGATCTCTGCCGGCGACTGGCCGAGGTCGATGGCAGTCTCGACCTCTTCGAGACCCGCCAGCTCGGTCGCCAGGACATGCATCTTGCTAGCCTGCGAGAAGTGCCCGGATCGCCGCCTGATCGAAACCCTTTTCGCCAATGACGACGAGGCGGCCCTGGCGCGGCTTGCCATCCGGCCAGCGGCGGTCGAACTGATGCTGAATGCGCGCGCCGACGCCCTGTACGAGAAGCCGCATCGGCTTGCCCTCGATCTCGACGAACCCTTTCATGCGCAGCACATCATGGGTTTCGGCCGCCTTCACCATGCGGTCGACGAGCTGCTGTGGCGACGCGAAGACCGGCAGGTCGACGATGAAGGTGTCGAAATCCTCGTGATCGTGTTCGCCTTCGAGATCGTGATGCGACGGCCGTGCTTCGAGATCGGCTTCCGCCGCGGCGCCGAGGCCCAGCAGCACGCTCACTGGCACCTTGCCGTTATGCGCTTCGACGAGCGCGACGGCGCGCGGCAAGGTCTTGCCGATCTGGTCGATGACGGACTTCTTCTCGCCGGCATCGATAAGGTCCGCCTTGTTCAGGATGACGAGATCGGCGCAGAGAAGCTGATCTTCGAACACTTCCTCCAGGGGATTGTCGTGATCGAGCGAGTCGTCGGCCGCGCGCTGGCGGGCAATCGCCTCCGGATCGTCGGCAAAGCGGCCGGCGGCCACGGCAGCGCCGTCGACGACGGCCACGACGCCGTCGACCGTGACGCGCGAAGCGATCTCGGGCCAGTTGAACGCCTTTAACAATGGCTTGGGCAGCGCCAGTCCCGACGTCTCAATCACGATATGCTCGGGCGGTCGAGGTCGGTCGAGCAGGCCCTTGAGCGTTGGCACGAAATCGTCGGCGACGGTGCAGCAGAGGCAGCCGTTCGCCAGTTCGACGATCGCATCTTCCGGGCAGCTCTCGACGCCACAGCCCTTCAGGATCTCGCCGTCGATTCCGACATCGCCGAACTCATTGACGATCACCGCCAGGCGGCGGCCGCCGGCATTCTCCAGCACATGCCGGACCAATGTCGTCTTTCCGGCCCCGAGGAAGCCGGTGACGATGGTGCACGGCACCTTGGCAAGCGTACTCATGGGGACTCCTTCAGGGGCATCGGTGGAACGCGCGCAATCGTGTTCTTGCGGATGTGCTCGGGCCGCTCGCGCCACACCGGCAGGCCGAGTTCATGGGCGCTGTGCTGGCGGGCGAACGCGAGAATGTCCGAGGCGTGCCGCTCGGGATCGAGATTGCCGATCACATAGGTCCATTTACCGGGAGCAGCGACGGCCGCACTGCAGCTCCGCGAGCAGTTCGACAGGCATTCGACGCCGACGACGGCGACACCTTCGCCTGCTCCTGCCGATCCCTGTTCAATCGCCGTCAGGAGGCGCGCGCCGGGCCGCGGTTCGCCGCCGCCTACGTCGCCATTGCCGCGACACGTCACGCAAACATAGAGCGTCGAAGACATCGTCATGTGGCGGTTCCGATCAAACTGCGAAGCCAGCTGCAAGCGCAGCAACCGCTCCGCCGATCATTGCAATCACGATGCCGGCCACCGAAAGCGCCAGCGTGCGAGCCCGACTGTCAGCAAGGCGCTGAGCGGCGAGGCACGCGCCAAGACCGATTGCGGTTTGCACGACGAAGAGGCCGACGAGATAGGCGGCGATCGGCGTAGGCTCCGCCCCGATAATCGATTCGCCCAGCGCATGCCCGTGTACCACGCCCGCAACGGCGAACACGGCCGCTGCGAGGGCCGGCGAGATCGCGACACGCAGGATCAGGAGTGCGCCGATCATCAATGTGGCCAGACCGACCAGAATTTCACCTCCCGGCAAATCGCCGCCGCCGAGATGCAGCACAACGCCTGCGATCATGGCCGCACTGAAAGCCAGGACGGGCACCACGCCGCGGCCGGCGACGCCCGCCAGCGCGCCGACGCCGACAATCGCAGCCAGGTGATCAACGCCGATGACGGGATGGGCGAACCCGGACAGCAGCCCCTGGACGAAGGTCTGCGGCAGGTCGCCGTCCATTGCATGGTGCGCGTAGGCAGGCACCTGGCAGGCGAGCATGATGGAAGCCGCCAGAATGGTCGTTCGCCGAATCGGGGTCGTCATCGCCTGCCTCCGTCGTCGCGAGCCCAACAGGACTCGTCTCGATGCCGTCTCCGACGGAGCCCGCCTCCGGTCAGGACCGGATGTCGGGTGGACCTCGCTCCCGGCGGCTCCCCGCGCCAGGACTCGGATGCGGCACTTTCGACGGCAGGTTTCCTGGCTCTCGGCTCTCCGCCTCAGGCCACCTTCCCGGTTTCCCAGTGGTATCAAGGCCTTCGGCTTGCCGATTACAGTTGCGGGGGCAGCCTCGGATTAGGGCGAAATGCCCGTCACCGTGTTCCCTTTTTATCCCCTTGCGGGGCACCGTCCCGCGCTTGATACGGGCCGCGGTGAAGCGCCGTCAACGGGAATCGAGCCGCAACAACCGTCAGCCAAAGAAGCCGAGCGAGTTGGCGGCGGCGACTGCACCCGCCACGGTCACCACGGCCCCGATAACGGTCAGATTCTTTATCTGCGTCGGCCGACCGGAGATCTTGATTGCGAGGGCGCAGGCGATGGTGCCAACGCCAATCTGCACCAGGAGCATGCCGCCGATATAGGCCAATAGTGGCGCCGTCGGCGCCTGAGAGATCGATTCACTCAGCGAGTAACCGTGGAAGAGCCCGGCAATGGCGAAAAGAATGGATGCAATCTGCGGATGCATCGTTTGCCGCCGCACGACCAGCGCACCGATACCGATGGTCGTCAGGGCAACGATGGCCTCATCGAAGGGAAGCGTAACGGGGCTGATCTGGATGGCGACGCCGACGATCGATGCCGCACTGAAGGCCAGCAGCGGAATGAGTCCTCGCGCAGCGATACCCGCCAGGACGCCAATGCCGACAATTGCGGCCAAATGATAATACTCGAAAATCGGATCGCCGACGCCCGAAGCCAACCCCTCGACAAAGGTGCGCGGCAGCTCTTCGTCGCCGGCCGATTGGCCGAGGGCGTTGCCTTGAAATGCGACCATGAACACGGCCGACAGCACGCCCACCCAACGGACCGATGCCGACATGACCTCCCCGCTTTTTGCAGCGAGTCTTCCCAAACCCACTGTCGTCCATTTTGATAAGGGCGATAGCCAAGGGCCGTCAACAATCTTTGGCCCACCTTGCTGTCGCGGGTCCTCCCGATCATTCTGCACTCCCATCGCACAGCAGGCCATCATGACCATCGAACAAGATGAAGAAGCTCGTCACAAAGCCAAGATGGCCAATCGCAAGGCCATTCAAGACAAAGAAGTTGCACTCAAGACGGTCGAGAAGGGCCTCCTCGTCGTTCACACCGGCAAGGGCAAAGGTAAATCGACGGCGGCCTTCGGCTTGTTGCTGCGTGCCATTGGCCGCGGCCTGCGCTGCGGTGTCGTGCAATTCGGAAAAGGCGCCTGGCAAACCGGCGAGCGGTTCGCGGTCGAACGGTTCGGCGATCAGGTGCAGTGGTATACCTTGGGCGAAGGCTTCACCTGGGAAACGCAGGACCGCGAACGCGACGTGGCGGCTGCCCGGCGTGCCTGGGCGAAGGCGCTGGAGCTGATGGCCGATCCGTCGATCCGCTTCATCGTGCTCGACGAACTCAACATTTCTCTGCGTTACGACCACCTCGACATCGCCGAGGTCGTGACCGCCCTGAGGGCGCGACGTGCCGATCAGCATGTCGTTGTTACCGGCCGCAACGCCAAACCCGAGCTCATCGAAGCCGCCGACCTAGTGACCGAAATGACCTTGGTGAAACATCACTTCGCGGCCGGCGTGAAGGCGCAGGAAGGCATCGAGTTCTGATGAAGGATCGGCCTGCTGCGCGTGCCTTGATGATCCAGGGCACGGGCTCCGATGTCGGCAAGTCGCTGCTGGTCGCGGCCCTTGCCCGCGCCTATACGCGGCGCGGCCTCAAGGTGCGGCCGTTCAAGCCGCAGAACATGTCGAACAACGCCGCTGTCACGGCCGACGGCGGCGAGATCGGACGGGCGCAGGCATTGCAGGCGCGCGCCGCTGGCGTCGCGCCCAGTGTCCACATGAACCCGGTGCTGCTGAAACCCCAGAGCGATGTCGGCGCGCAAGTGGTGGTGCAGGGCCGAGTCGTCGGCAATGCCAAGGCGCGCGAATTCCAGGCAATGAAGCCTGGGCTGCTCGGCGCCGTGCTGCAGAGCTTCGACAAGCTTGCCGCCGAAGCCGACCTTCTTCTGGTCGAAGGCGCGGGGTCGGCGTCAGAAGTAAACCTTCGCGCCGCCGACATCGCCAACATGGGATTTGCCCGCGCCGCCAACGTGCCCGTCGTCCTGGTGGGCGACATCGATCGTGGCGGTGTGATCGCGAGTCTGGTCGGCACCAAGACGGTCATCGATCCGGCCGATGCGGCGATGATCGTAGGCTTTGTCGTCAATCGCTTCCGCGGCGATCCGGCACTCTTCGCCGACGGCATGACGCTGATCGAACGGCACACGGGATGGCAGGCCCTGGGGCTGGTCCCCTTCTTTCAGGACGCCCACCGGCTGCCGGCCGAGGATGCGCTTGGCTTGCCGAACAACCTCCGCGCTGCCGATGGCGCAGTTCGCATTGCCGTGCTGGCCTATCCGCGCATCGCCAATTTCGACGACTTCGATCCGCTGCGGCAGGAGCCCGGAACGGACGTGGTGTTCGTGCGTCCGGGCGAAGCGATCCCCGGCGATGCCGCTCTCGTTATCCTACCGGGCTCGAAGGCGACAATCGCCGATCTCGCGGCGCTCCGTGCCGCCGGCTGGGACATCGATCTGCGTGCTCACCTGCGCCGCGGCGGGCACGTGCTGGGCATCTGTGGCGGCTACCAGATGCTCGGCCGCCATATCGCCGACCCTGAGGGCATCGAAGGGCCGCCGGGCAGCGTCGACGGGCTTGGCCTGCTCGATGTCGAGACCGTGCTGGGCGGCGACAAGGTCCTGGTCGAAGTCACAGGGCACACAGAAGCGGAGAGTGCGCCCTTCAAAGGCTACGAGATGCATATCGGCCGCACGACCGGCGCTGCGCGGCCACTTCTGGCGTTGGACGGCGGTGGCCGCGACGGCGCCGTCGACGAGAGCGGCCGGATTGCCGGCTGTTATATCCACGGCCTCTTGGCAGACGACCGGCAGCGTCGCCACTGGCTGCACCGGATCGGCGCAGCCAGTACCGACTTCGACTACAGCGCCGGTATCGAAACCACGCTCGACCGCCTGGCCGAGCACATCGAGCAGCACATGGATCTCGACCGGCTCCATGCGCTGGCGAGAGTGCCGACCCTCACATCAACACGATGATCGCCGCCAGCAGAGCGATGACCCCAATCTGGACGCCACAGGCCGTGCGATAGAGCTGCAACGCGGCGCGGATGTCGCTGGCGGTCAGCTCGGCCCGGCCGTCACCCATCCAACGATCGTCGACCGTCACGCCGCCATAGACACGCGGCCCGGCGAGCCGGATGCCTAGGGCGCCCGCCATCGCGGCTTCCGGCCATCCGGCATTGGGCGATCGGTGATGGCGCGAATCGCGACGCACGGCCGCTATCGCATTGGCCGGCGAGCAACCCGGCACCAACGTTGCCGCCACGATCAGCCAGAGCGCTGCCAGCCGCGAAGCCGGCAGGTTCACCAGATCGTCGAAGCGGGCGGAGGCCCAGCCGAAGGCGCGATAACGATCGGACTTGTGGCCGACCATGGAATCGGCCGTGTTGACTGCCTTGTAGGCCAGCGCCCCCGGCAAGCCGGCCACGACCAGCCAGAAGAGCGGCGCCACGACGCCGTCGGAAAAATTCTCGGCAAGGCTCTCGATCGCTGCACGGCAGATGCCGGCTTCGTCGAGCGCCTCGGTGTCGCGCCCAACGATGCGCGAGACCATGTTGCGCCCACCGGCGAGCCCATGCTCGTCGAGTCCGCTCGCGACATCCCCGACGTGCGCAGCGAGGCTCCGTTGCGCGAGCAGCGAACTCGCCAACAGACCGCAGAACAGCGTAGCGAAGAGATCGTCGAAGATGTCCTCCAGCAGGTCCGCCACGAAGACGCCCGCGGCGATGCTCGCCCCCAGGAGCACGAGAAGGAGGACGACGCCCATCCCGCGGCGCTGCTCGAACGAGGCCGTGGGTGAATTCCACACGTCGTCGGCCCATGCTATGAGCCGCCCGATCCAGGTCACTGGATGGCCGATCGCACGATAGAGCGGCTCGGGATATCCAACGGCCACTTCGATGGCGACGGCGACAAGGGCGAGACTGGCGAACATGAATGCTCTGCCTAACATGACGCCCGCACCCGGAAAACGGCCAAGCCAAAGGGTCGAACATGGCGGCGACCTGTCCGCGATCCGCGCCCGTTTTCCCGATGCACCGGAGCCCTGGATCGATCTGTCGACCGGCATCAACCCCGTGCCCTATCCAGTGCCGGAGCTGCCCGCAGAAGCGTGGACGCGGCTGCCGAGGCAGGCGCAGGAGGAGGCGCTGATCGCCGCCGCCGCCCGCCGCTATGGCGTGCCGGACCCGGCCACGATCGTTGCCGCCCCCGGCACGCAGGCCCTGATCCAGACGTTGCCGCGTCTCCTGCCGCGCAGCCGGGTCGCCATCCTCGGCCCAACCTACGAAGAGCACGAAGTCTGCTGGCGCCGGCAAGACCATGAAGTCTCTATCGTCACCAATCCCGATCAGGCAGGGGACGCCGAGGTCGCAGTCGTCGTCAATCCCGACAATCCCAGAGGCCGCCTTCTGGCGGCCGACGAGTTGCCCTCTCCCTCCAGGTTGCTGGTGGTCGACGAAGCGTTCATCGATCTCCTGGCGCCAGCCTGCAGCCTCGCCGGGGCTCTGCCGCCGCGCACGGTCGTGCTGCGGTCCTTCGGCAAGACCTACGGCCTGGCCGGCCTGCGCCTGGGCTTCGCCATCGCCGGCCACGAACTCGCCGAGAAGCTGCGCGGCGAGTTCGGCCCCTGGGCGGTTTCGGGCCCGGCGCTGGAGATCGGCCGGGCGGCGCTCGACGACGATGCCTGGTTGAGCGCGACGGCAGAGCGCCTGACGGTGGATCGCCAGCGGCTCGATGAGATTCTCATCGAAGCCGGTTTTGTCATTCTGGGCGGCACGCCCCTCTTCTGCCTTGCCAGGCATCCCGAAGCGCCGGCCATGGTCGAGCGGCTTGGCCGTCGCGGCATCCATGTCAGGAGCTTCCGGCAACAACCGACATGGTTGCGCTTCGGTCTGCCGGGCAGCGGCGATGCCTTCGAGCGCCTTGGCGCCTGCTTCAACGATTGAGGATCCCGTGGCCCGCTCTTCGCGCAGAACCTTCATCAAAGCCGCCTCGGCCGCGGCCGCCGCGTCGACGGTCGCGGCCTGCGATGCCCCGGCAAGCAATACAGCACAAGGTGTGCGCATCACCGGCGGCACGGAGTCCAAGTTTCCATCCGCCGAGGCGCCGGGCTCGAACGATGGCGGTTACAACATTCTCTTCATCCTCACGGACCAGGAACACTATATGGGTCCGCGCTGGCCGGTGCCGCTGCCCGGCCATGAGCGCCTGCGCCGCACCGGCACCTTCTTCGAGAACCACCAGATCGCCGCCGACATGTGCTCGGCCTCGCGGGCGGTGATCTATACCGGCCTGCACATGCCGCATAACGGCATCTTCGACAATGCCGGCGTGCCCTACATGAACAGCCTGGATCCCAAGCTGCCGACCATCGGCAAGGTCCTGCGCAAGCTCGGCTACTACACGGCCTACAAGGGCAAATGGCACCTCAACGGCGCGATGGCCATGGAGAACCATCCCGACGACATCAAGGCACTGTTCGAGACCATGATGGATCGCGACTACGGTTTCTACGACTATACCGGCGTCGGCGATTTCATCGAGGGTGCCCGGGGCGGCTACCAGTACGACCAGATCACGACGGCGCAGGCGGTACAGTGGCTGAAGGCCAAGGGCCGGCCGATGGCCGACAAGCGCCAGCCCTGGTATCTCGCGGTCAACCTCGTCAATCCGCACGACGTGATGTGGGTGAACACCGACACGCCGGGCCAGCCGCCGCAGCAGGCAGTGGAGGCGAAGCTGAGCATCGCCTACCCACCCAACGATTCGCTTTACAAGCGGCAATGGAACGAGATCCCGCTGCAGAAGACCTGGCAGCAATCGCTCGACACGCCCGACCGCGTGCCGGCCCACCGCATCTACCATGCCGCCAACGGGATCCTGACGGGCCTGATCCCGCAGGAGGAAAGCCGGGTGCGGATGCGCCAGAACTACTATTTCAACGCCATCCGCGATGTCGATCAACAGATCGTGCAGTTGCTCGACCAGCTCGATCGCCTCAGCCTCACCGACAACACCATCGTCATCTTCACGTCCGACCACGGCGAGTTGCTGGGCTGCCATGGCGGCCTGTCGGGAAAAGGAACAACGACCTATCGCCAGCAGAACCATGTGCCGATGCTGGTGGTTCATCCCGCGATCAAGGGCGGGCAACGCTGCGTCGAGACGACATCGCATCTCGACTTCGTGCCGACCATCGTCTCGCTGACCGGCAAGTCGACGGCGCCGGTGGCCGATGTCATGGCGCGCATGAAAGGCCAGGACTTCTCGCCGTTGCTGCGCCAGCCGGTGAATCCGGAATTTACGCGACGCCGCGGCGGTGTGCTGTTCTGCTACAGCCAGCTCATGGTGCACGATCCGCAGTTCACCAAGACGCTCTACGAGACCTTGCAGAACAAATCGATCGCGCGGTCGGCGCTGTTCCGCACCATCGAATCCTTCCCGGTCAACTGGCCGCTGCGCGTCTGCATCCGGTCGATCGTCGACGAGCGCTACAAGTTCAGCCGCTACTTCTCGTTCCGCGAATTCAACACGCCGGCGACCTTGGAAGAATTGCGCGCGAAGAACGACCTCGAACTCTACGACCTGCGCAACGATCCCGACGAGACCCTGAACCTCGCCTACGACTTCGACCGCAACCGCGACCTCATCGCCACGATGAACGCCAAGCTTAATGCGTTGATCGCCCGCGAGATCGGCGTCGACGACGGCAGCTTCCTACCGCTCAAGGACTGGATCAACTGGAACGAGGCCCGACCGGAATCCGCCATCAACATCTGAGGCGGCGGCTGGCTCTCACGTGCCGCAGAACGTCCTGTAGACGCGCTGGTCCGGCGGCGGCGGTTCCTCGTAGGCCGCAAACTCCGGCCGCGCCTCGTAGGGCTTGGCCAGAACGGTCAGCAGTTCCTCGAAGGGCGCGTAGTCCTCGCGCTCCGCGGCGGCCGTAAGGGCTGCCTCGACGCGGTGATTGCGCGGGATGTAGACCGGGTTGACGGCATCCATCGCCGCCTTGCGGGCGGCACCGTCCATCGGCTCGGCTTCCAGCCGCTGCCGCCAGCGCACCGCCCACGCGTCGAAGGCTTCCGGCTTGCTCTCGAACAGGCTGCGCACTGTTGCATCGGCAGCAGGATCGACCGCCGCATCGCCCAGACGGCGGAAGGCGAGGGTGAAATCGGCCTGGCCGTCGGTCAGTGCATTCAGGAAGGCCTGTGCGAGCTCGGCATCCTCCTCCTGTTCGGTCGTCAGTCCGAGTTTGGCGCGGAGTCCGCCGATCAGCGCCTCGACATAGTGGCCGCGGAACGACGGCAGCACTTCATTGGCGATTGCGAGGGCAGCGTCGCTGTCCTCGGCCAGCAACGGCAGCAAGGTTTCGCCGAACCGCGCCAGGTTCCAGTGCGCGATGCTCGGCTGATGAGCATAGGCATAGCGGCCCTGCTGGTCGATCGAGCTGAACACCGTCTCGGGATTGTAGGCGTCCATGAAGGCGCAGGGGCCGTAATCGATGGTCTCGCCGGCAATCGAACAATTGTCGGTGTTCATGACGCCGTGGATGAAACCGACCAGCAGCCATTTGGCGACCAGCGATGCCTGGCGGGCGATGACCCGCTCGAACAGGACGCGATAGGGCTGATCCGAATCGCGTGCCTCGGGATAGTGGCGTGCAATCACATGGTCGGCCAGCAGGCGCAGGGCTTCCGAGTCGCCGCGCGCGGCAAAGAACTGGAAGGTACCGACCCGGATATGGCTCGATGCGACGCGGGTCAGCACGGCGCCGGGCAGTTCGCCGTCGCGCCAGATCGGCTCGCCGGTCGTGACGGCCGCCAGCGAGCGCGTGGTCGGGATGTTCAGTGCGGCCATCGCTTCGCTGACGATATATTCGCGCAGTACCGGCCCCACCGCGGCACGGCCGTCGCCGCCGCGCGAGAACGGCGTGCGGCCCGATCCCTTGAGCTGAATGTCCCGACGCTGTCCGCCACGGTCGATGACTTCGCCCAACAGGATGGCGCGGCCATCGCCAAGCTGAGGCACGAAGTTGCCGAACTGATGACCGGCATAGGCCAGCGCGATCGGCTCGGAGCCCGGCGCGACGAGGTTGCCGGCCAGCATCTCGACGCCCTCCGGCGAGGCCAGCACCTCGGGATCGAGGCCGAGCTGGAAGGCCAGCGCCCGATTGAGCTTCACCAGCCGGGGTGCCGCAACCGGGGTCGGCGCCAGCCGCGCATAGAAGCGCTCCGGAAGCTTGATGTAGCTGTTGTCGAAAGGCAGGCCGGCCGGATTCGCCATGGTTTACTCGCGCTGGGTTTACTCGTCGTAACGGGCGGAGGTGATGCCGCTGGCTCGGTCGTAGTGCAGCGAAATCTTCTGCAGGGTGCAGAGGTTCAGATACTGCCACACGGCGGGCGCGCCATCGTCGGCAAAACCCACCTTCAGATCACCCATGCAATAGTCGGTGGGCGCACGATAGGAGACCTCCCGGACCTCGCCCGGCTTGATGACCGGGGGCCGCAGGAAGTTGGGTCCCCAGAAATTGAGCTGGGTCGGCGACACGGAAAGCTGGCTAATCGGATAACCCGTGGCATTCTTCAGCCGGAACATGGTTTCTTGGGCAAACGCCTCCCCTGAACAGAGGACCAGGGCGGCAACAGCCAGACTGCGCAACATGAACAATGAACCTCACCAGGGAAGAAGCGTTGCGGTCGACTTTGTCGCAGATCGTCGAACCGCGCTAGAGGGGCCCTATGACGCTGCTGATCAGCCATCCGTCGTTTCTCGAACACGATACTGGCGACTATCACCCCGAACGAGCGGACCGGCTGCGTGCGGTCACGGCCATCCTGGCCGACGATGAATTCGCCAGCCTGAAACGCCTCGTGGCCCCCGAGGCCACGATTGAACAACTCACCCGCGTCCATCCGCCGGGCTATGTCGACGCCATCTTGGGCATTCGCCCGCCGCCTGGCGAGCTGGTCCACATCGACGCCGACACCGTGATGAGTGCCGGCAGCGCCAACGCCGCGCGTCACGCGGCGGGCGCCGTCGTGGCCGCAGTCGATGGTGTTCTGAGTGGTGCGGCGCGGACCGCCTTTGCCGCTGTCAGACCGCCGGGCCATCACGCGACACCGGACGTCCCCGGCGGCTTCTGCCTGTTCAACAATGTCGCGATCGGCGCGCGGCATGCGCAGGCGGCGTTTGCCGTCGAGCGTGTGGCCATCATCGATTTCGACGTTCATCACGGCCAGGGCACGCAGGCCGTGGTCGAGCCGGAACCGACGCTCTTCTACGCCTCGACGCATCAGTATCCGCTCTATCCCGGCACCGGCTTCCCGCGCGAGCGCGGCATTGCGGGCAACGTGGTGAACGTGCCGTTGGCCGCCGGCAGCGGCAGCGCCGAGTTTCGTACGGCGTGGAGCGAGCGCATCCTGCCGGCACTAGACGGGTTCGCCCCCGAGCTGGTGATCGTTTCCGCCGGGTTCGACGGGCATCGCCGCGATCCGCTGGCGCAGCTCAATATCGAGACCGAGGACTTCGTCTGGCTGACCGAAGAGCTGCTGGCCATCGCCGGACGCCATGCTGGCGGCCGCCTCGTCTCGGCGCTCGAAGGCGGCTACGACCTCGCCGCGCTCGCCGAATCGGTCGCCACCCATGTGCGGACACTGATGGCGGCCGACGCCGCCTGACGCTTCAGGACTCAGGGATCGCGCGGTCGATCTGCCAAGTCGCCGCGCTGACATGCGGCTCGAGGCTGAGTCGGCCCACGATCTGCTCCAGCGCCGCATCGTTGCGCTTCGCCGCCACCGCCTGCGCCGTCACCGTGACCTTGGACGTATCGGGGATGTCCTCGCTATCGAGGCGTCGCAGACCGAGGCCCGCTTGCGACAGCGCATGCAGGAGCAGGGACCGCATATGCGCTTCCTCGGCGCCGCGACAGGCGATCTCGACCGTGTAGTAGGTCTCCGAGTCCGTCGAGGTCAGCAGCCTGAAGTTCATGCGCCGCACCAGCGGCCGCAGGAAGAGGTTGGTGCCGATCACGAAGACGGCGGCGAGGATGCTCGGCCCGCCATGGCCCGCGCCGGCCAGGGTGCCGACCATGGCCGAACACCAGAGCGTCGCTGCGGTATTCAGCCCATGGACATTGACGCCCTCGCGCAGGATCACGCCCGCGCCCAGGAAGCCGATGCCGGTCACAACCTGGGCGGCGACGCGCGTCGGATCGCCCTGGCCGACCAGACCGGAAAACACGACGAAGCCCGCCGCGCCCAGCGCCACGAGGGCGTTGGTGCGCAGGCCGGCCATCTTCTGATGCCACTGCCGCTCGAAACCGATCGCAGAGCCCAGCACCAGGGCAAGGGTAAGACGCAGGGCGGGATCGCCCAGGGCCACAAAATCGAAGGACATCGCCCCTCCATGATCGGGGCTGGTTGCAATTTGATGACGGCCCGTGTTCAGGCCGGATTGTCGAGGCTAAAGACGCCGGTTGCTTCGTCGTAGGCAAACGCCTCGGCAAAGCGGCCCCAGGTAATGGCGGCCCGCAGGGTCTGCTCGGCGAACTGCTCGGACATGTGGTCTTCAAGTTCGTCGCGGAAGCGGCTGGCAGGAGCACGATGCGCACCGCGCTCATCGAGCACCCGCTTGATGTGGCCGGCAAGCGGTACATAAGCCAGGAGATGCTGGGCGAACAGCCGCTTGCGGTCGTCAGGATCGAGATCGACGAAGCGACGGCCCGCCTCGGTCAGCTTGATGTCGCCCTCGACCAGTTCGGCGAAGCGCAGGAGCTGCAGGGTCTCGGCAATCGGAAACAGATCGTCGATCTCCATCTGCAAGGTTCCCGCCAGCGCCGGCAGATCGGCGTGACCGCGATAGGGTTCACCCGCCATGGCTTCGAGGAAGCCCGCCAACAGGTTGGGGGAGAGATGCGGCAACAGCATCGAAATGCCGCTACCGGCAAAGGCGCCCGGCGCCTTTCCAGCGGGCCGCGCCGTCATCAACGCATAGATGTCGTCGACGAGCTGACGGAAAGTCGGGTCGAGGCGATTGCGCGGCTGCGGCAGAGTCACCGGAATCTCGGCGACGAGGCGCCCAGGATTGGACGAGAAGACCAGGATGCGGTCCGACATCAGCACCGCCTCCTCGATATTGTGCGTGACCAGCAGAATCGACGAGATCGGCATCCGGCCCTCGCCCCAGAGATCGAGCAGGTCGGTGCGTAGGGTTTCCGCCGTCAGCACGTCGAGCGCGGAGAAAGGCTCATCCATCAGCAGCAGCTTGGGATGAACGACCAGCGCGCGCGCCAGTCCGACACGCTGGCGCATGCCGCCCGACAGTTCCTTCGGATAGGCGCTCTCGTAGCCGTCGAGGCCGATCAGATCGATGGCCGCCAGTGCACGCCGGTGGCGTTCGGCCGGCGCAATGCCCTGCGCCTCCAGGCCGATCTCGACATTCTCCTGCACGGTGAGCCACGGGAAGAGCGCGAAGGTCTGGAACACCATCGCGACGTCCCCGGCCGGTCCCGCCACCGGCCGGCCGGCGATCGACACCCGGCCTTCGCTGGCCGGCAGGAGGCCCGCGATGATGCGCAACAGCGAGGACTTGCCGCAGCCGGAGCGGCCGAGCAGCGAGACGATCTCGTTGTTGCCGAGTGTCAACGAGATACCGTCGAGGACCAGCAGGTTCTCGCCGCTGCCCTTGGGGTAGAGCTGCCGCACCTTGTCGACGACGACCAGAGGCGGCGAGAACGGCGCCAACGGACGCGTGAGGAGGTTGGTGTCCATAGTCGTCTCCTTCAGGTCAGGCGGAAGCGTCGTTCGGCGAGGCGATAGAGCGGTCGCCAGACCAGACGGTTGCAGGCGACGACCATGATCGACATGACGGCGATACCGAGGACGACGCGCGGATAGTCCCCCGCCTCCGTCGCCTGCGCGATGTAGGCACCGAGCCCGGTCGCCTCCAGCTTGGTATCGCCCCAGCTCGCGACCTCGGCCACGATGCTGGCGTTCCACGAACCGCCCGACGCCGTCAGCGCCCCCGTCACGTAGTAAGGCAGGATCCCCGGCACGATGACCTTCCGCCACCATTGCCAGGAGCGCAGCCGAAACAGCACCGCCACTTCGCGCATGTCCGTTGGAAAGGCACTGGCGCCCGCAATGACGTTGAACAGGATGTACCACTGCGTGCCCAGGATCATGAGCGGGCTGAGCCAGATGTCCGGATCGAGCTTCCACGACACGATGGCGACGACGGCAATCGGAAACAACACGTTGGCCGGGAAGGCCGCCAGGAACTGTGCAATCGGTTGCACGCGCGTTGCGATCCCCGGGCGCAGGCCGATCCAGACGCCGACCGGGACCCAGACGAGGCTGGCAAGCGCGATCAGCACCGCCACGCGCAGCAACGTGAGGAAGCCGAGGCCTACCGCCTCCGCAACGTCGTCGAGCGTCAGCGTCTGATCGGCGAACATCACGATCCGCCACAACGCCCAGGCGACGGCGATCAGCACCACAGCCAGCCACAGGACATCGGCACGCCGCCCCGCTCCGGCCGGCGCCACCCGCTGCGCCGCCGGCGCACGACGCGGTGCGACGGCTGCGACGCACGCCGACAGGGTGCCGATCAGAGCAGAGATACGACGGATCAGGCGGCCGCGGCGCCAGAGGTCATAAACCCACGAGCGCGGCCGTTGCTGTGCGGCGGTCTGCTCGAAGCGGAACTTGTCTGCCCAGGCCACGATGGGGCGAAACAGGAGCTGGTCGTAGACCAGGATGACGACCGCCATGGTGCCGACGGCCATCAGCACGGCCGCGACATCTCGTTGCGCAATGGCAAGCGCCAGCCAGGAGCCGATGCCCGGCAGCTTGATCGTGGTATCGCCCACCGTGATCGCCTCCGAGGCGACGACGAAGAACCAGCCGCCCGACATCGACATCATGGTGTTCCAGATCAGGCCGGGCGCGGCGAACGGCACTTCGAGGCGCCAGAAGCGCAGCCACGGCGAGAGGCGGAAATGACGCACCGCCTCGTCGAGATCGCCCGGCACGGTGCGCAGGGATTGGTAGAAGCTGAAGGCCATGTTCCAGGCCTGGCTGGTGAAGATGGCAAAGATCGCCGCACACTCCGCGCCGAGCTGGCTTTGCGGAAACAGGCCGATGAAGAACACGACAGTGAAGGAAAGAAACCCCAGCACCGGCACGGACTGCAGGATGTCGAGGGCCGGCAGGATCACCAGCTCGGCACGGCGGCTCTTGGCTGCAAGCGTCGCGACGACGAAGGTGAATACGAGAGACGCCAGGATGGCAGCGAACATGCGCAGGGTCGTGCGCAGCGCATAGTCAGGCAGATTGGCCGGATCGAGCGTCACGGGATCGCTGGCGAGCCATGCTGCCGGCGCGACCATCCCCCGCGCGCCATGCGCGATGGCGACGAAGACTCCGGCGATCAGGATGAAGATCGCGAGATCGTGGAAATTGGGCCACACCCGCGCTCCGCCCAAACCGAGCGGCGCCGGAAGTCGGCTCTTTTCCCTGCGGTTGTCCATGTTTGCCCCCTCAGCTCGCCGCCGCGCGGCAAACTAGAGGACAGATGTTGCGGATAGCCTTCATCCGCGCCTCCTTCAGATCGGGTCGTTGGTTCGACCCGGGAGGCGCGACCGGAGGAGAGCCTAGGGCAGCAGGCTGGTCCTCGGGATCTCAATCTCCCGGGCAAGAATCCCGGCCGTCGTCACGGTCGCAGAGCGACTGTGGCAATCGGACGAGGTGTTGCTAGATCGCGGGTTCATCGAATCCCTTACGGTTGCTTTCGCGCGGCCCAATACGCCCGGACCAACGAGCGGTCAAGCGCAGCAGCGTCACTTGAAGTACGAATGAACGATCTCGACGAGTTCCTCTGCCGCCTGCACGCGCGTGTCGTCGCGCTTGGACGTGCGATCGACGAAGTTCTCCAGGATATGGTCCTCGATCACCTCAGCGATGAAGCCGTCCAATGCGCCGCGGCACGCCGCCGCCTGCTGCAGCACGGATGAACAGCTCGCGTCTTCCTCGAGGCGCCTTTCGACGGCATCGAGCTGCCCCCTAATGCGCCGCACACGCATCAGGAGTTTTCGCTTTTCCTTTTCCCGCAGGGTGTCCGACATTTCGCTTGATCCTATCCTGGAGGGGGGTATATACGCGACGTCGGCGCGGCCTGTCCAATTGCCGGACGTCACGCCGGATCCACCCACCCGCAAAGGTCCCGATGAACCCGCGATCTAGCAGCAACTCGATAGAAGGACACAGTCGTCGCGCGACTGTTTCCGATGTCGACGCCGGCATGAGCGGCGGCGTGGGTTTGCGAGGGCCGGCCTGACCTCCTCCTGATCCGCGCCCCTGCCGGTCGGTGCAACCGATCTGATTGAAGGAGGCGCGGATGACCAACGTCCGCAAGATCAGCCCACTCGCATTTCCGGGCATCCCCCCTCTCGCCTGCCACTGGCGGGTGCGTGCCGACGGCCGCCTGGAGTGCGTCTGGAAACAGCTGCCAAAGACGAACAGCGACGTGATACGCCTCGACGACCATCGTGGTCCCGGGAGGTTACACGGCAGCGTAACGCCGCCCGGCGAAGATCGCCGCAACGTGCGGATGCAGAACCCGGGCGCGACGTGCATGATGCGGCAAGGACAATGAAGAAGGCAGTCTGGTCGACACACAGGGTTCTGGGAGGCCTCGCGGCAGCCGCGACGGCGTTCGGTGCCCTGTCCGCCCGGGCGGCCGATCCGGAACCTGCACGGTCCGGCTTCTATGTCGGCGGCCATGTCGGCTACCTGTTCGGCAACGCGACGGCGACCTTCGCCGATCCGATCGGCGTCGAGACCTCGGGCGGCGCATCGCCCTACGGCACCTTTTTCGGCGGCGTACAGGCGGGCTACGAACACTACTTCCCGTCGCGCTGGATGCTCGGCCTCGAAGTCGACATGTCCTTCCCTAGCGCGGAGGATCTGGCGCAAGTCCTGTCCTACCGCGCGACGGCCGCGGGAACGGCCAACCAGCAGCTCGAGTATCTCGCGAGCCTGCGCGGTCGCATTGGCTACGGCATCGGCCCCTGGACGCCCTTCGTCACCGGCGGCATCGCCTGGGCAAGTACCCGGTCCAGCCGTACGGACCTCACCACCGGCAACGAGGATGCAAGCCCCGGCAATGTCCGGGCGGGTTACATTCTGGGGGCCGGCGTCGACTACAGGCTCGACTCGAACTGGTCCGCGCGCGCCGAATATCTCTATACCAGCCTGCCGCTCAACGGCTTCGTCTTCGCCACGCCGGCCCGCTACGATTCACTCTACGACCTGCATCGCATTCGCCTCGGCCTGAACTACAAGTTCGGCACAAAGGAAGCAACCAAGGCCGAGCGCCCCGATCGTGGATTCGGTTCGTGGGAGATCCACGGCCAGACGACCTTCATCTTTCAGGGCTATCCGCCGTTCAACGCCCCCTACTCCGGCGCCAACAGTCTGCCCCCCGAGGGCCAGAGCCGCGAGACCTGGACAACCTCGGCCTTCCTCGGCCTTCGGCTCTGGCGGGGCGCGGAGCTCTACTACAATCCCGAGCTGCTGCAGGGTTTCGGCGTTGCCAACACGACCGGCGCCGGCGGCTATCCCAATGGCGAGGCGCAGAAGTCCAACTTCCCCTACCCGCGCTACAACACCTCGCGGCTCTTCCTGCGCCAGGAGATCGGCCTCGGCGGCGAACGCGAGAAGGTCGAGAGCGACTACGGCCAGCTCTCGGGCGAGCGGGACGTGTCGAGGGTCACGCTGCAAATCGGCAAGTTCTCGGTGAAGGACGCCTTCGACGGCAATACCTATGCCGAAGATCCCCGCATGGATTTCCTCAACTGGTCGATCTGGGCCTCGGGCGCCTTCGACTATCCCGCCGATCGCCTCGGCCTCACCTGGGGCTTCATGGCCGAACTCAATCAGGCCAACTGGGCGCTACGCGCCGGCTACTTCCTGGTGGGCAACGAGCCCAACGCCAACACCTTCGACCTCGCGCTCTTCTCGCGCGGCGGCTATGTCGGCGAACTCGAACTGCGCTTCCGGCCCTACGACCGTCCCGGAGCCATTCGTTTCGGAACCTGGATGAACAGCGTCTTCTCCGGCTCCTACAACGAAGCCGTAGCATTGGCCGTCGCAAATGGCGTGACCGCCGACGAAACGATTGGCCAGACACGACGCGGCCGAACCAAGTTCGGCTTCTACGTCAACCTCGAGCAGGAGCTGACCGACGACATCGGCCTCTTCAGCCGCTTCAGCTGGAACAACGGCAAGTCGGAGATCGTGGCCTTCACCGATATCGACGCCAGCCTGTCGCTCGGCCTGTCGATCAAGGGCACGCGCTGGGGCCGCGAACAGGATCGCATCGGCATCGCCGGGGCGCTGAATTCGATCTCGGGCGATCACAGCAGTTTCCTGGGAGCCGGCGGCCTCGGCGTCCTGGTGGGCGATGGCGCCCTCAGCTACGGCTCCGAAGGAGTGGTCGAGGCGTACTATGCCTTTCAAATCGCCAAGGGCATCGTCGCCACCGCCGACTACCAGCTCCTGGTCAACCCGGCCTACAACGCCGTGCGCGGCCCGGTGCATGTCTTCAGTGGCAGGCTGTCCGCACGCTTCTGATGCCGGCGTACGGCGGCGGGCGGGGCCGTCCGTTTCTCGCAGAACCTACTTCCGGTCCATATGCCAGGTGCCATCCCAGCCGGCCGGCGCGCCGTCCCGCAACAAGGCTTGGCACCGGTCGATGAAGACACGGCAGGGCGCATCCTCCTCGCGCAAGGCGGCAGCCGAGCGGAACGCCGCCAGGGCTTCGTCGAAGCGACCCGCGACATAGGCGTCACGCGCGGCATTCCATCGGGCGAGGAACGCCGCGTGCTCGGGCGCGCTTGCAATCTCACCCAGCGGCTCATGCACATCGTGCACTTCGGTCGTTCCCACGGCCACGACGCGGTCGATGTGACGCCACACGAAAAGCCCGGCGGTCGGCTGGGCGACCTCGCCGCTGGCCAGGATCTCCGTGCCGTAGACCTTGTTCATCCCTTCGAGCCGTGAGGCCTGATTGGCGACCTGGCCGACCAGCGTGTAGTTGATCCGCTCCCGGGCACCGACGTTACCGACCACGGCGGGGCCGGTGTGCAGGCCGAAGCGCGTGCGAAAGCCCGGCCGCCCGCGGTCGCGCCACTTCTCGGAAAGCTCGCGGCCGGCGGCAGCTGCCTGCAGGGCACCGCGGCAAGCGTTGGCGATGTGATCGGGATCGGGCTCCGGTGCATTCCAGAACGCCATGATGCTGTCGCCGATATACTTGTCGATCATGCCGCGATTGGCCGAGATAGCCGAACCCAGCGCCTCGAAATAGCGCGACAGGCGGCTGGTCAGCAGTTCCGGCTCCATCGTCTCGCTCAGCAGCGAGAAGCCCTCGATGTCGGTGAACATCACGGTGATCTCGCGCCGTATACCCCCGACGCCCGACGTCGACGGTGAACGCATGATCTGATGGACAAGATCCTTCGAGACATAGCGGCCGAAGATCTCCAACCCCTCGCGCATGCGCTCGACGGCATCGGACAAACGGACGATCTCGGTGATGCGGCTCTGAACGGGTGTCTGATCGGAGAAGTCGAGCTGACGGATCTGATCGGTCTTGACCGCGATGCGCGCAATCGACCGCGACACCAGGATCGACGCGATAAACGCCGCCAGAATGGCGAGCAGGACCGCCACTGCCGCCGCACCGGCTGCGCGCTCCAGCAAGATGCGAGAATCGGCATTGAGCTCCGACAATGGCACGGCCACAGCGATCGTGAATCTCTGGCCGAGGGTCTCCTGCATGCGATGGGTGATGATGCGGTAGGTGCGACCCGACACCTGCACTTCGCGATCGATCTTCTTGTCGGTCGCCAGCGCATCGACAATCGACTGACGCAGCAGATCGCGCACTGCAGCGTCGCCCGGCAGACAATCCGGCGCATCGGCCGCACAGGGCTCGGACTGGATATCGACTTCGCCTTGGCCGGACCCGATCATGATCACCGAGTTGCTGGTAATCTTGTAGGCTGTCAAAAGCTGGGACAGTGTCGACAAGGTGAAGTCGAAGCCGACGACCCCGTGGCCGTCGCGCAGGGGAACGCCGGCCGATATCCCGGCATCTTCCGTCTGGGCGAAGCGATAGGGCTGGGTCAGGATCGGCCCCTGCGCCTTCATCGCATCGATGTACCAGGGCCGCGTCCGCGGATCGAAGTCGGTCAGCCGCTCTTTGGCGGGACCGTGGCTGCCGTCGGGTGCATAGAACCACCAGCTCTCCCGCCCCTCGGCGATGATACGCACGATGATCGCTTCGCCATCGGGAGCATCGAATTCGAGACGCTGGGCAATCGAGTAGGAGCCCAACCGACCGGCATAGATGAAGCTGCCGTCGCCATAGCCGACGAAGCCGGCCTGCACGACCGAGTGACGGTCGAGCATCGCGATCAGCTGCCGCCGCCGCTCCTCGTCGATCAGCGGATTCTCCGTGGCGTTGAAGCTCGGACCATCGGCCAATGTCTGGCCGACCGAGACGACGGTACGCAGCCCCTCCGTCATGAAGCGCTCGACAGCCACTTCGAGCGCGGCAACGCGCTGGTCGGTCCCGCGCCGCTCCAATGAACTGACCGACCGCCAGCCGAGCCAGAGCAGCGCCACCGCAAGCGGCAACACAATAAGCGCCATCAGCGTCAGGATGGTGACGCTGAACGAAATAGACCGACGACTTTGCTTCATTTCAGTCGAGGCTGAAGGCCAGCCCGGCTATTCCCTTACAGCCGCCCACTTGCAGCCGAGATTCTGCGTGGTGACGGTGAGCATCTTTGGTTGGGACGCAATATTGGCCACGATGTTGAGGTTCATACGCCCCAGATCGAAGTCGCCCGTATAGACGCCATTGGCCCGCTGCTTCAGCTTGACGTTGATGCCGCCAGCCGACTTGATCTCCGCTTGGCCGTTCACCATCAGGAACGTGTGCTCACGGGTAAAAGACGGATCGGCGGAGATGCAGCCCTGGATGTTCTTGGGGTCGGCCTTCAGCCAGAACTTCACGTCGGCATCCTGCGCTGAAGCCGCAACAGGAGCCACTCCCGCAAGAACGAGAGCGGCAATTTTGATCATCTTCATCATTCGGTCCCTCCGATCCCGTTCTCACTCTACAGCGGCGGGATCGGGCCGTCAGTCTTTACGGCCGAGCAACCCGTAGGCAAAGCCCGCGATCAGGCCGCCTACGATCGGCGCCACCCAGAAGAGCCAAAGCTGCGAAATTGCCGCGCCGCCGACAAACAGCGCCGGCGCCGTGCTGCGTGCCGGATTGACCGACGTATTGGTGACGGGAATGCTGATCAAGTGGATCAAGGTCAGCGCAAGACCGATCGCCAGACCCGCCGCCGCCGGATGCGCCTTCTTGTCGGTGGCGCCGAGGATCACCGTCACGAATCCGAAAGACAGGGCGATCTCGATCACAAGAGCCGCGGTCATACTGTACTTACCGGGCGAATGATCGCCGTAGCCGTTGGTCGCGAAGCCGCCGATGTCGGCACCGGCTTTGCCAGTTGCCACCACATAGAGAATAGCCGCCCCCGCGATGCCGCCCAGGACCTGCGCGATCACATACTGGATGACCTCGCTCCAGGGAAAGCGACCGCCGGCGGCAAGGCCTACCGTTACGGCTGGATTGAAGTGGCCGCCCGACACGCCGCCAACGGCGTAGACCATGGTGAGCACGGTGAGGCCGAAGGCGAGCGCGACGCCGACGAAGCCGACCCCGAGCTGAGGAAAGGTCGCTGCGAGAACGGCACTGCCGCAGCCTCCAAGCACCAGCCAGGCGGTTCCCAGAAATTCGGCATAAAGGCGATTGGCGATGGGCATCTTCAGTTCCCCCGAACAGTTGTCAGCACCAGACACCCCATCCCCATTTACAGCTTAGCATTGTTTACCGCCAATTTCTTCAATCGTGTGGATGACTTGCCGCGCTGCACAAGCGAAGCGTCACCAAATCGAAATTCAGTGGTCATGAAAGCGTCCTAGCGTCCGCTCCTCATCGAAGGAGTTTGCGCCATGTTCCTGCGCCGCCGCCGTTTGATTGCTGCCTCGGGCCTCGCCGCCACGAGTTTCGCCCTGCCCCGGGTCGCCATCGGCCAGGTCGACCAGCGCCCGAGCATCACCATCGCCGTGCAGCAGATCGCCAACAGCGCGGCGCTGGAGCCCCTGCGCGAGCAGTCGAACGTCGGACAGCGCGCCTTCTCATTCCTCTTCGAGACGCTGATCATGTCGAACCTGCTCGGCAAGCTGGAGCCCATGCCGGGCCTCGCCGAGAGCTGGAAGCGGATCGACGACCGCACCGTGGAGTTCAACCTCCGCAAGGGCGTGAAGTTCCACAATGGCGACGAGCTCACGGCCGACGACGTGGTCTTCACCTTCAGCCGCGACCGCATGTTCGGTCCCGACTACGACATCTCCTCGACCAAGACGCTGTTCACCTCGGTGCTGATCCGCGACTCGAACCAGGGCAAGAACCTGCCGCCGGAAGTGCCGGCCGTGGCCAAGCGCCTGTTCCCGGCGCTGGAGAAGGTCGAGGCTGTCGACAAGTACACGGTGCGCTTCACCAACCGCACGCCCGACGTCACGCTGGAGGGCCGCATCGGCCGGCTGGGCAGCGACATCATCTCGCGTCGTGCTTACGAGGAAGCCAAGAGCTGGCTCGACTGGGCACGCGCGCCGGTCTCGACAGGTCCCTACAAGGTCCGTGAGTTCAAGCCCGATCAGGTGCTGGTGATGGATGCGCACGACGACTATTGGGGCGGCCGCCCGCCGCTCAAGAGCGTGCGCCTGGTGGTCGTGCCGGAAGTCGCGACCCGCATCAACGGCTTGCTGGCCGGCCAGTTCGATTTCATCTGCGACGTGCCGCCCGACCAGATCCCCGGCATCGAGAAGAACCCGAAGTTCGAGGTGTTGGGCAGCACGATCGTCAACCATCGCCTTACGGTGTTCGACAAGAACCATCCGCGTCTCGCCGATCCGCGCATCCGCCAGGCCTTCACCCATGCAATCGACCGTCAGGCGATCGTGGAGGCACTGTGGTCAGGCCGCACCCGCGTGCCGGCCGGCCTGCAGTGGGAATTCTACGGGCCGATGTTCGTCGAGAACTGGACGGTGCCGTCCTTCGATCTCGCCAAGGCCAAGGCGCTCCTGAAGGAGGCCAACTACAAGGGCGATCCGATCCCCTATCGCCTCCTGAACAACTACTACACCAACCAAGTCTCGACCGCGCAGGTACTGATCGAGACGTGGCGCCAGGCCGGTCTCAACGTGCAGATCGAGATGAAGGAGAACTGGCAGCAGATCTTCGACACCAACAGCCCGCGCGCCGTGCGCGACTGGTCCAACAGCGCCGGTTTCAACGACCCGATCTCCTCGATCGTGGCGCAGCATGGCCCGCAGGGCCAGCAGCAACAGGTCGGCGAATGGACCAACGAGGAGATGAACAAGCTCTCCGCGGCTCTCGAAGTCGAGACCGACATGCAGAAGCGCCGGGCGATGTTCAAGCGCATCCTCGAGATCTGCGAGCGCGAAGATCCCGCCTACACGGTGCTGCACCAGAACGCGACCTTTACCGCCAAGCGCAAGGACATCAAGTGGAAGGCCTCGCCGTCCTTCGCGATGGAGTTCCGTAACACCAACTTCGCCAGCAACTAGGTACAGGCGATGAGCGCTCCCCTCGTTGCCTTGCGTGGCCTTACCGTCGATTTCGAGAATGGCGGGCGTATCTCGCGCGCCGTCGACGGCGTCGACCTCGAGATCGCGCCCGGAGAAGCCCTGGGCATCGTGGGCGAATCGGGCTCGGGCAAGAGCGTGACCTGGCTGGCCGCACTCGGCCTGCTGCCGGCCAAGGCATGCGTCGCGGGTTCGGTGCGGCTCGAAAAGCAGGAGTTGATCGGCGTACCGGCGCACGTGCTCGAGGACGTGCGCGGCAAACGCATCGCCATGATCTTCCAGGATCCGTCGAGCTGCCTGAACCCCGTGCATCGCATCGGCTGGCAGCTCGTCGAGGCCCTTCGACTTCACCGCGGTCTCCAGGGAAAGGCCGCCGAGGCCGAGGCGCTGCGGCTGCTCGACCAGGTCGGCATCGCCGATGCCCGCCGTCGGCTGCAGGACTATCCGCATCTTCTCTCCGGCGGCTTGAACCAGCGCGTGATGATCGCCATGGCGCTGGCCGGCCAACCCGACCTGCTGGTCGCCGATGAGCCCACCACAGCGCTCGACGCCACTATCCAGGCCCAGATCCTGGCCCTCCTGGGCAGCATCCGCCGCGATACCGGCATGGCGCTGGTGCTGATCAGCCACGATCTCGGTGTGGTCGCCGAGAATGTCGACCGGGTCGCCGTGATGTATGCCGGCCGCCTGGTCGAGGAAGCGCCGGGCGACGATCTGTTCGGCGCGGCGCGCCATCCTTACACGCAAGGCCTGCTCGCGGCCCTCCCCTCTCTCACCGGCCCACGGCGTCGGCTCGCGGCGATTCCCGGGACCGTGCCCGACCCGTGGAACGTGCCGGCCGGCTGTCGCTTCGCGCCGCGCTGCCCGGTCGCCGAGACCCGCTGTTCCAGCGCACCGCCACCGGCCCGCTCCGTGGGCTTCCGCCACCTCGCGACCTGCCACCGGCAGGTTGCGGCCGGTTACTCGGCCTGGTCCTTGCCGCAGGCGGCGGAATGACCGCGCTGCTCGAAGCGACCGGCCTTCGCCGCCACTATCAGGTTCGTGCCGGAAACGGCCTCTTCGCCGCCAAAGCGACGTTGCGTGCCGTCGACGGCGTTTCGCTGACGCTCGCGCCGGGACGAACTCTGGGCCTCGTGGGCGAGTCGGGTTGCGGCAAGTCGACCACCGGCAAGCTCGTGCTGGGTCTGGTGCCACCGAGCGCGGGCACGGTGCGCTATCGCGGTGAACCGCTTCCTGCTGTCGGGACACCGACCTGGCGGAGGCTGCGCCGCCACATCCAGATGGTCTACCAGGATCCGCTGGGCGCCCTCGATCGCCGCCTGCCGGTCGGCTGGCAGATCGAAGAACCGCTCGCCATCCACGGACAAGCCACACCCGCCGAACGCCGCGACCGCGCCCAGGCCGCCATGAACAATGTCGGCCTGCAACCGCACCAGTACGACCGCTATCCGCACGAACTGTCTGGTGGCCAGCGCCAGCGCGTCGTGCTGGCGCGCGCCCTGATGACCGGCCCCGACCTGCTGGTGTGCGACGAGCCGATTTCCGCACTCGATGTTTCCATTCAGGCGCAGGTCGTGAACCTCTTGCTCGACCTGCAGGAACAGCTCGGCATCGCCTATCTCTTCATCAGCCACGACCTCAAGGTCGTGCGGCAGGTAAGCCACGACGTGGCTGTGATGTATCTCGGTCGCATCGTCGAACAGGGCGAAGCCGAGAGCCTGTTCGCCGCACCGTCACATCCCTATACGCGCGCCCTGGTCTCGGCGATCCCCACCATCGGTCCCCGCCGCGAGCGCCTGTTGCTCCAGGGCGATCCGCCCAATCCGGTGAACGTGCCATCGGGCTGCGCCTTCCATACGCGCTGCCCCTTCGCGACCGCGCAGTGCCGCGCCGAGACCCCGACCTTGCAGCCGATGGCAAGCGGCCGGGTGGTTGCCTGCCACCGCGTTCACGAACCCGCCCTGCAGGTCGCTGCCTGATGCTGACGTTCGTCATTTCGCGCCTGCTGCGTGCTGGCCTGACCATCCTGTTCGTGATGACCTTCGCCTTCATCGTCCTTCGGCTGTCGGGTGATCCGGCGCTGCTCATCATGTCGGTCGATGCTCCTCCCGAAGCCGTGGCGGCCTTCCGCGAGGCCTGGGGCCTCAATCGCCCGATCTGGGAGCAATATTTCTCCTACATCGGCCATGCCTTCACCGGCGACTTTGGCAAGTCGATGCGCGACGGCCGGCCCGCCATCGACCTGGTGATGGAGCGCGTGCCCGCGACCCTCGCCATCACGATGCCGGCGCTCGCCCTCAAGATCGGCCTCGGGATTCCCGCCGGCATCTACGCCGCCCTCCATCGCAACTCGATGGCGGACCGGCTGACCATGGCGGCCTCCGTGGCGGGCTTCACCATGCCGAGCTTCGTGCTGGCCCTGCTGCTGGTCCTGGTCTTCGCCGTCCAGCTCGGCTGGCTGCCGGCGAGCGGCAGCGGCTCGCTCGACCATGCCATCCTGCCGATCATCACCCTTGGCACCGGCGGCGCCGCGATCATGGCGCGCTTCACGCGCTCGGCCATGCTCGAAGTGCTGGGCCAGCCGTACATCCGCGCCGCATCGGCCAAGGGCGTGAACTGGCGCCGTGTCGTGTCGCGCCATGCCCTGCCCAATGCCGCCATCCCGACCGTGACCATCGTCGGCTTCATGGTGGGCAGCCTCGTGGCCGGCGCTGTGGTGGTCGAAAGCGTCTTCGCCTGGCCGGGAATCGGACGGCTGCTGGTCTCCGCCGTCGCCAACCGCGACCTTGCGGTGGTGCAGGCCATCCTGATGGTGATCGCGACCTGGATGGTGGCCGCCAACTTCACCGTCGACCTCGCCTATGGCTGGCTCGATCCGCGCGTGCGCAACGCTGCGGCGCATTGAGGACTGTCATGGCCATTGCAGAGCACACGTCCACTGCCTCCGTCGCGATCTCCCGCCGTCGCTTCTTCAAGCTGCCGTTCGGTGTCTCGCTAGCATTGGGGTGGCTCGGGCTGATGATCGTGGTCGCGCTCGGGGCCGAGCTATTGACGCCCTATTCCTTCACGGCGCTCGATCTCAAGGCGCGCCTGTCGCCGCCCTTGTTGATGGGCGGCAGCTTCGCGCATCCTTTGGGCACTGATGAGCTTGGCCGCGACGTGCTCTCGCGGTTGATCGTGTCGATCCGCATGAGCCTGTTGATCGCCCTGTTCGGCACCATCATCGCGGCCAGCCTCGGTACGGCCCTTGGCTTCCTGGCCGCTCACTTCCGCGGCAAGGTCGAGCAGCTCGTGCTGATGGCCATCGACTTCCAGGCCAGCATGCCGTTCATGATCATCGCCCTGTCGGTGCTCGCCTTCTTTGGCAACAACCTCGTCCTGTTCATCGCCCTGATGGGCTTCCATTCCTGGGAGCGCTATGCCCGCATCGCACGCGGCCTCACCCTGGCGGCGAACGAGCAGGGCTATGCCGCGGCGGTACGCCAGCTCGGGGCCGGGCCGGGCCGCATCTATGGCCTGCACATCCTGCCCAACATCGCTTCGACCCTGATCGTCTCCATGACGCTCACCTTTCCCGAGATCATCCTGCTGGAGAGCGGGCTCTCGTTCCTCGGCCTCGGCGTGCAGCCGCCGCTGACTTCGCTCGGCAACATGGTGGGTTATGGCCGCGAATACATCACGCGCGCGCCCTGGATCATGCTGGCGCCAGCCAGCGCCATCGTCGTGACGACACTCTCGATCAGTCTGCTGGGCGACTGGCTGCGCGACCGGCTCGATCCGACCCTGCGCTGATCCTCTACTCGACGCCGAGATAGATCCGCTGAACGTCGGGATTGTCGAGCATCGCCTTGGCTGGCCCCTCGAGTACGGTGCGGCCGACCTGCAGGACATAGGCGTGGTCGGCGGCTTCCAGCGCGACATCGACCGACTGCTCGGCCAGCAGGATGGTCTGGCCGGCTATGTGAAGGGCGGCAAAGCTGTCGTACATCGCGTCGACGATGGCTGGCGCCAGCCCGAGGCTGGGCTCGTCGAGAAGCAGCAGCCGCGGCTCGCTCATCAGCGCCCGGCCGACCGCCAGCATCTGGCGTTCGCCGCCCGACATGGTGCCGGCCTGTTGCAGGCGCCGCTCCTTGAGCCGCGGGAAGACGCTGTAGACGCGGTCGAGCAGGTCGGGAATGCGCTTGCGGTCGGCGAGCGGGGTGGCGCCCAGCAGCAGGTTGTTTTCAACGCTCTGCTGCGTGAACAGCCGCCAGCCTTCCGGCGAGAGCGCCAGCCCCTTGCGCACGATGGCATAGGCCGGCTGGCCGGCGATGTTCTCGCCCGCGAAGCTCACCTCGCCCTTCGAGACGGGCACGATGCCGGCAATGGCATTCAAGGTCGTGGTCTTGCCGGCGCCGTTGGAGCCCAGCAATGCCACGACCGAGCCCTGCGGCACTTCGAGCGACACGTCGGCCGCGCCGATCAGGTCGCCGTAGCGCACCTCGAGGTGGCTGATCTTGAGCAGCGGCTGGCTCATCCGTGCCGTACCTTGCGACGGCCGAGATAGGCTTCGATCACGACCGGGTCGCTCGTCACCTCGCGCGGCGTACCACGCGCGATTTCGCGGCCCTGGTGGAACACCACGACCCTCTTCGCCAGCGACACGATCACTTCCATGATGTGTTCGACGATCACGATGGTGATGCCGCCGCCATGAATGCGCCGCACCAGTTCGATGGCCTCGCGCACCTCGGTCGGCGTCAGACCGGCCATCGCCTCGTCGAGCAGCAGCACCTTGGGCTCCGACGCAAGCGCGCGGGCGATTTCCAGACGCTTGCGGCCGGGCGTCCCCAGGCTGCGCGCCGGCGCATCGGCAAACAGGCCGAGCCCGACCCTGTCCAGCACGGCCCGCGCCTTCGTCCGTGCGTCCCTGGCATTGGGATGACGCAACAGCGCGCCGATCATCGCATTGTCGAGGACCGTCATGGATTCGAAGGTGAGCGGCACCTGGAAGCTGCGCGCAAGGCCCAGCCGCGCCCGTGCCTCCGGCGGCTCCTTCGTCACGTCGGCACCGGCGAAATGTACGCTGCCCGAGGTCGGCGGCAGATCACCGGTCAGGCAGTTGAAGAAGGTCGACTTGCCCGCGCCGTTCGGTCCGATCAGGCCCAGGATATCGCCCTCCTCGACCGTCACCGAGGCATTGTCGACGGCCTTGAAGGCGCCGAACGCCTTGGTGATGCCGCGCGCCTCAATCAGCATGGCCGTCCACCGCCTTCGAGGCACGAGGCGCCGTCGGCCGCCGCCGATCGAACAGCGAGAGCAGGCCACTCGGCAGGAAGCGCGCGATGATCACGATGATCGCGCCATAGACCACGAAGGTGAGACCGGCGCCCTGTCCGCCGAGGTAGCTGTTCGACAGCTCCTCCAGCGGCACCAGGATCAGCGCGCCGACCAGCGGCCCGAAGAGCTGCCCGGCACCGCCCAGCGCCGCCATCACCACCATCTTGACGGAGATCAGGATGCCGAAGCCCGACTCCGGATCCACGAAGCCGAACATGGTGAGGTAGAGCGAGCCCGCAAGCGCGGTGAAGGCCGCGCTCAGCATGTAGGCATAAAGCTTGTAGCGACCGGCCGACACGCCCAGCGAGCGCGCCGCACGTTCGCTGTCCTTGATCGCACGCAGGTAGAAGCCCATGCGGCCGCGTTCGATCGCGTGCGTCAACCAGAGCAGGCCCGCCAGCACGGCAAGGAAGATGTAGTAGTAGGGCGTCGCCGAGATGAAGGAGAGGTCGAGCACGCCTCTCGGCACCGGCGGCCCGCCGAGACCCTGCGCGCCGCCCAGAAACTCCGACGTCGAACTGAGCACGCGCACCAGCTCGGCAACCGCGATGGTGGCCATGCTGAAGTAATGACCGGAGAGCTTTAGCGTCGGCACGCCGATCACGGCCGCGACCAAAACGCTCAACGCCATGCCGATGGGCGCCCCGGCGATCGGCGGCAGGCCGAGATACGTGTAGGTCACGACGGCCGAATAGGCGCCGATGCCGAAGAAGACGGAGTGGCCGACCGAAACCTGGCCGGCATAGCCGCCGACGATGTTCCAGGCGGAGGCGCCGATTGCCGCCAGCAGGACCAGCGCTCCGAGCCGCGCCCAGACCGGCGAGCCCGCGACGATCAGTGGATAGGCGAGCACGAGCGCCACGAGCACGATCTGGAGCAGGCGGTGACGCGTCATGCCTTCCCCATCAGGCCCTGTGGCCGGAACCACAGGACCAGCACGAACAGAATGTAGACGATGACGTCCTTGTAGACGGGGCCGATCAGGTAGGCCGAGAGCGATTCCACAACGCCAATGACAAGGCCGGCCACCAGCGCGCCCAGCACGCTGCCGAAGCCGCCGAACGACACGGTGACGAAGGCCACGATGGCCAGCGTCTCCCCTACGGTCGGCGAGGTGTAGAAGAAGGTCGCGATCAGCGCGCCGGCGATGCCCGTCGCAGCGCCGGCCATGCCCCAGGCCAGGGCCTGCATGCGCTGCGGCCGGATGCCCATGAGCTGGGCAGCCGTCGCATCCTCCGAGACGGCCAGCATGCGACTGCCGATGGCCGTACGCGTCAGCAGCAGGTGCAGCGCCAAAGTGACCACGAGGCCGACAATTCCAGCCAGGACCCTCGCACCCTCGAAGCGGATACCCGCCAGAATGAACGAATGGCCGACCAGATCGTCGGGCAAAGTCTTGAAGTTGGCGCCGAAGGTCCAGAGCGCGCCATAGCGCAGGAACAGCGCGAGGCCGAATGTTCCCAGAATCTGGGCCAGCATCGGGCCGCGCATGATGTGGCGGACCAGCAGGAAGTAGCTCGCAATGCCCAAGGTCGCGATCAGCATGGCGGCGGCCGGCACCGAGGCCCAGGGTCCGCCGCCCAGCGCCGTCCAGATCATGACGGCGGTGTACATGCCCAGCATGACGAAGTCGCCGTGAGCGAAGTTCACGACGTTCATCATGCCCCAGATCAGGGTGAGGCCGGACGAGAAGAGCGCGTAGACTGCGCCCAGCAGCAGGCCGCTGACCACGACCTGCACGAGGATCGTCGACATTGCGGGACTCTTCCCGCTGCGACCGTGCCTACCAGCCCTTGTACGGCAGGATCAGCTCGTGAGTGGCGCGCGATTTCGGCCAGACCGATACGTAGTTGCCGTTGCGCATCTGCGTGATCAACGTCGAGGCCTGAACGTTCTGGCCTTTGTCGTCGAACTTCACGCCATCGTAGCCTGCCACGAGCTGTTCCGGCTTCATCTCGACGGCGCGCAACGCATCGCGGATCTTTGCCGGATCGGTCGAGCCGGCCTTGTTGATGGCCTCGGCCATCACGAAGAAGGCCTGCAGCACACGCGCCGAGACGTCGTCGAGGCCATCGCCGCCGGTCTTCTTCTTGTAGAGCTCGTCGAGGATCGCCGCGACGCTGCCCGGCTTGCCCGAGGCGAAGACCGAACGGCTGATCAAGCCCTCCGTGACCGAGCCCATGGCCTTCACGAAGGCCGGGTCGTTGAAGCCGCCATCGTCGGCGATCAGGATCGACGGCTTCCAGTTCAGTTCCTTCATCGTCTTGGCATAGAGGATCGCGTCCGACGTATAGGAGATGAAGATGACGACGTCGGGGTTCTTCTCCTTGAGCTGCAGTACCTGCGGCTGCACGTCGGTCGAGTTGGCCGAGTAGGCGATCTTCTGCGTGACCGGCAGACCCGCCTTGCCGAAGGCGTCCGCCAGCACGCTGGAGACCGAGTTGCCGTACTCGGTGTTCTCGTGGACGATCGCAATCGAATCGACCTTGCGGCCCGCCGCCTTCTGCTCGTTGAGGAAGGTCGAGTAGGCCTTGGCAAAATCCGCGGCGACCGGCGTGGTACGGAAGAACCACTTGAAGCCGCGCTCCGTCAGATTGGCGGCCACCGACTCGGCATTGAGGAAGGGAATGCCGTAGCGCTCCGCGACAGCCGACGCGGTAAGCGTGATGCCGGATTGATAGCAGCAGATGACAGCGGCGACTTTTTCCTCGGTGATCAGGCGCAGCGTCTGGTTCTGTCCGGCCGCCGGCGTGCCCTGATTGTCGGCGATCACCATCTGGATCTTGGCGCCCTTGAGGCCCGGCAACCCACCACCTTTCGCCAGCGGCATCACCTTGGCGAGTTCGGCATTGCCGTTGTTAATGATATCGGCCCCCATCTCGAAGGCCATCTTGGCGTAGTTGCCGGTGCTCGCGGAGTTGCCACTCAAGGGATAGACGGCACCGATTTTGACGACCTGCTGGGCGCCGGCGGTCCCGCCAAGTCCCAGAAGAGCAAGTGCGGCAGCCGCCGCCACAGTCCGACGCATAGCCTTGATCATTGATGTCCCCCAGATCAGACGTGCCCGCACCGCGAAAGTCTGGCACGGCCTCAGGCCATCAGCAAATCCGGTAGCGTTCCACGGCCGCAGGATCGAGTTCGATACCCAACCCCGGCCCGTCGGGTAGCAGGACATGTCCGGCCTCTAGCCTGGGTGGCGTCTTCAGCAATTGCGTACGGAGTGCATTGTCGCTCATGTCGTATTCCAGCATCTGCGGGTAAGGCGGATGCTCGGTATGCGGCGAGGCCGGCAACGAGGCGATGAAGTGGCAGGCTGTTGCCAGCCCGACGCCACCACCCCAGACATGCGGTGCCAGTCGCAGGTTCTGTGCTAGCGCCAGCGTGGCGATACGCTTGGCCTCGGTGAGCCCGCCGACGCCGGGAACCGAGGGCTGCACGATGTCGATGCAGCGCCCGTCGATCAGGGCGCGAAAGTCGCGAATCGTATGATGCGCCTCGCCGGCCGCCAGCGGGATCGGCGAACGTGCCCGCAGTTCGGCATAGCCCCGCAGGTCGCCCGGCGGCAACGGTTCCTCGATCCAGTGGATGCCGAAGGGTTCGATGGCGCGGGCGCATTCCAACGCCACGTCAGCCGTATAGGCACCGTTGATATCGACCATCAGAAGCTTGTCCGGTCCCAGCGCTTCGCGGCTGCGACGCACGCGAGCGACATCGTCGCGGATGCCACGGCCGATCTTGATCTTGGCCCCGGCATAGGGATGGTCCGCCGCCTCGGCCAGCATATGGTCGAGCTGACGGTCGGGATCGTCGGAGAAGAAGCCGGTCGAGGCATAGGCGGGAATCCGCGTCGTGCCGCAGCCGCCGATCAGGTCGCAGACGCGCACGTCGAAGCCTCGTGCAATGGCATCCCATAGCGCCACGTTGATGCCGGCGAGGCAGGCGGTGAGCTGGTTGCCGACGCCCAGGTGATACATCGCGTTGCGGACTCGCGCCTCGACATGATCGAAGTCGAAGACGCTGCGACCGATAAACATCGGCTCGACCATGCGGAAATACTCGCGCGAGACCAACGGATTGCCGAAGACCTCGCCGATCCCCTTCACACCCTGTTCGGTTTCGACCTCGATGAAGCCACCCTGGCGGCGGAAGCCACCGCCACGCGACATTCCGTAGGCTTTCTCCGGCGCAAAGACATACTCCAGACCTGTGAACGACAGATGCTTGATGGTGGGCATGGATGCTTCCTCTCCTGTCGGTCTATGGTGCACGCCAAATCGAATTGGAGACAATGTCCATGAACATTCCCAAGACCCATCGCCGTGTCGTCCTCGTCCGCCGGCCGCCGGGCGAGCCTGCCGAAACCGATTTCCGCGTCGAGGAAGCGCCCGTGCCCGAGCCGCGGCACGGCGAGGTGCTGGTGAAGGTGCACTATCTCTCGCTCGATCCCTATCAGCGCGGCCGCATGCGCGATGCCGCCTCCTATGCGGCTCCGGTCGGCCTCAACGAGGTGATGACAGGCGGCACGGTGGGCGAAGTGGTGAAGTCCGAGCATGCGGGCTTCAAGGTCGGCGACATCGTCGAGGATCGTCTCGGCTGGCAGGAATATGCGATCGGCGGCGGCCCCACCCTGCGCAAGGTCGATCCCACCATCGCGCCGATCTCGACCGCCAACGGCGTGCTGGGCATGCCGGGCATGACCGCCTATTTCGGCCTGCTGCATGTCGGCCAACCGAAGCCCGGCGAGACCGTCGTGGTTTCGGCGGCCTCTGGCGCCGTCGGCCAGGTGGTCGGCCAGATCGCCAAGCTCATGGGCTGCCGCACCGTCGGCATCGCGGGCGGCGCCAAGAAGTGCGCCTTCGTGAAGGATGAGCTCGGCTTCGATGCCTGCATCGACTACAAGGCCGAGAAGGATCTCGATGCGGCCCTGCGCGCCGCCTGCCCCAACGGCATCGACGTCTATTTCGACAATGTCGGCGGCGCGATCTCCGACGCCGTGCTGCGCAACCTCAACTTCTTCGCCCGCGTGGCGCTCTGCGGCTCGATCTCGCAGTATAATGCCACCGCCGCCGAACTGGGCCCGCGCCTGATGGGCACCTTCGTCGGCAAGCGCGTGACCGCTCGCGGCTTCATCGTCACCGACTTCGCCCAACAGTATGGGCCGGCGATGCGCCAGATGGGCGAATGGGTCCGCGCCGGCAAGGTGAAGTACCGCGAGGATGTCGTCAGCGGCATCGACAAGGCGCCGCGCGCCTTCATCGGCATGCTGCGGGGCGAGAACTTCGGCAAAATGCTGATCAAGCTCGTCTGAGTTTTGCCATGAGCTACGACGCCCCCCTCGCCGGCCTCAAGGTCGTCGATCTCAGCCAGGGTATCGCTGGCCCCTATTGCGCCATGCTGCTCGCCCAGCATGGCGCGGAAGTGATCAAGGTCGAGAGCATCGGCGAGGGCGATTGGGCCCGCGCGCTCGGCGTGCGCTACGAAAGTCACACTGCTTTCTCGATCATCGGCAACATGGGCAAGCGCAGCATCTCGGTCGATCTCAAGACAGAGGCCGGCAAGCAGGTGCTATGGCGGCTGCTCGAGGGCGCCGACATCTTCCTCGAAGGTTTCCGCCCCGGCGTGATCAAGCGCCTGGGCTTCGACTACGAGGCGGTATCGGCCCGCGAGCCGCGCATTCTCTACGTCTCGATCTCGGGCTTCGGCCAGACCGGCCCGCTCGCCGAGCGGCCGGCGATGGATCCCGTGCTGCAAGCCTACACCGGCATGATGATCGAGAATCGCGGCGAGGACGGAATCCCTCACCGTGTGCCGGTCATCGTCGTCGACATGTCGACCGCGCTCTATGCCTATCAGGCCTTGAGCACGGCCCTCTATGCGCGACGCGACGAACCGCGCGGACGTTACATCGACGTCAGCCTCATGCAGGCCGCAACGGCGCTGCAGTCGATCCGGCTGATGGCCTGCCACCTCGAAGGCGGCACGATGAAGCCGGGCGGTGTGCCAGGCGGCGTGTTCAAGACGGCCGATGGCTGGATGTCGATCGTTGCCATCAACGACCGCGACTGGGCAAGCCTGTGCGCGGCGATGGACATGCCTGCACTGGCCCAGGAAGCACGCTTTGCCACGCCGGCTCTGCGGCTTGCCAACGAAGCCGCCGTATACGCAATCGTCCGCCCGGCGATTGCCGCCAAACCATCGGCGCATTGGAGCGCGCGTCTCACCGAAGCACGTCTGATGCACGAGCGCCTGAACAGCTACGCCGACTTTCTCGACCAGCCGCAGGTGCGCGAGACCGGCCTGATCCACTGGCTCGAGCAAGCCGGCCTGCCGCAGAAGGTTCCGGTGCCGGCGCTTCCCGGCCTGCAGCCACCCATGCCAGGTACGCTCCGTGCAGAGGCTCCCGTGCCGGGCCAGCACAGTGCCGCGATCCTGGCAGAGCACGGCTACACGCCCGCTGAAATCGCCTCCCTGCTGGACAATGGCACGGTCGCTGCGGCGAGGTAGAGTGGCGCCATGAAGAAGAAGGCCGTTGTCGTCGGTGCGCTGGGTGTGATCGGCCGCTACATCGTCGAGAAGCTCGTCGCCGAAGGCGACTGGCAGGTGGTCGGCCTGTCTCGCCGCCCTGCGAGGAACGGTCCGCGCTACAGCCACGTCGCCGTCGACCTGCTCGATCTCGACGATGTCGCGGGCAAACTCGGAAAGCTTCGCGACGTCACGCACATCTTCTACGCCGCCTTCCAGCCCGGCACCGGCAACGCCGCGAACTATGCGGCGGTGATCGCCCCCAACCGCGACATGCTGGTGAATTCGGTGAGCGCCATCGCCAAGGCCTCGCGCTCGCTGCAGCGGGTCGTGCTGGTGACGGGCACGAAGTATTACGGCACACATCTCGGCCCGCTGAAGACGCCGATGCGCGAGACCGACCCGCGGCACATGCCGCCGGATTTCTATTTCGACCAGATCGACTGGCTGACCGCCTTCCAGCGCGGCAAGAAGTGGAGCTGGACGGAACTCCGCCCGCAAACGCTTTGTGGCTTCGCGCCGGGCACGGCGATGAGCATTCTCCCCGCGATTGCCGTCTATGCCGCCATCTCCAGGGAACTCGGCCTGCCGCTGCGCTTTCCTGGCAAGCCCGGCGCCTATGGCACGATCTATCAGGTGACGGAGTCCTCGCACTTCGCCAACGCGGCCCTCTGGGCGGCGACGGAGAAGCAGGCAGCCAACCAAGCCTATAACATCACCAACGGCGACTACTTCCGCTGGCGCAACGTCTGGCCGCGCATCGCCGAGGTCTTCGACATGAAGGTGGGCGACGTCCAGACGATCAGCCTCACCCAGCAGATGGCCGACAAGGCCGACCTCTGGACGGTCATGACCAGGAAGCACGGCCTCAGGCAATTCGACTTCGGCCAGCTCGTCGCCTGGCCGTTCGCCGACTATGTATTTGGCTCGGACTGGGACGTAATGTCCGATGTCACCAAGAGCCGCCTGCATGGTTTCCAGGAGGTGGTCGACAGCGAGGCCATGTTCGAGCGCCTGCTGACGCGCTTCCGTAAGGAGAGAATTGTTCCGTGATTACCCTGCTCGATCCGGTCAGCTATCGGCGTACACCCTGGAAGAACGGCGGCGGAACGACCGTCGACATCGCCTATTCGGGCGAGAGCTGGCGGTTCGGCCGCACCCCGATCGTCGAGCCTGGCCCCTTCTCCGACTACACCGGCTACGATCGCGTTCAGGCGCTGGTGGCCGGCAGCGGCCTCGTGCTGGAAACGCCACAGGGCGAGATCGACGTACGCCAGCCCTTTCGCCCCGTGCGCTTTGCCGGCGAGACACCAATCGTCAGCCGGCTGGAAGCAGGCCCGGTCGAGGTCGTGAACCTGATCGGCGCGCGGGCCGAGGTGTCAATCGACATGGTCGTCCTCGACGAAGGCCACACACTCAATCTCCAGCCCGGCACTCACATCGCCTACAATCCCCGCGGTGAAGCGACCGTTGCCGTGCAGGGCAGCGACCGGCCGTTGGGTCCAGACTATGCGCTGCGACTGGAACTGACGGGGCCGTTGCGCCTTACGGGCATCGTGGGTTGCCTGCTCGTCGCCAGCATCATTTGAGAGGCCGGCTCACTTGCACTTCACTTCTTCCTTGTATTCGCCGCTGGGCTTCCACTCGCGCTTAATCTTGCAGCCGCCCTGGCGGAACTCCTCTTTCCCTGCGCCGGCATACGCGCGGCCGTAGCCGGACTTGCACTCGACCTTGGTTTCGGATTCTCCATCGTCATCGAACTTGCGTTCGATCTCGCAGCCGTTGCTGCGATATTTCTGTGACCGGCTGTCGGCCAGCGCATTTGCTACCGACGCCAGGATCAACAAGGCGGGCATGACGGACAGAAGACTGGCTCTCACCGTGGCCTCCCTGGACTTTTGTCGAGGATCGAGCCTCGACAGAGAATATGGCCCGACCGTGACTGAGCCCGATCACCAGGAGGAGTTTCGATGCGGATTGCAGTAGTCGGCGCCGGCGGCGTCGGAGGTGGTTTTGGCGCTGCCCTTGCCCATGCTGGCGCGGACGTCACGTTCATCGCACGTGGCGCCCATCTCGCCGCCATGAAAAATCATGGCCTCAGGATCGAGAGCGAGCGCGGCAACACCCACCTGAAGCCGACCCAGGCCACCGACGATCCTGCTACCGTCGGCCGGGTCGACTATGTGCTGTTCTGCGTCAAGCTGTGGGACGTCGAAAGTGCGGGCGAGGCCATCAAGCCGATGGTCGGACCGTCGACGGCGGTGATTACCCTGCAGAACGGCGTCGATGCTCACGAGCGACTGATCCCGATCCTCGGTCCGCAATCGGTGATGCCGGGCGTCGCCGGTATCAGCGCGACCATCGCCGAGCCGGGCCTGATCCGCCAGACCGGGAAGGCCATGCGCATGACCTTCGGCGAGCCCGACGGCAGCCGCAGCCCGCGTGCGGTGGGCTTCGCCGAAATGTGCAAGAAGGCCGGCATCGACGGTGTGTTGAGCGAGTCGATCCTGACCGACCTGTGGCTTAAGTTCCTGATGCTTGCCGCCAATGCCAGCGTATCGGCGTTGACCCGCCTGCCGCTCGGCGAGATCCGCGGCGACAAGGATATCGACGCCCTGTTCCATGCCGCCTATCGCGAAGTCGTCGATGTCGCCCGCGCGGCCGGCATCGCCCTTCCGGCGGATGCCGTGGACCGGGCGGTGTCGTTCACCCGCAATGCGCCGCCTCATCTCATGCCGTCGATGGCGACCGATCTGCTGCGCGGCAATCGCATCGAACTGCCCTGGCTGTCCGGCAAGCTCATCGAACTCGGCGCCAGACACAATGTCCCGACACCGACACACACGGTGATGTATGCTGCGCTCAAGCCCTACATCATGGGCAGGCCGGCCTGAGGGAAAAATGCGCCTTCTTCTCGTTCTCCTTTCCATTCTTGTCGCGGGCGGCAGCGTCTCGGCTGCCGATCTCAAGCTCCTGACAGCAGGTGCCTACAAGCCGGCGGCGCAGGAGCTTGTCGCGGCATTCGAGAAGAAGACCGGGCACAAGGTTACGATCGACAACGGCACGGCGGGCGCGTTGCAGAAGCGCGTCGCCGAGGGCGAGTATTTCGATGTGCTGGTGATCCCGCCGATCCCCATGGCATCGCTTCTCGGCAACCGAGTCGACGAGAGCAGCGCCAAGGAGCTGGCGCGCGCCGGCATCGGCGTCGGCATCAAGCAGGGAGCGCCTGCGCCCGACCTTTCCGATGTCGACGGCTTCAAGAAGGCGCTGCTGGCCGCCCGCGCCGTGGCCTACATCGATCCTGCGGCCGGAGGTTCGAGTGGCATCTATCTCGCGAGGCTGTTCGAGAAGCTGGGCATCGCCGACCAGATCAAGGCGAAGGCCGTGCTGGTTCCGGGCGGGCTGGTCGCTGACCGCGTCGTCGACGGCAAGGCCGACATTGCCCTGCAGCAGAGCAGCGAACTCATGGGCGTGCCCGGCGTCCAGTACGTCGGCCCGATCCCCCTCGATGTGCAGCACTACACGATCTATTCCGGCGGCGTCTCCGTGGCTTCGCGCAATCGCGCCGCGGCTGACGCTCTTTTGCTGGCGCTTGCCGATCCCAGCAACGGACCACTGCTGAAGAAGAAGGGGCTGGCCAGCCCGTGACCATGACCGAGACACTTGTCGCCGCGCCGCCGATCGACGCAGAGCGCTGGTTCAACACCGACCAGCCCCTCAGCCTCGAGATGTTTCGCGGCAAGGTCGTGGTATTGCATGCCTTTCAAATGCTCTGCCCCGGCTGCGTATCGCAGGCCGTGCCGCAGGCGCGGCGCCTGTACGAGATCGCCAAGAATCTCGACGATCTCGTGGTGCTGGGCATCCATACGGTGTTCGAGCATCACGCGGCGATGACGCCGGTATCGCTCGAAGCCTTCCTGCACGAATACCGCCTGGCCTTCCCGGTCGCCGTGGACCGGCCCTCGTCGGACGGCCCGATCCCGCGGACGATGGCGGCCTACGGCTTCAAGGGAACACCCTCGACGGTCGTCATCGACCGCGAGGGACATATCACGCGCCACACTTTCGGCGCCGAGGACGATCTCGTCCTCGGCCTCGTTCTCGGCAGCCTGCTCAGCGCCCGGCCTTGAGCTCGGCGATCGCCTCTTTCCACGCATTGATCGTGTGATCGAGGTCGGCGCGGGTGTGCGCCACGCTGACATAGTACTTGCTCTCGCCCTTCATGATGCCACGGGCGCGCAGATGCTGGTTGAAGCGCTTCAGCATGGCGGCATCGCCCTTCAGCGTGTCGCGATAATCCTTGATCGGCTGGTCGGTGAAGACGATGTCGAACAGCGGCGGCTCACCGACCACCTGCGCTTTCAGACCGGCCTTCCGGATGAGCTCGCTCAGCGCGCCCATCAGCTCCCGGCCCGCCTCGAAGACCTTGTCGTAGGTGCCCGGTTGCTTCAGCACCCGCAGCGTGGCGAGACCGGCGACGGCGGCTACCGGATTGCCCGACAGCGTGCCGACCTGGAAGATGAAATCCTCGTCGGTCATGGCGAGCCGGTCGAAATGCTTCATGATGTCGGCACGGCCGGCGATGGCCGCCAGCGCAAAGCCGCCGCCCACGATCTTGCCCAGGGTGCAGAGGTCGGGCGTGACGCCGTAATATTCCTGCGCGCCGCCATAGGCGAAGCGGAAGCCGGTCACGACCTCGTCGAAGATCAGCGGAATGCCGTGCTTGGCCGTGACGGCACGCAGCGCCTGCAGGAAGCCGGGCTTGGGCGGGATCAGACGCTGGAACGGCTCGACGATGACGCCGGCCAGTTCGTCCTTCTGCTCCTCGATCAGGCTCTCGACCATTTCGATGTCGTTGAAGGCAGCGATCACCATTTCGTCGACCACCGACTTGGGAATACCTGCCGAGTCCAGGGTGCCGCGCGGAAAGTTGCCGGGGTTCTTGGGCGCCAGAGAAACGAGCGCATAGTCGCTCATGCCGTGGTAGCCGCCCTCGAACTTCAGGATCTTGTCGCGCTTGCGGAACGCCCGCGCCGCACGCATCGCGTAGAGATCGGCTTCGGTGCCGGAGCAGACAAAGCGCACCTGCTCGGCGCAGGGCACGGCGTCGACGATCGCTTCGGCCAGCGCAATGCCATGCCGGTTGTTGCCGAAGAAGGTCGTGCCCAGGGGGACCTGTGCCTGCACGGCGGCCGTGACCTCGGGATGGGCGTGGCCGATGAACATCGGCCCCGAGCCCAGGAGAAAATCGACATACTCCCTGCCGGCTTCGTCGTAGATGCGGCCGCCCTTGCCTTCCTTGAGAATCACCTCGGCCGGCATATTGCCGAAGCTGCCACCCGGCAACACGCGCTTGGCCTGTTCGACGAGTTCGTTGGTCGGATCGATCTGGGTCTGGATGTTCATGGCTTCCTCTACGCGCTACTCGATCGGGACGAAAATGGAATGGCGCATCTTGCCTGCGACCGCTTTGGAAAAATGGCCCTTGCCGTGCGTGTCCTCCACCAGGATGACTTCGCCCGGACCAATGATGCGTGTTTCACCGTCGCTCGCCTGAATGGAAACGCCGGCATCGAGGTTGATGATGTACTGCCGACGCGGGGCCGGATGCCATTCGTAATCGTAGGTGCCCGGCGTCTGGCGAAAGATGATGCCGGTGGCCGGCAAGGTGGCCGAGGTCTTGCCGCCACGCCCTTCGTTCTTCCATGCGACCTCGATATCGCGGAAGTGCGTCTCGCCCTCGGCGTCGACATATAGGTTATGGATCCGCATGAATTTTTCTCCGCCTTGCCCTGCCAAAGATCCAGCTTAGAACGAAACCATGCTGAGAAAACCTATTGAGGCCGCCCTTTTCGACATGGACGGTCTGCTGATCGACACCGAAGCGGTCTATGTCGAGGCGCTGCAGGCGGCGGCGCAAAGCCTCGACCTCGAAATGCCGCTGACCTTCTGCCATTCGATGGTCGGCATTCCGGGCAAGGAATGCGACGTCATGATCCAGAACTTCTATGGGGCCGGCTTCCGCATCGAAGAGTTCCGGATGCGCTTCTCCAGCCATGCCCAAAGCCTGCTGGAGGCCAACATCCCCGTTAAGCCGGGCGTGGTCGAACTGCTCGACTTCCTAGCCGCCCGCGGCCTGCCCCTGGCCGTTGCGACGTCGGCGGGCCGGGCCACGGCCGAGCGCCATCTCGGTCGCGCCGGCCTGCTCGGCCACTTCCATGCCGTCGCGACGCGTGACGATGTCGTACACGCAAAGCCCGCGCCGGATGTCTACCTGGAGGCCGCTCGCCGTCTCGGCATCGCGCCGGAGCGCTGCGTCGCCTTCGAGGATTCGAACGTCGGCCTAACGGCTGCGCATGCCGCGGGGACCATGCCGATCATGGTGCCCGACATCCTGCCGCCGCTTCCCGAGGTTCGCGACAAGTGCATCACCGTGCTGGGCAGCCTGCGCGAAGCACGCCGGCTGTTCGAAGCCGCCCTCTAGAAAGAGATCGGAGCATCCGCATGAAGATGATCTCGCACAACCCCGTGTCGGGTATCTATCCGGCGACGCCCGACTATTTGCACGCGCTTGAGGTACGCAACCCGAGCCGCTTCCTCTACGTCAGCGGCACCATGGGCCTCGACGAGCGCGGCATCGCCGGAAAGACACTGTCGGATCAGCTCGAGTTGATCTGGTCGAACCTGCGGGCCATCTTGGCCAGCGCCAACATGTCGGTCGACAACATCGTTCGGGTCACCAGCTACCTGCGCGACCCTTCCTACGCAGAGGCCAATCAGAACGCGCGAGTCGCTGCCCTCAAAGGCCGCGTCGTCCCGACGACCGCCATCGTCGTCCAAACTCTCGCTGCCGACTGGCTTGTCGAACTGGAAATCGTCGCAGCGGCTTGAGCGCTCAGAAGTTTTCGACCCACGGCCGTACCTCGACCTCCCAGCTCCAGGCGCTGCGATGCTGTTGCAGCACCGCCCAATAGGTTTCGGCGATAGCGTCGGGATCGAGCAGGCTGTCCGGACGATCGGCCGGCACGGGTCGCGCGGCGCTGCGGATGCCGCCATCTATGACGAAGTGGGCGACATGGATGCCCTTCGGACTGAGCTCGCGTGCCATGGATTGCGCGAGGCCACGCAGCGCGAACTTGCCCATGGCGAAGGTCGCTGAAAGAGCGAAGCCCTTCACGCCGGCAGTCGCGCCCGACAGCAGCACCGCGCCGTGCTGCTTGGGCAACATGCGCTTTACCGCCTGCTGGGAGACGAGGAAGGCGCCGAAGGCGCTGATCTCTATCGCCCGTTTCACATCGTCGGGGACAAGGTCGACGAGCGGTGCGCGCACGCGGTTGCTGGCGTTGTAGACCACGACATCCGGCGTCCGGCCGGCAGCGTCGAGCGCGCCGAACAGGGCGGCAACATCGCCCGGGTCGGCGGCGTTACAGGTATGGACGGCCGCGCCCGTTTCGTTCGCAAGTGCGGAAAGCTTGTCCGTCTGGCGGGCCGCCAGGTCGACGGTGAGCCCGTTTTTGGCAAAGAGGCGGGCCAGCGAGGCGCTGAGGCCGGGGCCCGTGCCCACGATCAGCGCAGAGCGGTATTTCGGCTTGTCCATGGAGGTCTCCGAAGGGTTTCGGGTCATTGCTCCCGATTCGACGCGGGTATACGTTTCGACGCAATAGGGAAGGAAGCAGACCATGGATCAGGCCCATCCGATCGGCCGCATCGACGTCATCTCCGACGCGATCTGTCCCTGGTGCTACATCGGCAAGCGCCACCTTGAGCGCGCTCTCGATATCCTGGCCGAACACCATTGCAAGATCACCGTCGCCTGGCATCCGTTCCAGCTCAATCCCGACATGCCGGCCGAAGGCGTAGACCGGTTGAAATATCGCATCGCCAAGTTCGGCGGCCTCGAACGCTCCCGGCAGATCGACCAGCGCCTCACCGAGGCGGCGGCGAATGTCGGCCTGGAATTCCACCTCGACAGGATCACCCGCACGCCCAACACGGTGAATGCCCACCGGCTGATTCGGTTTGCCGGCAAGAAGGGCGTTCAGGACGCAATCGTCGAGGAGCTGTTCGAGGGCTATTTCTGCAAGGGCGCCGATATCGGCGACTCCAGGATCCTGGCCGACATCGGCGCCGAAGGCGGACTCGATCGCGCCGAGGTGCTGGCCATGCTGGAAAGCGACGAGGGTCGCAAGGAAGTGCTGGCCGGCGACCAGATGGCGCGCAATGCCGGCATCCAGGGCGTGCCGAGCTTTGCATTGCAGGGCCACGTGCTGTTCTCGGGCGCCGTGCCGGCCGAAGAGATGGCCAACAGCTTCCGTCGGGCCTGGGATATCCTGAAGAACCGCGCGGCCTAGCGGCCGCCCACGTTCATCGTCGGCGAGGAAACGGGCCCCTTCACGGTCATCACATAGTCGATCGACCCGCGCGACCCGGTGTCCAGGGAGATCGTCGTCTCGGTCGTGGCTGCCGTCAGACTGGTGCGGCTGTCGATCATGGCCACGGCGCCCCGCCCCTGCACCGTATGATTCTGCAAGGAGAGCACGCCGTTGGAAATGTCGAGGTCGCCCGCGACGCTGCTCTGAACATTGATGAAGCCCGACAGGACGGCCGAACCGAATCCCATTTCGGTGCTGAAGATACTGCCGACGCCGGTCGCGAAGGATGCGAGCCCCAGGGACCCCGCGGCGACCGACGGGTAGAGGTAGCCGCTCACCTTGCCGCGCCCCGTCAGCGAATCCCGGATCTGCTCGGGCGAATTGCCCTGGCCACGCACTTCGATCTGCATGACGTTGATCTTGCCGTCGACCGCCACCATCAGATGGTCGTTTCCGAAGGTGCTGGTCGTCGCGGCGCCGCGCAGCAGCTCGCCGAGATAGATACCCTGCAGCGAGCCGGTGAGGTCGATCGATATCGACGCCTTAGACGCATCGACAGTGCCGACGAAGTCGACGGCGCCGCCGTAGAACTGGCCCGTGAGCTTGGAGATCTTGAACACGCCGTTGCGCAGGCTCGCGGTCATGTCGCCATAGAGGACCTTGAGCGAGGAGAGTTCGAGGGCGCTGGTCTCGAGATTGAGCGTCGCATCGAAGGCGCGCAATGCCGAGAGGTCGATTGCCTTGCCGGTCGCCACGCGGGCCGGCGCAGCGCGCACCGGGGCCGGCGCGGCGTCGCCGCTATTGCCGGGCGCAGCCGGCAGCGGCGGGACAACGGCGCCATCGGCGACACCCAGCCAGCTGTCGAAATCCAGCGTTCCCGGAATGCGGAGGTTCGCCCTGATGTTCGGCCGATCCGCCAGGCCGGCCTCGATGCGGCCGATCATCGGCGTGCGCATCGCCGTCAGATTGCCCTCGAACGAGATGTTCTTCTCGTTGCCCTTGAAGGCGCCTGCCGCCTCGACCCCGCCGATCCCCGATTGCGCACGCCCCGTGGCGACCGACACCAACTGGCTGGCGTCTCGCGCCTGCAGGCCGAAGCTCGGGAAATCGAAGGCGAAATTGTCTCCCAGCACCAGCGAGCCGGTGGCGCGGGCCGTGGCGCCCGCCATGGTGACGGCGACGTTGCGCACGGTGACCGCCCCCATCGTCCCGACCACGCCGCCGGTCGCCGTCGCCGCGCCGATCTTGCCGTTGATGAACTTCGGCAGACCGGCATAGACCAGCAGCTTGTCAGTGTCGGGCATGCTTGTCGTGAAGGTGAGGTCGAAACGCGGATCCGTCCCGAAATCCGCGATCTGTCCCTTGAGATCGAGCTTGGCGCCCAGCAGGTCGGCGACCTTGAGACCGTTCAGCTTCAGGAGGTTGCCCTGGAGGCTCACATCGGCATCGACACCGTTCAGGGTCTCGCCGCGATAGACGAGCTTCGCCACCCTGGCCTTCATCCCGAGAACAGGAGCGCCCTTGTCGGGTACGGTCGGCACGGCGGGAGCCGCCGCGGCCGGCACGACGGGCGGCGCGATCGCCGCCGCAGTCGTAGTGGACTTCGGCACATAGGCATCGAGATCGAAGCGATCGAGCTGCACCGTGGACACGACAGTGAGAGGCAGGCCGAACGTGATGCTGCCGCTGCCCGTCGCGCGCTGGCCATCCAGGTCGAGCACCAGCTCGTCGATCTTCACGGCATTGGACGTCGACGCGATCTTGCCGTCGAAGCGCAGTGTCTGAAGCATGCCGGCCGGCACGCCCGACGTGTCGATCCCGAGCCAGGCAAGAGTGTCGCGCGGCTTCGCGCTCGCGAGACTGATGGTGCCGGCGGACTGCACAGCGTCGGCCGCGGGCTTGGCGGCGGGAGCGCCGGGCTTGGCCGGTGTGGCTGCCGCATCGGCTTTCAGGACAGCCTCGCCCGGCAGGACAGCGCTCAGCCGCGGGATCTCGACGACACCCTTGTTGATGGCGACGACCATATCGAGGTCGCGCACGGCGGCCTTGCGGTAGATGATCTCCTTCGCCTCCAGCGCCACGGAGACGGTCACTTGCGGCGGGAACAGCGACAACGACGTCGCGGGTGGCGGCGATGGTGGGGCTGTGGCCTGCGGCTGAGACGCCGCCGGCTTGGACATCACCTCCAGCCAGCGGTCGACATTGACCTTCGGCATCGACAGGCGCCCCTGAATAGACGGCGCGGCGCCACCTGTAAGAGCCAGGTTGCCGGAAGCGGCGTCGCCTCCCATCGACATCCTGAAGTCGGCGAGGGCGAGACGATCCGCCTTGAGATCGACGCCGCCGTCGAATGCAAACTGGCCGACCAGCGACGCAGCGATGGCCGGCGGAGCCTGGCCTATCGCGCGCCACACCGAGGTGACGAAGTCGGCCAATCCGCCTGTCGCCACCGACAGTTTGCCGCTCACCTCGGCATCGGCAGCGATGCGACTGATGCGGCCATCGAAATCCAGGGTGCCGCTCTCGACCTTGAGCTTCAGCGCGGCGAGATGGCCCTTGTCGGTCGGTCCGCCGACGATCGCGTCGAGACTGAGCGGCACACCGTTCACGGTGGCCGTACCGATCAGTGTGAAGGGCCCCTCGAGCGAACCCGCCGACGCGGTCACATCGACTTTTTGCGCGGTCAGCGTGGTGCCCGTCGCCGGGACGATATAGGTCAGCGTTCCCTGCACGATGCGCAGGCGGCCCACCGCAAGGTGAAACCCGGCACTGGGCGCCCCCGCGGGCTGGGCAGCACCGGCACCGGGGTCGAACTGCCAATTGGGACGGCCTTCCGCGTCGGCTTCCAGGATGATGGCCGGCTTGTAGAGCGTGAGACGCCCCACCTCGAATTGGCCACGCAGCAGCGGCCACCATGCGGGCGATGCGCCGATCCACTCCACGTCGACCATCTGCGCGCCCTTGGCACCCAGCGCATTGGCGAAGCGGACCTTACGCGCGCTGATGCGTGGCCGCGGGAACATCGAGAGCTTCAACGGCCCTTCGATCACCAGCTCGCGGCCGGTCGCCTCCTTGACCGCCTGGACAATGGCCGGCCGGTAGACATCGACATCCACCACATGGGGCACGGCCGCAACGGCAAGAGCCAGTACGCCGAGTACTGCAGCGACCGCCATCACGATCCGGATTCGCACTTTTCTGGCCATGGCCCCGTCAGAACGCTTCTAGGATCGTCAGGATGCCCTGAACCGCAACCTTTGGCACGCCATCAGGCCGAAGGTCCGTAGCGACACGCCAACCGACAGAGCAGCACGATCGGCAAGGCGTCACGATCATCGGACCCGAAGCCGTTCGGGATGCCTCCAGGCATCAATGACACCAGAATGCGGCCAAAAGTTTGCAACAGCGAACGCTCGCGCCGCAGACGATGTCACCCAAGCGCATCCTTTTCCGCCAGCAGATGCCCCTCCCTTGACGAAGGCGCCGAATACGAGATCGTCCAGCGTGCTGTCGGTCGGCCCGTAGATCACGATCTTCTTTTGCGCCGCGGCAACGCCAAGGAGCAGGACCGTCGGGATCAAGCCAGATACGGCGGACGCACGTGCCACGACCGTCCTCCACCTCTCCTTCCAAATCTTCGACCGTGTGGGCAACAGCAAACGACACAGGAAGACATCGCCGGATCGGCAGCGACGCTCCCGGGACGGCTGACGAGTCATTTGTATGTATTGTTTCTTCAGCTTCTCTGATTGCATCCAAAGTGGAAACGAATCGATTGGATATGCATGAATGAACCTACCGATGGCTCATCGGCGCTGTAAGCTTCCCGCGAAGCTGCGGCGCCGGGCCCGGCAACGCGCGCAAAGGTCGTGGGAATGCGTTCGAGGGTCGCAATCTGGTGTTTGGCAGTGGCCGTCCTCGGCTGGTGCGACGCGGCACTCGCGCAGAAAAGTGGCGGCGCACTCCGCATCTTTCATCGCGACAATCCGGCCAGCGCATCGATCCTCGAAGAGACTGCGGCGTCGACGGTCGTCGCCTTCATGCCGGTATTCAACAACCTTGTAATGTTCGACCCGGCGAACGCGCAGAATACGCCGGAGTCGATCATTCCCGATCTAGCCGAGTCCTGGCGCTGGAACGACGACAAGACCGAACTGACATTCAAGCTGCGCAAGAACGTGACGTGGCACGACGGCTTTCCCTTCACGTCCAGCGACGTCGAATGCACGTTCAATCTGTGGACCGGCCGGGCGCGCAACAAGCTGCGCAGCAATCCGCGAGGGGCCTGGTTCGGCAACATCAACTTCGTCCATGCGCCCAACGACTATGAGGTGACGATCCATCTCAACCGGCCCCAACCGGCGCTGCTCAGCATGCTGGCGTCGGGCTTTTCGCCGATCTACCCCTGCCACGTCCCCCTCGCCCAGATGCGCACCAAGCCGATCGGCACGGGCCCCTTCAAGCTCGACTCCTTCAGCCAGTTCGACCGCATCCGACTGGTGCGCAACCCTCGCTACTGGAAGGAAGGGCGGCCCTACCTCGACTCCATAGAATTCTCCGTCGTCACCAGCCGCTCGACAGCTCTGTTGAGCTTCGTCGCCGGCCGCTACGACATGACTTTCCCCAACGACGTGACGATGGCGCAATTGCGCGACGTGCGGCGCCAGTCGCCCCGTGTCCAATGCGAAGCGACGAGCCTGAACAACAACACCAACCTGATGCTGAACCGCGATGTTCCGCCGTTCAACAATCCGGATATCAGGCGCGCACTTGCCCTGGCCCTCGACCGCAATGCCTTCATGGAGGCGCTTACCGATGCCAGCGGCGCGATTGGCGGACACCTGCAACCGCCGCCCGATGGTCAGTGGGGCATGTCGGCCGAATCTCTGGCCAACGCGCCGGGATTCGGGACGGACATCGCGCAGAACCGCGAAGCCGCCCGCGCCCTCATGCGCAAGGCGGGGTACGGCCCGGACCGCACGCTGCCGGTGAAGATCTTCACGCGGGCCATTTCGCTCTACCGCAGCCCGGCGGCCGTGCTCGCCAACCAGCTCCAGGAAATCCATATCGACGCCTCGCTCGATGTCGTGGAGACCTCGCACTGGTTCACGCGCCTCGAGCGCCGCGACTACACGCTGGCACTCGAAACGACCGGCAATGCCGTCGACGATCCCGACCAGGTTTTCTACGAGAATTTCTCCTGCCGATCGGAACGCAACTACAACCACTACTGCAATCCCGAAATCGAGCGCCTGTTCGAGGCGCAATCGGCAGAGCTCGATGTCGACAAGCGCCGTCACCTCGCCCAGGAGATCGATGCGAAGCTCCTGGCCGACGCAGCGCGGCCGCCGATCATATGGAATCGCGCCGCGACCTGCTGGCAGCCCTACGTCAAAGGCTACGTGCCGCAGATCAACAGCTCCTATAACGGCTTCCGTTTCGAGGACGTCTGGATCGATCGGCGTTAGCTGAGGACGGCCCCACGTCGCCTCAGCCTTTGAATTGCCTCGTCGAGGGCCGACAGGAAGCGGGATCGATCCCGCGCTGACATCGGCTTCGGCCCGCCTGTCGTCTCGCCCATGGCACGCAGGTTCGACATGAGATCACGGCTGGCCATCGCCATGCCGATGGAAGACGTGGTGAAAGGCACGCCCGTCGAGCCGATGACGGCGGCGCCCTTCTTCAGGCTGCGGTCGGCGAGCGGAATGTCCGCTGTAATGACAATATCGTCGGGGCCGACGCGCTCGGCGATCCAGTCGTCGGCGGCGTCGAAACTGTCGCCAACCACGACCCGCTCGATGCGCAGGTCGCGCGGAACGTTGATGTAGGAATTCGCGACGACATAGACCTTGAGCCCGTAGCGTTCGGCCACCCGATACACTTCGGCCTTCACCGGGCAGGCATCGGCATCGACATAGATCGCAATCGCAAGGTTCATCGGCCGGTTTTGCCGCGACCGGCCCGCATCGTCTACCCCGCTCGCTCATGTCGAGACCTGGATGATCCCGACACGAGCGAGATGAGGTGCCCTTACTTCGTCTGGGGCGAGATCACGTAGCCGCGCGCGTCAAGACGATTGCCCTGGGCGTCGTAACGGAAGCCGAACTCGTCCTTGAAGGCGACGGGATGGGGGCCGGAGCCGATCTGTGAGGACGCGCCGATGTCTGCAGACGAGGTCATCGGCATCGAAGAACTCCGGTAGGGACTGACGCCTGCCGCGCCGGGCACGCCAGCGCCCACAGGTCCCCTCTGGTCGCCGGGCTGACGGACCCAATCGTTGCGGCCGAGCAGCGGCCGGCCGTACGGATCGAGCGGCTCGCCAGCAGCCGGTGCCGAGGTCTGCATCGGCATCGCCGTGGTCGCCGGCGGCATGGCAGCCATGTCGCCCGGAACGGTGGTCGTCGTGGTGGCCATGCCGGCGCCAACGCCCGTCGCCGGGCCGGGTTGGTCGCCGGGCTGGCGAACCCAGTCGTTGCGGCCGAGCAGCGGGCGGCCGTAAGGATCCACGGGATTTGCGGTCTGCGCATGAACCGCGCCGGCCGAAGCTATCAGCGCCATGGCAAGCAGCGTGCGGTGCATCATGGATGGGCCTCCTGAAACTTGGATACCCCAGCAACGCACGCCGATGTTGCGGGGTTGCGCCCGCAAGCAACCTCGTTCAGCTCAATACGGCAATTTTCTTTCGTTCAATCAGGGCGAAATCGATCACCGCCCCCAGCCCGGGTCCGTTCGGGACATGCACCTGGCCGTCGCGCCCCACCACGATGTCCTGTTCCAGCCCATATTTTTGCGCCGCGTCGGGCAACAGCACCTCGAAGAATTCGGTGTTCCGGATCGACGCGATGACATGAAGGTTCGCCACATTGTTCAGCGAGTTGCCGCCGTGATGAACCTCGTAGTTCATTCGGAAGGCTTCGGCGAGATGTGCCGTCTTCACCAGAGTGGTGATGCCGCCTTTCACCGCCACATCGCCGCGCAGATAATCGGTCGCCTGCTGCATGATCCATGGCTGGTAGGAATCGAGGCCGGTGATCGGATATTCCGTCGCCAGAATCGGGATCGACAGTTTCTGCTTCAATTTCACGTAATTGTAGATGTCCTGATCCGCGAGCGGATCCTCGTACCAGTGAAACCCCAGCTCCTGCGCGGCGAGGCCGACGCGCACAGCCGCCGGATAGTCGTAGCTCCACGTCGAATCGAGCATGATCGTATAGTCGCCGACGGCATTGCGTACAGCTTCGCAGACCTCGATGTCCTCCTTCCAGCGGGTCGGCGGATGGATCTTGTAGGCGGCCCAGCCATTCTCCTTGAACTGCATGGCCTCCTCGGCATAAGCAGCGGGCGACGGCAGCACGGCGGAGCTGGCATAGGCCGGCACCGATTCGCGGTAGGTTCCGAGCAATCGGTGGATCGGCTGGCCCATCGCCTTGCCGACCAGATCCCATAGCGCTACGTCCACAGCGCCGATCGCCCGCACGCCGGCCGATCTTTGGCGTTTCCAGATCTCCTGGTTGAGGTGTTCGCGCCGCAAGGGGTCCTTGCCGATCAGCACCGGCTTCAGGTGGGTGATCAGTCCCTGCCCGTCCGTCGTCGCCGGATTCATGGCGGAACCGAGGAAGGCATGCCCCTCGATTCCCTCGTCGGTCATGAGGCGCAACAGGCCGAGCGCGCTCTTGCCGGAGAAGCGGCCGGTATGGGCACCATAGGTCGTGGGCGGAATGTCGTCCCAGGCGAATAGAGTGAGCGCTACATCGGTGATCTTCATCGCTTGCTCTCCCAAACCCGTCGCTCTGCCGCGAAGGGGTCGATATCGAGGTGGCAGACTGTGTCGAAAATCATCGTGGTGCGCATGCTCGCGGAATAAGCCGGCCATGTCGGCAGGCCATTGTGACCAGGATCGCCGTTGCGCGCGAAGGCGATCCAGGCGCGACCCATCGTTTCGGCGAGAGGCAGACGCGCCGGATCGCTGCCGGTCAACTCCGCCGTCTCGAGATTGCCGAAGACGAAGGGAATTTCGAGCGTGTGACAGGAACGCAGCCGGCCGTTCAGCACCGGCGTCTCCCAGGCGAAGAGGTAGACGAACACCGGCGCACCGCCCTGGGCGAGCTTGCGCTCGGCCATCAACAACGACGGCGCGCGAATCCCCTGGTCGGAAACGATGGCGATGGCGATTTCGTCCGGCCGCAGCCGCGGCTGAGCCTTGCGATAGATGTCGACGATTTCGGCCGCCCGCGCGCCGAGATAGGGCGTCAGCGCTTCGGGCAGGTTGCCGAAGGTCGCTTCGGTGATCCAGGGCATATGGCCCAGGAACAACGTCATCTCGTCCTTGTTGCTGCCGATCATCAACGGCACGTGCGCCGAGGCGAGCGGCGCATGCGGCGCGAAGGGTCCACCCGGAAAGAGACGGCCGTCGATTACCGGATTGAAGCCAAGCCGCCGGCGGTCAGCGAAGGCCGCGCGGCTGACGCCCGCCAGCACCTTGACCTGCGCCTCGAGGAGCTTCGCCACGGGCATGTTCCTCAGCTCGCCCGCGCGTGCGATATCGAGACCGAGATGGTCGAGCATCTGGCGGGCCGTCTTCGTGCCGTCGTCACGGTCAGCCATCTGCACGGCCGGCCCGCTCTGGACGATCGCCTTGTGGAAAAGCCCTTTGGCCGATGGCATGGTCATCAGCACGCTCACCTTCGCGCCCCCACCCGATTCGCCGAAGATGGTGACGTTGCGCGGATCGCCGCCAAACCGGGCGATATTGTCCCGCACCCACTCAAGGGCCGCCACGATGTCGAGTACGCCGGCAAGGCCGCCACCGGCGAAGTCGTCGCCGGCAATATCCTCGAGGTGGAGATAGCCCAAAGCTCCCAAGCGGTGATTGAACGAAACCACGACGACATCGTCGAGGCGGCAGAGATTGGCACCGTCGGACCAGGGCGAGGAGCCGGATCCGGTGATGAAGGCACCGCCATGGCACCAGAACAGGACAGGCCGGTGGGAACCCCGCCGTCCCGATGTCCAGACATTGAGATAGAGGCAATCCTCGTCGAGCTTCTGGCGGCCCGCGAGCGTGAAGATCCGCAGCAGGTCGTCCGGCAGAGCGAACACGTTGAGGCTCTGCACCGCCATGTTGCCGTAGGCCTGGGCATCGCGTACGCCGGCCCAGGGCTCGGGCTTCTCGGGTGGCCGGAAGCGTCGTTCGGCGAGCGGTGGCGCGGCGTAGGGAATTCCCTTGAAGATGTCGACACCACGTTCGGCGGTGCCGCGAACGCGACCGGCCGTCGTCTCAATGATGATTTCAGCGCTCATGGCCGCAGTCTAGCGCGAGGAACGGGCGCGTGGCGCGGTCTCATCGCCGACAAGTGCCGCGAGCTTCTTGGGGGCGGTCAGCCGATAGCTGCGCCGTACCACCTCTGCCACCTCGTCCCAATCGCGCTTGCGGTCGAGCCGCATGCCGATCCAGCCCTTGTGCCCAACATAGGGTGGAACAAAGAAAGTCTCGGGATCGGCGCCGACCAGGGTCGCCTGGCTACCAGGCGCCGCCTTGCACCAGATCGAAATGCGGCCGTCACCCCGTTTTTCCATAGCGAAAATCTTGTCCCGCACACGAAACGTCGGATCGTCCCAAGCCTCCTTCTCGACGACCTCGGGCAAGGCAAGACAAATGGATCGCAGGCGGGCTGTCAGCTGAGAGGACATGCGGTCGAGCCTATCATCCGGCAGCGGTTGACCATAGACTGGCGCCATGTCCGACAAAGCCCGAAATGAACTCGCCCCGACCGGCGTCCTGCGCGCCGGCATCAACCTCTCCAACTTCCTGCTGGTCACGGGCCGCACGGAAAAATCCGAGCCGGTCGGCGTCGCGCCTGACATGGCGCGCGCGATCGCCGACAAGCTCGGCGTCCCTGTGACCTACGTTCTCTTCAAGTCGCCCGGCGAGCTTGCCGACCAGGCCGGCAAGAACGTGTGGGACATCGGCCTGATCGGCGCCGAACCGCAGCGCGCCGAGAGGATCAGCTTTACCGCCGCCTATGTCGAGATCGAAGCGACCTACATGGTGCCGGCGGGATCGCCGATCGCCTCCATCGCCGAGGTCGACAAGAAAGGTGTGCGTATCGCCGTGTCGGCGCGCTCGGCCTACGATCTCTGGCTCGAGAACAATATCCGCAATGCCACCCTGGTCCGCGTGAGCGGCCTCGACGCGGCCTATCAGACATTCATGAATGATAAGCTGGATGTCCTGGCAGGTTTGCGGCCGGGCCTCCTCAAGGACGTCGAGAAGGCGCCGGGCCTCAAGATCCTCGACGGCAAGTTCACGGCGGTGCAGCAGGCCGTCGGCACAGCGAAGCCGAACGCAGCAGGTGCCGCCTTCCTTGCAGAGTTCGTCGAGACGGCGAAGAAGTCCGGCCTGGTCGCGAGCCTGATCGAGCGTCACAAGGTCAAGGGCCTCTCGGTCGCCCCGCCCGCCTGAGATTGCCCACCGAGCCCCGGCCTTCCCATGGAACTCAACGTCAAGGCGCTCTACCTGGTCGGCGGCATCGTCATGACCTGTGGCGCCGGGGCGGCTCTTCTCACCTGGTACCATCACCGCGACGCGCCGGGATTGCGCGCCTGGGCCACCGCGCTGCTGTTAAGCAGCTTCGGCGCGCTGATCCTGCGCTTTCCCGACGTCGCAGCCTCGGCTTGGATCGTGCTGGCCGCCAATGCCGTGATCGTCGCAGGCTTCGCCGTACTGTGGGTCGGCGTGCGTCAATTCAACGAAGACAGTCTTGGCGTTCGCCGCTCCCTGCTTCTCGTTGCAGCAGTCGTTGTCGCCTACCTCGCGATCTGTGGCATCGCTCAATCGGTCGGTGCTGGCCGCAATGCCGCGTCGATGCCCTTCTCCCTGTTTCTTGGCCTGCTTTCGAGCGCGGCCGCCTATGAGGTCTGGCAGGGCCGTCACCGGGATGGTCTCACGACCCGCCTCCCAACGGCTTTGGCCTTGGCCGGGCTTGGCCTGGCACGTCTCGTTCGCGCCGCAACGCTTGCCCTGCAGTCAGCAGAATGGCTGCCCCCGGGCCAGGTGGCCGAGTTCCATCCCTATACGCTCTACGCCACCATCGTGTTCGTGCTGGCGACCACGTACGGGCTTGTCCTGATGGCCAACGAAAGCGCCGTCCGGCGCGACGCGGAACTCTTCGCCGGCCGCTAGAACTCGCTGCCGACGAACGGGCCGGAACTCCGTTCCAGTCCCCGGTATCAAACGGCTAGGGAATGCCGGGCGTCAGGCACTGCGAGCTGATCGCCGCCTTGGCGATCTCGACAAACCGTTCGAGCGGACAGGCATGCAGGTGCGACTGTGCCTTGCAGGCCGGCAGTTCGACGGTCCTCATGCCCGGCGGATCGCGATAATCGAGCCGCTTGCGATTGCGCATTTCGTCGAGCGTCTGGGCATAGTAGGCGATGCGGACGTAGCGCTGGTTGCCGGTGCGGAACAGTTCGAAGGCCAGCGCGCCACCCGGCGATGCCTCGCCCGGAAGGAATCCCTGCACCTGCCAGGTGAGGTCGAGCAGGCTGGCCACATTGTAGATGTTGGTCTCGTGGCCGACGAACAGCCCGAAGCGGACGGGCTGGCCGACCGGCAGCGCGCCGGGGAACTTGTGCCCGCTCTCCAGGGTGACCGCGATCTGGTTCAGCATGTTCGAGCCATGCTGGCGCGCGATCTCGGGCGTCTTTTCGGTAAGGTCCATCTCGAGCAGATGCAGCGTCAGCAATTCCTGCAGCGATGCATCGCTCGCCAGCCGGCCCCACGCAACCTGGTCCTTGGGCAGGCCTTCCGCCGCCTGCATGAGGAAGGCTTCAGATGCCGTCGAGCCGAGACCAAATGGCCCCTTGAACCAGGTCCGGCCATTCGCATTGGTCTCGATCGTGGTGGGCTTGTTGGCCTCGCCGCAGGTCCCGCCGCCGGCCGCCGTAGCCGTCGTGCCATTGGGACAGAGCACCGACTGCATCATGCGGAGCGGCCCGGCATTGTCGCGCTCCACCGACGCTAAGCTGCCGCCGGTACGCGCCAGGATCGCCTTGCGCCTTGCCGTCGGATCCATGGGGCAGGAGGCCGACGGCTGCGGGTGAAACAGCGGGTCGGAGACGTCGAAGTTGGCCTGATTGCGCACCACGAGGTTGCCGCAGCGCGGATACATGCCGGCCAGCAACGCCGCACCGCTGGCGCGCGTACGCTGGTCGGTATCGGTCCAGGCGGCAATGGTGCCGGGAGCCGGGCAATCGTCGGCCTGCACGAGACCGCGCGCGCCATAAAGCAGACGGTAGTAACCGCCCATCAGGCGCATCAGCTCCTCGCCGCGCGGCGACAGGAAGCCCGGCGCCACCGGCCAGCTCGGCCAGGCCGTCGCAGCAAGCTTGTCGAGTTCGGCATTCGTCTGCGTCGGCGATCGCACACCATGACGGCTGAGCAGGATGGCGCGCTCGATCTGCCAGCCCGGCGGCGTCGGCTCGAGTTGCGCGGCAGCCGGCATCAAGCCCGCCAGCAGCGAGGCAACGACGGTGGCAAGGAAAACACGGACATTCATGAAGCTCTCCCCCGAGGACGGCAAATATGCCGTCCCTCGCGACCGGCCGCCACGCATTCCGTTGCCTGCCGCGGAAGGATAGAGTGGCAAAAAGGGAAGCCGCCCATGCCCGTGCACTGGACGATCTCACATGCCAACCGGCTGGTCGTGGCCGTCGCCAAGGACGAGGTGACGGTATCCGACATCGAGAAGTACTTCGCGGGGATTACTGCCGACGGCGCGATGGCCTACCGCAAGATTTTCGAGATCACCCATACGCCGACGGCATTGAGCGAGGAGAACCTCCGCGCCCTTGGCCAGCGGGTGGTCCTCTATGCCCAGCATGGCCAGATTGGCCCAGTGGCGATCGTCGCCGCCTCGGACGAGAGCTTCGCCCAGGCACAAATCTTCGCCGCCGCCGCGACAGCGCGCCGGCCGCTCGCCATTTTCCGGGAGCTGCACGCGGCGCGACACTGGCTCGACGCCCAGCCGTTGCCCGAGGACTGATCCTCGCAGCCCCGAGGCCGCACTCTTGCGGCCACAATCGGGGATAAGGTGGCGGCATGCCCGCGCCTTCAGCCGCCACTCCCACATCCTTCAAGCAGCGCGTCGGCGCCTTGCGCAACCTGCGGCCGTTCCTCGCCATGGTATGGCGGACCAGCCCGCAACTCACCGCCCTATCGATGGCCCTGCGCACGCTACGCGCCTTGCTGCCGGTCGCGACGCTGTTCGTGGGCAAGCTGATCATCGACGACGTCGTGCGGCTGGTGCAGCTTCCCGACAAGCCCGCGACGCTTCAGCAATGGTTGGATAGCGGCCATCTCAACGAGTTGGGGCTGCTGCTCCTCGCCGAATTCGCCATCGCCGTTCTAGCCGACGTGCTGGGACGGGTCGTCTCCCTGGTCGATGGCCTGCTGGCCGAGCGCGTCACCAACGCCTCCAGCGTGCGGCTCATGGAACATGCCGCGACCCTGGATCTCAAGGATTTCGAGGATGCCGGCTTCCAGGATCAGCTCGAACGTGCCCGCCGCCAGACCAGCGGCCGCATGACCTTGATGAGCCAGCTTTTCAGCCAGGCGCAGGATCTCGTCACGGTGGCCAGCCTCGCCGCCGGCCTCATCGTCTTCGCGCCCTGGCTGATCGTGCTGCTGCTGGTGGCGCTGGTGCCGGCCTTCCTCGGCGAAGCGCATTTCAATGCCCAGAGCTACACGCTCGATTTTGGGCGCACACCGGAGCGGCGCGAACTAGACTATGTCCGCCAGACCGCGGCGAGCGTGGAGACCGCCAAGGAAGTGAAGATCTTTGGCCTCCACGGTTTCCTGATCGATCGCTACCAACGACTGGCGGCGGCCTTCTATTCAGCCAATCGCCGGCTGGCCCTGCGCCGCGCCGCCTGGGGCGGTCTGTTCACCACCATCGGCACCGTCGCCTACTACCTGGCCTACGCCTATATCGCGTGGCGCACCCTGACCGGCGAATTCTCCGTCGGCGACCTCACCTTCCTCGCCGGCTCGTTCCGCCGCTTGCGCACGTTGCTCGAGCAACTGTTGCAGGGCTTCTCGTCGGTCGCCGGACAGGCACTCTATCTCGACGATCTCTTCTCCTTCTTCGAGGTACGGCCGGAGATCCTCTCTCCCAAGAATGCCCTGCCCTTCCCGCGGCCGATCAAGCACGGCTTCGTCTTCGAGGGTGTCGGCTTCGCCTATCCCGGTGCCGACCGCTGGGCGGTGCGCCACCTTTCTTTCACGCTGAAGGCCGGCGAAGTCGTCGCCCTGGTCGGCGAGAATGGTGCGGGCAAGACAACCCTCGTGAAGCTGCTGACGCGGCTCTACGATCCCAGCGAAGGCCGCATCCTGCTCGATGGACACGATCTCCGCGCCTACGACCTGGGAGACCTGCGCGGCAGCATCGGCGTCATCTTCCAGGATTTCGTGCGCTACAACCTCACGGCTCGCGACAATATCGCGGTCGGCCGCATCGATGCGCGCCGCGATCAGGACCGCATCGAGCAGGCGGCGGAGCGCAGCCAGGCGAACGAGGTCGTCGCCCGCTTCCCCGGCAAATACGATCAGATGATCGGCAAGCGCTTCAAGAACGGCGTCGAGCTCTCGGGCGGTGAATGGCAGAAGCTCGCGATCGCCCGCGCCTACATGCGCGAGGCCGAGGTACTGATCCTCGACGAGCCCACGGCCGCGCTCGACGCACGCGCCGAGTTCGAGGTTTTCAAGCGCTTCAAGGAGCTGAGCCAGGGCAAGACGGCAGTGCTGATCTCGCACCGTTTTTCCAGCGTCCGCATGGCCGACCGCATCCTCGTCCTTGCCGACGGCAAGGTCGAGGCCCAGGGCACACACGACGAGCTGGTGGCCCAAGAGGGCCGCTACGCCGAGCTCTTCGAGCTGCAGGCTGCCGGATACCGGTAGCCTACTTCTTCAACGTCTTGGTGAGCGTGATCTCGGCGTTCAGCACCTTGGAGACGGGGCAGCCCTTTTCGGCCGCTTCGGCCAGTTTGTCGAAGGTCGCCTGATCGAGGCCTGGAACGTCGGCCACCAGCGTGAGCGCAGACTTGCTGATCTTGAAGCCGGCGCCTTCCTGGTCGAGCGAGACGGCGGCCTCCGTCGACAGCGACGTCGGCGTGAAGCCGGCCGTCTGGAGCTGGAAGGCGAGCGCCATGGTGAAGCAGCCGGCATGGGCAGCGGCGATCAGTTCCTCAGGATTGGTGCCCTTTTCTCCCTGGAAGCGGGTCCTGAAGGAATAAGCCGTCTTGGAGAGTACGCCGGAGTCAGTGGAGAGGTCGCCATTTCCGTCCTTCCCGGTTCCGCGCCATTCGGCATGCGCCTTGCGAATCATGATCGGTCTCCTTGGCTGGCCGTTCCGGGGCCCACCCTGCACCGGCTTTGTGAGAGCGTCGATTCGTTCTTTGGTCGATGCTAGGGTCCGCGCTTCAAAGCGGGGAGAATTTCATGCGTACGGTTTGGCGGGCGTTCCTGGGAGCGCTGCTCGTGGTTTGTCTGGCGGCAACGGCGTCGGCGCAGAACGGGCTGGAGCGCTTCGAGAAGGACATCAAACCTCAACTCGAACTCAAGAAATTCACCTATGCCGACGCGCGCCCGCTCGGCACCTCGGGCTTCGTCCTGAACAACGTCGTGGCGGTCGTTCCGGCAAGCGAGGCGACCAACGACAAGGAAACGACGGTCAAGATCGAGAAGCTCACGGTCGACGAACTCGACTTCGACCGCCTGAAGAAGAACTCCAAAGACGACGCGTCGCCGCGCTTCGCCAAGCTCAAGATCGAAGGCATGACGGGCGACGACGAGTTGTTCTCCGCGCTCGAGCCTTACGGCGTGCCTAAAGTGCCGGTCGACCTCGCCCTGGACTATCGCATCGATCCGGCGGCCAAGGTACTGACGGTGAATGCGCTGGAAATCAACCTGCGCGGTCAGGCCAAGATCAACCTGGCGTTGGTCATGGATGGCATCAGCGACAAGAGCGACATGGACAGCGCCAAGGACGATGGCCGCCTGCGCTCGGCGTCGCTTACGCTCGACGACAAGGAGCTGCTGGGCAAGCTGGTGCCTGCTTTCGCCAAGGAAGAAGGCGTGACGGCAGCGGAGCTGGTCGGCGGGGCGCTCGATGCACTGGCCGGCTTCGCCCAGATGCAGACTGGCGAGACGCTGAAGGCGCTCGACGCCGTCTCCTCTTTCCTGCACGACTGGAAGGCGCCGAAGGGACCGCTGGTCCTGGGACTGAAGCCAACCAAGACTGCAGGCCTCGACGATCTCGACAAGATCGCCGTGCCGGACGCGCTCAGCACCATTTTCGGCTTCACCGCGACCTATCCCGCGACGCGGGCTGGCGTGGCTAAAGCCGGCTCGAAGGAGAAGTAACGTGCGACGCCGCGCCCTGATTGCCGGTACGGCCCTGTTGCCGCTGGCTTTCAGTGCGGCGGCGCAGGACACCTTTCCCTCCCGGCCGATCCAGATGATCGTGCCTTTTCCACCCGGCGGCGTCGCCGACATCACCGGCCGGCCGACAGCGCATGTGATGGGCAAGCTCCTCAAACAGTCTGTCGTGGTGCAGAACAAGCCCGGCGCCGGTGGCTCGGTGGGCGCGGCGCAGGCCGCGCGGGCCGCGCCGGACGGTTACACCATCCTGATGGCACTCTCGTCGATCTCGGTGTTGCCGGCGGCGGATCGCCTGCAGGGCCGCACGCCAGCCTACGAACTCGACCAGTTTGCGCCGATCGCCCTGATCAGCGCCGACCCCACGGTCCTCGTGGTGCGCGAGGACGGGCCCTACAAGACGTTGAAGGAGCTCGTCGACGCCGCGAAGGCGCGGCCCGGCACCATCAACTACGGCTCCTCAGGCGTCTACGGCACTCTGCATGTTGCGATGGAGATCTTCGCGAGTGCCGCCGGCATCAAGCTGTTCCACATTCCCTACCAAGGTGGCGGCCCTGCCGTGGCAGCACTTCTCGGAGGCCAGATCGATGCGCTGGCCTCGGGACCGTCGGCGGCAATCGGCCAGATCAAGGCGGGTAAGATGCGCGCCCTCGCCGTCTGGGGCGACAAGCGGCTTGCGTCGCTGCCCGACGTGCCCAGCATGAAGGAGCTGGGCTACGATGCCACCTTCTACATCTGGTCCGGCCTATTCGCTCCGGCAGCCACGCCGCAATCCGCCATGACCAAGCTGCGCGACGCGGCCCGTCGCACCACCGGGGATCCCGAATTCAAGGAGGCGATGGCCAAGGTCGAAACGCCGATCGCCTATCTCGACGCACCAGAGTTCAAAATTTTCCTGGACCATGATTCTCAAAGACTTCGGGTCGCTGTCGAACGCATCGGAAAAGTACCGGAAAAGTAGAAAAGGCTGAGTGCGCAACCGCGCTCGAACGCGGGGCGTTTTCTCCATAGCGGCGCCATTCTGGCCGCCGCGGCGAACATGGAGAAAACGCCATGAACGACCCCAACAAGCACAATCCCTCCCAGCAGCAGGATCGCGAACGCCAGCAGCGCGAACAGGTCCAGCGCGAGCAGCAACAGCGGCAGACCCAGAAGCCCAATCAGAAGCCGGGCCAGCCGCAGCAGCGTCCGGATGACAAGGAGCAGTAACCCAACGCCGCCACGGGAGGTTCCGCCCGCGCCGCCGGTTCCCGGAAAGGTAGATCCGATTCCACCGGAGATGCCGGTGCCCGGCGTGCCGGAGCCGGAGGATGCACCTCCACCGGTACCCCATCCGCCAGGTCCGCCGTCGCCGGCGGCCTGGCGGACTTTTTTTACTCTTTCACCGCGCCGGTGAGGGAGGAGACGTAATAGTCGACGAAGAACGAATAGAAGATCGCGACCGGCAGCGAACCTAGCAGAGAGCCGGCCATCAGCGCCCCCCATTGATACACGTCGCCCGACACCAGCTCCGTCAGGATCGCCACCGGAACGGTTTTCTTCTCGCCGCTCTGGATGAAAGCCAGCGAGTAGATGAACTCGTTCCAGGAGAGCGTGAAGGAGAAGATGCCGGCCGAGATCAGGCCCGGCACCGCCAGCGGCAGGGTGATGCGCCGCAGGATCTGCAGGCGCGTCGCGCCATCGATCAACGCACACTCTTCCAGCTCATATGGAATCGACTTGAAATAGCCGATCAGCAGCCAGGTGCAGAACGGCACCAGGAAGGTCGGATAGGTCAAGATCAGCGCGAACGGCGTGTCGAACAGGCCGAGCTGATAGACCGTGGTCGCCAGCGGGATGAACAGGATCGACGGTGGCACGAGATAGGCGAGATAGATGCCGAGGCCGACATACTGACTACCCTTGAAGCGCAGGCGCTGGATGGCGTAGGCCGCCAGCACGCTCGACAGCAACGACAGGAAGGTCGCGCAGACCGCCACCAGCATCGTGGTCATCAGCCACCGCGGATAGGCCGTCTCGAACAGGAGCTTGTAGATATGGTCGAGCGTCGGGCTGTCGATCAGGAACGGATTGTAGCGCTTGTAGTCGTAGAGCTCGGCGTTCGGCTTGAACGACGTGATCGTCATCCAATAGAACGGGAAGAGCAGAATGATGACGAAGCAGGCCAGCGGCACATAGATCGTCACCATGCGCCGGGCACGGCTGTCCCACGCCATCTGCTCCGGCACGACCGTCGCAGTCGATTGCCCCTCGGGCTGGTTGGCAGTGGCGTCAGTCATTGGCCTCTCCCTGCTGCCACTTGCGACGGGCCAGCGCGAAATAGCTGAACAGCGTGGCGAACACGAGGAACGGGATCATCGCCACGGCTATGGCCGCGCCTTCGCCCAGCTCGCCACCGGCGATGCCGCGCTGGAAAGCAAGTGTCGCCATGAGATGGGTCGAGTTCACCGGACCGCCGCGCGTGATCGCATAGACGAGCTGGAAGTCGGTGAAGGTGAAGATGATCGAGAAGGTCATCACGATCGCGAGGATCGGCAGCAGCAGCGGGAAGGTGATGTAGCGGAAGCGCTGCCATGCCGTGGAGCCGTCGAGCAGCGCGGCCTCGTAAAGCGAGGGCGAGATGGTCTGCAGGCCGGCCAGCAGCGAGATTGCCACGAAGGGAATGCCGCGCCAGATGTTGGCTGCGATCAGCGACCAGCGCGCCGGCCAGGTCGATCCCAGAAAGTCGAAGTAGGTGGTGCGAACCCCCAGCACGTCGACCGCCAGATAGGAAATGATCGAGAACTGCGGATCGTAGATCCACCAGAAGGCGATGGCCGACAGCACTGTCGGCACGATCCACGGCAGCAGGATAATGGCGCGCAGCAGGCTCTTCAGCGGCAGATGGTTGTTCAGCAGCAGCGCCAGCCAGAGACCCAGCGCGAACTTCCCGAAGGTCGCCACGGCCGTATAGAAGACGCTGTAGAACACCGCCTTCCAGAACAGCGGGTCCTCCAGCAGATATTCGAAGTTCTCCCAGCCGACCCACTGGCCCGTGCGGCCGATCTTGGTGTCGGTGAAGGCCAGCCAGACGCCGAGTCCCAGCGGATAGGTGAGGAAGACTGTCAGCAACCCGCCCGCAGGCAGCAGGCAGAGGAAAATCAGGAACGCCTTGTTGTCGAACAGCCGGCCGAGCCATGTCGGCTGTGGCCGTGTGCGCGTCCATTCGGTCAGGGTCGCGGCGGTCATCTTGTCTCCGGAACTCGATCGCCAGGATGTGGAGGAAGGACGCGGCCGGGACAGACCCGGCCGCGCCTCATCCTTCTTAGCGGTAGTAGCGGCGCGCGCGGCGCTCGGCTTCCTTGGCCGCATCGGCCGGAGTCGCCTGGCCCGCCGCCACCGAAGCGCACATCTGCACCAGGATGTACTCGGCCGCGACCGTGCCGGCCGCCTGGGTGATCGGGCCCTTGTAGCCGCTCCAGAACGGGTTGTTCATGCCCTCGCGGTAGACGGCGAGCTTGGGATCGCTGTCCCACACCTTGCTCTTGCCGTAGGCAGCGAGCGGGTGCGACCAGTAGCCAAGGCACCCGGTCAGCCACGGATCGTACTGCTCGGCCTCCATCATGTATTGCATGTAGGCCTTGGCGGCGTTCGGGAACTTCGAGTGCTTGAACACCATGCCGTTCAGGATCAACGCCGACTGCGGCGGCTTGCCGACGACGCCCGGAGGCAGCGGCGCATGGTCGGTATCGTCGGCAATCGGCTTGGTCGCCGGGTCGTTCTTCAGCGCGAAGTACATCGACACGCCGTTGGCCGTCAGGAACAGCTCGTTGGCGGCGAACGCACGGTTGTTGCTGACGTCGCCCCAGGAGAGCGTGCCCGGCACGAAGGTCGGATAGAGCTCCTTCAGGTAGTTGAGGGCCGCCACCGTCTCCTTGCTGTTGATCGAGACCTTGCCATCCTCGTCGACGAGGTAGCCGCCATGGCTCCAGACCAGCCAGTTGGCGAAGCCGTTGCCGTCGCCGACTGCGTTGCCAAGCGCGAAGCCCGCCGGCTTGTTGTTCTTCTTGAGCGCCTGGCAGAGCTTGAGGAAGTTGGCGTGATCGCCCGGCACCTTGTCGAAGCCGGCTTCCTTGACGGCCGACCGGCGATAGACGATCGGGCCGGTCGAGCCGCCGAACGGCAGGCCGATCCAGTTGTTGGTCTTGGCTTTCTTGCCGTACTTCTCGCCGAGGAACATCCAGCCGCCGTACTTCTTGCCGAGATACTCGGCGACGTCGGTGACTTCGAGCAGCTTGTCGGAATAGATGTGCGGATCCTCGGCCCAGCCCAGCACGATGTCGGGCCCGGCGCCGGTGTTGGCCGACACCGCCGTCTGCTGGCGGATATCTTCCCAGCCGACGAAGTCGACGCGGACCTCGACACCCTTTTCCTTGGCGAACTTCGCGGTATTGGCGCGGAAGATCACTTCATCGGGTTCGACGAAACGCGCCGGGCGCAGGATGCGCAGCGAGGCGCCCTTCTCGATGTCGAGCTTGGGGGCCGTCGCGGCCGCCGTCGGTATGCTCTGGCCGTTGGCCGAGCGGGCCATCGCCATTGCTGCCGCGGCAGCGCCGAGAATGACGGCTTCGCGCCGCTTTACGATGAACACCATTGTCGTTTCCTCCTGATTGCTTGCTTTGCTTGTTTTCTTCCCCGATCTCAGAGGCGCTGGCCGGATTGCTGGTCGAACAGGTGGACCAGGGCGGGATCAGGCCGAACAGGCAGGATCTCGCCGGGCTTCGCCGAAACGCGTTCACGGAAGGCGCCGACCATCGACTGGCTGCCGACCTTCATCAGTACCTGGGTCTCCGAGCCGGTCGGTTCGACGACCTGGACCGTCGCCTTGATGCCCTCGCTGTCGATCCTGAGATGCTCGGGCCGTACGCCATAGATGGCCGGCCCTTCTTTCGGCCGCGCACCGTTGACGGGCAGCGGCCAGTCCGTGCCGTCGTCCGTGCGCAACGTGCCGCCGCTGACCGTGCCTTTCAGCAGGTTCATGGCCGGCGAGCCGATGAAGCCCGCGACGAACAGGTTGGCCGGACGGTCGTAAAGCTCGAGCGGCGGTCCTGCCTGCTCGATATAGCCGTTGTTCATCACGACGATCTTGTCGGCCATGGTCATGGCCTCGATCTGGTCGTGGGTGACGTAGACCGTCGTCACCTTGAGCCGCTGGTGCAGCTCCTTGATCTCCGAGCGCATCTGCACGCGCAGCTTGGCGTCGAGGTTCGACAGCGGTTCGTCGAACAGGAAGACCTGCGGGTTGCGCACGATAGCGCGCCCCATGGCGACACGCTGGCGCTGGCCGCCCGAGAGTTGGCGCGGGAAGCGCTGCAGCAGTTGTTCAAGCCCGAGGATCTTGGCCGCCCGCCCGACTTCCTCGTCCATCAACGCCTTCGGCGCCTTCGCGAGCGTCAGCGAGAAGGCCATGTTGTCGTAGACGGTCATGTGCGGATAGAGCGCGTAGTTCTGGAAGACCATCGCGATATCGCGATCCTTTGGCGGCACGGAGTTGACCACACGCCCGCCGATTGCGATCTCGCCCGACGTAATGTTCTCGAGCCCGGCCAGCATACGCAGCAGGGTGGACTTGCCGCAGCCCGAGGGGCCGACCAGTACGACGAACTCGCCATCCGCAATATCGACGCTGACACCATGCAGCACTTCGACAGGCCCAAAGGCCTTCCGCACGTTGCGGACTTCGACCGTCGCCATTCTTCCTCCACGCCGGGCGGCAATGCCGCCTTGTACTTGTACATCTGCCGGTTCTTTCGACCGGTCTGGCGCCGCGGATCATATGCAATGTGTATGCAACGTGCGAGTGCATACTGATAGATCGGTGACTTGGTTACCGACAGCCGCTTGTCGAAAGCACGAGCCGCATTCAGGATAGATTGTTGCAACCACGTTCGGGGGAGTCTTTGACGATGAATTTCGACGGGCTTGCCACTTCCTGGGCACCACGCCTGCTCAGCATCCTGCGCATTGTGACGGGCTTGCTGCTCCTGCAGCACGGCACGGCCAAGCTGTTCAAGATCCCGGTCGTTCCGACGTTCGCCAATCTCAGCATCACCTCGCTGCCGGGCCTTGCCGGCATCCTGGAACTGGTGGGCGGCGTGCTGATTATCCTCGGCCTGTTCACCCGTTCGACGGCCTTCATCCTGTCGGGCATGACGGCGTTTGCCTACTTCATCGCGCATGCCCCGAGAGGCTTCTACCCGATCCTGAACGGCGGCGAGCTGGCCGCGCTCTATTGCTTCGTGTTCCTCTATATCGCAGCGGCCGGCCCCGGCCCTTGGAGCATCGACGCGGGTCGCAAGAAGTAGCGCTTAACGCGCTTTCACCAAGCCTGTATGGAACGTCGGACGGCTGCCTCGCGGCAGCCGTTTCGCTGTGCACAAATGCGTACCGTGTGGGAGGAAGCGCCGTGTCCAAGCCAATGATCGTCAATCGTCGTCGTTTTGCCGCTCTTGCGGGTGCCGCCACGCTGGCCGCGCCGATGGTCGCCCCCGGGATCGCTCGGGGCCAGACACGCTGGAAGCCCGAGAAGCCCATCACGGTCTACAACCCCTTTGCCGCCGGTGGGGTGACCGACGTGCATGTCCGCCTGCTGGGCGAGACGGTCACCAAGATCCTGGGGCAGCAGGTCGTCGTCGACATCAAGGCCGGTGCGGCCGGCACGCTGGCGCCGGCGATGCTCCTCAACGCCAAGCCCGACGGCCAGACGCTGGCCATCATGTCCATCAACAGCCTGCGCTATCCGCACTACCAGCAGACCAACTGGGACCCGCTGAAGGATTTCACCTACATCACCGGCCTGTCGGGCTACACGATGGGTATTGTCGTGAAGTCCACGTCGCCCTGGCAGACACTCGAGGACATGATCGCTGCCGGCAAGAAGGAACCGGAGAAGTACAACTACGGCACCAGTGGCATCGGTGGCACTGGCCAGCTCATGATGATCGAAGTCGAGCAGGCAACCGGCACCAAGTACACGACCGTCCCCTACAAGGGTGGCGCGGAGTGGATGCAGGCGTTGCTGAGCGACCAGGTGCACTTCCTGGCCGACGCCGCGCAATGGGCGCCATTCGTCGACGACGGCAAGTGCCGCATCCTCGCCATGGCGACCGAGAAGCGCATCCCGCGCTACAAGGATACGCCGACGCTGATCGAGCGCGGCATCAACGTCGTGGGCCAGAGCCCGTACGGCCTTGTCGGCCCCAAGGGCATGCCGCCGGAGATCGTCGATTCGATCTATCAGGCCTTCAAGCAGGCGTCGGCCGAACCGAAGGTGACGGAGTATCTCGCCAAGTTCATCCAGGTTCCCTGGGACAAGAACCCGGCCGAATACCGCGCCTTCGCCGAGAAGTATTACGTCGACGTGAAGCCGTTGCTGATCAAGGCGGGCCTCGCCAAGTCCTAAGAGAAGACAAGTCGTAAGGAGAATGCCATGGCGCTGAAGAAGGTGGCTCTCGAGATCGGCATGGGCACCGACATACGCGGCGGCGACTACACGAAGGCTGCCGTGCGGGCGCTGCGCGATGCGCTGTGGCACAACTCGCTCACGGTCGCCACGGCACTGGGCAAGTCGAGCGACGACATGCAGGTCGAAGTCCTGATCGGCGTGCCGAAGCCCGATCAGGTCGACACCAAACAGGTGCTCGCCGTGCTGCCGCACGGCGCCGGCACGGTGAAGGTCGTCGAAGGCGGCCTCGAGATTCCCAACGAAGCCGGCACGGACAAGACGGTGATCGCCCAGGCAGCGGCCATCGTCCGGCTCGACCTGTAGGCGGAGGCGGCACCATGGCGGCGAAACGCGTTATCCTCGAGCTCGGCACCGGCAACGATCTGCATGGCGGCGACTACACCAAGGCGGCCCTGCGCGCGGTGCAGGATGCCCTGCACCATTCCTCGCTGGCGATGATCCGGACGCTCAAGATCAATCCCAAGACCGACATGTTCGTCGATGTCACGATCGGCGTGCAGCAGCCGGACAAGGTCGATGCCGAAAAGGTCCGTGCTTCGCTACCGCACGGCATCGTCACGGTGAAGGTGGTGAGGGGCGGCCTCGACATTGCCGATCCCGACCACAACGATCCTGCCGTGATCGCCAGCGCCGCGGTCGCCGTCAGGCTGGAGTTGCCCTGAACATCTAGGAGACGGTGCCATGCTGCTCTACGAGCATCCGCTTTCCTCCTACGCCCAGAAAGTGAAGATCGCTCTGCGCGAGAAGGGCCTCGACTTCAAGGTCGAGACACCCACGGCGCTCGGCAGCGGCAATGCCGGCGGCGCGTTCGCCGCCGCCAGCCCGCGCAACGAAGTGCCCACCCTCGTCGACGGCGAGGCACGCATCTTCGATTCGACGATCATCCTCGAATATCTCGAAGACAAATACCCGTCTCCCCCGCTCCTGCCGCGCGATCCCGCCGCCCGCGCGAACGCACGCATGATCGAAGATGTCTGCGACACGCTCTACGAAGCCGTGAACTGGGGGTTGAGCGAAATCCGCTGGTTCAAGCGGGCCGAAGGCGAGCTGGCGGAGAAAATGAAGGCGACGGCGGCGCGCCAGACGGCCGAATTGCAGGCCTGGCTGACGGAGAGGCTTGGCAAGTCGCCGTGGTTCAATGGCGACACTTTCGGCTGGGCCGATCTCAGCGTTGCGCCCTACGTGAACCGCTCCTTCTTCTACGGCCTCGGCACGTCGACGGGCTCGCCTCTCGCGCGCTGGCGCGACCGGCTGTGCGAGCGCCCTTCCGTGGCGGCGACATTCAAGGAATTCGAGGCGGCCACCCTGGGCATGGGCAGCGCCGCCGAGCGGCTCGCATCGGGCGCAATCCGGCGCGAGTATCGCGACCATCGTCTGGAATGGATGATGAAGTCCGGCGGCATGCAAGTCGTCCTCGACGGTCTCGCCAGGAACAACATCCGCTTCACCTGGCCCCTCGGGGACTAGCGCCCGGGGCGGTCTCGCGAATTAGTTCTGGGCCCGACGCCCCATGAAGAGGAGCCCGGCACCGGCCACCACGGCGATCACGCCGGCAATGGTCGGAACCGGGATGCTGCGCTGCTCGTCGGCCGTGACCTTGAGCGGGCCAGCGTCGACGATGGTCTTGCGCTCTGTGAACGAGATGTTGTCGATCGCCAGACCGGCGACACCGATCGCAATCAGCAGAACTCCGAAGATTGTCAGCGGCGTCGGCTTCATGCCCTGAACTCCCTTTCCTTGCGGCTGACCAAGGCAACGTAGGTTGCTGCCTAAGGTTGCGTACAAGGACGGTCGTTCAGGCCCTGAGCAGCATGCTTCTGCCCTGCTCGATCGCTGTGCGCGCCATCGCGCGCAGTTCGTCGTCGGTGGCGCTGCTGACCGGATGGCCGATCTGGGCGAAGCGATAATCCGGCATCCCCAGCACGCGGCTCATCATCTCGGCCGCGCTGGCGAACCGGGTCGTCATCACGCTGAAGGCGGGAACCTGAAGTCTTTCAGCCGTTACGGAGTCGTGCAGACTGCACGATGAACAGCTTCCTCAATCCCCCAGGCCTGAGACGACGGCATCCCAGCCTTTGATCTCCGCTACGATATGGGCATCGGCCGGCGCGCTATAATTCGACTTGGTGCGGCTTACGACCCTGGCGACGCCGTACTCTTCACGCAGGATCTGATCGAGGTGCGTGAAGAAGCCCTTGGTGCCTTCCTTGCCGTTGGAGATGAAGCCCACGGTCTTGCCTTGGAGCGTGTCGAGACGTGGCGCGAGCTGGCCAAGTGGAGCAGCCGTTCCGGGCGTGGGGTCGAGAACACGGAAGGTCATGGCAATCCTCTACTCCTAGATGTCTCTGTCACTTCTTCGGCGGTTCGCAATCGACGCAGACGCCGATCGGCAGGGTCACGGCATGACTCTTGTTGCCGAGCCAAGGTGGAATGACGGCACCGAAGCCGCCCGCCGGGCCGCCGGCCGCCACGACCAGAAGCTGGTCGGCCGATTCCATGGCCGGATAGACGCTGTCGCCACGGTCGCGCACGACGGCGCCCTTGCCCACGTCGGCCCATTCGCGGCGATGAATGCGTGCCCGCTCATGGATAAAGCCTGCGATATCGCTCTTGGTCCACCCTCCGGCCTGCAGATGTTCCCGCAACTGCTTGGGAATGATCAGCGCGTAGTTGCCCGGGTGGATCGAATAGTGCCGCAGGTTGGCGCGCATCTCGGCCGCGAAGGTTTCGAGAATCTCCTCGGGCTTGGTCGTCCACTCGTTCATGAGCTGACGCGGCGCGCCGGCGGCCATCACTGTCACGGAGGACGCGCCCTTGGGAACGCCGCGCTGCTCGGCGAGCGGCAGCCACGTCGTGTCCTCTTCGTCCTCGGCAACGCAGTAGCTGAACTTGCCGGGGTGTCCCAGGGTCGACCGATCGATCACGCCCGGCCGCACGTCCATCAGGTTGATCAGGCAGAGCCGGATGGCCCGTCCGATCACCGCCGTGGCGCGATCGGAATTGCCCAGGGCATTGAACGTGCCGCCCGCCCCTAGTTCGAGCCGGATCGGACCGTTCAGCACGACCAGCACGGCACATCCGCCAGTGCTCGCCGTGGCGCCGTGCATCAGGAACTCCTCCTGCATCATGGCCGTCCAGGCCGTCACGACGACCGGGAAATGCATCGGCAGGCAGCCTGCCATCACGGCATTGATCGCAAGCTTCTCGGCGGTGATGGCAAGCCCGCGCACCGGCTCGATGCCGATGAGCTGGTCGGGCGGCATCATCACCCATTCGAGGCAGGCTTCGACCGCCTCTTTCGTCGGCGGCACGACCGGCAGTCCATCGGTCCAGCCGTTGGAGTGGTAAAGCTCCTGAACGGCAGAGATGCTGTCGACGTCGTAGGTGCGCGAAGCGAGTTGCACGATGATCCTCCATGGCCAGCATAGCCATCGTGGGCGCTATGCCAAGATCAAGCTGATAGACAGGATTGTTGCGCCCGGCGCATCAATCGGCACGCGCCCATTCGCGCCGCAGGAAGGCCAGCAGGCCGGATGCCGCCGGTGTCGGCTCCCGCTCGCGCAGGGCGATCAGGCCAAGGCGATGGACAAGGCGCGGTTCGCTGAGCGGCACCGCGCGCAGGCCACGCGCCAGCGGTCCGCGCGTGGTGCCTCTTGGCACGAGACCGACGCCCACGCCTGCCCCGACGAAGGCAAGCATGGTGGCAAGCTGGGTAACGACGACCATCTGGCGCAGCGGCACGCCGACCGTCGCCGCCGCGGCATCGATGGTGCGGCGGGTGCGCGAGCCGGTCGGCAGGGCCACGATCGTCTCGCTGGCGAGATCGGCCAGACTGACCTTTCGCCGTCCCGCCAGCCTGTGACGCACTGGCATGACCGCGCAGAACGTTTCACGCCCGAGTGCAGTGCCGACGACGAAGTCAGGCAGTTCGTCGACATAGCCGATCCCAAAATCGGAGACGCCGCTCCGGACATCTTCGAGCACCGTCGCGTGCACGCCTTCGCGGATATGGATCTCGACGCCCGGACGGTCGGCGCGATAGGCCGCGACAATCGACGGCAGCCGCCCACCGGCGACCGACATGATCGTCGACAAGACGACGAGACCGCGCCGCTCCTCGGCAACCTCACGGACGCTCTGCACCGTAATGCCGAGATCGTTCAGCATGCGCTCGGCGACCGCCGCAAACTCGCGGCCTGCGGCCGTGATCTGGACCCGCCGCGTACTGCGGTCGAACAAGCGCACGCCGAGGGCCGTCTCGAGCCGCTTGATCGCCCGCGTCAGCGTGGGTTGCGACAGGCGCAGCCGCGCTGCCGCGGCGACGAAGCTGCCATACTCGGCAAGAGCCAGGACGGCCTCGAGCTGGCGGGCACTGATGTCTGGTAGAGTTGCCCGCTGCATCAGCCTCAGGCCGCCAGCATGCGCTCGCGATTACGCTCTCGCAGGATCGGCATGACCCATTTGCCGAAGCGCTCCGCTTCCTCGTCGTGCAGGTAGCCCGACAGGCAGAAGGAGTGGCAGCCGAGGTCGATGAACTTCTGCAGCGTATCGGCGCACTGCTCGGGGTCGCCGACGATGGCAATGCCTGCGCCGGGCCGGACCTGGGTGATGCCGGTCCACAGATGCGGCTCGATCGTCTCGCCGATCGCGGCCAGTTCGCGCACGCGGCGGTTGGCCTCCGACGTCGCGAAATGCTGCTTCACGAACTGCTTCTGGCCTTCGCTGGCATGTTCGACCAGCCCATGGGCAAACTCCCAGGCCTCTTTCTCGGTCGGCCGGCAGACGATCTGCAGGCGCATGCCGAAGCCGATCTCGTTCTCGCGGCCGTGCTGCGCCGCCATCGACTTGATCTCGGCCATGTTGGCGCGGATGCGATCGTAGGTGTCGCCCCAGAAGAGGTGCACATCCGAATGCTTGGCCGAGATTTCCCAGGCCTGCTTGGAGCCGCCGCCGAGATAGAACTTCGGATAGGGCTTCTGCAGCGGATAAGGCCGGATCTGTGCCCCCTTCAACTGATAGAACTTGCCATCGAAATGCACGGGCCCGCGGGTGGTCCACAGCGCCTTCAGGATCGAGACTTCCTCGTCCATGATCTCGTAGCGCTCTTCCTTGCCCCACTTGATGCCCTCGGCGGCATTCTCCGTCTCGCTCTGGCCCGCGATCAGGTTGATGCAGATGCGCCCGCCCGAAAGCTGATCGAAGGTGGTGATCATCTTGGCCAGCAGCACCGGATTGATGTAGCTCGGCCGCGCCGCCACCAGCATGCGCATCGACTTGGAGCGCGCCACCATCATGGCGCTGGCGATCCAGGCCTCCCAGCAGGCGGTCTGCACCGGCACCAGCATGTATTCGAAGCCGGCCGCCTCGGCGGCATCGACGATCTTGTCGAACAGCGGCATCGACGGCGCCACCTGCGCGCTCGCCAGCCCATAGGCCGTGGTGTCGCCTGCGGTCGGCAAGAACCAGCCGAACTCCAGACGCTTTTCTTTACTCATCTTTACTCTCCCATCACTCCGGATCGATCCCGGCTGCCTTGACCAGCATCGCCCATTTTTCCTTCTCCGCCTTCATGAAAGCGCGGATCTGATCCGGCACCATCGGCTCGGGTTCGATCGAGATCGCCCGCAGCCGCGCCGCCGTTTCCGGTTCGGCGACGATCTCCGACACATGATGGCCGATCTTGCTCACCACATCGGTCGGCGTGCGCGCCGGCGCCACGACCACGAACCAGGCATCGAGCGCGAAGGCGCCAAGCCCGGCTTCCGCGAAGGTCGGCACATCCGGTATCAGCGGCGAGCGCTTGCCGGAAGCCACGACCAGCGCTTTCAGTTTGCCCGCCTTGAACTGCGGCAGACCGGTGCCGACATCGATGAAGGTCATATCGATCTGGCCCGAGAGCACATCGGCCATCGCCAGCGGCGCTGCCTTGTAGGGCACATGCACGAGTTCCGTCCCGCTGCGTTGAGCAAGCGTCGTCGAGATGACGCGCGCCGACGGCGTGCCGGCCCCGGAGGTTAGCGGCGGCTTGGCCGCCTTTGCCCGCGCCACGAAGTCCGCGAGGCTGGCAATGCCGGAGTCCGCCCGCACTGCCAGGGTAAACGGGATCGAGCCGCAAAAGCCCGTCGGCGCGAAGTCGGCCAGCGAATCATAGGGCACTGCCTTCATCAGATTGGGATTGCCGGCGTGTGTCGCCGCAGTCGCCATCATCAGCGTGTAGCCGTCTGCGGGAGCGCGGGCGACGAAACCACCGGCGATGGAACCACTGGCACCGGCCTTGTTGTCGACGATCACCGGCTGGCCGAGCCGTGGCGACAGTCGCTCCGCAAGGATGCGCGTGAGCGTGTCGGTCGCGCTGCCGGCCGTATAGGGCACGACGATCGTCAGTGGTTTGGCGGGCCACGCTTGGGCGCGCGCGGCACAGCCGGCCGATGCGAGGCCGAGCCCAGCGAGAGCAGTGCGGCGAGTGAGTGACATGGCTGCATTTAAACAAGCGCGGGACAGAATGTGCAATTCGCTCTGGTGACGGCGTTCCGAAATCGGCACGATCCATCCCTTGTGCTCAAACGGGGGAGAAATAGAGGGATGCTGCAACACGGCAAACGTCCGACAATCGCATCGCGGCACGGCATGGTTGCTGCGGCCCATCCGCTGGCCGCGGCCGCCGGAGCGCGCATCCTGTCGAACGGCGGCAATGCCTTCGACGCGGCGGTCGCCACGGCGGCAGCGTTGAATGTCGTGGAACCCTACATGTCCGGACTGGCCGGCCGCGGCGTGGCGACCTGCTACATCGCCAAGGAGAAGCGCGTCCGCACGCTCGACTTCGTCGGACAGATCTCCAAGAACTTCCCGATCGACAAGCTCAGCGACCGCAGCCAGCTCCAACGCGGCGCCGTTGCGGTTGGTGCGCCGGGCAATCTCGCGGGCTGGTGCGAACTCAACAAGGCGCACGGCAAGAAGAAGCTGCCGGAATTGTTTGCCCCCGCGATTGCCATCGCGCGCGATGGCTTCCAGCTCATCGAATTCAACCTCGAAGAAATCCAGGGCGTAGCCGGCGAGCTTGCGGGCTACAAGGCGCTACACCCCGAGTGGTCGCGCGTTTACACCGCCGGCACCGGCACGGTGAAGCCGGGCTTCGTCCTGAAGCAGCCCGACCTTGCCCGCACCCTGGAGGCGCTGGCCGCCGAAGGCCCCGGCCTGCTCTACGGCGGCGCGCTCGGCCAGAAGATCCTCGACCGGCTGACCGAACTCGGCGGCTGCATGGTCATGGACGACATCCTGTCGGCCAAGGCGACGTGGCGCGATCCCGTGGCGGTCACCTATCGCGGCCGCACCGTGCATGTGCCGCCGCCACCCTGCGAGGGCTTCCAGTTCCTGCTGACCCTGCGCATCCTCGATGGCTTCGACCTCGCCAAGATGAAGCGCAACTCGACGGAGCATCTCGACACCGTGCTGCGCGCCATCCGCCTGGCCGCCGGCGTGCGCATCGCGACCGGCGTTCCGGCGCCGCAGAAGCTCGCGGAAATCCTCTCAGACAACCACGTCGAAAGCCTGCGGGCCCGCGTACGCGACGGCAAGCCGGTCATCGGGCCGACCGAACAGTGGACGCCGACCAACGAACCCGTGTCGGCCGTCGACGAAAGCCATACGACGTCGTTCTCGGTAGCCGACAACGAAGGCAACCTGATCTGCCTGACGCAGAGCCTCGGTAGCGTCTTCGGCTCGGGTGTCGTGGTGCCCGGCACCGGCCTCTGCCTCAACAACTTCCTCTACTGGGCGGACGTCAATCCTAAGAGCCCGAACCGCGTGAAGCCGGGCGAACAGCTGCCGATGTGCATGGCGCCTTCGATCTCGATCAAGGACGGGAACCCCGTCCTGGCCCTGGGCACGCCGGGCAGCTACGGCATCCTGCAGACCCAGGCGCAGGCGATGGTTCAATACGTCGATTTCGGCTTGCCGCTGCAGCAGGCGATCGAAGCCCCGCGCGGCCGCCTGACCGACGGCGCCGAGGTTCTGTTGGAAGCACGGCTTCCGTCCGAGGTGCATGCCGACTTGCGCAAGCTCGGCCACAACGTCACGACCGGCCCGGACTGGACCATGAAGGTCGGCGGCATGCAGGGCGTGGCGGTCGATCCCGAGACCGGCATGTTCACCGGCGGCTGCGACCCGCGGCGCGACGGCTACTGCGTACCAGCTTGACGCCCGTCCTCAGCGCGCCGTCTTCTCCATGTTCCAGAAGACGGTCGCGGCGGGCGTCGCGAGGATGCCGTGGACCTTGGTGCTGTAGGCGCCAATGTTGAACCACTCACCCAGCGGGAAATACATTCCCGCCCTCACGGCGAGCGTCTGGATTTCAGCGGCGATCTCCTTGCGCTTGGCCGGATCCTGCTCGCGCGCAAAGCGGTCGCGAAGTTCTTCCATCGTCTTGTCGCACGGCCAGCCGCCTGTGGCCTTGTCGCAAGCAGAATTCAGGAAGGCGGAAACCACGGGATCGACCACGTCGAGGGCACCCCAGCTCGCCGTCACCAAATTCCAGCCGCGCTGATCGGGTGGATCGCGGCGCACGAAGCGGCTGATCTGCGTCTGCCAATCCATCGACTGCATGTCGACCTTGAACCCAGCCCGTTCGAGCTGGGCCTTCGCAACGGGCGCCAACCGGGCGATGGCAGGAACGTCGGTGGCATGCAGCAGCACGATGGGCTCGCCCTTGTAGCCGGCCTCGGCCAGGAGTTCTCGGGCCTTGGCGACGTTGCCTTCGAGGCGTCCTTCCATCCCGACGTCGCTCGCGAGCGGCGTGCCGCAGACGAAGTAGGACTTACAGAGCCGATAGAAGCGCGGATCGCCCATGGCAGCGACGACAAAGTCGGGCTGGTTCACGAGGTAGCCCAACGCCTCGCGCACCTTGGGATTGTCGAAAGGTGGATGCAGCCAGTTCGGCCTCAAGCTGAACTGATTGGGAAAGGTGCTGCGCACGATGGCCAGCGACTTGTCGCCCTCGACCAACGGCAGAAGGTCGACCGAAATCAACTCGACGGCATCGATCTCGCCGGCCTGCAGGGCGCTCACGGCCGTCTGCGGATCGGGAATCGCCACCCACTCGACCCGATCCAGCTTGGCGACCTTGCCGCCCGCGAAGTTGCTGGGCGGTTCCGGCCGCGGCTTGTAGGCTTCGTTCCTGACGTAGACGGTCTTCTCGCCGGGCTTCCACTCGTTGGCCTTGAATTTGAAGGGTCCGGAGCCGACCGCTTCGGTGATCTGCTGGTTGCCGGGCGTCTTGGCCAGTCGCTCGGGCATCATGAAAGGCACGACGCCGCCGGGCTTGGCCAGCGACTCCAGGACGAAGGCATAGGGACCCGACAGCGTCAGCCGGATGGTGCGAGGATCGACGGCGACCAGTTCCTTGAGATTGGCCAGAAGCTTCTGGCCCATCGTGTCGCGCGGCATCCAACGATTGAGTGATGCCACGCAATCGACCGCCGTCACCGGCGTGCCATCGTGCCAGGCGAGGCCTTCGCGCAGCGTGAAGGTATATTCCAGGCCGTCCGGGCTGACCGTGTGGCGTTCGACCATCTGCGGCTGGGGCTTGAGATCGGCGTCGACGCTAAACAGCGTGTCATAGACGAGATAGCCATGCGTACGGCTGATCTGGATCGACGACCAGACCGGATCGACGATCTTGAGATCCGAAGACATGACAATCCGAAGTGTGCTTTCGGCCCGCCCATCGCCCGGCAATGCTGCAGCGCCCAAGGCGATGGCGCTCAGCCCCGCCTTCACCCACTTTGTCGAACGCTGGATCACGCCTTGGCCTCTCCTTTGCAAGCTTCCATTCTAGCATGGCTGGCCCGCGATCGGCGTCCCCAACGTGGATCGACGCGTTCGCCTCTTGCAGCACGGGGCGTGCGGTGTTCAGATCGCCCCAATGAGAACCGAAGGGATGGAACTATGAGATCTTGGAGTTGGCTGGCAGGAGCGGCGCTGGCCGTCCTCGCGTTTGGAACCGCGGAGGCGCAGGAAACGCCGCGCAAGGGTGGCGTGCTCCGGATGACGGCCCCCTACGCCGCGAGCTTTGGCAGTCTCGATCCCCATGTGACGCCGCGCGCCCAGGACGACATCGTCAACAAGGCGATCCATCGTACGCTCTACAATTGGGATACCAAGGAAGGAAAGCTGGTTCTCGAACTGGCGAAGTCGGTATCGGTGTCGGCCGATGGCCTCACCTACACTTACAAGCTGCGCGACGATGCCTTCTTCCATAACGGCCGCAAGATGACGGCCGACGATATCATCTGGTCGTTCACGCGCATCATGGACGGCAGCAAGGGCTATCCGGCCGCACGCTACGTCCGCGTGATCAAGGGCGCCGTCGACGTCGAAAAGGGCCAGGCCAAGGAAATCTCCGGCCTGAAGAAGATCGACGACTTCACCCTCGAAATGACGATCACCGATCGCGTCGATCCCGGTTACTATTTCTTCGCCGGTTCAACGGCCATCCTGCCCAAGGAAGAGGTCGAGAAGGGCAATTTTGCCTCCAATCCAGTCGGCCTCGGCCCCTTCAAGTTCAAGGAACACATTCCCGGCTCGCGCGTCAGCACCGAGCGCTTCGACAAGTTCTACAAGGCCGGCAAGCCCTACCTCGACCGGGTCGACGTCATGATCATGGCCGAAGCCGCCGCGCGCGACGTCGCCTTCCGCAACAAGGAGATCGATACGTCGATCCTGGGGCCTGCGCAGTACGTCGCCTATCGCGCCGATCCGCAGCTCTCCAAGGGCATCCTCGAAGTGGCGGAGATGTTCACGCGCTCGATGCACATCAACCTGTCTTCGATCAAGCCGTTCCAGGACAAGCGCGTGCGTCAGGCGATCAACTACGCGATCGACTCCAACCTGATCATCTCGCGCCTGGTCAAGGACAAGGCCTATCGCGCGACGAGCTGGCTGCCGCCCTCGGCTGCTGCCTTCGACAAGACGATGAAGGCCTATCCGTTCGACCCCGAGAAGGCCAAGAAGCTGCTGGCCGAAGCGGGTTATCCCAACGGCTTCGAGTTCGAGTGGACGACCAGCCAGAACGAAAGCTGGGGTCTGCCGATCGTCGAAGCGGTGATCCCGATGCTGGCCAAGGTCGGCATCAAGGCCAAGCCCAAGCTGGTCGAGGTCACGGTACTGACCGAGCTGCTCATGAAGGGCGAGCACCAGTCGCTGATCGCGTCGAGCCTTACCGGCCCCGACTCGCTGGCGACCCTGCGCTGCTACTACTCCAAGACGCCGCGCACGGCTTGCAACTACACCGGCTTCAACAATCCGGAGTTCGACAAGCTGCTCGACGATGCCGCTCAGGAAGGCGACATGGCCAAGCGCGAGGAACTGCTGAAGAAGGCCAACAACCTGCTCTACGAAGAAGCGCCGGTGTGGTTCTTCAACTACAACAAGGCCGTGCTGGCCTATCAGCCGTGGGTGCATGGCCTGCAGGCCAACCCGACCGAGATCACGCATCAGTATCCTGAAGACATCTGGGTCGATGCCAAGTCGCCCGCCAAGTAGCGACATGAGTTAGCAAAGGCCCCTCCCGCCGCTCGTGATGACAGCATCGATGTCATTACGAGCCTTGGGGAGGGACCTTTATTCTCTCTATTTGAATAGTCGGTAATGTTACTCGTCCTCGGCCGCCGCCTCGCCAACGTCATCCCGACGCTGCTCGCCGTCATCGCCCTCGTCTTCCTGCTGTTCTCCGTCCTGCCGGGCAGCTTCATCTCCGGCATGAACGAGGATGGCCGCTCGACCATCGACCCCGCCGTGATGGAACGCATGCGCAAGGAGATGGGCCTCGACGACCCTCTGCTAGAGCGTTTCGGCAAGTACGTCGCCGCCACCGTCACCGGCGATCTCGGCACGTCTTTCCGCACACGCGAACCCGTGACCAAGATGCTGAGCAATCGCATCTGGCCGTCGCTGAAGCTGGTTCTGGCCGCCATGACCTTCGCCATCGCGGTCGGCGTCACGCTGGGGTTCCTGGCCGCCCTCCGGCCCGGAAGCTGGATCGACACGGCCTCGATGGTCGGAGCCATTTCGGGCCTGTCGCTGTCGCAGTTCTGGTTCGGCTTGATGCTGATGTATCTGTTCGCCCTGAAGCTCCAATGGCTTCCGAGCTTCGGCTACGGCGACGGCGGACTGCGCCACCTTATCCTGCCGGCGATCGCGCTGGGCGTAGGGCCGATGGCCCTGCTAGCGCGCACGACGCGCGCCGCCGTGCTCGACGTGCTGAACGCCGACTTTGTCCGGACCGCGCGCAGCAAGGGCATGAGCGAGCGCCGCGTCGTCGAATGGCACGTGCTGCGCAATGCCCTCGTCCTGGTCATCACCATCGTCGGCCTACAGTTCGGCTCGCTGATGGGCCAGGCCGTCGTCGTCGAAAAGCTGTTCGCCTGGCCGGGGGTTGGTTCGCTGATGGTCGACTCGGTGTTCCAGCGCGACATGCCGACCGTTCAAGGCTGCATCCTGATGATCGTGCTGTTCTTCCTCGCCATCAACACACTGGTCGATCTCGCCTACGTCGTGATCGATCCCCGGATTCGCTATCAATGAGCACTGCCATCAAGCTGCCCCGCCTCAGGCTGAAAGGCGGAACGTCCCTCTGGATCGGTGGCGGCCTGGTCGCGACGGCCGTCATGGCCGCGGTCCTGGCGCCGTGGATTGCCCTCACCGACCCGGTGATGGACGCCAATCTGATGAACGCCGAGATCCCACCGGGCCTCGAATATCCTTTCGGCACCGATGCGCAAGGTCGCGACATCTATTCGCGCATCGTCTACGGCGCGCGCATCTCGCTGAGCGTCGGCATCATCAGCCAAATCTGCAACAGCCTCATCGGCGTCACCCTGGGCCTCACGGCCGGGTACTGGGGCGGCTGGTGGGACGATCTGGTGAGCGGCCTCACCAACCTGATGCTGGCGATTCCCTCGCTGGTCTTCGCGCTCGCCATCATGGCGATCCTCGGGCCGGGCCTGGTGAGTCTGGTGATCGCGCTCGGCCTCACGAGCTGGTCCTATTCCTGTCGCATCGCCCGCGCCCAGGTCCTGTCCTTGAAGAGCCAAGGCTATGTCCAGGCGGCCCGTATTCTCGGCTACGGCGACCTGCGCATCATGTTCACGCAGGTTCTGCCCAACATCCTGGGACCGCTGATCGTGATCGCCACGCTCGGCATGGGCGGCGCCATCCTGTCCGAGGCGGCGCTGTCGTTCCTCGGTCTCGGCATCCGTCCGCCTTTTCCGAGCTGGGGCAGCATGCTCTCCGAAGCGCGCGACCAGATCACGACGGCGCCCTGGCTGTCGGTCTTCCCGGGCCTAGCGATCTTCTTCACCGTCCTCGGCCTCAACCTGCTGGGCGACGGCCTGCGCGATATCCTCGATCCGCAGTCGACCACGAGGCGGGCATGACCGTCCCTCTTCTCAAGGTCGACAATCTGCGCATCGCCCTTGCCGGCGACGGCACGACCTACAACGCCGTCGAGAACGTGTCGTTCGAGATCGGCCGCGGCGAGGCCTTCGGCCTCGTGGGCGAGTCGGGCTGCGGCAAGAGCATCTCGGCCCTGGCCGTCATGGGCCTGTTGCGGCGCCCCTTGTCGCTGGCAGGAGGCCGCATTGTACTCGACGGCAAGGAAATCCAGGACGCCTCGGCCGCCGAGATGCGACGCCTGCGCGGCAAACGCATCGCCATGATCTTCCAGGAACCGATGACGGCGCTCAATCCGCTGTCGCCGGTCGGAAAGCAGATCGCCGAGATGTTCGTGCTGCACGAAGGCATGGGCTGGAGCGAGGCCATGGACCGTGCCGAAGATGCGCTGCGTCAGGTGCGCGTGCCCTCGCCGGAGCGACGCATCAAAGACTATCCGCACCAGCTCTCGGGCGGCATGCGCCAGCGCGTGATGATCGCCATTGCCTTGGCCTGCGGCCCTGACTTGCTGGTCGCCGACGAACCGACCACGGCGCTCGATGTCACGGTGCAGGCCGAGATCATCGACCTGATGGCCGAGCTTTGTGCCGCCAAGGGCACGGCGATCCTGATGATCAGCCACGATCTCGGGCTGGTCGCCAACATGTGCAAGCGTGTGGCCGTGATGTACGCCGGCCGCATCGTCGAGAGCCAGGCGGCGGAGGCCATTTTCGCCACGCCGAGCCATCCCTACACGCGCGGTCTGGTCGATTCCCTGCCGCGACTCGGCGAGCGCTCCAAGCGCGGACGCCAGCGACTGCGCGAAATTTCGGGCGTGGTGCCCTCGATCGCCGCCTATCCGGCAGGCTGCCGCTTCAACCCGCGCTGCCCGTCCGTCACCGAGGTCTGCCGTGAAGTGGCGCCCGAGGCGACGCCGCTGCCAGCCGAGGGTCTTGTCAGGTGCCATCATCATGGCTGAGCCGCTGCTTTCTCTCGACGACCTCGCGGTCCATTTCAAGATCGGCAATGCGCTGGGGGGCGGCATCAAGACGCTGAAGGCCGTGGACGGCGTCACCCTCGATGTGAAGCCCGGCGAATGCCTGGGCCTGGTGGGTGAATCGGGCTGCGGCAAGTCCACCCTGGCGCTCGCCATCATGGGTCTGCTCCCACCGACGCGCGGCACGATCAGCGTCGACGGACAGGAGATTTCCGGCAGCAAGGCACCGGACCGCATGAGGATGGCGCGCACGGTGCAGATGGTCTTCCAGGACCCCTACGCCTCGCTCAATCCACGCCAGACAGTGCGTCGTACCCTGGCCGACCCGTTGCGCCTGCATGGCATCACCGACAAGGCCGAGGTCGAGGCTCGCGTCATGGACATGATGGCCAAGGTCGGCCTCCGGCCCGAGCAGGCCGATCGCTATCCTCACGAATTTTCCGGCGGCCAGCGTCAGCGCATCGGTATCGCCCGTGCCCTGATCCTGAAGCCCAAGCTCGTACTCTGCGACGAGCCGGTCTCGGCGCTCGACGTGTCGATCCGCGCCCAGATCATCAACCTGCTGCTTGAGCTCAAGGACGAGCTGGGGCTTGCCTACATCATGATCAGCCACGATCTCGGTGTGGTTGAACATGTCAGCGACCGCGTGGCGGTGATGTATCTTGGCCGCATCGTCGAGCAGGGCGGCTGGCAGGAAATCTTCGAGAATCCGCGCCATCCCTATACCCGTGCATTGATCGCCGCGATCCCCGATCCCTTCCATCGTGCTGCCATCAGTGCCAAGGCCAAGGCGCGGGGCGAGATCGCCAGCGCGCTCAACCCGCCACCGGGCTGCCACTTCCATCCGCGCTGCCCGCTCAAGGCCGACATCTGCGTATCACAGGATCCCGTCCTTGCCGCGGTCGCCGCGGGCCATCGCGCAGCTTGCCATTTCAGGGATCGCGTGAGTTGATGGGGCAGTAGCCCCATGAAAGCCACAGACGTCGACCGCATCACCAACTGGATCGTACGCCGCGGCCTCGAAGGTGCGCAGGAATCCGATCTGCTGCGCGAGTTCTGCGAGAAGTGCAACGAGGCGGACCTGCCGATTACGCGGGCCCTCGTCGTCATCGACACGCTCCATCCGGTGCACGAAGGCACCGTCTTCCGTTGGCGCAATGACGACATAGAAGAGAAGGCAGCCACGACTTACGGCCGGACAACCGAAGGGGCCGCCGCCGACTCCTGGCACCGCAGTCCCTTCTATCACCTGCTGCAGACTGGCGGCGAGGAACTGCGCCGCCGCATCGGCTTTGGTGAACCTGCCGATTTTTCCATCATCGAAGAGGTGAAGGAGCTGGGTCACACGGACTACATCGTCTTTGTGTACCGCTTTGCGACCGATGCCACGATCGGCGAGATGGATTGCGTCTATTCCGGCTGGTCGACGCGCAATCCGGGCGGCTTCAGCGACGAGTGCATTGCGGCACTTCGCCAGCTCGTGCCGGTCCTGGGACTTGCCATCAAGAGCGCGACACTGACAAACGTCGCCCACACGCTGGTCGAGACCTATCTCGGCCGCGACGCGGGAAGACGCGTGCTGGCCGGCCGCACCCAACGCGGTGTCGCCGACCGTATCGAGGCCGCGCTCTGGTTCTCCGATCTGCGTGGCTATACGACCATCACCGACACCGCACCGCCCGGCGAGATCATCCCGCTGCTGAACGACTACGCCGAAGCGGTCATCACCGCGATCCACGAAGCGGGCGGCGACGTGCTGAAGCTGATCGGCGACGGCACGCTCGCACTTTTCCGCGCCGACGACCCCGCCGAGGCGTGCCGACACGCACTGCTGGCCGAAGAGATTCTCCGGGCGCGTATCAAGGAACTGAACGAAAAGCGCCGGGCGGAAGAACGACCCATAACGTCCGTCTATATCGGCCTGCATGTCGGCGCAGTGTTCTACGGCAATATCGGCAGTGTCGACCGGCTCGACTTCACCGTCGTAGGGCCTGCCGTCAACGAGACCAGCCGCATCGCCTCGATGTGCCGCTCGGTCGACCGGCCGGTGTTGGTCTCCTCGGCCTTCGCCGCCTCCCTGTCGGCGCGCCAACGGGCCGGGCTCGTTTCAGTCGGCCGCTTCGCGTTGCGCGGTGTCGGCCGCGCGCAGGAACTCTTCACGCTCGATCCGGAGCTGATCTAGCATCGCGAAGGCAATAGATATTGCATAGCGAATCCAACTCTCGCTGGTAAAAATTCCGTATCCCGGCTTGCATCACCTCCTCCCAGGTGCCTACGATGATGGCAACAACGAAGCCGTCCAACGAGGCGGCAGTCCTGGGAGGACAACATGGCCAAGACCAAGCGTCGTAGCGTGCTTAAGCTTGCCGGCGGCACGGCCGCCGTGTCGTTGGGCGGCCTGGCAGGAATTCTCGCCGCTGGTCGCACTCCAGCATATGCGCAGCAGAAGACGGTCCACTGGCTGAAGTGGGTCGATTTCGTTCCGGCCACCGACCAGCTATTCCGCAAGGAAATGATGCCGGAAGCCGAGAAGGCGTTGGGAATCAAGATCAACCTGGAGACGGTGAACGGCAACGACCTACAGCCGCGCGTGACGGCGGGCATTCAGTCCGGCGCCGGACCGGACCTGATCATGTCGTTCAACAACCAGACCTACCTCTATGCCAACAGTGTCGTCGATCTCACCGAGATCGCCGAGGCGGTCGCCAAGCGGGAAGGCGGTCTGTTCCCCTACGCCCGTTCGATCTGCAGCGACGGCAAGATGTTCATGGGCATGCCTTGGGCCGTGATCGGCGGCATGATCGCCTATCGCAAGTCGTGGCTCGAAGAGGCGGGTTACACCAAATTCCCCGACACTTGGGAAACTTATCGCGATGCCGCGAAGAAGCTGAAGGCCAAGGGACGGCCGATGGGCCAGACGCTCGGCCACACGTTCGGCGACGCGCCGGGTTTCACCTATCCCTACATGTGGTCGTGGGGCGGCAAGGAAGTCGAGGCCGATGGCAAGACCGTCGTCATCAACTCCAAGGGTACGATCGATTCGGTCAAGTTCATGCAAGGTCTGTGGAAGGACGGCATGGACGAAGGCGGCCTTGCCTGGGATGACACCAACAACAATCGCGCGTTCCTGTCACAGACCATCTCCGCGACCTTGAACGGCGCCTCGATCTACATCGAAACACTGCGCAAGCCCGACCAGTACAAGACCGAGAAGGGCACGCCGATGAACAAGGACATCCTGCACGCGCCTCTGCCCAAGGGACCGGCAGGCCAGTTCGGCTTCCATCTTCTGCAGTCGAACATGCTGATGAAGTACTCGAAGAACCAGGATGCGGCGAAGGAGTTCCTGAAGTGGCTTCATACCGAAGCCAACTATGCGAAGTTCTTTAATTCGCAGAAGGGCTTCGCCACGCCGTGTACGGTGAAGTGGGAATCCGACAAGCTGTGGGATGAAGATCCCGTGATGACGCCCTACAAGGTGGCGGCCCGTCTCGGCCAGGCCCCGGGCTTCAGCGGCCCACCCAATGCCAAGGCGGCGGAAGGCCTGTCGAAGTACATCATCACCGACATGTATGCCAAGGCGGTGCAGGGCATGCCGGCCGAGGAGGCCGTGAAGTGGGCCGAAGCCGAACTCAAGAAGATCTATTCGGCGTGAGGCCCCAAGTGAGGTTCGCAACGACGTTCGCGTAGTCCAACCTGTGAGTGGATCATGGCGGTGACCGCAGTTTCGGGCTCGGTGGCCCGACCAGCCCCGCGACTGCGGCGCATGGAGGACGAGCGCTGGCTCGCCTTCGCGTTGCTCGTGCCGACAGCCGTGCTGCTCGGCCTGTTCATCGCCTACCCCTTCGTCGAGGGCGTGCTGTTGTCGCTCAACAGCACGCGCGTCGGCATCAAGGGCGAGTTCGTCGGCCTCAAGAACTTCGAAAAGATCTGGAACGACAGCATCTTCCGAACCACGGTCTGGAACACCTTCTGGTACACGGGCGTCACGACCGTGTTCAAGCTGGCGCTCGGCCTGTGGCTGGCGATGCTGCTCAATCGCCACTTCAAGGGCAAGGCGCTGGTCCGCGCCTTCATCCTGCTGCCCTTCATCATTCCCACGGTGCTGTCGACCTTCGCGTGGAAGTGGATGTTCGACCCCACCTTCAGCGTCATCAACTGGACGCTGTTCCAGCTCGGCTTCATCACCCAGCGCATCAACTGGCTGGGCGATCCCGATCTCGCGATGACCTCGATCATCATCGTCAATGTCTGGCGCGGCGTGCCGTTCTTCGCCATCAGCCTGCTGGCCGGCCTGCAGACGATCAGCCCCGAGCTGCAGGAAGCCGCCGCCATCGACGGCGCCCGGCCCTGGCAACGTTTCTGGCACGTCACCTGGCCGCTCCTACTGCCCGTCACGATGGTGGTGGTGCTGTTCTCTGTGATCCAGACCTTCGCCGACTTCCAGCTCGTCTACGTGATGACCGGCGGCGGACCGGCCAACGCCACCCATCTCTTCGCCACCTATGCCTACCAACTCGGTATCGGTACCGGCCTGCTCTCGGAGGGGGCGGCGATATCGCTCGCCATGTTCCCCTTCCTGTTCCTGATCGTGGTGGTGCAGCTGCTCTACATCCGCCGCGTTGAAACCCGATGAGCTGGGAGACCCGGTCATGATCGAAGGTGCAGTTTGGCGGAAGTGGGTCTTCTACAACATCCCGCTCATTCTCTTCGTGTTCGTCCTGCTCTTCCCTTTCTACTGGATGATCATCACGACCTTCCGCCCGGACGGCGAGCTGTACCGGCCGTGGAATGCAGCGAACTACCAACCGTTCTGGACCAACAATCCGACGTTCGATCACATCCTGTACCTGTTCGAGGAGACGTCGTTCGGACGATGGATGCTGAACACCATGTTCATCGCCGCGGTATCGACGGTGATCTCGCTGTTCTGCGGCGTGCTCGCGGGCTACGCGCTGGCCCGCCTCAACTTTCCCTTCGCCGGCGGGCTCGGCACGGTGATCTTCGTCACCTATCTGGTGCCGCAGACACTGCTCTTCATCCCGTTGGCCGAGATCATCCGCAACTTCCAGCTCGGCGACACGCCGTGGTCGCTTATCCTCACCTACCCGACCTTCCTGATCCCCTTCTGTACCTGGCTGATGATGGGCTACTTCAAGGCCATCCCGAAGGAGCTGGAGGAATGCGCCCGCATCGACGGGGCCTCGCGCTGGAAGGCTATGGTCTACATCATCCTGCCCGTGGCAGTGCCGGGCATCCTGTCGGCCGGCATCTTCGCCTTCACCCTTTCCTGGAACGAGTTCATCTACGCCCTCGTCTTCCTGTCCTCGCCAGACCAGAAGACCGTGCCCGTCGGCGTCACGTCGGAATTGATCCGCGGCGACGTCTTCTTCTGGGGGCCGCTGATGGCCGGCGCGCTGCTCGGCTCAATCCCGGTGGCGATCGTCTACTCCTTCTTCGTCGAACACTACGTCTCGGGCCTCACCGGCTCCGTGAAGGGTTAGAACCATGGCACTGGTCAGCATCCGCAGCGTCAACAAGGTCTACGATGGCGCCGTCCATGCCGTGAAGGACGTCAACCTCGAGATCCGCGACAAGGAATTCATGGTCTTCGTCGGCCCGTCGGGCTGCGGCAAGACGACGACTCTTCGCATGGTCGCCGGCCTCGAATCGATCACCTCCGGCGATATCCTGATCGGCGACACCGTGGTGAACAACCTGCCCCCCATGGACCGCGACATCGCCATGGTGTTCCAGAACTACGCGCTCTATCCGCACATGAGCGTGTTCCACAACATGGCCTTCGGCCTGAAGATGCGGAAGTTCGAGAAGCCCGAGATCGACAGGCGCGTGCGCGACGCCGCCGCCATTCTCGGCATCGAGACCCTGCTCGACCGCAAACCGCGCCAACTGTCGGGCGGTCAACGCCAGCGAGTGGCGCTGGGCCGCGCCATCGTGCGACATCCGCAGGTCTTCCTGTTCGACGAGCCGCTTTCCAATCTCGATGCCAAGCTGCGCGTGCAGATGCGGGTGGAACTCAAGAAGCTGCACGAGCGGCTGGGCACCACCGCCGTCTACGTCACCCACGACCAGGTCGAGGCGATGACGCTGGGCGATCGCGTGGTCGTCATGAAGGATGGCGTCGTGCAACAGGTCGGCGAACCGCTCGAACTCTACAATACGCCGGCCAACAAGTTCGTAGCGGGCTTCATCGGATCGCCGGCGATGAACTTCGCCGATGTCACCCTGATGGAGAGCGGCGGCAAGCTATGGGCGGAGGCCCAGGGCCTCAGGATAGGCATCCCTGGGGAGATCGCCCGTCGCGCCAACGGCCGCAACGGCGCCCACGCCACTTTGGGCATCCGGCCCGAAGACATCCATCTTGCAGGGCCGGCCGATCCTGCCGAACTCTGCTTCGAGGCCGAGGTCGAGGTGATCGAACAGCTCGGCTCGGAGATCGTCCTCGATACGAGGGTCGGCAGCTCGGCATTCGTGGCGAGCGTCGATCCGACCTTGCGCATGAAGGTGCACGACCGGCTGAAGCTCGCCATGAACCCGGCCCGCCTTCATTTGTTCGACGCAGGGTCGGAGGCCGCGATCTAAACTATTTTGCCGGCCCGCCCCAGCTTTCAAGGACATCCCGCTTGGCCTTGCGCTGCTCCTCGCGCGACTTCTTGAAGTCGTGCCCATAGGGTGCCGTGTCGAACGAACCGTAGGTCGGATTGGCGATCATCAGCCATTGCTTGCCCCAATAGGCCATGTCGCTGTCGAAGGCCTTCAGACGGTCGGCCTCGCTGCTGCGGTAACGGTCGTCGAAATCGCCGAAATTATCGCCGATGTTCAGCAACACGCGGTAGTCCTTGGTCACCACGGCTCGGCGCGTGCTCTTGGCACTTCCCCATTCCGGTTTCTCGTTCTGCATCAGGAACGTGTCGACATTGCCACCCAACGGGAAGCCGAGCTTCTGTATGTTCTCGCGCGTGTCCTTCTCGGTCTCCGCAGCGCGATTGGTGATGTAGAAGATCTTTACGTTCTTGGAGTCGGCATACTTCACGAACTCCAGCGCGCCCGGAATCGCGGTCGATATCTGGGCGGCGCAGAATTCGTTCCAGGTCTTGGTGCTGAACGTCTTGTCGTTCTTCATCATCCAGACTTGGTACTTCGAGTTGTCGAGCAGCGTCTCGTCGATATCCAGAATGATCGCCGGCGGCAGCGTTTGATAGTCGCCGGTCTGTTCCGCTGGCGCTGCCGTCCAGCTTCTGTCGACCAGCGCCTCGCCGAGACGGATGCGCGCCAAGGCAAAGACCGTCAACGCGTTGGCCTTGTATTCCACAGACCGTTGCGTCCAGAGCGTCGCCAGCAGCAGATCGCTGGCGTCCTGGGCACGCGCGGCGATACCGGACAAGGCCACAAGGACGGCGCCGAGCGCCAGACTCGTTCTTGCAATCATGGCGGCACCTTCTCCAATAGCCGGCGCTTGGTATCGGCATCGACGAAGGATGCCTCGACGGTCCGGCGTGCAATCCCGCGCAAGTCCTTCTCGCTGAGCCCGGCCTCGGCGTATTCAGTTCCGAGCGTCGTGTGAAAGAATGGCGGATCGTCGGAATTCAGCGTGACCGGAACGCCGGCATCGATCAACCGATGCAACGGATGCGCCTCCCGACTGGGATAGAGTCCCAGCGCCACATTGCTGCCCGGGCAGACTTCGAGGACGATTCCGCGCCGCACCAGCTCCGCCATCAGGGCCGGATCCTCGGCCGAGCGCACGCCGTGGCCGATGCGCGTCACGGGCAGATCGCGGATCGCCGCCCAGACGCTTTCCGGCCCCACGACCTCGCCGGCATGGACAGTGCAGCCATAACCCTTCTCGTGGGCCAGCCGATAGGCCGGCGCAAAGTCGATCGGGCTGAAGCGCGCCTCGTCGCCGCCCATGCCAAATCCGACGACATAGGGATGCGGCTCGGCGACCATCGCCCTTGCCATGGCGAGAGCGCGATCCGGTCCGAGGTGGCGAATGCAGATGATGATGATGCGGCCGACGATACCGAACTCGCGGCCAGCCCGGTCGATCCCGTCGGCAAGCGCCTCGAGCCAGGCGGCATAGGAGATGCCCAGCGCCGCCGGCCGCTCGGGCGAGCAGAACATCTCGACATAGACCGCGCCATCGCGGGCCGCCGAGGCAAGGTACGAGTAGATTACGTCGCCGAAGTCGCGGGGAGTCTTGAGCGCCGTACAGACGCGATCGTAGGAGTCGAGAAAGCTCGGAAAGTCTTGCCAGGCGTAGTGACCCTTCGCGTCGAACAGCTTGGCCGGCAGCGAAAGCCCGTTGCGTTCGGCCAGTTCACGCGCCAGCGCCGGCGGGATCGACCCTTCGAGATGGCAGTGGATTTCGGCCTTGGGGATTTGGGTCTTGAGCGTCACGCGAAGCCTCGAAGCGGCAGTCCAGGCCGTTGCAGCCAGTTGTCGGGCAGATAATCGGCACGAGCATCGATCAGGTGCAAGGCGTAGGCGTGGCGTTGCCGCGGCGAACGGTTAGGGGCGCTGGCATGTGGCAGCAACCCATGCAGCACCACCAGCGTGCCGCGCTTTGCGTCCAAGGCTACGGGTTCGATATCGGGCCAGGGCGTCGTGTCGAGGATTTCTGTCGCCATTTCGCTCCCGACTTGCCTGAAGCGCTCCCGCAGCGGACCACGATGGGCGCCCGGCAGGGCCATCAGGCAGCCATTCTCCTTGTCGGCATCGTCGAGCGCGATCCAGAAGCCGGTGACGGTCGACGGCTGAGTGCAGAGATAGGTCGCGTCCTGGTGCCAGCCGACTTCGGCGCCAATCCGCGGCTGCTTGAAGAGGTACATGGACTGCAACAGCAGCGGCTCTTCCAAGCCCAGCGAATGGGCTAAGGCGGCGAATTGCGGCCGGCGGGAGATATGGTCGAACACCGGATCGAGGTCGTGCAGAGCATGGCCGATCTTGTTCAGGGCCAGCGATACGGGCTGATCGGTCGCCCCCTCCTCGAAGAAGAAATGGATGGCCTGCCCGGATTCCTGGAAGTAGCGGTCTCGCGCATGCCCCTGGTCGCGCGTCGAGAAGACGGTCCGCACGGACCCCGGATCAAATTCCGCCACCAACTCCGCCGCGCGCGCCTGCAAGGCATCGCAATCCGCCTGCGGCAGGAAATCCTCGATCACGAGAAAGCCGTCCCGTGCATAGGCTTCGAGATTGACCGCGTTCACGCCACCCGCTCCATCAGGACAGGCTTGGACGCAGGTGCCGCCTCGCCGATCCGGATCGCCCGTCGCACCTCGGCAATTGCCTGATCGGCGTCCGCGTCGGTCGCGGCGTGGACAAGGCACAGCGGACTGCCTGCCTGGACGTGCGTACCGACGTCCACCACCTCGGTTAGGCCGACCGACGGATCGATGGCGTCGTCGGCATGGGTACGGCCGCCACCCAGGCTTACAACGGCAATACCGATATCGCGGGCATTCATGCCGGTGACGTAGCCCGTGTGCTCGGCCGAGCAGGGCCGAATGACCGGCGCCGACGACAGGTACCGACCGGGATGGTCGAGGAAATCGGTCGGCCCTCCCAGCGCTGCGACCATCCGGCCGAACGTCTCGGCTGCCCGTCCATCGGCGAGGACCGCTTCCGCTTGGGCTCGGCCAGCGGCGGCATTGGGCACCAACTTGCCGAGCACTAGCATCTCGGCCGCCAGCGCCATCGTCACCTCATGCAACCGCGGCTCGCGTGCGCCATTGCCCGTGAGATAGGCCACCGTTTCGGCGACTTCGAGGGCATTGCCGACATCGCGGCCCAGCACGCGATCCATGTCGGTGATCAGCGCCACCGTGGGCAACCCTGCCTGGTTGGCCACCGCGACGAGGCTTTCGGCGAGGTCGCGCGCCATCTCCTCGGTGTCGCAGAAGGCGCCGGAGCCGCACTTCACATCCATCACCAGCCCGTCGAGCCCTTCGGCGATCTTCTTCGAAAGGATCGAACTCACCAGCAACGGGATCGACTCGACGCTGCCCGTGACATCGCGTGTGGCGTAGAGCCGCCGGTCGGCCGGTGCCAGATCGTCGGTCTGGCCGATCACGGCGCAGCCGACCTCGCGCACAACCTTGCGGAAGGTGGCAATGTCGGGCTGTACGTCGTAGCCGGAAATCGACGCGAGCTTGTCCAGGGTGCCGCCGGTATGGCCGAGACCACGCCCGGAGATCATGGGCACGAAGGCACCGCAGGCTGCCACGATGGGCGCCAGCATCAGGCTCACCTTGTCGCCGACACCGCCGCTCGAATGCTTGTCCAGCACCGGCCCCGGCAAGTCGAGATCCGCCCAATCGAGCACGAGTCCGGACCGCGCCAACCCCAAGGTGAGCGCGACCCGCTCGGGCGTCGTCATGCCACGAAAGAAAACGGTCATCGCAAACGCCGCCACCTGGCCTTCGCTCAGAGTGCCATCGTGGATTCCACGCACGATGAAGCCGATTTCCTCGGCGGAGAGTTCGTGGCCGTCGCGCTTACGACGAATGATCTCCTGCGGCAGCATGGCGCCTAGCCGTAATGCTCCAGGAAGGTGCGTAGTAGCTGGCGCACATTACCGGACGCCGCTCCCGCCACGGCAAGCGTCTGCTCGTGACCCAGCACGCCGGGCACGAGGCCGGCGGCATAATTGGTCATGAGCGACAGAGCCACGACCTTGAGGCCGGCATGGCGCGCCAGGATCGTCTCGGGCGCGGTCGACATGCCGACCGCGTCGGCGCCCAGCACGCGGGCAGCGCGAATCTCGGCGGGCGTCTCGAAGCTCGGCCCGCTGAAGAAGATGTAGACGCCGTCGTGGCAGGTCACGTTGGCTTGGCGAGCCGCTGCCAGCAGTTTCTTGAGCAGGGCCGGATCGTAAGCATCGACCATATCGACGAAGCGGCCGTCGCCCGGCCCGACGCCAAACAGCGGATTGACGCCGGCGAAGTTGATGTGATCGCTGATCGCCATTACCGATCCGGGGGGCATGTCGAGCCGCAGACTGCCCGCGGCATTGGTCTGCACCAGCGTTTCGCAGCCGAGATCGGCAATGGCACGAATCGCGCCCCCCATTTCATCGGCTCTGCCACGCTCGTAATAATGCGCGCGCCCCTGCAAAACGGCGATCGGGGTCGGCCCGACATGTCCCAGGACCAGACGGCCGGCATGGCTGCCGACCGTGGTCAGCGGAAATCCCGGCAGATCGGCATAAGGAAGGGCTGCGACCTGCTTCACGTCCTCGACGAAGCTGCCCAGGCCGGAACCCAGGATCACAGCGACTTTCGGTTTGAAGCCGGGCGCAACCCGCGTAATGGCGTCGATCATGGCCGACCGACGTGATGCGGACCGAACGACATCGGCAAGAGCTGTCCCAAGGTTACCGTGCGATGCAGCCCATCGGGACCACAGAGGTGGATCGGCGTATCGTCGGCCGCAAACTCGCGCAGCTTCTGGCGGCAGCCCCCACAGGGCGTGATGGTCTCGGGGCCCGGGCCCACCACGACACATTCCAGGATGCGCTTGTGGCCTGCCGCGACGAGGGCGGCGATGGCGCCGGCCTCGGCGCAGATCCCTTGTGGGTAGGCGGCATTCTCGACATTGCAGCCGCCGTGGATCGAGCCGTCCTCGGCACGCAGCGCAGCCCCTACGTGGAACTTCGAGTAGGGCGCATGGGCGTGAAGCATCATGCGTTGCGCGACATGGAGCAGATCGTCCACCTCAATGCTCCTTCTCGTAGGGCACGCCGGCCGCCTTGGGCGCCACGGCATTGCCGATGAAGCCGGCTAACAAGAACAGGGTGAGAAGATAGGGCAAGGCCTGGATCAGTTGCACAGGAACTTCGCCGATGCCAGGCACCTTCACGCCCTGCAGGCGGATGGCGACGGCATCGAGCAGACCGAAGACCAGGCAGGCGCCGAAGGCCGGGAACGGCCGCCATTTGCCGAAGATGATGGCGGCCAGCGCGATGAAGCCCTGCCCTGCCGTCATGTCGCGGCTGAAGCCGGCATTCTGTGCAATCGAGAGATAGGCCCCGGCAAGACCCGCAAACAGGCCACACAGGAGGACGGCGCGATACCGCAGCCAGGTGACCGAAACGCCGGCCGCATCGACTGCCAGGGGCATCTCGCCGACGGCCCGAAGCCGAAGTCCAAACCGTGTGCGAGCGATCAGCCACCAGGTGAACGGCACCGACAATAGCGCCGCGTAGACCAGTACATTGTCGCCAGCCACGGGGAAGAAGATCGGCTTTAGACGCTCGCCGTCGTTCAACGGCGGCGTCTGGCCGCCACGCGCGAACCAGGCCGTTCCCAGCACCACGGTCAGACCCGCCGCCAATATGTTGAGGGCGATGCCGCTCACGACCTGGTTGCCGCGATGGGTGATGCAGGCAAAGCCATGCAGTAAAGCCAGCGCCTCCGCCGCAACGATGGCGGCAGCGACGCCCGCCCAGGCCGAGCCGGTGAGCGATGCCGTCGCGGCCGCGAAGAAGGCCGCCATCAGCATCTTGCCTTCGAGCCCGACATCGATGACGCCGCTCTTCTCCGAGAACAAACCACCCATGGCGCAGAGCACCAGGGGCGTCGCCACGCGCAAGGTCGCCGCGAGGGTCAGGGTGACGAAGGTGAGTACTTCCTCCATCACTCAGCCTCGGCGCCCGAACAGCGCCTGCAGCCAGGGCCGCGGCAGATGGGCCAGGGCGCCGCAGAACAGGATGACCAGTCCCTGTATCACCACGACCATCTCGCGGGTCATGGCGGGAATCTCGAAGGAAAGCTCTGCACCGCCCTGTTGCAGGGCGCCGAACAGGAGGGCGGCCAGCACGATGCCCAAGGGGTGGCTGCGCCCCATCAACGCCACGGCGATGCCGGCGAAGCCGTAACCCGCCGGAAAGTCGAGCACGATGCGGTGGTGCACGCCCAGCAGCTCGTTAACTGCGACACCGCCCGCCAGGGCGCCGGACAGGCACATGGCCAGCATGGTCATGCGCCGGATGCTGGTGCCGGCATAGATCGCCGCCTCGGCATTGTGGCCCATGGTTCGCAAGGCGTAGCCCCAGCTCGTGCGCCACAGGAAAACCCAGACGGCAATGCTGCTGAGCAGAGCCAGGACGAAGGCGAGATTGAGCGCGGACGGCGCCACCGCGATACCAATCGACTCCAGCACCGCCTGCATCGACGGCAACGATGCCGAGTCGGCGAAGCCGCGACTCTGCGCGGTCATCGAACCCGGCGCGATCAAGACGTTTACCAGCAGGTAGACCATCAGCGCCGACGCAACGAAGTTGAACATGATGGTGGTAATGACGATGTGGCTGCCACGCCAGGCCTGCATCCAGGCCGGCACCGCCGCCCAGGCCGCACCGAAAGCCGCTGCAGCCACGATGGCGAGGAGGATCAACAGCGGGCCCGGCAGGTAGCTGTCGAGCGCCAGCACGGCAAGACCGCAGCCCAGACCTCCGATGTAGGCTTGGCCCTCGCCGCCGATGTTGAACAAGCCGGCGTGGAAGGCGATCGCCACGGCAAGGCCGGTGAAGATGAAATTGGTGGCGTAGTAGAGCGTGTAGCCGATCGACTCCGAAGAGCCAAAGGCGCCAACCAGCAAGAGCTTCAGCGCATCGAAGGGTTCGACGCCGATGATACGCGCGATGATGCCGACGACAAAAAAGGCCAGCGCGACATTGACCAGCGGCAATACGGCGATTTCGACCCAGCGCGGCAACGGCCGACGAGCGGACCTCGGGACGACGAGGCTCATGCGTCGGCCATCATGCGGCCGAGCGTCCGTTCATCGGCCTGATCCGCCGCGACTCCGCCGACAATCCGGCCTCCCGACATCACCAGGATGCGATCGGCCAGCGACAGGATTTCTTCGAGTTCGACCGACACGACCAGAATCGCGCAGCCTGCGTCGCGGCTTTTCACCAATTCGCGATGGATGAACTCGATGGCGCCGATATCGACGCCGCGCGTCGGCTGGCCCACCAGCAGCACCTTGGGCATTCGCGACATCTCGCGCGCCAGGATCAGCTTCTGCTGATTGCCGCCGGAGAAGTGCGACGAACGCAACCCCGGCGTCTGTGGCCGCACGTCGAAGCGCCGCATCAACTCGGCGCAGTGCTTGTCCACGGCCGGCACGTCGAGCAAATGGTTGTGACAATAGGGTGGCTGGTCCTGATACCCCAGGATCGCGCTCTCCGATGCCTCGAATGCAGCGACCAGCCCCTGCCGCAGGCGATCCTCCGGAACATGGGCGAGGCCGAGCGCGCGCATCTCTGCCGGATCGATGGGATGCGCCGGATCGATTACCCGACCGCAGACTTCGAGGTGGCCCGCCGTCGGTGGCCGGATGCCGGACAGGACCTGCAGCAGCTCCGTCTGGCCATTTCCCGAGACACCGGCGATGCCAACGATCTCGCCGGCGCGCAGATCGAGGTCGATGCCATCGAGCAGGCGCACACCGCGACGGTCGACCAGCGAGAGGTCGCGCGCCGCCAGCATCGTCTGCCTACGCACGGCCGGCGCCTTGTCGAGATCCAGCCGGATCTTGCGACCAACCATCAGCTCCGCGAGTTCGCCGGTACTGGTTTCGCCCGTCCGCCGCTCGGCCACGACCTCGCCCTGGCGCATGACGATCACCCGGTCGGCGACGGCCATGATCTCGCGCAGCTTGTGGGTGATCAGAAGCACGGTGACACCACGGGCACGCAGGCTCTTCAGGATCTCGAACAGCCGGTCGGTCTCCTGTGGCGTCAGCACGGCGCTGGGCTCGTCCAGGATCAGCATGCGTGCGCCGCGGAAGAGGACTTTCAGAATCTCGACCCGCTGTTGCTCGCCCACCGAAAGATCGGCCACGCGCGCATCGGGATCGACGGTGAGGCCATATTCCCGACCCAGCCGCGCCAGCTCGGCACGCGCTGCCGCGAAGCCCCCGGCCAGCAAGGGACCGCCTTCGGCCCCCAGCACCAGGTTCTCCAGCACGGTGAAGGTGTCGACCAGCATGAAGTGCTGGTGAACCATGCCGATGCCATGGGCGATGGCATCGCGCGGGCTGGCCATGTCGACGGGGTGGCCATCGATCAGAATCTGACCGGCATCGGCGCGATAGAGCCCATAGAGAATGCTCATCAGGGTCGACTTGCCGGCGCCGTTTTCGCCGACAATCCCGGTGATGCTGCCCTGTGGGACGGCAAGCGAAACACTGCGCACGGCGTGCACGGCGCCGAACGACCTGTCTATGCCTCTGAGTTCGATGGCTGCAGCGGCAGCCGTCAGCGATTGCACGAATTGTTGCTCATATAATCGTGCACGACGATCTTGCCCGAGATGATATCGGCCTTGGCGGCTTCGACCTTGGCCTTCATTTCCGGTGTCACGAGGCTCTCGTTGTCCTTGTCGAGCGCCCAATCGACCCCGCCTTCCTTGAGGCCCAACACCTGCGTACCGCTCTTCCATTGATGGTCCTGGGCCGCCTTGAAGCTCTCATAGGTTGCTACATCGACGCGCTTCAGCATCGAGGTCAGCATGTTGCCGGGATGCAGATGGTTCTGGTTGGAATCGACGCCGATGCCGAGCTTGCCGCGATCCTTGGTCGCCTGGAGGATGCCGAGCCCGGTGCTGCCGGCCGCGGCATAGACGACGTCGACGCCGCGGTCGATCTGGCCGCGGGCGAGTTCGGCGCCACGGCCGGGATCGTTCCACGCGGCGGGCGTCGTGCCCGTCATGTTCGTGATCAGTTCGGCGTTGGGATTGGCATATTTGATGCCCTGCTCGAAGCCGCACTGGAAACGCCGCACCAGCGGAATGTCCATGCCGCCGACAAAGCCGATCTTGCCGGTCTTGGAGGCGAGCGCCGCCAACACGCCGACCAGAAACGAGCCTTCCTGTTCGCGAAACACGACGGACTGCACGTTGGGCAGGTTCACCACGCTGTCGATGATCGTGAAGTGGATGTTGGGAAACTCCTTGGCGACCTTCTGCAGCGCTACGGCCTGGGCAAACCCGACGGCGATGATCGGGTCCTGGCCCCGCTGGGCGAAGCGGCGCAGCGCCTGCTCGAATTGCGTTTCGTTGCTGGGCTCGAACTCGGCGACGGCGATGCCGGTATCCTTCTTGAAACGCTCGGCACCCTGCCAGACCCCTTCATTGAAAGACTTGTCGAATTTCCCTCCGGTGCTGAAGACGATAGCGGGCTTGATCGTGGCCCGGGTCTGCGCCTGTGCAGGCGCCAATAGTCCCAGGCAAACGACTGCAAAGACCGCAATTAGCGGTCCGACCCAGCGTTTCATGACGGCTCCCTTGTTCTCGGCCAATCTTGGACTGCGGCGCGCGCCGGGTCTAGGCACGGCTCCGCAGTACAATCAGCCTGGAACGACGAACCCGTACCTCAGGTTCGAAGGATCGCGGCCTACGCGCTCGTAGTGCGACTTGACAGCCGCAAAGCGATCGTCCCGCCACGCCGCCTTCTTGATGTCGTAGCGATACATCTTCGCCGAGTTCTCCCCGAAGATGGCCCGCTTCACCGGCCCGTCGGCCGGTCCGAGCGGCGCATAGCCGAACTTCTTTTGCATGTCCTCGGGGATTTCGAGTCGGCGCAGGGCCTCGATCTGCCACTGTGGCGCCCCTGTCCACACCGCATCGGTGCCCCATACGATGTGATCGGCCCCCAGGCCCTTCACCAGCATACCCATCAGTGCCGCACAAAGACGCGGCTCAGTCACCGTGGTCTGCGCAAATATCTGGCCGAGATCGGCATAGACGTTGCTGACGCCGTACTTGGCCGGAATCTCGGCAAGGTCGCTGGTCCATTCGACCCGGCCGGTCTTCTCGAACTGGTCGTAGCCGCCCGCGGCGGCGCCGGGTGCACCCGTCCAGCGGAAGGCCGCGTGGTAGACGACAAAGCGGATCTGCGGCCAGTCCTTGGCCGCCTTGCCGACATCGTCGACGGTTGCGTAGGGCATCAGATGCGGCCAGCGTTGCGCGACCGAAGGCGGATAGAGGCCCTTGTGCACGCAGACGATGTCGTGACCTGCCTTCACGATCTTCTCGTAGAAGGGATAGACGAGTTTCTCGTCGTCCATGCGCCAGGGATGACGCGCCAGATCCTTGTTGGTGTTGTCGCCGACCGTATAGCCCTTCCACGAATCCGGCTTGAGCGTGGCGATGCACTTGTCCACCTCATCCATCCAGCCGTCGTACCCCGGCGTAAAGATGGCATGCGACAGGAGACGCCTGGAGCCGGCTTCACGATTCACCTTCTCACGGGCGTCGGCCTTCATCTCGTTGGTCAGGAACCAGTCGCGTGGATCTTCCGATGCCGAGCCGCTGATCAGGGCGACCTTGGTGTCGCTGTCGAGATAAATCTCCTTGAACCAGTTGGGATACTTGAGGTCGTCGATGGTCTGCGGCTTGCCGACCAGTCCCGGATTCCAGCCGGCCTTGCCGACCGCCTCGCGCCCGCGCACGAATCCTTCGAGCCGCGTATCGTCGCGCAGGAAGTGCGTGTGCACGTCCATGACGAACTGATCCTTGAGGCTGTCGGCGCGCGCCTGGGCGAGATCGACGCTTTTCGCCTCGGCCGGCGACGCGCCATAGAGCGGACCGTAGACCTCGTTCATGGCGACGAAGGCCGTCGCCATGCCGGCGGCAGTCTGGAAGAAACGGCGCCGCGACAAGCCGTTGCGACGGCCATAGGCGTCGCCCAGCTCATTCATGCGCGCTTCGACCTGCTTCTGTCGGTCCGTCCGGGCGATCGGCAGAAATTCGTCGCTCGACACGACCTGTGTCGGCACCGGCGTCGTGCCGCCCGCCAGGCTGGCGGGCGCAAGTCGGCTGCGTTCCTCGTCGCTCAACAGACCCATGGCAATCCTCGAAGCTACAGGGAAGAGCTGGCGTCCGACGCGAGCCTACCTCAACTTTGCGGAGGCGGCACGGTACCGGGCTTGGGATCGATGGGCAGCAGACGGTCGAGACCCACGAGCTTTTCGTAGAGAGCTCCAGCCTGCAGCAATGCCGCCTCTCCCCGTGGCTTGCCCACGAGTTGCAGGCCGACCGGCCGGCCGAACTGATCGAAGCCGCACGGCACGGCCAAAGCGGGGCTGCCGGTCACGGTGATGGCCGAGTTCAACGTCGAGCCCGCCATGTAGTTCTCGAGCTTCTTGCCGGCGATGGTTTCAGGCGCCCGCAGATTGACGTCGAAAGCCGCAGTCGGCGCCCCGGGCGTCACGAACAGGTCGTATGTCTGGAAGAACGCATTCATGCGCCGATACAGAGCCGCGCGTTCGCGTTCCGCCCAGGCCAGCCGGCTCGCGGTCTGCTTCAGGCCAAGCTCGGTGTTCCAGATGATATCCGGCTTGATCAGGTCGCGATGCTGCTCGATCTGTTGCTCGCGATCGACGACGAACTGCTGGCTACGCAGCGCCATGAACACGTCGTCGACCGGCCCGAAGTCGGGAGATACTTCCTCGACGATGCAGCCCAGCTCCTCGAAACGACGGGCCATCCTGGTGCAGATCTCGCGAATCTCGTGATCGAGCTCGAACCGGCCACCGAAGTCGGCACTGAAGGCGACTCGCTTCGGCATCACGGGCTTGGCGACCGCGGCGCTGAACGAAACGACCGGCGCATCGAAAGTCATGGCATCGTGCGGACAGAAGCCGGCCATTGTGTCGAGAAACAGAGCGAGGTCAGGTACGTTGCGGGCCATCGGCCCCTGCACCGACTGCGGCGAATAGAGATTGTTCGAGGTGCCGCGCGTCACACGGCCAGCCGAAGGCCGCAGCCCCACCGTCGAGCAGTAGGTTCCGGGACGCCGCAGCGATCCGCCATGGTCGGAACCGTGTGCCAGCCAGACCTCGCCGGCCGCGACCGAGACCGACCCACCGCCGGTCGAGCCGCCGCAGGTCAGCGACGTGTTCCAGGGATTGCGCGTACGGCCGAACACTTCGTTGAAGGTGCTACCGCCGGCACCGAACTCTGGCGTATTCGACTTGGCGACGACGATGCCGCCTTTGCGCTCGATCCGCTCGACCAGCGGATGCGACTTGGCCGGCACGTGGTTGGCGAAGATCGGCGAGCCGTAGGTGGTGCGCACGCCGGCGACATCCGTCAGGTCCTTGATCGAGACCGGCAGGCCGGCCAGCCATCCCGCTTCGCCTTCGGCCTCGTTGGCCTTACCGGCCATGATCCGCTTAGCGTGATCGCGGGCGCGATCGAGGCAGAGCGTCGGCAGCGCGTTCAGCGCCGGCTCGACCTCGGAAATGCGCTGCGCCGAGGCATCGATCAGCTCGAGCGGCGTGATCTCCTTCTTCTTAAGCCGATTGACGGCTTCGACCGCACTCAAACGCCACAGTTCGCTACTCATCGTGTTCCTCCTCGGCCGCGGAGTGTGCCAGCACCGGCCGAACGCTGCACGCCGCCCACATCTAACCTTGCTTCAACTCCACCGGCTGGCCATGCGGTGTCGTACGATAGGCTTCTGCCCAGGCATGAGCCCGCTCGTCGAGCTCCCGCGGTTCGGTCAGCGATCTCCTAACGCACAGTCGTTCGAGAGCCACGAGCCAGCGGGCGTAGTAGCCCGAACCGTCATCGGGTGGCGCCTCTTGCAATACGGCCGATAGGGTCTCTACCCACTCCGCCCAGGTGAAATGGCCAGCGTCGCAAAGCTTCAAGGTCAGCGCGAAGGCCTGTGCCTGCCAGGGCTCGGCAAAGACCGGCCCGTCCGCGTCGACAGGAAGGCCGGGCAGCGCCGTGACACGCTCATGCTGCATCGAGATAGTCTTCCCACAGATCGAGATGGACGGTGTCCGACGCATGGGCACTGTCGCCCCACAGTTCGCGGGCGGCGAAGCGCACCGTGTAGAGATATTGCGGGTTTTCGCCTTCGAAGCGGGCATTGGAATCGGGAAAGACGTGAGCGCCGTGGTGACACTCGATCACCCCTTCCCGCCCACGCACATAGCGCGGCAGCCGCGTGTGGCCGGTCGGATTGATGTTGCGGGCGCGGACGGTCGCGCCGTCGGCAAAGCGCGGCTTGGCCGAGGTCTGCCGCAAGGTCGGACCACCGGCGGCGATTGCCACCGGCACCTTGTCCGCCGTCAGGGGTGGCGTGGCGACAGGCGATGTCGGATCGCGCTTTCCCGTTGCCAATTCCTGCGGGGTAACGAGGCCCGCATCGAGCAGCAGCCTGATGCAAGATGCAAACCACTTCTCGTAATAGGTCATGCGCAGATAGTCGGCCGGCGGCAGCTGTTCGATGCTGTGACGGCCCGCATCGATGTTCCACCGTCGCCAGGCGCCGGCGGCACGCCGCAATGCCAATACGCGGCCTTCCCATGGTGCGTGGAAGACGGGCTCGCCAGCTTCGGCCTTGACGGGGCCAAAGCCGTGCATGCCGCCCATGTCGTGAACGCCGTTCATGCGCCCTCCTTCGCGGCCGGGCTTGCCACTTTGGCGACGCCGACCATCGCGTCGCGTGTCACCAGCGCGGCCAGCGCCTCGGCATCCATGCCGTCGGTGCCGGCAGGCCGCTCGGGCAAAACCAGATAACGAATTTCGGCGGTCGAATCCCAGACTCGGACCGCAACATCGTCTGCCACGGTCACGCCGAATTCACTCAGGACGCGGCGGGGTTCGATCACCGCGCGCGAACGATAGGCCGAAGATTTGTACCAGACCGGCGGCAGCCCGAGCACCGGCCACGGATAGCAGGAGCACAGGGTACAGACGACGAGGTTGTGCACTTCGGGCGTGTTCTCGACGACCACCATGTGCTCGCCTTGCGCGCCGGTATAGCCCATCTCGGCGATGGCGGCAGTCGCGTCGCCCATCAAGCGGGCCTTGTAGTCGGGGTCGGTCCAGGCGCGGGCGACGATACGGGCGCCATTGCGCGGGCCGATCTTGTTCTCGTAGGTGTCGACGATCGCATCCAGTGCGGCGGGATCGACAAGGCCTTTCTCGATCAGGAGCGATTCCAGCGCCTTTACTCTGAGCGCCGTATCCGACGGAACATCCTGCCCATGATCGTGCCTGTGATCATGGCTGTGATCGTGGTCATGTTCGTGATCGTGGCTCATGGCAACTCCTCGCGACGCGGAAGCCTACACCGGGATCGCCGCGCCTGTCCGCCGGCGCTGGGCGAAATACAGAATGCCCAGCAGCATCAGATTCAGCAGATTGAAGGCGAGTGCTGCCTGGAAGGCAGACTGATAGGAAAGCGTGGCATCGAAGATCGTACCGCCCAGCCAGCCGCCTGCCGCCATGCCGGCCATGGCGAACAGCATCACCACGCCCAACCGCCAGCCGGCGATGGTCGGCCCGTAGAGGAAGCGCAGGTTCAGCGCGTAACCCTGCACGATGGCGATGAACGGAATGCCGTGCAGCAGCGACAAGGCGTAAATACTCGTGATGTCGCGGGCATAGAGGAAGCCGACCAGCGAGCCGATCTGGATTACCGAACAGAGCAGGCTGACGGGCAGCGGCCCGATGCGGTCTGCAAGGCGCGCCATCACGAAGGTGGCGACGATGGCCGAGAGCAGAACCAGCGATACCGCCTCCGTGCCGCGCGCCGCCGGATAGCCGAGGTCGCCGCAGAAGGCCACCATATGCACGAAAGGAATAGCCATGGCCGCGCAGCAGCAGAAGCCGGCCGCCGACAGCAAGGTCATGATCGCCGACGAGGGCAACGGCAGGGGAACCTTTTCCTCGCGCCGGCGGCCACCGGGCCCGCGCAGGATCGGCGCCGGCCGCACGTAGAGCGCGCCCAGCAGTAGCAGGATCCCCGCCGATAGGCCGTAGACGACCAGCGTGTCGCGCCAGCCGATCTCGGGCAGCAGCAAGCGGTAGATCTGCGGCCACACCGACCCCGCAATGGCGGGGCCGACGGAGATGATGGCGACGGCGATGTTGCGGCGCTTGTCGAACCAGCCCTGGACGTTGTTCATCGCCGGCGTGAAGGTGCCGGCATTGCCGAAGAAGCCCAGCAGGA
>VFQN01000091.1_pt1 | contig 207070 bp, 159 predicted proteins | sample 3512371 | NCBI WGS metagenome assembly VFQN01 (sample SAMN10412370, study PRJNA504923) | tailings metagenome | isolation source: Replicate 2 from Balatoc abandoned mine | place: Philippines: Itogon, Benguet | collected 2017-08-28
TCCCTACCGGTCGTCACCACGCCGACCGCAGCGCGTCGACGACACGACGACCGTTGGTAGGGACGGCCGTCCCGGCCGTCCGTCGTGGGTCGGCCCCGCGCCCGGCGGACGGCTCGGAGAGCCGTCCCTACCGGTCGTCACCACGCCGACCGCAGCGCGTCGACGACACGACGACCGTTGGTAGGGACGGCCGTCCCGGCCGTCCGTCGTGGATCGGCCCCGCGCCCGGCGGACGGGATCGGAGAGCCGTCCCTACCGGTCGTCACCACGCCGACTGCAGCGCTGCGAGGACCCGATCGGGGGCGACGCCGGTCATGCAGCGATGGTCGAGCGGGCATTCGCGCAGCATGCAGGGCCGGCACCACACCTCGTGCGTGAGGATGCGATGCGGCCCGAGGGGCGACGTCGCGTACTCCCGCGTCGGCCCGAACACCGCGACGGTCGGCGTGCCGAGTGCCGCCGCCACGTGCATGGCCCCCGAATCGTTGGCCAGCACGCGATGCGCCGTGGCGAGCACGCCCGCGAGTGCCACGAGGCTCGTACGCGCCGTCAGGTCGATCAGCGATCCCGTTCCGGCCCCGCGCAGCCCGAGGGCGGCCCTGACCGCCGACGCAGCCGGGCGATCGGCGGCCGCGCCCACGAGCACGACCGTCCCCCCCTCCGCGATCCAGGCCGCCGCGACCGCCGCAACGCTGGCAGGTGGCCACTGCTTGGCCGTGCCGTACGCCGCGCCCGGTGCGCAGGCCAGCAGGCGCGCGTTGCCGTCCCAGCCCGCCTCCCGCAGCAGGTCAGTCGCCTGGTCGCGCGCCGCCTCGGGCAGCACGGCCTGCACATCGGGCGACGGACGGGGCAGCCCGAGCGCCTCGACGAGCGCGGCGTAGTAGTCGGCGTGGTGCGCCGACGCACGCCGAACCTTACCCGGAGCGATGGCGCGCGTGAGCAACCGGCCGCGGCCATCGCGGCGATACCCCCACCGCTCGGGTACGCCCGCCTGCCACGCGGCGAGCGCGCTGGCAAAGGAGTTGGTGAAGAGGACGGCCAGGTCGTAGGCACCACGACCAATCGTCTCGGCGTGCCGCGCCACCGACCGGGGCCCGCTGCGCCCCTCGAGGGCCAGCGCCTCGACACCCGGCGCCACGATGGGCACCAGCGGCGCGAGGCCCGCGGGCACGGCCACGTCCACACGCGCCTCCGGCCAGGCCTGCCGGACGGACCGGATGGCGGGTGCGGCCATCACGAGGTCGCCGAGCCAGTTCGGTGCACGCACGACCACGCGACCGGGGGCCGTCACGTCTCGAACTCTCCTGGCGTGTCGTCCACGGCCAGCGACGGCGACTCGGTGGTGCGGACGTCCTGTCGCCAGCGGCGATGCATCCAGAGCCAGCGCTCGGGGTGCGCGCGCACGTACTTCTCGAGCACCTTCGTGCAGCGCTGCGTGAGCTCGCGCACCGCGTCGGGCGTCTCCTCGGCCGGCAGTTCGAGCGGCCGCTCGTAGATCAGTCGGTAGCGCCCGTCGTTGAGCGGGAGCGAGAACACGGGAATCACGGCGGCGCGCGTGCGCAGGGCGAGCACGGCCACGGCCGACGTCGTGGCAGCGGGTCGGCCGAGGAAGTCCACCTTGACCGCGTCGCTCGTCAGGATGTGCTGGTCGATCAGCACGGCGACGGACTGGTTGGCATTGAGCGCACGCAGGATGCGCCGCAGCCCTCCCCGGCGGTCGATCACCACGTTGCCCGTGCTGCTGCGCACCTCGGTCAGCATGCGGTCCAGCAGCGGGTTGTCGAGCGCGCGCGCGACGACGGCGATGGGGCCGACGCGCCGCGCGTGCGCCAGCGCGTGCAACTCCCAGAACCCGAAGTGCCCGGTCACCAGCAGGGCCCCACGCCCGTTGGCCAATGCCGCCTCGACGTGCTCGACGCCCACGAACTCCACGAGCGCCAGCTGGCGCTCCGGCGTCTGGCCGGTGAACCACAGGAGCTCGACGAGCTTCCGTCCGAAGTGCGCGAAGACCTCGCGGGCGATTCGCGTGCGCTCCTGAACCGATCGCTCGGGGAACGTCGCGGCGAGGTTGTCCAACGTGATGCGACGATGCCGGCCGTCCACGCGATAGGCGATCCAACCCACGGCGTGCCCGAGTCTCGTGGCGGCTCGGCGCGGCAACCGACGCACCACGGCGGTCACGCCGCGGACCAGCGCGTACTCGAGGCGATGGCGTCGCGACACCGCGGCGTCGCTCATGCGCCCTCCTCGCCCAGCGCGAGCCTGGCACGCAGCCACGACGCGAACTCGTCGGCGGGCTCGATGACGACGTCGAGCGGAACCACGGCCACGGGCACGTCGAGGGGCAGGAACCGTTCGAGCTTCACGGCATCCTTGGCGGTGGTCAGCACGGCCGCCGCGCCGACCGCCCGGGCCCGCGCGGCGATCTGCCGGGCATCGTCGGCATGGTACCGATGATGATCGCGGAAGGTCATCACGTCGGCGAGAGTCCAGCCGGCGTGCCGGAGATCGTCGGCCACGCGAGCCGGCTCGGCCACTGCCGTGACCATCAACACCGGCGCGTCGTGCAGGCGCGAGAAATCCGTCGTGCCCGAAATCGGCCGGAGCGGTCCGAGATGGCGGCGCACTTCGAAAATGGGGAGGTCGCCCAACCCGCCCAACGCCAGGCGGAGTCGAGCGGCGCTGGTGTCGACGGCGAGCAGCGCGTCGGCGTGTTCGAGCACGTGCAGCGGCTCACGCAGGCGGCCGGCCGGCAGCACCTCGCCGTGCAGCACATCGTCCAGCGTCAACAGGACGAGGTTGACGTCGCGAGCCAGCTGCACGTGCTGGAACCCGTCGTCGAGCACGTGCACCGTGCAGTGGAGTTGCGTCTCGGCGAGCCGGCCCGCCCGCACCCGTTCCGGGTGGACGAGCACGCAGCAGCCCGGGAGCTCGCGCGCGAGCATGTAGGGCTCGTCGCCGCTCTCGGCCAGCGTCGCGTGCATCTGGTCGGCGTCGCGCACGATGACGACGTCGCGCGAGGGTGATTCGCGACGATACCCGCGGCTCAGCACCGCCGGCCGCTCGCCCCATCCGTGCAGGAGCCGGACGATCGCCGCCACCACCGGCGTCTTGTTGCGCCCGCCGACCGCGAGATTGCCGACGCTGACCACGGGCCGCGCCAGGCGCGCCGGGGCCCGCCGCCGCAGCTCGCGTCGCAGGCCGGCCCCGTGGCCGTACACCCGCGCGGCTGCCCGCAACATGGCCAGGGTCCAGGGCTGTTCGCTCACGACGCCACCCCGGCCGGATTGGCCGTGCGCCGCTGCGCCTGCATGGCCTCGGTGATGCAGTGCACCGTCCGTTCGACCGCGCCACGATTGCGTTCGAGCACACCACGCGCCGCATCGCCCAGCTGCCGGCGCCGGGCCGGGTCGCCGAACAGCTCGACGATGTCGCGCGTGGCAGCCTCGGCGTCGGGCACCTGCACCAGCGCGCCGGCCTCCAGGAATCGTCGCGCGATCTCGGCGAAGTTCGACATCGACGGGCCCACGACGATGGGCCGGGCGAACCGGGCGGGCTCGAGGATGTTGTGTCCGCCGGCAGGCACCAGGCTGCCTCCGACGAAGACGACCGTCGCATGCGCGCACAGCGCCGCGAGCTCGCCAATCGTGTCGAGCACCAGGACGTCGCGGGGTGCAGCCGGCTGCGCGGCGAGCTGCGTGCGGCGGGCCACGCGCCAGGACGTCCGTTCTGCCAGGGCCGTCACGGCATCGAACCGCTCGGGATGCCTCGGCGCGAGGACGAGCATGGCGTCGGGCACGTGCTCGCGCAGCCGCGTCAGCGTCTCCAGCATGATCTCGTCCTCGCCCTTGAGGGTGCTGGCGGCGAGCAGGACCGGACGGCCCGACAGGTGCTCCACGACGTCGGCCACGTCGCGCGTCGGGCCGGCCGCGACGTCGAACTTCAGGCTGCCGGTGACGAGCACCCGGTCGGCGGGCGCGCCGAGCGCGCGCAGGCGCTCGGCGGTGTCGTCCGACTGCGCGCACAGGCGATCGAAGCCGGCGAGCACGGGCGCCAGCCACCGACGCACACGCCGGTAGCGGGGGAAGCTCCGGTCCGAAATCCGGGCGTTCACCAGGAGCAGGCCGATGCCGGCCTCGCCGCAGAGGCGGGTCAGGTTGGGCCAGATCTCGGTCTCGACGATCACGACCAGCGACGGACGCAGGTGCCGCAGGACGCGGCGGACGACCCAGCGGAAGTCGAGGGGGAAGTAGAACACGCCAGCGGCGCCGGTCAGGCGTGTCTCGGCCATCTCGCGACCGGTGCGCGTCGTGGTCGACACGACGATGCGCCAGTCGGGGTGGTCGCGCCGCAGCGCGGCCACCAGGGGCGCCGCGCTGAGCACCTCGCCCACCGACACCGCGTGGAGCCAGAGGGTCGGCTCCCGGCCTCCGGCCAGCGTGGCGGGCAGCGCGCCGAACCGCTCACGCCACCGATGGCGGTACTTGCCGTGGCGAGCGGCCTGCCAGGCCAGCCAGGGGGCCAGGGCCACGAGGGCGACGGCGCTGAGGACGCTGTAGGCGAAATACATGGGCACCGCGGGTCGGGGCAACGCTCGCCGCAGGTCCGCGTGGGCGGGCGGGGCAGGCCGGTGAGGCTGCGCTGGAGTATATCGAACCGGCCCGTGCCAGCGCGGACGCCGACCGGCCATTCGCGATACCATGGGCGGTCGTGCTGCCTCGTCGGGGCTCCGGACACACGAGTCCGGACCACGGGCCGCACGCTTTCGAGTCCGTCATCATCCGCAGGTCTGCACCTTCGTGGGAGGAACCTCCATGGGCATCAAGGTTGGCATCAACGGCTTCGGGCGCATCGGGCGCAACATCATGCGCGCGTCGCTGGGCACCGGCACGCTCGACTTCGTCGCCGTCAACGACCTGACCGACACCAAGACGCTCGCCCACCTGCTCAAGTACGACTCGATCCTCGGCAACCTCGACGCGACGGTGGAGTCGGGCGACGGCTGGATCAGCGTCAACGGCGACAAGTTCACGGTGCTGGCGCAGAAGGATCCCGGCCAGCTGCCCTGGAAGGACCTCGGCGTGGACGTGGTGTTCGAGGGCACGGGTCGCTTCACCAAGCGCGAGGACGCCGCCAAGCACGTCGAGGCGGGCGCCAAGCGCGTGATCATCACGGCGCCGGCGACCGGTCCGGACGCGACGTTCGTGATGGGGGTCAACCACGACCAGTACGACCCGGCCAGGCACGTGGTGGTGTCCAATGCCTCGTGCACGACGAACTGCCTCGCGCCGTTCGCCAAGGTCATCGAGGAGAACTTCGGGATCGTCAAGGGCTGGATGACGACCATCCACAGCTACACGAACGACCAGCAGCTGCTCGACCTGCCGCACAAGGACCTGCGCCGGGCCCGCGCGGCCGCGCTGTCGATGATTCCGACCACGACGGGCGCCGCCAAGGCCGTCGGTGAGGTGCTGCCGCAGTTGAAGGGCAAGCTCGACGGCTTCGCGATGCGCGTGCCGACGCCGAACGTCTCGGTGGTCGACCTCGCGGTGCTCGTCGGCAAGAAGACGACGGCCGACGAGGTGAACGCGGCGTTCAAGGCGGCCGCGGCCGGTCCGCTGAAGGGCATCCTCGCCGTGGAGGACGAGCCGCTGGTCTCGACCGACTTCCGCAAGAATCCCAACAGCTCCATCGTCGACTCGGCCTACACGAAGGTCATGGACGGCGACTTCGTGAAGGTGCTGAGCTGGTACGACAACGAGTGGGGCTACAGCAGCCGGTGCGTGGATCTGGTCGCCTACATGGCGTCCAAGGGGCTGTAAGCGGATGGCCAAGCGTTCGATCACCGACCTCGACCTGAAGGGCCGGCGCGTCTTCGTGCGCGTGGACTTCAACGTCCCCATCAAGAACGGCCAGATCACCGACGACACGCGCATCCAGGCCTCGCTGCCGACGATTCGCTACGCCCTCGAACAGGGCGCGACGGTGATTCTCGCGTCGCACCTGGGCCGCCCCAAGGGCAAGCCGAACCCCGAGTTCACGCTGCAGCCGGTCGCCGACCGGCTGTCGGCGCTGCTCGGCCAGACGGTGGTGTTTGCCAGCGACTGCGTCGGCGCTGCGGCGACCGACGCCATCGCGAAGGCCGGGCCCCCGGGCGTCGTGCTGCTCGAGAACCTGCGCTACCACGCGGAGGAGGAAGCCAACGACCCCGCGTTCGCGCAGCAGCTCGCAGCGCTGTGCGACGTGTACGTCAACGACGCGTTCGGGTCGGCGCACCGCGCGCACGCCTCCACCGAGGGCATGGTCGCCCACGTGAAGGAGGCCGCCGCGGGCCTGCTGATGGCCAACGAGGTCAACTACATGGGCAAGGCGCTCTCCGACCCGGAGCGTCCGTTCGTGGCGATCCTCGGCGGCGCGAAGGTGAGCGACAAGCTCGAGGTGATCCAGAACCTCCTGCCGAAGGTGGACGCGCTCGTGATCGGCGGCGCGATGGCCTACACGTTCCTGAAGGCGCAGGGCCTCGAGGTCGGCAAGTCGCTGGTCGAGGCCGATCTGATCGACACGGCGCGCGACCTGAAGGCACAGGCCGACGCGCGCGGACTCACGCTCGCGCTTCCCGAAGACCACGTGGTGGCCGAGGCGCTCTCGGCCGACGTCCCGACCGAGACGCTCGCCGTGGGCGACGCGGCCATCGGCGCCCGCATGGGCCTCGACATCGGACCGATGACGGCCGCACGCTACGCCGAGATCATCAGGGGCGCCAAGACCGTCGTCTGGAATGGCCCGATGGGCGTGTTCGAGATCCCGGCGTTCGCCAACGGCACCAACACGGTGGCGCAGGCCGTGGCCGACGTCGACGGCATCACCATCATCGGCGGCGGCGACTCGATCTCCGCGGTCCACAAGGCCGGCGTCACCGATCGGATCAGCCACATCTCCACCGGTGGCGGCGCCAGCCTCGAGTTCCTCGGCGGCCGCACCCTCCCGGGCGTGGCCGTCCTTCCGGAAAAGTAGGTCGTCCGATGCGCACGCCACTCGTCGCTGGCAACTGGAAGATGTTCAAGGGCGTGGCCGACGCGGTGGCCTACGCCAAGGAGTTCCGGGCGCTCGCCAAGGACCTGACCGCCGTCGAACTCGTGATTGCGCCGCCCTTCACGGCCATCCATGCCGTGGCCGACGCGCTGCGCAACTCGGGCATCGCCACGGCGGGCCAGGATTGTTTCTGGGAGAAGGACGGGGCGTTCACCGGCGCGGTGAGCGCACCCATGCTCAAGGAGGCGGGCGCCGCGCTCGTCATCCTCGGCCACTCGGAGCGGCGTCGGGTGTTCGGCGACACCGACGCCGACGTGACACGCAAGATCCACGCGGCCTACGCCGCGGGGCTCTCGCCCATCGCGTGCATCGGCGAGACGCTCGAGGAACGCGAGGCCGGCCGAACCTTCGAGGTGCTCGACACGCAGCTGAAGGCCGTCATCGACGGCGTCACGCCCGAGCAATTCGCGACGATGGTGATCGCTTACGAGCCGGTGTGGGCGATCGGCACGGGACGCAACGCGACGCCCGAGCAGGCACAGGAGGCGCACGCGCACGTGCGCGGCCGGCTGCGGGCGTGGCTGGGCGCCGACGCCGCCGACAAGTGCCAGATCCTCTACGGCGGCAGCGTGAAGCCCGACAACGCGCGCGCCATCCTCCAGCAGCCCGACGTGGACGGCGCGCTGGTCGGCGGCGCCAGCCTCGACCCGCAAGGGTTTTTCACGATTGCGAAAGCAGCGGTATAGGCTGAGTCCTGAGTCCTGAGCCTATCTGAAGGCTACCTGCTTCACGACGATGCCGTAGGCGTTCGGATCGCCCCGGCGCATGTGCCGGGGCTCCTCCACCATCACGCGCAGCCGGTTCACGCCCGGCGCCACGGTGCCGGCCGGAACCGGCAGCGACAGCGTCGCGAGGCGCGTGTCCACCGCCCCCTCGAAGAGCGTGGCCTCGTTCAGCTGCACGCGAAGCACCTGCCGGCCGTTGGTGCCATAGGTCAGCGCCAGCTCACCTATCCGACCGGATTGCCCCTCGACGGCGAACAGCAGTTCGGCGACGTGCAGCAGCGTCCAGCGTCCCTCCGCGCGCATGCGGTCGAAGCCGAGCGGATCGAACTGCGGGGCATCGGGGGCCAGCGTGTCGCCGGACCGCACCGGGGGCAGGCCGCGCGCGGGCTCGTGGCGTGCGAAGTAGGCCACCATGCGCGCGCGATGTCGCTCCATGCCGTGGAGGAACTGCGGGAACCGCCAGTTGAACCGCGACCACGGTTCGGTGTCGACCGACGGCTCCATGTTCCAGCGGATGGTCCACGGGTTGTGCAGGCCCTGCCAGGTGTGGGCCCAGGCCGAGAACGTCGAGGCCATCGCGAGCACCACGACCGCAGCCGTGAGCCATCCGTGGGGCCGCCGCACGGGCCAGGCGCGCAGCGTCAGCAGGAACAGCCCGGGGAGCGCGTCGGTGAGCAGTCGCGGACCGTAGCAGCCGCCGCCCCACCACATGCCCCAGCGCGAGAGCGCGAGCACCAGCCCCACGGGCCACGCGATCCCGACCAGCCACCAGCCCGGGGAGAGTGGCCAGACCGTCACGGCGAGCGGCCGCGCCGCCCACACGGCGAGGAGCATCGGCGAGAACACGAGGAGACCGCGCGAGGGGCTGACGAGCAGGCCTGCCAGGGCCTCGATCGAGAACGCGCCTCCCTGGAGCCCCATCTGGTAGTACGGCGGCAGCAACTCCCCGAACTCCCGCCAACTGAACGCCATGAAGCCGGCAAGCCCCACCGCCACGACCGCGGCGGCCTTGGTCGCCCCCCGTGTGTCACGGACGGCGGTCCACGCCAGCACGGTCACGGCAAACAGCGCCATCGTCGGGCGCACGAGGTATCCGAGGAACAGGACGAGGCCCACCGGCAGCCACGCAACGCGGCGCGAGGCCACTTCGGCCGCGACGACGAGGTCGATGGCCACGAGGGCGAGCACCGCCGCGAGGTTGTGCGACCACAGGGCTGCCCCGCCAGCGCTGGCGAGCGAGGTGCCCGCCCAGAACACCGACGCGCACACGAGCGCCGGCCAGAACGGCAGGAGCCGGTGGGCGAGGCAGACGAGGAGCCAGGCCGTGAGGATCGCGCAGGCCACCACCAGCCAGTGCTGCACGCGGACCTCGGTGCCGTAATCGGCCACGTCGTAGCCGAGGCCGTGAGCCAGTGCCACGAAGGGTGCGGCCAGCAACGGCGTGCCCACGGGATAGACGTAGTACTGGTGACCGCCGCGTTCGAACATGCGGTAACCCAGCCGGGCGTCGAGGTGATCCAGTCCGAGGGCGTCGAGGCGCAGCGTGCCGTGGAAGGCGATGGCCTTCGAGGTCAGGAGGGTGCCGAAGGGGTCGCTCGACTGGGCGTAGCTGACGGTGCCGCGGCCCACGGCGACCGCGACGGCCAGGAGGACGAGCGCAACGGCGAGGCGCTGGAGGGGACCGAGGCGGGTCGAGCGGGTCTCGCGAGGCGGCGCCACGCGGCGGGAGCGTACCACGGCCTCCCCGCGGCGGTCGGCATCAGCCCCCTGCCCTCGGCATGGTATGCTTGGGCGTTATGCTGTACTGGCTCCTCGTCACCGTGTACGTGGTCGTCTGCCTGCTGTTGCTGCTGGCGGTCCTGCTCCAGCAGGGCAAGGGCGGAGACATTGCCGCGGCGTTCGGTGGCGGTGGCGGACAGGCGGCGTTCGGCGCACGTCAGGGTGCGACGGTCCTGTCGAAGGCGTCGGCCATTCTCGGGGCGCTGTTCATGCTCGGCGCGCTCGGGCTGGCCATCGTCGGCACGCGCGGCCCCTCGTCGGTGATGAGTGGCGTGCCTGGCGCGGCGCCTGCCCCGGCCACCACGCCCGCGGCACCTGCCACGCCGGCAACGCCGGCGGCCACACCCAGCCCGGCGCCGGCGGCCCAGACGCCCGCGGCAGCTCCGGCGGCCAGCGAGGCCGCACCGAAGGCCGAGGCGCCCAAGGCGAGCGAACCGGCAGGCCAACCCAAGAAGCAGTAAGCAGGCCGACCGGCGCGTCCGGTCGCTTCCCTCGAACACACGGACCTGCTATAGTCCGTGGTTCTGTCGACCGGCTTCGGCCGAGGCGACACACACCACTTGCGGAAGTGGCGGAATTGGCAGACGCACCAGCTTGAGGGGCTGGCGGGAGCAATCTCGTGGGGGTTCGAGTCCCCCCTTCCGCACCAACAACTCACTTCGTTCGTCGTTGGCGCGGAAGGCGGGCCTCCGGGCTCTCGGCCATCGACGCTGCGCGTCTCGGCCTTCGAGCACGAGTCCCCGGGAAGCCGTGCGAGCGCCCGAGGCGCGATGCCCGACGCCACCAACCCGTCGCGGCAAGGAACGCGGCGCGTCTCGGCCTTCGAGCACGAGTCCCCCGGGAAGCCGTGCGGGCGCCCGAGGCGCGATGCCCGACGCCACCAACCCGTCGCGGCAAGGAACGCGGCGCGTCTCGGCCTTCGAGCACGAGTCCCCCGGGAAGCCGTGCGGGCGCTCGAGGCGCGATGCCCGACGCCACCAACCCGTCGCGGCAAGGAACGCGGCGCGCCTCGGCCTTCGAGCACGAGTCCCCCCTGCCTTACCGACAGACCGGTCTCAGCCGTGAGCGACGGCCGGCGGACCATGCCAGAGCAGAAATCCCACCGTAGCGCCGAGGGGTCGTAGGCGGAGCACGCCCCAGCCAGGAAGCACTCCGCGGCTAAGCCTAAAGTCGTCCCCTCGGATGAACTGGAGTGCCTCGAGAGACGCCGAGCCCTGCGGAGAGGTCGCGCAGACGGCGAGGAACTATCGGCACGGGATGTGCTCTCGCTGCTCGCACGCCCCCTTCCCCAGGAGCTCCCCTCGTGCATCTCCGCGTTCTGCTGGCCGCTACGGCCCTGCTCGCCACGGCAACCGGGTCGGCTCGTGCCGAGCTCATCATGGGTGTCACCGCCACGTCGCTCGTGAGCTTCGACAGTGCCGCGCCCGATACGTTGACCACCATCGGTCCGATCGCGGGTATCGTCGCCGGTCACACGCTCCGGGGCATCGACTTCCGCCCCTCCAACGGGCAGCTCTACGCCATCAGCAGTGAGGACAGCGCCGCCCAGCTGTACACCGTCGACACCTCCACCGGCGTTGCCACTGCCGTCGGCGCCGGATTGACGCTGACCGGCAACACATCCTCCCGCATCTCGCTGGACTTCAACCCGGTCACCGACGAGCTCCGCGTCGTCACCGGCACCGGCCAGAACTACCGCGTGAACGCCGACACCGGTGCCGTCATCGCGCAGGACGCCGACATCAATCCCGGATCCCCGCTGATCTCGGGCATCGCGTACACCAACAACGTCGTTGGGGCCACGGACACGACGCTCTACGCCTACGACTTCTTCGGCGACGACATCGGCACGATTGGAGGGCTCAACGGGATCCCGTCGCCGAACGCGGGGCAGTTCTCGGTGACTGGTGACTCCGGCTTCGTCGCGTTCTCCGCGGCGCTGGGCTTCGACATCAGCGGCGCCACCGGCATCGCCTACATCTCCATGGACGACTTCGCCTCGCCAGACGCCAACTCCGAGTTCTTCCGGGTGAACCTCGCAACCGGCGCCATGACGTTCTCGGGTAGCGTCAGCGCTTCGCTCCTGGACATCTCGGTGGTTCCTGTCGCGGTCCCCGAGCCGACGACCTCGACCATGGCGCTGATGGGCCTCGGCTGGGCCGGCGCGTACGTTCGGCGTCGTCGCAACGACGACTGAATCGCGCCACACGCGCTCCTCCGCGTCACACGCATACCACCCGGCCGCCCGGCGACTGCCGGGGCGACCGGGACCTCGTGCAGCGCCTCTCGGAGCAGCGCCAGCCCTCGACGCCTCAGCGTCGATGCAGTGGCCACCGGTCGCGGTGACGGCGCGCGAACCAGCCGCCCATGGAACAGCACGGCGCCGTCACGACGAGCGCCACCTGCTGCGACAGCAGCGGTAGCCCCTGCTCGATTCGCTGCAGGGCCGCCAGCAGGGCCACCACTGCCAGCGCAATCCCCAGCAGCCGCGCCGTGCGTGTCGATCCACCGGCGACCAGCGTCGCGACGTAGCCTCCGACGAGCGCCGCCACGGCGCAGGGCCCCAGCAGGGTCCACAACGCCGCCGGCATCACGTGCGACGGCCCGTCGAACACGCCGAACCACAACGTCAGCCAGCGATGGGCGTAGTAGCCGGCCAGCATCCCGGCAGCCCGCCGTGCCAGTGGCAGGGCCGGCGGTGGACGAACCGCCGGCGTCACCACCCCGCCCCACTCGATCGTCGGCATGACATGCGACGAGGGTACCGCCACCTGTCCGTCGCCATGCGTGCGGAACAGCGCGCCGTGTGCCCAGCCGGACGGCCACAAGGCAGGGAGGGACCGGAGCCGAGCCGGCCAGCCCGCGACAGGCTCCCCGGGGTATCGGCACCCTGGGGGCCGGGAGGGCCGGCCGGCCGTCGCCGTCGTGTCGACCGACCGCTGGTCCTAGCGGAGACCGTCGATGGCGTTGATGAGGAACGTGAGGCTTCCCGTGTTGGCCGAGCCCACGGCGTACACGAAGTAGGCCGTGAAGGGCTGGAGCCGCAACGTCGCGGGTCCGAGCGCCACGGTGTTGGTGCCGGCCAGCTTGAGCGCAGCCTGCCACGAGCCCGGCTGCACGGGGGCGCCCGCCTGGTCGCCATTGACGACACCCGGTACGGTGAGGGTCGGCGCCGTCGGGTCGTTGAGGTTGCGTCCCACGTACACGTCGACGGCTGGCGCCGCCGCCGTGTGGTGCGCCACCACGCGCGACCGGCCCGGGCCCGTGCGGCTCACGTCGTTGACGAACTTCGACGCCGTCGGCTCGCCTGCGGCCGTCAGGTGCGCGATGACCGTGGCGGTCTCACCGGCAACGAACGGGATCACGGCCGGACCGATGGCCGTCGGCCCCGAGCACGGAGCGCCGCCGAGATTGAGCTTGATCTCGAACGTGTAGTTGCCTTGCGGAAGCGAAAGCGGCCCGCGAACCTGGCCGAACTGGAAGTTCGTGAGCACGCACCCGCCGTTGACGGCCACGTCGACGGGCAAGGCAGCCGACAGGCCGAGATCGCCGCCAGGGATGCCGTGGATGGCATACACCTTGGCGTCTTGAGCGGCGGCCGTGGAGGCCGAAAGAAGGACGAGGCCGGCCGTGATCAGCCTCGAGACGACACGAGTCATAGTGGACGCTCCTGTTGCGGTGAGAGTGTGCTGGACTGCGGCGATCCTGAGCCGCGAAACGTTGCCGCGCTCCGCACGGCAGCCGGGCGTCGCGCACACTCCTCGGTCTCGAGCGCGCTGCCACCCGTCTCTGACATGACGCCGGCACGTCGCCGGCGGATCCGCGCACCGCCCGCAGTGCGGTACCCTCAGGCATCACCGGGGAGGCGCCGTGGTCATCTGGATCGCACTGCTCGCCGTGTTCATCGGACTCGCCGCCGTGCTCAAGGCCCGCCAGCTGTCCTCACCGGCGTCGGGCCGGTCGTCTGGCGACGCGATCGTTCACGTCGACGGCACCGACACCACGAGCCGCGAGCACGACCAGGGCGACTCCGGCGACGGCGGCGACTCGGGTGACGCGGGAGGCGGAGATGGCAGCTGATACACGGTCGGCGGCCCGGCGGCCCTCCCCACCGTCGGTGGAGGCGTACCTCGCCGCCCTGCCCGACGTGTCGCGTGCCGCGCTGGCGCGCGTGCGCGACACGATACGACGCGCCCTGCCTGCCGTCGAGGAATCCATCTCTTACGGAATCCCCACCTTCCGGCTGCACGGCCGTGCGGTCGTCTACTGCGCGGCGTTCACCGCGCACTACTCCGTCTACCCCGCCACGCGGTTCGTCATCGACGCGGTCGGCGACGCACTGGCACCGGGTGACTACAACGGCAAGGGCACGATCCGGTTCCCGCTGGATCGGCCCGTGCCGGTGCGACTCGTCGCACGCATCGCCAAGCTCCGTGCCGCGGAGGAGGCCGCGCGCAGCACGACGCGGCAGCGCGCGGCGAAGAAGCGCTAGCAGTCCCCTGCCCGGCGTGCGGGAGCGGCGCTCCTCACTCGGCGCGCGACGGCGTGATCAGCTCCGTGCGCACGTCGAGCGGTCGCTGGAGGATGCTCCCCACCGGGGAGGTCGCGAGCACGTGCTGGTGCAGGGCGTCGAGCTGGTCCTGGGTGGCGTCGGCATCGAGTCGCACTTCGGCGCGGACGCCAGAGAAGCCGGCCGGCACCTCGGAAGACAGGCCGAAGAACCCCGCGAGATCGAGCTGACCCTCGACGTCGATGGTCAGGCTACGGACGGCGATGCCGCGGACGGCGGCGTTCAGGGTGTAGCCGACGGCCAGGCACGACCCGTAGGCCGCGAGCACGGCTTCCACGGGATTGGGCGCCCCATCCGTGCCACCCAGGATGGCCGGTTCGTCGAGCGTCAGCGCGTGCGTACGAATCTTCGACTCGCTGGCGAACCCGCCCGTCCACGTGGTGGTCGCGCGCCACCGGGTCTGACCGGCAGCGGGATCGTTGCGCACGGCCTCGACGAGGTCGAGGCACTGTGCGACCGGCACGCCGTTGAGCCGATCGATGGAGGGGGACGCAGTCGTGATGGTGGCCATGGTGGTCGAGACTCCCTGAACGTGAAAGACGCCCGCTTCCCTCGGGGAAGTGGGCGTCGTGCCTGCACGTGCCGTCTGTGAATGCTTACGCGTGCGATCGACTTCCCGGCGAGGCACGGCGGCGGCTGTCCTGACAGCCCCGACAACACGGCCCCATCACCTGGAAGGCGTTCACGAGGCCAGCGTACCGGACAACGGGCGGCTGCGGGCGATCGCGTCCTGTCATATGTCACACGTCGCCCAGACCGGGTGCACACCGCCCCACATCAGGCGGGCCACCGGCCGCCGAGGGTGCCCGGAGTGTCAGGGCAAGGACGCGGGCGGCGCCGTCGCCAGCGGCGAGGTCTCGATGCTGACGCGGACGATACCCGCCTTGCGCACCAGGTCGAGCACCTGCACGACGCTGCCGTGGCTCGCGGCGCGATCGGCGGCTACGAGCACATGCGCGCGCGCGGGGTCGCCCACGCTCCCGAGCCTGGCCCGGAGGTCCTGGGGCGATGCGGCACGGGCGTCGAGATAGGCCTGCCCCGTCGCGTCGATGGTCACGCGCAGCACCGACACGTGCTCGACGCTCGGCTCCCCGGATCCGGCCGTCGGGAGTGCCACACGCAGCACGGTCTGCTCGGTGAAGGTGGACGTGAGCACCAGGAACAGCAGGACGATGAACAGGATGTCGATGAGGGGCGTGAGCGAGATTTCCGCCTCGCGACGGGTTCGACGTGCGAACGTCACGCCTCACCTCCACGCCGGACGTCGACGAGCGCCTGACCCAGCGCCTCGAGTGCGGCAATCACATCGTCGGCGCGCGAGGCCAGCACCCGGTGCGACACGAGGGCACACATCCCGACGATCAGCCCCGCCACGGTGGTGTACAGCGCGGTGCCGATCCCGCCGGCCAGCTGGCTCGGGCTGACGACACCCTGGGCGCCCGCCAGTTGGTCGAACACGATCACGATGCCGACGACGGTGCCGAACAGGCCGAGGAGCGGCCCGAGCGTGGCAATCAGCGCGACGGTGTCGAGGCCGCGCTCGACGCGGCGCGCAAGCTGGCCGCCGGCATGTGCGACGTGCTCGGCGAGCCGGGTGTGCGAGGCGTCGGCTCGCACCAGGACGTATTCCACCAGCCTGGCGGCGATGGACGGATCGGCCTGCGCGGCAGCCACCGTTGGTCCATCGTCGCCGCCGGCGTTCATGGCGCGCAGCCGTGCGAGCCACCGCTCGGCGGACGCGCGCATCCGTCGCAGCTGCAGCCACTTGGCCACGGCGAGCGCGAGGCCGACCACGGAGCACCCGAGGATGGGCAGCATGGTGAGCACGCGCGCCCAGGCGTCGACATCTGCAGGCCACGTCACGGGGGTTCCTCCGGCCCGCAGTCTATCGGACCGCCGGCAGGTGCAGGGGGAACACGGCGTTCGCAATCCCTGGCGCACGACCTTCAGGTCGCCGATACGCACCGCCACCTGCGCGGCGCGTCCGGCCGGCCCGCTGTGCCACGATGCACTCGTGCGGCCAGTCCACCCGTCACTCGTCCTCGCCCTCGTCTTCGTCCTGGGCTCGTGCCCGATGGCACTCGCGCAGCCGCCCGGGTCTCCCCTGCCGGCAAGGCCGGGACTCGCCTTCGTCGACACGGCGATCGAGAACGGCTCGCCCGCCTGGTACGAGCCGACCGACGACGGCACCTACCTGGTGCACCTGCTCTACGACCACGAGCGCGATGCGCCCAACCGCGCCGCCGGACACATCCACGTGCGCCTCGTCGGCACGCCGGGGGCACGCCTCACGCTGGAGTTCCGGAATCTGGACAACGTGTGGAACGGACGTCCGGGGTCGGTGGCCGCAGAGCTGAAGACCGTCGCCATCTCGCCCGATGGCCTCTCCTGGACCACCGTGCCGACCGACGCGCTGCCCGGCAACCGCGTGCGCGTCACCGTGACGATGCCGGGCGAGACGCTCTATCTGGCCCGCATGCAGCCGTATCGGCTGTCGGACCTCGAGGCCCTGCTCGCCCGCGTACAGGCAAGTCCGCACGCCGCGCTCGAGCGCATCGGGCAGACCGTCGAGGGACGCGAACTGGAGGTCGTACGGATCGGCGACGCGAACGCACCCCGGCGCGTGTTCGTGCGGGCGCGGGCGCATCCATGGGAGGCCGGCAGCAGCTGGGTGGCTCAGGGTCTCATCGACCGCCTGCTGCGCGACGACGCCGAGGCGCGCGGCTGGCGATCGCGCTACGTACTCTACGTGCTGCCGATGGCCAACAAGGACGGCGTGGCCCGTGGCCGCACGCGGTTCAACGTCAACGGTCGCGACCTGAACCGGAACTGGGACCGGCCAGCCGACCCCGTGCTGTCGCCGGAGAATGCCGCCCTCGAACAGTGGCTGGAGCGGATGATCGCGGCAGGACGCGCGCCCGATCTCGCCATCGAGTTGCACAACGACGGGCGCGGCCTGCTCCACATCAGCCGGCCGCCCGTGCCGAGACTGCCGGAGTATCTCGCGCGGATGGCGCAACTCGAGGCGCTCCTGCGGGCGCGCACCTGGTTCACGGAAGGCCACACCGACGGCGCATTCCGCAACAGCGGCACGCTGGGTGACGGCTGGCTCGAGCGCTACGGCATCGACGCGCTCGTGCACGAACTCAACGCGAACTGGATCGAAGGCCGCAGGTCGTACACGTCGTCTGCACTGTGGCAGGAGTACGGCGCGGCACTCGCCGGCGTGCTCGACGAATACCTGCGCTAGGCAGGGACGCCTCTCCGAGGCGAGATGGGGGACGGCTCTCCAGGAAGGGTAGGGACGGCTCTCCGAGCCGTCCGTCGGACGCGGGACCTCCGTCCCGTCGTGGCGATGACGGCCGACGCGATCGCAGCGGTGACGGCCGGCTCAGCGAGCCGGCCTTACCATCCGCGGTTCACGACTTCGACAGGACGTCGCGGGCCTTCTCGAGCTGCTCGCGGACCTCACGGATGCTCTCGAGTTCGCGGCCCGACGCACCGTGTTCGATGCCGCAGTAGCCGTGGTACCCGGCATCCACCACGATCTTCATCATGCGCGGGTAGTCGAGCGGACTCTGGTTGCCGTGGAAGTCCCACACCGTCGGCTTCACACTGACGCCCTTGGCCAGGGGCATCATCTCCTTCACGCCCACGTACGAGTCGTAGGTCTCGACCTTGGCGTCGGGATTGTTCTGCGTGGGCCGCGAGATCGAGAAGTTGCCGAAGTCGGGCAGCGTGCCGGCACGCTTGTGGTCGGCGCGCCGAATCGTCTCCATGAGCCACTTGGCGTTGCTGCTCATGCCGCCGTGGTTCTCGATGATCACGAACAGGCCGTGCGTATCGGCGAACACGCAGAGCTTGTGGAGGCCGTCGGCCACCAGCTTGCTCTGTTCCTCCGGCGTGCCGCTGCTGTAGGCGTTGACGCGGATGGAGTGGCAGCCGAGCGTCTTGGCCGCCGTCACCCACTTGTAGTGGTTCTCCACGGCCTGCTGCCGCTTGGCGGCGTCGGGATCGCCGAGGTTGCCCTCGCGATCGCACATGATGAGCACCTGCGTCACGCCCTCGCCCTTCGCGCGCGCGTTCATGTCGGCGAGGTAGGCCGCGTCGGTGGCCTTGTCCATGAAGAACTGGTTCACGTACTCGATGGCGTCGATGCCGACCGACTTGGCGATCTTCGCGAAGTCGAGGTGCTGCATCGTGCCCTTGCGCAGCGGCTGGTTGATGGACCACTGCGCGAGCGAGATCTTGTAGAGGGGTGCCTTGCCCTGCGCGCGCAGGAGCGACGGCGCAAGCGGGCCCGTCGCCGCGGCGACCGCAGCTGTCGATGTCTGGAGGAACTGTCGGCGATTCATGTGATGCCTCGTGGTCATGCCTACGAAAGATCCCCGGCAATCGTCTTCCACTCGACGACCTTGCCCGAGGTGATGGCCATGTGGCCCATGATCGCAGTGAGCGCGCCCGTCGCCCCCACCATGATGTCGGCCGGGTTCTTTCCCGTGCCGCGGATGGTGTCGTAGAACGCCTGCATGTGCGCGTGCGGATACTCGTCGACCTTCGGCGCCAGTTCGAACGGCGCCGACTTGCCGTCGAGGGCATACACGTTCGTGTCGCCCATCAGGTCGCAGGCGCCCTTCTGGCCGTACACGTGGACGAACTGCCCGCCGCCGGGCAGGCCCTTGGGATGGAACACCATCTGGGTGAAGTACAGCTTCACGCCCGACGGGTAGTCGTAACTGAGCGTGTAGCCGTCCATGATCGACCGCCCCGGCGGGTCGTCCTTGTAGAGCAGGATGCCGCCGAAGCCGGCGGCACGCACCGGCGTCGCCCCGACCGCCCAGTTGCACAGGTCGAGGTTGTGGACCGACATCTCGATCAGGTACCCGCCGGACTTCTCGACGTCGAAGAACCAGTCGGCCGACGAACCCGTGTGGCTCAGGTCCGACTCGGAGTGACGCTGGGCCTTCACCATCAACACGTCGCCGATGGCGCCTGAGCGAATCTTCTGCACGGCGGCGCCGATGCGCTTGTACGAACGCAACTGCTGGCCGACGACGAAGACCTTGCCCGACGCGCGCGTGGCCTTGACCACCTGCGCGACGGTCTCTGGGGTGATGGCGACGGGCTTCTCGCAGTAGACGTGCTTGCCCGCCTGCAGCGCCGCGACGGCCATCTCCGCATGCAGGTGCGGCGGCGTGGCGATGACGACGGCCTGCACGTCCTTGCGGTCGATCACGCGCCGCCACTCGGCCGTCGTGAACGGCGCGTCGCGCCTGGCGAGCTCAGCGGCGGCCGCCAGGCGATCGGCTTTCGTGTCGCACAGGGCCACGACCTTGCCGTGCTGGAGCACGGCGCGCATGTCCTGCGTGCCGCGCCCGCCCGTGCCGATCACGGCCGTGGGAATCGCGTCGGCCGCCGGCGTGGCCGGAGGCGTGGGCTGGCCCTCCGCCGCGGCACGGGCGGCCACCGCCGCCGTGGCCGCCAGCGCGGTGCCGGTGCCGAGGAATGTCCGTCTGCTGATGTCGTTGGTCACGGTCGCGGTCCTTGTCCTGGGGAAGGTGTCAGGCACGGGCCTGCAGGCCTCGCAGCACGCTCTCCACATACTCCCTGGCACGGCGGGCGAGCGCGTCCACGCCTTCCGGCGCCGTGGGGCGCGGCACCAGGGGTTCGAAGATGTTCTCGAACACGAGCGGCATCGTCAGGCCCGTGTGCATGACGGGCTCGAACAGCCGGTAGTGATCGATCTCGCCGAAGCCGGGACCGCAGTCCTCGTCCTTCGGCCAGTCGCGATGGTCCTTGATGGCGAACGCGCGGACGTCGTCCGCGCAGGTGCGGATGTCGGCAATCGGGTCGTGGCTCTCGTAGTCGAGCACGTTGCCGGCGTCGTAGCACATGCGCACGGCCGAGTGGCCCACCTCGCGGATGATCGCCGAACACTGGGCGCCCGTCGCGGTGTTCCCGCCGTGCTGCTTGATCAGCACCTGCACGCCCGCCTGCTGCGCGTCGGGCGCGACGGCCTTCAGGCAGGCGATCACGCGCTCGTACTCGCCCGGCCGCGTGCGCCCGAACGTGAGCACGTAGGGGATCTTCGCCGCGGCGGCCTGCGCGATGCGTCGGCGGTGCGCGTCGGCCGCCTCGGGCTCCTCGAGGAACACGGTGGAGAACATCATCACCGGCTCGAGGCCGAGATCGCGGCATCGCCGCGCGAGCGCGGCGGCCTCGGCCGGCGGCGCCTGGACGTCCATCGCCGGCCGCACCTGTCCGGCCGCATCACGATGTGTCACGCCCCAGGCCACCGAGCCGTAGCCCGCTCGCCTGATGCCCTCGAGCGCCCGCTCCATCGGGAATGCGGCGTACGGCAGGGTCATGCACGCGAGCTGGAACCGCGTGCGGGCCCCGGACGAGACCGCACCCGCCTGCCCAGCCGGCGACGGGACACGAGGTGACGCCGTGGTGGGCGCCGCCCACGCTCCAACCCCCGCAGCGCCCACGGCGCCAAGGAACTGCCTGCGATGCATCGGGACAGGGTATATCAGACTCGGAATCGGGAATCGGGTAGCGGGAACTGGGGGCTGGTAGGGACGGCTCGCCGAGCCGTCCGTCCCCTGCAGCGACGGAGGGTGACGGACGGTTGGGCCAACCATCTCTACCAGCCCTGGCTGTCATGCGTCATGCGTCAATACCCGCGCGACGTGTCCACCACCGACAGCATCCTGCCACCCGCGACGTACCGGCGCAGGTTTTCGCGCACCAGCAGCCAGCGCACCTCCTCGTCGATGTCCGAGTCGGCCGAGACGTGCGGCGTGAGGATCAGGCGCGGCGTCTTCCAGAGCGGGTGGTCGGGCGGCACGGGCTCGGGATCCACGACGTCGAGCCCGGCCCCGCCGAGGCGGCCCTCCTGCAGGGCCGCGATCAGGTCGGCCGTGACGACGGTGCCGCCGCGGCCGACGTTGACGAAGAACGCCGTCCGCTTCATGGCGCCGAAGATCTTCGCGTCGAACATGCCCTGCGTGTCGGCCGTCAGCGGCAACGTGTTCACCACGACGTCGGCCTCGCGCACCCAGGCTGGCAGGTCGGCCGAGAGCCCCAGGCGGCTGACGAACGGCGGCGCGTCGGCCTTGCTGTTCCGGATGGCCAGCACGGTCATGCCGAACGCGTGCGCGCGCCGGGCGACCTCGCTCCCGACCCCGCCGAACCCCACCACGAGCATCGTCTTGCCCGTGAGCGTGTAGGCGGGTTGGTCGCCGTCGGACAGCGACGTGAAGGGCGTCCAGTTGGCCGACGAGGCACCACGGGCCCACCGGCCTTCGCGCTGGGCGAAGAGGTATCCCGGAAGGCCGCGGGCGTGTGCGAGCACGAGCGCCATCACGTGCTCGGCCATCACGGGGCCGGCAATGCGCTGCATGTTGGTGAGCAGGATGCCGCGATCGCGAATCACCGGGCTGGCCAGGCATCGCTCGACGCCGGCGTTGTAGGTCTGTACCCACCGCACCGACGGGCCGGCCGAGAGGACGGCCTCCTCGCAGAAGCCGAGCACGGCGTCGGCGGAGGCCGCGGCCTCTCGGGCCTCGCCGAGCGATCCGGCCCCGACCAGTTCGACACCGGGCGCCACGGCCTGCAGCCAGACCCGGCGCTCGGGTGTGAGGTCGCGCACCAGCACGCGCTTCGGCGCCCTCCACTGCGGATTGGCGCTGAGCGGCTCGGCCGCCTCTCGGAGGCCGAGGTCGGCGATCATCCGTGCGGCGCGGGCGTCCTCGGTCTGCGCGCGCACGTCGCCAGCCAGCGCCAGCAAGACGACGCAGGCGAGCGTCGGCCACGCTCGTCGAACGACTGCGGTATGCATGGGGAGAGCTTACACGGTCCGGCAGGCTGCCCGGCCGTCGGACTGGGAAGTCCGACGGCGACGCGTCGGGCGAAGGACCTGGCCGCCGTCGTCAGTGGGTCTGCTGCACGGCGGCCGGCGTCGGGTCGGCCTTCCAGCCGAACGCCTGGAGCATCACGCGGAACAGCTCGGTGTTCTGCATGTAGCCGCGCACGCGCTCCGCGCCCGGCCCCTGGGCCGCCGCCATCACCGGCTCACCGGTGTGGCCGTTGTCCATGCGCAGGGTGGGAATGCGGATGTTGCGCCGCTTCTCTTCGGCCGCCTTGGCCTCCTCGGCCTCGAGGCCGTCGAGCAGGGTGTCGCCGAGCAGGCCGCCCCGGACCTGGATGTCGAAGGAGTGGTCGGCCGTGAACAGCAGCAACGTGTCACGCCCGACAATGGACGCCAGCCGCGCGATGGTCTTGTCGAGGGCCACCAGGCGGTCGAGCCCCGCGCGCACGTTGTCGGTGTGGGCGTCGCCTTCCACCATGAGGAAGTAGCCCTTCTTGTTGCGCGAGAGGATGCGGTGTGCGAGCAGGGTCGCTTCCTCGATGTCGAAGCGGTTGTTCTCGAGCAGCACGATGGCCCGCCGGGCGTCGGCCGGCACGTCGGCCAGGGCCGCGTGAATCGGGCGCCCCTTCTCGCGCGCATAGGCGTCGGGCTCGAGGCCCTCGGCCGCGAGCGCCTTGGTGATCGCCGCACGACCCGGGCCAATCACCACGTCGACACCGTCGCCGAACCGCGGCGCGAAGATCTGCTTGAAGATCTCCGCGGTCTTGCCCCGGTCGTTCGAATGCGCATAGTTGGACGCCGGCGTGGCGCCCGTGATTGCGTCGTTGGTCACGACGCCCGTGGCCAGTCCGCGCTCCTCGGCGTACTCGAGGATGGTCTTGAGCACCGTGCCGTCGGTCTTGCCCCGCACGGTGTCCGGGCCTTGCGCAATCACGCCGTTGTGGGTCTTCACGCCCGTGACCACGGCCGTCATGCCGGCCGCCGAGTCGCTGACGAGCTGCGAGGCGGTCGTGGTGTCCGAGAGCGCGATGTGCGGCATGCGCTGCACGAACATCCTGCCCGAGGCGCCATGCCCGTGGACGCTCGCGGCCGCCACGGTCGAGATGCCGCCGGCATCGGCGAGAAACAGGATCACGTTCTTCGCTCGGCTCTGGGCCGTCACCAGGGCGGCCGGCACGAGCAGGAGCGCGATGAGGGGGAGGGTTCGCTTCATGCGCGGAGTATAGCTCGCCGGTGGTGACGAGAGCACGACGCGTCGCGCGCGCCCGGTATCATCGGCACGCATGCCCGCCCTGGCCATCCTCCTCCTGCTGCTGCTCGTCGGCCTCCCCATCAGGGCCGACGCCGCCACGACCATTCGCATCATGCCGCCCGACGGCGGCGTGCTGGCAGCCGGTCAGCGCGTCGACGTTCGTATCGAGGCCACCAGCGACGATCGCGAGGCCCCGAAGGGCCTGCGGGTGTGGATCGACGAGCGCGAGGTCACCTCCCGCAACGACCCCGCAGCGCAGATCGGCGCCCCCGCCACCACCGCCAACTTCCTGTTGCGCCAGTTCAGCCGGCAGGAGCCTGGTCCGCTCGTCGTCCGGGCCACGACCGCAGACGGAGCACGGGCCGAGGCTCGCCTGCGCGTCGAAACCTGGCAGGGTCCCGCGACGACACGTCCGCGGGCCCGCAACGTGATCCTGCTGCTCGGCGACGGCATGGGCGCGGCGCATCGCACGGCGGCGCGGCTCGTGTCGCGCGGCGTGCACAACGGCAAGGCTGCGGGCCGCCTGGCCATGGACACGCTCGAGGTGACCGGCCAGGTGATGACGGGCTCGCTCAACGCGGTGATCACCGACTCGTCGCCCGGGATGGCGTCCTACGTCACCGGCCAGAAGAACGCCAACAACCAGGAAGGCGTGTTCCCCGACAACACGCCCGACTTCTTCGACAACCCGCGCATCGAGTATCTCGGTGAACTGCTCCGACGCACACGGGGCCCGGGCTTCAACGTCGGCATCGTCACCACGGCGGATCTCACCGACTCCACACCGGCCGCCAACGCGGTGCACACGTCCAGCCGGTTCGCCGGCCCGGGCATCGCGGCGCAGTTCTTCGACGAGCGCGCCACCAACGGCGTGACGGTGCTGCTCGGTGGCGGCGCCAACCACTTCGCGCCGGAGGACGCCGGCGGCACGCGACCCGACGGCCGCAACCTGATCGCGGCGTACCAGGCCGCTGGCTACGACACGCTTCGGACGGGGCAGGACGTCCGGACCCTGCTCGACCCCGCACGCCCCGCGCCGAAGGCCCTGCTCGGCCTGTTCCACGCGTCGCACATGGTGGTGGCGTTCGACAAGGTCGGCGCGGGCCGCTACAGCGACGAACTCGCCCTCGAGAAGAACGCGCCCTACCGCGACACGCCGATGCTCGAGGACATGACACGACTCGCGCTGCGCAGCCTCGCGACACACTCCCCGGCAGGCTTCTACCTCATGGTGGAGGGGGCGTCGATCGACAAGCGCGCACACGCCGCCGACCTCGAGCGCACCATCTGGGACACCATCGAGTTCGACCGCGCCGTCGCCGTCGCCCTCGGGTTCGCCCTCACCACCAATACCGACGCCGACCCCGACAACGACACGCTCGTCATCGTCACCGCCGACCACGAGTGCGGCGGGCTGGCGATCATCGGCGTCGGCAACGAACGCTACGCGCCCGCGCGCCTCGGCAGGGCCGTCCGCGACTACGCGGGCGTCTTCCGTTTCCTGCCCGAGCAGGTCCTCGCCTTCACGCCCAACTACGTCGTGGACGACCGCGGCTACCCCGTCGATCCGGATCCGTCGCGCAAGCTGCTCCTCGGCTGGGCGGCGGCGCCGGACCGGCACGAGAACTGGCTGGCCGACCGCGTGCAGACGGAAGCGGCCGTGCTCGACAAGCGCGAGGACGGGCGGCTCGTCGCGGTCGCCAACCCCGCGCGCGCGGACGCAGGCCAGGTGCCGGGCTTCGCGGTGGCGGGCACCATCGAGAACGGCGAAACGGCCTGTCCCGACGCGGCGGGCTGTCCCGCCGACACGGCCTCGAATGGCCACACCTTTGCCGGCCACACGGCCACCGACGTGCCGCTCTCGGCCGCCGGCCCCGGCGCGTGGCAATTCACCGGCGTCTACGAGAACACCGACGTGTTCATCAAGATCCTCCGCGCGGCCGAGGGGACGTACGACACGCCGCGCTGACGACGAGGTCCCTCATGCACATCCGCCCGACGACGCCCGACGATGCCCCTGCCCTGCAGGCCCTGATCGCCGCCGTGGCACGCGAACGCCGGTACCTCGGCGCCACGGAGGGCTTCACGCTCGAACAGACGCGCGAGTACATCGCTCGCGTCGAGGCCGCCGGCGGCGTGCAGTTGACGGCCGCCGAGGGTGAGCCCCCGGACCTGGTCGGCTGGGTGAACGTGGTGCCCGGTGCATTCGAGGGCCTGACGCACTGCGGCAGACTCGGCATGGGCGTGGCCGCGCGGGCGCGCGGACGCGGCATCGGTCGGGCCCTGCTGGCCCGCGCCCTCGACGAGGGATTCGCACGGCTCGAGCGTATCGAGCTCGAGGTGTTCGCCTCCAACGTTCGCGCCCGCGCGCTGTATCGCCATGCGGGCTTCGTCGAGGAGGGCTGCCGGCGGTGCGCTCGGAAACTCGACGGCACCTGTGACGACATCCTGCACATGGGCCTGCTGCGTTCCGAGTGGGCCGCTGCCCGGACCTGACCTCAGCTGCCCGCGTTCTCGACGGCAACGCGAGCGCCGTCGGTGAGGCTGCTGCCGGGAAAGGCCACCACCGACGTCCCCGCCTCCAGGCCCGAGAGCACCTGGGCGTCTTCGTCGTTGCGCTGCCCGACGCTCACCGGCGTGCGGACCGCACGGCCATCGCGTATCGCGAAGACGAACCAGCCGTCGCCCTCGCGAACGAGACTGCCAATCGGCACCTTCAGCACGCGGGCCTCTTCCCACACGACGACGCGGACCTCCACACGGAAACGGTCGCCCAGGTGGGTCGCGCCGAGCGCCGGGTCGTCGATGGCGACGACCACGTTGACGCGCTGTTCCTCGACGCCGAGCGCCGAGATCTTGGTGAAGCCTGCGGGCTCCACGCGGCGTACGTGCCCGCCAATCGGATCCCCGCCGCCCCATCGGGCGATCACGGCGCGCTGTCCTGCGCGGATGCGCACCGCGTCGGTCGAGAGGAAGTCGGCCACGACTTCCAGTTGCGACACGTCGGCAATCTCCAGCAGGGGCTCGCCCTGCGGCACCACCGCCTCGCTCTCGCGCAGCCTCCGCAGCACGACGCCACTCACGGGCGCCCGGACGGTCACGGTCGCGCCGCCGGCATCCTGCGCTGGCGACATCAGGCTCGCGCGCGCCAGACGCAGGTCGGCCTCGGCCATGCGGACGCGGGCACGCGCGGTGTCGGCGGCCTTCCGGAGCGTGGCGGCCGCGACGTCGGCGGTCTCGACGCGTTCGCGAGACACGGCACCGGCACCCACGAGCTCCCGCGCGCGGGCCAGGTCGCGTTCGGCCTGCGCCAGCTGCACGCGCACGCGCTCCTCTTCGACGCGAGCCGCGCCGAGCGCCGCCTGCGCCGCCGCGACGCGCGCCTGCAGTTCCGATCGCGTGCGGACGTCGAGCAGGCCGGAGGCGGCCGGCCGCATCGTTGCCACCACCGTCTCGCCGGCGAGGACCGTGTCGCCGGGCTCGAGGACCACGCGCAGGACCCGCCCCGCCACCGGAGCCGAGACGACGTACCGATCGCGGACGCGTGTCTCGCCGTCTTCGTCGAGCGTCACGCGCAACGGGCCGACTGCGGCCTGTGCGGCCTCGACCACCAGCGGCCGCGGACGCATGGCCCACGACACGAGGGCGACGCCGGCGAGCACCGCCAGTCCGAGCAGGAGCCGTCGCCGGAGGCGGCGTCCGTTGGCGTTGGGCATCGCGTCACTCTACTCCCGAGTCTTGAGCACGGCCACGAGGTCGAGGTGATCCAGGCGCCGACGGACGATGAGGCCCGACAGGGCCGCGGCCACCAGCGTCACGCCCGCGGCAGCCACGTACGTGCGCGGGCCGACGACCACGGGGAACCGGTACATCTCGGTCTGGAACATGGTCACCACCAGCGACGCCAGCCCGTAGCCGATGACCAGGCCGACCGGCACGGCGACGATCGTCAGCGCAGCGAGTTCCCCGAGCAGGATGGCCGAGATCTCGGCCCGGGTGAAGCCGAGCACGCGGAGGCTGGCCAGTTCGCGGCTGCGCTCCGACAGCGACACCCGCGCCGCGTTGTAGACGACGCCGAAGGCAATCACCGACGCGAAGAAGACGTTGAAAGCAATCATCACCCCCATGGTCTCGGCCATCGTCTCGTTGAACGCCTGCAGGATGCCGCGGGTGAGCGCCACGCCGCCGACCGCCGGCATCGCCTTGAGGCGACCGTAGAGGCGCTCCTCCTCGTTCGGGTCGATCAGCAGGTGGGCACCCGAGAGCGTCTCGCCCTCCTGCAGCAGCGCCCGCATCGTGTCGAGGGTGGCGTACGCCGCGAGCCCGAGGTACTCGTCCACCACGGCGACGATGGCCAGATCCAGCGTCGGTCGTCGTCCCTCGAGCACTTCGACCGACACGGTCGTCCCCACGTCGATGGCCAGCGCGTCGGCCAGCGCGCGCGACACCACGAGTCCCCCGGCCGGCAGCGGCACCACGTGCCCGGCGACGTCCACGACGCGCTGCAAGCGGGGCTCGGCTGGCATCGCGCTGATGGCAAGCTGCCGCGACCGGTGGGCGGCATGCACGCGCACCGGCACGCCCCGCATGGGCTCCACGGCCAGCACGCCCGGCAACCGGCGGAGCTCGTGAAGCACGCCTGATGCACGCGGCTGCACGAAGGCGACCGTCAGGTCCTGCCGCTGCACGAGATCGAACTGCACGCGCAGCATCTCGTCGATGGCGTCGCGGAAGAACAGGCCGAGCACGAGCATGGCCGACGACAGTGCGATGCCGAGAATCGACGTGGCGGCGCGGACGGGCTGCCGCTCGATGTTGCGCACGACCATGCGGGCACCGGGGCCGAGCAGGCCCGCCAGGCCGATACGCTCGACCACGCTCGCGGCATAGCGCCCGGGAGGCTCGGGTCGCATGGCCTCGGCCGGCGGCAGTCGGACGGCACGGCGCACGGCCCCCCTGGCTCCGCCCACGCACGCCCCGATCGCCACCGCGATCCCGGCGAGCACGACCCCCGGCGGCATCCGGTACAGGAGCACCGGAAACCGGAAGTAGTCGTTGTACATGCCGATGATGCCCTGCCCCATCCAGGCGCCACCGGCGATCCCCACGACGCACGCAGCGACGCCGACCACGAGGCTCCACTTGACGTAGTGCGCCCCCACCTCGACGTTGGAGTAGCCCAGCGCCTTCAGGGCCGCGATCTGCTCGCGCTGCACGGAGACGATGCGCGTGAGCACCACGTTGAGCAGGAACGCCGCGACCGCGAGGAAGATGAGCGGCACCATGGTGCCGAACCCCCGCAACTGCGCGAGCTCGTTGCTCAGCGACCAGTCCGAGATCTGCAGGCGTCGCGGGATGGCGCCCAGCCCGCCGTAGGGCCGCAGCACGTCGTCCAGGGCCGCGATCACGGCCGGTTCGGACGCGCGAGGCGACAGCGTGAGGGCGACGTCGTTGAACCCGCCCTCCATGTCGAACGCCGCACCGAGGGCCCGGCGATCCATCCAGAAGATGCCGAAACGCTTCGCGTCCGGGATGATCTCGCCGGGACGTACGGTGTACACGTACTCGGGCGACAGCGCGATGCCGACGACCTGCAACTGTCGGCGGCGCCCGTTGACGAGGGCCCGGACGGTGCTGCCGGGCCCGAGCCCGTGGGCCAGCGCAAAGCCCTCGCTCACGAGGACCTCGTCGGGTCGGCCCGGCGAGAGGTAGCGTCCCCGACGCAGGAACACGTCGTTCAGCATCGGACGCCGCGGGACGGGCACGGACACCAGCCGGCCGGTCGCGGGCTCGGGCAGCCCTTCGACGTCGAGCGTGACGTCGGCGACGACGCGAAGCTCGACCTGCGACACGCCCTCGATGGCGGCGATGCGCGAGCGCAGGGCCAGCGGCCCGCGCGTGAGCGACGCGAACACGTCGGCGAACCGGTGCGTGTCGTAGTAGGTCTGCTGCGTCAACTGCAGCGAGGTGAACGTGGAGAAGTACGCCACCGCCATCGCGAGGCCGACGGCCATGACGGCCGCGATCGCGGCCGCCTGGCCCTTGAGGCGCCACAGGTCACGCAGCAGCTTGCGGTCGAGGGCGCGCACCATCGCGGTCACCAGGTGAGCTCGCGGGGTGACACGCGCGTCGCGTTCTCGCGCACCGACGTGACGCGGCCGTCGGCAAGGGTCACGACGCGGTCGGCCATCGCCGCGACGCCGGCGTTGTGGGTGATCACGGCCGTCGTGGTGCCGAGCTCGCGGTTCACGCGATCGATGGCCTCGAGCACCAGCACACCGGTGACGCTGTCGAGCGCGCCCGTGGGCTCGTCGCACAGGAGCACGTCCGGCCGCTTGGCGATCGCCCGGGCGATGGCCACGCGCTGCTGCTCGCCGCCCGAGAGCTGCGACGGGAAGTGATCGAGGCGCTGGCCGAGGCCCACGAGATCGAGCGCCTCCTCGGGCGTCATCGGGTCGACGGCAATCTCGGTCACCAGCGCGACGTTCTCGCGCGCGGTGAGGCTGGGAATGAGGTTGTAGAACTGGAACACGAACCCGACGTGCTCGCGGCGGTACGCCGTGAGTCCGCGCTCGTCGGCGGCGCTGAGCACGTGATCGCGATAGACCACCTCGCCAGACGACGGCACGTCGAGTCCCCCGAGGATGTTCAGCAGGGTGGACTTGCCGCTGCCCGATGGACCGAGCAGCACCAGCAGTTCCGACTGCATCAGGTCGAGATCGACCCCCGCCAGCGCATGGACCTCGACCTCACCCATCCGGTAGACCTTCGTGAGGCCCCGGGCGCGGAAGACGACCGTGCGAGCGGGTACGGCAGGCGCGTGACCCATGTGGCTCCCGCAAGGCCGGGACGGCCACGGGTGCTTCCGGTGTACCCTCGAAACACCCTGTGACGCAACTGTCGCCAGCGGGAGCCCGTGCGTTCAGTCGCCCGGCCGACGGCGTTCCGGGCGTTGCCGGCATTGGACCGCGGGGGATTCTCCGGCGCCACCGCGAACGCTTCCCCAGTCCATTCGTTCGGCAGGCGCGATCCGCGGCGAAAGCACTGCTTTCGGCGGCGTGACCGACCGGCACGCGAGTTGCCCTCTGCCTCTCGCAGGAGCTGACCGCTTTCCTGCGAGGTTCTCATGTCCATCTCCTTCTTCCGTCCCGGGCTGGTTGGCGTGCTCACCGCTGCCGCGGCCCTCGTTGCCGGCCTCGCCCTCGCGCAGGCGCCCGCTGCGCCTGCCGAGAAGTGCCCCGTCGTCGTGGCCAGCGCCAAGGTGACGGTGTCGGGCACCTCCAACGTCCTCGACTGGAGCGCCACCACCAACGCGGCCCGCACGGCCAACGTCAAGGTCACCAGCGACCTGCCCGGCGGCGACTTCTTCTGGGTCGGCGTCATCCAGCCCGGGGCCGTCGAGTCGTTCGACGTGATCGTCCCGGTGGCCGACCTCCAGTCGGACCGCGACAACTTCACCGCCGACATGCACAAGGCGCTGAAGGCCGATCAGTACCCGGACATCGTGTTCCGCATGACGCGGATCGAGAAGAAGCCAGGCGGCGCCAATGCCTTCGGCGTGCTGCGCGTGGCCGGCGTCGAGAAGGAGGTCGTGCTGCCGCTGGTGACGACCACGCGCAACGGACGCCTGCTCGTGATGGGGTCGGTGCAACTGCTGATGACGGACTTCGGCATCGAGCCGCCCACCGCGATGATGGGCATGCTGAAGACCGACCCGAAGGTGACGATCACCTTCGAGACGACGCTCGCCAAGCAGACGACGTAGACGGTCTGCCGACCTGAAGGTCGGCAGCTGCCCCCAGTCGCCGGCGTCGACCTCCAGGTCGACGCTCGACGTCACGACGGCGGTTCTGCCGGCAGCGTGAGCGTGAACACGGTGCCCCCTTCGGGCGGGCATCGGACCGCGAGCGTGCCGCCGTGCAGTTCCGCCGTCCGCTGCGCAATCGGCAGCCCCAGCCCGCCACCGCGGGCCTTGGTCGTGAAGAACGGCTCGAAGATCTGCTCGCGGATCTCGGCCGGGATGCCAGGGCCCGTGTCCCTCACCTCCACTTCGACCATCCCTCCAGCCACCCGCTGCACCGTCACCGCCACGCGGCCCGTTCCCTGCAGCGCCTGCGCGGCGTTGAGTACCAGGTTCAGGATGGTGGCGCGCACGAGGTCGGCGTCGGCATGCACCTGCGCCGCGCCGCTGGTCACGAACTCGACGCCCTGATGCGCGGGGTCCTGCCCCAGGGCACGCGTCACGTCGGCCACCACCGACGCCAGGTCCACGGTCGCCAGGCGCGGCGGACGAGGCCGCGCGAACAGCAGCAGGTCGTTGATCAGGTCATTGAGCGACTCGGTGCGCGCGACGATTTCCTGCATCACGGCCCGCTCGGGATCGTCGGCCTTCCGGCGCGCGATGAGCACCTGCATGGCGCCGCGGATCCCGGCCAGGGGATTGCGGACCTCGTGCGCCAGCACGGCGGCCATCTGGCCCACCCGCGCGAGCGAGGCCTGGTACGACAGCGTGTCCTCGGCGGCCTTGCGCGCCGTGATGTCGGCTCTGATGGCGATGTACTGGTACGGCCGGCCGGCCTCGTCGACGAACGGCACGATGGTCGTGTCGACCCAGTAGAGTCGACCGTCCTTGGCGCGATTGCGGATCTCGCCGTGCCACACGTGCCCGCGCGCAATCGTCCGCCACAGGTCGCGGATGAACTCGGGTGGATGATGCCCCGAGTTGATGAGCCGGTGGTCCTGGCCGAGCAGCTCGTCGCGCGAGTATCCGGAGATCTCGATGAACTTGTCGTTGACGTAGGTGATGCGGCCCCGCACGTCGGTGATGGCCACGATGGCCGCCGCGTCGAGGGCGCGCTTGAAGTCGGCCAGTTGCTCGAGGTTGGCGGCAGCCCGCTGCTCCAGCAGCACGACCCGCCGCACGATCGTCGCGGTGAACGCGAAGACACCGACCATCACGGGCACGCTCAACGCGGCCATCGGCGACGGCGCGTGCGTCCACCCGGCAAGCACACTGACCAGCAGCAGGGTCGATGCGAGGATCCCCGCGACGACCGGGTAGGCAGGCCAGGGGCTGAGGAAGCCGAGGAGGATGACCGCGACGTACGCCATCCCGAACTCGCTGCCGACGGGCAACCGGACGTCGATCAGGAAGATCGCGACGGCCAGCAGCAGCCCGGCCACGTGCGTGAGGCGTGGTGGGGGTTTCACTCCGAACGCGGACGGCACGAGGAGAGTGTAGCCGCCGGGCTTGTCCGGCGGGCAGCCGCGGATCGACAGGCGTCCAGGCCGCGCGTCGGGTTGAGCCGCGCGTCGACCTGAAGGTCGACGCCTACGCGTGTGAGGCCGGCAGGTGCGGAGCGGCGACGGCGCCGCCGACCGGGCGACCGTCGCGCACGCGGGCCGACCAGAAATGGCCGCACGTGCACGTGTACCAAGCAATCGTCATGGTGCTGCCGGCCAGCGGCAGCACCCTCGGCTGCCCGCAGGCCGGGCAGGTCATCGCGAGACCATCGAAGCGCTTGCCGGCGGTCATGCTCCCGGCATCAGCAACAGCCGTGCCGATCGCGTCGGCTCGGATTTGCGACACCGGGCGCGGCGTGCCGCGCGCGGCGAGCGCGGAAGACTTCGCCGCCCCGCGAGGGAATTTCGCCCCGTGCGGCCGGCACGGGCGCCGGTCTAGGTCGTCGCCTTCCCGAGGTTGAACTTCTCGATCCGATACCGGATCTGGTCGCGATTGAGCCCGAGCAGCGAAGCCGCGCGGGTCTGGTTGCCCCCGGCACGCTCGAGCGCCTGGATCACGAGGCTGCGCTCGAGGTCCTCGAGGTTCACGCCCTCGGCCGGCAGCGACAGGCCTGAGGCCACGGATGTCGCCCCGGAGAGTGCCGGGAAGTCGGCGGGCTCGAGCCAGGGGCCATCGCTGAGGAGCATGGCCCTCTCCACGGCGTTGCGCAGTTCGCGGATGTTGCCGGGCCAGCCGTAGTGCTGCATGGCCTTGATCGCAGCGGGCGAGGCGCCGCGCACGGCCTTGCGGAACTCCCGATTGAACTGGTCCACGTAGAAGGACACGAGGGCCGGCACGTCCTCGAGGTGGGCGCGCAGCGGCGGCAGTTCGATGGGCAGCACGTTGAGCCGATAGTACAGGTCCGACCGGAAGTGGCCGCCCTTGACCTGCTCTTCCAGGTTCCGGTTGGTCGCCGCGATGATGCGCACGTCCACACGCACGTCGTGCTGCCCGCCCACGCGCTTGAACGCCTTCTCCTCCAGCACGCGCAACAGCTTGGCCTGCAGCGCCGGCACCATCTCGCCGATCTCGTCGAGGAAGACGGTCCCGCCGTCGGCCGACTCGAGCAGCCCCCGCTTCTGCTGCCGGGCGTCGGTGAACGCGCCACGCTCGTGGCCGAACAGTTCGCTCTCGAGCAACGTCTCGGGGATCGCCGAGCACGTGATGTTCACGAACGGCCGGTGCCGCCGCTCGCTGTTGAAGTGCAGCACCTTGGCGGCCAGGTCCTTGCCCGTGCCGCTCTCGCCCGTGAGCAGGACGGTCGACGCCGGGCTGACCGCCACCTTCCGCAGCAGCGACTTCACCTCCACCATCGTCGGCGAATCGCCGACGATGCGCTCGGGCGAGTAGGGCTGCGCCTTCTCGGCGCGCAGGTTGCGCACCTCGCGCCGCAACTGCGTCGTCTCGAGCGCCTTGGCGACGAGATCGGAGACCGCGTCGAGGTTGAACGGCTTGTTGGCGACGTGGTACGCGCCGGTCTTCATCGCCTCGACGGCCGTGTCCACCGTGGCGTACGCCGTCAGCAGGATCACGACGATGTCGGGGTCGTACTCCTTGATGTGCCGGAGCACCGTGACGCCGTCCGTGTCGGGCAGCTTGTAGTCGAGCAGCACGAGGTCCACGCCCTCGTGCACCTTCTCGATCGCTTCATGACCGGTCGCGGCTTCGATCACCCGCAATCCGTCGGACTGCAGGCGCTCGGACAGCGACCAGCGAATCAGCTGTTCGTCGTCGGCTACGAGGATGGTGGCCATCGGGCGAAGTATAGCGCTGCGGACACGGGGCAGGGCCCGCCTGCTACGATGCCGGCGATGAGACGACGCGACGTGCTCGAGTGGATCGGCGCCACGACGGCGGGCCTCTGGTCTGCCCGTGTGGCCGCCCAGGCTCCCCAGGCGGACGGGCCGCGCGCCGCGATCGAGCTGACCCGGATCGACCTGGGTGTCGTGGCGCTCGGCGCCGATCCGGAGGTGCGATTCACCGTGCGCAACGAGGGCCGGGCGCCGCTCACGCTCGTGCCCGGTCGGGTTGCGCCCGGACTGCGCATCGTGTCGGTGGACTCCCCCGTGCCCCCAGGTGCGGCGGGCGTCGCCACACTGCAGATCGAGACGTTCCGTGCGGGCGCAACCACCGACTGGACGATCCCCCTGACGACCAACGACCCGGCGCGCGACACGATCGTCCTCCAGGTGCACGCCGACGTCCGGACGTACATCCTGGTGACGCCACCGACGGCACGCTTCTCCTACGTCCAGTACGAGCGCGAGGGGGGCACCACCCACCTGGTGGGCGCCGCCGGGGATCCCGCGTTCCGCATCACGCGGGTGGAGTCGCCCTATGCCTTCATCGACGTGGGTGTGGCCGCCGCGACGGACGCACAGCGGCCCGAGGGCGTCGAGGGGCCGCTGTGGCAGGTCACGCTCACCATCCGGAAGCACGCCGAGGTGGGACCGCTGGCAGGCGTCGTGGTGCTGCACACCTCGCATCCGAATCAGCCACGCGCGTGGCTGCCCGTGGGCGGCTTCGTCCGGCCGCTCGTCGGCGTCACGCCGCCCGAGGCCACCCTGCCCTCCACACCCGCAGGTGACACGCCGGCCGAGGTCGGTGCCCTGGCGGTGACCAACTTCGGTGAGGCCCCGCTGGAGTTGACGCGGGTGGAGACCACGCTGCCCGGCGTGGACGTCGAGGTCGCTCCCGTGCAGGTCGGGCGACGGTGGCGGGTGCAGCTGAAGGTGAGGCGCGCGGCAGGAGACGGTCCGCTCGACGGCGCCCTCGTGATCACGACGTCGCGCGCCGACGTGCCACCGGTGCGCGTGCCGCTGCGCCGGCGCTGACACGGTCGACGACAAGACGCCGAGGGCGCGCTCCTCGCGCGCCCTCGGCGGTGTCGCAGACCGTGGCTGCGCCGGTTCAGAAGATGGGAAGCGTGGAGTCGACCTTGTCGCGAGCCGAGTCCAGCTGCGTCGCGGGCCAGCCCACGCCGTACCGGCCCTGCCCCTTCATGTGCACCGACACCCAGGCCTGCGCAGCCAGCGGGTCCTCCGGCGGGTTGGGCGAGCCGGTGACCGCCGTGTTCAGGTTCAGGTAGAGGAAGCCCGACGTCCTGGTGGTCGGCAGGTCCGTGCCACCGACGCGCACGCGCTGCGTGGCCGCCGGGAAGGGCGCGAGCTGGGCGCCCGGCAGGAACGGCGCAAAGGGTGCCTGCTGGGTCAACTCGATCTGTTCCTGTTCGTCGAAGATGCCGACGGTGGTCTGGCCGAGCGGATACCACGACGGCTGCGACCCGCACGTGAACGACTGCTGGTCGACCTTGGCATCGCGCCAGACCGTGAGCGTCGTCGACGGGAAGGCCCCCGTCGAGGAGAACCGCGCCAGGAACGTGGTGGCGAGTGGCTCGCGGTTGTCGATCGCACTCCAGTTCACCAGCCGGCCGTAGAACGTGTAGTTGCCGGGGGCCGTGGTCTCGCTCTCGGTGGCGTACGTCGTGCCGACGCCCGCACCAGGGATCGCGCGGATGTGCACGAGCGGCGACCCGTCGGCGCTCTCCTGCCCCCCGAGGTGGTTCACGTAGATCGCATCGCCCCACATGATGTTGCGGTTGTCGACGACGCCCGTGAAGTAACCCGGATCGCGGGGTGACAGGTCCGTGCACTGCGTGGTCGAGTCCACGGTGATGTAGCCGCGGGCGATCCGCGTGCCGTCGGGCAGCGAGGCGCACTTGCCGTCGAGGGGCGACGGCTGCCCGGTGAGCGACGCCCGGATGTGGTCGATGACCGACTGGGGCACGGGCGGTGCAGGCAGCACCGTCGTGTCTCCAGGACCGCTGGCGCTGCAGCTCCCGTAGTTGATGTCCTGCGACAACGGGCCCTGGTTGCTGATGGTGTCGGCGGGATCCTGGCCGTCCGACGCGGTGACCGGCAACACGCCGCTCAGGATGTCGCGGACGTTGATCGTCTGCATGTCATAGCCGGTGAGGTACACGTCGAACCCGTAGACGGGGACGTGCATCGCACTCCAGACCGTGACGTGCGCCAGCATCGCCGACGCCGAGGCGTTGTTGATGGAGAACAGCGTGTTGGCGCCAGCCGGATTGTCGAGATCCACCTCGAAGTACGGCAACAGCAGCGTGGCCGCGGGCTGGTCACCCACGAGGGGCGGCGGCTGGGCAGCGGCCGGCGCGGCGGCAGACAGCGCGAGGACCGTGGCGCCGAAGGCGGCGAACGTTCGGAGCGAGAATCGGCGAAGCATCGGAATGCGCGTCATGTCGGGTCGTCTCGTCGCGAACATCAGGGCTCGGGCAGCGTGTACGTGTTGGGCTGCGACGCCGAGTCGAGCCGGATGGCCCGGAAGCCGACGTCGTACCGTCCGCCTGTCGGTCCCTGGTAGACCCGCTGCAGCACCGTCACCCAGGCCTGGGCCGCACCGGGCGTCGAGAGGCCGGGCACCTGACCGACCGACGTGGTGTTGAGGTCCAGCCGCATCCAGCCACTCTCGAGGCTCACCGGGAGCGTCGAGGAGGCCACGGTCACCCGCTGCGTCGCGGCAGGGAACGGCACCTGGCCGCTCACTGCTTCCGGGTTCTCCTGCTCGTCGAAGGCCATGATCTGCTGCTGGTTCAGGGGGAACCAGGCCGGCGCCGAGCTGCAGCTGAACGACGCGGGCTGCACCTTGGGATCCCGCCACACGATGAGTTCGGTCGCCGGCGGCAGGATCTGCTGGAGCAGCGCCCGGTTCTCCTGCTTGTATTCCTTGGCGGCGACGAACCGCGTGGCGAACGTGGTGCTGAGAGGCTCGCGGTTGTCGGAGGCCAGCCAGTTCACCAGGCGCCCGTAGAACGTGTACTTGCCGGGCACCGACGTATCGGGCTCGGTGGCACTGGCCCGCAGGTGCACGAGCGCGTCACCGGCCGCGAAGTCCGCCGAGCGATCCAGGTACTGGTAGTCGCCGTAGAGGACGTTCTGGTTGGTCGCGTCGCCCGTGCCTCCGAACCCGAAGTAGCCCGGATCGCCCGGGAACCGGAGGGTGCAGTTGTTCACCGTGTCCACGGTGACGTATCCGCGGGCGATGCCGGGCTGCCCGAGGTTGCGACCGACACACCGTCCGGCATTGATCGCCGAGGCCTGCCCGGTGAGCGAGGCCCGCATGTGCGCCAGCAGTGCGGCCGGAATGGCCGGCGGCGGCAACTGCCCGGTGCAGGACGCGAAGTTGATGTCCTGCGAGAGCTGTCCCTGTGGGCTGATCGAATTGCCGAAGTCCTGCCCTGCGCTGGCCGTGCGTGGCGCCACGCCGCCGACCAGGATGTCGCGCAGGTTGATCGTCTGCATGTCGTACCCGGTCAGGTAGACGTTGAAGGCGAACACGGGCATGCCCAGGTCGCTCCACAGCGTGACGTGGGCGAGCACGGCCGTCGCCGACGAGTTGTTCACCGAGAACAACGTCGTCATGCCCGCCGGATCGTCGAGGTTCACCTCGAAGTACGGCAGCAGCAGCGAGGCGGCAGGACGGTTGGCGTTGAAGGGCTGCGCGGGCAGTTGCGCGTGCGCCGACGACGCGGGGCCAGCCAGGGCGACGAGCGTGAAAAAGGCGGCGGCAAGTGTCTTGGTCATGGGCTCCGGCGAACAGGACTGAACCGCGTGGACGCGCGGACTATGGCACACTGCCCTACCAGCGTCAATCAATGCACATCGCCTGGCTCGGCACCCGCGCCCCGTGGCCGCCTCACGACGGTGGGCGACTCGTGGCATGGACGACGATCGCTGCGCTGGCCGACGCCGGCGTGCGCATCACCGTGATCGCGCCAGGGCAGCAGGCGCACATTCCCGACGTACCAGGCGTCACATGGAGACCCGTCGTGGCACGACGCCCGCGATGGTCGGTGGCTGCCGTCGATGCCGTGCGCCGCGGCCTGCCGATCACCATCGTGCGTCATCGCCTCGACGCCGTCGCCGACGAACTCACCGCCCTGCTCGCCCGCGACCCGCCCGACGCCGTCCACGTCGAGCAGCTCCAGGCGTTCGCCGCGAGCCACCCTGCGCACGCGGCGGGACTTCCGGTCGTGCTGCGGGCCCACAACGTCGAGCACGCCCTGTGGCTCCAGGGTGGCGGCCGCCGCGGCCTGCGCGCACGCGTGATCCGCGCCGAAGGCCACCGACTGCGCCGCCACGAGGCCGCGGTGCTGGCGCAGGCCGACGTCGTCGTGACGCTGACCGGCACCGACTGCCACGACCTGCGGGCCCTGTGCCCTGCCGCCCGCATCCGCCACGTCCCGCCCGCGTTCCCGGATCGCGTGATCGCGGCACCGCCACTCGAGGGCCAACCCGCCTGCCTCTACGTCGGCAGCGCAGGCTGGGGCCCGAACGACGACGCGAGGACCTGGCTGCTCGACGCCGTGTGGCCGGCCGTCAGGCGCGTGTGCCCGCAGGCGACCCTCCACCTTTTCGGCACGAGACGGCGTCAGGATGAGCCCCAGCCCGGCGTCCACTGGCACGATCCGCCTGTCGAGAGCCGATCGGCGCTCGCCGCCGGATCGGTCCTGCTGCTCCCGCTCAGGGTGTCGTCGGGCATCCGGATGCGGGTGCTGGAAGCGTGGGCCGCCGGAGTGCCCGTCGTGGCGACGTCGGCCGCCTGGCGAGGCCTCGAGGTCGAATCGGGGGTCGAGGGACTGGTCGCCGACGACGCGACGGCGTTGGCAGACGCCGTGCGCCGACTGCACGACGACCCGGGGTTGTCGGCCCGCCTCGCGGCTGCCGGACGTGCACGCCTGCAGGCCGCGTACGCGCCGGCACAGGCGGCGGCCGCACTCATCACGATCTACCGCGAGGCCATCGCCGGTCGTGCCGCAGCCCTTCCGGCGCTGCGCGGGCGGGTTGCGGGCGCAGGACTCGGGCCCCCATAATGCCGCCGGATGCGCCGGCTCTCGATCCTGTTCGTGACGGGGCGGTTTCCGTTGCCGCTCCGCACCGGTGATCGGGCGCGGGCCTACCAGCAGGTGCGCCTGCTCGCGCGGCGCCATCGGGTCACCCTGGCGACGTTCCTCGACGCGTCGCCGTCGGCCCAGGATGCGCGAGCCGAGATCGAGCGTCTCGGCGTGCGTGTCGTGTCGGCACCGTTCTCCGCGCCTGCCGCCGCGCTGCGCGTCGTGCGCAGCCTGCCTGGTACGCAACCGCTCCAGGTGGCGCTGTTCGACGCGCCGTCCCTGCGCGCGGCGATTGCCGACCTGCTCGCCCGCGAGACCTTCGACCTGATCCACGTCCAGCTGGCGCGCGCCGTGCCGCTGGTGCCGGCCGACGTCGAGGTACCCGTGTTCGTGGACCTCGTGGACGCCCTCTCGCTGAACATGCGGAGACGAGCCCGGCACGACCACGGACCGATGGCATGGGCGGCGGCCATCGACGCGAGGCGCATGGCCGCCTACGAGCGTGAGGTCATCGCGCGCGCCGACGGCACGTCGGTCGTGACCGCCGTCGATCGCGCGGCGCTGGCCACGCCCGAGGGCGTCGCCATCAATCCCAATGGCGTGGACGTGACCGACTTCCCGTTCGTCGCGGGACCGCGCGAACCGGACCACCTCGTGTTCACCGGGAATCTCGGGTACTTCCCGAACGTCGAGGCGGTGACGTGGTTCGCACGCGAGGTGCTGCCCCGCATCTGGCGCATGCGTCCGGCGTGCCGCCTCGTGATCGCCGGCGCTCGGCCGCATCGCCGCGTGCGCGCGCTCGCCCACGACCCGCGCGTCCTCGTCGAGGCCGACGTCGCGCACATGCATCCCTTCCTCGCACGGGCCAGCGTCGCCGTCGCGCCGATGTTCACCGGGAGCGGCCAACTGCTCAAGGTGCTCGAGGCCATGGCCACGGGCACACCCGTAGTCGCCACGACGCGCGCCTTGAACGGGCTCGACGTGACGCCAGGCGTCCACGCGTGCGTCGGCGACACGCCCGACGCGTTCGCGGCCGAAGTCCTGCGCCTCCTCGACTCGCCTGCCGAGTCACGGCGACTGGCCGACGCGGCACGCGCCCTGGTCGCGAGCCGTTGCACGTGGGAGCAGTCGGTGCAGCAGCTCGAGCACCTCCACGCGGCCGTGGCCGCCGCGCCGGTGTCGGCCACGGCGTGAGCGGACGCGCCAGGCGGCGACACGACGACCGGCGGGCTCACGGCCGGCTCGGAGAGCCGGCCCTACCTCGTCGATGGGAGAGCGTGGCGCTCGCGCTCATCGTCGCGCTGCTGATCGGGACGGCGGTGGTGGTCACGCCTTCCACGAAGGAGAGCTTCCGCCTCGTCAAGACACTCGTCGGCGGCTGGCTCGCACTCGCGTCGCTGATTGCGGCGTCGTGGGCACTCCGCGAGACCGGTTCCGTGTCGTGGCGCGCGCTGTGGGCACGTCCGATCGTCCGCGCGACGCTCCCGTTCGCCGTGGTGGTGCTGACGGGCGCACTGATCACCGATCACCCGGCGCACTTCCGCGAGGCGGCCGCAGACTTCGCCATCGGCGCGGCGTGCCTGGTGGGCTGGAGCCTCACCCTCCCGGTTGCCGTACTGTGGCGGGCACTCCAGTGGACGCTCCTCACGGGCGCCATCGTCGCGGTTCTGGCACTCGACCAGGCGCTGGGCCTCGTGGGCGTGCTCGACGGTCTCGGCGTGCGTGCGCCGAATGCGCGCCTGGCCATCACCTCGACGCTCGGCAACCCGGGTGACGTGGGCGCGAGCCTGGTGCTGCCGCTCGTCGTGGCCCTCGCGCGCCTCCTCGCAGCGGACGCTCGCGCACCGCGCAGCCCCGTGCTGCTCGTCGCCATCGCCGTGATGTCCGCTGGCCTGCTCGCCACGACCACGCTGGCAGCCCTGGCCGCCGTGGCAGCGGCCGCGTTCGTCCTCGGCGGGACCGTCGCCTTTCGCACGATCGGCGGGCGACGGACCATGGCCGTGGCCAGCCTGGCGATCCTGGCCACCGTGCTGGTGGCTGGTCCCGTGCGGGCGCGCGTCGGCCGCATGGCCGACGCACTCGGGCGGGGCGACGTGAACGCCGTCCTGACCGGCCGGCTCGACGGCTGGCGCGCCGCGGCCGCCATGACGCGTGCGCATCCGTTGACGGGTGTCGGGCAGGGCGGCTTCCGGGCTGCCTACGCCGACACGCGGCTGGCCCTCATGGATCGGGGCGTGCCGTTCTTCGCCGAACAGGATCGCGTGATGTTCGCCACGCCGCACAACGAGGCGCTGTCGGTCGCTGCCGAGCAGGGCTGGCCCGGCGTTGCGGCACTCGCGTGGGCGCTCGGCGTCGTGGGACTCGCAGCGGCCCGGATTCGCGATCGCCGCGATCGCCTGACGGCCATCGCGGGACTGACCGCGCTCGGCACGCTGTCGCTGGCGTGGTTCCCGATGCACGTGGCGGCCGTCGCGTGGCCGTGGCTGGTGTTCCTGGCGTGGGTGGACGCACGCGCCGCGAAGGACCACGCGTGACCGGCAAGTCGCTCCACGTCGCCCTCGTCGCGCTGCTGGCCGTCGCCCTGGCGTGGCAGACGGCGCGCACGCGCGATCGGCTGGAGGCCGGCCGACTGCTGGCGCAGGTCGAAGCCCGGACGCAGGAGGCGCTCGCGCGACGCCGCGCGCCCTCGACGATGTTCGCCGAACACCTCGCCTGGCTCGATCGGGCCGCGCAACTCGATCCGCTCGACGTCGGCATCCCGATCGCACGCGGAACCCAGTACCTGCTGCTGCGTCGCCCAGACGAGGCCGTCGCGGCCTACGAGGCGGCCTCGAGGCTGGAGCCCCGTCCGGAGATCGACCTGAACCTCGGACGCGCGCTGTGGATGAAGGGTGATCACACACGCGCGCGCGCGGTGTTCGCGCGCGCGATCCGACTCAATCCGCTGCTGGCGGGCGAGGTGCCGGCCGAGGCGCGACCGACCGCCACGCCGTGAGGGCGCCCTCGCTCGGGCAGGCGGCGGGATCGGCGGTCGCCGACCGTTCCTGGGCGTGCGCAATCACCAGATCGGCGCGACCATCGGCGTCGAAGTCGGCGGCGACGATCGCGGAGCCCCCGCACCGCGCCGGCGCAGGGATGGTGACGCGTTCGCGCACGAATCGCCCCTTGCCCTCGCCGAGGAACACGAACGTCTCGCCGTCGGGGCCGACGGCCGCGATGTCGATCCGCCGATCCCCATCCAGATCGCCCGTCGTGATGGCCTCGAATCGGGCGCGCCCGTCGAGTCGGGCCAGCGGCTGGCGCGTCCACGCGCCGCTCGGCGCGCGCCGATAGACGTCCAGGTGGCCCCAGGCCTGCGATCCCTCGAACCGCGTCGTGCCCGCCACCAGTTCGGCACGGCCGTCGCCATCGAGGTCCGCCAGCGTCACGGCCGTGACGAAGCTGCGGGGGCGGATGGCCTCCACGCGCTCCACGGTCCAGCCGCACGCGCCGTCGCCCCGCAAGACGACGCGCGTGTCGCCGAGCATCGCCGGCGCCACGGCGACGTCCACGCGGCCGTCGCCATCGACGTCACCGGTGGCCAACCCGTCGCCGTGCATGGCTTCGCTGTCGGTGAGTGCCTTGCGCGTCCACGCGCCGTCGGCGCCCCGGACGAACGACGACACGCCGAGCCCCGCCAGGGCCGAGGCACCACGCGCTCCGAGTCGGGGTCCCTCACCGAGCGCGATGATGTCGTGCCGGCCGTCGCCGTTGCAGTCGGCCAGGGCGATCGCGCGCGAGGAGAAGACCGCGTCGTCGGCACGGGCCACGAAGGGCAGGCCCTGCGAGGCGTCCTCGAAGACGCCCGGCCGCGTGAGCCCCATGGCCATCAGGCCGCGAAGGTGCACGCCGAGGGCGATCGTGGTCGGCGCGGCACCCGACGCCGGCGCGACCGCCAGATCGCCGTAGTCGTAGGGCCGCGATGGGAAGGTGATTGCCGCACGCGTCCACGCGTCGCCCTCGCGTGTGAAGACGACCGGCGGGCGCATCGTCTTGCGGGGGCCCGCCGCGAGGATGTCGAGGCGGCCATCTCCTGCCACGTCGGCCACCGCGAGCCCTTCACGCCACTGCCCTGCCGTCGGCAGCCCCGTTCCGAACGGCTCGAAGGCCACGCGGGTGACAACGGCGGGAAGGTCCTCGGGGCCATCGACGGGGGCCGTCGGTGCGGGTGGCGCTGCAGGCGCGACCGGTGCGACCCGATAGACCTTGATGTAGTAGGTGGACGCGTCCTCCTTGCCGAGGTCTGCGACCACGCCCCAGATGGTTCGGATCCGGTCGTCGCCGATCTTCACACCCTGGGCCTTCGGCAGCGGCTCGAGCCGATACTCGCGGCCCTGCGCGTCCGTCATCCACGCCTGCTCGGTGGGCGGCTGGGCGCGCAGGCTGCCTGTTGGCGAGGAGACGACGAGGAGGCCCCAGGCGAGAAGCAGTGCACCGCAGACGCGAACGAGCCGTCCGAACATGCGGGGGATGCTACCACCCGGGACACCCGGGCCACGTCAGGCCGTGGGCGATTGCGCTGGACAGCCAACAGGGCCCGTACTACCATCCGCCCCGATTTGATCAGGCAGTTCCGTTTACTGGAGCCTCGATGCGCGCACGGCTACTCGCCATTCCCGCCACCCTCGTGATTGCCGCTCAGGCCGGTGTCTCCACCGCCGCCCTGGCCCAGACCGCGCCGCGCCTCGTGGACGCGACCGGCCTGGAGTGGCTGTTCACGAACGACGTCGTCGCCGACGCGGCCTACACCGGCGCGGTGGCCGCCGACAAGACCCCGTCGGGCACGCACCTTGCGGTGCTGGCCGACGCGTTCGACGGCTACGGCAGCGTGACGGTGGCGGTCGATGGCGGCGGCTCGGTCCCCTACACGGCGGCCTGGGCGGGCGCCACCGAGTGCAACGGACGCCAGATGGTGCTGCCCTCGCAGACGCTCGGCGGCGTCTCGGTCACGCGGAAGGTCTACGTACCGAGTGACGACGGCTTCGCGCGCTGGCTCACCGTGGTGAGCAACCCCGGCGCCGCTCCGCACACCGTCGTCCTGAACGTGGCGGGCAACCTGGGGTCCGATGCAGGCACGCGGATCGGAGCGACGTCGAGTGGTGATGCCGTGGCGTCGGTCGGCGACGCGTGGGTGACCACGTACGGCGCCTTCGTGCAGGACGGCTCGAGCGAGCCGCGACTGGCACACGTGCTGGCGAGCCCGGGATCCGGCGTCCAGCCGACCCAGGTGGCGTTTGCCGACGGCGACGACACGCCGGCGTGGGCGTACTCGTTCACGGTGCCTGCCGGCGGCAGCGTTGCGGTGCTCCACTTCGCGGCCGGCACGCAGTCGGTCGCCGACGCAGCCCTCAAGGCCGCCCAGTTGGCGGCGCTGCCCCCGACGGCCGTCGCCTGCCTCTCGGGTGCCGAGCAGGCCCAGGTGGCCAACATGCAGCCCGGCGTGGTGCCCGGTGGCCCCGAGGCCACCGGCACGGCCGCCCTGGCCATCACCTCGCCGACGCTGGCCGACACGTTCGTGGCTGGTGGCCCGTTCCTGTCGATCGGCGGCACGGCAGGCTCGAGCGGCCTGCAGTCGGTCAGCTGGAGCAACAACCGCGGCGGCAGCGGCACGGCCATGGGCACGTCGCAGTGGGTGGTGCCGACGGTGCGCCTGTATCCCGGCGCCAACGTGATCACGGTGACGGCGCAGTACAGTACGGGCACGCTCACCGATACGCTGACGGTCAACCTCAACGCCCTCACCTACATGCTGCCCGAGGGCGCGACGGGCAACTTCTTCACCACCGACCTGCTGATTGCCAACCCGAACGCGATGGAGGCCGAAGCCACCATCCAGTTCCTGAAGGCCGACGGCACGACGGTGACGCTGCCACCGCTCGAACTGGCGCCGACGTCGCGGACCACCGTCACGCTGAACGCGGTGCCGGGCGTCGAGAACACCGGCGCCGTGTCCACCGTGGTCACCACGTCCACCGCCACGCCGCTCGTCGTCGAACGCACGATGTTCTGGGACGGCTCGTCGTATGGCTCGCACGGCGCCATGGCGCTCGACGGGCCGCGCACCACGTTCCTGTTCGGCGAGGGCGCGCAGGGCTTCTTCGACACCTATCTCCTGCTCGCCAACCCGTCGACGGCGCCGGCGCAGGCCACCGTGCGGTTCCTCCGCGAGGGTGAAGTGCCGGTGACCCGCACGTACGAACTGGCGCCCACGTCGCGCACCAACGTGTATGCGGGCGGCATTCCCGAACTGGCCAACCGCGCCTTCTCGATTGCCGTGGAGTCCGATCTCCCGATCGTCGCCGAGCGCGCGATGTACTTCGGCACGCCACTCTTCGACGGCGGCCACGACACCGAGGGCACCAGCCTGGCGTCGCCGCAGTGGCTGTTCTCGGAGGGCGCGTCGGGCAGCTTCTTCGACACCTACTTCCTGCTCGGCAACTCGACGACGCGCACGGCGACGGTGACGATGACCTACCTGCTGCCCAACGGCACGACGATTCCCGTCGTCCGGACGGTGGCGCCCTTCGGCCGCACGACGGTGTTTGCCGACAACGAGGATCCGGCCCTCGCCAACACGGCCTTCAGCGTGAAGATCACGTCGGACGTGCCCATCACCGCAGAGCGCTCGATGTACTGGGCCGGCACGAGCACGAGCTGGTACGAAGCGCACAACGCCTTCGGCGTGATGGAGCCCGGTCTGAAGTGGGGCCTGGCCGAGGGCCGCGTCGGCACGGACAGGGCGTTCGAGACCTACATCCTGCTGGGCAACGACGGCCTGGACGAGTCGGTGGTGCGCGTGACGTTCCTTCGCAAGACGGGCGGCACGGTCGTGAAGCAGTACACGGTGGCCCCGCAGAGCCGCTACAACGTGGCGGTCAACGCCATGGTGCCGGAACTCGCCAACGAGGAGTTCGGCGCGGTGGTCGAAGTGCTCGAGGGCAGCCCGATCATCGTCGAGCGCTCGCTGTACCACTCGTCGGGCGGCGTCCAGTTCCGCGGGGGCACGGCCACGCCCGCGATGCGCCTGCCGTAATCCGTCGCCCCAGGGACCACGCGAAAAGGCCGGTTGGCGAAAGCCGACCGGCCTTTTCTACGTCACCGTGACTCGTGAGCAGACACCTGCCGGGTGCCTGGCCTCAGTCGGCCGGCGTCGTCTCCTCCTCGTCTGGCGGCCCACCGTAGTCCTCCTGCAGCGGCGGCATCTTCCTGCCGTCGCCGCCCTCGTTCTCGACGATGGCTTCGCTTTCCTGCACGGCTTCCTCCGGCGTCTGCTGCCGGCGGGCCTTCTCCTCCGGGTCGTCGTGCAGCGGATCCTGCGTCGTGGTGCTCATTCGGTTTCCCTCCGATCCGGAGAGAAATGCGAGCGCCATGCCAGATTCACGCAGGCTGGCAGGGCCGGCTCTCCGAGTCGGCCGCCAGAGATCGCGGCATTCCCCCCGCGGTCCCTACCGCGTCGTCAGTGTCACGGTCGCCGTCTGACGCTTCCCGTCGCGCTCGAAGACGACGGGCACCGACTGACCGGGGGCGAGCGTGCGCAGGACGTCCGAGTAGGCCGACAGCGACGCGAGCGACTTGCCGGCCATCTCGACGAGCACGTCGCCGGCCTTCATCCCCGCCTGCTCCGCGGGTGAGCCGGGCACCAGGCTCGACGCGCGAACGCCCGGTCCGCTGAACGCGAAGTCGGGCACGATGCCGAAGCCGGCGCGACGCGCTGGCGCCGCTGCGCCTGCACCAGTCGCGCCCGGACTGGCGGCGGTGCTCTGCGTCGTCGCCGGGGTCGGTCCAGCAATGGTGATCGTCAGCGGCTCCGGCCGGTCGGCCAGGTAGGCAATGGCCTCGCGCGCAACGGTCGCTACCTTGACGAGGCCCGCGACGTCCACCTTGTCGGCCGTGTCGCCCGGCCGGTGGTAGTCCACGTGCGGCGGCGTGAACAACTGCACGGCCGGGATGCCACGCGCGATGAAGCTCGCCTGGTCCGACGCCTCGAGCCCCTGCGTGGCCATCTGCGTCTGGATACCGGTCACGAAGCCGATGCCGCGGAACACGTGCGGCCATTCGGTGGCCGTACCCGCCCCGATCACGCCAAGCGGCGCGCTGCCCAATCGCCCGACGCTGTCGATGTTGACGGCTGCGCGAATGCCCTCGCGCGGCCGCACGGGGTGGTCCACGTAGTGCCTCGAGCCTTGCATCCCCGACTCCTCACCGCTGACGGCCACGAACACCACCGTGCGGCGTGGTGCGCCGGCTGCGGCCATCGCCCGCGCCACCTCGATCAGCACGGCGACGCCGCTCGCGTTGTCGTCGGCGCCCGGGTGCAGCTTGCCCTCGTCGCCCGCGCGCGGGTTCGGCCAGCCGACCCCCAGGTGGTCGTAGTGGGCCGTGACGACGACCGACTGTTCCTTCCAGGCCGTATCGGTGCCCGGGAGCACGCCGACGATGTTGACCAGCGTTGCCTCACGACCGTCGGGTGTCCGCGTGGTCGTGAACGTCTGCCGATACGACCCGTCGGGCAGCCCCGGCGCCAGGCCGGCCGCCTTGAGCTGGGCGGCCACGTAGGCCGCGGCCTTGTCGAGGCCGGCAGTGCCGACGCCGCGTCCCTCGTACTCGGCCGAGGCCAGCGTGGTCACGTGCGCCTTCAGCGACGCGTCGGAGAACACGGGCGGCAGCGTGGCGAGCGGCGTGCGCGTGAGCGTCAGCGGCGGCACTGCGCCACTCGACGCGTCCTCGCGCAGATCGACCGAGAGCGGCGAGTCCGACGCCTGCCACTGCCCGCGCAGGACGTTGGTCGGCTCGGCGCCCTCGAACCCCAGGTAGGAGTACTTGCCGTAGTGCGGCAGCTTGCGGCCCAGGCCCGGGATCGCATCCACGCGGTCGGCGACGATCCAGCCGACGGCCCGCGTCACGTCCCGTGGATGCCGACGGATGATGACGGCCGCGTGATCGCGCGCGGGCAGCGACTGGCCGTCGATCGAGAAGCGTTCCGCCTCGAGGCCGACGGCGCGGCCATCGACCATCGCCCTGGCGAAGCGGTTGTCGCGCCCCATGAGCCACACGGATCGATCCGTGGGCAGTTCGGCGACCTCGTTGTCGAGGACGATGCGTGGCGTGTGCGCCGGCGCCTTCCAGCTCTCGGCCATCGCCCGGAACGCCGCGACGCGCTCGTGGGGCTCGGCGGCGGCGATGACCACCAGGGGCGCGGGGTCGCCGAAGATCTGGCCGAGTGACGGGGGCGTCTCGCGTGCGTCGAGCCGGCGGAAGGTGTCGAACGCCGGATCGACGTGCAGCATCAGCGGGCGCTGCTCCGTCTCGATGCGAAAGGGCGTCTCGCCGCCGGTGAGCGTGACCATGGCCTCGACCGGCCTGCCGGCCGTTTGCACCACGACGGGCACCTCCGTCGCGAACGGCGCGCCGGGCTGGGTCTGTGCCAGCACGCCCTCGACGACCCACGCGCTGCCGCTGCCGGTCACGCGCGTGCCCTTCAGGGCGAGCCCGGGCGCGCCGGGGCGCGCGATCCAGTCGTCGAAGAAGCGGCGCAGGTCCTGCCGGCTCACGGCCTCGAGCCCTGCGCGGATGTCGTCGAACGACGCGCGACGGCCGCGGAACTCGCGATGGAACCGCGCGAGGAATCGACGGAAGTTGTCGTCGCCGACCTTCCGGCGCAGCGCGTGGAAGCCCATCATCGTGCGCCCGTAGCCGATGGCCTCGGTGGCGGCGCTGTGCCGGCCGCGGAACTCCACCAGCGGGAAGTCCTGCGCCGACGACACGTAGTCGCGGTACTTCTGCAGCGTCGAGCGGCGGTACGTGGCGTCCTCGCCGCGCTGTTCCAACATCAGGTGATCGGCGAGGTAGGCCGTGAGTCCCTCCGACCAGTTGCCGCGCGCCTCGTCCACGAACACGGAGTTGCCCCACCAGTTGTGCAGGATCTCGTGCGGATACGACGAGGTCAGGATGAACGGGAAGCGGATGATCTGCGGGCCGAGCAGCGTGAACGACGGCATGCCGTACCCGGTCTCCCAGAAGTTCTCCACCAGCGCGAACTTCGTGTAGGGATACGGACCGATGAGGCCGCGATACATCTCGATGTACTGGGCCGTGGCAGCGAGGTACTTCGACGCCAGGGCGGCGTCCGGTTCGTGCAGGTAGACCTGTGCCTCCACCGCACCCGCCGATTGGGTGGTCACCTCCAGCGGACCGCCCACCAGGTGGATCTGATCGACCGGATCTTTCGAGGCCCAGCGCGCACGGCCGTCGCCGTCGCGCGACGTGCCGGAGCCCTCGCTCACCACGCGCCAGCCCGCGGGTTGGGTGACGGCGAGATCGAAGGTCACCAGCGAACGCCCGACCAGCGGATACCAGCCGCTCGCACCCGGCAGGTACACGCCCTCCGTCGCCACGAGTCCGGGTGTCGAACGGAAGCCGCGCGTGTACTCCTCGCGCGGATCGGAGAGCGGAAAGTCGAACACGCCCTCGTAGGCGACGCGGAAGGCCGCACCGGGCGACGCCAGGCTGACGCGATACCGCTTGACCGACGGCGACTGTCCGGGCTCGCCGCCTTCGATGTCGCCGAGCCAGGCGACGTCGCCTGCAGGGACCTCGCGGACCGCAGGGTCGGCCTGCGTCACCCGCAGGCGTGCGTGCAGCAGGAACTCCACCTCGCGCGCGTCGGGCGCGGGTGTCACCGTGGCCTGCACCGTCACGCGTCCCGTCGCTGGATCGAGCGCGACATCGAGGTTCTGGTGCACGCGATCCTGCGCGGCGGCCGAGCAGGCGAGCAGGCTGAGACACAGGACGGGCAGGACGGACCGCAACACGCGTCGCATGTTCCGGAGTCTAGCGGAATGCTCGACACGGCAGGGACGGACTTGGGCGAGGCCTCGGTAGGGACGCCCGTCCCGGCCGTCCGCGAGTGGGGTGGGTAGGAACGAGTCTCCGAGCCGTCCGCCGGAGTCCGCCAGTTGGAGTGGGGTAGGGACGGCTCTCCGAGCCGTCCGCCGGAGTCCGCCAGTGGGGTGGGTAGGGACGGCTCTCCGAGCCGTCCGACGGGCGCGACGGGAGATCACGGCATGGTGATCTCGGCGAGCAGCGGCAGGTGATCCGACGCGCGTGCCGCGTCCGGCCCGGTGAGCACGTCGGCGTGCGTCACGCGCCAGGCCTCGGACGCAGGCACGAAGACGTAGTCGAGGCGCAGGTGCGGCGCCGAGGCGGGAAACGTGAACCCGGGCTCTCCCGGCCTCGCATGGCGGAAGACGTCGACGTACCCGGCGTCGAGCACGGTCTGCACGGTGCGCCACCGGATCTGCCCGCCACTCAGCCACACGAAGGGCCGCAGGCGCCACGGCAGGAGACCGGTCTGGAGCAGTTCCCCGGGGGCCAGCGTATTGAAGTCGCCCGCGAGCACGTGCCCCCCTCCGCCGTGCGCCGCGACCATCCGCAGCAGCGCGCGCACTTCCGCCACGCGGCGACGCTCGGTCCAGGCCGCGTGCACGGCACTGAGGTGCACGCCGAACAACCGGACGGCGCCTCCGGCCGGCACCACCTCGAGGAACGCATGCCGCGACCCCGGGGGGCGATGCCATGTGGCACTCTCCACCGGCTGCCGCGCGAGGAACCCCAGCGACTGCCGCGACGTGGTTCCCCAGGCGGCCATGCCCGTCGCGGCCGCGAGTCCCTCCACCACGCTGCGATTGGTGGCTTCCTGCAGCAGCACCACGTCGGGCGACGCCGCGGTCATCGCGGCCGCAAGCGCATCCTCCCGCCCCCTGCCACCGTAGCGGATGTTGTACGTGAGGATCCGCAGTCCACTCACGCGTCGTCGTCTCCGAGCAACGTCAGGTAGGGTTGGCCGCCGAGGTCGCCACGCAGCAGGATCACGATGTCGTGCGAGGCCTGCACGTTGACGGGCCGACCGGCCAGCCGCGTGAGCGCCTCGCGCAGGTCGGCGAGCGCTGGCGCGATGTCGGGATCCTCGTCGCCCATCGGACGCGAGTGCAGACCCGGGACGTAGAAGCCCGACAGCTTGAACGCGCCCAGGATGTCGGCGCCGACGAGCGTCAGGTCGATGTCGCTGGTGCCGGGCCCGTCGGCATCGAACGGCGCCTGGTCCTTCCAGCGGACGCCGGTCACCGCGCTGCCGCGAACGATGGCGCGGGTGCCCGCGGGCACCACGTCGCGGATGGTCTGCCTGAACTCCTCGAAGCGAGACTGGTCGCCGTCGAACACGAGCTGGACGAACGTCTCGCGCTTCTCGGCCTCGGTCAGGCCGCCCTGAATCTCGGATTGAGACGCGGTGTCGTCTTTCGCGACACCGGGATCGGGCGTCGGGGCGTCATCGGGTGTCATGGCCCCGAGACAGAGCAAATCGGGGACCAACGGCGGATGCGGCGCGCGGACGTCCTGGCCGCCGTCTCTCAGAGGGGATGGTTCCGCGGTACCCGCACCACGTACGTGCCGGCCACCTTGTCGTGCCACGACTGGCGCTCGGCGTCGCGCAGGATCCAGAGCGCGCCGATGCCGAAGGCCGCCATCGAGAAGATGGCCGTCAAGCCGCGCACCAGCGCGTCCACGAAGCGCAGCGGCGCCCCGTCCACACGCGTGACGCGCAGCTGGCAGATGATGCCCCCGATCGTGGTCTGCTTCCACGTCCAGAACGCCACGTGATAGGCGACCAGCAGGAACAGCAGCAGGTTGCCGTGCTCGTCGAGCCCCAGCATCGCGGCGGTGAGCAGCACGAGCACGAAGTCGAGGGCGAAGGCCGCCGCACGCTCCGCGAAGGCCGCGAACGGGAACGCGAGGAGCGACGCGCCCTCCGGAACCGGCGCGGCGGCAGCCGCAGGGGGCGGCATCGGCGGGACGTCGCCGGCCAATGCGGGTTGGGGCAGGCCGAACGTGTCAGACGATGCTGACCGGTTCAGCATCAGGTCCGAGGTGTCGGCACCCACTGCGCCCGCTGCCGGGCCGGGGACGGCCGGGACGGCCGGAGGCACGGGCGGCGTCGGCACGCTCCTGCCCGCCCGCGGCGGCGCCGGCGGGTTCTCCTTCCGGAACGCCCGGACGAACGCCATGGTCGTCGCGCCCAGACCCAGCACGCCCGTGAGGCCCCACACGATCACGCCGAGCACTGGGATCAGGTAGGCCAGCGTGAGGACGGCGAAGCCGAGAGCGAATGCGCGGACCGACTCCAGGCGGCTCTCCGCATCCTCCTGCGCCCAGACGCGCGTGCCAATCCAGCGGCAGACGGCGATCTTGCCGACGATCCACGCCACAACCATCGCGCACAGCAGCACGGGAAGCGCCGCGATGCCGATGACCGTCACCGCCAGCAGCGTCGCGACGGGCCCACTCAGCACGAGCACGAGCACGCCCGCCGCGAACGTGCTCAGCGGCCGTTCCGCAATCACGTTGGCAGCGGCCAGCGTGGCTTGCGGGAACAGCAGGTTCACCAGCAGGTACACGAAGAAGACCACCCCGACGACCACCCAGACCCAGGCCAGGTCTGGCACGATGAGCCGGCCGTAGAGCACGCCGCGCGTGATGTAGGGCACCGCTCCCCGCAGCCGCTCGCCGAGCACGGGCAGACCGACGATCACGTGGCCGCGGCCGGCACGGAAGTCCGCGGGCGCATCGAGTGCGCCGCCCACCAGTACCAGTTCGTCGTCGACGACGACGCCGGGTTCGACGGTGAGGGTGCCGCCGACGACGACCACCGAACCGTGCACGGAGGCCCCGCGCACGAGCCGGACGTTGCCGAGCGTGACCGACAGGTTCTCGCAGACCTGCCCCTCGACCACGACGTCGCCGAAGACGGCAATCGCGTCGCCCACGGCCTCGTCGCGGCGCACGACGAAGTCCTGGCCCAGGCGGAACATCGGGTCGTGCCGCCAGCCCTCGCACGGGGCCGCGTCGACGGGTGTCACCTCTGCCTCGACGACAGGAGGCGGCGCCGGCGGCGTGACCGGCGGCGGCGCGCGCCGCGCGCGTGGTGTCGGCGACGGGGCGGGCGTCGTGGGCGCGGCGGGCGCGGCGGGCGAAGCCGGCGCCACCTGGGCCTCGGGCGCGCTGGACGCGGGCGGGGCGGCCGGCGCGGGTTCCTGCGCAGCCGCGAGCGACGCACTGGCGCCGAGCACCAGCGGCAGCGCGAATCGAAGGAATCGAGTCATGAGCGGGATGCCCCTCCAAGGGCCATGCGGTTCAGGGCCGCCAGACACACCGCGCAGGCGGTGCACAACGTCAACGTCAGCAACAGGACACCTTTTGCGATGGGCGCGACCACCGCCGACCAGGTGAGCTGCGCCACCTTGCCGAGCGCGACGCTCGTCTCCGCGGCACCGCCCATGTAACTCGCGCTCGCCTGCAGCGGGTTCGGGAGCAGGGCCTGCGCCTGCGCCACCAGGTACGGCCACGCCCACGCCACGCCGCCTGCGAGCCCGACGGCGACGGCGAGCGTCGCCACCTGCAGCGGCCACGGCCAGGTGAACCACGGCCGGCCGGCGTGTCGTGGCGCTATCGCCGCCATCACCCGCGGCCGCAACGTCTGCGGCGCTCGCGGCGACGGCAGGGCCGACAGCGCACGGTCGGCGAGGCGTTCGAGATCGTCGGCGTCCATGACTAGGTCAACCACCGTCGCAGGGCGAGCCGCCCGCGGTGCAGGTCCGTCTTCACCTTCCCGACCGACACTCCCAGCAGGCGCGCGATCTCGTCGCAGCTGCGCTGCTCGAAGTGGAACAGCACCAGCGGCACCCGCTGGTGCGGGGGCAACTCCCGCAGGCCGGCTTCGAGTCGGGCCTGCCGTCGCGTCTCGTCGAGCGTCTCGTCCGGGCCCGCGTCATCGGCCGCGGCATCGAAGGCCGGCCCACTGGCCTCGCCCATCTCGCTGAAGAAGCGCCACCGCGCGCGGTAGCGTTCGAGGTGGTTGAGGCACAGGTGCGTGGCCACCGTCTTCAGCCATCCCGCCACGGCGCCATCGCGGCGCAACTGGCCGAACCGCTCGTAGGCCCGGAGGAACACCTCCTGCGCCACGTCTTCCGCATCGGCCTCATTGGCCAGCAGGCGCACCGCTACCGCGTAGACCATGTCCTGGTACTCGCGCACGAACGCGTCGAACTCGGCGGCCCGCGGCGGGCCCGTGGGGTCGCCACCGGCGGCCATGTACTTCACATACCCGTTTGGGCGGAGAAAGTTTCAGGGAGGGGGAAGCGGAGACGGTAGGGCCGTCCGCCACGTTCGGACGGACGACAGCGGCGCAGTGGTGACGGACGGCTCAGCGAGCCGTCCCTACCAGCCCTCGATGTGGGGATGGGAGGCTGACGAGTTCCACCAACGCGGCGTTGGTAGGGACGGCCGTCACCGCGGCCTCGACTGTCCGCCTCGCCTGTGGCGTCATGCGCCATGCGCCATGCATCAGACATCAAGCATCAGGCGTCACTGCCTGCTTCCCCGCCGGCACCGCCGACAGGCCGGGTCCGGTGAGCTGCCCCGTCTGCATCACGCCGTTGCGGATGGTGAACAGGCCCGGAAAGCGTGGCTCCCAGGCCGCGCTGGCCGACGGCACGAACTGCCGCGCGTTGGCTTCGATGCCCGCATTGCCCGGCACGCGCGCCGCGATGCCCGCCGAGTGGATCAACGACGCGCCCGGGCAGGTCAGGTCCTGCACGCAGAGGAACATCCCGTACTTCTGCGCGGCCGCGGCCATCAGCATCGCCTGGCTCTGGCCCTTGCAGGCCTTGAGCGCCACGCCCGTATAGCCCATCTCGCGCGCGACCAGTAGCGTCTCGAGATCCACCAGGCCCTCGTCCACCACCACGGGCAGCAGCTTCGAGGCCTCGTGCATCACGTTGGCGCGGTCCTTCGCCAGGTCGCGCGACGTGGGCTGCTCGACGTACTTGATCTGCCGGAACCCGTCGGGCGTGGCCTCGCGCACCTTGCGGAGCAGCGTGAGCAGGTAGCCGACGTCGGGGCAGCCCTCGTTGAAGTCGAGCAGGTAGTTCCAGTCGGCAACGCCGCGCGCGGTCATCGCACGCCGCGCCACGCGGTCGATGCGCGTGATGCGGTCGAAGTCCTGTGCCTCGTTGCCGCCGTTCAGCTTGATCTTGAAGTGCGTGAGGCCGTCGCGGGCGATCCACTCGTCCAGCGTCTCGGGCATTCCGTCGTTCAGCCGCACCTTGAGGTCCGACGGCTCGATGGCATCGCTCGCGCCCACCGAGTGGAACACCGGCGTGGTCGCGCGTGGGGTCACGGGCACGTAGCGATCGAGATACTCGCCCGCGAAGTCCTTCCCGAGGTCGCGCGACAGGTCGTGCCGCATGTACTCGCGCGAGTAGGTGGCGTAACTGCTCACGCCGAAGGCCTTGCCGTATGCGTCGTGGATGGCCGCGTCGAAGGCGCTCGCCACGACCAGCGTGCACAGCTTCGGGATGGGGTGCGCGAGACTCCGGGCCTTCGCCACCGTCATCGCGCTCGTCAGGCAGGCCGGCTCGATCGCGCGCCAGATGTCGAGGGGATGACCCTCCTCGTCGCAGTCGGCCGTCACGCCGCGAATCGCTGCGGCCAGCGCCTGCATCGCCCCGAGGCCCTCGTCCTGCGACACCGCCGGGAAGGCCCAGGCGTTGCCGAGCGTCATGGACCCGAAGCCCCACGACTCGCGCCCCGCCCCCGTGCGCACGCGGCAGCGGACGTTCAGGATGGTGACGCGATCCACCGACCGCCCCCCGAACATGTACGGCGCGCGGTAGACGTGCGACTCGAACCCGTGCTCCACCTCGGCGATCCGGACGTCGGTGGCGCGCGCCACCCGGAGCGCCGGCGCCGCAAACGCGCGCGCGAACGGGACACAGGCCAGCGCGGCGGATGCGGATCCGGCCAGGAGGCTCCGGCGCGACACACGAGGATCGGGAAGGGTCATGCGCGCATTATCCGCGCGTTCCGGCACGCGCGACCACCTCTGTCGCGACGGTCTCGGTGAGGCCCGTGATCCGCACACGCTTCTGGCGCGATCGGTCGCCGCTGAGGATGCTCACCTGTCGCCTCGCGACGCCGAATGCGTCGGCCAGCGTCTCGATCAGCTCGGCATTGGCCGCGCCCTCGACCGGCGCCGCGGCAATCCGCACGAGGAGCGCTTCGTCGCGCACGCCGGCCAGGCCCGGCTTCGACGCGCGCGGGATCACCCGAATGGTCAAGACGACGCCGTCGGCCGACGCCTCGACCGGCCGGGCGCCGCTCATCGTGGCGCGTCCGGGCCGAGCCGGACGACACGCGCGTCGGCGCCGCCGACCTCGACGTCGAAGGTGACACGGTCGTCGCTCGCGCGCAGGGCGATCGGGGCGCCGGACACGATGTCACTTGCACGAGAGGCAGACGCCCGCCCACGAACCGTGACCGTGCCGCGAGCCGTCGTGTTCCCGTGGTTGAGCACGACGACCATCGTCTCGGCCCCAGCCTCCAGCAGTCGGACCTCGAACGGTCCCCCACTCGTCTCGACAGGGACCTCGACGCCGGCCCACCGCAGCAGCCCGAGGTAGAACCGCTCGACGGCCGGCGTGGGCGTGCTCTGGTACGCGGCGCTCACGAACGACCCGAGCAGCAGCGTCCGCCCCTTGCCGTACGTGGACATCACCGCCGCGGCGCCGCCGTCGGCGAACCTGGCGACCACGCGACCCGTCGTGGCCGTCGGCTCGAGCGTCTCCTCGTACCAGCGGCCCGGCAGCACGTCGCCTGCGGCAACCCCGGGCACATCGTCTGGCCCTCCGCTCCACGTGAGCTGCGTGCGCCCGCCGGGCGCCGTCTGCACCGCGGTCTCGCGGGCGTCCATCACCTCCCACAGGCCGAGCCCCGGGATCCGGTCGGACGCCGCGCCACGTTCGTTGCTCCACGCGAGCCGCGCCTCGGCGACGAGCGCCCCGCCCTGGTCCACGTATGCCCGCAATGGCGCTGCAGCTGGCTCGGGCATCATCACCGGATACGGGAAGATCACCAGCTTGTAGGCCGCGAGCTTCTCCGCGGTGAGGTGCGCGACATGGACGTAGTCCACGGGCACACTGCGGGGAAACAGCGCTCGATACGCACCGAGCAGCGAGTCGCGCTCGATGCCCACCACCTCGCCCTGCGGTCCGCCGTAGGCCGCCGCGCGTTGCCGGCCGCCGACGAAGTGAGCCAGCGGGTTGTAGACGATCGCCACCTGTGCCGGCACGGGTCGAGCCGCCAGGAAGAGGGGCTGGTGTCGATCGACGACGCGCGCGATGGCGCCCGCCGCGCGTGCCCGATCGGTGATCGTCCCGTCGAGGTGATTGAGGCCGAAGCCGCCCGCCTCGTAGCCCGTGCTCATCGGGTACCACGCGTAGTAGTTGATGCCCTTCGCGCCGCGCGCCAGCGCCGACCACGTCCAGATGCGCAGGTCGCCAGGCGTGACCGTCGGGCTCACGTTGACGCCGATGGTGCCGAAGCCACCCTGCAGTTCCCCCACCCAGAAGCCACGACGCCCCTCGTCGTAGCCGAACGAGCGCGTGAAGTCGAGCAGCGCCGCGCGCCAGGGCGCGTCGCGATCGACGAACGTCGAGTGTTTCGGATAGAACGAGGTGCCGTAGTAGTCCACCTGCCGTGCCATCGTCCAGTCGTCGGCCTGCCCCTCCCAGTGGTGCGGCGAGGCGAAGAGCCCGACGCCGGCGGCATGACTCGTGATCACGGTCGCTGGTGCGGCCCGGCGCACAGCGTCGGCGCGCTCCTTCAGGTCTTCGCCCAGCTTGGCGACGATGAAGGCCTTCCAGTCGATGTAGTCGGTGTAGGAGAGGATCGTGCTGAGGCGGCTGGGTTCGACTTCGTCCCAGGTCGCGAAGCGCCGGTACCAGGCGCGATTGAGCGCGTCGATGGTGCCGTACTTGCGCTCGAGCCATGCGCGGAACCGCCGCTTCGTGTGCGGGCAGAAGCAGAACTCGGGATTCGGGATGTAGGTGGGATTGGCCCAGTTGATGACGTGCGGCTCGCTCCACAGATCCCAGCCGAGGAACGCGGGACTGCGTGCGGCGCGCGCCGCCAGCGCGCTGTAGAACGCCAGATCGGCCTCACGCACGCCGTGGTGATCGCGGCAGTAGCCCGGCGACGACTCGGGCTGCACGGCCTGGCCGTTGCTCGAGACGAACAGGGAGTCGGCGTGTTTGCGGCCGACCCACGCGGGCGCCGAGTCCATGTAGACCTGCAGCACGAGCTTCAGGCCTTCTTCCTCGGCCAGCTCCAGCAGCACGTCGAGCGTGTCGAAGCGGTACTGTCGCTCGGCCGGTTCGCCGCTCGCCCAGTCGATCCACGCGCGCACGGTGTTGAAGCCGAGGGTCTTGATCTGCCGCACGTCGGCGCGCCACTGCTTCTTCTTCGCCCGGGCGTCTGGCTCGAGCATCGGCGCGCGCGCCTTGCCGCCGCCGTACCACACCGCCATCGGCAGCGTGGTCGGGGCTGGAGCCGGCGTCTGGGCCCGCGGCGTGGCAATCGCCAACCACGCGGCGGTGACGACGAGGGTAGCCAGGCGAACGGAGGGCATGCAGGAGTGTAAGCAGGAATGCCGCGAGGCCGGGCCGATCCTTCCTTGCTCCTTATCGATCCTTCATTGTGAACTCTGCACGTTGAATTGCTCTACGGTTTCCTTCCCTCCACCCACGCCGGCCGTTCGGTCGTGGTCGCCAGCCAGCGCACCGGTTCCACGAGCGACGCGATCGCGTCGCGCATGTGGGCCACGTTGACGTGCGCGAACTCGTCGGACGGGCGGTGATACTCGGCGTGCAGGCCGAAGCTCGACACGGTGTGGGCCACCACGCCGCGCCGTGCGAACCGGATGTTGTCGGACCGCTCGAAGAAACGCTGGTCGGGGTGCGGATCGGCGACGAGCCGCGCGCCGCGCGCCGCCAGTTGCGCGCCGAGGTTCGATCGGTCGTAGCCCGTCAGCCAGAGCGTCCCGCCAGGCACCTTCGGGTCGGGGCGCCCGATCATCTCGACCTGCAGGTCGGCGACGATGTCGGAGAGCGGCACGACGGGGCGATCGACGAAGTAGCGGGCCCCGAAGCCGCCGGCCTCCTCGCTGCCGAACAACGCGAACACGACCGAGCGCCGCGGGCGCGGACCTTCGACGAGGCCGCGCGCGAGTTCCAGCACCGCCACGACGCCCGACGCATCGTCATCGGCACCGTTGTTGATCGTGTCGCCGCCGGTCGTGGCGTTTGCCGTGACCCCGATGTGATCGAGATGCGCCGACAGGACCAGCGTTTCGGATGCCGCGGCGGGATCGGCGCCCCGGAGACGCCCCACGGCATTCCAGGTCGTCGTGCGCTCATCGGCGGCCAGGTCGGTGCGCAGCTCGACGCGGGTGCCGTCGGCGAGCGCCGCGAGGGCGTCGTACGTCGCGGCCTCGAGCGTCACGACCGTCGCGCTCTGGGGCGGAGCATCGGGTACGCCGAGCACGCGGCTCGCGATCCACTTCGGCGCGGCGCGACCCGCTTCGGACCAGACTTTCGCCTGGGCGGGCGTCGCCTTCAGCAACAGGAGCGACGCGCGCCACGCGTCGGTGAGCGCCGCCGGCGGCGTGTCGGGCGGCACGAGTACGGCCGCCCCAGCCGGCACGGGCGCGTCCGTCGTGAAGCGGTGCAGCGGCCCTCCCACGAGTCCTGAGGCCACGGCTCGCACGAGGAAGTGCTCGCCCCGCGTGAACGTGCGCTCGCCGGCGGCGAGCACGGGTGGCGCCTTGGCCGTGTAGCGCTGCACCGCAATCTCCTGCACGAACCAGCCATCGTCGCCGAGGGGCTCGAGCCCGAGGGCCGCCAGCTGGGCGCCGATGTAGGTGGCCGCGATCCACTCGTCGCGCGTGCCGCTGCCACGCCCGTGGAGCGCGTCGCTCGCCAGGAACCGCAGGTGCGCCGCGATGCGACGGTCGAGGGCCTCGGTGTCGATCGCCGCCGCGACCGGTGTCGACGCGGCAGACGCCGCGGCCGTCGTCCGCGCGGCACAGCCGGCCAGGGCAGGAGACACGAGCAGACACACCAGCGCGGCTGAACGAACCATGGACATCCGCGGGAGCGTAGCACGCGGCAGAGCTCGGGGCTCACAGTGGGTGCTGGTAGGGACGGTTGGCCCAACCGTCCGTCAGCTCGGACGGGGTGTGATCACGCGGGCGTCCCTGCGACGAGGAGCGGTGGTCCTGACGGACGGCTCGGAGAGCCGTCCCTACCCGCCCCGCTGCCGGTTCCCGGTACTCTGATTCTGATGCGTGCGCTCGTGGTGGAAGACGACGCGAAGATCGCCGAGTTCGTGGCGGGCGGCCTGCGCGAGGCCGGGTTCGTGGTGGACATCGCGGCGGCCGGCGATACCGGACTCGACCTCGCGATGCGGGGCGGGCACGACGTCGCCATCGTGGACCTGATGCTCCCGCACCTCGACGGCCTGTCCCTCATCCAGGAGATGCGGCGGCGCGGCGTCCAGACGCCCGTCCTCATCCTGAGCGCCAGGCATTCGGTGGACGACCGCGTACGCGGGCTGACGGCGGGCGGCGACGACTACCTCACCAAGCCCTTTGCATTCCCGGAACTGCTCGCGCGCGTGCACGCGCTGATCCGCCGCGCCACCCAGACGCCCGTCACCACCGTGCTCACCGTGGGCGACCTCCGGCTCGACCTGGTCACGCGCACCGCCACGCGGGCCGGCCAGGTGATTGAACTGCGCCCACGCGAGTTCACGCTGCTCGAGTACCTGATGCGCAACGCCGGACGCGTGGTGTCCAAGACGATGATCCTGTCGCACGTGTGGGACTACTCGTTCGACCCGGGCACCAACGTGGTGGACGTGCTCGTGTTTCGTCTCCGCGAGAAGATCGACCGCGCGTTCGAGACGAAACTGATCCACACCGTGCGCGGAGCGGGCTATGTCCTCAAGGTGGCGTGACGCGCTGCGCGACGCGCTGGGCCTGCGGCTGGCCGTGTGGTACGCCGCGATCTTCGTGACCAGCGCGCTCGCGCTGGCGGCGCTCACCTCCGTGCTGCTGTCAGCGTCGCTGCGTCGCTACGACCGCGAGTCCATCGAGGATGCGCTCGTGAGGTATGCGCGTGCGTACCTCGCGGGGGGCGTGCCCGCACTAACGCGCGAGATCCGCGACGACACCGCCGCCTCGCCCGGCCCGCTGTTCGTGCGGACGGTCGGTCCAGGGCGGCAGCTGGTCTACTTCAGCGGCCCGCGCGAGTGGCAGCGACTCGACGTGTCGCAGATCGAGGAGCCGGCTCGACGCGGCACGCAGACGTGGTCCACGGTCGCGATCGGCGACGGCGACGACGAACTCGAGGTCGCGTCGGCCCGGCTGCCCGACGGCACGCTGCTGCAGGTGGGACGCAGCACCGAACGACGCCGCGAACTGCTCGCGCGCTTCCGGCGCGTGCTGCTCATCGACCTCGCCCTCGTCGTCGTGAGCGCGCTCGTCGGCGGCCTCGTGGTGACATGGTCGGGCCTCCGGCCGGTGCGCGCCCTGGCCGACACGGTGCGCGGCATCGTCCGGACGGGGCGCACGGACGCCCGCGTGCCGCCGTCGAATCCCGACGACGTGCTCGGGGAGCTCGGGGACCTCGTCAACCGGATGCTGGACCGCATCGACGCCGTGGTCGCGGGCATGCGCGGGGCGCTCGACAACGTCGCGCACGACCTCCGCACGCCGCTCACCCGCCTGCGGGCGCGCGCCGAGGCCGCCCTGGTCGCCGGCGACGGCGAGACGATGCGTGCCGCGCTCGTCGAGTGCGTCGAGGAGGCCGACCGGCTCAACGCGATGCTGCTGATGCTGATGGACATCTCGGAAGCCGAGACGGGCACCATGGCGCTCGCGCGGCAACCGGTCCTGTTGGTCGATCTCGTGCGGCAGGCCGTGGATCTCTACGAGGACGCCGCCGAGGAACGGGGCATCACGATCGCGACCGACGTCGCCCCCGGCGTGGACGTGGCGGTGGACCCGACGCGCATGCGGCAGGTGATGGCCAACCTGCTCGACAACGCTGTGAAGTACAGCCCCGACGGCAGTCGCGTGGACGTGCGCGCGGCCGTCGACGGCGATGTGGTCGAGATCGCAGTGATCGACCAGGGGCCCGGCATCCCGCCCGACGAACTCCCCCTGATCTGGGACCGGTTGTATCGCGGCGACCGCAGCCGCACCACGCGCGGCCTCGGCCTCGGCCTCAGCCTGGTCAAGGCAATCGTCGAGGCCCATGGCGGCGCGGTGCTCGTCGCGTCGGAGCCCGGACGTGGCAGCCGCTTCACCATCCGGTTGCCGCGTGGGACGGTCACATGACATCGATGTAATACGCGTGAAAGCGAGGGGTAATCCGCGGAACGTCTACATGAACAGGAATGCGATTGTTCATGGAGATACAGAAGATGACACCTCGCCTCACGCTGAGTCGCACGGGCGCCGCCGCAGGCGCCCTGCTCGTCACCGGCGTCCTGATCGGCTACAGCGCCGCACCCGACGCCAGTTCGCCTTCTCCCGCCGCCACGCCGGCCCCGCCCGTGACATCGGCGACATCGGTGGCTCCGGCCACCACCTCCTACGCGCCCATCGTCGAGGCCGTGACCCCGGCGGTGGTCACCGTGCGGTCGGAACGGCGCGTGCGGCAGGTGAGCCAGGAACTGCCGCCGATGCTGCGCGAGTTCTTCGGCGAACGGGGTCTCGCGCCGCGACGGCCCCAGCCGCGCGCCGGCGGTCTCGGGTCGGGGGTCATCGTCCGCGCCGACGGCTACATCCTCACCAATCACCACGTGGTCGCCGGCGCCGACCAGGTGACCGTGGAGCTCACCGACGGCCGCAGCTTCAAGGCCGACGTCGTGGGCACCGACGCCGCGAGCGATCTCGCGGTGCTGAAGGTGGCCAACGCGACGAACCTGCGGACGCTCCCGCTCGGCGACTCCGATGCCGTGGCGGTCGGCGACGTGGTGCTCGCGGTGGGCAATCCCCTCGGCGTGGGCCAGACGGTAACGATGGGCATCGTCAGCGCGAAGGGACGCGCGACCGGCGGGACGAGCTACGAGGACTTCATCCAGACCGATGCGCCGATCAACCAGGGCAACTCGGGCGGCGCGCTGGTGAACACGCAGGGTCAGCTCGTGGGCATCAACTCGCAGATCCTCTCACCCTCGGGTGGGAACATCGGGATCGGGTTCTCCATCCCCGCCAACATGGCGCGCGACGTGATGACGCAGCTGATCGAGACCGGAGAGGTGCGGCGCAGCATGCTCGGCGTGACCATCCAGCCGGTGACCGACGACCTGGCGCGCAGCCTGGGTCTCGACACGGTGCGTGGCGCCCTGGTGAACGCGGTGCAGGACGGCAGTCCGGCGGCGCGGGCAGGCGTGGAGCGCGGCGACGTCATCACGGCCGTCGATGGTGCGACGGTGAAGGACGGCAACGACCTGCGCAACCGGATTGCACGGATGCGGCCGGGAACGACGGTGCCGCTGACCCTGGTGCGCGACGGCAAGCCGCGCGACGTCTCGGTGACCGTCGCGGAGCTCACGTCGGCCGAGGGCGGGCGTCCCGCGCCGACGGAGGACGGCACGGCGCCCGATCCGACGGGCTTCGGGATGGGCGTCCAGCCGGTCACGCCGGAGCAGGCCCGCGAACTGGGCGTGGCGGCGGGACGGGGTGTGCTCGTGGTCTCGATCGCGCCCGACGGCCGTGCCGCGGCGTCGGGGCTGCGTGAAGGCGACGTGATCGAGGAAGTGGACAACCGGCCGGTGACGTCGGTCGACACGCTGCGCGGATTGCTCGCGAAGGGCGAGCGTCCGGCCCTGCTGCTCGTCCACCGTCAGCAGCAGACGCTGTACCTCACGCTCGAACGGGCGAGTTCGTAGACCCGCGAGCGCAATGCCGCGATGCCGCGATGCTGCCAATGCCACACGACGCGGATGTTGGCGGCATTCGCGGCATTTTCGGCATTCCCAGCATTCTCCTAGCCGCGCCAGCTCTGGAGCATGAGCATGTAGTTGGCGCGCTCGTAGGCCTCCGGGTCGGGCACCTTCAGGAGGTTCATGTTCCCGCGCATCTCGCCGAGCGACGACCACTCGTGTTCCTCCAGCCAGCGGATCAGGTCGCTGCGCACGGCGCCGATGTGATCGGGGCCGTTGCGCAGCAGCGCCCACACCATCTGCGTGACGTGCGCGCCGGCCATCGTCGCCCGCACCACGTCGAGTGCCGTGTGGACGCCGCCGGTCACGGCCAGCGACGTGCGCAGGCGACCCGACAGGATGGCAATCCAGTGCAGCCGCAGCAGCAGCTCCGACGAATCCGACGGATGGAGCGTGCGGACCGTGGCGAGCGCCTCGGGATCGATGTCGGGCTGGTAGAAGCGGTTGAAGAGCACCAGGCCGTCGGCGCCCGCCTCGTCGAGTTCCCGCGCGAAGTGCGCAAGCCCCGTGAAGAACGGCGACAGCTTCACGGCGACGGGGATGTCCACCGTCTGCTTGACGGCCCCGACGGTGTCGATCAGCTGCATCTCGATCTCTGCGCTGCTGACGTCCGGGTCGGTCGCGATGTGATAGAGGTTCAGCTCGAGGGCGTCGGCCCCGGCCTCCGCCATCAACTGCGCATACTCGATCCACCCACCGAGCGTGGTCCCGTTGAGCGACGCGATGATCGGGATGCCGAGCGCTTCCTTCGCACGGCGAATGTTCTCCAGGTATTGATAGGTCCCCACGGCGAACGCCGCCGGATCCGGGAAGTAGCTGGCCGCCTCGGCCGACGACTCGCGGTACGCGTCGAGGTGATCGACCTCGGCCATCTGCTCGGCGGTGATCTGCTCCTCGAACAGCGATCGGAACACGATGGCCGCCGCGCCGGCGTCCTCGAGGCGACGGGCGCCGTCGAGGTCGTCCGACAGCGGCGAGGCGCCGGCCACGAGCGGGTGCGGCAGGGTGAGGCCGAGGTACGTGGTGCCCAGGTCCATGGTCAGTCCTCGCTCTCGGGCGCGGCAGGGGCCGCCTTGTCGTCGGGTTCCACGTCCACGTGCGGCACGGTGACACCGGCCAACTGCTGGTACACGGCAAACCGCTGCTGCGCGGCCTCCTGGGCGTCGCGCAGGAAGGCCTTGAAGCGGTCCGGGTGCGCGCGTTCCACGACGCGGAAGCGCGACTCGTTGCGCATGTAGTCGGCCACGCGAGCTTTCGGCGGACCGTAGTCGAGGCGCATGGGCGGTTCCTCGTTGGCCGTGCGCCTCGGATCGAACCGGTACAGCGGCCACACGCCCGAGTCGACGGCCAGCTTCTGCTGCGACGCGCCGTGCGCCATGTCGTAACCGTGCGCGATGCAGTGGCTGTACGCGATGATCAGCGACGGCCCCGGGTACGACTCGGCCTCGAGGAAGGCCTGCACCGTCTGCGGCATCTTCGCGCCGATGGCCACGCGCGCGACGTAGACGTGGCCGTACATGTTGGCGAGCAGGCCGAGGTCCTTCTTCTGCACGGCCTTGCCCGTCGCGGCGAACTTGGCCACCGCGCCGAGCGGCGTGGCCTTCGACGCCTGGCCGCCCGTGTTGGAGTAGACCTCGGTGTCGAGCACGAGCACGTTCACGTCGCGATGGCTCGCGAGCACGTGATCGAGCCCGCCGTAGCCGATGTCGTAGGCCCAGCCGTCGCCCCCCACCAGCCACACGCACTTCTTCACCAGGTAGTCGGCAATGGCTTCGAGCCGGCGCGCCTCGGCCAGGTCGAGTGGCGAGAGCGCATGGCGCAGGGCCCGCACGTGCTCGCGCTGGCGCTGGATGCCGGCGTCGGTGGACTGGTCGGCCGACAGCAGCGCGTCGGCCAGCTGCTCGCCGATGTCGTCGCGCAGCCGCTCCACCAGCGCGCGCGCGGCGCGGGCATGGCTGTCCACGCCGAGCCGAAGCCCGAGGCCGAACTCGGCGTTGTCCTCGAAGAGCGAGTTGGCCCACGCCGGGCCACGGCCCTCACGGTTGGTCGTCCACGGCGTCGTGGGCAGGTTGCCGCCGTAGATGGACGAGCAGCCCGTGGCATTGGCCACGAGGGCCCGATCGCCGAACAGTTGCGTGAGCAGCTTGATGTAGGGCGTCTCGCCGCAGCCGGCGCACGCGCCCGAGTACTCGAACAGGGGCTCGAGGAACTGCGAGATCTTGTGATCCACCTTCGGCAGGTCCGCCCGGGTCTTGTCGGGCAGGCCGAGGAAGAAGGCGTAGTTGTCGCGCTCGGCCTCGCGCACCGGCGCCTGCGGGTGCATGTCGATGGCCTTGTGCCGCGGATTGGTACGGTCCTTGGCCGGACACACGTTCACGCACAGCGTGCAGCCGGTGCAGTCCTCGGGCGCCACCTGGATCGTGTAGGCCTGTCCCTTGAACTCGTTGCCCTTGTAGGGCACGGACTTGAACGTCGGCGGCGCTCCGGCCAGCGGCGCGTCGTCGTACACCTTGGCGCGGATGGCGGCGTGCGGGCACACCAGCACGCACTGGTTGCACTGGATGCAGAGGCCCGCGTCCCAGACCGGGATGTCGCGCGCGAGGTTCCGCTTCTCCCACTTCGCGGTGCCCGACGGCCACGTCCCGTCCACGGGGAACGCGCTCACGGGCAGCAGGTCGCCCTTGCCCGCCATGATCACCGCCGTGACGCGCTGCACGAAGTCGGGGGCCTCTGTGGCCACGAGCGGCGGCCGCGTTCGCGTCGTCGTCACCGCCGCCGGGGCCGTCACCTCGTGCAGGTGCGCGAGGGCCGAGTCCACGGCCTCGAAGTTGCGGCGCACCACCTCGGCGCCACGCTTGCTGTACGTCTTCTCGATGGCGTGCTTGATCTGGTCGATGGCTTCCTCGCGGGGCAGCACGCCGGAGATCGCGAAGAAGCAGGTCTGCATGATCGTGTTGATGCGACCGCCCATGCCCGCTTCGCGCGCCACGGCCGTCGCGTCGATCGCATACGTGCGGATCCGCTTCTCGATGATCTGCCGCTGCACCTCGAGGGGCAGCCGATCCCACACCTCGTCGGCTGGATACGGGGCGTTGAGCAGGAACACCGCCTCGTCTGCCGCGCGCTCGAGCACGTCCATGCGGTCGAGGAACTCGAACTGGTGGCAGGCGACGAAGCGGGCCCGCGTGATGAGGTGCGCCGATCGGATGGGCCGCGGACTCGTCCGCAGGTGCGAGACGGTGGTGGCGCCGGACTTCTTCGAGTCGTACACGAAGTAGCCCTGGACGTGCAGGTCCGTCTCCTCGCCGATGATCTTGATCGAGTTCTTGTTGGCGCCCACCGTGCCGTCGGCGCCGAGGCCGTAGAACACCGCGGTCGTGACGTCGGGCGGCTCGGTGTCGAAGTCGGCATCCCACGGGATCGACGCGTGCGTCACGTCGTCCACGATGCCGACGGTGAAGTGATTGCGGGGCTTCGGCTGCGCGAGGTGGTCGAACACGCCCTTCACCATCGCGGGCGTGAACTCCTTGGACGAGAGGCCGAAGCGTCCACCCACCACACGCGGCTCCGACGCCAACGGCAGCGTCCCGTCGGCCCGCGCCTCGGCCAGGGCCGCGACGACATCCATGTAGAGCGGATCGCCGAGCGCTCCGGGCTCCTTCGTGCGGTCGAGGACCCCGAGCACCTGCACTGTCGGCGGCAGGGCAGCGAGCAGCGCCGCCGCGGGGAACGGTCGGAACAGGTGGACGACGAGCACGCCCACCTTCTCGCCTCGTCGGACCAGTTCGTCCACCGTCTCGCGCGCCGTCTCGCCGCCAGACCCCATGATCACGACGACGCGCTCGGCCTCGGGGTGCCCCTCGTACTCGACGAGGCGATGCCGGCGACCGGTGCGCGCCGCGAACCGGTCCATCACGCGCTCCACGACGGCGGGGCACTCGAGGTAGAACGGGTTGCCGGCTTCGCGCGCCTGGAAGAACGTGTCGGGATTCTGCGCCGTGCCGCGGATCACGGGGTGGTCGGGCGTGAGTGCACGACGCCGATGCGCGGTGACGTGGTCGTGCGGCAGCAGCGCCCACAGGTCGTCGTCGCTCAGCACGGCAATCTTCGAGACCTCGTGCGACGTGCGGAACCCGTCGAACACGTGCATGAAGGGCACGCGCGACTCGAGCGTGGCGGCGTGCGCGATGGCGGCGAAGTCGTGCGCGTCCTGCACCGACGACGCCACCAGCATCGCGAACCCGGTGGACCGGCAGGCCATCACGTCGGAGTGATCGCCGAAGATCGAGAGCGCGTGCGTCGCGATCGTGCGCGCCGCGACGTGCATGGTGAACGGCGTCAGTTCACCCGCGATCTTGAACATGTTGGGGATCATCAGCAGGAGGCCCTGCGACGCCGTGAACGTCGTCGCGAGCGCGCCGGCCTGCAGCGCGCCGTGCACGGCGCCGGCGGCACCGGCCTCCGACTGCATCTCGACCACCTCGGGGACCTGACCCCAGAGGTTGCAGCGCCCCTGGCCCGACCACTCGTCGGCCAACTCGCCCATCGCCGACGAGGGGGTGATGGGGTAGATCGCGATGACCTCGCTCACGCGGTGCGCAACGGAGGCGACCGCCTCGTTGCCGTCCACCGTCATGGTCCGCTGCTGGGGCACGACGGCCTCCTGTCGTCCCTGGCGACGCGGGCGGACGCCGACGCGCGCTCCCTGCACCAGGGCGTGGCCATTATGCGCCCCGGGTGCGTGGGAATGCGCCTACACGTTGGTCGATCAGCGCTCGCGTGCGGCGAGGTCTTCCAGACGCGCGCGTGATGCGGCGTTGGCCTTCCTGAACCCCTCCGGATCGACGAACGCCCGGGCGCCCTCGGTGGCAGCCCGGGCCCGCTTGCCCTCGAAGTCGAACTGGCTGCCGTGCGCGGCCAGGAACACGTCGGGGCGCAGGCCGTCGAGCACGTCGAGCGCCTTGCGGTAGTCGGCGAGAATGCCCGGATAGGACGGGTCCTTCATCAGTCGCGTGCCGGGATTCACGTAAGTGCTCCCGGCGAACACGACACGATACGACCGGCCGCCGTCCTCGACCGTCGTCGTCCACGTCGTCGTGCCCGGCGTGTGCCCGGGCGTGCGATGGGCGCGCAGCGTGACCCCGCCGAGCACGACCTCGTGGCCGTCGCGAATCACCTCGTCCACCGTGACCTTCGGGAAGTGGTACGCCGGCGAGGGCCCGAACAGGTAGTCGGTCGCACCGCCAGACGCGACGATGCCCTCGTCGCCCTGCATCACGAGCACGCGCGCACCGGTGCGCTCCTTGAGGTGCGCGAGGGTCCCGACGTGATCGAAGTGCGCCTGCGTGATCAGCAGCGCGCGCACGTCGCGTGGATTGAAGCCGAGCGTCTCGATGGAACGGACGATGTCGGGCCCCGACGCGGGGAGCGCTCCGTCGATGAGCGCATGACCCGCCGGTGTCGCGACGAGATAGGCGGCGAGCCCCCGCGTGCCGACGTAGTGCACGGGCCCGACGATCCGCATCGGCGGGGTCGGTTCCCGCCAGCCATCCGGGTCGTCGGCTGCCGGCTGCACGGCCGGGACGGCAAGACCCACCACGGCCGAGGTGAACAAGGTGAGCAGGAGGACGATGGTTCGCACCGCGCGATTGTACGGTGCGCCTCCAGCCCCGCGCCTGGCGGCCGGTTCCGCCTTCGCCGAGGCTTCGGCGGGACGAGTCGGAGAACCGGCCCTACCTCTGCTGCCGCTACCCGATTCCCGATTCCCGCTACCCGCTACCCGGTACTCGTTCTGATACAGTCCGATGACGTCCCCGGTTGCCAGCCCGGACGGACGCGGAGGCCGGTTCATGCGTTCCAGCGCCCTGCTCGTGGCGGCGGTGCTCGCCGTGCTGCTGCTCACGCCCTCGTCGGCTCCCATGCGCGCCCAGGCGCCGGCCGGCGGCGGGCAACCGACCCCGCCAGCCCAGCCCGAGGACCAACCCCGACCCACGTTCCGTGTCGAGGCCAACTTCGTCCGCGTGGACGTCTACCCCACCGCCAATGGCGCGCCCGTCACCGACCTGACGGCCGACGACTTCGAGATCCTCGAGGACGGCAAGCCGCAGGCCGTCACGCAGTTCGAGCGCGTGGCACTCTCGACCACGACCGCCCGCGAGGAGCGGCGCGACCCCGTGAGCGCCGACGACGGGCGCGCGCAGGCGGCCGATCCGCGCCGCCGCGTGTTCGTCATCTATCTGGACACCTGGCACACGACCTTCGAAGGTGCCGTTCGTGCACGCCGCCCGCTCGTGAACATGCTCGAGCAGCTCATCGGTCCCGACGACCTGTTCGCCGTGATGACGCCCGACATGGACCCGCGGCAGATCACCTTCGCCCGGCGGACCGAGACCATCGACCACATGCTGTCCACCTTCACGCAGTGGGGCATGCGCGACATGCTGACGCGCATCCATCCCGAGGAACAGCAGATCGAGATGTGCTTCCCGGAGAACATGCCCCGCTGCGCCGGCGGCGACCCCAGGGCCAACAACGGCATCGCGTCACAGCTGATCCGGCGCCGGCGCGAGCAGGAGGTGCTCGACTCGCTCGAGGGCCTGGTTCGCTACCTGGGCGGCGTGCGCGAGGAACGCAAGGCCCTCATCGCGGTGACCAGCGGCTACCAGATGTTCGAGCCCAAGCCGGAACTCGCGCGGCGCGAGCAGTGCGAGCCGCCTCCCTCGATCGGCACGCCCGGGACGGGTCCTGACGGCCGTGTGACCAACAACCGGGGCCGGTTCCAGTCGGGCCCGGTGCAGGCCATGTCGACGGCCGACTGCGCGAACACGGCCATGAAGTACGCCATGGTCAACAATCGCCAGCGGTTCATGGCGCTCACCCAGGAAGCCAACCGCTACAACGTCTCCTTCTATCCGTTCGACGCGCGGGGGCTCGCCGCCTTCGACAGCTCGCTCGGCGATCGCGACGAGCGCATCGTGGGCGACCGTGGCGAGTGGTACAACCGGCAGTCGGCCACGCTGCCGGGCACGATGATGGGCGACCGCGAGCAACTCAACGTGCGTCTCGACTCGCTGCGCCTGCTGGCCGACAACACCGACGGCCTCGCGGTCATCAACACCAACGACCTCAATGGCGGCGCCCGCCGCATCGCGCAAGACCTGTCGTCGTACTACCTGCTCGGCTACTACTCGGCCAACGAGGCGCTCGACGGCAAGTGGCGGACCATTCGCGTGCGCGTGAAGCGACCGGGTGTCGACGTGCGCGCGCGCAAGGGCTACCGGGCCCTGCGTCCGGAGGACATGGTGCTGCTCAGCGACGCAGGGCGGACCGACGCTGCCGGCGGCGCCGGCGCCGGTGAGGCTGCCGCCGAAGCCGCGGCCCTCAGCTCGGCGCTCGGCAGCGTGGCTGGCGTGCGCGACGGACAGCCCTGGCGCAGCCGCGCGGCCTGGTTCTTCCACGCGGGGGGCGGCGCCACGACGCGCACGGGCCGCCTGTGGGTGACGGCCGACGTCGATGCGTCGGCGTTTCGTGACGCATCGATGGCGCAGGGCGGCACGTTGTCGGTGGCCGTGACCTCGGCCGACGGGGCGGCGGTCGCCAGCGGCGAGGCCCCCCTGGCCGCTGGCGCGCGCACGGTGACGGCCGAACTGGCCACGACCAGTGCACCGCTGGCGACGGGCGACCTGCTGGTTCGCCTGCGGCTCACGCCCGCCGCCGGCGGGCTGCCGCTGACCGACACGGCCCGTGTCACCCTGCCCGATGCCACAGAGCCTGTCGCGGGGCCACGCCTTTCGCGCGCCGGCCCATCCACGCGGCAGCGGTTCGTGCCGACGGCCGATCCCCGCTTCCGCCGCAACGAGAAGGTGCGGGTCGAGGTCCCCGTGGCTCCCGGCGCCACGGGCGCCACCGCCGAACTCCTGGATCAATCGGGCAAGGTCATGAGCGCGATCCCCGTCGCGGCCACCCTCGCCGCCCCGGACGATGCGGGTATCGGCTGGGCCACGGCCGACGTGTCGCTGGCGCCCCTGTCGGCGGCCGACTACGTGGTGCGCGTCAGGATCACCCACCAGGACGGCGACCAGCGCGTGCTGGCCGGCTTCAGAATCGTGCCGTAGCGTGACCTGAATTCGGTAGGGACGGCTCTCCGAGTCGTCCGCCGCACGGGACGTGCCGGATACCGGGTGCCGGGGACCGGGTACCGGGGACCGCGTTCGGTAGGGACGGCCGTCCCGGCCGTCCGCCGGGCGCGGGGCGGGCAGCCTGCACCGGCCGTCCGCCGACACTCGCGTCGGCGATAGCTGTCGCACACGTTCGCCGCGAGCCTCAGCGCTGGCGACGCAGCAGGGCGAGCAGGTCCTTGTGCGCCAGCACCGCGTCGGGCGACTCCTGGATGGCCTGCAGGTACCGTTGCGCGTACGGCGTGCCGTCGGCGTCGGGCGACGCGAGGGCGCGCACGTGGACGAGCATCGCGTCTTCGTCGGCCTCGGCCTGGTCGGTGAGCATCTCGTCGAGACGAACGATGCACTCCGAGAGGGGACGCAGCCACGCGAACTCCTGATCGTGCAGCAGCACCTGCAGCAGCTCGGTGGCCGACAGGCGACCGTGCACGCGCTCGTGCCCCCGCCGCTCCCAATCGAGCAGGGCCCGATGCAGGCGCAGGAGGGCTTCTCGGATGTCGCGCAGGCGGGCGGCGACGCTGTCAGGGTCTGATGTGTCCACCTCGGCTCCCCGTCCAGCGTACCTCCCCGCCCCCACCCTGGCGAAGGGGACAGTTCCGGCAGCCCCCTCAGGGCACGGGCGAACTCGCGACGATGTCGATCTCGTTCGGCTGGCGGCCGGCCCTGGCCTCGAGGCCCGCGACGCCAGCCGCCGACACGGTGACCTCCATGCCGCCCTCGACGTGAACGGCTGTGACGCCGAACGGCAGCAGCGGTCCCAGGGTCGCGAGGTCGGCCCGCACGACCCCGGGCAGGTAGACGACCAGCGACGCGCCCCCCGCGTCGCCGTCCTCGGATGGACGCGTCTCGAAGGCGAGCGGCGCGTTGGCCGCCAGCCGCAACAGCGGCGGCCTCTCGACGGGCGTCACGACCTGCGCCGACGCCAGCACCAGCTGGATGTCCGGCTGCTGGACCGCCCCCACCATGGCCATCGACACGAGCCAGCCGCTCAGGGTCACACCGGCCCACCAGGGTCGGATCGTCATCCGCGTCATCACTGCACCCTCACGTTCGCCGTGGCAAACGGCGGATTGCCGGTGGCATTTCCAGCCGCGTCGGCCGGCAGCACCGAGACGACCGCCGTCCCGGAACTCGGGAGCGCGAGCGAGAAGCTCACCTGCCCCCCCGACACGACGAACGTTCGGAAGTTGCCATGGTTGGGCGTGATCACACCCCCACCGATCGTGCCACCCGACGAGCCGTTGCCGAAGCTGCCGCTTCTCGTGTACCAGAGGGCGGCCGTTGCGGCGACCTTGGCCCCATCCGGCACGACGTTGCCGGCCGCATCGCGGATGTTGGTGAGCGTGACCGTCACCGTGCTACCCGGCGCGCCTTCGGACGGCGCGCTGACCGTCGCCGAGTCGAACCCGACGAGCGAGACGGTGGTCGCGAGGAACGGCCGCAACCCGATCAGGGAGCCATTGCCGGTTGCGGGCATCACCGACAGCACCGCGGGGCGCGTGGCTCCAACGGCCGTGACCAGGCTGGAGGCCGAGTACGTCGCGGTGACGGCCCCCCCGACGACCTCGTACGAGTGGAACTGCCCCTGATTTGGCGCCGGGGTCCCGCCAAGCATGACCCCACCCACCGAGCTGTTCGAGTAGCCGCCGTCACTCACGCGATACCACTCGACCGCGCCGATGGCCACGCGTGTCCCGTCCGGAACCGGTCGCCCCTGTGCGTCGACCAGGCCCGTGACGGTCACCTGCGCCGTGCGTCCCTGCCCGTCGGCGAGCAACGTGGTGGGTGCCGCAGCGATCGTGCCGGTGGCGATGCTCGAGAGGGCGATGGCACCCTCGGCAAACGGTCGGAACACGCGCAGGTTCGTGGAATCGGCCGCGACGGCGGCAATCACGGCCGCGCGTACCACCGCGGACGTGATCGGCGGTACGGACTCGGCCGAGTACGTGAAGCGTGCGGCGGCCCCGCTGGTCGACAGCAACTTGAAGTGGCCGTTGTTGGCCGCCGGCTCCCCCTCGAGTACCAGACCACCGGCCGACCCGTTCGAGTAGCCGCCGTCGGACCGGCGGTACCACTCGATGGCCGTCACGGCGATCGTGGTGCCGTCGGGCACGAGGTTGCCGAGCGCGTCGCGGATGCCCGTCATCGAGACCTCGATGGGCCGGCGCGTCCCGTCGGCGATGGTCGACATCGGATCGATCGTCACGATGGCCGACGTCAGTCCACCCTGCGGGATCCGCACCTCGGCGAACGGCCGCACGCCGATGTGTCTGCCGAGCCCATCGGCGGGGAGCACCGCAACGACGGTCGTCGCCGTCTCGAAGGGCCCGAGCACGATACCCGCGTTCGAGTACGTGAACGTCACCTGTCCGCCGATGACGGAGAACGTGCGGAACGCGCCGTTGTTGGGCGTGGCGTCGCCCCCGAGTATCGTCCCGCCGAACGACCCGTTGCTCCAGCCGCCATCCGACTGGCGATACCACGGGCCGGCGGTCACCGCCACCTTGGTGCCGTCGGGCACCAGACGTCCCGAACTGTCGGTGATGCCCGACAGCGTGATCACGGATCGGTTGTCGCTCGCCGTGGCACTCAGCGTGGCGGGCATCGCGGTCCCCGATCCGGCGCCCGCGCCCCCGGCAGAGACCATCACGCGGCCCTCGGCAAACGGTCGGTAGTCGTAGTAGCGGTCGTCGTCTCGGGCCGCCACCGCCGCGAGCACGGCGCTCCCGGTCGTCACGGCATCCAGGACGAGCGGGATCGAACTGTATGAGAAGCGTGCCTCGCCGTTGGCGAGGGCGACGGTGCGGAAGTCTCCGTCGTTGGGCGTGGCCACACCGCCGCGCACCGTGCCGCCGCTCGATCCGTTGTGGTAGCCGCCGTCGGACCGGCGGTACCAGAGCTTGGCCGTCACGGCGATCTTGCTGCCCTCGATCACCGCGCGCCCGTGAATGTCGCGCACGCTGTTGATCGACACGCCGTTGGGCCGGTCCACGCCATCGGCCACGGAGGCCACGGCGTCGGGCACGACGGTGGCCGAGTGGAGGCCGCCGACCTTGACGCGAGCCTCGACGATGGGTCGTGTGCCGATGCGACCCGATGCGTTGGCCGGCAGGAGTGCGACGACGGCCGTGACCGATTCGAACATCCGGAGCAGCACGCCGGTGTCCGCGTACGTCACTTCGACCTCGCCGCCGGACGCGACGAAGGTCCGGAACTGGCTGTCGTTGGGCGTCGGCACACCACCGACCACCGTGCCGCCGGCCGAGCCGTTGTTCCACTGGCCGTCCGACGCGCGATACCAGGGAACGGCCGTGGCCGCGAAGAGCGTGCCGTCGGGCGCGTTGACACGGAACCGCAGGGTCACCGTGTCGGCGACCGAGTCGCCCGTGGTGTAGCGCTCGCCGATGAACGCGCCCGTACCGGCCGGTCCTGCCACCATCGCGAGGCCACCGCTCGAGAGGCCGGTGCCGCGATCCTCCACCCGCATCTGCACCGTGACGGCACGCGGCGCACCCGGCACGTCGATGAGCGACGAGATGTCGATGGGATCCGGCGAGGCCACGAACTCGTGGGACACGCCGTCGATCGTCACGACGAGCGTGCCGACGAACGTTGGGCCGAACAGACCGGACCATCCCGATGCGCCGATCGTGTTCGGGTCGGCTGTCAGGAGCCACCGATCGCCCGCGTGTGTCCAGACCACCGCCGACCCGAGATCGACGTGACTCGTCCCCGGTGCCGGGGGAGCGAACGGTGCGCTGTGCAGCACCGCCGCGGCGACACGCGGATAGACCTGGAGATCCAGCGTGTTGCTGACCTGTCCGCCCACCACCACCTGCACCGGGCCGCTCTGCGCGCCACGCGGCACGGTCACCACGAGGCGGTCGTGCGCGGCGCCGATCACCGGCGCCTGCAGGCCGCCAATCGTCACGGCGTTGCCCTGCGGCAGTCCCGAGAAGTGGCGTCCGGCAATCACCACCTGGTCGGTCTCGCCAGCGACAGGGCGTCCGAGTGCGGTGATCTCGGGCGCCGGCATCGTCGTGGGCAGCACCACGGAGATCGGCGCGTTGGCGACGAAGGCGCCGCTGCGGGCCACGACCGTGGTGGTGCCTTCGCCGACGGCCGTCACCACGCCCGACGCCGACACCGTCGCGACCAGGGTGTTCGCGACCTCGTAGGTCACGGGACCCGCGGGCGTGCCGGTGGCACCGTTCGAGAATCGCGCCCTGGCCGTCACGACCTGCGTCTGGCCGATATCGGTCAGTGCGATGGTCGCCGGTTCGAGGAAGAGCTCGGTCTCGGTGACCGGGGCGACGGTCACGAGAATCTGCACGCTGGGCAGTCCGGTGCTCGAGATCGTGACGATCGTGGACCCCACGCCCATGCTGGTGACCCGGCCGGCGCCGTCGACGATGGCGACGGCTGGATTGCCGGTCGCGAACCGCACCACGCCCGAGAAGGCCGATGTACCGCCATCCGAATAGCGCGCCTGCACCGTCAGGGTGCGCGTCTGGCCGGGGCCGTCGAGCGACACGGGATTGGGCGACACCTCGAGCGCCGTCACGGTCGCGAGACGGACGGTGACCGGCACGTCTGCCGACTGGACACCGGGTACGGGGAGCTCGTCGTCGGTGTTGCCAGGAATGCCGTCGGGACCAGCGCCTCCGCTCACGCCGACCCGGATGACGGCGTCGCCGTCGCGGCCGGCGATGACCAGCCCGGTGGCGGTGACCGAGGCGACGGCGGGCGCACTCGACTGGAAGGTGAGCCCGCTCGTCATCGGCTGCGTCGACCCGTCACTGTAGATGCCGACTACGGCGATCTGCTGCGAGGTCTGCGTGCGCGTCAGGGCGACGGTCGATGGCGTCACCGAGAGTCCCGTGAGCGTGGCGGGCACGGGCACACCGATGGTGAGGGGCAGGCTCACGTTGCCGGCTTCGTCCATCTGGACGATCCGCAGCGTCTCGCCGCCCACGGCCTCGATCTGCACGGCGAAGGCTCCCGTCGGGCCGACGACGAGCACGCGGTCACGTCCGGTCGTGAGGTTCGTGAGGGTGACCGTCGCACCGGCCTCGGCAGCGCCGTCGAGCGCCGTCACCGAGGCCAGCCCGCCGACAGGCGTGGTCACGACCACCAGGGCGGCAGTGACGGGCGCGGGCGGCGTCGTGTCGGGCGCGGGCACGAAGATCTCGATCGGGATGAGGCCGGACGTGGTGTTGCCCGCCAGGTCCGTGGCCAGCACCGTGATCACGTGCGCGCCCGGTGCCAGCGGCGACGTGTCGAGCGTGAATCCGTTGGTGCCGCTCGCGATGGGCGTGAGGCTGCCGTTCAGCCGATAGCTGACCGAGCCGACCCCGGTGTCGTCGATGGCCGAGGCCAGCACGGCGACCGGTGCGCCCTGTCGCACGCGTGGCGTGAGCGGGCTCAGCACGGTGATGATCGGCGGCGTCGTGTCCGACAGCACGTCGAACGAGTGCTGAGCCTCGGTCGAGTTGCCCGCACCATCGACCACGACCGCTCGCACCACGTGCGCACCTGGCGCCAGTGCGGCCGTGTCGATCGCGAACTGGAACGGCGCGACGAGGCGCGTCGCCGCGGCCGCCGGTGACGCGTCGACGAAGATGTCCACGCGCGCGATCCGGCCGTCGTCGGTCGCCACGACCTCGAGTGGCAGCGGCCGACCGAGCGCCACCTGCGACGACGCCGTGATGCTCGCCGTGGGTGGCAGCACGTCTGGCGCGAGGGTCAGCGTACGACGTTCGCTGGCCGCGTTGCCGAGCGCGTCGAAGGCGACGGCGGTCAGTTCGTAGGCCTGGCCCGCCTGCAGCGCCGACGTGTCCACCGAGAACCGGATCGGCGAGTTGGGACGGCCGGTGTCGATGAGCTGGCCGTCGAGCAGCAGGTCCACACGCACGACGCCGACGTTGTCGGCGGCGTCCACGACCACCACGGGCGACTGCCCGCGGGCCACCGGCTGCGTATCGAACGGCGCCTCGAGCGCGAGCGACAGCGTCGGTGCGATGGTGTCGGGCACGTAGGGCGCCCCCTCGGTGGTGAAGCGCGCGACGATCCCCGACGCCATGAGCAGGCCGCCCTCGTTGAAGGCGTTCGGGTTGACGACAATCGTGTACTCGGTGCCGAAGGCGAGTGGCTGCGCGGGACGCAGGATGGCCGTCGTGGCGCCGAACAGCTCCGTGAACGTCATGGTCGCGGCGACGATGCGGCCGTCGCGGTCGAGCACGTTGATGGTCGCCGACGGGTAGCCGTAGGTGATGGTCGCCTCGATCATGCGCTGCGAGAAGATCGCCACCATGGCCGGGTCCACGTCGACGCCGTCGGTGTTGTGCGCCGGCACCACCGTCACGGTCGGTCTGCCGTCGGTCTGCAGCCGCTCGCTCGGAAGCGTCCCGATGGCGCAGCGCGGATCCCGGCCCGGCCCTGTGAAGGCCACGGTCAGCTGCACGTTGGCGTCGGCCGCCCCCACGCAGCTGGTGATGGGTCCCGAGACGCGAGGCATCACGCGGTAGGTCTGCACGATGGACTCGCCACGCAGGATGTCTCCGAGCGTGCGCACGCTCGGACCCGGCGTCTCCAGCCCGGTGACCTCGTCGATCAGGTCGGCGTCGCCCCCCACGTCGATCTCCATCGACGTGTAGAGCGCGTCGAGTTCGGTGTCGGTGTTGCGCACCTCGACCCGCAGCTCGTACGGCTCACCCGCGACGACATAGTCGGGATGCGTGAGCTTCACGTCGAGGCGCGGCGGCCCCTTGACCACCAGATCCGTGGACGCACTGCCCGAGAAAGGAACGGGCTGCGGGAGGAACGGCCCGGTGATGACGCCGCCGAAGTGCGCCGTCACCGTGTGCGTGCCCTTCTCGTCGCCGCGGATGATGAACTGGCCCGTGGTCTCGCTGCCGGGGCCGATGTCGGACAGCACGATGCTGCCGCCGGCGGGCGCCACGCCGCTCAACGCCGCCGCGGGCAGTTCGAGACGAGCCGTGAGGTCCTGCAGCGTGAAGATGGACGACACGTTCATCAGGAGCAGATCGACCTTGAAGAACTCCTTCAGCGTCTTGATCCGGCCCTCGATGATGATCACGCCGGGGATGCCGGGCATGCCCGGCTCCTCCACGGCGATCTCGAACGGCGTGATCACGATCGGCGGAGGCGGCGTCCCGTTGCTGGGGCCATCGCCGCAGGGGATGGCGATCGCCCGATCCGTCGTGCTCAGCCCGCGACCCGGTGCGGCGCAGCCGATCGACACGGACTCGCCGAACCCCAGGGGCTCTTCCTTCTTGCGCACGACCGGCATCGGCACCTGCACCTCACGGCCACCCACGACGAGCGCGACCACGAAGCGCGACACGTTGTAGTTGGCCGGGTCGGCGACGTCGATGGTGCCGTCGGCGACGAGCTGCCGCACCTCCTCGGTGGTGAGCCGCTGCGCGGTGACCCGCGCGCGAACCACCTCGGTGAGCGAGATCTGGGCGATGCGCAGTTCCTCGGGTGTGGTGCTGCGCCCGAGGGTGTCGCTGCCGACGATGCTGAGGACGTTCTCGGCATTGGGCCGCAGCGGGACGCGGATGCCGAACGTGGTCTGCCCCACGGGCACCTGCTGCGACGCCGCCTGCGCGCCGCCCGTCACCGCGACGGTCGTGGGGGCGTCGGCCTGGGCGGCCGCGCGATCCGGGCCCGAGGCCATGAAGAGGGCGCACCCGGCAAGGACGGTGAAGAGCCTGCGACCGCGCGCCATCACTGCACCCTCACCTTCAGCGTCACGTCCGCGTACTCGCGACTGCGCACGACGATCTCGCCGTTGCTGTCGGCGCCGGCCATCCCCTGGCCCAGCGCCTCGAGCGCGTCGATGTCGGCCTCCTCCGGGATGCCGGCGGGGCTCTGGAGGGCCTCGAGCAGGCGAGCCGCCGTGCCCTCGATCTGCAGGATCAGGCCGAGCACGGTGTCCAGCGAGGCGCCGGCCGTCGGTGGTGAGCCCACGGTGACGGCCGCCTGCGCCAGCAGCCCCTCGATGGCCGCGATGGCGTCGGCTCGCCGGTCGGCCCGCAGGTGCGCGACGATCTGCCCGATGCGCTGGTAGAGCGACGTGGACAGGGCATCCACCGCCGATGCACGCGCCGCCATGCCGGCTTTCGGGATGTCGAGCTGCACCATGCCCTCGCCGTCGGTCCAGGCCAGCAACCCCGTGCCCGGCACGTGAAGGCTGAGCCCGGCCAGCGGGCGGCCGTTGTCGCGGATGAGGACCCGGATCGAGAGATCGCTCCCCGAGCCCGCGCGGTAGGCCGCCAGTGCGGCGGGATCGGGATCATGGAACACCCGATGCGTGACGCTGATGGGCACGAGCTGCTCGTCGGGGAGCGCGTCGGCGAGGCAGCCCGCATCGCGCAGCCAGGCGGCGCGGACGGCCACCGCGAGCGTGTTGTCGCCGACCAGCAGGGCGGGCGTCACCGTGAAGTCCTGGCCCGCGGCCACCAGTGGCTGGGGCACACCGTTGACGAGGAGGACGGGCGCCTCGACTCCGGGCTCGGTGAACCAGCCCCGCACCATGGGCGTGGCCGACGCGACGCCCACGCCGTTGCCGGGCGTGAGGAACACCGCGCGTACGCACGACTCGGCGTCGGCGGCGGGCGGCGGGTCGCCGGTGCGCTGCACGTCGAAGACGACCGACACCGTGTCCTCGGTGACCACCGTCGGTGAGGGCACCACCACGGTGCGGTCGCCTGGCGGAGGCGGCGGGGGCGGCGGCACGGTCCCGGGCGGCGGTGTCGGGGGCGGGGCCGGCGGGTCGAAGACGAAGCGACGGATGTTGTGGGTGGAGGGCTGCAGCGCGACGACGAACGACTGTGTCGCACCATCCGCGCGCACGACGAGGTCGAACACCGTCTCCCCGTCGTAGGTCAGCAGGTCCGAGACGATGAAGATGCCGTCGCCGTCGGTGCGTGCCACGCGATTGACCTGCGGCAACAGCACGGTGGCCCCGGCCAGCGGGGCGCCGCCCGGCACCGTGATGCGACCCGCCAGGCCGAAGCCCACCCGCGCAAACGCGCGCTCGCCGTCGAAGAAGACGAGCCCGTCGCCATCCGGCCCGAGCTTGACGTCGGAAGGTCGGCGCGCCCCCCGCAGCACCGTGAACAGCCGCTGCTCGGCCGCGTCGAGTCCGAAGTATCCAAAGCCCGGAGACTGGCGGGCATAGGGCACCTGCATGATGGCGCCGAGGTTCGCGTCGCTGAGGTACATGTGCCCGTAGCGATCGAACGTCACGCCGGTCAGGTCGCGGAACGGGTTCTCGCCCGCGCGGAAGAGCGACGAGACGCGAGTGCCGCCCGGCTCCACCAGCAGCACGTTGTCGTACTGCGTGATCGCCAGCGTGTCGTCGGGGCGCATCGCCATCGTCGTCGACCCGCTGAAGTTGAAGAGCGGACTGGTCACGTAGGGCTGCGACGTGTTGCGAGGAGCGGTCACGCCGGGGGCCCAGCGCCAGGGCAGCGTGAGCAGCGTGAGCCGCTGCGTGTAGGCGTCGGCGATGTAGAGCGCCTCGCCTCGCGGCGAAGGCGCCACCAGCAGGCTCTGCACCGACACGGGGTTGGCGTTCTGCAGCAGCAGGCTCAGGTAGTTGGTGTTGCCGACGTGCATCCGCAGGCCGTCGTCCCGACGGAAGTTGAAGATGCGACCGCCGAAGCGGGCGTCGGACGCCGCGTTGTCGGTGTACAGGTAGCCGCGACTGTCGATCGCCAGGCCGGCCGCGCCCGGCGCCGCGAACCCGTGGGCTGCGAACAGCGAGGTGAACTCGCGCTGGATGCGGTAGATGTAGCCGGTGGCCGGCACGCTCAGGTAGGCCACGCGCAGGTGCGGATCCACGACCAGGTTGGCCGGTGGCCGCGTCACCGACTGGAGGGTCACGTTGATCGCCTCCGGCTCGCTCGCGTCGCTGGTCTGCACGTGCAGGCCGCGGTAGATCGAGGCCAGCGGATCGGTGACCGTCTTGACGAAGTCGATCGACAGCATCTGGTGGCCCGCCGGCGTCTTGGATCCGGCCGACGGCACGATGCCCGCGAGGAACCCATAGATTTCGTCGAGGCCGTTCTGCTGGTGCGAGGGGATGACGGCCGATCCGACCTGGCGCATGGCCCGCACGCGGTAGTAGAAGGTGCCGTCCTCGGGGACCTCGTCGTAGAACACGGTCTCGGCTCCGGGTCCGAACACCTTCATGGCAATCGGCGTCTCCTCGCCCGACCGGCCGCGCAGCAGGTAGTACTTCCAGACCACGCTGTCGACGTTGCCGTTGTCGTTCGGGCTGCGGTCGAAACGGATCTTCACCAGGCGGCTCGGCGACGGCGGGTTGGTGGTCGCGTCGGGCACCTGCGTGACGTCGCGGATGAACGGCGCCCGGGGCCGCAACGACTCGACGATGAGGGCGACCTCCAGTCCGAAGATGGCGTTGATGGCGGTGCCCTGGTACTTGGTCAGCGAACTCTGGACCAGTCCCGCGCCGAAGTTGGCGAACTTCCTGACCTGTTCGAGGGTCCTGCTCTGCTTCAGCGCTTCCGCGCGCGCCTCGGCGAAGGCCTTCTGGAACGTGGCGTGCTCGAGCGTGCCGTACACGCGCTGCGCGTTGGCACGCGTCACGCGCTCGCTGGTGAGGAAGCTGGTGAACTGCCGACCGATCCGCCCGTAGTCCGGCTTGGTCGAGAGCAGCATCTCGGCGAGCGTCAACGCGTCCTTGCACTGGGGCGCGGGCAGGAACTTCGCGAGCGGGTCGGTGGCCGCCTGCTGCCCTGCCGGCGAGTCGCCGGGCAGCGGCGCAGGCAGGCTCGCGACCTTGACCAGGAACTTGTCGCAGAGGCCGGCCCCCTTCTGCGCGGCCTGCCATCCGGTCTGCGGCAGGCTCTTCTCGAGGACGATCGACCACGTCACCGACGCCGGGCTCCACTTGTTGGAGGCTGGCTTGTCCCCCGGGAGGAGTTGCAGACGTGGCGGCAGGGCCAGGCCGTCGCGCAGGGCCGAGGGCCGCCAGTGACCGCCGAACCCGGCCAGCGCCGACGAGGGGGGCGGGCGATACGCAGGCGCCGCGCCCGCCAACCGGCCTGCGAGCGGCAGGACGGGTCCACCGAGGGCAGCCTGCCGGTCGGTGCCGAGCGTGGTGGACACGAACGTCAGGAAGCTCGAGACCAGCAGGTCGCGCTGCAGGGCGTTGAACGTCGTGTCGAACCGCACCTGCGGCGGCGTCGGCGACATCACGCGGCCCTGGTTGAACAGCACGATGACCAGCGGGGCCTCGGGACGCGAGGGATCGGCCCACACGTCGTCGACGGCCTGCTGCAGCGCGGCGAGCAACTGCAACAGCGAGGGCTTGGCCACGCCGGCCGGGAACTCCAGGCTCCCCATGACGATCTTGAGCATCTCGGCGAGCGAGATCGTGTCGCCCGCGATCAGCTCGCGCGCCAGTTCCTCGACGGCCGTCTGCGAGAACGACAGGAGACCCGGTCCGGCGATGCGCGGGTTGAGCTGACGGCCTTCGGCGTCGAGCACGCCGATCTCGTCGCCGCCAACGGCGAGGATGGTGTCGCGCGCGAGCTTCTCGAGCGCGGCTGGATTGCCCCCGTTGAACAGCTCGGCGGCCCCCCGGCCGAGCGCGACGGCCAGTTGCGGTGTGACGGGGGGAGCCGTCGGCAGGGGGGGTGGCGGTGGAGCCGTCGAGACCGCCAGCGCCACGTCGCCCACGCCCGCCGTGTCGCCCGTGCCCAGTTTCAGGCGCAGTGTGCTCGACTCGTGTCCCTCGGCCGACGCAATCACACGCGTCACGTCGGCCGGCACATCGGCGAAGGTGAAGCGTCCCTGCGCGTCGGTCACGGTGCACCGGCTGCCGTCCGGCAGGCAGACGCGTGCCCCGGCCAGCGGCTGTCGGTCGGCATCCAGCAGGCGGCCCGTCACCGTGGCCAGGCCCGGCTGCACGAGGAACCCCGACCCGAGGAGGGCTTCCTGCTGGCCGCTCTGCACGGCCACCAGCCGTGGTCCGAGGCCGGCGCCGGCATCGATCGTCACCCGCACGACGAGGCTCGTGGGACTCGTGGCCGTCACCGCCTGGACGGTGATGCCGGGCCCCAGCGTCACCTGGCTCGAGGCTGAGAAGGCGGTGTTGATGCCGGCCAGCGTCAGGTCGACCGTCTGGCCCTGCCGGCCGGTGGATGGCGACACGCCGGCCAGGATGGGGGGTGCGGCCGGCGGTGCGGCGGTGGCGGCGCGGCCAATGGTCCCGCTCACGACCGCGGCCGACTGGAATGTCGGCGAGACCGGGGGGTTCACGGTGACCCGCAGCGCCTCGGTCGGCACCGACGTCGCGACCGTGGCCGTGGCGGTGGTCGTCGCGTCGTTGCCGGACGTGTCGGTGGCCAGCACCGCAAACGTGATCACGTCGCCATCGCTCGCATCGTCGCGAATCGACGCGACCGTCTGGAAGGCGAACGGCTCGCCCGTTCGTTCATCGAGGGGCACGTTCGTGCCGTTGTCGAGACGCGTGACCCGCACGCGGGCGACGCCGCGGTCGTCCGATGCCGCGACCGTCACCGGGACCTGTGCTCCCGGCGGCACGGTCGGCGGCACGATCAGGCGTACGTCGGGCGGCACGGTGTCGGGCACGTCGATGGTGATCGAGGTGCGCAGGCTGCCCGCGTTGCCGGCAGGATCCTCCACATAGACGTCAAGGCTGTCGGCCGTCCCGATGGGGGCGTTCTGTGGGACGGTGCGCGCCAGGACGAACGGCCGTGCGAGGGACTCGTCCACCAGTTGCGTGCCCGAGTAGAGCGACGCCCGGACGACGCCGTTGGCATCGGTGGCGTCGACCGCGATCTCCAGCCGCTGCCCGGGCAGAGCCGAAGGCGGCGGCTGAGCCGCAACGCGTGGCGGAGTCTTGTCGAGGTTCACGGTGACGCGGGCCGACACCGTGCCGCCTGGTCCGGCGGCCGTGCGCTCGATCACCTGCCCCACGCCCTCCGTGGTCACCACGACCGGTGCGGGACACGCCGTCACGTTCGTGCACGTGAAGCTGACCGTCACGTCGTCGCGGTGCCAGCCCGCACCGTTGGGCGCCGGAGTCACCGACGCCACGATCGTCGGCGCAGGCGGCGGCTCCGTGCACACGGTCCGCCCGAGGTTGCGCACCACGAACGTGAGGTCGGTGTTGTCGATCCGGCAGTCCTGGTTGACGTCGGCCGACGCGACGAAGCCCGTCTGGCCGCAGCGGCGCGAGAGGGCGCCCCGCACGATGGCGACGTCGGCGCTCGTCACACGGCAGTCGGCGTCCACGTCGGCGCGCGAAAGCGGAAGGGTCTGCCCCGCGGCGGGCCCGGCCAGGACCAGCACCAGGGGAGCGACGCAGGAGACGAGGCGGACAACGTTCATCGCAGGCATGGCAGAGGGTCGGGAGAGGTGACGATTCAGGCTCGACGAATGCGGAGCAGACGCAGCGCGCAGGCGCACGCCAGAAGCACGGCGGCCGCGGGCTCAGGAAGGGGTTCGGGGTCCGGGTCCGGATCGGGGTCGGGGTCGGGCTGGCGGATGGTGAGTCCGACCGTCACCCGAGCCGTGCCGGTGGGTACGCCGGCATCGGCGCGCACGATCGTGAACGGCACGGGCGACTGCGTGGCCACGCAGTCGGCATCGTCCAGCGGGCACGGCACCGGCTCGATCAGCAGTGCCGACGCCTCGTCACCGAACACGTCGAGCGCCCAGGTCGTGGCGCCGGGCGCCGCCGTGAGCCGCAAGGTGAAGAGGGTGCCCGGCCCCTGTGTGACCGCCGGCGGCAGCAGGACCGCCGACGACAGCCATTCGCTCGCGTACGGTACCGCTTCGATCTCGGGCAGGCACGCACCGGGCAGGCTGCAGTCGATCTCGAAACTCGAATCCAGCAGATCGCCAGAGATGCCGTCGAACGGCGCCAGCCCGTCGTAGACCGTGCCGAGCGAGCCGTCCTGCACCACGAGCCCGTGGAGCCCGACCGACAGGAAGTGGCTGACGAGCCTGCTCGTGTCGGCTCCGTTGGGCTCGAGTCCGACCGTCAGATCGATCTGGAGGCCCGCGACCACGCTCCCGCCGCTCGGTCCACCGGCCAGGCTCAGCACCGCCCCCGAGGCTGGCGCACACGCCAGCAGGAGGCACGTCATCACACCGGCGAAGCGCCCGCCGACGTTCTCCCCGACCCACTCCTTACGCATCGATGCTCCATACGGACGCGAGGCTGTGGTACCCGCGTCCAGCGTGGCTGCGCCGATGCGCGTCCTGTCCGCATCGACGACGATTTGACGGATTCCCGCCTGGATGTGACCTTCGGCGGCGTCAGCGATGGCTTCTGGTCGTCGTCAGGCAGACAACGCCACGCCCTCGCCGGCCGGCGAACGGTCTCCTTTCACTGGGGATTGCGGAAACCGCGCGGGAAGTGGGCCACGCGCGATCGGGCGCGGGCTAGGCGCGGGGGAGGGTGCCCGCCAGCTCGCGCTTCAGCCAGGCGCGCGCCATCTGCCAGTCGCGCTTGACCGTGCGGTCCGAGGCACCGATCAGCGCGGCGGTTTCTTCCACGGTGAGGCCACCGAAGAACCGGAGCTCCACGATGCGGGCCTGGCGCTCGTCGAGGGCGGCCAGGCGCCCGAGCGCGGCATCGAGCGCAACCAGGTCGACGTCGGTCGCCGCGTCGGCCGCCAGCTCGATGTCGTCCAGCGACACGCGGAGCTCACCGCCACCTCGCTTGATGGCGTTGCGGGCCCGGGCATGGTCCACCAGGACCCGCCGCATTGCGCGGGCCGCGATCGCGACGAAGTGCGTCCGGTCCTGCCAGCGACCGGTGCCATCCACCATGCGGAGGAAGACCTCGTGCACCAGCGCCGTGGGTTGCAGGGTGTGCGCCTGCCGCTCGCGGCGCAGCGCCGACGCGGCCAGCCGGCGCAGTTCGTCGTAGACGAGCGGGAACAGCTCGGCGGCCGCGCCGGCGTTGCCGGCGGCGGTATCGGACAGCAGGCGGGTGATCAGTGCGCGTTCGGTCACCGGGTTCTCGGGGCGCTCACCCGCATCATCGGCAGGCGGCCGTCCACGCCGCAGGAGCCGACGCGGCGGCAGCCGAGGTCGAGCAGGCCGACGACTGCCGCCGGAGACGCTCGCTGTCGCGCCAGAGTCGGCAGGCGTCACCCATGAGCCCGTTTCCCCGGGCGGCGTCGGCCAGCCGCCGTCCGACACGAGCCGCGTCGCAAGGTGCCTGGGCGTTGCCGGGGTCGCGCGCCGCGAGTCCCCGATGTCGATCGAACGCCCGCCGATAGAAGGCACGCGCCTCGCCTCGGTCGCCCCTCTCCTGCAGCAGGTCGGCCAGGTGCTCCTCACTGATCGCGACGCTCCGCACCGCAATCGCGTTTCCGGGATCGGTCTGCGAGAGCTGCTCGAACCGGGCCAGCGCGCCTCTCGCGTGCTCGACGGCCGGCACCAGCCGACCGGCACTGCGCTCCACCGCCGCGAGCTTCTCATAGGCGATGGCCAGGTCGCGCTGGATGTCACCGTGCAGGGGCTCACGGGCGGCCAGGGCCTGGCGAATCTCGAACGACGCGCGGTAGGCCTCCCCCGACTCGGTCCAGCGCTCCGCCAGCTGGTGCATCGTGCCCAGCCGTTCGTAGACGATGCCGAGGTACCGGCGCGCACGCTGGTCGGCCCGGGCATCGCTGGCGACGGGCGCGAGCACGCGAAGGGCTTCCCCGTAGTGGCGCAGCGCGGGCTCGGTGCGCCCGAGATTCGGGAAGTTGGGGTTGCCGAGCAGGTCCCCCAGCTTGATGTGTGCGATCGCCGCCTGGAGGTCGTCCTCCGGCGCGCGTGCCGCATGCGCGGCAATCGCCGCGAACTGCCGCGCCGAGGTCTCCGCATGACCGAGCGCGTCGGCGCGGTCCCCCATCCAGGCCAGCACGTCGGCGAGGCGGCGGTGCGCGAGCGCGAGCGTCCGTGCCGCGTCGAGGTCGCGAGGGTCGCTGCGCACCAGGGCTTCCGCGAGGGCGATGCCGCGGAGGTAGCTCTCGCGTGCGCCGGCGGAGTCGCCGATGTTGGGGCTGGTCGGATGTCCCTGCGCGTCGCCCATCTTCACGAAGCTCGCGGCCAGTTCGCGCCGCAGCGACGGGTCGTGCCCGGCGTCGGCCGCCAGTTGCTGCAGGTACTGCACCCCGGTCCTGACCATGAGTGCCCGGGCGTCGGTCGTGCCCGGCACGTTCACGATCGCGTCGTGCACGTCGAACATGAAGACACGGGTGAGCGCACGCAGTTGGTCGAAGCGCTGCTCTGCGCGCGCCCCGGCCTGGCGAGCGAGCGTCGCCTGTTGCACCACGATGCCCACACCGCCGGCGGCGACCAGCAGTGCGGCGAGCACCATGGCGATGCTGATGGCGTGGCGCTCGGCGAAGCGCCGCGACACGTACGCGGCAGACCACGGACGGGCCTGCACCGGCCTGTACTCGCGGTGCCGTTCGATGTCGCGCGCCAGGGCGTCCACGGTCTGATACCGCCGCTCCGGATCGCGGGCCGTCGCCTTCGCGATGATGGCGTCGAGGTCGCCTGCCAGCCGTCGTGACAGCGCCGCCGGCGACGGCAGGCGACGACGGGCGTGCACGTCGCCGCCGGCGTCGCGCGCGAGGTGGCTCGCCGGCCTGGTCTGCGTGGTGGTGAGGCTCGCAACCAGCGTCGCCCGGGGCCCCGGGGCGAGCCGATAGGGCGGCACGCCAGCCAGCAGCACGTGCAGCAGCACGCCGAGGGCGTACACGTCGGACGCCGCCGTCACCGGTTCTCCCGCGAGCTGTTCGGGACTGGCGTAGTCGGGTGTGAACGCGAGGGTGGAGGCCAGGGCCGATCGCTCGTCGGTCGCGGCTCCATCCCGCCAGAGCAGCTTGGCCACGCCGAAATCCAGCAGCTTCGGCGTGCCGTCGGGCAGCACCAGGATGTTGGCCGGCTTCAGATCCCGGTGGACGATGAGGTTCTGGTGGGCGTACTGCACGGCCCTGCAGATCGCGAGGAAGACGCCGAGTCGCCGCCCGACCGACAACCGGTGCTCGTCGCAGTACTCGTCGACGGGCACGCCCTGCACCAGCTCCATGACGAAATAGGGCTGACCCGAGGGCGTGGCGCCGCCGTCGAGCAGGCGGGCGATCGAAGGATGGTCGAGCCTGGCCAGCGTCTCGCGCTCGCGCTGGAAACGCTCCAGGACCGCGGCCGACGGCGCGGCGGGCGCCACGACCTTCAGCGCGACTTCGCGCTCGAAGGCCGCATCCGCGCGGACCGCCTGGTACACCACGCCCATCCCGCCGCGGCCGAGCACACCCGTGATGCGCCAGGGCCCCAGCACGGTGCCGACCAGGGACGGGGCACCGGCCGGCGCGACGGGTGTCTCGAGAAACCCGGAGTCGCCGGAATGCCACTGCAGCAGGGACCGCACCTCGTCGCGCACGTCGTCCGACACCGTGGCCGCCGCGAGGTACGCGTCACGCGCGGGCTCCGGCAGCTCGGCGAGTTCGTGGAACAGCTGACGCACCTCCGACCAGCGATCCGTGGTGGACATGGGACTATCGAAGGATACGCATGAGCATGGCTCGCCTGCCAGCCCCCCGTCGTCCTGCGGCAGGACGACGGCAGGGTAAAGTGCTGCGCATGACCTCCGTCCGTCCTTCCCTCCTCGGGGCGATCGCCATCGGTGTCGTCGCCATCTCGCTCGGGCTGCTCGCGCAGCCGCGGGGCGGCGCATCGGTGCCGCCCGACACCAACGGCGAGTGTCCGCCAGGCACCACCGAGACTCGTCCCGGGCGCTGCCAGAAGCCCGAGTTGCCGCCCCCGAGCATCCTCGACTATCGCCCGCGGTCCACGCTGGTCACCGAACAGCACCTGGTGCCGCGCGCGAAGTTCCCGGTGGTGGACATCCACAGCCATACGGGACCCACGCCCGACACCATCGACCGGCTGGTGAAGGAACTCGATGCCCTCAACGTCCGTGTGCTCGTCAACCTCAGTGGGGGATCGAGCCCGGACGCCATCAAGCAGAAGACCGACTTCATCAGGGCCAGCGCGCACGCCGACCGGTTCCGCGTCTTCGCCAACGTCAACTGGGATGGCGCCGGCGCGCCCGGCTGGGCCGAGAAGGCCGTGGCCGACCTCGAAGCCTCGGCCCGCAACGGCGCCATCGGCCTGAAGATCTTCAAGAACCTCGGGCTCACGGCCCGGGCGGCCGACGGCAGCCGGCTGAAGGTCGACGATCCCGCGCTGAAGCCGGTGTGGGACGCCTGCGCCCGACTGAGACTCCCGGTGCTGATTCACACGGCCGAGCCGATGGAGTTCTTCTCGCCGCTCGACTACAGGAACGAGCGCTGGCTCGAACTGGCGCTCTTCCCGAGCCGGCGCAACAACGCGCCGGGGCAGCCGTCGTTCGAAGAACTGCTGGCCGAGCGCGACCGCATGTTCGCAGCCAACCCGAAGACGACCTACATCGCGGCGCACTTCGGCTACTACGGACACGACCTGAAGCGCGCGGCCGCTGCGCTCGACGCGATGCCCAACGTCGTGCTCGAGGTGTCGGCGGTGTTGTACGAGTTCGGACGGCAGCCCCGCGCGTCGCGCGCGTTCTTCTCGAAGTACCAGGACCGCATCCTGTTCGGCAAGGATGCGTACGAGACCAGCGAGTATCCGTACTACTGGCGGGTGTTCGAGACCGGAGACGAGTACTTCGACTACTACCGCGACTATCACGCGTTCTGGAAGCTGTACGGGCTCGAGCTCCCGGACCAGGTGCTGCGGAAGGTCTACTACGCCAATGCGGTGCGCGTCACACCCGGCCTGCCGCAGAACGGCTGGCCCAGGTGACGCCTCACGCATGACGCATGACGCGACAGAGGTAGGGCGCGGTCTCCGACCGCGCCGTCACCGACAACGGCCGCGTGGGACACGCGGCCCTATCTCGTTGGAGCTATGGACGTCGGCGCAGGACGATCGCGAGGCCGGTGAACGCGAGGCCCAGCAGCGCAGTGCTTCCGGGTTCGGGCACCGATTGCGACTCGGGCGTCACCATGAACTCCGCCGACCACGACGACCGGACGAACGCCATCTCGTCGTCGGCCATCAGCCCGAACGCCGTCGCCCCTGACTGGTCGAGGCGCGAGGTGATCGTGCCGGTGAACACGCTGCGCTCGCCGAGCTGGTTGGTGGCCGTACCGGCGACCATGAAGGCCACGGTCGAGCCCACGGGATCCAGGTTGAAGAACGTGTAGGGCGAACCTGCAGGCGTGCAGGTCTCGCCGGGCACGTCGGTGCACGGCGCGGGGCCGACCCCGGCCTCGATCTGCTCGAGCCGGAAGTTCCACGATTCACGCCCGTCGAACTCGACGAAATCGTCCACACCCGTCGGCCCGGGCACGAGGCTCGGCAGGTCTCGAATCACGCCCCCGGTGAGCCCGCTGAAGCTGCCATCGCCGTAGGTGACCTGGAAGCCACCGGTCAACACGGGGAAGAACGGCCCGAAGTCCACGGAGGTGCGGCCCAGTTGCACCTCGTTGACGCCACCCGCGATACCGAACTCTCCGTCGAGGGCGGCCCCCGACGCATCCGTTGCAGCGATCAGCACACCCACGCCGACCGCGATTACTGCTCTGCTCGCTCTCATCGTCACCTCCACCGGCCCACGCCCCGATGGCGGGGGCCGGTGGCGTACCTTGCACGATGCGGGCCGCATGCGTGGCGAACTGGTCACGGCGGATAACGCGACGTGCCGTGCGGTCGAGTCGCGCGAGCCCGTGTCTGCACGACGTACACCTGCCGCCGTTCACGACAAGGCCCACCGGCCTTACTCGTCGGTGTCGCGGCGACGGGAACGCTTGAGCTCGGCGTGCTTCTGCTTGGCCTCGAGGCGACGCGCCTTCGACGCGCGCGTGGGGCGCGTGGCCCGGCGAGTGGCCGGGGCCACGGCTGCCTGCTCGAGCAGCGCGCGCAACCGCTCGCGCGCGGCCACGCGGTTCTGGGCCTGCGTGCGATACTCACGCGCCTCGATGACCAGCACGCCCTCGGCCGTCATGCGGCTGCCGGCCAGCCGCACCAGCCGCGCCTTCACGGCCGTCGGTAACGTCGTGGCCGACACGTCCACGCGCAGTTGCACGGCGGTGGCCACCTTGTTGACGTTCTGACCACCGGGGCCCGAGGCCCGCACGAACCGCTCCTCGAGCTCGCGGTCGTGCAGCACGACCTCGTCGGACACACGAATCACGGCGCGGTGGCCCTGGCCTGGCCCTGGCGCGGCGGCGTGCGCGTGGTGGCGGTGTGCGAGACGACCTGTCGCGCCGGGCGCAGCGGCCGACGCAGGGCCTCGGCGAGCACGCGCCCCTGCGAGCCGCTGGGTGGCTCCACGCCCAGGAGCACGGCGAGCGTGGGCGCCAGATCGTTCAGGGCGACACGCTGGTGGTACTGGCCCGGTTCCACGCCAGGTCCCATGATGATCAGCGGAATGTGTGCGTCGTAGCTGTACGGTGTGCCGTGCGTCGATCCGGTGCCTGCCGCCATCCAGAAGGGCTCGAGGACGACATGGAGGTCGCCCGAGCGGTCGCGATGGTAACCACGGGTCACGCGCTGCGAGATGAGGTCGTCGGGAAGCTGTCCGCTCAGCACGGCATCGCGCGTGTAGACGCGCGCCACGTGGGCGACACGTCCCGCCGCCTCGGCCGCCACGGCCCGCGCCGCCGAGGCGTCGATCCCGCGTGAGGTCAGCACCGAGTGATCGAGATACACGTGCGGGAGCGAGGCACGCTCGATCCAGGTGCCTTCTCCGAACCGTGCATCGAGGGCGGCGTCGATCGCCTCGGTGAGGGCCGACAGCTTGAACCGGCCCGAGGGAACCCGGAGGGCTGCGGCGACTTCGGGGATGGGCGCCACGCCATGGTCGGTGGTGAACGCCACCAGCGTCCGCGCAAGGCCCACGCGCCGATCCACCTCCGCCAGCAGTTCCTGCAGCTGCCGGTCGGTCTGGCGCGTGATGTCGCGCACCTCGGGCGAGTCCGGCCCGTACGTGTGGCCGACCGAGTCGTTGGACGAGAAGCTCACGGTCAGGACGTCGGTCACACCCCTCCGGCCGAGCTGCTCGTGCTCCAGTGCGGCCCTGGCCATCGCCAGCACGAGTTCGTTGCCCGCCGGACTGGCGGTCACGGCCGTGTTGAGCGGCGCCCCGGGTGCCGTCGGATACGCGTGGCTCCCGCCCTCGAAGTCCCACAGCTGTCCGGCGTACGACTCGGGCAGGCGCCTGGCATTGACCTCCTCGACCCAGGCCGGCAGGGTCTCGCGGTAGTAGGTGCTCGTCACGAAACGACCCGCCCGGAAGAAGTACGCGCCGTCGGCCGCGTGCCCCGCGGGCAGGATGGCGCTCCGGTCCTTCAGCGAGATCCCGATCACGCGTGGCGCCTCCGCCGCGCCGGGCGAGGCGCCGGACGCGAGCTTGAGCTGGTCGCCCAGCGTGGTGACGAGCAGGCGACGCGGCGAGGCCCCGACACCCCCGCCCGCCTCGGCACCCACGATGCGGACGGTGTCGTCGGTGATGCTCTCCACGTTGGTCTTCGAGGCGCGCTCGTACCAGGTGTTGTCGATGATGCCGCTGATGCTCGGTGGGGCTCCCGACAGCATCGTCGCGTGTCCGACCGCCGTCACGGTGATCGCGTGCTCGAGCTGTGCGTCGGTGAAGGACGCGCCCCGCGTCAGGAGGGTCCGGAGGCCGCCGGTCGGCTCGCCGAAGCGCGTGAGGTAGTCGGGGCGGAACTGGTCGACGGCGATGAGCAGCACCAGGCGGATGGCCGGGTCGTCGGCCGCCGGCCGCGGAAGGCGCCCGGGAGCTTGCGCAACCACGCGGCTCGGGACCACGCCGCCCACGAGCAGGGCGGCCAGCGCGAGGCACGACGACACACGGAGGAGGGACCTGCGAACCATGGTCTTCCAAGCATAGCCGCGCTCTGCGGTAAGCTTCACGCGCTTTCCCTCGGCGGGAGACGCCTTTTCGCGGGAGTGACCGGGTGGCACGACGAGTCCGCGGGCTGCGGTGGTACATCGGCGGCCTGCTGTTCCTATCGACGGTCATCAACTACATCGACCGGCAGACCCTGAGCGTCCTCGGTCCGGAGCTCAAGACCGTCTACGGCTGGAGCAATGTCGAGTTCGCGCGCATCCTGATTGCCTTCCGCGTGGCCTACGCCGTGGGGCAGACGATCGCCGGACGCGTGATCGACAAGCTCGGCACGCGCAACGGCCTCTCGCTCGGTGTGGCGTGGTACTCGGTGGCGGCCATGGCCACCTCGCTGGCCGCGGGACTGCCGTCGTTCATGGGCGCGCGCTTCGCGCTCGGCCTCGGCGAGGCGGGCAACTGGCCCGGCGCCACCAAGGCCGTGTCGGAGTGGTTCCCGCGTCGCGAGTCGGGCTGGGCCGTCGCCATCTTCGACAGCGGCTCGTCGGTCGGCGCGGCCATCGCGCCCTGGCTGGTCCTCACGATCTACGCCACGTTCGGCAGCTGGCGCCCGGTCTTCGTCATCACCGGCGCGCTGGGGTTCGTGTGGCTGGCGCTCTTCCTGCTGCTGTACCGCAAGCCGGAAGACCATCCGCTGATCACCGACGAGGAGCGCGAGATGATCGTGCGGGAGCGCGACGTGGTCGACGCGGCCGAGAACGCCCCCGACACCGCCCTGCCGTATCGCACGCTCCTGCGCCTGCCGCAGACGTGGGGTTACATCCTGTCGAAGACCTTCACCGACCCGGTCTGGTTCTTCATCACCGACTGGTTCGCCATCTATCTCGTGAGCCGAGGGTTCAGCGTCGAGGAAGGCCTGCTCGCGTTCTGGGTACCCTTCCTCGCGGCCGATGCGGGCAACTTCTTCGGCGGCGGCGTGTCGAGCCGCCTGATCGCGCGCGGATGGTCGGTCGGCGCCGCACGCAAGGCCATTGGCGTGATGGGTGGGCTCGGCATGACGCTGCTGGTGCCCACGATCTGGGTGGAGTCGCTGCCGGCCATCATCGCGTGCTTCGCCGTGTCGACCTTCGCGTACGCGGCGTTCTCGACGGTGATCCTCAACCTGCCCGCCGATCTGTACGCACCGGCCTCGGTGGCCTCGGTGAGCGGCATGGGCGGCACGGGCGCCGGCCTCGGCACGATCGCCGCCATCTACGTGACGGGCATCATCGCCGACCGGTACTCGTTCGCGCCCATCATGATCGGCGCCAGCATCGTGCCCCTGATCGCGATGGCCGCAATGCTGGTCCTCGTCCGCAACACGGCCGCCACCCGTGCCGGGCTGGTGCGCGAGATCTGATGTCGAGCGCCGTGGCCCGCCTCTGGGGCGCCGGCCTGCGGCGGCGCGACGTGCTGGCAGCCGGCCTCGCACTGACAGGCCTGCGCGCAACGGCGGCGCGGGCCGCGACGGCGGCGGGGGCCGGCACGCAGCCCGTCACGACCGGCCCGGTCGTGCTCGAAGCCGCACGCCTGTTCGACGGCACGACGGTCGTGGTGCGCGACGGCGCGCGGGTGGTCGTGCACGACGGCCGCATCGTGGGGGCGGGTGCCGCGCGCGACGTCGCCGCGCCCACGGGTGCCACCGTGCTCCGCGAACCGACAGGCACAATCTGCCCGGGCCTGATCGACTGCCACTACCACATCGAGGAAGACCCGGACCTCGCCCTGCGGCAACTGGCCAACGGCGTCACCGCCTTCCGCGACCCCGGCGAGTGGATCGAGATGCACGAACCGCTGCGCGCGCGCATCGCGCAGGAGCAGCTGCCGGGGCCGCGCCTCTTCCTCACGGGCCCGCACATCGACGGCGAGCGTCCGGCCTACCCGGCCGATGCGGTCGTCGCGCGCGACCCCGACGAGGCACGGCGACAGGTGCTGCGCGCGCTCGACCAGGGCGCGAGCGCCATCAAGATCTACTTCCGCCTGCCGCTGGCCTCGGCACTCGCCGTGATCGAGACGTGCCGGGCGCGCGGGGTGCCGAGCACGGCACACCTCGAGATCCTCGACGCGCGGGAGCTGCTCGACGCCGGCCTCACGGGCCTCGAACACATCACGTCGTTCGGCACGAGCCTCGTGCCGCCGATGGCGGCCGAGCGGTATCGGCAGGCCGTGCTGGCCGACAACGACGCCCGGCGCGATGGACGCTACGCGCTGTTTGCCGAGGCAGACCTGGATGGCCCCGATGCGCGGCGCCTCTATGCGATCGTGGAGCGCACGCGACCGTTCGTGGACGCCACGCTCGCCGTGTTCGAGGCGCGGCCCGACGACCCCGTGCCGTCGCGCAGCACGCTCACCGCGGCGCAGCGGACCGCGGGATTCGCCAGGATGCTCGCCCTGACGCAGCGACTGCACGCGCATGGCGCACGGGTGGTGATGGGCGGCCACACGGCGGTGCCGCATGCGGGACGGGGCGAAGCGCCGTGGCGCGACCTCGAACTGCTGGTGGCCGCAGGCCTCACGCCGGTCGAGGCGCTGCAGGCCGCCACGCGATCGGCCGCGGCGTTCCTCGGCCGCGGGGCCGATGATCTGGGTGTGGTGCGGATCGGCGCCCACGCCGACCTTCTGCTGCTGGCCGGTGACCCGACGACCGACCCGGGCGCGCTGCGTGGGGTGCGTGCGGTGATTGCGGGGGGCCGGCCCGTGGACGTGGACCGGCTCCGCACGCGGTAGGACACGTGGCGCACCTCGACCAGCCTGAAGATGAAGAGATCGACGTGACGAGCGGAACAGGGGCGAACCTGCGCGAGATCTGCGCTTCCCGACGGGCCTGGCTGGCGGAGACCGTGGCGTCGCTTGCCCGCATCGAGTCGCCGAGTGGCGACGGCGAGGCGCTCGCGCGGTGTGGCGACGCGGTCGCCGGCCTGCTCGGGCAGATCGGGGCGCGCGTCGAACGGGTGGCACGCGACGGGGCGGCCGCGCCGCATCTCGTGGGCACGCTGGGGACGGGCGCCCGGCAGGTGCTGCTGCTCGGGCATATCGACACGGTGTGGCCGATCGGCACGCTCGAGGCGATGCCGGTCGAGGTGCGTGACGGGCGACTCCACGGCCCCGGCACCTTCGACATGAAGGCCGGCGTGGTCCTGGCGACGCTCGCGGCGGCCGTCGCGGCGCCGGCGCTGCACGACCTCCGCGTGCGCTTCCTCTTCACGACGGACGAAGAAGTGGGCAGCACCTCGTCGCGCGCGCTGATCGAAGACGAAGCGAGGGCGAGCGAGGCCGTCCTGGTCTTCGAGCCGGCGCTGCCGGGCGGCGCGCTCAAGACGGCGCGCAAGGGCGTCGGCAGCTTCCGGCTCGACGTCCACGGAGTCTCCGCGCACGCGGGCATCGCGCCCGAAGCCGGTGCCTCGGCGATCACGGAACTGGCGCGACAGGTGATCGCCCTCGACGCGCTGCAGGACCGCACCCGCGGCACGACCATCAACACCGGGCTCGTGCACGGCGGCACGCGCAGCAACGTCGTCGCCGAGTCGGCGTCGGCCGAGATCGACGTGCGCGTGAGCGAGGGCGCCGAGCAGGCGCGCATCGAGCAGGCGTTGCCGTTGCTGCGGGCCACCGATCCGCGCGTCCGGCTGTCGTGGTCGGGCGGATTCGAGCGGCCGCCGCTCGAACGCGGCCCGCACGTGGAGCGCCTGTTCGCACTGGCGCGGGAGGCCGGCGCGTCCCTCGGCCTCGACGTGCGGGAGGGCGCCACCGGCGGCGCCTCGGACGGCAACTTCACCGCCGCACTCGGCGTGCCGACCCTCGACGGGCTGGGCGCCATCGGCGATGGCGCTCACGCCCGGCACGAACACGTGGACGTCGCGTCGCTGCCCGATCGCGCGGCCCTGGCCGCTGCGATCCTGCTCGCCCTCGATCGCTCCCAGGGCTGGTAGGGACGGCTCGCTGAGCCGTCCGTCACCACGCGGATGGTAGGGACCGCGTCCCGCCGGTCCGCCGGGCGCGGGGCCGCCGTGTCCGGTGGCGGATGGTAGGGACCGCCGTCCCGCCGGTCCGCCGGGCACGGGGCCGCCGTGTCCGGTGGCGGATGGTAGGGACCGCCGCCCCGGCGGTCCGCCGGGCGCGGGGCCGTCGTGTCCGGTGGCGGATGGTAGGGACCGCCGCCCCGGCGGTCCGCCGGGCGCGGGGCCGTCGTGTCCGGTGGCGGATGGTAGGGACCGCGTCCCGGCGGTCCGCCGGGCACGGGGCCGCCGTGTCCGGTGGCGGATGGTAGGGACCGCCGTCCCGGCGGTCCGCCGGGCGCGGGGCCGTCGTGTCGTTGCTGTGACGGACGGCTGGGACAGCCGTCCCTACCTGCCTGTGAACACCTGGCGGTCGACGGTGATCGCATCGAGGAAGTCTTCGTCGATCTCGACGCCGATGCCGGGCCCGTCGGGCACACCGACCGTGCCGTCGGCGGCCACCTCGAACGGCTTCGTGATCACGTCGCGGGCCCAGTAGCGCTTGCTCGCCGAGATGTCGCCGGGCAGCGAGAAGTTGGGCAGGCTGGCCAGCGCGAGGTTGTGCGCGCGACCGATGCCACACTCGAGCATGCCTCCGCACCACACCGGCGCCCCGTGCGCCTGGCACACGTCGTGGATGCCGAGCGCCTCCGTGTAGCCGCCCACACGCCCGATCTTGATGTTGATCAGACGGCAGCTCCCGAGCGCCAGCGCGTGCGCCGCCGCCCGTGCGTGCACGATGGATTCGTCGAGACAGATCGGCGTGCGCAGCACGCGCTGCAGCGCCTGGTGATCCACGAGATCGTCGTGCGCGAGCGGCTGCTCGATCATCAGCAGGTCGTAGGCGTCGAGCCGCCGCAGGTGGTCCGCGTCGGCCAGCGTGTACGCCGTGTTGGCGTCCACCGAGAGCAGGCCCGTCGGGTAGGCCTCGCGCACCGCACCGACCACGTCGAGATCCCATCCCGGCTTGATCTTCAGCTTGATGCGCTGGTAGCCCTGTGCGACGTGGGCCAGCACCTGCTCGACGAGCGACGGGATGTCGCGCTCGATCCCGAGGCTCACCCCGACCGGCACGCGATCGCGGGTGCCCCCGATGGCTTCGCGAATCGACACGCCGCGCGACCGGGCGGCCAGGTCCATGAACGCGAGCTCGAGGCCGGCCTTGGCCATCTGGTGGCCCTTGAACCGCCGCAGCGCCGCCGCCACGTCGGCCACCGACGACAGCGTGCGCCCGAGCAGGTCGGGGACGAAGCAGTCGGCCAGCACGTGCCGCGCCGTCTGGATGGTCTCGGCACTGAACAGCGGCTCGTGGTCGGCCACGATCTCGCCCCAGCCCGCGATGCCGTCGGCCTCCATCCGGACCAGGGGCACCAGGCGCGCATCGGTGCGACCGAAGCTCGTCTCGAAGGGCCGCACCAGCGTGAGGCGAATCATCCGCAGCTCGACGGACGAGAGGCGAACAGGGGCGGCGGCAGCGACGGCTCGGGTCGGCGCGGGCAGGTCGGCGGCAGGCATCCCGACATCGTACAACCCGCCCCCGACGCCCGGCCCGACGAAGCGGTATCCTCGTCAGGCATGTCCTCGTCTGCCCCCACCCCGTCGCCCGCGGCGCACGACGCCCGCCACCACGGGGCGATCGAGTTCCGCGAGCTCACCAGCGTGGACGACATCCGCCTCGTGCAGGACATGGAGCGGCGCGTCTGGGGTCTGGACGACGTGGACGTCAGCCCGGTGCTGCTGCTCGTCGCGCTCGTGAAGTCGGGCGCGCTGCTGCTCGGTGCCTTCATGGAGGGCACGCTGCGCGGGTTCGCGTTCTCGGTCCCGGGCGACCGTCACGGTCGGCGCCTGCACTGGTCGCACATGACCGGCATCGACGCCGCGCTCCGGAGCTCGGGCCTCGGCACGGCCCTGAAGCAGGAACAGGCCCGCCGCGTCGCCGCACGAGGCTACTCGTGCATCCAGTGGACGTACGATCCGCTCCAGAGCCTCAACGCCCACCTGAACCTCGTGAAGCTCGGCGCCCGGGCCGACGAGTACGCCAGGCACGTCTACGGCGACTCGACGAGCGACCTGCACCGCGGCGCGCCCACCGACCGTTTCGTCGCCACGTGGGAGCTCGACCCGTCGGGTCACCCGATCCGATCGCCACTTGCCACGCAGGCCGTGAACGAGGCGGGCGTGCCGGCCGGTCGGGTGGACGAGCACGGGGGCTGGCACGTCTATCGTCCCGCGGCGGACCTGCCCGACGCGCGCGTCGTCTGCGTGCCCGTGCCCGCCCGATTCTCGGCGATGCTGCAGGCCGTGCCCGACCTCGCCCTCGACTGGCGCCTGCAGACGCGCGCACAGTTCGAGGCGCTCTTCGCGCGTGGCTACGCCGCCGTGGCGTTCCGACGCGACGGCGACCGGGGCGAATACCTGCTGGTCAGGCCGTAACCTCGGCGGACGGCCCGGAGGGCCGTCCCTACCTACCGACTGTTGACGCTCCCCGCGCCCGGCGGACGGCCCGGAGGGCCGTCCCTACCGTGGCATGCGGTCGGGGTTGTCGGTGATCACGCCGTCGACGCCGGCGGCGATGGCGTCGCGCATCTCGGCGGTGACGTCGGCATGGTCCGGCGTGGACGAGGCGCGATACGTGTAGGGTGTCACCCGCAGGCCGAGCGCCCTGGCGCGCGCCACGAGGCCGGGGTCCTGCCGGATCACCTGCTTGTCGGGACTCAACCCGCTCACGAAACGGCGCGCCTCGGCCAGGCCTTCCGGCGACGTCCAGCGTGCCGCGTCGCCGGCACCGAAGAGCAGGTGCAGCGGGAGGGGCGACCGCAACTCGGTCGCGATCCGCTCCAGGCTCCCAGCGGTGAACGACTGCACGACGATGGGCGTGCGCGCGTCGGCCCACGGCTGATCGAGACCGGCCGCGCGCAGCTCGGCGATCATCTGTGCTTCGATGCCGGGATGGCGCTCCGGCGCCTTCAGCTCGATGTAGAGCCCGGTCCGGCCACGCACCGCCTCGATGGCCTCGGCAAAGGTCGGCACACGCGTCCCGGCAAACGACGCGCCGAACCATCGCCCCGCGTCGAGGCGACGCACCTCCGCCAGCGTGAAGTCGTCGAGCGGCCACTGCCGCCCGGTCTCGCCGCGCACGACGACCGGCCGCGCGCGGCCCGGAAAGAGGTCCTCCACGTCGGTGGTGCGCTCGAGCGTGAGATCGTGCAGGCACACCAGCGCGCCGTCCTTCGTGCGCTGGAGATCGATCTCGACGAACGTCGCGCCCTGCGTGGCGGCCAGCGTGAACGCCGGCACGGTGTTCTCGGGGGCGTAGGCCGATGCGCCGCGATGCGCGACCACCCAGGGTCGCGGCGGTGGCGGCGCGGCGGTGGCCCAGAGCCACGCGCCGGCGCCGACGATCAGGAATGCAGCAACGTGAGGGGCGACGACCACCCGACCACGGTACACCATGGTCAGGTGGGGTCGGCCGTCCCTACCAGAGATACGTCGCCTTCAGCCAGACGGTGTGAGCGGTGTACGGGTCCCACCCGTAGTTCATGAGCAGGAAGGTGTTGCTGTGCGCCAGGCGATCGAGCGTCTGCGTGCCGAGCGCCCAGTCGTTCACCTTGAACTGGTCGTACAGGTACGTGAGACCGAGCGACAGGTTGCGGCGCACCCAGTAGCTCGTCACGACGCGAGCCTGCGACCACGAGTTGAACACCGGCGAGAGCTGCACGGGCGTCGGCAGCGTGCTGTTGGGCGCCACGCCGTACGACCACTCGGTGTCGGCGCGCGTGAAGTCGTAGTTGACGCCGAAGTCGAGCTTTCCGGCGATCTTCGGCACCTCGAGGTAGCCGCTGAAGGTGTGGACCTTCTCGTCGATGTCGTCGGTCCAGTTGCGGCGCGGATCGAAGAACGTCGGGTCGGGCGGCGGGTTGGCGGTGCGGCTCTGCTCGAGGGACGCGAACGTCTCGTAGAGATAGCTGCCGCCGATCGTGACCGCGTCGCTCGGGGCGAAGTCGGCGCCGAAGCCGAAGGTGGAGAAGTCCTGGCTCTGGAGGCCGAACTCGACGTCGGGCCGATCGTCGTTGCCCACCGATCCGTTGACGTTGAGCGAGAGTGACGTGGTGGGCATGAAGGTCACCACGACCTGCGCGACGTCGCGGTCGCGATCGCTGATGTCGGCGTGCCGCAGTCCGGGCTGTTCCGAGTAGTCGACCAGCACCTGCGGGTCGAAGCCCTTCCCGCGCCGCTGCGAGCTCATGACACTGGCCCGCACCGTCACGTACCGGTTCGACGTCCAGTCGTAGCCGAACCGCACGGAATCCTCGACGGTCGTGTCGTAGATGCGGTTGGTGCGATCGACGTCCTCGCGCACGTACCCGATGCGGAAGGCGCCGTTGCGCCACGGCGTCAGCGACGTGTCGAGTTCGAGGAGCTGCCGGTTGAACGAGTACGGGTGCGAGCTCTCGCCCGGCGTGTTGACGAGCGTCGTGTCGTAGCTGACCTTCTGGTCGTAGCGGAACGGCGCCGTCTTGTTGTTGAAGTCGTACGATCGGTAGCTGGCGTTCAACCAGGCCCAGCGCGCCGGCCGCGACGTGAAGCGCAGCATCACCGCGGTGATGTCCGCGTCGGCATCCAGCGTGTTCCGCGGGAGCGCCGGCGCCGCGATGACCGGGTTGATCGTCCACGGCAGCAGGTCCACGTCGCTGGCCATGGCCGACTGGCCGACGTAGGCGACGACCCGGCTCTTGGCCGGCAGCGCCACCGACCCCGTGGCCGAGATCGTGTGCATCGTGCTCGACGGCCACCGCGCCAGGCGTCCCTGCGCCGCTGCGTTGCTGGCAAACGTCAGGCGCAGCGGGTTGTCGAAGGTGAGCGACTCCACGTCGCTGTTGAACAGCGACCCGTCGTAGCCGGCGCGGAACAGCGCCTTCTTGTTGCTCCACTCCACGTTGGCCGCGATCTCGGTGTTGCGCTGCTGGATGGGCGCCGGCACCTCGAACGTGGAGGCCATGCCGAAACTCGAACCCCAGGGCTGGTAGCCCTTGCGGCCCGTGGACACCAGCGAGAAGTTGATGTCGGTGTTCCGGTTGGCCTGGTACTGCAGGCCGACGGTGGTGATGTCTCGACGCGCCTCGAGGTCGAAGCCCGTCGCGAACCCGTCCACCGAGTTGATCAACGTCGCCCGTCCGGCCTGAATCTCGGCCTGCAGGGCGTCGTCGACCACCAGCTCGGTCCGGCTCCGCTCGGAGAAGGGCGTGCGGGTCGAGTAGTCCTGCCGATAGGGGATCGCGTTGTACTCGAACCAGCCCTTCAATCGGCCGAACTGCTCGAACTCCGCCGAGTAGCGCTGGTCGCGGTAGCCGACGTTGTCGGCCTCGGCGCGCCAGTAGCGCGCGGTGGTCTCGTTGGTCCAGCGGAACCCCTGGACGACGGGGCCCGACCGGTAGTCGTTGTAGCGCATGAATCGCGCTTCGTCGCCGTCGACGTCGGTGAGGCGCACGCCGAAGTCCACCGAGCGGAGGTACGGGTCGAGCACGGCCCCGGCCTGGCTGTCGTCGGCGGGGGGCTGTCCCACGGGGGTCTGGGCCGAAGCCGGCGCCGTCCAGAGGAGGGTGCCGAGCAGGCCGACTGCAAGGATGCGTGTCGTCATGATCGTGTCCTCCCTAACGAAGCAGCGTGATGCCCGCCGGGTGATTGCTGCCGTGGATGGCCGAGTGGCAGTTGATGCAGCCACGCGAGAGCATGCGGTTGCTGCGGTTGTTCAACTGCGTCTGGTCGTAGACCGTGGCCGGGTGCCGCGAGTGGTTGTGGCACCGCTGGCACAGCATCGGCGGCTTCGCGATCAGCATCCGCTCGTGCGGCGACCCGTGCGGGTCGTGGCAGCTCGTGCAGTTGTCGCGCACGGCCGCGTGCTCGTGCAGGAACGGCCCGCGCTTCTCGGTATGGCAGCTGATGCACGACTCGTTGAGCCAGTTGCCCACCTTCAGCAGCTTGACGTTGGTCGCGCCGTGCGGGTTGTGGCACGAGGAGCACTCCATCTTGCCCTCGTTGACGGGCATGTGCGACGCGCGCCGCATCTTGGCCGCCTGCTGCTGGTGGCAGGTCTGGCAGAGCGCGGTCTGCGTGTCGGCCTTCAGCTGGCTCTCGGGCGACTTCGGCGAGTGGACGCTGTGACACGAGGCGCACGCCATGTTGCGTGCGTCGTGGGCACTGCCGTCCCAGAGCGCGTGCGCGCCCTTGGTGTGGCACGACATGCACGTCTCGTTGCCCTCGCGTGCCTCGGCCTTGGTGTCGCCGAACCGGATGATCTTGCCCTTGTCGTCGTCGTCCACGTGCGCCTGCCCGGGCCCGTGGCAGCTCTCGCAGCCCTGGTTGGCCGCTGGCGTGCGCGGGTTGGCGAGGCGCCCGTGCTTGGTCTTGTTGACGCTGCCCTGATCCTCGTGGCACTGCAGGCACACGTCGTCGCCCGTGTACCCGGCGGCGACCGGCTGCTGCTTCACCACCGCCGCGCCAGCCGTCGCCGGCGTCGCGGTCGTGCCCGTGGTCAGGGCCACGGGTGGAGCGGGCACCGTCGCGGCCGTGGGAACGGGCCGGACGATACCCTCCTGGTCAGGGCCGCCCCGCGCGTCGATCGACGCGACGGTCACGGCCGCCCACATCGCGAACGCGGCCCCGATGCCCGTCCACGTTGTTGCTGCACGCCTCATGAGGACCTCCGGATCGCACGCGACCGGACCGTTCCCGCAACTACGGCATTGCGGGGGCTATTTCTTCTTCCCGATGACAGGTCTCGCAGTCCTGCTTGATGACCGACCCGTCCTTCGCCGTGTGCGAGTCGTCGTGGCACCGGAAACAGCCGTCGGCGTCGGTGTGCCCACCGTTGCCGATGTAGGTGCCGAACGTCACGCGCATCGCGGGGAAGACATTGGCGCCGTGCAGGTCCGCGAGCACGCGGGCCGCTGCCGTGACCGCCGCGCGGTCCACGGGACCGGCGGAGGCGCCCTCGCCGGCATAGAACTGGTCGAGACCTGCGGCAATCGCCGTGCGGGCCTCGTCGCGGGTCGCGTAGTCGGCCTTGAGCAGCTTCACGGCCTCGCGCCGCAGGAACGGCAGCCGCGCGTCGAGTCGCCCGTCGACGAATGCACGATCCACGACGCGCTCGGCGCTGGCGGCAAACGGATGGGCGACCTTGCTGTGGCAATCGACGCAGTCCATGCGCCGACGCTCGCCGCCCGCCGTGGCCGGATCGAACCCCTCGACGACGTACTCCTTCACGTCCCCCTTCGCGTTGCGGACGCGCACCCAGGGAATCGTGGTGCGCGCGGCATCGGTCGCGATGTACTCGACCTCGATGTCGGGCGACGCGTGCCAGTGGAAGCCGCTGGCCGTGCCGTCGCCGCGCGTGCCGCCCACGAGCAGGGTCAGGAGTGTCTGGCTGGGCGTGTTGGCCTGATCGTCGGCGATGTCGGTGTAGAGCCGGCGACGCTCGCCAATCCAGCGTGTCGCCTCGTGACACTTGCCACAGGTCTGCTCGGCCGGCGGCCGGTGCGCGACCGGCGTCGGGACGGGACGCGGATAGTTGCCGGTGATCACGTGGAGCAGCTGCGCGGTGCCGCGCGCCTTGGCGGTGACGAATCCCGCAGCGCCCGTGCCGATGTGGCAGCTCGCGCAGGCCACCTTCGTGTGCGCCGGCCCGCGCTGCCACTGCACGAAGTGCGGCTCCATCGGCGTGTGGCACACCTCGCCGCAGAACGTGGGCGAGTCCATGTAGTGGATGGCCTGCACGCTCGCCGCCGTGACCAGCAGCGTGTTGAGGACGGTGGCCAGGGCCAGCAGCAGCACCCAGCCGCGCACGCGCGTGTCGGTGAGGTCGAGCGAAGGCCACCGGAACGCCGGCAGCCCCATGCGCTCGTGCCGGCGGGCCAGCCACACGCCGGCGGGCAACAGCAGCAACCCCAGCACGAACAGCGCCGGCAGCAGGACGAACGTGAACAGGCCGAGGTACGGATTCTCGAGCCAGCCGAGGCTCTCGACGATCCAGAAGGCGATGAAGAGCACCGCGCTCAGCGTGGTGAGCGCGGTGCCGAACGCGGCCAACGGGTGCGCGGTGAACGAACGCGGCAGGATGGGACGACCGTTGGACACGAGACCCTGCTTCTACTTGAGGCTCTGCATGTAGGCCACGAGCGACTTGAGATCCTCGTCGCCCAGCTTGTACGCCTTCATCTTGATCTTCGGCTTCTCGGCGAGCTTGGCTTCCATCTCGGCCGGCGTCACGATCCACTTGGTGATGTCATCGGCAGACAGCTTCGCGCCAACACCGTCGAGCGGGAACTTCTTGTTCCCCTTGCCCGCGATGGCGTGACAGGTCTGGCACTTGTTGGCCGCGTAGACCGCCTTGCCCTTCTCGACGTCCTGCGCGCTCATCGACGCGGGCAGGGCGAGCAGGGCGGCCAGCACGGCTCCGGAGGCAATGCGCTTCATCTCGAGGTCTCCTTCTCGCAAAGGCGCGCGGGGCGTACGGGTCCCTGGCACCACGACACGTTCCCGCTTCGCGAATGCGAAGCACCGTACCACGCAGTGCCGGGATTCCGGCAAAGAGGCACGGGCACGCGGAGAATAGCGCATGCAGACGGGGCGATAAAGCGGTAAGTGAACGCTGAAATGCCGACCCAGCCGGTCGCATCGCCGCCGGGAATCACCGGCTTTTCGGCAGGCGCACTGGCCCAAGGTCTAGATGGGCTCGACGGCCTCGGACACGACTCGATGGAATTGCCGCGGAATCGGCAAGCCTCGCGTCGGCATGCATCGTGGCGGGCGCGTGGGTGGGGGCGTCACGCGCGTCGTGACGCCTCCCGGCGTAGGACTCGACCTACACGAGATTCAGACGAGGGCGGTCGCGGCCGTGCCACTTGGCCGACACGTCGCTGGCGACGTGGCGGCATCGGCCGCACGGCTCAGCTGCGTCGTCGCCGGGCCCCGGGGCGGCCACCGCCGCGCGCCCCCGGCCCGGTGCCCGTCCGTGCGGCGCCCTGTCCGTCGCGGCCCGACCCTGCCCCGCCGGATCGGGTCCCGCCCGGCCGGTGTGCACCCGGCCTGACGAGCGGCCCCGTCGCGCTGCCTCGCACGCTGCCGGCGGGCCGCGCAGCGCGCGCCTCGGCCTTGGCCTTGGCTCGTGCACGCTCTTCGGCCTTGCGCTGACGGATGGCGGCGATGCGCTCGGCCAGCGGAATCTCGAGGCGCGCGTCGGGCCGGGCCGTGTAGTCGAAGTCGGGCAACTGCACGCGCGGCAGCCGCTTGCCGATCGCCTTCTCGATCTGCGTCCACTCGCCCTCTTCTTCCCGCGAGACGAACGTGAAGGCTTCGCCGGTGGCCTCGGCGCGGCCGGTGCGGCCGACGCGATGGATGTAGTCCTCGGAGGCGACCGGGACGTCGAAGTTCACCACGTGGCCGAGATCGGAGACGTCGATGCCGCGGGCGGCGATGTCGGTGGCCACCAGGACCGGGAACTCGCCGCTCTTGAAGCCGGCCAGTGCGAGCGTGCGCTGCGCCTGGGATCGGTTGCCGTGGATACGGGCCGCCTTGACGCCCTGCCGCTCGAGGAACGCCGCCAGGCGGTCGGCCCGGTGCTTGGTCCGCGTGAAGACGAGCGCCTGCGTCATGACGCCGCGCGCGAGCAGGGCCACCAGCAGCGGCGCCTTCAGATCCTGCGATACGGGGTAGACGGCCTGCGTGATGCCCACGGCGGGCGCCGCCTGGCGGGCCAGGTTGATCTTCACGGGATCGCGCAGCAGTTCCCCGGTGAGCGACACGATGGGCGCCGGCATGGTGGCGCTGAAGAACAACGTCTGGCGACGCGGGGGCAGGTGCTTGAGCACGCGACGGATGTCGGGGAGGAACCCCATGTCCAGCATGCGGTCGGCCTCGTCGAGGACCAGGTACTCCAGGCCCGCCAGCTTCGCGTACGGCATCCGGAAGTGGTCGAGCAGTCGGCCGGGCGTCGCGATGAGCACGTCGACGCCCCGGCGGAACGCCTGCTCCTGCGGGCCCATGCCCACACCGCCGAACACGGCGGCGCCGCTGACCGGCGTGTGCACGGCAAAGCTGTTGAGATCCTCGAGGATCTGTGCGGCCAGCTCGCGCGTCGGCGTCAGCACCAGCGCGCGCGTCGTGCCACGCGGCACGTCCATGAGGCGCGTGAGGATGGGCAGCAGGAAGGCCGCCGTCTTGCCGCTGCCCGTGGCCGCGCAGGCCAGCACGTCGCGGCCGGCCAGGCCGGGCGGGATGGCATCCGTCTGGATGGGAGTGGGACGCGTGAACCCGAGCTCCTTGAGCGCGCGGGTGAGGCTGGGATGCAGACCGAGGTGTGAGAACGGCACATGACAGTGTACGGGGTACCGGGTACCGGGTACCGGGTGCCGGGTGCCGGGTACCGGGGAGCGGGTATCGGGTGCCGGGTGCCGGGTACCGGGGAGCGGGTATCGGGGAGCGGGGAGCGGGTATCGGGGAGCGGGGAGCGGGTGGGGGCTGGTAGGGCTGTTAGGGCCGGCTGGCCCAGCCGGCCGTCAGCTCGCCATACGCCTCGACTGCGGCAGATGCCCGACGCGGTCGCCTAGACTTACTCGTCATGCAGCCACTCGGGCAGGCGGCCACTCGGCAGGGATTCCTGGCGTCATTCGCCACGCTCACGCATCCGCGGACCATCGCGCTGGCCGGGGCGCTGACGGCGCTGGCGGGACTGATCCTCCTGTTCATGGGACGCGTGCCGATCTGCCGCTGTGGCTACGTCGCGCTCTGGCACGGGCAGGTGATGAGCGCGGGGAATTCACAGCATCTGAGCGACTGGTACACCTTCTCGCACGTCATCCACGGCTTCCTCTTCTACGCGCTGCTGTGGCTGGTCGCCCGCCAGTGGCCGATCGGCCTGCGACTGGCGCTGGCAGTCGCCCTCGAGGGGGCCTGGGAGATCACCGAGAACACCGACGCGGTCATCAACCGCTATCGCGAGGCCACGATCGCGCTCGACTACTACGGCGACAGCGTCGTGAACTCGCTGGCCGACATCGGCGCCATGGTGCTGGGCTTCGTGCTGGCCGCCCGCGCGCCCGTGTGGACCATCGTGGCGGCCGCCCTCGCGATGGAACTCATCGTCGGCTACCTGATCCGCGACAACCTGACGCTCAACGTGGTCATGCTGCTGTACCCGCTCGAGGCCGTGCGCGAGTGGCAGATGGGGGGATGAGAGTGCCGGGAATGCTGGGAATGCCTGGTAGGGACGGCTGTCCCCAGCCGGCCCTACCGCTGTGGCCTCAGCATTCGCGGCATTTCCGGCATCGCGGCATTCCCCTGAGCTGGTCCGACCAGTGATACACTTCGGGCTTCTGATACGGACAAGAACGGGCCGCAGCGCTGCTGGATCGCGCCCGTGCATGGAGGCCACAGTGGCAGATCAACAGACAGGCAAGGGCATGTCGCGGCGCGAGTTCGCGTCGCGACTCGGCGTGACCGCCGCGGTGGTGGCCGCCGGCGACCACTTCCTTCCGTCCACGGCCCGCGCGGCGACGCGCATCCAGGGCGCCAACGACAAGCTGGTGTTTGCCAGCATCGGTGTGCGCGGGCAGGGCAACGGCCTCAAGCGGGGCTTTGCCAAGATCAAGGGCGTCGAGATCAAGACGCTGGCCGACGTCGACCTCAACCTCGAGGCCGAGCGCGTCAACGACAAGTCGCTGGCCGACGTCGCGACCTTCAAGCCGAATTTCGTCCAGGACTTCCGTCGCGTCCTCGACGACAAGGACATCGACGGCGTGATCATCGCCACGCCGAACCACTGGCACGCGCTCATGACCATCATGGCGCTGCAGGCCGGCAAGCACGTGTACGTCGAGAAGCCCTCGTCCTACACGGTGTGGGAAGGCCGCCAGGAGGTGGAGGCGACGAAGAAGTACGGCAAGATCGTGCAGGTCGGCACGATGAACCGCAGCCGCCCGGCCGTGCGCCAGGCGATGCAGTTCCTGAAGGACGGCGGCATCGGCAAGATCTACATGGCGCGCGGCCTCTGCTTCAAGCCCCGACCGCCGATCGGCAAGTACCCCGACGGCCCGCTCGGCGCAGGGCAGACGTTCAGCATGACCGTGGGCGGGCGACCCGAGCCGGCCTGGAACGCCGCGTACCTCTCGAAGGTCGACTACGACCTCTGGCTCGGCCCCGCCGCCAAGACGCCGTTCAACGTCAACCGGTTCCACTACAACTGGCACTGGAACTGGTCGTACGGCAACGGCGACACCGGGAACCAGGGTCCGCACCAGTTCGACATCGCGCGCTGGGGGCTTGGCAAGATGGAGCACCCGGTGAAGATCAGCTCGATGGGCGGGTACTTCGGACCGGAGTCGGCGCAGGAGACTCCCAACGTCCAGACCTCGCTGTTCGAGTACGCCGACGGCACGGTGCTCGAGTTCGCCACGCGCGGCGAGTCGACCAACGAGGAAGGCGGCGTCCGGATCGGCAACCTGTTCTACGGCACCGACGGCTGGATGTGGGTCGACGGCGACGGCCGCAAGTGGCAGTCGTACAAGGGGCGCAACGGCACGGAGAAGGGGCCGGGGTCCGAGGCGCCGCCGTCGAGCGGCGGCAGTGACCCGCTCGTGCTCTTCAGCATCGAGACGCCGCACTACCAGAACTTCGTGGACGCGATCCGCGCCAACGATCCGAAGAAGCTGACCTGCGACGTGCTCGAGGGACACCTCTCCTCGACACTGCCGCACCTGGCCAACATCGCCTACCGCGTCGGCCGCCAGCTCCAGTTCGACGGCAAGACCGAAACGTTCGTCAACGACCGCGAAGCCGACAAGCTCCTCACGCGCGAGTACCGTACGGGCTTCGAGATCAAGCCCATCGCCCGCACCGAGTAGCGCCCAGCCACGTCACCGGTCCCCCTTGACCCCGTCCGCCGCTGTCGGCGCGACGGGGTCTTCTCGTGCGACCGTGGATAATCGGGGCGTGCCGCTCCTGCTGATCGTCGCGCTGGCCGTCGTGGCCGGCTGCTCAGCCTCGCCCGTCCGCGACGACACCGTCACGGTCTTTGCCGCCGCCAGCCTCAAGAACGCCCTCGACGAGGTCGCGGCCCGGGTGCTGCGACCGGCGGGTCTCCCGGTCCGACTCACCTACGCCGGCACACCGGCCCTCGCACGGCAGATCGCCGCCGGCGCGCCTGCCGATCTCTTCATCGCCGCCGACGAGGCCTGGATGGACGACGTGGCGCGGGGCGGCCACGTGCAGGCCGTCACGCGTGTGGCCCTGCTCGGCAACGCCCTCGTGCTGATTGCTCCGGCCGACACCGCCCGACCGGTGGCGCTCTCGTCACAGACTGCGCTCCGCGCACTGCTCGGCGACGGGCGACTGGCCGTGGCCGACCCCGAGAGCGTGCCGGCCGGACGCTACGCGCGCGAGGCCCTGACGACGCTCGGGTTGTGGGCGCAGGTGGCCGACCGTCTCGCACCCAGCGACAACGTGCGCGCGGCGCTCGCGCTCGTCGCGCGCGGCGAGGCGCCCGTCGGCGTGGTCTACCAGTCCGATGCCCGCGACGAACCCCGCGTCGCCACCGTCGCCACGTTTGCCGACACCACGCACACGCCCATCCGCTACCCCGCCGCGCTGACGACCAAGAGCCGCCCGGAGGGTGCTGCGGTCCTGCAGCGTCTCCGCTCGCGCGCCGCCGCCGCGATCTTCGTGCGGCACGGCTTCACGGCGCTCTCGGAGGCGCCGTGACGAGCCTCTCGAGCGACGAACTGGCCGTGCTGCTGTTGAGCCTCAAGGTCGCGGCCTGGGCCACGGCCGGCTGCGTGCTGCTGGCCGTCCCCGTCGCCTTCCTGCTGGCCCGCGGGGAGTTCTGGGGCCGGTCGCTGCTCAACGCGCTCGTCCACCTGCCGCTCGTGATGCCGCCGGTCGTGACCGGCTACCTGCTCCTCCATGCGTTCGGGCGACGAGGGCCGGTCGGGGCATGGCTGGCCGAGACGCTCGGGGTGGTGTTCGCCTTCCGGTGGACCGGCGCCGCGCTGGCCGCCGCCGTGATGGGGTTCCCCCTGGTGGTCCGCGCGGTGCGCCTCGGGCTCGAACAGGTGGACCATCGTCTCGAGGAGACGGCGTCGACACTCGGCGCCAGTCCGTGGCGCGTGTGGGCCACCATCACCGTGCCCCTCTCGGCGCCCGCGATCCTCGGCGGAGCGATCCTCGGATTCGCGAAGGCCCTCGGCGAGTTCGGCGCCACGATCACGTTCGTGTCGAACATTCCCGGCGAGACGCAGACGCTGGCCCTGGCCATCTACGCCGCGACACAGGTTCCGGGCGGCGACGCGCAGGTGCTTCGCCTCCTCGCGCTCTCGATCGCCGTGTCGTTCGCGGCGCTCCTGGTGTCGGAAGCGCTCCTCCGCCGCGCGCGGACGGACGGACGCTGATGCTGGAGGTGGCCGTCGATCACCGCGTCGGGGCACTCCATCTCCAGGTGACGTGCGCGTGCGGTCCCGGCCTCACCGCCATCGTCGGTCACTCGGGGGCGGGCAAGACCACGCTGCTGCGCCTGATTGCCGGAGTGTCGCGACCCACGGCCGGTCGCATCGCCCTCGACGGAGACGTGCTCGTGGATACGGCGGGCGGCGTCTGGCGTCCGCCGCACGTCCGCCGCATCGGGTACGTGGCCCAGGCGCCTCACCTGTTTCCACACCTGTCGGTGCGCGGCAACCTGCGGTACGCGCGCTGGTGCGCCGGCCAGAATCCGCCGGGTCCGGCTGCCTGGGACGAGGTGGTGGACCTGCTCGACCTCGCGCCGCTGCTCCGGCGGTCACCGCGCACGCTGTCGGGAGGGGAACAACAGCGGGTCGCGCTCGGCCGCGCCCTGCTGGCCGCACCCCGGCTCCTGCTCCTCGACGAACCCCTGGCCGCCGTGGACGTCGAGCGGCGCCACGAGATCCTCCCGTACCTCGATCGGCTCCGCACGACGGCACGCCTGCCGATGCTCTACGTCACGCACACGCTGGCCGAGGTCGAGACCCGTGCCGATGCGCTGCTGCGTCTCGCCGAGGGCAGACTCGACTCGCCCGCGTAGGGTAGGGACGTGTGCGAGCCTGCATCAGGCATCAGGCATCAACCTTCAGAAGGGCCAGTCGAATCCCACCAGCGGGAAGATGCCGTTCTGGGAGTTGATCTCGGCCTCGTTGCGCGTGCGATTCCAGCCGAGCGTCGCGAAGTTCTTCCGATTGGTGATGTTCTGCGCGCCCGCGAAGAAGGTCACGCGCTGACCGCCGATGGTCACGGCCCGATCGACGCGCACGTCGAGGCGGAAGTAGTCCGCCGCCCGCAGCAGGTTGACGCGCGGCAGGTCGAAGACCCCGCGGTTCTGCGACACCGACAGCGCCTGGTCGAACGGCGTGAACGGCCGGCCCGAGAGGTACACCGCCCGGGCTGATGCCTGCCAGCGCTCCCGGAACAACCACGACCCCGACAGGTTCAGCACGACCGGGTAGTCGAACGAACCCGGCCGGCGGACGCCGTCGAGACCGGCGTGACGCGTGCGCGAGAGGGCCAGGCTGGCCTGGCCGTACCACGCGCCACCCGGCTTGCGCTCGGCGAGCAGCTCCACCCCGGTGACTTCGCCGGTACCGTCGCTCAAGAGGGGAAACAGGATGTCGCGGGTCGCGAACGTGTCGCCGATGTTGGCCAGCGACAGTTCCGGGATGTCGGCGGCCACGGGGTAGTTCCGGTAGCGCTTGTGGTAGGCCTCCACGCCGGCTCGCATGCGCCCCTCCCCCGTGTAGCTCACGCCGGTCACGAAGTGGTCGGCCTCGAACGGCTTCAGGAACCGGTTCTGGTCGTAGGCGGCCAGGAACAGGAAGAACGGTTGCTGGTAGTAGCGGCCGTAACTCCCCCGCCACGCCCACCGATTCGCGAAGCCGTAGCTGACACCGGCGCGCGGGCTGACGCGCGTGGCCGACAGGTAGTCGTAGTGGTCGACCCTCGCGCCATACGTGACGTTGAGGCCGGGCAGGAGATCCTGCGTCGCCTGCACATAGAGGCCGGCCTGCGACGAGGTGAACTGCCGTGTGAGCACGAACGGCGCGTAGCCCGGTTCCTGGACGTACGGGCTGTCGTTGCCGAAGGGCGAGGCGGTGTCGTAGTCGATCGCGAAGAACTTGTAGCTGCCGCCGACCTGCAGCGTGAACGTCCGCCCGAGCGTGGCCGTGAGGTCGTACTTGACCGTCGTCTCGTCCTCCCCCGAGTTCTCGCGGAACACGATAGGGCTGTTGGCAATCAGTTCCTCGGCGGGCACGTCTGGCGGCGCGACACCGTCGAACGCGAGGTCCTTGACCTGCTGGTCGACCGAGGCCGTGGACCACGTGACGCCGAGGAGCCCGACCGCCCGCGTCCCGAACAGCCGCTGCCAGTTGACGCCCGTCGCCGAACGGGCGCCTTCGTACCGGATGTCGAAGGTGTTGATCTCGTCCTCGATGTCCTCCACGTCGTCCGATCGGCCGAGCCGGATGTTGTCGAAGCCCGACACGTTCACGACCCAGATGCGATCCCTGGGCGTGAGGTCGTACACGGCCTTGGCGTTGACCGTGTAGAGCGTCGGCACCCCACCGAACCCCACGTCGTCGGAGAACACGTCGAGGATGCTGCGCCGGCCCGACACGATCCAGGCGCCCCGCCCGTCGTTGATCGGCCCTTCGACGACGCCGCCGGCGCCGGCAAATCCGAACGTCGCGCGTCCGCCGAGGTTCTCGCGGCTGCCTTCACGCTGCGTCACCTGGAGCACGCTCGACGTGCGATTGACGTACGGAGCCGGGTAGCCGCCCGTGAGGAACGTGACGTCCTGAATCAGGTTCGCGTCGAGGATGCTGACGGTGCCGCCGGCCGACGCGAAGTTGGCGAACGTGTTGATGTTGGGAATCTCGATGTTGTCGACGATGAAGAGGTTCTCGAGCGGGCTGCCGCCGCGCACGATGATGTCGTTGCGGAAGTCGTTGGTGCCGGGCACCACCCCGGGCAGGGTCTGCACGTAGCGCGACACGTCCTGCAGCGCCGCGGCATTGGTGAGGATCTCCTCCTGCTGGATGAGGTACGCGGAGTTCTTGATCTCCTTCGGCGCGACGAAGGCCGACGGGGTCACCGTCACCGACTGCGTGAGGCCCTCGAGCGCCGGCAGGGCGACCTCGACGCGGCTCTCGAGCCCCGCGCGCACCACGACCGGCTCGCTCTGGAAGGGCGTCTGGCCCGCCGGTGTGATCTCGAGTCGATAGGCGCCGGCGCGCACGTCCGGAATCCGGAACCTGCCGTCGGCCTCGCTCACCGCGCACTGCGAGCTCTCGATGACGCAGACCGCGACGTCGGCGCCGGGCGTCCCGTCAGGGCGCGTCACGGTGCCCGTGATGGCGCCGGTTCCTGTGGTGTCCTGCGCAGAGGCAGGGTTGCTGGTGGCCAGGGTACAGAGGAGGCCGAGCAGGACCATCGAGCCGGGCGTGCGTGTGATGCGGAGGGTACGAACAAGACGAATGACGAACACGCAGGTACGACGCCCCCGGCCCCGCTCCCGTCACGCCGGCACGTGCGGTGGGGCGCGCATGCGCGCCCCCACGGCCCGACAAAGCTCATCCGCTCGACGAGCCTCGCCGTTCCCGAGGGGTTGACAACCGGGCCCCGCAGGCAGATGATTCATGCATGAATGATTCGCAGCCCTGCGGATCGCATCCGTTTCCAGTCACGGGCGCCCTGATCGAGGCGGCACGGACGCTGGAAACGCGGCTCGAGCAGACCCTGGCGCCGCTGCAGCTGTCGCTCGCCAAGTTCGGCGTGCTCCGATGCCTGGTACATGAGGATCGCCCGTTGCCGTTGAGCGCCATTGCGCAGCGGCAGCGATGCGTGCGGTCCAACATGACGCAACTGGCCGACCGGCTCGAAGCCGACGGCCTGGTGCGGCGAGTCGACGATCCCGCGGACCGACGGGCGGTCCTGGCCGAGCCCACGCTGGCAGGGCGGGCCGCCCACGCCGAAGCCGAGCGGCTCCTGGCGATCGAGGAGGAACGTTTCCTCACCGCACTTTCCGCCGACGAACGCGAACTGATGACGGACCTCGTCCGGCGGTTCGTCCACTGCGAGGCCACCGTCGGCGGGTGAGGTTTTTTTGGCCTGATAGTTCATCAATAGACAACAGATGACTGCATCATGCAGTCGCAATCAATTCAGGAGAGTCCAATGTCCGTGTCCCGCACGTCCGCTCACCCCACGCTCTTCACCCCGGCCACGGTTGGCCGCCTGTCACTGCCGCAGCGCCTGGTCATGGCCCCGATGACCCGCAACCGTGCCCTGCCGTCGCTGGCGCCCGGGGCGCACGCAGCGCTCTACTACGCACAGCGGGCATCGGCGGGGCTCGTGATCACCGAGGCCACGCAGGTGTCCGACTCGGCGGCGGGATACGTGTTCACGCCTGGCATCCACACGCCCGAGCAGGTTCGTGGCTGGCGTGGCGTGACCGATGCCGTGCACGCGGCCGGCGGACGCATCGTGCAGCAGTTGTGGCACACGGGGCGGATCTCGCATCCGGTGATGCGTCCCGACGGGTCGACACCGGTCAGCGCATCGGCCATTGCGGCAGAGGGCGAGATCATCACCTACGCGGGACCGCAGCGCCTGCCCACGCCGCGCGCCCTCGAGGTACCGGAGATCCACGCGATCGTGGACGACTTCGCCGCCGCCGCTCGCAATGCCGTGGCAGCCGGATTCGACGGCGTGGAGATCCACGCCGCCAACGGCTACCTCATCGACCAGTTCCTGCGCGACGGTTCCAACAAGCGGACCGACGACTACGGGGGGTCGATCGCCAATCGTGCGCGGTTCCTCCTCGAGATCGTCGATGCCGCGTCGGCTGAGATCGGGGCGTGGCGGGTGGGCGTGCGCCTCTCGCCCGCCAACCCGTTCAACAGCATGTCGGACAGCGACCCGGCTGCCCTGACGCGGTACGTCGCCGACGCCCTCGACACGCGCGGCGTGATGTACCTGCACATGCTCGAGGCGCCGGCCGGCGACGACACGGCGGCCATCCGTCCGCTCACGGCGATTGCGCGCGACACCTTCCAGGGCGTGCTGATCGCCAACGCCGGGTACACGGCCGACGTCGCCGAGACGGTGCTGGCCCGGGGCGATGCCGATCTGGTCGCATTCGGGGTGCCGTTCCTCGCGACGCCCGACTTCGTGGAGCGCACCCGCGAGGGTCTGCCCCTCAACACGCCCGATCGCGCCACGTTCTACGGCGGCGACGCGCACGGCTACGTGGACTACCCGTTCCGCGACGGCACGGTCCGCCTCTCGCTCGACGAGGTGGTCACGACCGCCGGGACGGCCGTGGCTTGACGAAGCACGCTGAATACCCCAGTTCAACGTTCAGAGTTCAGAATGCAGGGTCTTCGCGGGGCGGCCGTGCCCTGACGATCGCCCTTCATTCTGAATCCTGAACTCTGAACGGCAGCCGAAGGCTGCCGTTCAGAGCAGCGGCGAGAACAGCCGCATCACCGAGTCGCCGAGGCGCTTGGTGACGGGCAGGCGCGTGTACCCCTCGGCGGTGAACGGCTGGCTCTGGCGGATGTCGGCGAGGAAGGCCGACTCCAGCCGCCGGGTCACGTCGCGATCGTAGATGACCAGGTTGGTCTCGTAGTTGATCGTGAAGCTGCGGATGTCCATGTTCGCGGTGCCGATCGAGCACACGACCGAGTCCACGGCAATGGTCTTCGGATGGAAGTAGGCGCCCTGGTACAGGAGCACCCGCACCCCTGCGCGCGCGAGGTCGTGCGCGTAGGTCATGCCGGCGCGGTAGGCGAGTTGTCCCTCGCCACCGCGCGGCGCGATCATCACCCACACCCGCACGCCCGACATCGCGCTGGCGCACAGCACCTGCAGCACGCTCTCGTCGAGCACGCAGAAGGGCGACTGGATGTAGACGTGGTCGCGCGCCATCGCGATCATGGCCAGGTACTGCTGCCTGATGACCGAGTAGCGTGAATCGGGCCCCGAGTTGACGACCTGGATGGGCACCTGCCCCGGCGTGCGCCCGCGCGGATACAGGTCAGGGTCGGCGAGCAGCTCGCCCGTCGTGTTGAACCACTGCAGCGCGAACGTCCAGTTGAGCATGGCGACGGCGTCGCCCTCCACCCGCGCGTGGGTGTCGCGCCAGCCGCTGAAGCCGGGAGGGCCGGTCAGGTGCTTCTCGGTGAGGTTCAGCCCGCCCGTGTAGCCGATCTCGCTGTCGATGGTCACCAGCTTGCGGTGATTGCGGTAACTGATGGTGTGCAGCCGCCACACCGGCGAATAGGGATGCACCTGCACGCCGGCCGCGCGCAGTTCGCGCACGTAGCCGCGTGTCAGCATCGAGAAGCTGCCGACGGGATCGTAGAGCGCCCGCACCGTCACGCCGGCACGCACGCGCTCGCGGAGGATCGCGAGCACCTCACGCGTGAGTGGGTCGTCGGCCCACTCGTAGTACTCGAGGTGGATGAGCTTGCGTGCACGCCGCAGGTCGTCGAGGAGTCTGGGATACTTCTCCTGCGCGTTCTGGAGAATCTCCAGATGGTTCCCCATCGTGAGCGGGGCCTCGGTCGAGGCCCACAGCAGTTGCGGGAGCCGGCGATAGATTTCGATGTCGCTGTACGACAGCGCGCTGCGGGCCTCCTGCTGCGCGTCGCGCACGTCGGCCAGTTCCCTCGACAGGCCGGATCGCCCGAGGTGACGGCGCAGGGCCTGACGATGGCTGAACGCCCGGGAGCCGCGCCCGAACAGGAGATAGATCACCGGCCCGAGGCCGGGAGCGAGCACCATGAAGAAGAGCCATGCGAACGTCGACTGCGGCGACCGGTTCTCGAGCACGAGGAACACGGCGGCCACCGCGACGTATGCCAGGTACGACCACCAGGCGAGTTCGAGGGACACGGCTGCCCGGCAGCCTGTCGCAAGTCGCGTGCCGGTGCAAGGGGTACGGCTGTGGCTGATGGCCGTGTGGGTGATCGTGCTCTGTGTCGCAATCGGCTATCTCGGGAGTGTGCGCGGCGCAGACCTGCGAGCGCAGGCGATATCGGTGACCTGGGCGTGGAGCGGCGCCGTCACCGACTCGGGCGCGCGCGTCGTCGCGCGGCTGGCACCCGGCGTGCGCCAGGTTCGGCTGTCGGTGACCGTCGATCGCGATGGTGGCGAGGTGCGGACGTGGCCGTCGTCTGGATACGCCACGCCCGACGACAGCGGCATGGCCCACTTCACGCTGGACGGCCTCTCGCCCGCGACCCGGTATCGCTACCGTGTCGAGACACCGGGTGCGGAGGGCCTCGAGGGCCGGTTCCGCACGTTCGTCAAGGGACCCTTCTCGTTCCGGCTGGCGTTTGCCTCGTGCGCGGGAACGGCCTCGAACGATCCCGTGTTCGACGCGATTCGCGCCAAGACGCCCGACCTCTTCGTCCACATGGGCGATTTCCACTACCTCGACATCAGCCGGAACGACGCCGACGCATTCCGGCGCGCCTTCGATCGGGTGCTGGCGTCTCCGCGGCAGGCGGCGCTGTATCGCTCCACGCCCCTGCTCTACATCTTCGACGACCACGACTTCGGCGCCAACGACTCCGACGGCACGTCGCCGAGCGGGCAAGCCGTGCGTCGCGTCTACCAGGAACGCGTGCCTCACTACCCGCTCGAGGGCGACGGATCGACCCTGCAGCAGGCGGTCACGATCGGCCGCGTGCGCGTGATCCTCACCGACATGCGATCGGCACGCACACCGCCCGTCGGGCGTGCGGAGACCCGCACCATCCTCGGCCCGGAGCAACTGCGCTGGCTCGAGACAGAGTTCGAGAAGGCCCGAGATGCCCCGCTCGTGATCTGGGTCAACACCGTGCCGTGGATCACCAGGAACAACGAGCGCACCGACGAGGGGTGGGCGCCCTACGCGCACGAACGCACGCGCCTGGCCAACACCATCGAGCGGCTCGGCCTGACCCCGCGCCTCGTGATGCTCAGCGGCGACGGGCACATGGCCGCCATCGACGATGGGACCAACAGCCTGTACACCTCGTCGAGCCCCGACGGGGCACGCGGGTTCGTGGTGGCCCACGCCGCACCGCTCGATCGTTGGCCGCGCACCAAGGGCGGCCCCTACAGTCACGGTGTGTCGCGGCGGAACAACCAGTTCGGCCTGCTCGACGTCACCGACACCGGCTCCGCCCTCGAGGTCACCGTGAGCGCGCGCAACGGGCGCGGAGACCTCATCCGTGGACTCGAACTCCGACTCCGCTGTGAACGCAACGTGTGCCAGCCGATGACCGAAGGCCCCGACGTCGTCGATACCGGCCGCTGAGCAGTTCTCTACTCGACAGAGCGGCCCGCCCGTCGGGTGTTCGAAGACAGAACACCCGGCCGACTTCCGTACGCGCCGCCGCGACCAGTGGCGGCGGCGCCCTGCCCCGCCCGCCACCGGCCCACCCCTCCGCCCGATGGCCGGGCTGGCCGGCCCAACGGCCCGTAACTCCCTGCAATCGCTCGCGTCAGCCCGCCTGCATGCCGCTGGCGCACGCGGTGTCGGAGCCCGCCGAGGTCCCCTGCCAGCCGGCCCACCCAATCTGGTCGTCGGTTTGCACAACGGGATGGGCGACGAAGTGCCGCGCTGGCGCCTCAGCCCCAGGGCCGAGACGCCGCGTCGAGGGATGACCGATACCGCGACCGAGCGGATTGCAGACGGAGGAAAGCGATGAAGCGCACGATGATTCTTGGAGCTGGCCTGATCCTGTCGGCGGCCATGGTGGCCGGCTGCGACAACACGCGCGAGGGCGCGGAGCGCGACGCCGAGCAGGCGGCCGCCGCGACCGAGCGTGCGGCCGAGCGCACCGCCGACGCGGCCCGTGAGGCCGGACGTGACGCCGAAGCCGCGGCCGACCGCGCGGAGGATCGCGCCGAGGACGCGGCCGACGACGTGGCCGACGCGACCCGCAACGCCGCCGACAAGGTGGGTGACGCGGCGCGCGACGTGGGCGCGGCCGTGGCCGACACGGCGAAGGATGCGGGTCGTGCGGTGAAGAACGCCGCGCGCGAAGCCGCCGATGCCGGCGATGCGGCCCAGCAGACCGCGCAGATCAAGTCGGCCCTGATGGCCGACGACACGGTGGACGCGTCGGGGATCGACGTCGACACCAACGGCGACACCAAGACCGTGACGCTGAAGGGGCGCGTGAAGACCGCCGCGCAGAAGACGCGTGCTGCCCGGATTGCGGCCGACAAGGCTCCCGGATACCGCGTGACCAACCAGCTGACGGTCGGCTAGTGATCCGCATCATGGGGCAGGACGGGGCGTGGCATCGCAGTCCACGCATCGCCCTGCCCGTGCGCGTCAGGTCGTCAGTCGCGCGCGCCGCAGCCTGAGGCTGTTGCTCACCACGCTGACCGAGCTGAAGGCCATGGCGGCGCTGGCAATCACCGGGCTCAGCAGCATCCCCGTGGACGGATACAACACACCGGCCGCGATCGGGATGCCGACCACGTTGTAGACGAACGCCCAGAACAGGTTCTGCCGCATCGTCTTCAAGGTCTGGCGCGACAGTGCAATCGCGTGGCCGACTCCGGTGAGGTCGCCACGCACCAGCGTCACGTCACCCGCGGCCATGGCGACGTCGGTGCCGGTGCCCATCGCGATGCCCACGTCGGCCTGTGCGAGGGCTGGCCCGTCGTTGATGCCGTCGCCCACCATCGCAACCACCGCACCACTGGCCTGGCGTCGGCGGATCTCGTCGAGCTTCCCCTCCGGCAGCACGCCGGCCACCACGTCGTCGATGCCCACGCGAGCTGCAACCGCCCGCGCCGTGGCAGGCGTGTCGCCTGTGAGCAGCACGACATCGACACCCATCGCCCGCAGTTGCTGCACGACACCCGCAGCCTCGGCACGCAGCGTGTCGGCGGCGGCAATCGCGCCGGCCACACGGCCATCGACGGCCACGAACACGATCGACTGGCCGTCGGCGGTCCATGTCTCGACGACGTGCTCGACCGGCGCCGTGGAGATGCCGAGGTCGTCGAGCAGGCGGGCACTCCCCACCACCACGTCGTGACCCTCGACGCGGGCCCGGGCCCCACGGCCGGCATGCGCTTCGAAGCCGGTCGCGCCCGGAACGGCGGCGCCCGCCGCGGCCGCATAGGCCGCAATCGCGGCGGCCAGCGGATGTTCCGACAGGCGCTCGACGGCTGCGACGAGCGACAGGGTTCGCGCGGCGTCCACGCCCGGTACCCAGTGCACGACGGTGACCGCCGGCTGCCCGCGCGTGAGCGTGCCGGTCTTGTCGAGCACGACCGTCGAGATCTCACCCGCTCGCTGGAGGGCCTGGCCACCCTTCACGAGCACCCCGAGTTCGGCGCCACGGCCCGTGGCGACCATCACGGCGGTCGGTACGGCGAGCCCCATCGCGCATGGGCACGCGATGATGAGCACCGTCACGGCTGCGGCGAACCCGCGCACCACCGCGCCCTCGCCCCCCCATACGGCCCATGCCGCGAAGGTGAGGACCGCAACGCCCATGACGACCGGCACGAAGACCGCGCTGATGCGATCGGCGAGATCCTGGATGGGCGCACGCGTCGCCTGCGCGTCGCGCATCATCGAGACGATGCGCGACAGCACGCTCGAAGCCCCGACCGTGGTGGCGCGATACGTGAGCGCACCCGCGCCGTTCACCGTGCCGCCGATGACCGCGTCGCCGGGCTCCTTGTACACGGGCATGGACTCACCGGTGACCATCGACTCGTCCACGCTGCTCGTGCCGATCTCGACGCGCCCGTCCACGGGGACCCGCTCGCCGGGTCGCACCACCACGAGATCGCCGGGCTCGACGGCTTCGACAGGGACGTCGTGCTCGCGGTCGTCCCGTACGACACGCGCCGAGCGGGGCTGGATCGACACGAGCGCCCGCAGCGCGCTCGACGTGCGCCGCTTCGCGCGCGCTTCGAACGCGCGCCCGGTGAGGATCAGCGCGATGATGAAGATCACCGCCTCGAAGTACACGTCGGCGACGAGTCCGCGCCGCAGGAACACGCCTGGCGCGACGGTGGCCACCAGCGAGTAGAGGAACGCCGCGCCGGTTCCGACGGCGACGAGCGTGTTCATGTCGGCGCCGCCGTGCCGTCCGCTGCGCCAGGCCCGCACGTAGAACTGGCGGCCCGCCCACCCCATGACGGCGGCGGTGACGAGCAGCAGGCCCCATGCCAGCACCCGCCGATCGATGGCGTAGAGCCACGGCGCGAGACTGGCCAGCACGGGCTGCACCGTGCTCATCGTCCAGCGCATGAGCGGATCGGTGGGGCCGTGCGCACCGTGCGTGCCGGGCTCCGGCGCCATGAGGGGCATCGACACCACCATGGCCACGGCCCCGGCCAGCCCGCTGACGAGGGCCTTGCGGCGCAGGTCGCGATACTCGGCCTCGTCGGCGCGATCGCGCGCCTCCTGCTCGGCGGCGATGTCCACGGCCGGCGCACGCAGCTCCGCGTCGTAGCCGGCCCGGCGAATGGCGGCCACGAGCGCCTCGGGCTCGACGCGCGAGGCGTCGAAGCGCACCGACGCGAGGTGTGCCAGCAGGTTGACGTTCGCCTCGGCCACGCCGGGCACGCGCGACAGCACGCGCTGGACGCGGGCCTGGCATGCCGCGCACGTCATCCCCTCGACGGGAATCTGCACGTGCGCGAGCGGGGCCGCTTCGGGCAATCCCGCGGCCGTGTCGGTGGTCATGCGGCCCGCGTCAGGGCTGCGCGGGGCTGTCGCCCGAGGCCGACGGACGCAGCGCGAAGCCGGCGTCCTCGATGGCGCGGGCGATCACGGGGAGTGGCGTGGCGTGTTCGTCGACGTCGACCGTGGCCTGCCCGATGGTCACGTCCTTCACGTCGACGCCCGGAAGTTCCTGCAGGGCCATGGTCACGGCCTTCACGCAGTGTCCGCACGACATGCCGTCGATTTCGAGTGTCTTGATGGCCACGGCCTGCCTTTCACGGTGCGTATCGGGCCCGGGCGAGTTCCCGCGCCTGTCCACTCCCGAAGTATAGCGTCCGCGGTTGCTGCCATACTTGGCTCCGGTGCTCGTCTCGACGGTCTCACTCGCCCAGCTGACCGACTACCTCCGCGTGCGCGGGTGGATCCCCCCCACGGCGTCGATCGGCGGACGCGAGCGACTCGGCGATGGCCCGACGGCCGCAACGGTCCGCGTGACCACCGACAGCGGCGCCACGCGAATCCTCCGCGAGCCGAGCGAGCCCTGGTGTCCCGACCCGCGGCACCACGTCACGTCGGCCGACTACCTCGCGGTGGAGGGCGACTTCTATCGACGGGTGCAGGAGTGGCCGGCCGTCGCCGACAGGATGCCCGCCTGTCTCGGCATCGATCGCACCGACCACGTGGTCGCCCTCGAAGACCTCGGCAGGACCACGCCGCTCATCGGCCTCTATCGAGGCGACCGCCTGCGGGAGGAGGAGGCCGAGGATCTCACCGCCTACCTGCTCGCACTGCACGGGGTGCCCGCGAGCGAGACCGAGACGGGTCGGCTGCCGGGAGACGCGGTGCGCCTCGCACGCCATGCCGACCGGTTCGAGCAACCCATGGCCCCGGATCAGGTCGAACGGCTGGCGCACCGGCATCCGCACCTCGAGCGCCAGGTGGACGCCATCCGCACGGATCTCCACGTGCGTGCGACGATGCGCGACCTCGGGGGACGATTCCTCGAGGGCCGCGGATCGCTCCTGCACGGAGACTTCCAGCCGGCGCGCTGGATGCCGTCGCCACGGGGGCTGCGCGTGCTGTCGCCCGGGCTGGCCTCGGCCGGTCCGCCAGCGCTCGACGTCGGCTTCTTCATGGCGCACCTGATTCTCTCGGGCCAGCCGCACGGCGTGGTGACGGCCGTGCTGCACCGCTATCGACGGGGGTCGGCGATCGACCTCGCCGAGGTCAGCGCCTGCGCCGGGCTCGAGATCATCCGCGGACGCCTCGGACGCACGCCGGTGCCGGGGCTGCCTGCCCCCGACAGGCTCACGCAGGAACTGGACTACGCCATGCGATTGCTCAGGGGCGGCGCCACGGTGGAATTGCCGTCATGAACCGCAGGCTGCTCGCCGCGGTGCTCGTGTCGTGCCTGGCCGGCGCGGCCTGCCAGCGCGACGCACCGACGCCAGCCGATGGCCGGACGCCCGTGTGGCTCGACATCAGCCCGGCGTACGGCGATCCCCCACGCGACCCCGGCGACGCGCTCGCCCTGCTGCAGGCCTTCGGCTCCGGACGCCTGGCCGTGCGCGGCGTGTCGATCACGTTCGGCAACGTCGCGCTCGTCCGCGGTTACCCGGTGGCGCAGGAGCTCATGTCGAGGCTCGACACGGGGTTGCTGCGGCCGTGGCGCGGCGCGTCGAGTCCTGAGGAGCGGGCCGCACCGACCGAAGCCACCGAACTGCTGGAAGAGGCGCTCGGCCGCGAGCCGCTGACCATCCTCGCGACGGGTCCGCTCACCACGGTCGCGTCGGTGCTGAGTCGGCAGCCCGCCCTCGCGAGCCGTGTCGAGCGGGTCGTGCTGGTGGCGGGTCACCGGCCCCTCGGCGACGTGGCCGACGCCGATCGGCGCGCCGCGGCCGACGCCAACGTCCTGGCCGATGCCGAGAGCCTGCAGCAGATCCTGCAGACCGCGGTCGATCTCACCCTGGTGCCTGCCCTGCCGGAGACGCCCTTCGGCTTCGGGGCACCCGACCTCGACCGGCTGGATCGCGCCAGCGGTCCCATCGGCCTCATCGCGCCCTCGGCACGCGCCTGGCTGCAGGCCGTCGCCCGGCGCGACGCCACGAGCGAGTTCCCGATCCCCGCGCTGGTCGCCGTGGACGTGGCTGCGCATCCCGGCGAGTTCCGCTGCGAGGCCGCCGCCGCGACGCTCACGACCGAACGTGGCAGCCCCCGCCTCGCGATCGGCCCGCCAGGGCAGGGTCGTCTGGTCACGTGGTGCCACACACCCGACCCCGGCGCGCGGGAACGGATCCTCACCGACCTGCTGGCCGTCCGAGGCGGTAGGTAGGGACGGCCGTCCCGGCCGTCCGTGGCGGTGGGTAGGGACGGCCGCTTGGCTCGCCGAAGCCCGCGGGCGGAGGCGGGTCCCGGCCGTCCGGGTGAGTAGGTAGGGACGGCCGTCCCGGCCGTCCGTCGATCAGCAATCGAGGGAGACTAATGCGCTCCGATGATCTGCTCGAGCCCCTCGCGCGGCGGCAGTGCATCGCGGGTCGTCGCCCGGCGACGCTGCGGGGTCGTGGCTGCCGGCGGTGGGGCCGAGCACTGGCCGGTGCGCATCACGTGCAACGCCTCGGCGAGTGACGCCTCGGCCACGTCACCGAGTTGGTGATCGGGATCGTCGGCTGCCGGGCAGTCGGCCGCGATGCCGTCGAAGAAGTCGCCCTGACCGGCAGCGTTGCGCAGCGTGAAGGCCACGGGGTACAGGACCTTGTCGCAGAAGTTGACGCCGTACTGCCCGACGGGCTTGCCGTAGGTGGCGTCGCCGACGGTGGTCACCGGGATGAACGGACGCAGCGCGTTGATCACCAGTTCGCTGGCCGACGCCGAGGTGCGGGTGGTGATCACGACCAGGCGCTCGAGGCGGAGCGCGTTCGACCGGGCCTCGAAGCGCGTCACCTCGTTGCGGAAGGCATTGCGGGCGTTGTGGAAGTACTCGGCAAACACCTGCCCCTCGGTGCGCGTACCGCCAATCAGGCTCGCGAGATGCTGCGCAATCGAGACCAGTCCACCGCCGTTGTAGCGGAGATCGAGCACGAGTTCGGTGGCGCCCACGTCGCGCAGGGCGTTGAAGGCATCGTCGAGCGCCTGGCGCGAGGGCTGCACGAAGTTGCGGAAGAACAGGTAGCCGACACGGCGGCCCTCGATCTCGTAGAGGTTGAGGTACGACACCGTGGGAATGGTCACGGGTCGCTTGACCATGCGCGCCTCGGCCACGGTGCCGTCCATGCGCTCGAAGCGGACGGTCACACCGAAGCCCTCCTGCGAAGGGCCGAGTGCCGTGCCGAGCGCATTGGCGGCGGCCAGTGCCGGCACGCTCGCGCCGTCGATGGCCACGATGCGGTCGCCGCGCTGCAGGCCGGCCTCCGACGCGGGGCTGTCGGGAAACACCTGCAGGATGCGCAGTCCCATGCCGTCGTAGCCGTTACCGAAGCCGAAGCCGATGAACTGGCTGTCCGAATAGAAGGCCTCTTCACTGGCACGCGAGCCGATGTAACTGAAGCGCGTGTCGAGGGGACGGTAGCGCAACACCTCGAGCAGCGCCTCGGGCGACGCGTACGACGCGACGTTGACCGTCGGCAGTTCGGCGTTCCAGTAGTACAGCTCCCGCATCACGTCGTTGACGTAGCGGTTCTGGCTGATCGTGCTGCAGTTGCTCAACTGCGCGGCCGCGTCGGGCGCGGCGGCGATGGTCGCGGCGAGGACCGCCGCGGCGGAGAAGACGAGGCGACGCATGCGAAGAGCGCTCCCAGGGGCCGGCTGGCACCGGATGATCAGGAGCGTAACACGCAGAAAGAGCGCCGCGAAGTCGCCCCCCGCGCCCGGCGGACGGCCGGGACGGCCGTCCCTACCGCTGAATACCGCGCCCCCCTTCATTGTGAACTCTCAACCTTGAACTGCTCTATCTACCTTGCCAGCCCCGCATCCAGGCCCGGACCGCCGTCGCCATCGACTCCCGCGCCACCCGCGTGATGATGGGCCGCGCCACCAGCCCGAGCCCGGTGGGCACCGGGCGGCTCAGCGTCACCGACTCGCACGTCACCACGACGCCCTCCGCGACCGCGGAGAAGCGCCATCGCGACTGCATCTGCCACAGGAACCCGCTGCCCTCGGCCGCATCGAGGCGGCGCTCGGCAGGCGTGCCGGCGTCGTGCACCTCGTGCACCCGTGACGTGGTGCTCACGCTTTCGGCTCGCCCGGTAGACGACGAGACGAAGCGGACGCTGTGCCACGTGTCGTAGGTCGCCGAGACCAGCATCGAGCGCGTGAGACGCAGGTACAGCTCGTGTCCAGAGGCCGTCCGCTGGCTGACGCGAAGCGCGCGCACGTCGGGCGGCAGGGGGAACCGGTCCGGGTTCCTCAGGCGCCACGCCACGTCGTCGAGCGACACGCCTCGCAGCAGCACACTGCCCTGCCAGTGCTCGATGGTGGCGTCGCGGACGTCGACGTCCGGCAGCGTGCGCCGCGCCACGACGATGTCGCCGCGCCGAAGACGGGCGAGTGTGCGGGCGCCGTCGGGATCCTCGTCGGTCGCCCAGCCGGCCCCGCGAGTGCCGTCGCCACGAGCCGACTCGAGGGCCGCCACGTACCGGTCCCAGGATCGGCGCGCGTCGGGTGAGGGACCTGCGGCCTGCACCGTCGCCGGGACGAGCAGGGCGCCCAGCACGAAGAACGTCACGGGCCGGGGACGCGCGAACACCCAGCGGTCGGCCAGCCAGTAGTTGGCCACCGCGCACACCGCCACGGCCATGGCCTGTGCCGCCAGCGGTGTGACCCACCCCGAGAGCGCCGCCACCGTTGCCGTGCCGACCACGAGCGACGTGCCGCCCGCGCCCGCATGGGCGCGCGTCAGCGTCAGGGGCCACGGCATGGCGCCGGCCCGGTCGCGCCAGGCCCAGCGCCGATGCCACGCGTGGTTGTGGAGGATGGCTGCCTCGATGGCGAGGATCGTGGCCGCCAGCGGCGTGAGGCCGACCGCCAGGAGCGCCGCCGCCACGCCCATCTGCACGGCGAAGCCGAGGCCGCCGATCGCGACGAACCGCGAGACCCGGGAGGTCATGGCTCCAGGCGCTCCTCGACCGCCAGCTGGCGTGCCGTGCGCACGGCGGCCGCCAGGAAGGCCGTGGCGATGCCGGCCGTGGCAACCACGCCGCCGACGTCGAACAGCGGCACCTGCCCCATCACGGGCAGGTGCACCATCGGCCGCCCCACGAGCGCCACCGCCCCGACGGCCAGCACGATGCGCAGTTCGGTCGGCCCGAACCCGAACGAGGCGAGGCGAAACACCTGGGTCACGTGGGTGGCCAGGAAGACCTCGGCCATCGCGGCAACGTAGGCGACGAGCAGCACCAGCGCGATCACGGGGTGCATGCCGCCGGAAAGCGCCAGCCCGCCGAACAGCGCGGCCGAGCCGACCACGTCCACCACGTGATCGACGTAGTACCCGTACCGCGGACGCTGGCGGTTCCGCACGCGTGCGACCGTGCCGTCGAGGCTGTCGCCGAACCAGTTCAGGACGAGCAGCGCGGGGACCAGGTACAGCACGCGCGGGTCGTGCGCCGACCAGGCGAACGCCGCCCCGACGGCGAGCATCGACAGCAGGCCGAGTGCGGTGAGGTGATCGGATCCGACGGCCCGCGGCAGGCGGTGCGCCATCCACACGAGCGCACGTTTCTCGAGCGTGGCGAGCACGCTGCCGTGATGCCGGGCATGGGCCCCCGCGGCGGGGGCTGGCGGAGTGGAGGGTGACGGGACTCGAAGGCTGGCCGACATGGGTTCCTCGCAGGAGCAGGCGACAGGGAGGGCCACTGCCCCCCTGTCCTGCAATGTGCGAAGCGCCGCGCGATCGGCTCACCCACCCGTCACGGGCGTTCGACGAGCGTGAGGGTGACCGGGGCCATCACGCCGTCTTCGACCTCGACCACGCGAGCCCGGCCCGCCATCGCGCGGAGCGTGTCGGGCTCCGACACCATCTGCATCTCGGCCTGATCGGCAGGCACGGCGAGGACGTAATAGGAACCGGGTCGAATGCCCGGCAGGCGGAACGCGCCGTTCATGCCCGCGCGGACGACACGGGCGCTCGGCACGCCGGGTCCGGTCTGCTCCCACCGCGCTTCGTCTTCCGGAAACAGCACGACCGCGTAGTCGTCGGCCGTCGCGCCCGTCGGCAGCGTCACCGTGCCGGTCAACCCCGTGGGCCGCGCGCTGACGACGATCTCCACGCCCGTGAACGTACGCCCGAGCCCGAAGTCGAAGCCGTCGACGACCGATTGCCCCTCCACGCGCACGTCCTTCACCCACCAGCCCTCGGGCAGCATCGGCACGTACAGGACCTGTGATCCGCGCAGACCCGAGACCTCGAACGTCAGGTCCTCCTTCACCCGTCCGCGCCCCCCGGGGCCACCGATCATCACTGAAGGCCCCCACGCCACCGGTGCGGCGGTGATGCGGAGTTCCCGGTTGGCGAGGGCCGCCGCGGTGGCGCCTTCGATTATCAGGCGACCGCGCGCCGTCGATCCGGGACTGGTCGTGACCGTGAGCGACACATCCTCTCCCTCGACCGTCAGGGGCTGCATCGCTGCCTCGAGCGCAAGGGGATCGGTGTCGTCGAGACCGCGCATCGGCGCCTGGACGATCAAGGTGTAGGCGCCTGGGGCCACGCCGCCGATCTCGAACTGACCGCCACCCATGACCGGGCCGCCCGCGCCCATCCCCATGAACTCACCGCCAGGGGGCTGCAACCGCACGAAGCCGCCCTGCAGCGGCTCGCCCTTCGACGTCAGCACGCGGCCGCTCACGGTGGCCACCTTTGCCGCCACGAGCTGGATGTCGGCGCTGGCCTCGAGACCCGCCTGCACCTGCACCTTGATCGCCTCGGCGGGGTTCACCGTGCCCGGGGCGTAGGTCGGGATGATGTCCACGTCCACGCCCTGGACGTTCGGCCCACGCATGGACCAGGCGCCCCGTCCCTGCGGCTCGGCCGACACGAGGTACTCACCCGGCGGCAAGCCGAACAGGCGGAAGTGTCCCTGATCGTCGGTCGTGTCTCCGGAGCCGATGCCGCCGTAGCGCACCTGCCCCCCCACGCGTCCCGCCCGCATCGCCCGCACCTGCACACGCTCGGCCGGTTCACCGGCATCGTCCACCACCCGCCCCGTGATCACCCCTCCGCGCACCATCTGGAAGTCGAGCGGGCCGAGCGCCGCGCCGTCGCTCACCGTGATGCGGCGCGACGGCATGCCCGGTCGCGTCTGCCCGTACGACATGTCCACGAAGCCGGAGCGACGCGCCGTCAGCGTGTACTCGCCGGCGGGCAGTTCCTTCAGGACGTACCGTCCGTCCTCGTCCGTGCGCGTGGAGTACGGGCGGGGCGGCGTGAACGCGCCGCCGCGGCGCATCTCGGGCGGCCGGGTGGGCTGCGCGATGACCATCGCGCGCCTGAGCGGCTGACCCGATTCGGCCGTCACGACGCGGCCCGACATCGAGGCAGAGCCCACGACTGGCGCTTCGGTGCCCGGGCGTGCACTGGTGTCGCGCGGGGGCATCGGCGGCCCCTGCCGGGGCATCGCGATCCGCGGCGAGGCCTGCCCCGGCGGCTGCGTGGCGACGACGACGGGGGTGACGCAGGCGAGCATGCCGACCAGGACGGCGGATCGGGACATGTGCAGACCTCTCGAGATCGGGCGACGGACGGCCCGGGCGGCTGTGAATCCTGGGAGGGGGTTTGGCGATTGGACGCCGCATCGCGACGGGCGGTCGTCCGGCCCGTGCCGCCCGGGAGTGGACTGCGCGGTCATGCGTGGCCATGAGCCTACCGACTCGTGCGACCGATGACCAGTCCGCTATAGTCGCGGCAGGCAATGCGACTGGCGCTCGGACTCCTGCTCACCAGCCTGATGGTCGTCGCGGCGGCGGGACAGGCACCCGCCCCCCTCGCCTCCCGTCTGGCCGACGCGCGCGCGCGATTCGACGAACGGTCGCTCGACGATACCGCTGCCCTGGCCGAGTCACTCGCCGCCGATGCCCAGGCGGCTGGCGACGTGGTCACGGCCGGGCTGGCGACGCGCCTCCTCGGCAGCGTCCGCCTGGAGCAGGAACGGCAGGTCGAGGCCCGCGACCTCTTCCAGCGGGCCCGGGACGCCTTCAGGTCGGCCGGAGAGCGCCGGTACGAGCTCGAGGTCGAGATTCAACTGGCGCGCGCGAACAACTACCTCGGCTCCGCGCCAGACGCGGCTCCCGCGGCGATGGCTGCCCTCGAGGAACTGGAGACGCTCGACCTGCCGCGTGAGGCGCTCCTGGCGGCCTACAGCCAGGCGCTCGACGTCATCCGCAGTGCCGGCGACTACGATAGCCGCCTGGGTCGGGCACTCGCCCTGCTGCGGCCCGACGACAGGTTCCCCGTCGCCTGCAGCCTGTGGCAGTCGGCCGGCGACCGGGCGTTCAATACCGCCAGCTACGTGGCAGCTCACGAACACCTGATTCGCGCGCTCGGCTGTTACGAAGCGCTGGGTCGGCGCGCGGCGGCTGGACGCGTGCTCGTGAGCCTCGGCCGGGTGCAGCGCGCGCACGGCCAGTTGAACACGGCCATGGACTACTACGTGCGGGCCGCGGCCCTCCAGAAGGCGGAGCGCGACGTCCCGGCGTGGCTGCAGAGCCTCAACGCCCAGGCCGTGACGCACGACCGGCTCGGCCAGTACGCACGGGCCGAAGCCCTGTACCGCGAAGCCCTCGCCGTGGCGCGCGCACGGAAGCTCACCCGCTACGAGGTGTTCCTGCAGGGCAACCTGGGCGGCTCCCTGCTGTCGTCGGGCCGCACGCGCCTCGCCCTGAAGGAACTCGAGGCCGTCATCGACCGCGACATGGCGCCGGAGCTGAAGGCCGTCCGCCACCGGCAGATTGCCGCGGCCTATGGAGAGCTCGGCGAGACCGACACGGCTCTGCGGCACATGGAGAACGCCCGCGCCCTCGTGGCCAGGCCGAGCTTCGACGACGAGGTGAGCTGGCTGGTGACCCACGCCGAAATCCTCGCGATTCGGGGTGAACTCGACGCGGCCCAGCGCGATCTCTCGAACGCAATCACTCTCATCGAGAACGCCCGCACGCGCGTCCTCGCCGCCGACGGCACGCGCCGCGGATTCGGTGAACTGCATCAGAACGTCTTCGCCGCCTCGATCGACGTCGCGATGCGCCGCGGCGACGTGGCCGGCGCCCTGGGTGTCGCCGAGCAGGCCCGCGCGAGGGCGCTGCTCGACCTGATGCAGACGGGTGGTCCCACCGCACCGCCACCGGGCACATCCGAGATGCAGGCCCTGGCCCGTGAACTCGACACGACCTTCGTCGTGTACTGGGTGCAGCCGACCGCGACGCTGGCGTGGGTGGTCACGCCCACGCAGGTGCACGGCCAACGTCTGCCCGTGGGCGAACGTCAGCTCCGCCAGTGGGTGCGGACGGCGGCAGGTGCGGGCAACGTCCCGGCCGCGGTCAACGCCGCAGTCCTCACCAGGCCCGATCTGGGCCCGTGGCGATCGCTGCACCGGGCCCTGATCGTCCCGCTCGCACGACTCCTGCCTGACAGGTCGGGTGCGCGCGTCACCATCGTGCCGCACGGCCCGCTGCTGCACCTGCCGTTTGCCGGCCTGCTCGACGCACAGGGCCGCTACCTCGTGGAACGCTACACGCTGCACTATGCGCCCTCGGTGGCCGTCCTGCAGGCCGCCGCCCGGCGCAACGCGCACGGGGTACCCGACACGGCGCTGGTGCTCGGCGACCCCGCGCCGCTGCCCCGCCTGGCCGGCGTGCAGCTGCCGCCTCCCCTGCCACACGCCCGTCGCGAGGCACGGTCCGTCGCACGACGCTTTCCACGGGGAGCCATGCTGTCGGTGGGCGGCGCGGCCACCGAGGGCCTGCTCCGCGCTCAGGTGGCCCGATACAAGTGGCTCCACGTGGCGACGCACGCCCGTGTGTCCGAGGAGGCGACGGCTCCGTCCTATCTGCTGCTGGCCCGTGGGGCCGGGGGCACCGGAGACGATGGGCTGCTGACGGCGGAGGAGGTGAAGGACCTGCCGCTCGACGGCGCGACGGTGGTGCTGAGCGCCTGCGGGACGGCCCTCGGGCGCGTGACCGGCGAAGGCACACTGGGCTTCACACGGTCGTTCCTGGCCGCCGGGGCACGGTCGGTGGTGGCCACCACGTGGGAGATGCCCGATACGGCCGGCCTCCGCACCATGAACGCCTTCTACGCCGCCGCACGCGACGGGATCGGGATTGCCGAAGCGCTGAGGCGCGCACAGCTCTCGCAGTTGCGGGCGCTGCGCGAGGGCCGGATGACGATGACGGCGGGGACGCAGACGGTCGTGCTGCCCAACACGCCGCTGCTGTGGGCCGGCTACATCGCGGTCGGCCTGCCCTGACCGAGCGGATGCAGGCCCGGCAACACTCGTATCAGCGGTCGGCCTCGAGGTCGTCGAGCGCCGCGAGCAGGCGCCGGGCCTCGCCCGACGGCCCGGCATCGGCATCCCGGGCCGCGACGAGCCACGTGCGCGCTCCCGCCAGGTCGCCGCGCTGCAGGGCGACCTTCCCCAGGTAGAACAGGCTTTCGCGGGCATAGGGCTGCTGCCCGCTGGCGCGTGCCCCCTCGAACGCGGCGGTGGCAGCGTCGGCACTGCCGCGCATCAACTCGGCGATGCCCCGGTAGAACCGCGCCTCCGGGCTCTCGACGCCGGCCAGCGCCCGGGCCGCTGCCGGCCAGTCGCCCCGCACGTAGGCGTCCATGCCGGCGACGAACCCCGTCGGCATGTCGGCCGCGCCCCGCGTCACCATCGGGAGGTAGGGCGGCGGCGTCACCATGGCCAGGACCGCCACACGCAGCGACGTGGCGGCGGGGCCGTCCACGGCAGGCGTGTCGGTCACCTTCGGCGCGACTGGCGTCTGCGCCTGAGCGGCCTCGATCGGCGCCGAGGGGCCCGGCGCCGTGGACGTGCGCCACACGGCAGCCCCGCCGAGACCCAGCACGAGCGTGGCGGCCACGGCGGTCACGATGCGCCAGCGAGACCGCGACAGGCCCGGCCTCACGGCCAACGTCGGTACCACCGTCGGCATCGCGGGCAGTTCACGGGCGGCCAGCACCTGCTGGGCCGCCTGATATCGCTCCACACGGGCCAGACAGGCATCGCAGGCGAAGAGGTGGTCCTCGAACGTGGCCGAGTCGGAGTCCGCCAGATCGCCAGCGACGTACCGCATCACCACGTCATCGTCGGGATAGCGAGCGCAGGGCGTCATCGGTAGCTAGGTGGCTGCGACACGGGAGAACGTGACGGACCGGGGGTACCGAACACGTCCATGAGCCGGCGCTGCGCCCTGAGCTTGCGGGTGCGGGCGGCTTCGGCCGAGATCCCCAGGCGGCTGGCCAGGTCGGCGGGTTTGCACCCCTCGACGAGGATGAGCCGCAGGACCTGTTGGTCGGAGACGGGGAGCCGATCGATGGCCCGCTCGACGTCGAGCCGGCGAACCTCCTCGAGTTCCGTGGAGGGCTGCGCCACGTCGGCGTCGAGCGACTGGATGTCGTGACGCGACGAGGATCGGTGTTCGGACCGCACGATGTTGCGGGCGATGCCGGCGGCGAAGGCAGCCAGGGCGCCGGGGTCGCGCAGTCCGCCGCGCCGCAACTCGAGCAGCAGCGCGATCATGGCGTCCTGCGCCAGGTCGTTGGCCAGGTCGGGCCGGCGGGTGCGAGCGAGGCACAGGGCGCGCATTCGGGGACCGAATCGCTGGGCCAGCTCCGCCTCGGCCGCCGGGTCGCCTCCCTGCAGGCGAGCCACGAGCAGCGCGTCGTCGGCCGGAGAGGGCGTGGTGGGCACGGGCAGCACGTTGGGCATCGGCACGCGGAAATCGACTCTGTCGTCTCTAACGCCCGGCCGCCCCCGACTGAACACGCCCGCACCCGGGAATTGACGCCACTGTCCTTTGGCAGTACATCAGCGCATGCGCCAACTCCTCCTCATGGTGACCGGGCTGCTGTTGCTCGCCGCGCCAGCCCTCGACTCCCAATCCACGGGTGCCCTGCTGCAGGGGTGGCTGACGATGCAGCCGGGTGTCAGGACGCTGCGGGTCAGCAGCTACGATCGCAGCGGCGGCAACAACGACCGCTTCGAGAAGATCGCCCAGGGCGAGCGCCGCACGCTGGCCGACATCAAGGGGCCGGGGCAGATCACGCACATCTGGGTGACCATCGCCCCACCGCCGCCCACCGTCTCGCGGCACGACATCGTGCTGCGGATGTACTGGGACGACGAGACCACGCCGAGCGTGGAGGCGCCCATCGGCGAGTTCTTCGGACAGGGGTGGAACGAGAGCTATCCGATGGCCGCCCTGCCGCTGGCGGCCGGGCCGCGCGAGGGCCGGGCCATGGTGAGCTACTTCCCCATGCCGTTCAGGACGCGCGCGCGCATCGAGGTGGAGAACGACACCGGCCGCCAGATCGACGCGTTCTACTACTACGTGGACTACGAGCAGCTGCCGTCGCTGCCAGCCGACACGCCGTACTTCCACGCCTGGTACAACCACGAGCTCACCGACGCGCAGTCGTACGGCGAGAACGAGTGGAACACGCTCGGTCCCGAGCAGAAGAACACCACGGGTGCGGGCAACTTCCTGGTGGCCGACATCACCGGACGCGGGCACTACGTCGGCATGAACTACTACGTCCACTCGCCGTCGCCGATGTGGTACGGCGAGGGCGACGACCTCTTCCAGGTGGACGGCGAGCCGTGGCCGGGGTCACTGCACGGCACGGGCACCGAGGACTACTTCAATACGTCGTGGTCGCCCAACACGCTCTATCAGCACCCCTTCTTCGGCTACGCGCGCGTCAACGGCGAGACGGGCTGGCTCGGCCGCACGCACGTGTACCGGTTCCACGTCACCGACCCCGTGCGCTTCCAGAAGTCGCTGCGCGTGTCGATCGAGCACGGCCACGACAACAACCTCACGCTCGACCTCGCGACGGTGGCGTACTGGTACCAGACCGAACCGCACAAGGCATACCCGGCGTTCCCCGACCGCGAATCGCGCAAGCTGATGCCCAACATCGGCCCGAGCGAGATCCACCGCTGGCGCGACGCCTGGCGCAAGTCGATGGGCAACGGGTCGAAGCTCTGGGGCAACGAACGGCCACGATGACGCGTGGCGCATGGCGCATGGCGCATGACGTCGACGCACAGAGGTAGGGCGCGGTCTCCGACCGCGCCGTTCAGGTGTCCCGCCGCGCCGTCACGGAGATCGCCCTACCTGTGTCCGAACGTGTACGCCGTGCTCTGGCGATACGTCTCGCCGGGCTTCAGGAGCGTGGACGGGAACTGCGGCTTGTTGGGCGAATCCGGGAAGTGCTGCGTCTCGAGGCAGAAACCGCTGCGCTTGCCGTAGACGGTGCCGCCCTTGCCGGTGATGGTGCCGTCGAGGAAGTTGCCCGTGTAGAACTGGACGCCGGGCTGCGTGGTGGCCATGCGCATCGTGCGGCCCGTGGTCGGTTCGTACACCGTCACGACCTCGGCCATCTCGCTGCCGCTTCGCGCGAACACGAGGTTGTGGTCGTAGCCGCCACCGGCCTTGAGCTGCGGGTGGTCGGCGTCGATGCGCGCGCCAATGGACGTCGCCGTCCGGAAATCGAAGGGTGTGCCCTCCACAGGCGCGAGTTCGCCCGTCGGGATCAGCCCCGCGTCCACTGGCGTGAACCGATCGGCCTTCGCTTCCACCTCGTGCGCGAGCACGTCGCCGCCACCGGCGAGGTTGAAGTACGTGTGCTGCGTGAGGTTGAGGTGCGTGGCCTTGTCGGTGGTCGCCTCGTAGTCGAACCGCAGCGTGTTGTCGGCCGTGAGCGTGTAGGTGACCTTCACGGCGAGCGTGCCGGGATACCCCATCTCGCCGTCGGGGCTCGTGTGCGTGAACACCACACCCACGGCGTCGGCCCGCTCGAACGGCTCGGCCTTCCAGTTCTTCTTGTCGAGGCCCTGCGGCCCGCCGTGCAGGTGGTTCTCGCCGTTGTTGCGGGGCAACTCGTAGGTCGTGCCGTCGATGGTGAACCGGCCCCTGCCGATCCGGTTGCCGTAGCGCCCGACGATGCAGCCGAAGAACGGCGACTTGTCGAGATAGCCCTGCAGCGAGTCGTAGCCGAGCACGACGTCACCGAGGCGACCCGCCTTGTCGGGCACCTTCAGCGACGTGATGATGCCGCCGTAGGTGATCGCCCGCACCTCCATGCCGTTGGCGTTGGTGAGCGTGAAGGCCTCGACGGCCTGGCCGTCAGGAAGGGTGCCGAAAGGCGCGCGGGTCATCGTGAGCGTTCGAGTGGGCGTTGGCGTGGATGAAGGTGACGGAGCCGGGGACTCGGACGACGAGGAGCCGCAGGCCCCTCCAAGTGTGGCCGCCAGCAGCAGCGGCAGCAAGGACAGCTGTGGGGCGCGGGCATGTGAGGACATCGGCTGGCTCCTGAAACGGGCGCCACGGTACCACATGCGAACCGGGGGCCGGGTACCGGGTACCGGGTGCCGGGTACCGGGGGCGTCAGGGAGCCCGGGTGCCGGGGGGCGCCAGGGAACGGGCAGCGGGCGACGGCAACCGTGAGCGATGCCGCGATGCTGCGAATGCCGCGAATGCCAACGTTCCCCTACCTACACTGGGGCTGGTAGGGACGGCTCGCCGAGCCGTCCGTCAGCGCATCACGACACACGCCGCCGGAGGGACGCCATGGGGGTGACGGACGGCCGGGCCGGCCGTTCCTACCGGCCCCATGGGTGCTGACACCTCGGGCCTCAGGCATGAGGCGTTGTGCGTGATGCGCTGTGCGTCATGCGCCATGCGCCATGCGTCATCGGTACGCGTATGTTGCGCCGACACCGAGCGGGAGGCCCAGCGCCCACCACAGGAGCAGCAGCGCCGTCTGCATCGCCAGGTACGTGACGCCGAGCGGCAGCACGAGCGCCATGATGGTGCCGAGGCCGCACGTGGTGACGTAGCGGCGGCAGAACGCCAGTACGAGCGGGAAGTACGGGAAGAGCGGCGACATCAGGTTCATCGGGCCGTCGCCGATGCGGAAGGCCGCCTGCGTGAGGTGCGGCGAGATGCCGACGCCCATGAGCATCGGCACCAGGATCGGCGCCAGCAGCGCCCACTTGGCCGACGCCGACGGGACAATGACGTCGAGCCCGAACGTCAGGGCGATGACGCCCAGGATCGTGACCCCGGCGGGAAGCCCGAGGGCACGCAGCACGTCTGCCCCCGTCACGGCGATGAGCGCGCCGATGTTGGAATCCGCGAACGCCTTGGTGAACAGCGCCGCGAAGAACACCATGACCAGGTAGTAGCTCATCGACGCCATCGTCGTCGTCATGCCCTCGATGGCGTCGCGGTGCGTGCGCATGGTGCCGGCGAGACGACCGTACACGAGCGAGGGCACGGCCGCGAGGAGCAGGAGCAGCGGCGTGAGGCCGCGCATCAGCGGCGCGCCAGCCCCCGTCAGCGTGCCGTCCGTCGCCCGGAACGGTGAGTCCGCCGGCCACGCGGCCCAGGCCACGGCACCGACCACGGTCAGCGCGGCCAGGCCCGCAGCCCAGAGCCCGTGGCGCTCGACGGTGGTCAGCGGCGGCGCCGACGGCATCAGGTTCGGGTCCCCGTCGACGGGAATCGACGCCACGCGCGGGGCAATCGTGCGATCCACCATCCACCACGTGGCCGGCACCGTGGCGACGGCGGTGGCCAGGGCCAGCCAGTAGTTGTTGAGTGGCGTGACCATGTAACTCGGCGCGATCAGCCGCGCGCCCCCCTCGGTGAAGCCCGCCAGAATCGCGTCCAGGCTCTGGGGAATCACGGTCGCGAACAGCACCCCCGACAGCGGCGCGAACGTCGCGACGATGCCGAGCAGCGGATGACGGCCGGCGACGTAGAACAGCGCCGCGCCGAGCGGGAGCACGATGACGAGCGACGAATCCGAGAGGACGTGGGCGAGCACCGAGGCCAGCACGACCAGCGGTGTCAGCAGGCGGGTCGGCGCGATCGCGAGGATCCCTCGCAGCGCGGCGGCCAGCAGGCCGGAGCGTTCGGCCAGGCCCACGCCGAGCACCATCACCAGCACCATCCCCATGGGCGGGAACGTGACGTAGGTCAGGGTCATCCCGCCCAGAAACGTCGCCATCGCCTGCAGCGTGAGCTGGTCGTTGATCCGCAGCGGCTGCGACGTCCTCGGATCGACGAGCCCGAAGTCCACGCCGTCGAGGAGCATGGACAGCCCCCAGGTCGTCCCGAGCGCGACCAGGAACAGCAGGATGGGGTCGGGGCAGCGATTTCCGAGGCGCTCGACGGCGTCGAGCCAGCGACCCGCGAGGGTCCGCCGCGTCGTCGCCGTGCGTTCCGCCCTCTGAAGGGGCACAACCACGCTCATGTGTCGCTCCGCGCGGACTGGCCGCGCCCTGGGTGGCACGACTGCCGATCGCACGGGGGACGCGGCGACCTCGTGACGTATGGATGGGCTTGGAGTGTACCTCAGGTTCGAGCACGCGCCAGCGAGGCCGTACAATCCCCACCACCGTGCCCACGGATGTGTCAGCGACGCGAACCCGCTGGTCCGACGATGCCTTCCTCGACGAGTTGCGACGGAGCGGCGACCCGCTGGCCGATGCCGCCGTCGGGGCCCTCGTCGCGCAGCACGAATCCGGCCGCGGCGTCACGGCCCTCTTCGCCACGCTGAAGCGCAACGACAGCGACCTGGCCGCGTCTGCCCCCGCGCCGCTGCGCGACTTCCTCGCGGCGACGGGAGGTCGGCCTCGTGCGGAGCTCGCCCTGCTCGAACGCGGGAGTCGCGTCTTTCGCGACAACGCGCTGCCCGCCGTGACGGTACTGCTCGCCTCGAGCCTGCCGCGGGGCTACGGCGCGCCGTGCCTGAACGAGATCCTCGCCATCTCGGGCAACCTGAAGAAGCACCCGTACGAGCGGCTGATGGGCGTCGTGCAGTTGCTGTGCAACGTGACCGACGCCGACGCCTTCCTGCCCGACGGGCGCGCGGTGATCACCGCACAGAAGCTCCGGCTGCTCCATGCCGGCATCCGCGTGCTCACGCGGCGCTACGTGCCCGATTACGAGGCGCGCTTCGGCGTGCCCGTGAACCACGAGGACATGCTCGCCACCATCATGGCGTTCTCGTGGCTCGTGGTGGACGGACTGGCGCGGCTCGGCCTGCCACTCACGCAGCCCGACGCCGACGCCTACTACGCGCTGTGGCGTGAGTTCGCCCGGCTCATGGGCATCCATCCGGAGGGACGTCCGGACGATGACTCGTGCATCCCGGCCACGCTGGCCGACGCCGGCGAGTTCTACACGGCGTATGTGCGCCGCAACGACGTGCCCGTGCCGTCCTCGCCGCGCGAGGCGCGCGCCTCCAACGCGCTCGGCGTGGCGCTCACGCAGCAGAACCTCGCGATGATGCGGCACCTCCTGCCCTGGCCGACGCGGCTGATCGGCCTCGGGCTCGCACCGCGCCTGTGCATGACCGAGTTGCTCTCACCCGACGAGATGGCGCGCGTCGGCGTGACGCCCCTGCCCGGCCACCGGCACCTGCGGACGGTCCTGCACGCAGTGCTGGGTCTCGGCCAGTGGGCCGGCACCCATACCACGTTCGCCGGGCGGCTCGCCCACGCGATGCTGCAGGGCATGGTCGACGTGGACCGCCGGGGCGAGGTCGAGTTCTCGATTCCCTTCAGCCGGCTCGACCTGCAGGGCCCGGCCTTCAGGTAACCCCGGGCCAACCCTTCATCCTGAATTCCCAACGTTGAACTGTTCGTGAGGCAGACATGATCGACTGGAGCCGCCTGGTCAACACCAGGGACTACACCACGGTGGAACTGCTGCTGTTCGCGGGCGGCTGCTACCTGTGGGTCGTCGTCTACATGCTGTACATCCGCAGCATCGTCAAGCAGCGGTTCATCGAGGCGCCGATCTTCGCCGTGTGCGGCAACATCGGCTGGGAGTTCGCCTGGAGCTTCCCGCTCACCACCGACATGGGTCCGCTGCTCGTGTGGTGCTACCGCATCTGGTTCTTCTTCGACCTCTTCATCTTCTGGGGCGTGCTGACCTACGGCTGGAAGCAGGTGCGCACGGAGGCCTTCCACGCCTACCTGAAACCGATGCTGCTGGCCATCGCGGTGTTCCACGCGGCCGCGTTCTACACCATGGCGATCTCGGGGCTCGACACGTCCATCGGCGCGAACTCGGCGTTCATGCTGAACTTCGCCCTGTCGATGCTCTACGTCTTCGTGCTGTTCCAGCAGCGCGCGCTCGGCAACCTCGGGCAGGTGTCGCTCCTCATCGCGTGGCTGAAGATGCTGGGCACCGGCACCAACACGGTGTTCATGAACATCCACCCCGCGTACGCCGACAACGCGTTCCTGCACCTCATGAGCATCGCGACGACGAGCGTGGACTGCCTCTACATCTACCTGGTGTGGTCGCTCAAGCGCGCCGACGCTCAGGGGAGCCTCGCGAGCACGGCCTCGGCCTCGAGCCGATCGGCGGCCGTCGTGTCCTGAGGGGCGCGCGCGAGCGCGGCGGCGAGCGTGTCGCGCGCGTCGCGGCCCAGCAATCGGGCCAGGCTCGTGGCGGCCCGCAATTCGAGTGACAGGGCCGACGTGGCCGCGGCCGCGGCCAGCGCGGCCTCGTACGCGGTCGCCGCCTCGACGAGGCGGCCGCGCCGTGCGTGCAGGTCGCCGTCCACGCGGTGCAGCTCGGGCAACCAGAAGCGCTCCGTCCCCATCGAGGCGCTCGCCTTCGCGTCGGTCAACGCCTGCGCGGCCTCGTCGATCGCGTCGTGCTGGAGGCAGGCGATGGCGAGTTCCACCTGGTAGAACCCTGCGAACACGCGGAAACCCGTGGCGCGATACGCCTCGAGGCTGCGCCGCAAGTGCGCACGGCCGGCCGCCACATCGTCGGACTCCGTGGCCCAGGCCAGCCCGAGCAGGACGTTGGCGTCGCGCACCTGGAAGAGGCCGTGCTGCTCCGACAGCGACAGCATCTCCTCGGCGTGCCGGCGCAGCGTCGTCGCATCGCGGCGGAAGCAGTGCAGGAATCCGGTGAGCAGCAGCACGGTGGTGAGCGTGAACGGCTGGCCGCTCGCGCGGGCCTGCGCCACGGCCTCCTCGGACCGTGCGAGCGCATCGCTCGCATGACCCTGCATCCAGGCCGCCAGTGCGTCGTAGGCCAGCGACGGCTTGCGGTCGTCGATGCCGAACGCCTGCGGGAGGCGCTGGTCGAGCGTGGGATCCTGCTCGGCGATCGCCGCGCCGAGGTGGTGCCGCGCGGCTGCCAGGTCGCCGTGCAGGAAGCTGAGGGCACCGAGGCCGTAGCGACTCTGCACGCGGAAGGCCGCGTTGTCGCGCGCCTCACCGATCGCGAGCATGCGCTCGGCGTGCGGCAGGGCCTTCTCGGGTTCGGCGCGTACGGCATAGAAGCTGTAGAGGCCGTACAGCAGGCCGAAGCGGCTCTCGTCGTCTCCGCACAGATCGAGGCCGCGGAGGTGGGCCTGCTCGACCTCGGGCGACGCGAACCCCTGCGTCGCGATGACGGCCGGCACGCGTGCCGACTGGAGCTGCAGCTCGAGCCCGTCGCGCGCCGCGCCGGGCGCCATGGCCGTCAGCGTCTCCAGGCCGGCACGGACGTGCTGCAACGCCTCGTGATGCGCCGACCTGCCGAGCGCCAGCCGTGCGGCCTCGAGTCGGCAGGCCGCCGAGCGATCCGGCTTGCTGGCTTCGGCGTAGTGGTGCGCGAGCAACTCCGCGCGTGCGCCCTCGGGCGCCGCCCCCGGCGTCTCGAGCGTCTGCGCCAGTTGCAGGTGGAGGTGCTGGCGTTCGCGCTTGAGCAGCGAGTCATAGGCGGCGTCGCGCACCAGGGCGTGCTTGAACGAGTACCGCGCCTGGGCGCCGAAGCCACGGCGGTGCACGAGCCCCGACTGCACGAGGCGTCGCAGCTCCCGCTCGAGCGTGTCCACGTCGTGCGTGCAGATGGCCGAGAGCAACGGCAGGGAGAACGTGCGGCCGATCACCGACGCGAGTTGCGCCACCTCCTTGGCCGGTCCGAGGCGGTCGAGGCGCACGGCGAGCGAGTCGCGCAGGGTGGTCGGCGGCGACCGCCACTGCCCCGACTGCCCGCCTTCGAGCACCGACCGCGTCAGTTCCTCGATGAAGAGGGGCACGCCATCGGTGCGTTCGAGGATGTGCTGCTGTACGTCTGGTCGCAGCGGCCGACCTTCGGCGATCGCCTCGACGAGTCGGGCGATGTCGCCGGGGGGGAGGGGCGCGAGGGCCACCTGCGTGACCTGGGCCCGAGCACTCCAGGGGACGTCGAGTGCGTTGGCCCGCATCGTCATCACGAGGAGGAGCGGCGCCGTCGACGCGTGCTCGACGAGCCGGTCGAGCCACGCCAGGCTGGTGGCGTCGCACCAGTGGAGATCCTCGACCACGACCACGACGGGCTCGCGTTCGGCCAGGTCGAGCACCAGGGCCACCAGTGCGTCCAGCGTCTCCTCACGCTGGCGTTCCGCCGGCATCGGTGGCACTGGAGGACGCGCATCGGGCGGGAGGTCGAGCAGCGCCGCGAGCAACGGCAGGGCCTCGTCGAGCGCGAGCGGAGCGAGCACGGCCTCGAGCCGCGCAATCGGGGTTGCGCCGGGCGCGACGGCTGTCGCACGCTGCAGCAACTGCACCCCCAGATGAAGGGGGGTGTTCTGGGTGTACGGCGTCGCGTGGCCGGCCATCCACCGCACGCCGCCCTCCTGCGACAGGTCGAGCCGTTCCCGCAGGGCTCGAAGCAATCGCGACTTGCCCATCCCGGGATCACCGCTCACGAGCACGGCCTGGCCCAGGCCCTGCCGCGCCTGCTCCCACCGTGTCAGCAACAGCTCGAGTTCGCGTTCGCGCCCCACCAGCGGAGCCGCATCGACGGCCGCGTCTTCGCCCGAATCGTGGCTCTCGCGGACGCGGAAGCACTGCAAAGGCTCGGTAGCGCCCGGTATCGGCGGCAGTGGCGGCCGCGGTTCGACGATCACGGCGCGATGCACCAGGGCTCGCGTGGCCCCGCTGACGACCACCGTCCCGGGCTCGGCCGCCGCCAGCAACCGCAGTGCCGCGTCGAGCGTCGGGCCGAGCACGACGGGCTCTGCCGCCTGACCGCCGCTGGACACGACAGCCGTGCCCGTGTGGACGCCCACGCGCAGGCCGATGGCAGCGCCGAAACGCCTGTCGGCCTCCGCCGCCAGATCGAGTGCGGCCCGCACGGCCCGCCAGGCGTCGTCTTCGTGCGCGACGGGGTAGCCGAAGTGCAGCAGCACGCGGTGCCCGACGGGGTTGCCGAGCGAGCCGTCGTAGCGTGCGGCGACCTCCTGGGCGAGCGGACGCAGTTGCAGCATCAGCTCGTAGAGCGTCTCGGCGTCCACGCCTGCCGAGGAGTCGCTGTCCGACGACGGCGCCTCCACGAGTTCGGCGCACAGCACGGTGAGCTGTCGGCGCTCGAGGCTGGTGGCCGGCGGCGCACTGGTGGGCCGTGGCGCAGGAGCGGGGCTTGGCGGAGCTGGCGGCCGGCTGTGATCGAGCAGGGTCGGCAGTGCGGTGGGTGCCGACGCGTCTGCGCCCTCGCGCTCGATGTGTTCGAGGAGGCCGACGACTTCACCGGCCGTCTGGGGACGCCGCGCGGGAGCCTTCTCCAGCAGGCGATGCACGAGTTCGGAGAGGGCTGCCGGCAGCCCGGGCGCCACGCGCGCGAGCGGCGTGGGGTCGGCCGCGCAGATTCGCGCGAGCGTCTGCGTGGGACTCGCCGCGTGGAACGGCGAGGTGCCCGACACCATCTCGTAGAGCAGCGAGCCGAGCGAGAACAGATCGGACCGGTGGTCGACGGAGAGCCCCTGCGCCTGCTCGGGCGACATCGCATGGCAGGTGCCGACGATGGCGCCGGGGGCCGAGATCTCCTGGTCGGCCTCGAGGCCGTACGTCCTGGCGAGCCCGAAGTCGAGGATCTTGGCGCGCCCCGTCGGCGTGACCATCACGTTGGCCGCCTTGAGGTCGCGGTGGACGATGCCCTGCGCGTGCGCCTCCGACAGGCCGTCGGCGATCTCGCGCGCGAGCCGAACGGCGCGGGCCAGCTCGAGCCGCCCCTCGCGGAGCAGTCGGTCGAGGGTCTTGCCCTGCACCAGCTCCATGGCAATCCACTCGGCGTCGGGGGTCTCGACGATCTCGTAGATGTGGACGATGGACGGGTGGTTCAGGCGTGCGGCCATGCGCGCTTCCCGGCGGAAGCGCAGCGACAGCGACGAATCGACCAGCGTCGGCAGCAGCCGCTTGAGCGCCACGGGCCGCTGCAGCGTGAGGTCGTGCGCACGATAGACGGCGCCCATGCCACCGGCACCGAGTCGCGACTCGATCCGGTAATGGCCGATCAGGGCCCCGGGCGTCGGCTCCGCGCCGTTGGGAGGAGGGGTCACGGTCGAGATCCCAAGGATACAGTCCTCGGCCGCTAGGCACCGAAACCGCGCGTCGAGGCGGTATGATGCACTCGATCCGTCATGCCGATGTCCCTCTCCCATCGTTGGCTGACTGGCCTGGTCGTCCTCGCCGCCGGAATCGGGCCGGGGTGGCTGGGCAGCAGCGTCCTCCAGTCGGCGCAACCGGCCGCCCGCGTCGACTTCGCCACGCAGATCGAACCCCTGCTGCGCGAGCAGTGCTACGAGTGCCACGGCGAGAAGAAGGGCCGCGGCAAGCTGCGACTGCACGCCCGTGAGCTGGCCCTGAAGGGCGGGGCCACCGGCCCGCTGCTCGTGCCGGGCAACAGCAAGGAGAGCTACCTGGTCCAGCGCCTGCTCGGTGAGGGCGGCGAGGACCAGATGCCGCTCGAGAAGCCGGCCCTGACCGCCGAGCAGATCGCCCTCGTGCGCGCCTGGATCGACCAGGGGGCCGACTGGCCGGCGCCGGCCGGCACCGCGGCCAACGAGCCGGTCGTCGAGGAACACTGGGCGTACGTCGCCCCCCGGAAGGCGCCGCTGCCGGCGGTGTCGAACGAGGCGTGGGCCCGCACGCCCGTGGACCGGTTCGTGCTCGCGAAACTCGACGCCGAGAAGCTGATGCCCTCGCACGAGGCGCCTCGCGAGGTGCTGCTGCGTCGCGTCAGCCTCGACCTCACCGGCCTGCCGCCGACGGTGGCCGAACTCGACGCCTTCCTCGCCGACCGCCGTCCCGACGCCTACGAGCGCGCCGTGGACCGGCTGCTCGCCTCGCCGCACTTCGGCGAGCGGTGGGCACGCCTCTGGCTCGACCTCGCCCGGTATGCCGACAGCAACGGCTTCGAGGCCGACCGGCTCCGCTCGATGTGGCCGTATCGCGACTGGGTGATCGAGGCGTTCAACAGCGACATGCCGTTCGACCGGTTCACGGTGGAGCAGATCGCGGGCGACATGCTGCCCGACGCCACGCGGGCCCAGCGCATCGCGAGCGGGTTCCACCGCAACGCGATGACCAACGAGGAGGGCGGCGTCGACCCCGACGAGGCGCTCTACGAGGTGATGGTCGACCGCGTGAACACGACGGCGACCGTGTGGCTGGGCAGCACCGTCGCGTGCGCGCAGTGCCACAACCACAAGTACGACCCGTTCAGCCAGAAGGACTACTTCCGCCTGATGGCGTTCTTCGCCAATCCGTCCTACACGGTCGAGAAGCACGGCGCCGGCACCAAGTACAGCGAGGCCCAGATCGATCTCGCGACGCCGGAGCAGGACGCGCGCCGCACGGCGCTGCGCACGGATCTGCAGGCGGCCGAGGACGCGCTGGCGAAGGAGACGCCCGAACGGGCTGGAGCCCAGGCGCGCTGGGAAGCCACGCTGCGCGAGTCGGGGTCCGCGTGGACCGTGCTGCAGCCGAGTCACGTCGCCGCGACCAACGGCGTGCAGCTCGCGGTGCGTCCCGACGGCAGCATCCTGGCGAGCGGCCCCAACCCGCCCGTGACGACGTACACGGTGCAGGTGCCGACCACGAGCGGCGGGATCACGGGCCTGCGGCTCGAGGCGCTGCTCGATCCGTCGTTGCCCAAGGACGGCCCCGGCCGCGACCCGTACGGGCACTTCCGGCTCACGAAGGTGCAGGTGTTCGTCGCACCGGCCAGTCAGCCGGATCGGAAGACCCGGGTGGACTTCACGACCGTGAAGGGCGACGGCAACGTGTCGCGCGGCGACCTGCTCGACCTCACCACGGATGCGCCCGCCGCATACGCCCGCCTCGGGAAGGCGTGGGTGGTGGACGCCGTGCGCGACGGCTGGCGCGTGCCCTACCAGCTCGTGCTGGTGCCGAAGGCCCCGATCGGCGACGGCCCCGCCGTGGTGACCGTGGAACTCGGGCACGAGGACGGCACGCTCGGCCAGGGACTCGGCCGCTTCCGCCTGTCGGCGACGACGACGAAGGACCCGCTCCAGGCGGTGGCCGTGACGGCGCGGACGCGCGCGGCGCTCGCCGTGCCGCTGGCTGCGCGCACCGAGGATCAGGCGAAGCTGCTGGCGAGCCAGTTCCGCGACCAGTCGCCGATGTTCGAGGCCGAGCGCAAGGAGATCGCCCGCATCAGGAAGGCGATCGACGACCTGAAGCTGCCGACCACGCTCGTCATGCAGGAGCGTCCGTCGTACGAGCGGCCCTCGACGCCGCTGCGCGAGCGCGGCGCGTTCACGTCGCCCGGGGAGCGGGTGTTCGCCAACACGCCCTCGGCGTTGCCGCCGATGGGCGACGACCTGCCGCCCAACCGCCTCGGCCTGGCGCGCTGGCTCGTGCGGCGCGAGAACCCCCTCACCGCGCGCGTGATGGTCAACCGGCTGTGGGAGGCGCTCTACGGCCGGGGACTCGTGGAAACGAGCGAGGACTTCGGGACCATGGGCGCCCTCCCGTCACACCCCGAGCTGCTCGACTGGCTGGCCGTGGAGTTCATGGACGAGGGGTGGAGCGTCAAGGCGCTGCTGCGCACGCTGGTGCTGTCGTCGGCATACCGGCAGGACTCGACGGTCACCCCGGCCCTGCAGGCGCGCGATCCGTACAACCGGCTCCTGGCACGCGGTCCGCGGTTCCGCCTGGAGGCCGAGATGGTGCGCGACGTGGCGCTGTCGGCCAGCGGGCAGCTGAGCCCGAGGATTGGCGGGCCGAGCGTGTTCCCGCCGCAGCCGCCGGGCATCTGGAACAACCCGTACGACAACTCGAAGTGGATCGAGAGCACCGGCGAAGACCGGTACCGCCGGAGCCTGTACACGTTCCTGCGGCGGACGTCACCCTACCCGATGTTCACGACGTTCGACGGGACGAGCCGCGAGCAGTGCACCGTGCGGCGGGTGCGGACCAACACGCCGCTGCAGGCGCTGGCGACGCTCAACTCCGAGGGTTTCTTCGAGCACGCGCAGGCGCTGGCCGCACGCATCCGGCGCGAGGCGACGCCAGCCACCGTCGACGCCCGCCTGGCGTACGGGTTCCGCCTCGTCACGAGCCGCGTGCCGACGGCCGCCGAGGTGGATCGACTGCGTGCGTTCCACGCCGCGGCCGTGCAGCGCTATCGCGACGCGCCGGCACAGGCGCGGGCGGCGCTCGGCCTGCCCGAGGGCACGAAGGTGACCGCCGACCACATCGACCTGGCGGCGTGGACCATGGTCGGCAACGTGTTGCTGAACCTCGACGAGACCGTCACGAAGGGATGAGGGCCGGTAGGGACGGCCGGCTCGGCCGTCCGTCGCTGCCAGCGCGACGAGTGTCGACGCGCGGATAGACGCGAAGAACGCGATGAACGAACTGCTCGGAATCACACGACGCCACTTCTTCAAGCAGGCCGGTTTCGGCATCGGCGGGGCAGCGCTCGCCTCGTTGATGCAGGAGCAGCTCTTCGCACAGGCCGCCCGCAGCCTCGCGCCGGCCATCGCGCCGAAGGCCAAACAGGTCGTGTTCCTGTTCATGGCGGGCGCGCCGTCGCAGCTCGACCTGTTCGACCACAAGCCGGCGCTGCGCAAGTACGACGGCCAGGAGATTCCCGCCGAGATCGTCAAGGGCGAGCGCTTCGCCTTCATCAAGGGCGCGCCCCGCCTGCTCGGATCGCCGTACGACTTCCGCCGTCACGGACAGTCGGGACAGGAGATCTCGAACCTGCTCCCGCACCTGGCCACGATTGCCGACGACATCGCGATCGTGAAGTCGATGTCCACGACGCAGTTCAACCATGCGCCGGCGCAGATCTTCATGAACACCGGGCACCAGATCATCGGCCGTCCGAGCATGGGGTCGTGGCTGTCCTACGGCGTGGGGTCCGAGAGCAAGGACCTGCCGGCCTTCGTGGTGCTCCTCTCGGGCGAGAACAACCCCGATGGCGGCAAGTCGTGCTGGGGATCGGGCTTCCTGCCCACCGTGCACCAGGGTGTCGAGTTCCGCAGCGGCGCCGACCCGGTGCTCTTCGTGACCAACCCCGACGGCGTGGACGCGCAGTTGCGTCGGGCGTCGCTCGACACGCTCAAGGACCTGAACGGCCTTCGGCAGGCCAGCGTCGGCGACCCGGAGATCGAGACGCGCATCAACGCGTACGAGCTCGCCTACCGGATGCAGACGAGCGTGCCCGACCTCACCGACATCTCGCAGGAACCCCAGGCCGTCCACGACCTGTACGGCACCCAGCCGGGCCAGACGTCGTTTGCCAACAACTGCCTGCTGGCGCGCCGGCTCATCGAGCGCGGCGTGCGGTTCGTGCAGCTCTATCACCGCGGGTGGGACACGCACGGCGCCAGCTTCGGCGACGACGTGATCGAGAAGCTGCCGCACCTGTGCCGCCAGACCGACCAGGCGGCCGCGGCGCTCGTGAAGGACCTGAAGCAGCGCGGCCTGCTCGACACGACCCTCGTGGTGTGGGGTGGCGAGTTCGGGCGCACGCCGATGAACGAGGCCCGCAACGGATCCAAGTTCCTCGGGCGCGACCACCATCCGCGCGCCTTCACCATGTGGTTGGCCGGTGGCGGCATCAAGCCCGGCATCACCTACGGCGAGACCGACGAACTCGGCTACAACATCGTGCGCGACCCCGTCGAGGTCCACGACCTGCACGCCACGATGCTGCACCTGCTCGGCATCGACCACGAGAAGCTGACGTACAAGTTCCAGGGCCGCGACTTCCGCCTCACCGACGTCAGCGGCAAGGTGATCACGGGATTGTTGGCGTGACGACATGCAGCCCATCACGATGAACCAGCACAGCCACCCGACGTCGCGGGTGGTCGAGACGCAGCTGAAGGACATCCGCAAGCGACTGCCGCTGCGCGTGCTCAGCGAGGACGACTGGCAGCACTGGATCACCCAGGGCTACGTCATCGTCCGTCAGGCCGTGCCGGCCGACAAGGTCGCGCGCCTCGTGGACCTGCTCTGGCGCTTCGACGAGAAGGACCCGCACGACCCCTCCACGTGGGACGCGCCACAGCGCCGCGACCACGCCATGACCGAGCTGAACCACACGGGGATGCTCGAGATCTACAACCACCAGTACCTCTGGGACACGCGCATGGAACCGCGCGTGTACGACGCGTTCGTCGACATCTGGGACCGCGAGGACCTGTGGGTGACGATCGACCGCGCGAACCTGAACCTGCCGAAGAAGGTGAAGGGCAACCCGAACGGCTTCATCCACTGGGACGTCGACACGTCTTTGCGGCCGCTGCCGATCGGCGTCCAGGGCGTGTTGAGCCTGGCCCGGCAGGACGAAGAGGTCGGGGGATTCCAGTGCGTGCCGGAGCTGTTCCACGGCTTCGACGAGTGGGTGAGAACCCAGCCTGCCGACCGCGACCCCATGCACCCCGACACGACCGGCCTGCGCATCGTCAACGTCTCGATGGAGGCCGGCGACCTGCTGATCTTCAACTCGCTGCTGGCGCACGGCGTGCGCCCCAACCACTCGGCTGACCGCCCACGCATCGCGCAGTACATCGCGATGCACCCGGCCGACTGGAACAACGAGGCGGAACGGCTCGAGCGCGTCCGGCTGTGGCGCGAACTCGATCACCCGCAGCGGCCGGCCTTCCCGGGCGATCCCCGCGAGTGGGAGAGGCAGCACGCGCAGACGGCCACGCTGACACCGCTCGGCGAGAAGCTGCTCGGCCTCACGGCGTGGTAGGGGAACAATTCAGAGTTCAAAGTTCAGAATGAAGGGGAAATCACCACGGAAGCGCCTCGACCCGCCCTGCATTCTTCACTCTGAACTGTGATTTGTTCAGAGTGCTAGATTTGACCCATGCGTTGGTCGTGGCTGCTGTGGGTGGGCGCGCTCGCGGGTTGCGCGCGTGCACCGGTTGCGACCCTTCCGTCCGACGACGTCGCCACGCGTGGGGCGACGACCATCTCCATCGTCGCGACCACCGACCTGCACGGGCACCTCGAGACGCTGCCCTGGTTCTCGGCGCATCTGGCCAATCTGCGTGAGGCGCGGCGCCGCGACGGCGGCGTGCTGCTGGTGGACTCGGGCGACATGTGGCAGGGCACGCTCGAATCCAACCTCTCGGAGGGCGGTGCCGTGGTGCGCGCCTACAACGCGCTCGGCTACCACGCGGCCGCCATCGGCAACCACGAGTTCGACTTCGGCCCTGCAGGGCCCGATACCGTCCCCCGTCGCCCTGGCGACAACCCGACCGGCAACATCGAAGTGCAGGCGCGTGCCGCCCGGTTCCCGCTGCTGGCGGCCAACGTCACGGATCGATCGGGCGCCCCCTGGACCCCGCGCAACGTGCAGCCGTCCACACTGGTCACCGTGGCAGGTGTCCGCATCGGCCTGATTGGCGTCACGACGGCCTTCACGCCGACGGCCACGGACCCGCGCAACCTGGTGCGGCTGCGCATCGCACCGCTCCGCGACGTGATCGTGCGCGAGGCCAACAGCCTCCGTGCCGGCGGCGCCGACCTCGTCGTGGTGCTCGCACACGCCGGGGGCCGCTGCGACGATTTCACCGACCCCGACGACTTCGGGTCGTGCAGGCCTCAGAGCGAGATCTTCCAGGTCGCGCGCGCCCTCCCGGCCGGCCTGGTGGACGTGATCGCGGCGGGCCACACGCACCAGGGCATCGCGCATCGCGTCAACGGCATCGCCATCGTCGAGGGATTCAACCTGGGGCGCGCGTTCAGCCGCGTGGACGTCGACGTCGATCGCTCGACTCGGCGTGTGCTGGCCACGCGCATCCATCCGCCCCGGTTCGTGTGCGACGGCGCGCGGCTGGTCGAGGTGTCGACCTGGAGGACGGACGAGTGCGCGCCACCAGACTACGAGGGACGCCCCGTGCGGTACGACGCACGCATGGTCGAGGTGATGCGCCACGACATCGCGCGAGCCCGCCGCCTGCGCGAGCGCCCGCTCGGGGTCGAGGCCGCACACCGCTACTGGCACTCGACGCGCGAGGAATCGCCGGCGAGCAACCTCGTGGTGGACCTGCTGCGTGCGGCCCATCCGTCGGCCGACCTCGCAATCTACAACGCCACCGGCACGCGTGCGGCCCTGCCGCCCGGCCCGGTCACGTATGGCGCCATGTACGCCCTGCTGCCGTTCGACAGCGTCGTCGCCACGGCCACGCTGAGTGCGCGCGCCATCGCCGACTCGATCGCGCGAGGCCTCACGCGCGGCACGGTGCCGATCGTGTCCGGCATCGAAGCCGACGTCACCTGCGAGGCCGGCGCCGCGCGCGTCACGCTGTGGCGCAACGGGGCGCCCCTCGACCCCGAGGTGCGGCTCACGGTGGTCACCAGCGAGTTCCTCGCCTCGGGCGGATCCGGACTGTTCGACGACCTCGAGCAGGCCTTCACCCTCCGGCTCGACACGCCGATGCGCGAGGCCGTCGTCGCCGCGCTTGCAACGCAGGCCGACGGCATCCGGTCGGGCATGGTCGGAGGCTACGACGCGTCGCGACGCCGCGTCCGATACCCGCAGGACGCCCTCCCCGTCCGCTGCGACACCGCGGCTCAATGACCCTGGAGAGGTAGGGACGGCTCTCCGAGCCGTCCGTCGAAGCCTCGCGAAGGTGGCGCCGTTCGCCGGGCGCGTTGGCAGGTAGGGACGGCTCTCCGACTTGTCCGCCGAAGCCTCGCGAAGGCGGAGCCGTCCGCCTGGCGCGGGGCAACTCATGCGGCGTGCTGGGACAGCCCGCCCTACCGTGGCCGCCGTGTCTACGGTGCGCGATACGCGAGCAACCGCAGCGCGTTCGCGATGACCACCAGCGTGCTGCCCTCGTGGAACACCACCGCCGGGCCGATGCCGATCAAGCCGCTCGTCGTGGACAGGATCAGCAGCGCGATCACGCCGAGGGCGATGGTGAGGTTCTGGAGGATGATCCGGCGCGTCTGCCGGGCCAGGCCGATGGCGAACGGCACCTGACCGATGTCGTCGCTCATCAGCGCGACGTCGGCGGCCTCGAGGGCGGCCGCCGTACCCGCGGCGCCCATCGCGATGCCCACCGCCGCGCGAGCCAGCGCCGGCGCATCGTTCACGCCGTCGCCAATCATCGCGACGCTGCCGTATTGCCGGCCGAGTTCCTCGATCGCGATGGCCTTCTCGTCGGGCAGCAGGTGTGCCCGGATCTCGTCCACACCCACCTCGCGGCCGATGGCGGCCGCCACGTCGGCGTTGTCGCCCGTGAGCATGACGATCGGCGCGACGCCGAGGCGACGGATCGACTCCAGCGCCCGTCGGGCGTGGGGTCGAGGCGTGTCGGCCAGTCCGATCACACCGAGCCAGCGCACACCGTGCCGCACGACGATCGTGCTGCGGGCCTTGGCCTGCAAGGCCGCCACCGCCTCGCGCACACGCGGCGGCGCCTCCTCGTCGGTGCCCGCCCACATGCGCAGGCTGCCGATCTCGACCACGGCGCCCTCGACCTCGGCGCGCACGCCGCGTGCCGTCACGCTCTCGAGCGGGCCTGAGGCTGGCAGCGACAGGCCGTCGGCCTCGGCACGTCGGACGATGGCCTCGGCCAGCGGGTGCTGCGACTGTCGTTCGACCGCGGCGGCCACGGTCAGCAGCGTGGCCGCGTCGGCGTCCAGGGGCAGTACGTCGGTGACCTCGGGCCGACCGATGGTGAGCGTGCCGGTCTTGTCCACGGTGAGCACACGCACCATGCCGAGTGCCTCGAGCTGCGCCCCGCCCTTCACCAGCACGCCGTGGCGGGCCGCCTGCGCGATGCCCGACAGGATGGCGGCGGGGGTGCCGAGCGCGAGCGCGCACGGCGACGCCGCCACGAGGAGCGCGAGGCCTCGATAGATGCTCGTGCTCCACGTCCACACGCCCACCAGCGGCGGCCCGACGATGAGCACGGCAGCCGCCACGAGGACGATCGGCACGAAGACGCGCTCGAACCGCGCCGTCAGCTGTTCCGTGCGGGCCTTCTTCGCCTGCGCCTCGGCCACGAGGCGGATGATGTGATCGAGCGTGCGCTCACCCGCCACGCGCGTCGTCTCGATCTGCAGCGCACCCTGCCCGTTCACCGTGCCCGCGTACACCTGGTCGCCCGGCCCCTTGTCCACCGGGACCGACTCGCCGGTGATGGGCGCCTGGTCCACCGTCGAACGACCGCTGTAGACGACGCCGTCCACCGGCACGCGCTCGGCGGGCCGTACGAGGACGATGGCGCCGCGCGTCACCTGCTCCACGGGCACGAGGGCGTCGCTGCCATCCGCGCCGATCAGGCGCGCCATCGGCGGCGTGAGCTCGCCGAGCGCCTTGATCGCGCCCGTCGCCCGTCCCATCGCGTAGTGTTCGAGTGCGTTGGCGAGCGAGAACAGGAACAGGAGAAACGTGCCCTCGACCCACTCCCCGAGCCCGGCCGCGCCCACCGCGGCGAGCAGCATCAGCAGGTCGATGTCGGCGCGGTAGCGCCCGGTGCGCAGGAGGGCAATGTTGGTGCGGACCAGCTCCCAGGCGCCGCAGATGCCAGCGACGATGTACAGGGCCACGGCCCAGGCGTGCGGGAGGTCCAGCAGGCGCTCGCCGAGCCACGCGGCGAGCAACAGCACGCCGCAGGCCAGGCTCAGGGCCAGCTGGCCGTCGGGCCTGCCACGTGCCGAAGGCGCCGGGTCGGACATCGGCCTCAGGTCCGCGGCGTCCTGAGGGTGCGCAGCGCGTGTTCCCACCGGGCGAGTTCGGTGAGCACCGAGGTGGCGGCCGCGTCGGTCTTGTCGTCGGACGAGAACACGCCGTCGGGTCCGATGCGCGAGGCGAAGTTCGGCAGCACCACGGCAGGCACGATGGGCATCACGTTCAGCGCGGTGAGCATCTGCTTGGCCATCTGCACGCCGCGCAGGCCGCCCGACACGCCGCCGTAGCTGACGAACGCCGCCGGCTTGTAGGCCCACTCGTGGAACAGGTGGTCGAGGGCGTTGATCAGGCTCGGCGGTGCGCTGAAGTTGTACTCCGGGGTGACGAAGACGAAGGCATCGCCGCGCTCCACGATGGCGCTCCACGCCCGCGTGGTCTCGTGCACGTACTTGCGGAGCCGGGGATGGTCGGGCTCGTCGTAGAGGGGCAACCCGACGTCCTTCAGGTCCACCGCCTCGACGTCGAAGGCGCCGTGAGCCCTGGCCCGCCCCTCGAACCAGGATGCGACTGCGGGCCCCTTGCGGCCCTGACGGGTGCTGACGATGACGATCTGGAGAAGAGGCACGCCGCTGAGTATCTCCCGATTGCCGTGAGAGGCGCGTGAGAGACGTGTGTCAGCGTGCGGGTGCCGCCGTCCTCGCCGGAATCAGCCAGGCCTCGTGCAGCCGCGAGTGCTGTCGCCAGTTGAGGTGTCGCTCGTCCACCTCGTCGAAGGTCACGACGATGCGGCGTGACCGCACGGCGTCGGCCGGCACGTCGTACTCGCGCACGTCGCCGAGCTCGGTCGTGTCGCGGCGGGCCGCCACGGGCGCCCCGTTGATGCGCGGGCGGATGGTGCCCGTGCCGTTCAGCCGCAGCACGTGGCGGGCGTCGGGGTCGGTCACGTCGTACTCGATCGCGGAGGGCCAGCGCAGGCTCACGAGCCACGCCAGGCGTCGCCGGCTGCGCCCCTCGAGTTCCCAGGTGAAGTGCGGCGTGGGCGATGGGCCCGTGCGTCGGACGCGCGGTGAGCGGCCGACATGCCCGATGTCGTCGTACGTCGCGCCGGGCGCCGGTGTCTCCCAGCGGGCGATTGTCTCGAGGCGCGCGACACGTGCCACTTCGTCGGGCAGGGTCAGCGCTGCCGCACACTCGTCCTCGAGCCACCAGCGGTCGTTCAGCGGGTGGTGCAGGAAGTCGAGCACGGCACCGCGCTCGGTGCCGCTCGCCTTGTAGCGGGGCGTGTCCATCTGCATGCCGATGGAGGCGAAGAGCGCCGCGCCCAGGTGCTCGATGCGCTGGCGCCACACGTCGTGCGGCCCTGGCGCATCGGCCTCGGCCAGGATCGAGCGGGCCTGGGCCACGGCGGTCGCGGCCCCCGACGAACGGGCCGTGAGCAGGGCCGCGTTGGCGCGATCCTGGAGCGCGGTCTCGCGCAGCAACCGATGCCGGGTGTAGGCGTCGAAGTACGCGCGGAAGAGCGCCTGTTGCCAGCGCCAGTGGCCTGCGAGCGACGGCGCCTCGGCCTCGAGCTGCTGCCAGAGCGCCAGCGTGCCGTCCACCGCGCCGTTGGTGGCCAGCGGCCCATCCCAGTTCCGTTCGAGCGCGAGCAGTCCGTCGGCCGCGCGCTCCGCGACCGCCTCGCCGAAGAAGAGCCGCGCGTACTCGACCAGGACGGCGCGCGGCGACTGCGTGGGGTCCCACGCCTTGCGGCTCCAGATCGCCTTGTTCACGTCGTCGTTGACGCCGTCGGAGTAGCTGATGAAGCCGTCGGTGAAGGGCGCGATGCGGTCGTGCAGCTGCGCGTAGAACGCAGGACGCGGGTTGATTGGTTCGCGGCCGAGCGTGAAGTTGAACGCCGGATCCCAGTCGGGCACGACGTACTGCGCACGCACCGTGTGCGTCACGTCGGGGTAGTCGCGCAGCCGGTAGCGTGGATGCAGCCGTGCACGCGTCTCGGCGAGTGGCGGGCTGCTCGGACCGGCCACCAGGCCCCCGAACCACGGCAGATCGGCGCCGTTGATCTGCGCGTAGATCCAGTCCACCTGGTCTGGCGGGAACCACTGCAGTGACAGCCAGACCTTCGCACGGGGGTGGTGCGCCTGCACGCGCGCCGCGAGATCCTTCAGGTACGGCAGCACGAGCTGGGCCGCGTTGTGGCCCGGATCTCCGCCAGGGACGAAAATCGCATCGAGCCTCGGCATCTGCGCGAAGAGCCGGCCGAGCGTGTCGAGCGTCTCGGCGCGCTTCGCGGCATCGCCGAGGTCGAAGTCGGCGGGCGTCCAGATCCAGTAGTCGAGGTCGTACCGCTCGCAGAGCCGGCTGATGGCCACGTTCATCGCCTCGCGCGACAGCGGGAAGTGCGGGCTGACACGCGTGTCCTGCAGCGGGATGTTCTCGATGCTGTTGACGCCGAGCAGCGCGAGTTCCCGCAGGTACCGGTCGTAGCGCGCCTGGTCCCACGCGTCGTAGGTGTTCGAGTGCTGTCGATATCCGAGCTGATGGCCGCGAATCGCGTAGGCCGGTGCCGACGTCACGTCGAGGGTCGCTGGCACGCCACGGGCACGGTCGGCTTCAGCGCGCGTCGGGCTCGCCGGCGGGTTCCAGCGCAGGTGGCGTAGCAGCTCACCCACGCCGAACAGGGCCCCGCGCCCGTCTGCCCCGAGAATCCAGACCACCGGCTGTTCCGGACGCGAATCGACCACGAGTCGGAATCCCTCGGCCCGCAGCGCCGCACCCGACCGTTCGGGCAACCGACGGAGGCTGTCGCCTCCCCACGGCGCCGATCCGGCTGGTGGCTCACCTGCGGCAATGGCCACCACGACAGGCGCATCGGACGGCCATGCCACGGTCACGTCGGGCCGCCGGCCGACGCGCAGCCCGAGCTCGGCCTGCAGGACGTCGGCAGCGGCGCGCTCGCCAGCCGCACGTGGTCCTGGACGCACGACAATCGCGGCACGCGTGAGATCCACCATCGCCGGCGACTGCGCCAGCGCCGGGCTGACCGAACCCGCCAGACATGCCATCGCGAACGAGAGTGGGACGAGGGAGAGGCGATGGAGCACGCGGGACTTGTATCACGCCCGCCCCGGTAGGGACCGTCCCGGTAGGGACCGCCGTCCCGGCGATGGCCACGCGACCGCCCCGGTAGGGACCGCCGTCCCGGCGGTCCGCGATCGCGACGGCCCGACGGACGGCGACGGCCCTGTCATTCGGCATGGCCGTTGAACCTGAGGCGGACGGTCGGCCGGGACGGCCGCCCCTACCTACCCGCGGGTCAGGACGGCGACTGCTCCTCCCAGAGCGTCGCGTACAAGCCCCGCAGCGCCACGAGTTCGGCGTGCGTGCCTCGCTCGATGATGCGGCCCCTGTCGAGGACGAGAATCAGGTCGGCACGGCGAATCGTGGTGAGGCGATGCGCGATGACGAACGCAGTGCGGCCCTCGAGCAGCCGCTCGAACGCGTCGAAGACCAGGCCTTCCGACTCGGTGTCGAGCCCCGACGTCGGCTCGTCGAGCAGGACGATGCGGGCATCGCGCACCAGCGCGCGCGCGATGCCGATGCGCTGCCGCTGCCCGCCAGACAGCGGCACACCGCCCTGTCCCACCAGGGTGTCGTAGCCGTCGGGCAACGCCTCGATGAACTCGTGCGCGTGGGCGGCCGTCGCGGCAGCCACGATCTGCTCGCGCGTCGCGTCCGGACGACCGTACGCGATGTTCTGCCAGACGGGTGCGTGGAACAGCTGCGTCTCCTGCAGCACGAACGCGATGTGCCGCCGGAGCGACCGCGCCGTCACCTGCCGCACGTCGACGTCGTCGACGAGCACGTGCCCGGAGGCGACGTCGTAGAACCGCGGGATGAGGCTGGCGAGCGTGCTCTTGCCGCTGCCGCTTCGTCCCACGAGCCCGACCAGCTGACCGGGCTCGGCGACGAACGAGACGTCCTCGAGCACGGGACGGCCCGGCTCGTACGCGAACGTGACGTGCCGGAACTCGACCCGTCCCCGCACGTCGCCGATTTCGCGGCCGTCCGGTGCGCGCGGCAGCCGCTCGTCGGCGGCCAGGATCTCGCGTACGCGCTCGAGGCCGACCGATGCCTGCGCGATTGCCGTGCTGGTGCGGGCCAGCGTCTGGATGGGCGTGAAGAGGCGGCCCAGGTACGCGAGGAACACCACCAGCGACCCCGCGGTCATCGCACCGGCGAGCACGAGTCGCCCGCCGTACCAGAGGATGGCGGCCGTGCCGGTGGCGACCAGCAGCGTCACGGCCGACGGGAGCAGCGCCCGGATCCTGCGGGCGCGCAGGCCGGCCTCCACGCTCTCGAGGCTCTTGGCATCGAGTCGCTGCCGCTCGAAAGCGCCCTGCGCGAAGGCCTTCACCACGCGGATCGAGGTGAGCCCTTCCTGGACGATCGACACGAGTTCGCTCTGGTGTCGTCGCACGTCGTGCGTGGACGCCTTGAGCAGGTAGCGGAGCCGGTACACCAGCAGTGCCAGCAGCGGCGTCACCGACAGGGCGACGAGCGTGAAGTTCCAGTTCAGCGAGAACATCACGACGAGCACGCCCACGATGGTGAGCAGATCCACTGCCATCGACACCAGCTGCTGCGACGTGAAGTCCTGCACGGCCCGCACGTCGTCGGTGATCGTGGAGATCAGCGGTCCCACCTGGCGGCGGTCGTAGAAGGACAGCGACAGCCGCTGGAGGTGGCTGTAGATCAACTGCCGGAGGTCGTGGGCGACCCACTGCCCCACGCTCGCGGTGTAGAACGCGCTCGCGTACCCGGCACCGGCCTCGACGACCGCGATGACCACGGTGGCGGCGCACGCGACGTTGAGCACCGTGAGTGGCGCCGTGCCGACGAGGCGCGCGAGCGTGCCGGGGAGCGGCTCGCCGCCGAGCACCGAGTCGAGCACCACCTTGAGCGGCCAGGGCGACGCCAGCCGTGCCAGCGTCTGCGTGCCGAGCGCCAGCACCACCAGGGCCAGCGATCCGCGGTAGGGCCTGACCAGCTGCAGCAGGAACCTCCACGTGGGCGTCGCGGTCTCGGTCGTCACCGTGTCTCCAGTCGGCCGGCGAGGAAGTCGCCGGCAACGGCCGCAGGCTGCTGGCCGAGCGCCTCGACGCGGTGGTTCATCTCGCGCATGTGCTGCACTTTGACGCGTCCGCCGAGCGCTTCGATGGCTCGACGCATGTCGGGATGGCGAAGCAGCGTGTCGGCGCGTGCCACCGGGACGGCGTCGTACGGAGGGAAGTACCCGCGGACGTCCTCGAGCTGCACCAGGTCGAGCGCGCGGATCAGGCCAGACGTGGCGTCGCCGGCGATCAGGTCCACCTGTCCGGCCGCGAGCGCGCGGTAGGTGAGCGACAGGTCCATCGCCCGGGGCGGCTCGGCCAGACGCAGGCCGTAGACCCGCGCCAGTCCCGCGAACCCGTCGGGTCGATCGAGGAACTCGTAGCCGAACGCCGCACGCCAGCCCGCCGACACCTGGGCGGCATCGTCGATCGTCTGCAGGTGCTGCGCGCGGGCGTCGGCCCCGCGCACGAGCATCGCGAACGTGTTGTCGAAGCCGAGCGGCGTGAGGAGCGTTCGCCCCGTTCGTGCGTAGTGCTCGCGGACGCGACGCGTCACGTCGTCGCGCGTGCCGCCGGGACGATCGGCGAACACCGCCGTCAGCGCCGTGCCGGTGTATTCGACGTACACGTCGATGTCGCCCGCGAGCAGTGCGCGATCGCAGATGAGGGTGCCACCGAGGTTCAGACGCCGTTCGACACGCAGTCCCGTATCCCGCTCGATCGCCTGGGCCACGATCTCGCCCAGGATCAACTGCTCGGCGAAGTTCTTGGAGCCCACCACCACGACGTCGCTGCTGCGTCGGGCCAGCAGCGCGCCGGCCAGCACCCCGGCGGTGACGAGCACCGCAAGTATCAGGACTCGTCCGCGCGTCACGCGCAGGGTCCGGTTCCGCTTCATGTGGCGTTCGAGCGCCCACAGCAGGCCGTCCACGGCGAGTGCGAGCACAGCGGCCGGCACCGCACCCGCGAGGATGACCTTCGTGTCCACCATGGACAGGCCGCGATAGATGTACTCGCCGAGACCGCCGGCACCCACCGCGGCGGCGATCGTCGCCGAGCCGACGGCCACGACCGCCGCGATCCGCACGCCCGACACGATGACCGGCAAGGCCAGCGGCAGTTCGACCAGCCAGAGAAGCTGTCGCGGCGTCATGCCGAGTGCGATGCCAGCGTCACGCACCGACCGATCGATGCCGGCGATGCCCGCGATCGTCGTGCGGACCACCGGCAGCAGGCCGTACAGCGTGAGCGCGACGATGGCGGTGCGCGGCCCGATGCCCCCGAGGACAGGCAGTGGCAGCAGGAAGCCGAACATCGCGAGGCTCGGCACGGTCTGCACGGCGTTGGCCACCGCGACGAGAGGCGCGGCAAGGCGGGGTCGATGGGCAGCCACGATGCCCAGCGGCACGCCGAGCAGCGTGGCGACCAGCGTCGAGATGCCGACGAGGAACACGTGCTGGCCGAGCAGTGCGAGGAACTCACCGCGGTGCGCCGACCAGAACTCCAGCAGGGGCACGCGTCAGGCCCTGGCGCCGTGACGCCGCGCGTCGCGCAGCGTGGTGATGACGGGATCGTCAGACGAGTCGAAAGCGGTGGCGGCGACGCAGGCCTGCAGTCGCCCCGACTCGAGGATGGCGATGCGGTCGCCGAGCACCAGCGCCTCGTCCACGTCGTGCGTGACCAGCAGGATCGTCTTCTGGAGGCGTGCCTGCAGCCGCGCGGTCTCGCGCTGCAGTTCCGCGCGCGTGATCGCATCGAGCGCGCCGAACGGCTCGTCCATCAACAGGAGCGGGGGATCGGCAGCAAGGGCGCGCGCCACGCCGACGCGCTGGCGCTGGCCGCCCGAGAGTTCGTCGGGCCAGCGCCCGGCGAACCGGGCCGGCGACAGGCCGACCAGATCGAGCAACTCCGCGACGCGCCGGGTGATCGCGTCAGGCGTCCAGCCCTCCAGCCGAGGCACGACGCCGACGTTGTCGGCCACGGTCATGTGGGGAAACAGTCCACCCTCCTGCAATACGTACCCGACACGACGGCGCAGCGCGATCGCGTCCCACGCGCGTGTGTCGCGCCCGTGGACGCTGACCACGCCCTCCGTCGGCAGGAGCATCCGGTTCACGAGACGCAGGATCGTGGACTTGCCGGCCCCGCTGCGGCCGAGCAGGGCCACCACTTCCCCGGCCGCCACGGCCAACGAGAACCCGTCGAGCACCACGGTGCCGTCGGGGTGCCTGAACGAGACGTCCACGAACTCGACGGCCGGGTAGTGCCGCGAGGTGCCCTTCATCCTGCACTGTGGATACTGAACTGTCCCTGCATGCCGTCGACGTCGTGGGGCTCAGTCGTTGGACTGGCGTGCGATGTCGCCCGCGTGCTGCTGGATGCGCCGCACGGCCTCGACGATCTGGTCCATGTCGTCACGCGGCCCGAGCAGCATCGCCTGCGTGAGCCACACCGCCTGTTCGCAGAGGCGATCGTTCTGGGGCGTCTGGTTGCGATCGGCCCACTCGCGCAGCGTGGCCTCGCCGTAGATGCGTCGATACCCGCGCGTCGCGAACGTGCTGGCGAGGAACCGCTCCCGATTGAGCGGCGCGTAGCCGCCGCTGGCCGGGACGCCCTCGGCCCGCAGGGCCTTGAGAAACGCCGCGCGCGGCAGGCCCGCGAATCCCGACGGGTCGTACCGGAACATGTACAGGTGATACGCGTTGCGCGTCACGCCCGGGTACATCTTCGCCGGCGTGATGCCCGGAATCTGCGCCAGCTGCTGCGTCAGATAGGCCGCGTTGGTCTCGCGCTGCCGCGACTGCGTCTCGAGTCGTGTCATCTGCGCCGACAGCAGCGCCGCCTGGAACTCGGTGAGCCGGAGATTGAGCCCGGGTGCAGCGTAGCCGGCATCGGGCCCCTGTCCCCGGCTGTTGTTGTGGAAGGCGTAGGCGCGTTCGGCGAGCCCGGCATCGCTCGTGATGAGCGCACCGCCCTCGCCGCTGTTCAGGTTCTTGCTGGCCTGGAACGAGAAGCACCCGGCGGTCCCGATCGAGCCGACGTGGCGCCCCTTCCACTGGGCAAGGTGCGACTGGCACGCGTCTTCGAGCACCGGGATGCTGCGCGGCGCCGCGGCGCTCATCACCGTGTCCATGTCGACCACCGAGCCGCCCAGGTGGACGGGCACGATGAGACGCGTGCGGTCGGTGATGGCGGCGGCGATCTTGCGCGCGTCGATCTGGAAGGTCTCGATGTCGGTGTCGACGAACACGGGCAGGGCGTGACGCGCGAGGATCACGTTGACCGTGGCGATGAACGTGTAGGGCGCGACGATGACCTCGTCGCCCGGCCCGATGTCGAGCGCGTTCACCGCCGTGAGCAGCGCCGACGTGCCGTTGGCCGTCGCCAGGCAGTGGGCCGCGCCCGTGGCGGCGGCATACTGCGCCTCGAAGGCCGAGACCTTCGATTGGCCGCCGCCCCTCCCCCACTTGCCGCTCTTCAGGACGGTGACGAGCGCCTGTTCCTCTCGGCTGTCCTGCACGGGCCAGCTCGGGAACGCCGCCGTGCGCACGGGCGTCCCGCCCATCACGGCGGGCTTGCCGGCCGTGCCGGAGCGCGGCGTGCGCGCGGCGGGCTGGGCCCCGGCGCCCTGGGGCCGAGCGGAGACGAGCGTGACGCCGCCCGCAGCGACCGTGCCCAGGAACCGGCGGCGCGACTTGTCGATGGTCGTCATCTGGTGCTCCTCATGAGGCGTTCGATCGAGGCGAAGATGCGGTCCTCGACCGTGGCGTCGAACGGACCGGGCCGCCCGTAGTACAGCAGCGACCCGCCGCCCTCGTATCCGCCTTCGTCGAGCACGCGCTTCGAGGGCACGTACCCGAACACGTCGTTGGCGTAGCCGACGGGCCACACGTTGGCGTCGGGATGGTCGCGGCGCAGGCGCAGGGCGTAGTCGACCACGACCTCGCCGCCGATGGCGACCAGCGTGACGTCGTCGCCCAGTCGCCAGACCTGCAGCGGAATCTTCTGCGTGGTCGGCAGCGCGCCGTCGCGCGCGCGGATGTCGGCCATCAGCTTCGCGTGGCGCGAGAGGTAGGGCTCCTCGAGGCCGAAGCGTTGCTTCCACTCCGCCGGCGTGAGGGCCGCGGCAAACGGCAACTCGGGCCACTCCATCGCCGCGCGCGTCGGGCCGCTCACGGGCTGCAGCGTCGGCAGCGCCGCCCGCACGGCATCGGCCAGGGACCTGCCATGCTGATCGACGAGCTCACGCGTGCCCCGCGGCTTCGGGTTGGCATCGGCGCCGCACCCGGTCATGAAGAGCGCCGTCAGGCCGGGCTGCGCGGCCTCGATGGCCGCCTGCGCCACACCGGCATAGTCGCCGTGCCACTCCACGTGGCTGGCCTGCAGGGTCGTGTTGTGGCAGGCGTAGCTGAAGAGCACGGCGCGGGGACGTCCGTCGACGTCCACGCGCAGCAGCGGCACGCGCTGATCCACCGGCCCGTCGGGGGTGTACTGCACGCGCCGGTTGGCGGCAAACCCCGCCGTGGTCGCGCCCGCGTGCAGCGTGGCCGGCGCGAGCGCCTGCAACGCCGCGCCGACGACGTCCACGATCTGCGCTTCGAGCCCCTTCGTGTAGGCCTCGATGTCGCGAATCTGCGCGGTCGTCAGGTCGTAGGCCACGGCGAGCTGCGCGTCGACGACCGGGCCGCTGTGCGTGTGGCTGGAGGCGAGCAGCAGACGCTCGCGCGGCACGCGGTGGCGCCTGGCGACGTCGGATCCGATGCGTTCCGACATGCCGGCGGTCACCCCGAGCAGGTCGAGCGCGACCACCACCAGCCGCTGGCCCCGCGCGTCCTCGATGGCCAGGGCCTTGGCGTGCAGCGGCTGCGCCGTGCCCGTGGCCGGGCTGGTGCGCGCCGCGTACCCGGCCATCCAGAGGGGCGTGCGCGGCGTGATGTCCACGGTGGCGACGCCGGCGCGCCACGTGGGCGCCGCGAACGCCCGCCACGGAAACGCCGCAGCCGATGCCGCGGCAGCGAGAAAGGCTCGTCGATCGACAGTCACGGTGTGCCCCGCATGTTATCAGGGGCCAGCCCGGCTCAACCGGGTGCCGGGTGCCGGGGACCGGGGCCGGGTGGGGACGGCCGGCTCGGCCGTCCGTCTGCGCCCCAGCCGTCCGTCGAGGACCCAGCCCTTCGCCCGCCGTGGCGGGTTCGCGCCCCGCCTGTCGTCACCCATCACGGAGGGTACTGCGATGCTCCGTGCCGAACACCTGCTCCTCGCCCTGACCGCCTGCGTGCTCGCCTATTGCTGGCACGTCACCGCGGTGCCCTGACGCGCGTCGGCCGCGTGGGACACGCGGCCCTACCTCTGTACGGCGCGGGGCGTGCGCGGCGGCGTGGGACACGCCGCCCTACCTCTGTGGGGCACGGGGCGTGCCTCAGCGTCTGCGCCCTGGATCAATTAGGCGTTGAGCATTAAGCATTAAGCATGAAGCGTCATGCGCCCTGCGCCATGCGCTATGCACCGCCCGTGTCGCGCAGCATCACGAGCAGCATGCGGGCAGCCTCGGGAGCGTCCACACCGTGCGGCACGTTGGCGGGCAACCGCACGATCGTGCCTGGTGTCGCCGTCATCGGCGTGCCGCCGACGGTGAGCGCGAGCGACCCTTCCAGCACGAGCACCAGCGCATCGAACGACGACGTGTGCTCGGTGAGTCCCTGCCCGGCGTCGAACGAGAACAGCGTCACGTTGCCACCCGTGGTCTTGGCGAGAATCCGGCTCGCAATGCCATGTGCGGTGGGCGTGACCAGGTCGTGCAGCGACAGGACCGTCGCTGCGGGAAGCGTGGATGGAGCCATCGGTGGCGGCCTCCTTCGGGGCCGGCCCGCGCCGGTCACCGTTTCGCAGGCGCGGGGTCAGGTGTCGGGCGCGCCGTGATCGAACCGCCGTCGGCTCCGATCAGCACCAGCGCGCCGTCGTCTCGCCGCTCGAAGCGCTGCACGCCGCGCAGGACCTCGAGGAACAGGCGCTCCTGCGCCATCAGCGGGGCGTCGCATCCCCGGGCCCCGGCGATGGGCATCGTGATCGTGAGACTCTCGCCCGTGAGCACGTAGCTCGCGTAATAGCGGTTGCACAGCGTCGTGCCCTCGATGCGGCCACTCGCCCCGAACGCCATCGTCATCGGCAGCTTCGCCTTGCCGGGGGCAATCGCGCGGCCGTTGATCTCGGCAACCGTCCACTGGACGCCGCGCAGCAGCGACGTCGGGTCGCCGCCGCAGCCCTTCAGCGTGCGACCGTCGAGCGTCATCTCCACCGACACCGGCTTCGGCATGCCACTCATCGGGTCCTGACAGATGACGTCGCGCAGCGTCGCCACCAGCGCGTGCCCCTCCGTGCGCACCTCGTACCGCCGCCCCCCGTCGATGCGGGTGGGTGGCATCAGCGGGAAGACCACACGGGTCGCGCCATAGTCGGAGACGACGGTGATGCGGTCGACGCCGATGTCGAGCGTCCAGCCCGGTTCGTGGCCCGCGGCCTTGAACGGCAGGGCGCCGGCTGTAGGGCCGGGCGTCTGGGCGCCGGCTACGGCACCGACCAGCAGCAGCGCGCAGACCAGCCGCGCGCCCACGATCCCCCGGCGTCTCATGCCGCGATCCTAGATCGTCGGCGTCCTGGGCGCACGCCCGTAGACGATGGCGCGCTGCAGGACGAGCGTGGCGCCTTCCCCGGGGTTGCGCACCTTGAGTCGAACCGTGTGGCGGCCGTCGGGCATGTCGTATCGCCAGAACGGGATGTAGCGTCGGCGCGCGGCGTTGGTCGGCAGCTCGACCGTCTCGACGCGCACGTCGTCCACGAGCACGTCCACGGTGAGCACGTGATCCCGCCCGTCGTCACTGCGGACGCTGCCCTGCACGGCGAAGCCGATGCCGTCGAATGCGAACACCGTCTCGTCGCCCTTCGTGAGGCGCGCCAGCCGAATATCCTCCACCGGGTGATGCCCCTCGAAGTTCTGCTCGAGCCGCACGGTCTCGGGCGTCTGCGTCCGGATCACCACGTGATCGCCCTCGTCGCGTCCGCCGTGGCGCGCGACCAGTGCGACAGCATGCTTGAACGACAGCGCGTACGCGTCGTTCAGCGAGATGGTCGTGTACTTGAACGGCAGGCTCTCGACCTCGTCGAGGCCCTGCTTCCAGTAGGCAGGAATCCGGTCGAAGCCGAGGATCGTGCCCAGCACGCCCGCGGCCGTCGCCGGGTTGCAGTCGGAGTCCTGCCCGGCGCGCGTCGCAATCGAGATGGTGCGGTTCATGTCGCCGTTGCCGTACAGCAGGCCGAGCACCACGTACGCCGCGTTGATCCGCGCGTCGATGTTGAACGCGTGGAACACACCGTCAGGGCATCCGATGTCCTCCGAGTGCCGACGTTGCAGTTCGAACCACGCACGCTTCCAGTCCTGCGGGTGCTCGTCGTGCAGGCGGATGACCGCGCTGATGGTGTCGTGGAACCGGCTCGCCGCCGGGATGGTCTCGAGTGCGCGCGTCACCACCGTGCGCACGTCGTCGTGGACGAACGCCAGCGAGTACATCGCGGCGACGAAGACGCCGCCGTACCAGCCGTCGCCCGAGTTCATGATGTGCCCCACGCGATCGGCGTAGGCGCTGGCGACGTTGGGCATGCCCGGGGTCATCAGACCGATGAAGTCGGCCTCGATCTGGAAGTCGATGTCGTCGGCCTCGGGGTTGTTGCGCCAGTGCCCGCTCGCCGGCGGGGCCAGCCCACGCAGGATGTTGTGGCGGGCCATCTGGTTGGCGTGCCACAGCATGTACTCGGCGCTGGCGAGCGCGCGAGCGAACGTCTCGGCCGGTGCGTCGAGGCCGTGCTTCTCGATCACGTCCACGAACGTGAGGTCCACGTACACGTCGTCGTAGAGCCCGGGACTTCGCTCGAAGGTCTCGCGGAGGTAGCCCTTGTACCAGGGGATCGGCTCGTAGTCCTGGATGAAGGTGCCGTTGTACTGGAACTCCGTCGGCCCGCCGAACGTCACGCCGATCGTCTGCGCGGCCCACCCGCCGCGGATCTTGTCGCGCAGCACGGCCTTCGAGAGTCGCACCTCGCGCGGCGCGGCCGGGCTGGACGGTGCCGGCGGCTGGGCCAGCGCGACCGGCGCGCCACCGAGCACGACCAGGTTCAGGACCACGGACAGGAATCGCTGCATGGCAAGCACCTCGTGAGCTGAGATGGTACCGCCCACGGGCATAATTGCCTCGATGCCGACCGTCGGGGACCTCGAACAGCACCGCACCGCCATCAGGGGCCACTGCTACCGCATGCTCGGGTCGGTGGTCGACGCCGACGATGCAGCGCAGGAAACGATGGTGCGGGCGTGGCGCCACCTCGACGGGTTCGAAGGGCGATCGTCACTGCGCACCTGGCTCTATCGGATTGCCACGCGCGTGTGCCTCGACATGCTGGCCGATCGCAAGCGGCGGCTGCGCTCCACCGAAGCCGGCCCTGTCGGCACCATCGACGATCCGCTCACGCCGCTACCGGCCGAGACGTGGATCGAACCGATTGCCGACGTCACCGCGTTGCCCGCCGATGCCGATCCCCACGAGCGGACGGCCTTGCGGCAGAGCCTGAGGCTGGCGTTCGTCGCGGCGCTGCAGCACCTGCCCCCACGACAGCGCGCCGCGCTGCTGCTCGTCGAGGTGCTCGGCTGGACGGCGGCGGAAGTGGCGCAGGGCCTCGAGATGACCGTCGCGGCCGTCAACAGCGCGCTCCAGCGGGCACGCGCCACGCTGGCGACGCGCGACCTCGGCCGCACCGACACGACCCTCACTGCCGACGAGCAGGCGCTCGTCGATCGCTACCTGCAGGCCTTCGAGCGCTACGACGTCGACGCGCTGGCCGCGCTCATGCACGAGGATGCGACGATGGCGATGCCCCCGTTCTCGCTGTGGCTGCGCGGACGCGCGTCGTTCAGTGGCTGGCTGCTCGGGCGGGGCGCGGCCTGTCGCGGGTCGCGCGTCGTCGCGGTACAGGCCAACGGCCTGCCGGCGTTCGGACAGTACAAGCCGTCGGGCGACGGGCGCTACCTGCCGTGGGCGCTGGCGGTGCTCGAGATCGAGCGCGGTGCGGTGGCGGCGCAGACCTTCTTCCTCGACACCGCGACGCTCTTCCCCCGCTTCGGCCTGCCCTCCGAACTGCTCGACGACCACGCCCGGTGAGTGCCCCGCGCCAGGCGGACGGCTCCACCTCCGCCAGGGCTTCGGCGGACAAGTCGGAGAGCCGTCCCTACCGACGCGGCGGCCCCGGTCGGGACGGCCGTCCCGGCCGTCCGCGCGCGGTGCGCGACTACTGCCACGCGTACGTCGCGATCACGGCGCGGTGTTCCGAGAACGCGGCCGAGGCGCCCGACGTGAGGCCGGCACGCGCCAGCGCTTCGACGGGCTGGTCGGCCGTGTCGAGGACGAGCCCCTCCACCTGTCGCAGGCTGTGCGGCGAGTAGAGCTGGAAGTCGAAGGGCAGGAACGGGAACGGCGACTGCGGGCCGCCGTTGATGGTCCAGGCCTCGCGCCTGCCGAGATGCCACGCCTCGGCGGCCAGGAGGGCTCGCACGGGTTCAGGATACGGACCTGACAGCAGCACGAGCGGCAGGGCGCCGGTGCCCGGCATGGCCGGTGGGGGCGACGCGAGATTGAAGTCGCCGACCAGGATCACGCCATCCGGCCGGGTGTCGCGAATCGCCTGCGTGAGCAGGGCGCGCACCATGCGCGACTCCGCGATGCGCCGCACGTCGTGCCAGCGCGCGCCGCAGCACTGCAGGTCGACCCCGGCCACGAGCAGCCGTCGCCTGGCAACGCGCACGAGCCCGGCGTTGAACGCGAGCCCCGTCGCGAGATCGGCGCGCACGCGGTCGCGCCCCGCCGGGGGCACCTCGGCCAGGACCGCCTCGACCACGTCGGGCGCGTACGCGTTCTGCTGGGCGAGTGCAATCGGCTGCACGGGCATGCGCGCGGCGATGACCACACGCTGGCGCCCCCCGCGTTCGCCCCACAGCACCTGCCACGGCGCCTGGCCGTCGGACGGCGGCGGAAACGCGTCGCGCAGCGGTTGCGGCTGCACCGACCCCTCGACCTCGTCGAGCACGACCACGTCGGGCTGTGCGAGCGCGAGGTGGCCGCGAAAGTCGGTGAGGCGTTCGACAGGCTGCCGGCCCGACACGTTCCACGACAGCACCCGGAAGGACGGGTGCGTCCGCTGGGCGTCGGCGGGCAGGCCGGCGAGGACCGTCAGCGCGAGGGCGGCGCCCCATGCGAGCACGCCGGGTACGCGCGTCACGACGCGGGCGTCCAGCCCCCGAACAGGTCGGTCCAGCACGCGGCGACGTCGGCGCGCTGTGCCTCGGGAATCGACGGCGTGAAGGGCAGGACGTCGACCTGCGCGATGGTGTCGAGCCACGACGCGATGGCCGACACGTCACGCGCGACGACCGCAGGCGACACGCGCGTGAGGTCGTCGTCTGGCCGGTGGTGGAAGAAGCGGCCGCCGTCGCAGTTGACGCGGTAGTGGAAGACGCCGGGAAGGCCGGCGGCGACGAACGGAAAGTGGTCGGCGTAGGGCACCACCGACGTGATCACCTGGTAGCGGAGATCGGCCTCGGTGAAGTGCGGCCGGAACGAGGCCTCGAAGTCGGGATGCGCATTGACGTACAGCTGCAGCCAGCCGAGGTGGGAGCCGAAGCTGTCCAGGTTGTACATGCAGCGGCCGCGCGTCGTGACCTCGTGGCGATGGCGGCGCACGTACGCGGCCGATCCGACCGACAGCTGCTCCTCGGCCCCGAACGAGATCAGGCGGATGGTCCGCCGACGCGGGCGTGCCGACAGCAGGCGCGCGAGCTCGAGCACCCCCACCACGCCCGAGCCGTTGTCGTCGGCGCCAGGCGAGCCGGCCTGCGTGTCGTGATGCGCGCTCGCGTACAGGACGTCGTCGGCCAGATCGGTACCCGGGAGATCGATGACGACGTTCTGCGACGTGGCGGGGGCCATGCCCCCCACGACGCGGCAGCGGGCCTGCGTCGCGCCCTGCGCCACCCACGCCCAGGCGTCCTGGTGCGCGACGTTCAGCGTGGGTACCGCGCCGATCGCGGCCGTATAGGCCGGGAACATGCCGTCGGCCAGGGGCACCGCGCCCGGGTAGCGCGTGTCGACCATCAGCAGGAACGCGGGTCTCGCGTCCATCAGCCGTTGGTAAGCCGCGCGTGACGCGATGTGGCACCCGAGGTGGATGACGGCCTTGCCGCGCAGGTGCCCGAGGTCGTCGCGCTGGTCGTCGGTGGGCGTGAGGGTGGCGAGGTCGGCCGTCAGCCAGGCGCCGCCGGTGCCCGGCGTGCTGCTGAAGAGCGAGCACGGGAACGGGTGCCAGGCGTCGCCGACGCGGATCTCGAGCTGCTCCTCGGCCACCACGCGTGACTGCACGGGGAATGCTTCGTCCCAGGCGTCGACGCCGAGCTCCCGCGCGACCTGCAGCACGTGATCCGCGGCGGCCCGCTCGCCTGCCTGGCCCGCCAGGCGCACGCCGATGACCTCGACGAGCACGTGGAGGTCACGGGCGATGCGATCGGCGGAGGCAGCCAGCATGGTGGGCGGCAGGATACGACGAAACGCATGGCGCATGGCGCATGACGCCGAACCAGGCGGCGCTCACGTGGCTTGGGTAGGGACGGCTCTCCGAGCCGTCCGCCCGGCGCGGGGCCTTGCCCGCTCCCCGCTTCCCGCTTCCCGCTTCCCGCCTATGATCGCCCCATGCGGCCGCGTGTGCTCCTGTTCGATCTCGGTGGTGTGCTCGTGGACTTCGCCGGGGTGAGCGAACTGCGCGCCCTGCTGGCGGAGCCCGCGACGGAGCGGGAGGTGCGCGATCGGTGGCTGGCGTGTCCGTACTCGGAGGCCTTCGGCCGTGGCGAGATGGACACGGAGGCGTTCGCCGAGGCGTTCGTGTCGTCGTGGGCGATTCCGCTGTCGCCCGATGCGTTCCTGGCGGAGTTCCGGTCGTGGGCCCGAGGGTTGCTCCCGGGGGCGGTGGCGTTGCTGACCCAGTTGCGTCCGCACTATCGACTGGCCGCCCTCAGCAACTGCAATGCGGTCCACTGGACACGACTCACCGACGAACTCGGCCTCGATCGGCTGTTCGACGAGGCGCTGTCGTCGCACCAGATCGGCGTGCGCAAGCCCGCGGCCGCAGCGTTCGAGGCCGCGCTGGCGCGGCTCGACGCGGCACCGCACGAGGTGCTGTTCTTCGACGATGCGGCGGCCAACGTGGAGGCGGCGCGACTGGTGGGCATGGCGGGAGCGGTGGTGGATGGGCCCGAGGCCGTCCGCCGGTGCCTGGTCGAGCGCGGCTGGGGGCCGGACGTGCCGGCGGACGCCGAGCCGACCGTTGACCTGAGCCGCCGCTCGCAGTAGACTCGTGGTTCGTCGCGGCCGCCACGGTCGCGGCGGGAGCACCGCGCGCTCCGGCGCGTCCCACCCGTGTTCCTCAGTAGCTCAATGGCAGAGCATCCGGCTGTTAACCGGAGGGTTGTAGGTTCGAATCCTACCTGAGGAGCCATTCCTGCGGCTTCGCCGCGGAATGGCACCCCAGGTAGCCTTCAGCCTCGAACCGACTCGCTGCGCTCGTCGCTTCGAGGTCGAATCCCCGTACGCAGGTCGGGTCACGACACGCGCCGGCTCGCCGTCGCGGGCTCGAATCCCTGGGCCGTGCTGCGCTGCGCCTTCCGCCAGGATGGCCCCCTCCGGGAGCGATCACAGGCGCGGGTCGACCGGCTCGCTCTCGAGGGCGAGCACCCCGAAGACGCACTCGTGCACTCGCCTCAAGGGCTCGCGCTGGACGAAGCGTTCGAGGCCCTCGATGCCCAGCGCGAACTCCCGCAGCGCCAGGGATCGCTTGCCCGAGAGCCCGCGGTCGCGCAGGCGCTGGAGGTGCTCGGGCTGCGTGTATTCCGGCCCGTAGATGATGCGAAGGTATTCACGCCCTCGGCACTTGACCGCCGGCTGCACCAGCCCTCGGGCGCCCGTCGCAACGAACGCCAGCGGCTTGACGACCGCCCCCTCGCCACCGGCCTCCGTCAGGCCCTCCCACCACCTCACCACGGCCTGCTCTTCGGCCGGGTCCGCCAGTTCCACCACCTGGAACGGGGTGCGCATGAGCAGGCCGTCGGGATCGGCTGCGAGATCGGCCAGCGTGGTCATGTGCCAGACATGGTCCTTGTCGGTGTGCACGGCGCCCTCGGTCGCCATCACGTGGAAGGGCGCGAGCTTGATGTCCCGAAGGGACTCCACGGGCCAGCAGTACCGGCGGTACGCCTGCGCGAACCGCTCGGCGAGTGCCAGTCGCTGCCGGTGACGCTCCAGCAGGGCGCCCACCTCGATGCCCCGCCCTGCCGCCGCGTCGAGCGCCCGAACGGCTTCGGCAAGACCGACCCGGGCGGCGGTCCCCACGGCCGCGTACTGCTGCCGCACCAGCTCCATGGCCTTCGCCGACCAGGGCATGAGCTCGCAGTCGAGACAGACCCAGTCGGTGCCCAGGCGCTCCCAGAAGTCCGCTCGATCGAGAGCCGTGCGGACCGTGGCGACCATCTCCTGCTCGATCGGCGCGCGCTCGAAGAACCGGCGCCCGGTGCGCGTGTAGCAGATGCCGCTGTCGCCCTCCTCGACGCCGAAGCGGTCGCGTGCGACATCCGGGGTGCGGCACACGATGACGATCGCCCGGGAGCCCATGTGCTTCTGCTCGACCACGACGTGAGACACGCCGGCCGACCGGTAGTAGGCGAGCGCTTCTGCCGGGTGCTCGAGGAGTCCGTCCACGCGGCTCGTCTCGGGCGGAGACATCGTCGGCGGCAGGTAGATCAGCCACTTCGGGTTGGCGGCAAAGCGACTCATGACCTCCAGCGCCGCCGCCGCGTTCTCTTCACGGATGGTGACGTTGCGATGGAGGCGCGTGACGACCAGTCGCTTCCCCTGCACGTCGGCGATGTCGAGCACGTCGTCGTTGGACTGCTGTGCAGTCCTCGCCGACGCGGAGGACGTCGTCTGCAGCGGGCGCACCGGGTCGGCGTACGTGGTCCGTGCCGCCACGGACACGAGCGCCTTCTCCGGCCACCGCAGCGCCGTCAACCGTCCGCCGAACACGCAGCCCGTGTCGATGTTGATCGTGCGGTTCAGCCACTCCGGCTCGGGCACCGGCGTGTGGCCATAGACCACCGTCGCCGTGCCCCGATACTCTGCCGCCCAGTTGTACCGGACTGGCAGGCCGAACTCGTCGGTCTCTCCCGTGGTCTCACCGAACAGGGCGAAGTCTCGCACCTTGCCCGAGCCACGCCCCTGCATCTCCGCCTTCATGCCCGCGTGGGCCACCACGAGGCGCCCGTCGTCGAAGACATAGTGGCTGACGAGGCCGTCGATGAACTCCCGTACGGCGGCTCGGAACTCGGGAGGCTCCTGTTCCAGTTCCGCCAACGTGCGATCGAGCCCGTGGGAGACGGTGACGTCGCGTCCGTCCAGCTTCCGCTTCAACTTGACGTCGTGGTTCCCCGGCACGCACAGCGCCGAGCCGGCGCGGCACATGGCCATCACGGTTCGGAGCGTGTCGGCGATCCGCGGCCCCCGATCGACCAGGTCGCCGAGGAAGACCGCTCGACGGCCCTCGGGATGGCTGAAGACGCCCTCGCGGTTCCGCTCGTAGCCAAGCTGCAGCAGCAGCGATTCGAGTTCGTCGCAGCACCCGTGGACGTCGCCGATGACGTCGAAGGGGCCGTGCTCGGCTCTCCGGTTGTTCCAGAGCGGCTGGCGCTCGATGGTCGCCGCGTCGACGTCCTCCGGGGTACCGAGCACGTGCACGTGGCGGAAGCCTTCGCGGCCGAGCCCACGAATCGAGCGATGCAGCTGCGCCGCCTGATTCCGCACGACGTGGGGACCGAAGCTCCGGTCGGACCGCGACCGATTGCGTTCGTGACACACCCGCTCGGGCAGGTCCAGGACGATGGCGACGGGGAGCACGTGATACTCCCTGGCCAGGGCGACCAGAGGCCTGCGGGCCTCCGGCTGCACGTTCGTGGCGTCGATCACCGTCAGTCGTCCGCGGGCGAGCCGGCGAGCCGCCACGTAATGCAGCGCCGCGAAGGCATCGTCGGTGGCCGACTGGTCGTTCTCGTCATCCGAGACGAGTGCCCGGAAGCCGTCGGACGAGAGCACCTCCGTCGGCGTGAAGTGGGTGCGCGCGAACGTCGACTTGCCGCAGCCGGACGGGCCGATCAGCACGACCAGTGACAGCTCGGGGATGGTGATCGTCATCGCGTGAACACCGCCATCTGGGTCGGTGGCCCGACGGTCGCGTCCTCGTCTCCCACCGGTCTGAACTCGACCGCGTAGTGGTGGCGGGCGCCCACCCCGGTCGCCCACGCCTGGAACTCCGCACGCGTCCACTCGAAGCGGTGATCCTGGTGCCGGAACCGCCCGGCCGGCAGCGACGGCCACCGCACGTTGTACTCGCCGTTGGGCGTCGTCACGACCACGACACCGGGACGAGCCGACTCGAAGACGACACGCTCGAACGCCAGGAGCCGTGGCTGGTCGAGGTGTTCGACGACCTCGACGACCGACGCCGCGTCGAAACCGGCAAGACGGGCATCGCGGTACATCAACGACCCGTGAATCAGGCGGATGCGCTCCCGCTGGGTTGGCGCGAGGCGATCGAGCTCGAGCCGGGCCCCTGCCGCGTCGAGCGCTCGACCGGACACGTCCATGCCCACGATCTCGGCGAACTGGCGGTCGGCGAGGAGCTTCTGGAGCAGCCGGCCCTCGCCGCACCCGAGGTCGAGGACGCGCGATGCCCCGCTCGCCTTCAGCACGTCGAGCACCGCCTCCAGCCGGCGTTCGTTGAGGCTGAGCGCCCGCTCGACGGTTGCCTCCTGTTCGTCCTTCAGCGCGGTGGCGGTCTCTTCTTCCGGCTCCTCTGCCGACGTCAGCCGGGCGATGGCGTCCCGCACCAGGCCTCGCTGATGGACGAGGTACCGGCTGACGATGTCGTCTCGCAACGGGTGACCCTCGAGCCAACCCTGGCCATGGCGAAGGAGCTTCTCGATTTCGTCATCGCCCACCCAGTAGTGCTTCTGGTCGTCCAGCACGGGCACCAGAACGTACAGGTGCGCCAGCAGTTCGCTCAGACGGCACGTGGATCGCAAGGCGACCGTGAATAGCCGGCTCGGACCGAGCGCGGGCATGTGCTCGTCGAGGGCGTGCTGTTCGGCGTCCACCTGGTAGCCGAGAGGCTCGAAGAGGCCGCGCAAGAACGGCGTGCCACCGCGACACGGCACCGCCGCCAGGCGGGCCTCCAGGGGAAGGGCGGCCGTCGTCAGCTCGGGTCTGCGCTCACACCGACCGCCCAGCGCCGAGTTGAACCACCGCGAGAGCACGACGGACAGCAGCGACGAGGCCACGTACGGTCGATCGTTGACGTACTGGTCCTCCGCGCCCCCCTTCCCTCCGCGGCCACGCACCATGCCGACGGGGTCGACGTCGAGCAGGATGGCCGCCGTGCAGGCGGCGTCCGACGCTTCCGGGTAGAAGACGGTCGCCTGACCGAACGGGAACTCCCTGCTGTGCACGTGCTGGGGATGCTTGTGCAGCAGGAACCCGAGGTCGGTTGCTGGTTGGTGGATCGTGCGAATCGTCAGAAGCATCGAGGCAGCCGCCGCTCAAGTATCGACAGGAACCCGGGGGTGCGTCGAGTCGACGGGACGGTCGCCGTTCGGCGGTACCGCTGGCACGGCGGCTCACGAGACGGTCCTGGCGAGCACGATTCTCGCCGACCATCTGCCGGATCAGCGCGTCAGACAGGGGAACTGTGGTTTGTCCACGGCAGAGGTCGCGCGCCGCAGCGACCACTGCCCCCTGTCGACACGTAAGTCAGCGGTCACGGGCACAAGCTCCGCGCCCGGGCGTGCTGACAAGGAGAGAGAGTCATGGCGAAGAAGACCCCACAGAAGCACGTCGGCGACGTCATCGGCGTCAGTCGTTCCCGCGCGAAGAAGCCGATTCCGAGCGATCCGACGAGCAGCCGCCGTCGCGCGACGGGGATCGAACTGCCGCCGGCGTCGGCCAGCGCGCGCAAGACCACCCGCGCCCGCGTCGTCGGCGGCGTCCGCGGCAGGGATCAGTAAGGGCGCCCCACAGGCATGAGCGGCGGCCGGGGGCCGTCGCTCACCTCACCGCCCCCCGGCGCCTCGCGGCCGGATCGACTGCCGCTCGACCTCCCCGCACCGCCTCACTGCGCCAACTGAACCGATCGCACAACCGGCAGGCTGCAGGCCATAGGGTGCAGGCCGCAGGGTTGCGAGTTCACGCCGGAACGTAGACCAACCGCAGGACGTCACCGTCGATCCGGTCATGAGCCGTCAGCCGCAGCGGCGGCCGGGGCCCGGCGAAGTAGGGCGTGCCGTGACCGAGCACGACGGGGTGCAGGTAGATGCGGTACTCGTCGATCAGTCCGAGGTCGGTGAGTGTCCGTGCGAGGTCCGGGCCCGCCACTTCGATCTCCCCGTCGCGCTCGGCCTTCAGCGCGCGGATCGCACCCTCCAAGTCCCCTTCGAGGAGCCGGGCGTTCGGGCCGACCGAGGTCAGCGAGTGCGAGACGACCCACTTCGGCTGGCTCCGCCACGCCGCGGCGAAGGCTCGTTCCTCTGCGTTCCACTCCGGATGGTCGTCGTCCCAGTACCGCATGATCTCGTACATGCGACGACCGTAGATGCTGCCCACCTGCTCCTGTGCCTCCTCGATGAAGTGGCGGAAGAGCCTGGGGCCTGGCGCGAACGCCATGTGGTCGACGTAGCCGTCCAGCGACACGTTCATGCCGAACACGAGCTTGGCCATGACCTCTACCTTTCCGCGCGCGGCGGGTATCGAGAGGGTAGCGGATCACCGTCTATGATCGCGGGCGCAAAGGAGACCGGCATGCCTGCCAGGAACGTCGGTACACCCGAGAGGATGCTGTCACCCGAGCAGCGCGACGCGTTGCTCGACACACTGCGCACGCGCTTCGAGCGCCACAGGAACCGCCACCCGGGGCTGGCGTGGGATGCGGTACACGCCAGGCTGGCAGCCAATCCCGCTGGCCTGTGGTCACTCGGCGAGATGGAGCGAACCGGCGGCGAACCGGACGTCGTGCGTCACGACCCGACGACCGGCGCGTGCGTGTTCGTCGATTGTTCGGCCGAGAGCCCGAGCGGCCGCCGGAGCGTGTGCTACGACGGCGCCGCGCTCGCGGCGCGCAAGGAGCACAAGCCCCGGACCAGCGCGCTCGAGATGGCGGCGGCGATGGGCATCGAGATCCTGACCGAAGACGAGTACCGCGCGCTGCAGGCGCTGGGCGAGTTCGACACGAAGACGTCGAGCTGGGTGAAGACGCCCGCCGACATCAGGGCGCTCGGCGGCGCGGTGTTCTGCGATCGCCGCTATGGGCGTGTCTTCCTCTACCACAACGGCGCGGAGTCCTACTACGCGGCGCGCGGGTTTCGCGGCGCGTTGACGGTCTGAGCCCGCCCGAGCCCAGCGAGCGCGTCCAGCGTCACGCCACCAGTTCGATGCGCGCACGATGCCCGGGAGCCTGGGACAGCGGCGCGTCGCACGTGACCAGCGGCGCGTCGAGCGCCTCGGCCAGCGCGACGTACATCGCGTCGTACGCCGTGATGTTCTGCCGGAGCATCCAGGCACGCGCGACCCAGTCGGTGTGGGCGTGGCGATGCAGGTCGAGCGCGACCAGGTCGGTGAGGGCTTCGGCGGCGCGATTGGCCGACACCTCGCGGGCGTGCACGAGTCGCCGAAGGCCTTGCGTGACCTCGACGTCCACCAGATGCGGCACGTGGAACTCGTCGCCTCCGTGGAACAGGCGAGCCTCGACCCGCCTGCCGAGCGGGGTCTGCAGCAGGAACTCCAGCAAGGCCGACGCGTCGATGACGATCACGCGGACTCGCGGGCGTCGCGGACCACCACCGCCGCTGGCGTCTGCAGGGTCACGCGCTTGCGGCCGTGGATGCGCGCGAGCATCTCCTTCCGGGTGGGTCTCGCGGCCAGGCGTTCGAGTTCGGCCAGCAGATAGTCGGAGAGCGTCTGCCCTGCGTCGGCTGCCCGCCCCTTCAGCGTGCGATGCAACGCGTCGGGAACATTCCGGATCTGAATCATCCTGGACATGTGCTCAGCATGTCTGCATGCGGATCACATGTCAACGCCCGCGGTCGTGGTCGTCTGGTCAGCCTGCCGTCGCGATGTAGGCCTCGACGTTGCGGCCGAGCACGTCGAGCGGCACGTTGCCGCCCCGCACCACCGTGTCGTTGAACGTCCGCACGTCGAAGCGCGACCCGAGAGCCGATCGCGCCTGCTCGCGCAACCGCACGATCTCCGTGTGACCCACCTTGTAGCCGCAGGCCTGGCCCGGCCACGAGCAGTAGCGGTCCACCTCGCTCGCGACCTCGAGCGGATTCGAGCCGTTCTCCTCGACGAAGAACTGCACGGCCTGCGCCCGGCTCCAGCCCTTGGCGTGTAGACCCGTGTCCACCACCAGGCGGCACGCGCGGAACGCGAGCGACTGCAGGTAGCCCAGCCGGCCGACGCGGTCGTCTTCGTACGCGCCGAGTTCGTCGGCAATCTGCTCGGCGTAGAGCGCCCATCCTTCCGAGTACGCGTTGAACGCGAGGAGCTGTCGAATCAGCGGCTGCGCGTGGGTGTACTCCCCCTGCCAGATGTGCCCCGGGATGGCCTCGTGGAACGTGAGATCGGCCAGGCTGTAGCGGCTGTGCAGCGCCGTGGTGCGCAGGTTGATCCAGTAGCGCCCGGGAATGGACCCGTCGATCGATCCGGCGCCCCCGTACGCGCCGGGCGCGCCGGGCTCTTCCTCCGGCGGCAGGCGCTTGACCTCCATCACCGGATCGACGAGGGCCGTGAACGCCCGGGGCATCTGCGCCCTGATCCATGCCAGGCGGTCGTCGATGAAGGCCAGGATCTGCGCGCGCCCCTCGTCGCCCTCGGCGAACTGGTAGCGGGGATCCTTCGCCAGCGCCTGCATGCGCGCGCCGACGCTCCCGCTGGCATACCCGATCGCCTTCAGGATGACGTCCATCTGCCCGTGCAGCTGCCGCAACTCGTCGAGCCCGAGCTGGTGGATCTCGTCGGGTGTCCGACTCGTGGTGGTCGAGGCCTTCAGCGCCCACCGATAGAACGCCTCGCCGTCGGGACGCGCCGCGATGCCCGGCGCGTCGGTCGCCACGGCCCGCTGCGCACGCAGTTCGGCGAGCTGACGCTCGAGCGCCGGCGCAATCTCCTGCCGGACGATCGTCCTCGCGCGCGTCGCCCAGTCGCCGGCGATGTCCTTCGTGCGCCGCGCGATCGACTCGACGAGCGCGCCGCCCTCGGTGGCCTGCTGCACCGAGAGCGTGAGCTGCGCCATCGCCTTGTCGAGCAGGAACGACGGCGGCACCAGGCCCGACTCGCGGGCGGCCTGCACGCGACCGCGCTCGCCATCGAGCTGGCGCGCGTAGGACCGGAGCCGCTCGAGGTAGGCCTCGGCGTCTGCGGCCGTCGCAATGCGGTGGTCGCTGTCGAGGAAGCGCGGGATGTCGAGGTACGCGCCGACGTTCTGGATCACCACGTACGGCGTGTTGCGCCAGTTGCCGACCGTGATGTCGCCGTAGGGCAACGCGAAGCCTTCGAGCGCCGTCGCGTATGCGCTCCGCACGACGTCGAGGCTCGTGCGCGTCGCAGCCGACAGGCCCGTGCTGTCGAACGCCGTCACGCGCTCCAGGTCGGCGCGTACCAGTTCGGCAACGCGTCGCTTGCCCGCCTCGGACCGATCGGCGAGCTGCGACCGCAGGGGCGCGCGAGACCCGGTGTCGATTCCGAGGGACGTGGCCGTCTCGGGGAACAGCGCGAGCAGACGTTCGCCACACGCGTCCAGGAGCGCGCTGGCCGCCGCCTCTCCTGCGGGCGCATCGCCCCGCCGGGAGGCCGGCGTCGATTCCTGCGCGCCCCGGCACGCCTGGAGCCAGGGCAGCGTGGCGGACGACCCGAGCGCAACGAGGACGGCACGGCGGTTCATGGGGCGAGTGGACACGGGATCACCTGCAAGGGTTGAGGGGACACGGCAGCTCGGCGCCGCGACGAGACGCGTGAACCCGACACGCCTCCGTCACGGCACGCGCCACTCACGCAGGCGCGACGCGTCGGCCGGCAGGTCGGACGTGCCGGGCCTGCTCCCGTTGACCTCGAGCACGTACGCCAGGATCGCGGCGTAGGTCTCGGCGGGGAGCGAACCGGCGGCGGTGGGTGGCATGGTGCCCCGCGACTTCTCGAAGAGGTCGGCCACCGAACGCCCGCTCCACTGACGCCGGAAGTACTCGCCGGTCAGGGGCGTGCCGAAGGTGCCGTTCATGAGCGTGCTGCCGTGGCACACGGCGCAGCTCGCGTCGTAGGCCGTCTTGCCGATCGCCACCTGCGCCCGCGTGAATGGCGGCGCGGGCCCCGCCGGCGCCGCGACGCCTGGCCGACTCGTCACGGGCGGCTCGACCGGCCGCTCGGTCCGCGGGACCGGTGGCACCGCTGGCGCCTCTCCTTCGTACGTGAACGCGAGAATGGCACCGCCGTGATCGACGGCCTTCGCGACGCCACCGCCAACCGCCTCGACGAGGCCACCCTTGTCGGTGGCGACGAAGATCGTGCGGCCGTCGGGATGCACGGCCGTGTCGCGATAGCGGTTCTGCGTGCGTGCCTCTCGGGTAATCGGACCGGCGCTCCGCTGTCCCGTCGCGTCCACGGGCACGATGTAGAGCGAGCCCCGTTTGAGCGCCGAGACGATGAGGACCCGCTCCCAGCCGGGGATGCCATTCGGGCCTGCCACGTAGGATTCGACGCTCGAGGCCGCGACCGTGGGCCAGCAGAGGAAGTGGACGCCGCCACAGGCCGGGTCCTCGAAGTCGTACCCCGACGCCACCGTGAACAGCGTGGCCAGCGGCGCCACCATCGGCGCGCGGAAGGCCGACTCGGGCGTACGCGGCACCGAATCCGGAATCGCCAGGTCGCTGAAGCGCATCGAGGCGCACGGGGTCGTCGACTCGGCCCACCGGGCGTAGACGTACGCGCGGTCGTCGCGCAGCCCGGCCACGTGCGGCCATCCGTAGTTGCCGCCCGCCACGAGGACGTTCACCTCGTCGTCCGTCTTGGGGCCGTGGTCGGTCGTGTAGAGCGTGCCGTCGGGCCCGACCGTCAAGCCCTGCGGGTTGCGGTGACCATACGTGTACACGTGGCTCCGCACCCCGCCCAGCACCGGGTTGTCGGGCGGGATCGCCCCGTCGACCGTGAGGCGCAGGGTCTTGCCTTCGTAGGCCGACCAGTCGCGCGCGTCCACTTCGGCCTGCGTGGGCAGCCGCTGCGACAACACCGGATGACAGAAGTTGCCGAGCTGATTGCCGCCGCGATCGCCCGTGGTGAGGTGGAGCGTGCCGTCGGGCGCGAAGGCCAGCCGCAACCCCAGGTGGTCGTTGCCTGCCGGAAGCCCGTCGATGACCGTGACGGGCTCGACCAGCCGCTGGGTCGTCGTGTCGTAGCGCAGCCGCACCACCTTGGCGCGCAGGTGCCTGAAGGGACTTGCCGGGTCGGCCACGCGCGCATCGGCCGGCCGTGCGCGGTCCTCGTACGTGACGGCGACGTAGACCTCGTCGCGGCCGCGGTTGCGCAGCAGGTGCGGGTGCAGGGCCATGCCGAGCACGCCGCCCGGGCCGGTGGCCGTGGCGATGCCGTCGAGCGTTGCGGCCACGCGCGTCTCTCCGGTGGTCGGATCCACGCGGGTCACGCGCAGGGCCGTCCGCTCCGTGACCCACAGCGCGTCGTCGGGCCCCCACGTGATCTCCCACGGGTTCTCGAGCCCCGACGTGACCACGCGCATCGCAAACCGCCTGGTCCCGGAGAGTGCCGCGTCGGGTCCTGCCTGCGCCAGGCCGAGAACCGACGCGAGCAGCACGTTCACCGCGCACGCCCACGCCAGCAGGCGCGAGGGCATGATCTGGTTCATGGCCATCACCGTCTATCAGTATCCGAAGTGCGGCACCTGCCGGAACGCCCTGAAGTGGCTCGACGCGCAGGGGCTCGCCTACACGCCCATCGACCTCGTCGCCACGCCGCCATCGGCCGCCACGCTGCGGCGCCTGCACCAGGCGTCGGGCCTGCCCCTCGCGCGGTTGTTCAACACCGCCGGCGAGAGCTATCGCGCCGGCGGCTTCAAGGACCGGGTGAAGACGATGCGGCCCGACGAGGCGTACGCCGCGCTGGCCGCCGACGGCAAGCTGATCAAGCGTCCGCTCGTGGATGCCGGAGACGTGGTCCTCGTGGGGTTCGACGAGGCCGCGTGGGCACGCGCCCTGGTGGGGTGACGGGCGCCCGCCCCCGCGGCGTCGGCAGGCTCAGGAGCCCATCCCCTCCTCGAACGACCCGGCCGCGAGGGGCCAGCAGAGGTGGTCGCGCACGTAGGCGATGCCGTTGGCGCTGGTCCAGTCGAGATCCTTGTGGGCGCTCTCGGCCTCGACCACCAGCGGCGCCGTCGTGCGCCCCATCACCTGCGCGTAGCGCGACGGGTAACCGATGTGCACCAGCAGCTCCGCGTAGCGCTGCATGTTGATGTCGCCCGACGGCAGGTCCACGAACTGCATCGCGCGCTTCGGCCAGGCCCCTTCCATCATCCGCAGGGGCAGGCCGGGGCGGATGACGAAGTTCTTGATGTGCGCCGCGTACACACGCGCGCCGACCTTCAGGAAGCGCGACTCCCAGCTCTCGCCTTCCCAGCAGTGCGAGGGATCGGCGTTGACGCCGAGGCACGCATCGCCGTCGCAGATGTCCACGAGCATCTGGAAGTCGTCGGCGCACATGGCCGCGGTGCCGGGGTGGATCTCGTGGCACAGGTAGAGGCCGCGCTCGGCGGCGGCCTTGCGCAGGCGGGCCGTCTTGGTGACGAACCGCTCCTGCCCTTCCTTGATCAGGTCGTAGTCGCCGCCGGCCCAGAAGCCCCAGGGATAGCCGGTCGCGGCCTCCCAGCCGAACGCCACGCCCCAGAACATGGGCAGGACCTTCACGCCGAGTTCGGCCGCGAGGTCGAACAGCGTGAGCAGGTAGGTCTCGGCCCAGGCCTCGATCTCGGCCGGAGACTTCGTCGCGACGTCGGGCGGCAGGAACGGCTTGATCGTGGGGCTGCCGGTCCACGCGGTGGTGTGCACCCACACCGGGCAGTGGCAGGAGATGCCGTCGAGCGAGAGGCCGCGCGACGCGAACAGCTCCCGGATCTCGCTGGCCGGCCGGAAGCCCGTCTCGGCCTGGAGCATGTAGTTGGACGGCTGGGCGCCGGCCGCGCCGGACGCCTTCGCGTAATCGAGGAATTGCGGAAGCGACTTGGCGCCGTGCTGGGCGCCTTCGATGCTGGGATGGAACGCGCTGTGTGCCATGAGTTCGTCTCGGGGCCCGCGCCGCGCGGGCGACCAAAGCCGGTCACCGGCATGCAGCCGAGGCGACCGGGCGAGGTGAAGCGAGTGCGTCGTGCGGCACGAGGATACTGCGCCACGGACGGGCCTGTCGATGCGCGCCGGGGGCCATGCCAATCACGTGCCACGACGCCGCGCCACCGGTGCGCCCCGCCGCGGGCGCCGGGGCCAAATAGGAAGGCGCGCGTTGACATTTCCGCTCGGGCTTCCGTACTGTGTCTGGGTGACCGCGCAAGCTCAGACCGACGTCTTTCGCGCGATTGCCGATCCGACACGTCGGGCCCTGCTCGACCTGCTGCGCACCGGCGACCGCACCGTGAACGAACTGGCCGAGCCGTTCGACATGAGCCGCCCCGCCATCTCGCAGCACCTGCGGCTGCTGCTCGAGGCGCGCCTGGTCGCCGTGCGCAAGGAGGGGCGCCAGCGTCGCTACCGCCTCAACGGCGCCGCCATCGGACGCGTGGCCCGCTGGGCCGCGAAGTTCGAGGACGCCGTCGCGAAGGCCAAGGGCCGCCGGCGCTGATCACCGTGGCGCCGGGGTCTCGGCGGCAGGCGAGAGCAACTCCACGAGCCGGCGCCGGTCCTTCACGGCAGCTTCGAGCATCCGCTCCCGCTTCTCGACGGGTGTCCGCCCGCCCGGCTCGTACTCCACGTGCAGCGAGATCGGGCCGCTGAAGCGGGCACGGCGCAGTTCGTTCGCGACGCCCTTCCAGTCGACCACGCCCTCGCCCACCGGGCAGTCCGCGACGCGCGCCCGGCCGTCGCGACCCCGCTCCCAGTAGAAGTCCTTGATGGCCACCATCCGCAGGTGCGGGGCGGCCATCTGGATCGCGATGCGCCAGCCCGCGTCGCCGCCCTCCACCGTCGCGTGCCGAGGATCGAAGTAGATCCCCGTGGCCGCGGCCGGCAGGCCGTCGATCAGCCGCAGTGCATCCCACACCGCCGCGCCGACGTAGCTGCCCGAGTGGTTGTGATAGGCGAGCTGCACGCCCGCGTCGCCCGCCATCCGCACCAGCGCCCGGAAGTCGCCGGTCGCCTTCTCCAACTCCCGCGGCACGTCGTCGAAGGCATAGCGGTAGTAGCCGGCCTTGAGTCGGCGGACGTCCACGGCCGCTGCCGTGCGCAGCAGTGCCTGCGCCGTCGGGTCGTCGGGCCGGGTCAGCCCCGTCGTCAACATCGCGACATGACTGCCCGCGTCGCGAATGGCCGACACGGCGCGCGGCAGGTCCTCGGCGACCCGCTCTGGCAGGACGTGCCCGCCCGGCCGCACCGTGAGGTCGACACCGTCGAATCCGGCCTCGCGCACGGCCGCGCCGAGATCCCGCCAGCCGAGGTCGGGCAGGTGCTTGGAGAACATCACGACGGGCGATACCGGCCCCGCTGCGGCCACGGTGTGGAGTGCCCCTTGATGCGCCCGCGCCGACAGGGGCGCCGCCCCAGCCACTGCGATGAACCGCGCGAAGTCCCGACGAGTGAGGTCCATGATGTGTCCACCCACGGGTCGGCGCGTCCAGGGGACGCGCGCCCGGCTCCTTCGTGTCAGGGCACGAGAATCAGGTCGTCCTGCCGCCGCAGGATCCATCGCCAGCCCTCGGCGGTGAGCACGGCGTCTTCCTCGAGCGCGAACCGCACCGACTGCCCGCCCCACTCCGGCACCGCGTGGAAGGCGCTCAACTCGATCGAGTGCCACGTGCCGGCCTGGAACCGGTAGTCGCCCATGCCCGGCAGGCCGTCCTGGTAGTCGGTCATGCCGATGTGCGGACCGGCCCCGTGCCCGTGAAACCCTATCGGATGGCAGTAGATGATGGGCGACAGGCCTTCGGCCCGGCCCTGCGCCAGCGACGCCGCGAGCGCCTCGTTGCCCGTCGCCCCCGCGCGCGCGTGTGCGAACACGATGTCCTGCAGCCGCGTGCCGCGCCGCTGCCCCTCGCGGAGCCCCGCCGGCGCGTCACGCTCGCCCTCGCGCAACACGTAGGCGTTGTGCTGCGTGTCGGTGGCGAACCCGAGGTACACGAGACCGAAGTCGCAGTGCAGCAGGTCGCCCCGCTCGATGACGCGGCTCGTCACGTCGCGGGTGCCGGCCCGCTGGATGTCCACGGTCGGCTGGAACCACTGCCCCAGCCCGAGGTCGGCCACGCGCTGCCGCATCCACCACGCCACGTCGTCGGTGGTCGTGACACCGGGCGTGATCACGCGGCTCGAAAAGGCCTCGCGGATGATCGCGTGCGCGATGGCCATCGCCTCGCGGTAGGCCTCGGTCTCCTCGGGCAGCTTGCGCTCGAGCCAGTCCACGGCGAGCCGCTCGGCCGACTGCAGGCGGCGTGCGTGCCCGGGCCCGATGGCCTTCACCAGCGCCTCGTGCTCGGAATGCGACAGGCCGTCGGCGTGGGCGAAGGTCTTCGAGACGTTGATGCCGATGCGGCTGGGCCGATGCTCGTCGAACAGCGCACGCAACCCCTCCCACTGCCCGTCGTTGTGCGTGGGCACCACCGTGTAGAGCTTGTCGTAGTCGAAGCGCCCGATCGACAACCGCTCGACACCTCGCTCGGGGCCGCGATCGAGGAAGACCAGGATGGTGCGGCGCCGCGACGCATAGGTCGTCATCGGGGCCAGCGACCGGAAGACCGGGTCGTCGTTGTACTCGCGCGTCACGATCACCCAGCAGTCGATGCCGTGCTTCCGCATCAACTCGGGCAGCAGGCGCTCGAACCGGGCGGCCAGGAAGCCGCGCACGATGGCCGCCTGCTCACGGTGGCTCTTGACCGGCGGCAGCGTCCCCTCGGCGGGCTGCGCCGCGGCGGGAGCGGCGACCAGGGTCAGGAGCAGGGCAAGGGCGCGCAGGACGGTCATGCGTGGGAGTTCGGCCTCAACGGGCCAGACGCGGTGTCGACGTGCGGAACTGCGCCACCAGCCCGGCGACCGCCAGGGCGAGCCAGACCAGCAGCACCCAGCTTTCGCCTGGCGCCGGGCGCAGCGGGTACGCCTGCCAGCCCGACGCCGCCGACCCGAGCCCCGTGACGGCCTCGCGATGCCACAGGCCGAGCGCCCCCATCACGAGCAGCCACGCGCCACCGAAGGCCGTGCCGATGACGATGACGAAGCGCTGGAGGGAGAGGGCCGCCAGGGCCCCGGCGATGGTGCCGGCGATCACGAGCCACGCCGGCGGCTCGAACCCGACCTGCGCCGCGAGCCCGTGCACCACGAGCGCCGCGCAGGCAGCCCCGAGGAGGGCCACGCCGATGAAGTAGGCCAGCACGAGCGCCACGGACCCGACGAGGCCGCCGGCCAGCAGGATGAGGATGCCGCGCACCGACTCGGCCGGGCCGAGGATGGACCCCGTCGCGAGCACGCCCGCCACGAAGCCATAGAGGCCGAGCACGATCCGGAACGCCCGCTGTCCCATGAAACAGGACAGCACGCCGCCGACGAGGAACAGGACGGCGGCGGGGACGTGCAGCGTCTCCGGCAGCATCGCGGCATTATAGTGGACGCACGGGGCCTGTCCTCCCGCCTCCAGACCGATGACCGACACCGCTTCGCGACCGCCCGCCGCCAGGCGCCTCGGCGGCGCCGCGGCAGCCGTCGGTGGCCTGGTCCTGTTCGCCTACACGCTGAGGCAGACGGGTCTCGACACCGTCGCCGAGGGCTTCGCGCGCGTGGGGGTCGCCTTCGTCGGCATCCTCGTGCTCTCGGGGCTGCGGTTCGCCGCGAGGGCCTGGGCCTGGGTGCTCTGCACCGATCCCCCACATCGCCTCCGCATGCGCGACACCTTCCCCGCGCTCGTGAGCGGCGACGCACTCGGCAACCTCACGCCCCTCGGCCTGTTCGTGAGCGAGCCGGCCAAGGCCGCCTACGTGCGCGACCGCGTGTCGCTCATGAATGCGCTCTCGGGCATCGCCGTCGAGAACCTCTTCTACATCTTCAGCGTCGCGGCGGTGATTGCCGGCGGCACGGTCGCCCTGCTGGCGATGTTCGACGTCCCGCCGGCGCTGCGCGTGACGAGCCTCGTGGCGCTCGCCGGCATGCTCGGCTTCCTGCTCGTCACGCTCGCGCTGGTGAGCGGACGGGTGCGTCCGCTCTCGTGGCTGCTGGCCACGCTGGGTCGGCGCTCGCTCGCGCCAGATGCCATCGCGCGGCGGGCCGGCAAGCTCCAGACGCTCGAAAATCAGGTCTACACGTTCGCGCGTCGGCACGCGTCACGGCCGTTCCCCATCCTGCTGCTCGAGTTCGGCTACCACGCGGCGGGCGTCGCCGAGACCTACCTGACGATTGCGATGCTGCTGCCCGCCGCCACGCCACCCACCGTGCTGGGCGCGTTCCTGCTCGAGTCGATCAACCGCTTCATCAACGTGGCGTTCAAGTTCGTGCCGATGCGGCTCGGCGTCGACGAGGCAGGCACGGGCCTGCTCACGCAGGTGCTCTACGGGTCGCCGGCACTCGGGGTGACCATCGCCCTCGTGCGCAAGGCGCGCATGCTGGTGTGGACCGGCGTCGGCGTGGCGTTCCTCGGCTTGCGCGGGATCGCGCGGCGGACCGACGAGGCGCCGGACGGCCAGGCGTCGGACAAGTCCGACGCCTACACGTAAACCACGGCAGGGACGGCCGTCACGGCAGATAGGGCAGTTCAGGATTCAAAGTTCAGAATGAAGGGGGGCGCGACATGCAGGGTCCCGGCCGCCCGCTGCGGTATCGGCCGAGCGCAGTCGAGGGCGGAGCCGATGTCGCGATGTCGCCGCCACGGTAGGGACGGCCGTCCCGGCCGTCCGCCGGGGCGTGGTGCGCGAGTGGTGGCGGACCGCTCGGCGAGCGGTCCCTACCAGCCCCAACCGTGCTGCCCACCCCGAGGTGTCGGTAGGGGCAGCCATGCGTCGGACAAGTCCGACGCCTACGCGTAGCCGCAAAGAAACGACGCGGTGTGCGGGGCGCGCGACGGGTCGGTCGCGAGCACGTCGCGCAGCCGCGCGAGGTCGGCGGGCTCGTCCACATCGTCGAGCATCGGGAGCAGCGCGACGCGCCGCTCCTCGAACTCGCAGCGGCGCAGCGTGTCGTGCAGCGCGTACCTCGTGCTCCACCGCACGCCCGTGAAGAGGTCGGGCACCGAGGGCCCCGCGAGGCCGAGCAGGTAGTAGCCGCCATCGCTGGCCGGCCCGAGCACGACCTGGGCGGGTTGCGCGGCCAGCGCCGCGAACGCCTCCTCGAGGATGGCCGTGGTGAGCAGGGGGATGTCGGAGCCGACGAGCACCACCTGCCGGGCGCCCCGCCGGAACAGGTCGGCAAACACCGCGCGCTCGCGATCACCCAGCGACTCGCCGCGCTGCTCCATCACCTGCCCCGCGGGCACGCCGAGGTCGGCCAACGCCTCCGGCGCGCCGCCAGGAGCCAGGGCCACGCGCACGACGGCGCCAGCAACGCCGCGCGCGGCCGCGAGCACGTCGGCGAGGAATGCCCGCTGCAGCGCGTGCCGGTCGGCGGGACCGGGCAGCACCGGTGCGAGCCGCGTCTTCGGCCCTGCGTCCACCGGCTGGTCGCCCACCGTGATGACCGCGGTCGCCCCCCTGGGCGCGCGGGTCATCACCGCCACCACCTTCACATCTCCCTCCGCCCCTCGAGCGCGCGGGTCATCGTCACCTCGTCGGCGTACTCGAGGTCGCTGCCGACCGGCACGCCCATCCCGATGCGCGTCACCTTCACGCCCAGGGGCTTGAGCAGCTTCGAGAGGTACAGGGCGGTGGCCTCGCCCTCGACGGTGGGATTGGTGGCGAGGATGACCTCGTCCACGTCGCCGGTGCCGACACGCGCGAGCAACGGCTTGATCCGGAGGGCGTCGGGCCCGATGCCCTGCAGCGGCGACAGCGTGCCCATCAGCACGTGGTAACGGCCGCGGAAATCACGCGTCTTCTCGATGGCGACGACGTTGACGGGCTCCTCGACCACGCAGATCACGCGCGGATTGCGGTCGGGGCTGGTGCAGTAGACGCAGGGGTCGGCGTCGGTGATGTTGCTGCAGATCGAGCAGTGACGCACCTGGCTCTTGACGTCGCGCAGCGCGTCGGCCAGGCGCTCGGCGTCTTCGCGTGGCGCCTTCAGCACGTGGAACGCGAGGCGCTGCGCCGTCTTGGCGCCGACGCCCGGCCACTTCTGGAGCTGCTCGATGAGCCGCAGGAGCGGCTCGGGGTAGGGGGAGGACAAGTCAGGAAATCACAGTACCGAATTCAAAGTTCACAATTCAGAATGCAGGGGTCGTCTACATCCCGGGAAGCTTCAGCCCGCCGAGCATGCCGCTCATGGTGCTGTTCATCTTCTCGTCGGCCTTGCGCTGGGCGTCCTGCACGGCCGCCAGGATCATGTCCTGCAGCATCTCGACGTCGTCCTTGCTCACGGCCTCGGGATCGATGCGCACGTCGAGGAGCTGCTTGGCGCCGTTGACCTTCACGGTCACCACGCCGCCGCCCGCCGACGCCTCGATCACGGTCTCGGCCATCTGGCGCTGCAGCCGATCCTGCATCTGCTGCGCCTGCTGCATCATCTTCTGGATGTTCATCGCTTCTCCTGGGACAGCAGCCTACGGGCCACAGGCTACAGCCTACAGCCTACAGCCTGCCTGAAGCAGCCGGAGGCCGCGCGACATCTGCCGGGGCAGGCGTGACGCGCAGCGTGCTGGCTACTGAATCTCTTCAGCGTCGCGGATCTCGGCGGCAAAGACGTCGAGCATCGCCTGCACGGCCTCGCTCTTTAGCGCCTGTTCCTTGAGCCGGGCCTTCTCGGCTTCAGCCTCGTCTGGCGTCGTCTCGACGGCCGGGGCCGAGACGCGCACCACGAGCGCGAGGCGGCGGCCGAGCACCTGCTGCGCCGTCTCCTCGATCCACGAGCGCCGCCCCTCGCAGCGCTGCTGCTCGAAGTTGCCGCCGACGGTGAGCTGCAGCGTGTTGCCCTCGACCACGAACGTCGATCGCGCAAGGGCCGTGCCGAAGAACGTCCTGTTGCTCTTGCGCAGCGCCTCGACGAGGGCCTCGATCGACCCTGACGCCGACGGCTCGTCGGGCCCGGTGGCCGGTGCAGGCTGGGCCGCAGGCAACGGCTCGACGGCTGACGGTTCAGCCTCGACCGTCTTCGCAGCCGGCGGCCGGTGCCCCGACGACGCGACGCTCGGCCGGACAGGCGCGGGCACGGGGGTCGGCTCGGGCCCGGGGGCCGTGGGCGCGGGCACGGCGGGCCGCCGCAGGCTGGACCCGGCAGCCGACGGCACCGACGGGGCTGGCGCAGACGGTCGAGCCGATGACGTCGCCGCGGCCGGACGTCCACCACCGGCTGCCGGCAGGGGCCGTCCGCTGCCGAGTGCGTCGATCACCTCGGCCAGGGGCCTGAGGTGGCCGAGATGAATCCACCGCAGCAGCGCCATCTCCAGGTGGTGACGGGGCTGCGAGGCATAGCGGACGTCCTGCTCCGCGCGGGCGAGCACGTCGAACGCCCGCAGCAGGTCCTCGCGCGAGAAGCGCGAGGCGAGCGCGGAGAGCCGGGCGGCGTCGGGCGCAAGCTCCGGGTCCTCGAGACGCGTCGGGTCCACGTGCACCACCATCAGGTCGCGCACGAGCCCGGTGAGATCGCGGACCACGAGCTTGAGGTCCTGCCCCGATTCCACGAGCCGTCCCACGGCCGGGAACACGTCGGACGCGCGGCCGTCGGCCACGATCTCGACCATGTCGAGCAACACGTCGCGGCCGATGAGCCCGAGCACCGAGGCGACGTCGGTGGCGGTGATCCGATCGCCGGCAAACGCAATCACCTGGTCGAACGCGCTGAGGGCGTCGCGCATGCTGCCTTCGCCGGCCCGCGCGAGCAGCAGCAGCGCGTCGGCGTCGGCGTCGAGGCCCTCGGCCTGCGCGATGCGTCCGAGCTGGTCGGCCACGCTGCGTGCGCCGATCGTCCGCAGTTCGAACTCCTGCGACCGCGACCGGATGGTCTCGGGAATCTTGTGCAGCTCGGTCGTGGCCATCATGAAGACCACGTGCGGCGGCGGCTCCTCGATCGACTTGAGCAATGCGTTGAACGAGCTGTTCGACAGCATGTGCACTTCGTCGATGATGAAGATCTTGTAGCGATCGCGCGCCGGGGCGATGCCGAGCCCCTCGATGATCACCTCGCGCACGTTGTCCACGCCGGTGTGCGTCGCGGCGTCGAGCTCGATGACGTCGATGTCGCGCCCTTCCGCGATCTCCACGCACGCATCGCACGTGCCGCACGGGTCGGCGGTCGGCCCCTGCTCGCAGTTGAGCGCACGCGCCAGGATGCGTGCGGTGGTCGTCTTGCCGACCCCGCGGGCGCCCGAGAAGATGAAGGACTGCGCGATGCGCCCGCGGCCGATGGCGTTGCGGAGCGTCTGCGTCACCCCCACCTGCCCGACGACATCGTCGAAGCGCTGGGGGCGCCACTTGCGGGCGAGCACCTGGTAGGGGCGAGACACGCGGCTCGGGGCAGATGTAGTCGTCGACCTTCAAGCCGACGGAAGGATTCACCGGGACCGCCCCCACCGCGACCCGGAGGCCCCGTACACACGGCAGGATCCCCTTAGCGCTGCTACCTTCCGGTCCTGACGCGGTTCGAGGTCTGGCGTTGCACGGGCTCCGGACCGCGGTGCGAGCGGCCACGGCCGGCGGCCACCACTGGCGACCGAACCTTCAGTGTAGTCCGCGCCGCCCACCGCGGCAAGGCAGGCCCGCCGGCGGCTAGAATCGGGAGGTGCATCGCTGGTCCGTCGGGGACCACCTGACCCACCGCTTCAACACCGACCTCGGCACCGGCCGCGTCACCGCCATCGACGGGCGCGTGCTCGTCGTGCACTTCCCCGCCGGCGACGTCACGCTGCGGATGGCTGCGACGAGCGATGCGCTCGTGCCCGAGGCAGAGCCGGCGCGCCACCGGGACCGTCCGCTGCTCGAGCGCCTCGCCGCCAGCGACGTGGACGAGACCGAGGACGTGCTCACGCGCCTCGACGTGCTGCACCTGCGGGTGACCCGAGAGGCCGACGGGCTCGGCTCGTTCCTCGGGGGCCGCGTACGGCTCTTCCCGCACCAGTTGCACGTGGCCGAACGCGCCACCGCGCGCCTGCCCGTCCGCTGGCTGCTGGCCGACGAGGTCGGCCTCGGCAAGACCATCGAGGCGGCGCTCATCATGAACCGCCTGCTCCACACGCAGCGCATCGAGCGCTGCCTGGTGGTCGCGCCCGAGGCGCTCACCGTGCAGTGGCTCGGCGAGCTGTGGCGCAAGTACCACCAGGTGTTCACGCTGCTCGACGCGCCGCGCCTGGCCGACGTGGCGCGCGACTTCGGCGAGGGGTTCAACCCCTTCGACGTCCATCGCCGCGGTGTCATCGCCCTCGAGCTGCTCGTGCAGCGGCCGCAGCTCACACGCCAGGCCGTGGCCGCCGGCATCGACCTGCTCGTGGTCGACGAGGCCCAGCGGCTGCGCCGCCCACCCGGCCATCCGGGCGAACCCGCCTACCGTGCGGTGGCGCCCATCGCGGCGCTCGGCCGACACGTCCTGCTGCTCAGCGCAACGCCGCTCGAAGACGACGCCCACGGGTTCTTCCGGCTGCTGCAGCTGCTGCGGCCGGACGAGTTTCCCGAGCCGCTGGACGTCGAGGCCAGGCTCGCGTCGGGCGTGCCGCTGCCGCCGTGCACCAGTTCCACCCGGCGCGTGGACATCGGCGGGCTGCCGCCCCGCGTGCCGGTGCCCATCGACCTGCCCGCCGATCCGCGTGCGACAGCCGGGCTCGCACGCGTGATCGATCTCGAGCGGGCGCGGCGTGATCCCCTGAGCCGAAAGCGAGCACTGGATCGCATCAGGCGCGGGCTGGCCTCTGGCGCTGCCCTGCAGGCCGTGCTCGGTCCCGAGGAGACCGCCGCGAAGGCCGACGCCGCCGCATGGGATCGCGACGATGCGCGCCTCGCCTGGCTGCTCGCGCACGCGACGCGGTGGCGGCAGGCCGGCGAGAAGACGCTCGTCTTCGTCGCCCACCGCGAAACGCTCGAGATGCTGCGCCACGCGCTCACGGCCCGCGCGCAACTGGCCAGCGGCGTGTTCCACGAGGGCCTGTCGCCCGCCCGGCGCGACACCGAGGTCGCGCGGTTCCGCGCGCCCGACGGCCCGAGCCTGCTCGTCTCGACCGAGGCTGGCGGCGAGGGTCGCAACTTCGAGTTCTGTCACCGGCTCGTGCTCTACGACCTGCCGTGGAAGCCATCGACCGTCGAGCAGCGCATCGGGCGGCTCGACCGCATCGGCCGACGCATCCCCGTCGAGGTCGTCTACTTCAGACCGCCGACCGGCATCGGCGCCAGCGTCGTGCGGTTGTTCGAGCGGGTGGGGTTGTTCCGCGAACCGATCGCCGGCATCGAGCCGCAACTCGCCCAGGTGGAGGCGGCTCTCGACGACGCGGCACTCTCGATGGAGCCCGATCTCACGACCGCGCAGATCGATCGGCTGCTCGTCGACGCGCAGGACGCGCGCACGCGCATTCACGACGCCGCCTATCAGCAACTGCATCGCGATCCCTATCGGCCCGCGCTCGGCCCGGCGCTGCTCGCGCGGGTGCCGCCCGATCTCGACGCCCTCATGGAACGCGTCGTGGTGAATGCCGCGTCGCGTCTCGGCTTCCACGTCGAGCAGGTGCGCGGGCGACGGGCCTACGCGATCGAGTTCGGGAGCGAAGCGTTGGTCGACAGCCTGCCGGGGGTTGCGGGCGGGTCGTCGTTCATCGGGTCGTTCGATCGGGCGTACGCCGTCGAGGACGAGACCATCGACTTCTTCGCGTCGGGCCACGCGCTGGTCGAAGGTCTCCTCGCCCACTTCGAGGAGGACCCCAAGGGTCGCGTGGGGCGACTCGAGCTCACGATCGATGGACAGGAGGGCGCCGGGCTCGCGGCCGTGTTCAAGGACGGCCCGGAGTTCGAGGTGGTCGTCCTCGACGTCGACGGACGGGCACGTCCCGAGTGGGCGGACGCGCTGAGGCGTTGGCCGTCACCGGCACGACGGATGCGTCCGGAGGATGTCACCGCCCGCGACTGGCCGGCCATCGTCGCGCGGATCGCGCCACGGTTCGGCGGCCGCGTGCCGCACCTGGTCGCCGCCATCGTCGTGCGTGCCGGCAGACGTCGGCCGACGTGAGACTCAGCGCGTGAGCAGGCCGTACAGCTCGGGACGCCGGAAGCGGAACGTGTACTCGAACGCCGCGCGTGCCTCGATCTGGGCCTCGCGCGACAGGTCGGCCAGCAGGAGCGGCGACTCGTCGCCGCGCGCGAGCACCTGGCCGGCCGGTCCGACCACGAGGCTGCCACCGCCGAAGGTCTGGGAGGCTCCGGCCAGCGCCACCTCGCCGAGCACGTTGCAGCACACGCCGAACACACCGTTCTCGGCGCAACGGGCCTGCACCACCGGCCCGGCCCACGCCGCCCAGCCCTCGGGCGTGACGGGCGACGGATCGGCGGCAAAGGGAAACAACACGATCTCGGCGCCCTGCACCGCGAGCAGGCGCACCGACTCGGGCAGGAAGGCGTCGATGCAGATCGTGATCCCGATGCGGCCGAGCGGGGTCTCCACGACCGTCGGCACCTCGCCGCCGTCGTAGAACGGCATCTCGAACATCGGCACGTGCAGCTTGCGCCACGCGCCGAGCACGCCGTCGGGGCCGACGAGGACGTGCGTGTTGAACAAACGCCCGCCCGCGTCTTCGAGGAGCCCGGCCGCGACCAGCAGGCCGGTGTCGCGGGCAATCGTCCGCAGTCGCTTGACCGACGGCCCCGCCAACGGCTCGGCCATGCGACGCGCCGCCAGCAGCGCCTCACGCAGCCACGCGGCGTGATCGCCCACCGGGTGGTTGGGAATGAAGCCGGTGACGCTCAGTTCGGGGGCGAGCAGCAGCGAGGCGCCCTGCTCGCCCGAGCGATGGGCCCACGACTCGAGCCGATCGAGGTTGTGTTCGGTCTCGCCCGGCTTGGCGTCGAGGGCGCACGCGGCGACGCGGACGAGTTCCTGCATCGCCGCAGTGTAGCGCTAGCAGGGGCCTGACGACTGCGCCCCTGCAATGCAGAGTGCAGGATTCGGCATGCACGCGAGGCCGATTGTCATTGGCCCCAGGCCCGCGCCGTCTCCTCCGCGAACGCACGGTACCCGCGCGGGGCGTGGCCGAGCAGCGAGGTGAGTCGCTCCACCGCACCGGGCGCCGCCTTGAGTCCGGCCTGCTGGAAGTGCTGGTACATGTACCGGAAGTCGAACGCCATGTAGTCGGGCAGCATCGTCAGCGCCTGCTGCTCCCAGGCGTCCATGTCGTCGCCGCCGTAGGCGATCGGGCGGCCGAGCACCTCGCTCCAGATCGCCGCCGTTTGCGGGCCGGTCACCACCTCGGGGCCGACCAGGTCGTAGGTCTGGCCGTCGTGCCCGTCGGTCGTGAGGGTGATGACGGCAGCCTCGGCGATGTCGCGGACGTCGACGCGCGACGTGCCGACGCTGCCGAGGGGCTGCGGGTACACGCCGTACTGCAGGATCACGTCCTTGAACCAGTAGTCGTTCTGGAAGAAGTTGTCGGGCCGGAGGATCGTGTGCGGGAGACCCGATGCCCGCAGCCCGGCCTCGACGCCGACCTTGGCGCCGAAGTGCGGCAGGTACGCCGCCTTCTCTGCATGGTGCACCGAGAGGTACACCACGCGCCGCACGCCGGTCGTGCGCATCGCCGTGAGCGGGAGCAGCGCCTCGTGCGATTCGTTGGGTCCGACGACGTTCAGCAGGAACACCGCGTCGACGTCGTCGAACACGCGGCGGACGGTGGCGACCTCGCTCAGGTTGCCGGCGACCGCCGTCGCCCCCTTCGGTACGCGGGCCTTCGCCGGGTCGCGCGTGAGGACGCGGACGTCCTCGACGCCCCGGGCCACCAGTTCCTGCACGACCTGTGAACCGACCGTTCCCGTTCCCCCCGTCACCAGCACGCGCATGCTCGACCTCCCTGAGTCCTGTTGGCGGCCATGGCCGACCCGTGTCCGTGGCGCGGGACCGGAGCGCCCGGCCCGCCACCGCGCTCGGAGTCGCACGCCGCGTCAGAGCATAGCGCGGACCGTCAGGCGGCCGGCGCCGCCTGTTCGAGCTGCTTCGGCCCCGAGAAGAACGCGGCGCCCATCTGCCGCGACAAGGGGTCCGGCAGCACGTCTTCGACGCCCGCCTCGAGACCGTCGAGGATGGCGTGTGCAACGGCCGCCGCTGGCGACTTGTCGAAGGGCAGGCGGGTGGCCATGTCGGTGTCGACCGGGCCCGGATAGACACCCGCGACGAAGGTGCCCTGATCGCGCAGGGCCATGCGGGTGTACTGCGTGATCGAGTGCGTGCCGGCCTTGGCCGCCGCGTATGTGGCCGCTGGCGGGAAGGCCACGAACGACGCCACCGACGCGATGTTGACCACGGCGCCGCCGCCGTTGCGCGCGAGCACCGGCGCGAAACGCTGCGTGACGGCCAGCGTGCCAATCACGTTGACCTCGAACTCCTCGCGGCCCGCCTGCAGCCACGCCGGGTCGTCGAAGGCGCCGAACATGTGCGAGGCGACGCCGGCGTTGTTGATGAGCAGGCTGACATCGGCGGCGCGGTCGGCTGCCGCCACGCGATCGGCCTCGCTGGTGACGTCGAGCGCGAGCGGCACGACGCGCCCGTCGCTGCCCGCCACGAGGGCCTCGATCGTGTCGGGGCGCCGGGCGCCGGCGTAGACGCGAGCGGCGCCGCGGGCGAGCAGGGCCTCGACGAGGGCGCGGCCGAGGCCGCGGTTGGCGCCCGTGACGAGCGCGGTGATACCGGAAAGTCGAACGGCCATGACACGAGGCTCCTCTGAAGGACGTTGGGGCGAGTCGGGTCGAAAGTACAGACAGACCGGTCTGTCTATCTATGAGCGTTGAGACTAGACGGACCGGTCTGTATAGTCAAGACGTCATGTCGGCCCCATCCGTCCCCGTGCCTGCCATCACCACGGTCGCGTCCGACTCGGCGGCCGTCGAGCGACTCCTCGCCACCGCGTGCGAGCTGTTCTATCGCGAGGGCATCCATGCCGTCGGCATCCAGCGCGTCATCGCGGAGGCCGGCGTGGCCAAGGCGACGCTCTACGCCCACTTCGCGTCGAAGGACGACCTGGTCGCCGCCTGTCTCGCGCGGCGCAGCGCCGCGCTGCAGGCGCGGCTGGTCGAGGCGCTGTCGACTCACGACGACCCGCAGGACCGGCTGCTCTGCCTGTTCGACCTGTACGTGGAGTGGCTCGCCTCCACCGATTTTCGCGGCTGTCCCTTCCAGAACGCGGAGAGCGAGCTCGCCTGCGCCACGCACCCTGCCAAGGCCGTGCTCCGGGCCCATCGACACTGGGTACACGACCTCATCGTCGGCCTGGTGCGCGAGGCCGGCGTCGCGGATCCGGCGCCGCTGACCGGCGCCTTGCTGGTGCTGATGGAGGGCGCGGCGGCCCGCGCCCTCGGCGAGCACGGGCCGCAGGCCGGACGTGATGCGCGCTGGGCTGCGGCGCGGCTGCTCGCGGCCGCGGCAACCCGGCCGGCCGCACCTCCCCGCCGATCACGCCCCGGGCGGCAGCGCGGTCGCTGACCCGTTCGGCTCTATAGTGGCCGCATGCGCCTGCTGGCCCTGTTGCCGCTGGCGGCCCTGCTGACATGGCAGGCGCCGTCGTCCGAGATTCGCCTGGTCGTGAAGGGCGACGACATGGGGGCCGGCCACGGCATCAACGTCGCGACGATCGATGCCTACACGCGCGGCGTGCTCACGACCACCAACGTCATCGTGCCGGGGCCGTGGTTTCCCGAGGCCGTCCGCCTGCTCAACGCCAATCCCGATCTCGACGTCGGCGTCCACCTGGCGATGACGAGCGAGTGGGAGAACGTGAAGTGGCGTCCGCTCACCTACGCGCCGTCGCTGGTCGATCGCGACGGGTACTTCTTCCCGATCGTGTCGCCACGCCAGGGGTTTGCCGCCGGCACCAGCCTGCGCGAGAGCCCGTGGAAGCTCGAGGAGATGGAACGCGAGCTCCGCGCGCAGCTCGACCTCGCGAAGCGACACCTGCCGCAGATCACCTACACGTGGAACCACATGGGGTTCACGTCGGTGTCGCCCGACGCAGCGGCCCTGGTGGCGCGCCTCAGCAGGGAATACGGCTTGATCGTGCCGAGCGACCTGGGCGTCAAGAGCATCGGACGCGTGTACGAGAGCCGGGACAGCGGCGAGGTCAAGGCGCAGAAGCTCGCGCAGCGGCTCGAGACGCTCACGCCGGGGCTGTGGCTGCACATCGATCACGCCGCGACCGACGACCCGGAGATCCGGGCCTTCGGTCACGTCGGTTACGAGTGGGTGGCGGCCGACCGCTCCGCCAACGTCGCGGCGTGGACCAGCCCGCTGGTGCGCGAGGTCATCACGCGCAAGGGCATCAGGCTGGTGAGTTATCGCGATCTTCGGTAGGGCCCGCCAGGATGATGGCGGACGGCTCGGAGAGCCGTCCCTACCTACTTCTTCTTCAAGTTGGCGCAGCGCGGATCGGTCGGCGGCGGCGCCTCCTGCTTCTTGCGGCCGAAGCGGCCGAGCAGGCGACCGCCCGGAATGGCGTCGGCCACCGACGGCTTGCTGGCCTGCTGCGCCTCGAGCTGCGCGCAGTACTCCTCGTCGGACAGCTCCTTGTTGGCCGCCGTGCCCGACTCGCCCATCATCCCGCCCAGATCCATGACCCCCTCGGGCGAGATCATGTCCATGCGCACCGACTTGAAGCTCACGCGCGCGAACCACTCCTGATCCCAGGGCACCTTGGGGTCGGCCGGGCGCGCCGGGTGGATGAACGTCGCCTCGTCGCCGAACGCCGTGAACATCAGCATCGAGCCGTTCTTGGTCGCCTTGATCACCTCGGCGGGCACGGTGCAGTTCGTGGTGGTCGGCGGGAGCACGGCCTTCAGGTCGATCATCCGCTTCACCTCGGCCGGCGTGAGGTGCTCCATCTGCACGAACGTCGCCGGACGCTCCGCCGACGACCACATCACGATGTTGGCCGACTCGTCGTCCACCTTCTCGGGCGCCATCACGCCGATCGAGTAGCCCGTCGCGCGTGCCGGGGCGTTCCAGTTCAGCGCGATGGCCCCCGAGGCCTGCACGGGCGTCGAGGTGTAGCGGACCGGTTCCATGAACGTCCGGTCGTCGGGCAGCGTGAAATCGATCTTCGACGTGTAGGTGCCCTCGATCACGTGCTGGCCCGCCAGCGAGGCTCCGAGCGGGAAGGTCGCCTCGAGGTCGCGGTTCTTCTTCCGGCGATCGGGATGCGGCCAGTCGCCGTAGGTCTTCGAGTTGGACACGGTGGGCGTTCGCACGGCCCGTGCGTTCACCGACGCCGCCAGTGCCTGCAACTCCGGGTCGTTCTCGCCCCGCATCAGCTTGTCGAACGTGAGCACCACCGGCTGGCCCGGGCCCGCCTTCTCGCCACAGCCCCAGTAGAACGTGATCTGCCCCTTCGGCGCCTGGTACGACGAGGTGCCGCCCTCGCCCTTGCCCGGCTCCGGGGTCTCCAGGTAGACCGGCTGATTCACCTGGGCGGCGGTCGGGAAGGTGTGAAACGCCTCGGGTTCACCTGTCGGGCCGAGCGACGTGCCGAGCCGCAACTGGATGGTCTGGCTCGCCGACGGCGGTCCCGACATCGCCATCTTCATCATCGAGCCCATCGACGGGCGCCCGCCGCCGGCCATGCCGCCCATGGCCATCAGGCCGCTGCCCGTGGTCGCGCCCATCCAGTAGCGCGACTCCGGCGGCAGCACCTGCTGCTCCGGCGCGGCCTTGGGTGCGGCCTTGGCCTCACTCTTCGGCGCCTGCGCCAGGCCCGAGAGGCCCGCCGACAGCGCGATGACTGGTACGGCCGCCGCGACGACGGCCAGGGATGTCCGCATGATGTTCAATCCTTTCGCGTACGCCAGCGTCAAGGGGCGCCACACCGCCCCGTCGACGTCGCCGACGGGCTGCCGATGCGAGACCGCCCCTTGGAGCGAAGTGGTTGTCGGCGGCAGTTTCGTGACACGGCTCGTATCGGCACGTCGGAAGGGTGACATGATTGCCGACAATCCCTGAAGTCGCGCAGAGGCGTCAGACTCGGACGCCGGCAACGTCGTCAAGCCACGCCCGGCCATCGAGCCCGGCGCGAGGAGGGTCGATGCTCAGGAATCTGCTTGCCGTCGTGGCGGGCGTGGTGGCCGGCGGCCTGGTCAACATGGGCCTGGTGATGCTCGGCCCCGTGCTCGTGCCTCCTCCAGCCGGCGTGGACATGACGACGGCCGAGGGGCTGCAGGCCGGCATGCCGCTGTTGCAGCCACGCCACTTCCTCTTCCCGTTCCTGGCGCACGCCCTCGGCACGCTCGCGGGCGCGCTCGTGGCCGCGCGTCTGGCGGTGAGCCGTGCGCACGTCATGGCGCTCGTCGTCGGCGCGGTGTTTCTCGCGGGCGGCATCATGGCCGCGACGATGATTCCTGCGCCGGTGTGGTTCGTGGCGCTCGACCTGGTCGTGGCGTACCTCCCGATGGCCTGGCTGGGCGCCCGGCTGGCGCCTCTCTCCCGCCGGACCTGACGCTGACCCGCCTCAGGACACGACGGTGGCCCGGCGCACGAATGCGGGGTCGATCGTCACGCCCAGGCCCGGGCCCGACGGCACGGTGAGCACACCCTTCACGCACTGCAGCGTGGAGGAATCCGACGACACCGGCAGCGAGTCGTCGTCGCCCTTGTACTCCTGGAAGGGGCCGGCGTTTGGCACGCACGACGCGAAGTGGGCCACGTAGAGATAGCCGAGTCCGCCACCCGACATGTGCGGCGTGCAGGCCATGCCCGCGGCTGCCGCCATGCGCGCCACGCGAATCGATCGGATGAAGCCGCCGAAGTAGAAGAGATCGGGCTGCACGATGTCCACGGCGCGGTGCTCGATCATCCACCGGAAGCGCCGGAGGCTGCTGTCCTGTTCGCCGCCGGCCACGGGAATCGGCAACGCGTCGGCGACGGCTTTCGTCTCGTCGTAGTAGTCGAACGGCACGGGCTCCTCGAGGAAGGCGAGCCCGTGGTCGTGCATCACGGTGCCGATGCGCAGGGCCGTCGGCACGTCGTAGGAGCCGTTGGCGTCGCCGTGGATGGCCATCGCGTCGCCGAACGTCTTGCGCGTGAGGGGGATGAGCGCAAGGTCGCGACGCGTGGACGCCTCGTCGTAGCGCATGCGCGCGCCGAGCCGGAACTTGATGGCACGCGCGCCGATCTCCTCGACGAGCCTCTGCAGGTAGGCGATCTCCGCCTCGGGCGAGTTGCCGCGGTTGCCGCTCGCGCGGTAGACGGCGATCTCGCGCTGCCGGACACCGCCGAGCAGGGCGCCCAGCGGCTGGCGCGCGACCTGCCCGAGCAGGTCCAGCACGGCGAACTCCACACTCGCCACCGGCACCCAGAACGGCAGCCCCTGCCACTTGTAGTTCGAACTCGCGAGGTACACGCCATCCACCAGTGCCTCGAGGTCGCGGGCGTCCTTGCCGACGAAGTACGGGGCCACGCGACGGGTGAGGATGGGCCACGTCGTCTCGATCACGTCGGGATGCGCCACCGCGAGTCCCTCGGCGCCGTCACGCGATCGCACGCGCACGAGGAACTGCTCGCCGGCCTTCAGCAGTTCGACGGAGGCGATGGTCACCGGTTGCGCGAAGAGCTCGCGCCGCAGGATGGGTGCGGCGGCGGCCTCGGCGACGCGGCTGGCCTCGACAGGCGGCGCCGCGGCCGCTGCGGGAGCCTGCCATGTCGCACCGCGGGCTGACGCACGTCGCGGCGTGGTGACCACGCCGGTTGCCGCGCCTGCGGCGAGCGCGCCCAGCCGCATGAAGTCTCGACGATGGGTGTACATCGGTTCTTCCCCTGACCTTCCCCTGTCGCTCACTTATCGACCTTCGTCGTACCAGACCAGCGCACGCGCGCCGCCCACCACGACGATCAGCAGGATCGTCACGACCAGTGACTTCCACCACATCTGCGCCTGGTCCTGCGCGGTCCAGACGCGCGTCCGGTTGGCCCTGGCGAACGCCTCGGCGAAGGCTTCGTTCCTGAAGCCGTAGAGGTGCCGTCGGCCTTCGAGGAACTGGTTCACCGCGTCGCTGATGGCGACGGCCGACGTGACGTCGCTCAGCGGCTCGAAGCGTGCCGGTCGCGTCATCCACCACGTCACGGCGATCGTCCACACCATGCCGACGGCCAGCAGGGCGACGAGCCGAGTGCCCAGGCCTCCGCCCTCCGAGACGTCGGCGCCAGCGACTCCGCTCCTGAAGAGCAACACGAGCACCACCGCGCAGCCGATGGTCGCGATGTGCGCCGGGTTGAAGGCGAACCACCCATAGCGGCTCAGCCACGACCGGTGCGGCACCGTGGCCCGGTGCCGCTCGCTGCAGGCTGTGCACACGGGCATGCGGATCGACACCACCCGGTAGCCGAGGCCACCGTACTCACGGGAACGCACGCGGCGGTACCATGCGCGCCGCACGGGAATGCGCTCGCTGGCCGGCGCGCCGCAGTTGGCGCAGATGTCGGGCCAGTGCAGCGACGAGGGACGGCCACGCACCTCGAGCCGATGAGGCAGGTGCGCGACGTCCTGCGCGGCGGCCTCCTGGTCCCACGTGCGCATGGACCTCCGTCGTCGCGCGCGACGCTCGTCTCCCGCGGTCGCAGCCACATCCGACCTCCTGCTCGCGGCGATGATAGCGGAGAGCGCAGGCGGTGCGGACGGGCTCTCCTCGTGTCGTCGAGGACGCGCAGGCCAGCTGCGATCGTCGGCTAGCATGAACGCGAGACTCCTCCGACGGGGAGACCCATCCATGACAGAACGACACTCCCCCGGCAACCTGCGACTGCTCGGCCGGCGCACGGCGGTGGTCACGGCAACCGTGGTGGCGATCGGCCTCGGGGTCGCGCTCCTCGCCCTGGCCGCGGATGTGCTGCTGCTGGTGTTTGCCGGACTGTTGTTTGCCGTGCTCCTGGGCTCGGTGGCCGATGCGATCGTCCGGGTGTCGGGCCTGGGCCGTGGCCTGGCGCTGGGCCTCACGGTGCTGGCCCTGCTCACAACCCTCGCGGGGACTGCCTGGGCGCTGTGGCCCTCGGTCTCCGAGCAGGCCGACCAACTGGCGACGCAACTCCCTGCCGCGGTTGGTGAGTTGCGCCACTGGTTCGAAGGGCGTGCATGGGGCCGATGGCTGCTCGGGCGTGCCGAGCCGGGTCAGATGGCCGATGGGGCCACCCTCATGGACCAGGCGACCGGTGTGCTGGTGACCACCATCGGTGCGCTGGCCGCCCTCGTCATCATCCTCTTCGTGGGGCTCTACGTGGCCGCCCAGCCGGACCTCTATCGGCGGGGCCTTCTCCGACTCGTGCCGGTAGCGCGACGCCGTCGCGCCGACGAGGTGCTCATGGAGGTGATCGGCGTCCTGCGGTGGTGGCTGATCGGCAAGATCCTGTCGATGGCGCTGGTCGGTGTGCTCACGACGGTGGGCCTCTGGTGGCTGGGCGTGCCGCTCGCGCTCACATTCGGGCTTCTCGCGGCGGCACTCACCTTCATCCCGAACTTCGGCCCGGTGCTCTCGGTGGTCCCGCCCGCGCTGCTCGCGCTGGCCGACGATCCCGCGCAGGCCCTGAAGGTCGCCGCGCTGTACCTGGCGATCCAGACCGTCGAGAGCTATGCGGTCACCCCGCTCATCCAGCGCCGCACCGTGTCGATGCCACCGGCGCTGACCATCACGTCGCAGCTCGTGCTGGGGGTCCTCGTCGGCGGGATTGGCGTGGCGGTGGCGACGCCCCTGACGGCTGCGACGATGACGGTGGTGCGCATGCTGTACGTGGAAGACCTGCTGGAACGCGATACGCCCGCCTGACGCGCGTCACAGCGGGCGCAGT